>Ga0209053_1000014_pt1:65000-403105 | contig 403105 bp, 393 predicted proteins | sample EBPBio152010_DNA_FD_185864 | JGI IMG/M metagenome (GOLD analysis project Ga0209053, IMG submission 185864) | Wastewater treatment Type I Accumulibacter community from EBPR Bioreactor in Madison, WI, USA - Reactor 1_7/15/2010_ DNA (SPAdes)... | ecosystem: Engineered > Bioreactor >... | reverse complement strand
CGGGCGAGCGGGCCAAGAGCCTGACCCGCCAGGAGCTGAGCGACACCGCGTCTGGCCCTCGGGTCAAGCCCGAGGGTGACAACGGCGGGGGAGATCAGTGGTCTGGATCCCCGCGTCGATGCGGGGATTGCCGTCAGGCGATCATCATCGCCAGCATCCAGATCGCCATGCCGATCATGGCCAGGTTTTCGCTGAGCGAAACGAAGCCCAGCGGCACATTGGACGAACCGCCGACGCAGGCGCATTTCAGGGCACGTTTGTCGACATAGACGGCCTTGAACACAGAGATCGCGCCGATGCCGCCGATGAACAGGGCCAGCGGTGCCGAAAACCAGGTCAGAAGCCCGGCCAGCATCAGGGTTCCGGCCGCCAGCTCGGCGAAGGGATAGAGGTAGCCATAGGGCGGCCAGCGCTGGGCCAGCAGATCGTAGTTCAGGAACATGGTCGAGAATTTCTCGACGTCCTGTAGCTTGAGCATGGCCAGGAGCATCATGGTCACGGCGATGAAGTTGGGCAGGACGGACCAACCCATGGCGCGCGTCATCAGCCAATCGATGGCCAGCGCGATCAGGGCACCGACGGCGAAGACGACCAGCACCGGCGTATAGCTGGTCGCGCCCGGCTCGGGCACCGGCTGGCCGAACCAGCGGCGCAGATCATCGTAGCCGCCGATGCGCTGGCCATTGATGAAGATCTGGGGCGTGGTCTGGACCCCGTGCTCGGCTTTGAAGGCATCGACTTGGGCGCGGGTCGTCAGGTGGTGATCCTCGACCGCAAAACCTTTGGATTTCAGCAGCCAGATAGCCTTGCGGCCATAGGGGCAGACGTGGTCGGGCATGACCATGCGGTGGACGATGGCAGTCTTGGCGGCGCTCGGCATCAATGGCTCCGGCTTGAGCAAACGGGGAAGATCCCCCATCTAGCGTCCGTACCCTAGTACGGAGTCAAGCGATGACGGACCTGACGATCGGACAACTGGCCCAGGCGGGCGGCGTGGGGGTGGAGACGGTTCGCTATTACCAACGCCGTGGCCTGATCGAGACCCCGCTGCGGGCCGGTGAAATACGGCGTTATGGGGCACCGGTGCTGAGACGGCTGCGTTTCATCCGCGCGGCCCAGGCCGGAGGTTTTACGCTGGAAGAGATCGGCGAACTGCTGGCGCTCGACGCCGGGCGCGACCGGGTGCGGGCCCGTGAGCTGGCCTCGGCCCGGATCGAGGCGCTGGATCGAAAGATCGCGGAACTGACGAAGGCGCGGGCGGCGTTGAACCGGCTGGCGCGCAGCTGCGCCGGATCGAGCCAGGGCCCCTGCCCGATTATCGAGGCGTTCGAGCCTGTCTAAGCGAGGCTCTGGCCGGTAGGATCGCGAACCGACCCGCCCCACCCACACTGATGACGGCCGGGATCGACGAGACCGACGAAAGGAGAGGTCATGCGCCGTTTCGCGGTGGGAGATCGTGTCAGCTGGAATTCCGAGGCCGGGCGCGTCAGCGGCCGGATCATTCGCATCCACGAGGCGGATTTCGACTACAAGGGCCATACCCATCGGGCCACGCCCGACGATCCGCAGTACGAGATCCAGAGCGACCGGACCGATCACATCGCCGCCCACAGGGGGTCCGTCCTGACCTTGATGGCATGAGCCCGGCCGGCTTCACGACCATCGGCCACTCCAATCGCCCGCTGGAGGAGATTGAGGCCATGCTGGCTGCGGCAAAGGTCGATCTGGTGATCGATGTGCGTGCCTTTCCGCGCTCGCGGCGCAATCCGGCGTTCAACATCGACAGCCTGCCGGCGCAGCTGAAGGCGCAGGGCATCGACTATGTCCACATGGCGGCGCTGGGCGGGCGGCGGCCTCGGCAGCCGGATGTGCCGCCCCAGGTGAACGCCCTGTGGGAGATCGAGGCCTTCCATAACTACGCCGACTACGCCCTGGGCGAGACCTTCTCAGAGGCCTTCGCGGCTCTGCTGGAGCTGGGCAGCGGACGCCGCGCCGCCTTGATGTGCGCCGAGGCCATGTGGTGGCGATGTCACCGCCGGATCATCGCCGACTACCTGGTTCTGAACGGCCACCCAGTCGATCATCTGATGACGCCCGGACGGACGACAGCGGCGGTCCCGACGCCCGGATCCGTCCTGAGAGATGACGGCAAGGTCGTCTATCCGGCCGAAGCCTAAGCCCCCTGCTCACCCGCGCGGATCGTAGTTGAGGATCGGGGCCAGCCAGCGTTCGGTGGTGGCGATGTCCCAGCCCTTGCGGGCGGCGTAGCTCTCGACCTGATCGCGGTCGATCTTGCCGACGCCGAAATAGTGGCTGCCCGGGTGGCTGAAATAGAGGCCGCTGACCGACGCGGGCGGGGTCATGGCGAAGCTCTCGGTCAGGGCGATGCCGGCGTGCTGATCAGCCTGAAGCAGACGGAACAGGGTGGCCTTTTCGGTATGGTCGGGCTGGGCCGGATAGCCGGGGGCGGGGCGGATGCCCTGATAGTTTTCGGCGATCAGATCCTCGATCGAGGCGGTCTCATCCGCGGCATAGCCCCACAGCTGGGTGCGGACTTCCTTGTGCAGGCGTTCGGCGAAGGCCTCGGCCAGGCGGTCGGCCAGGGCCGTGGCCAGGATGGCCGAATAGTCGTCGCCCGCCGCCTTGAACTCGGCGGCCTTTTCCAGCTCGCCATGGCCGGCGGTGACAGCGAAGGCGCCGATGTAGTCCGCGCCGGTCTCGGCTACGAAGTCGCTGAGCGCCGGATTGGGCTTGCCGTTCGACTTGGCGATCTGCTGGCGCAGGGTGTGGAAGCGGGCCAGCTCTTGTGAGCGCCCCTCGTCCGACCAGACCACAATGTCGTCCTCGACGGCGTTGGCGGGCCAGAAGCCGACGACGCCGCGCGCGGTGAACCACTTCTCGTCGATGATCCGCTTGAGCATTCCTTGCGCGTCGCGGAACAGGTCGCGGGCCGCCTGGCCGACGATCTCGTCTTCGAGGATCAGCGGATAGCGGCCGATCAGCTCCCAGCTGGCGAAGAAGGGCGTCCAGTCGATGTGGTCGGCCAGGTCCTGCAGGTCCCAGGCGTCGAAGGCGCGCACGCCCAGGAAGGACGGGGCACCGGTCGGGCTCTGACCCTCGGCGGGACGCCAGCGATTGTCGCGGGCCTGATCCAGGGTGACGCGGGCCTTGGCTTCCTGGCCTCGCCCGTACTGTTCGCGGATCTTGACGTAGTCGGCGCGAGTGGCGGCCTCATTGGCGGCCTTGTCGGTCGGCGAGAGCAGGCCGGCGACCACGCCGACGGCGCGCGAGGCGTCGATGACATAGGTGGTGGAGCCCGCCTGGTAGGCCGGCTCGACCTTGACGGCGGTGTGGGTGCGGCTGGTGGTGGCCCCGCCAATCAACAGCGGAATGTCAAAGCCGCGCCGCTGCATCTCCGAGGCGACAAAGACCATCTCGTCCAGCGACGGGGTGATCAGACCCGACAGGCCGATGATGTCGCAATCGTTGGCCTGGGCCTCGTCCAGAATGCGGTCAGCCGGAACCATGACGCCCAGGTCGATGACTTCGTAGTTGTTACATTGCAGGACCACGCCGACGATGTTCTTGCCGATGTCGTGCACGTCGCCCTTGACCGTGGCCATCAGGATGCGGCCATTCGAGGTGCGCGGCTGGCCCTCCTTTTCGGCCTCCATGAAGGGCTCAAGCCAGGCCACGGCCTGTTTCATAACGCGGGCGGACTTGACCACCTGGGGCAGGAACATCTTGCCTGAGCCGAACAGGTCGCCGACCACGTTCATACCGTCCATCAAGGGGCCCTCGATGACGTGCAGCGGGCGCTCGGAGGCCAGGCGGGCTTCCTCGGTGTCCTGGGTAATGAACTCGGTGATGCCGTGGACCAGGGCGTGCTCGATGCGCTTGGCGACGGGAGCTTCGCGCCAGGTCAGGTCGACGACGCGGGCGGCGCCCTTTTCCCCCTTGTAGGTCGGGGCCAGGTCAACCAGCCGCTCGGTATTGGTGACATTGGTTCGCTGGGGCCGGTTGAGGATGACGTCCTCGACCGCTTCACGCAGCGTAGCGTCGATATCGTCATAGACCGGCAGGTCACCGGCGTTGACGATGCCCATGTCCATGCCGGCGTTGATGGCGTGATACAGGAACACCGAATGGATCGCCCGGCGCACCGGTTCATTGCCGCGGAACGAGAATGAGACGTTCGAGACCCCGCCCGAGACGCGGGCATAGGGCAGGCTCTGTTTGATCACCCGCGTCGCCTCGATGAAGTCGACGGCGTAGTTGTCGTGCTCCTCGATCCCGGTCGCCACGGCGAAGATATTGGGGTCGAAGATGATGTCTTCGGGCGGGAAGCCGACCTCATTGACCAGGATGTCGTAGGCGCGGGTGCAGATCTCGATCTTGCGGGCGGCGGTGTCGGCCTGGCCCTGCTCGTCAAAGGCCATGACGACGACGGCGGCACCGTAGCGCAGGCATTTGATCGCGTGCTCACGGAAGATCGTCTCGCCCTCTTTGAGCGAGATCGAATTGACGATGGCCTTGCCCTGAACGCACTTTAAGCCCGCCTCGAGGACCTCCCATTTGGAGCTGTCGATCATCACCGGCACGCGGGCGATGTCCGGCTCGGCGGCGATCAGATTGAGGAAGGTCCGCATGGCGACGACGCCGTCCAGCAGGCCCTCGTCCATGTTGATGTCGATGACGGCGGCGCCCGCCTCGACCTGTTGACGCGCCACGTCCAGGGCGGCCGGATAGTCACCCTCGACGATCAGCTTACGAAACTTGGCCGAGCCGGTGACGTTCGTCCGCTCGCCGACATTGATGAAGGTGGGGCGCATTCAAAGACTCTGACTGTGCCAATTCACCTGGGAGGAGAAGGCGGCTCGCAAGGCGAGATGGATATGGAGGGCGACGAGGCTCGAAGCGGGGCGTGTCATGCTTTCTCCTCCGCATGGCTGGGCGCGAGACGGGCCGACAGTGTGGCAATGGCCTCCAGAACCACGTCAGGTTCGGATATCTGCGGGAAATGGCCGCTGTTGGCCGCCAGAACGAGCGATCCTTGAGGAGACAGACGGGATAAAGATTCCAAGTGTTGGCGCCTTAGGACCTGCGCCTCCGACCGTGCCTGCCAGTCCTTTGGCGGCTTGCCGCCCGCGATGACTACGAGTGGTCGGTTCGGGAACGGGCCAGCCGTCGCCACCTCGCGCACGGTTTCAAGCTCTTGGGCGATTTCACCCATGGGATTGGCCGGCGACAGACGATTCAGCAGTCCGTTTACAAACCGCTGGGCGCTGGACTGCAAAGGCTTGAGGGCTGTCACGTCCTCGGGCGTAGTTGGCTCGATTAGGACCAGGCCAAGGACCTCGTCCGGGTGGCGACGCGCGAACAGATTGGCGTGCAGCCCCCCAAAGGAATGAGCCACAAGGAGGTAAGGCGGGGTCAGTTCGGCCGTTTTCAGCAGGCTGCGTAGGGTCTCCACGACCTGCGCGCCAGTCTGAGCCGAGGTCGGCTGAGGCGAAGCCCCGACGCCCGGTCGGTCATAAGCAAAGACAGTCCCTGATCGAGTAATGTCCGGGAAGAGGCGGAACCAACCCTCCATCGGGCCGCCAGCGCCATTGATGAGCACCATTGTCACGCCGTCGCCGGGCGCGAGTCTGTAGGCCAGCTTTTGACCATGGATGACCGCGTCATGCCTGGGAGGAAGGTTCTTCATCGTGGCTAGGCCACCACCTCGAACGGCTCCAAACCGCTCAGCCGCATCGCCACGGGGCGTTCGGGCACCACGCGCGGCGTCACGCCCGCGACTTCCTCTGCGACGTGCTTGATGTGGTCCGGTGTCGTGCCGCAGCAGCCGCCGACGATGTTGACTAGGCCGGACTTCGCCCATTCCTCGATGAAGTGGGCGGTCTCATGCGGTTGTTCGTCGTACTGGCCCATGGCGTTGGGCAGGCCGGCGTTGGGATAGGCGGCCACCAGGGTGTCGGCGATACGGGCCAGCTCGGCCACATAGGGCCGCATCAGATCGGCCCCCAGCGCGCAGTTGAAGCCCACCGCAAACGGCTTGGCGTGGCGCACCGAGTTCCAGAAGGCCTCGGCGGTTTGTCCCGAGAGAGTCCGGCCCGAACGGTCGGTGATGGTGCCCGAGATCCACAGCGGCAAAGGCTCATAGCCCTCGTCTTCCAGATCCAAAATCGCCTTGATCGCGGCCTTGGCGTTGAGGGTGTCGAACACCGTCTCGATCAGGAACAGATCGACCCCGCCCTCATGCAGGGCGCGGGCCTGCTGCTTGTAGGCGTCGTAGACCTCATCGAACGTCACCGCGCGATAGCCGGGGTCGTTGACGTCCGGGCTGATCGACAAGGTGCGGTTGGTCGGGCCGATCGAGCCGGCGACGAAGCGCGGTTTGCGCGGCTCCTTCTCGGTCCAGCGGTCGGCGACCTGGCGGGCGATGCGGGCGCCTTCGAAGTTCAGATCCCAGACCGCGTCCTCCAGGCCATAGTCGGCTTGCGCAATGGTCGTGGCCGAGAAGGTGTTGGTTTCCGAAATGTCGGCGCCGGCGGCGTAATAGGTGTCGTGCAGGCCCTCGATGATGTCCGGACGGGTCAGGATCAGAAGGTCGTTATTGCCCTTCTGCGGATGATTGTGGTCGGCGAAACGCGCGCCGCGGAAGTCTTCCTCGGACAGGTTCTCGCGCTGGATCATCACGCCCCAGGCGCCGTCGAGCACCAGGATGCGCTCGCGCGCTGCAGCCTTCAGCGCGGCGATGCGGTCGGCGCGGGTCATTGTGCGGTCTCCGTCCTGGGCTCGCGCACGCCCAGCACCCGGCAGATGGCGTAGACCAGATCGGCCCGGTTCAGGGTGTAGAAGTGGAAGTCCGAGAAGCCCTCTTCCTGCAGCCGGGCGCAGGTCTCGGCTGCAACCGAGGCCGCAAGCAGACGGCGGGTTTCGGGATCGTCGTCCAGGCCGTCGAAATGGGCCTCAAGCCAGCTGGGCACGGCCGCGCCGCAGGCGCCCGACATCCGCCGCAGGCCATTGAAGTTGGACACCGGCATGATCCCCGGGATCAGCGGGATGGTGATCCCGGCAGCGCGCACCTGATCGCGGAAACGCAGGAAGGCGTCCATGTCGAAGAAGAACTGGCTGATGGCGCGAGTGGCACCGGCGTCGACCTTGGCTTTCAGCACATCTATGTCGTGGTCGATCGACGGGCTTTCGGGGTGTTTCTCGGGATAGGCACCGACGGTGATGTCAAAGCCGCCGACGCGGCTGATGGCGGCGGCCAGCTCGGTGGCGTTGGCATAGCCGTCCGGGCGCGGTTGATAGGCCCCGCCGATGCCGGAGCCGCCTGGCGGATCGCCGCGCAAAGCCACGATGTGACGCACGCCGGCCTCGCGATACTCCTGGATCACATCGTCGATCTCGCCACGCGAGGCTTCCACGCACGTCAGGTGCGCGGCGGGCTTGAGGTCCGTCTCGGCCAGGATGCGGCTGACGGTTCTGTGGGTTCGCTCGCGGGTCGAACCGCCGGCCCCATAGGTGACCGAGACGAAGGCCGGATTGAGCGGGGCCAGCCGCTGGATCGCCTGCCACAGGTTCTCTTCCGCCTGATCGGTCTTGGGCGGGAAGAACTCGAACGAAACCCGCACCGGGTTCGGGTTGTCACCTGCACGCGCCACAGGCCCCAGCGGGGACAGCAAGAGGGCGCGCGCTTCGGCTAATGTCGCCATCTCAGGCGCTCCTTTGCGCGGACCGGGACGGCCGGTCGGCGCTCCATATGGTTACGGTCAGTCCGTCGTGATCCGGCGGCAGGGCGATCGGTGCCGACGGCACAAGCCCCGCCTCTCTGCCCCATCGGGCCATTTCGGCATCGGAGAAACCGAGACGACGGTGTTGGTGTTCCGAGCGAAGCTGCTCGTGATCGTGCGGCGCGAAGTCCACGATCACCAGGCGGCCACCCGGCTCGATCAGGCGCGCCGCCTCAGCTACGGCGGCAGCAGGGTCGGTCAGGTAGTGCAGCACCTGGTGCACCACAACCAGATCGGCGCTTTCATCAGGCAAACGGGTGGCGAAGATATCGCCGTGGCGCAGTTCAACCTTGCTCAGCCCCGCCTCGGCGACATTGCGGCGCGCGACATTCAGCATCTGCTGGCTGAGATCCAGCCCGATCGCCGAATGGGCCCGCTCACCCAGCAGCGACAGCATCCGCCCCGAACCCGTACCCAGATCGACGACGCGACGAAACGGGCCGGGGCCGGCGGCCCGTTCGATCGCCGCTTCGACGGCGGCCTCGGAGACATAGAGCGAGCGAATCTGGTCCCATTGCGGGGCGACCCGCGCAAAATACTCAGCCGCCTGGGCGTACCGTTCGGCCCGGACATCCTGAAGACACACGCTGTCGCGATCCGCCGCCGTGTCCTCAAGAAGATCCAGCACGGCGTCGGCCAGCCGGCGCGCCGGACCGGAGGCCGGGAGGCGATAGAAGACCCAGGTCCCGTCTGGAAACCGCTCAATCAGCCCGGCCTCGGCCATCAATTTGAGGTGCCGGGACACCCGCGGCTGACTCTGATCGAGGATCCGGGCCAACTCCATGACCGAGAGCTCCTCCATCGCCAGCAGCGACAGGATGCGCAGGCGAGTCGGTTCGCCGGCGGCACGCAGAAGATCGACGGTCACATCAGGAGCAAGGCCCATGTGTTATATAAAGATATCTTTATATGATTATTTCAAGCTCATTCTGTGAGCGGCGTCGCCAGCGGTTTGCCAGCGAAATGCGCTGCAAGGTTCTGAATCAGGAGCATGACCATCGCCTGGACCGCTTCACGCGTGGCCCCCGCCGTATGAGGGGTCAGCACGGTATTGGGGACATCAACCCAGCGGGTGGGGTCCGTCGGTTCGGTCTCGAAGACGTCAAGCGCCGCCTGCCCCAGGCGGCCTGCCCGAAGGGCCGCGATCATCGCCGCCTCGTCGACGATCTGGCCTCGCGCGACATTGACCAGCAATCCCTGCGAACCCAGGGCCTGGATCACCTCTTGCGAAATCAGACCCCGGTTGCTGTCGTCGGCCCGGGCGGCGATGACGAGGATGTCACTGTCGCGCGCGAGGTCCACAAGGCTGTCGGCGCGTTCCTGGGGAAGATCGGGCTTCGCGCGAGGCCCCCACCAGCTGACGGTCATACGCAGGGCCTCGCACCGCACGGCCACGGCCTGTCCGATCGCGCCCATGCCGACAATACCGACCCGTTGCCCCTTGAGAGAGCCGGTGAGAATCCGACTGTCCGGGGTCCAGCCACCCGCCCGCAGCTCCCGATCACCACGGATGATCTCGCGCCGGGCCGCCAGAATCAGGGCCAGGGCGTGATCGGCGACATCCTCGTGGTTGACGGCCGGCGCATGGGTGACAGCCAGCCCCTTCTCTCGGCACCAACGTATGTCGATACCGTCGTGCCCCGCCGTGAAACAGGCAATCAGGCCCAGATTCGGCAGTTGCTCGACCAGCCTGCGATCCAGGGGATAGGCACCATCGACGACCAGTGCCCCAATCTGGGCGGCGGCTTCGGCCGGAGGCCCCTCCCAGAGGCCATAGGTATCATAGGTCGAATCCAGGAAACCGCGCAGGGGATGCAGGTGCGGCTGAACAATCAGAATGGCCGGGCGCGTCATGGCCCTACATATAGCCCATCAGTGACCGAGGGTCCGAGAGGCGATCAGTTCGCACCCGGCGCTCCACCCCTGCTCCCAGGCATTTCTGACACGAACCCCGCGCGGCGACTGGCACCTACGCCGCTGGCAGGCTAGCGTCAGCGCATGAAACTGTCCCTGCTTGCTGCGACCTCGCTCGCGACCCTCGCCACCCTGACCTCCGCGGCCCTCGCCCAGGAGCGCCTGACCCCCGAACGAGTCTTCGACAACCCCAGCCTGAATGGCCCGACCGCACGGTCCGTGACCCTTTCGCCCGATGGTGAACTGGTCGCCTATCTGCTGCCGCGCCAGGACGACGCGGACGTGCTGGACCTGTGGGCGGCACCGGTGACCGGCGGAGAGCCTTTCCGATTGGTGGATGCCAGGGCGCTGGTGCCGGACGCCGGCGAGCTGTCCGAGGCCGAGCGCGCCCGGCGCGAGCGGATGCGGATCAGCCAACGAGGCGTCGTGGAATATTCCTGGGACGACCAGGGCCGCTTCATTCTGACCCCTCTGGAAGGGGATGTCTTCCTGGCCAACCGCGAGGACGGTTCGGTCCGGCGTCTGACCGAGACGGAAGCCGACGAGATCGACGCCAAGGTCTCTCCGAACGGCAACTATGTGTCCTGGGTGCGGAACCAGGATCTGGTCGTCTATGACCTGGCCAACGGCTTTGAAATTCCAGTCACTTCGGACGGAGACGGGCCGATTACCTGGGCGACGGCAGAATTCATCGCGCAGGAGGAGATGGATCGCGACACCGGCTATTGGTGGAGTCCGGACGAACGCTACATCGCCCTGACCCGCGTGGATGAAAGCGGTGTCGACATCATTCCGCGCCTGGATATCCAGGGATCCGGCGCGACCACCATCGAGCAGCGTTACCCGCGCGCGGGCCGTCCGAATGCGGTGGTCCAGGTCTGGGTTCACGACATGACGGTCGGGGACCGTCGCCAGGTCGATCTGGGCGAGAATGCCGACATCTATGTCGCGCGGGTCGACTGGTCGGGCGACGGCCGCACCCTCTATGTCCAGCGCCAGTCGCGCGATCAGCGGACCCTCGATCTGCTGGCCGTCAATCCGCGCACCAGCGACAGCCGCGTCATCCTGACCGAGACCAACGACCACTGGGTGGACCTGACCCACGACTTCACGCCACTGGCCGACGGCGGTTTCCTGTGGAGCTCGGACCGCGACGGCAATCTGCACCTGTATCGCTATGGCCCGGACGGTGCCCTAGCCCATCAGGTGACCCAGGGCGACTGGCCGATCCGGGGCGTCGAGCACGTCGATGAGGACGCCGGGCGGGTCTGGTTCATGGCCTCGATCGACGACCCGACCCAGCAGCATCTGTACGTCACCGATCTGGACGGCCAGTCCGCGCCCGAGCGGATCACCGGCGGTGAAGGCTGGTGGAGCGCCGATGTCGGTGAGGCCGGCGTCTTTGTCGGCAGCTATTCGGACCCGGCCACGCCGCCGAATACCGCGCTCTACGCCCCGGACGGCGGGCGGCTGCGCTGGATCGAAGAGAATGCGCTGGACGCAGATCACCCCTATGCGCCGTTCACCGCGCGCCACACGGTTCCGACCTACGGAACGATCCAGGCTGAGGACGGGTCTGACCTCTGGTATCAGATCCTGACCCCACCGGACTTTGATCCGACACGCGAGTATCCGGCGATCATCGAGGTTTACGGCGGACCGGGCGTCCAGCGGGTGACGCGGAGCTGGCAGTCAGTGGCGTCGCGGCTGTTTCTTGAGGCCGGCTATGTAGTGTTCCGCCTGGACAACCGGGGCTCATCGAACCGGTCGGCGGGCTTCCAGACGGCGCTGGACCGCAACCTCGGCACCGTCGAGGTCGATGATCAGGCGGCGGGTCTGCAATGGCTGCGGACCCAGCCCTACATCGACCCGGCGCGGATCGGCGCAACGGGCTGGAGCTATGGCGGCTTTATGGTCCTGATGATGATGACCGACCCGCGATTTGACCTTGCGGCCGGGGCTTCCGGGGCACCACCGACGGAATGGAGCCTTTACGACACCCATTACACCGAGCGGTTCATGGGCACGCCCCAGGACAATGCGGCGGGCTATGCGGCCTCCGATGTCATTCCGCGCCTGGAGAACCTCGAAGGCCGCCTGATGATCATGCACGGCATGGCTGACGACAACGTCATCTTCGAGAATGCCACGCGGGTCATCAACGGCCTGCAGGAGCGTTCCATGCCGTTCGAAATGATGCTCTATCCCGGCCAGCGCCATGGCGTTCGCGGCAATCCGCGCCAGTTGCAACAGTGGCGGACCTGGCTGGACTTCTTCGGGCGCGAACTGGCTGACGACTAGGGCCAAACACTTCGGATTGACCGGAACGGCCGACGCCGGGGTCCGCTCGGCAGGATGCCGGCAGACCGACGAACGGCGACCCCGATCCACGGCTTCCCGCGAGCTGGCGTGTCCGTGCACGCCCGGCCCCTCAGGCGCGGCCTGCCCGACGCACTGGCGAACCAGGTAGACGGTCGCACCACAGCACCGCAGCTTCACCGGGAAACAAGCGGCTCCTGACGGTCGGTCGTCAGGAAGGATTCAGCCGTGCCCGTGGCTTTCGACCGGGTACACGCCGTCGATCAGCCTGACCACGCCCCCTTGAGCCTGGTCCAATCTGTCGCCTTGCCTAGACCGGCTCGTCCGCCAGGACGTGGGCGCCTTCCGACTGGGCACGGGCACGCTGGATGTCGCGCACCGCCGCCTGGACGTCCGGATCATTGGCGATGGCACCCAGGGAAATCAGGGCGCGCGCCGCCTCAGCCCCGCCGCCAAAGGCCAGGCCAAGCTGTTCCCAGAAGCCCTGCTGGGCGGGGAAGCGACGCAGCTGGACTTCTTCGTCCTCGCCGATTTCGGCCAGGATCTGGGCGCGGCGCACGGCTTCGTGGAAGCCCCCAAGCTCGTCGACCAAGCCGAGGCGAAGCGCGTCGGTCCCCGTCCAGACCCGACCACGGGCGATCTCGCGCACCCGATCAATCGGAATATTGCGCCCGCGCGAAACCCGCTGAATGAAGCCCTCATAGATCTGATCCATCCAGCCCGAGAAGGCCGCGCGGTCGGCCGCAGAGAACTCTTCGGCCGGCGAGAACATATCCGCCGTCTCGCCGCCGACCGACAGGGTGCGAATGTCGACACCGAAGCGGGCCAGCGCCTCGCGCAGGACGAACTTGCCGCCGAACACGCCGATCGATCCCGTCAAGGTGGAAGGCTGGGCGACGATGTGGCTGGCTTCGGAGCTGATCCAGTAGCCGCCCGAAGCGGCATAGGCCCCCATCGATACGACAACCGGCTTGCCGGCGGCCACCGCCGCTCGCACCGCTGCCAGGATCTGCTCAGACGCGACGTCGGAGCCCCCCGGAGATGAAACCCGGAAGACGATGGCCCGAACATCCTCGTCCTCGATGGCGTCATAGATCGCCTCCGCCGTCCGATCGGAATAGATGGTCGAGGCGCTGCCGAACGGACTGGCGCTTCCCCCCGCCCCGGTCACGATCGGCCCTTCGGCCTCGATCACGGCGATCACGGGCCCACTGTGGCGTCGCCTGTCGGGCCGAGCCGCATAGTCTGCGAAGCTGACGGTTTCGGCATTCTCGCCGGCGCGGGTCAGGGCCCGCTGTTCGGCCTCCTCGACCTGGCCGAGCCGGTCGACCAGGCCACGCTCGCGCGCCGCCTCGCCCATCGCGGGACCTGCCTCCAGGGCGGCCTGCAGAACGGTGCGATCCAGATCGCGATCACGCGCAGCATTGGCGACGGCCGACAGATAGACCGAGTTCATCCAGCCCAGCGTCGCCTCGCGGTGCGCGGCGGTAAAATCGCTTTGTAGATAGGGGTTTACGGCGTTCTTGTACTCATAACGCTGCTCGTATTGCGCGTCGATGCCGTAGCGTTCAAACGCGCGGGCAAAGAAGATCTCCTCGGTCTGAAGGCCAGAGGCCTGAAGCGCCGCATTGGCCTGAAGCCAGAATTCATCGGCGGCGGCTCCAACCATATAGGACGACGACACCGCTCCCAGCTGCATCATGCCCTGGCTGTGGGCGATCACCGGCTTGCCGGCGCGCCGGAAGCGACTGATGGCCTGGCGCACCTCGTCGGCGGCGGCCGGGCTCATTCCGGTCTCCGGCAGTCGGATGAACAGGCCGCGCACATCATCGTCGTCCTGGGCCCGGTCCAGCACCTCGACGACACTCATCACCGACAGGCCGCTGCTGGAGAACACAGCGAAGGGGTTCTGGGGAGCCTGGTCCGTCAGGCCCTGACGCAGGTCCAGTTCGATGACCACCGGGCCCGAAGGACCGGTCGCCCGCGGCGAGGTGATGGACGACACCAGCCAGCCGGTGAAAAACAGGAACGGCAGGCCCGCGAAAAGCAACAGGGCAACGAACACCGCCGCCATGGTGGTGAAAAACTGTTTCATTGAACCGGCAATCCCCGTGGCACTCCGAACGGCACCCTCATCACGGGTATAGGGAGCGGTCCGTAACCGTCAAATGAAGACGCCGTAAGGGAGAAGCCGAGGCCTGGCTCGCGGTCGCCGCTTACCGACGATTGAGCCGTCACATGGAGGATCGTTATGCGACTGATTTCGGCCCTGGTCCTCGTCGTCCGGGAAGGGACCGCCCAGGCCGGGTCGATCGATTCCGAGTTCGACACGCCCGCACGGTCGTCACCCCCGCAGTCTTCGCAGGGGTGACGCGCCATGCAGAAGCCTTTGCCCTACCGGCTAAGCTCATAAACGCCCGAGATATCGATGCGGACCACCAGCTCACCGCCCTGAACCGGCGTCGCGGCCCCGCCCATATCCATGGCCTCGGCCCGGGCATACATCACCGGCGGCTGCGGCTGGTAGCCGCCGCCTTCGGACAGACTGCGCAGCCCCACGAGCCGCATTCCTGTCGCTTCGGCATAGAGTTGCGCCTTGGCCTGCAGCGCGCGGACGGCTGCCCGGCGCGCCTGATCCTCGGCAGCGCGCGGGTCGCTGAGTCCGAAGGCCACGCCATTGATCTGATTGGCACCGGCGGCAACGACGGCATCGATGGCCTGGCCCAGACCATCGAGATCATGAACCTGAATCGTCACCTGGTTCGAGGCCTGATAGCCCCGCAGACGGGGCTGTTCATTCTGGGGGTAGTCATAGACGGCGTTCAGATTCAGTCCGGAAGTCTGAATGTGGCGCTCTTCGATGCCCTGACGACGCAAGGCCGCGACCACCTGGTTCATCTGGGTGCGGTTCTGGGCCATAGCCTCTGCCGCCGTGGCGGCCTGGGTCTGAACGCCCGTCGTGATCGTCGCCATGTCAGGCGCAATACGCACCTCTCCCGACGCGCTCAGCGTGAAGGTCGGTGCGGTCATCTGGGCGTGCATATCGGACATGGTCTGGGCCTGGGCCACGGCGGGGACCGCCACAGCCAGGGTGAGAGCGAGAGCTGAGGCGCGCAAGAGAGCTTTCATCTGGGGTTCCCTTTGAATGGGTCGGATCGGACAGCTGGCTTAGCCGCTCCTGGATGAATGAACGCCTGAAAGGTCCGTCAGGCTCCGTCCAGCCTCATGGCGCAATCGTGGCCCTTTGACGGCGCGCGTCAGGGCCTGCTAGGGGCAGCACACCGCCTCGGCGGGCCCGTAGCTCAATGGTTAGAGCCGACCGCTCATAACGGTCTGGTTGCAGGTTCGAGTCCTGCCGGGCCTACCGACGCGATCCCCCAGAATGAAGGTACTCGAGGCCCTGCCCTGACCGAACGGTGGGCAGCGCGGACCTTGTCACGGCCGGTCCAAAGAAGAAGGGGCGACGGATCGCTCCGTCGCCCCCTCCCTTTTAGGCTCCGTCGGTTGATTAGAACCGGCGGGTGATGTTGACCCAGCCACTGCGGCCGATGAGGCCGTCGTTGCCCGGGATCCCGTAGGACGTCGTGCCGACGCGGTACTGACCGGCCGAGGCGCTCGGGTTGTACTCGTCGAAGACGTTCCGGATACCGGCCTGGAAGGTCCAGTCGTCCAGACGGTAGGTCAGCGACACGTTATGGAACGCCACGAACTCCGTGTACTGCTTGTAGTACACGCAGTAGTTGTTCGGCGCAGCGCAGTTTCCGGAGGCAATGCCGGCCGGAATGTTGGCGTACCGGGTGCTGGCGAAGACGTCGGCACCGAAGGCCTCGGTGTCCGAGGCCTTGCCGAACATATTGATGCCCCAGAAGGCGGTCCAGTCACCACGCTCGAAGAAGATGTTCAAGTTGGCGGTGAAGTCGGGCTCGGTCGTTTCGCCGTTGTTGTCCTGCGGCAGCGAACCGTCGAGCAGGGCCACGATGTCCTCGAACTGCCACGTCGCCTGACCGGCAACCGTCAGGTCACCGAAGCCGAACTCGTGGTTGTAGCGGATGTTCAGGTCCAGGCCACGGTTCGTCTGGCTGTTCACGTTGCGGTAGGCGTTGTCGATCGTGAGGATCTGCGGCGTCGCGGCGTTGGTCGAACGCGTGAAGAACGTACAGAACGGGTTCGTCGCGAACTGAGCCACCGGAACGGCGTAGCACTGAGACACGACCGAGGCCGACAGACCCAGAACGGCGTCCTCGATCAGGATGTCGAAGTAGTCCACCGCCACCGACAGGTCGATGAAGCTGGGGGTCCAGATCACGCCGAAGGTGAGGGCTTCGGCCGTTTCCGGCTCCAGCTCACCCAGGCCACCGCGCGAGGTCACCGTCGCCGACGAAGTCCCAGCCGCCGTATAGGTCGAGCTGGTCACCGGCATCAGGTCGCCCGGATCCAGGAAGTCGCCGTCCGAGTTTCGGTCGATACCGGTCGCACAGTTGACCGGGATGGACGGGTGCGAGCTGTCGCCCCAGTTGATGCAGGGATCAACCGAGGTCTGGCCCAGGAAGCCGGTCTGGTTGGCGAGGTACAGTTCGTACAGCGCCGGAGCCCGGAAGCCCGTACCGAAGGTGGAGCGGATGCGCCAAGCCGGGGTGATCTGCCAGTTCACACCGACCTTGTAGGTCGAGTTCGAACCGTAGGAGTCATAGTCCGAGAAACGGCCCGACAGGTTCACCGTCAGATCGTCGATCCCCGTGAAGCCACGGATGATCGGGATTTCCAGCTCGCCGAACAGTTCGCGAACCGTGTCCTCACCGACGGTGTGGCCGGCCGAGGTCGAACCCCAGTAGTTGCCGCGGCGAGCCTGTTCGCCGGGCAGGTCGTCGATCGATTCCCGACGAACATGGAAGCCGAGGGCCGCCCCGACCGTGCCGGCCGGCAGGTCGAAGAGGTCGCCGTTGGCCACACCTTCGACGTACATATGCTCGTACACGGTGGTGCCGGTTTCCGAGCCGAACAGGAAGGCGCGCTCGGCGTCGTTGAAGTTGCCACGGATGACACGCTCCGACGTCCACGGCACTCCTGCTGTCAGGGAGGCGCAGCTGTAGCCCGAGAGATTCGGAAGGTCGGCACCAGCGTAACAGCGGTCCGCGGGACCAGCCCCTGCAGCCATACCAGTGACGGCGATGGTGCGGTCGTTATAGATGAACGAGCCGGTGTATTCACCGTCCGAGCGCGAGTACTGACCGTACAGGTCCCACTGCCAGCCACCGCCGAACATGGAACCGAAGTCACCGCGAATGCCGACGACGCCGCGATAGTAGTCGACGGTCTGATCCTGGTCCGAATACAATGGAATGATCGGCAGAATCGTGCCGCCGGCGAAGAAGCCATTCGTATCCGGACGACGCGCGCCCGGATAGCCAGTCCAAACGGTCGGGAAGTACTGACGCACCCCGTCCTGCTCGGAAATACGGCGGTTGAACAGGAATTCGCCGTAGAGTTCGGTGGTCGGCGAGATGTCGAAACCACCCGAAGCCGTGACGGTGTAACGATCCACCGGGCTGATGACGGTGGCACGTTCCGTCAGAGGATGACGACCGTCATAATAGGTATAGGTGGCCGGATAGCCCGGCCGGCCCTGACGAGCCATGCCGGTGATGGGCGAGTTGTTGCCCGTCGTGGCGTTGCCATAGTTATAGCCGGGCCGCATGAAGATGAAGTCCATCGTTCCAAAGCCCGCGTTCGCGCGGATGGCCTGGGCGAAGATGTTGTAGCACTGCGGCTGGCCCGTCACCTGGTCGAGGTGATCCACGCGCTCCATGGTCGTCGGGTTGAACAGATAGTCCGCCGTACAGTTGGTGCCCTCACGGTCACCGCGGGTCAGTGCAGACTGGGCGTAATAGTCGAAGCCCGCCTGGAAATAACCACGATCGAAGGTCGTGCCCCAACCGACGTTGTAGCGCTGGAAGGAGATGTCACCGGCTTCCGGATAACGGAAGAAGGCCGAGGCCTCCAGACCGTCCAGGTTGGTGCGGGTGATGTAGTTGACGACGCCGGCGATGGCGTCCGAGCCGTAGATGGTCGAGGCCGAGTCCGTCAGGACTTCGGTGCGCTCCATCAGAGCCGCCGGGATGACGTTCAGGTCAACGGCCTGAACCTGACCACGGGTACCAGCCGGACCGGCGCGGCGGCCGTTCAGCAGGAACAGGGTACGGTTGGCACCCAGACCGCGCAGCGAGATCGTGTTGACGCCCGGGCCACCCTCAATGACGAAACCCGTCAGGGTGTTGTCGATCTGGAACGAACCCGACGCGGCGGTCGACTGCTGGAGCAGCTCGGCCGTGTCGACCATGCCTTCCATGATGGCCTGGTCGCCCGTGATCACCTGGACCGGAGCGGACGAGTTGAACTCGTTACGGCGAATGCGCGAACCGGTCACGACAACGTCGTCGACCTGCTCGGCGTCATCATCATCGTCCTGGTTGGACGGCTGCTGCTGCTGCTGCTGAGCCAGCGACGGAGCCGCCATCGCAAGTCCAGCGATGAAGGTGGTCGCCAGCAGAAACTTCTTGTTGAACGCCATAGAGAACTTCCCCCAGTCGGCGGTTGATATTAACGGACAAGCGAACGTCCGGCCGGGGAGACCTTTCCCCAATCGTGGCGAACCTAACAAGTTTCCGCCACAGTCCAAGCACTTCGAAGTCGGATCAGACTGTTTCCAGCCACACCGTATCGCATTCGCCACAGTTGGGCCGCGAAGACGTCACGATCGCGTTTCGCGCAAGACTGGCCAAATCGGGGCTACTCGTTAAGGTAGCGACGGATTGGTGGGAGGCAGCCATGACGCGCGCGGGCTTGATGGGAATGATCCTGGCCCTGAGCCTAGGTCTTGGATCAGCACAGGCTGTGGCGCAGACGCCGCCAACGGCTGAGGCCTTTGCCCGCGAGCAAGCGATTCTGTCACCTTCATTGTCGCCCGACGGTCGCCACCTCGCTGCGCTGGTGTCCGTCGATGGCGGCCCCCATCGCCTGATGATCTGGCGGGCGAACGATCTTGAACGCGAGCCGGTCGTCATCGGCAGCGACACGCGCGAGGAGATCGTCGGGGTCAGTTTCATAAAGAACGACCGCCTGTTCGTGACCACGCAGCAATGGTCGACGAATACGGGATTCGGTCGCATTCGCGGCGGCTATCTCCGTCGAACGCGCGTCATCACCCTGGACGGCGATGTCATCCCGACGCCGGACTTCCCAAATCGGCCGGATAACGAGCAGCTCCACGCCTTCTACGGCCTGGGTGTCGTGGTAAGCGCCCTGCCTGCCCACCCGACAGACATCCTGATCCAGCCTTGGATCAATGGAGACGTTTTCAGCTATAATACCAGTAATGGACGGTATCGGCGGGTGCGGCGGGGCTCCGACGAATTTGGCGGCGAGCGCACGGATATGGACGGGCGGATCCGCGCCCGTACCCAATTCTCGTTCGACAACGACGCAGCCTACGTCGCCCAGTGGATCCTCAACCTGCAGACCGGGCAGTGGGAAGAACATTTCCGCTCGTATGCCCGGGACCGCGACTATCTGTCGATCATTGCCTTCACCAATGAGCCGCACATCCTTCTGGTGCAGGGTGCGCGGGGTCGGGACCGATCCGTCATTTGGGAATACAACACCCAGACCCGCGCCTTCGCCGACGAGCCGGCGTTTGAGCACCCGATGTTTGACGCCCTGTCTGTCGTCCAGTCCCAGCGCGAGTCGGACTATGGCGAGATCGTGGGCTTCACCTATGAGGCCGAGCGGGTCACCACCTATTGGCTTGACCCGGATCTGGAAGCGGCTCAGGCGGCCATGCGCTCAGCCCTCGAGGTCGAGATGGGCTCGATCACCTGGACCGACATCGACGACGGTCGCCGCGTCCGCTTCTCGGCACCCGTCGATGAGGATGTCGGCGTCATTGATTCCTCTCAGGACCGACGCACGGTGCTGTTCGAGCGCTCCGGTCCAGGCCAGCCGCCGGAATATTATCTGCTTGTCGGGGGCCGCGCTCGACTGATCGGGCGCGCGTACCCCGAGATTGATCCCCAGGCCTTGGGCGATACGCGCATCCTCCAATATGAAGCGCGCGACGGCTTGATGATCCCGGCCTTTTTGACCACGCCCAATCCGGCGCAGTTCGGCCCCGGCCCCTACCCCATGATCGTTACGCCGCATGGCGGTCCGTGGGCGCGCGATTATCTGGACTGGGATGCAACGGGCTGGACCCAGTATTTCGCCGCGCGCGGGTACGCCGTGCTTCAGCCGCAGTTCCGAGGGTCAGACGGCTGGGGACAGCGGCTTTGGCGGGCCGGCGACCAGCAATGGGGCCTGGCCATGCAGGATGACCTGGACGACGGCGTCAGCTGGGCGATTCGGCAGGGCGTGGCCGCCCCGGACCGGGTCGCGATCCACGGCTATTCATATGGGGGCTACGCCGCGATGATGGCGGCCATACGGCCCAATGGCCTGTATCAGTGCGCCATCGCGGGTGCCGGCCCGGCCAGCCTCAACGAGATCCGGCAAAGAACCTACGACAACCGGTACCTGCGGGAATTCCAGCACCCGACCATCGCCGGGCGCAGCCCGATTGACGACATCGATCAAGTGTCGATTCCGATCTATCTCTATACCGGTGACACGGACGCCACCGTCTTCCCCCACGAATCGCAGGCATATGCCGACGCGCTGACGGCGGCCGGCAAACCGGTGCGCCTGCGTATCCTGGAGCGGATGCAGCACGGCCTGTATTCCTGGACGCCCGAAAACACGGCGGCGATGCTGACCACCGTTGAAAACTACCTCAGGACAGACTGCCATCCCGGCGGTCTCTAGCCTGACGTCGGCACCACATTGTCTTTTGGGGGCTGGCGCATAGCGAAAGCCTGTTCGATAAGGAGTGCTCGCTTCCAGAGGACTGGCTTTAATGTTGCATCGCACCCTACTTCTGACGGCGGCCGCTGCCGCCCTAACCTTGGCGGCACCGATTCCGTCGGCCAACGCCCAGACCCCGACACCGCCGCCGGCCAGCGCCTGGGCGCGTGAGGCCGCAATGGCTTCAGTGACGCTTGCCCCGGACGGTCAGCATATGGCGGCCGTTATTTCGCCGGACGGTCAACGCCGTGCGATTGCGATCTGGAATCTCACGGATCTCAACTCCGCACCCTTTATCGTCGGGTCGGATGACCAGACCGAGTTCCTGTCTGTCCAGTTCGTGAAGAATGATCGTATCTTTGTAACGACCCAGCAGCTGTCGAACTACAATCCCTACAGCGGATCGGTCGAACGGACCTATCGCTATCGAACGCAGTTGATCGGCCTGGACGGCAATTCGATTCGCCAACCCCAGTGGGAGGGCCTGAACGACCGCCAGCTGGCCTATGAAGGCTTCGGCAGCCTGGTTAGCACCCTGGGCAACGACCCGAATGACATTCTGATCCAAGATCGTCGCCGCGGTGATGTCTATCGCTATGACACTCGCGACGGCTCGATGAGCCGCGTCGAGCGTGGCTCGGATGAGTACTTCGGTATGCAGGCCGATCTGGACGGCAACATTCGGGCTCGCCAATCGGTCATCCTGGCCGGCGCGAACACGGCTTTCGTCCAATGGCTGCGCCATCCGGACACCGGGGCGTGGGAGGAGCACTTCCGCTATACGGTCACCAATCGTGAGCCGATTTCGGTGATCGGATTCACCAATGATCCGAACATCGTCCTGGTCCAGTCGACGCAGGGCCGCGACCATGCGGCGATCTATGAGTACGACATCCGCAATCGTCAGCTCGGCGAGCCGGCGTTCGCGCACCCCCTGTTCGACGCAACGAGCGTCGTCCGTTCGCGTGATCCAGCCCACTACGGCGAGATTCTCGGCTTCAACTATGGCGGCGAGCGCGGTCGGACCTACTGGGCAGACCCCAATCTCGAGGCCGCCCAAAGCACGTTGCGGCAAGCCTTCGGGATCGAGATGACCCCGGTCAGTTGGGTGGACATCGCCTCGGGTCAGCGGTCACGGTTTCAGGTCGGCGACGGAGCCGACATCGAAATCACCAGCTTCTCGAATGACTTCAGCGAGATGGTGGTGGTCAAATCCGGCCCGCGGCAGCCGCCGGAATACTATCTGATCCAGAATGGTCGAGCCCGGCTTCTGGGTCGCGCCTACCCCGAAATCGATCAGAACGCCTTGGGTGAAACGCGGCTGATCCAGTACGCGGCCCGCGATGGCCTGATGATTCCGGCGTTCCTGACGACGCCCAATCCGGCCATCTTCGGTGACGGCCCCTATCCGACGATCGTCACCCCACACGGCGGCCCCTGGGCGCGCGATGACCTGGACTGGGATCCGTCGGGCTGGACCCAGTATTTCGCCGCGCGAGGCTATGCCGTTCTGCAACCCCAGTATCGGGGTTCAGATGGTTGGGGCCAACGCCTCTGGCGTGCCGGCGACAACGAATGGGGCGGCCGGATGCAGGACGACAAGGACGACGGCGTTCGCTACCTGATCGAACAGGGCGTCGCCGATCCGAACCGGGTCGCCATGCACGGCTATTCCTATGGCGGCTATGCCTCGATGGTGGCGGCGGTGCGCCCCAATGGACTGTACCAGTGCGCCGTCGCCGGGGCCGGCCCCTCGTCGCTGGATCTGATCAGCCGGCGCGTCTATTCCAGCCCGATCGGCCGCGAATATCAGGGTCGGTATCTGTCCGGCATGAGTCCGATCGACCACGTCAATGAGGTGAGCATCCCGGTGTTCCTCTACTCAGGCGACCGGGATACGCGCGTCCGCCCGAACGAGTCCGAGGCCTTCGCCGCCTCGCTGCGCAATGCCGGCAAGACGGTGACGATCTCGATCTTCCCGGACATGGAGCACACGCTCAACACCTGGACCCCGGCCAACATCGAAAATATGTTGACCTCGGTCGAGAACTACCTGCGCACGGAGTGCGGACCCGGCGGTCTGTAGCCCTGTCGCAGGCCTGAACAGGGAAAGGCGGGATGGCGACATCCCGCCTTTTTCTGTTTTTTCCGTCCCGTGTGACGGACTAGGCTACATTGTTCTCTCAAGGCGTCGGAGCAACGGATCTGTCCATGAAGGGTGAAGCCGCACACCAGTTGATCGAGGCCGCCGAAAGAGCCTTGGCGGCGCGCGATTTCGCGACAGCCCTCGCCCTGCTCAGTCAGTCTGAGGCCATGACGGGTGCTACGGAGCGCACAGCGATGCTACGCGCCGCTGCCTTGCGGGCGTCGGGCGACCTCGGCGGAGCGCTTGGGGCATTGGACGACGTCCTAGCCGGACAGCCCTATCATTTCGTGGCCCTGCTCTCGAAGGGGGCCATTCTCGAGCAAGCCGGGTCCGGGACCGCGGCGGTCGAGGTCTATCGTAACGCCATCAAGATCGCGCCGCCCGCCGAACGCGTGCCGCCGTCTGCGCTGCGCCAGCTCGAGAGCGCACGGGCCGTCGTCGACCAAGCCGCCCTGGCCCTGCGCGACCATCTCCAGACGGCCACAGCCGATCTGCGCGGCGATATCAGAGGTCAAGACCTGCCCAGATTCGACGAGGCCGTCGACATCTTCGTCGGCCTGAAGCGCGCCTATGTCCACGAGCCGCTTCTGTTGAACTATCCTCAGTTGCCGGCAATCCCGTTCTTTGATCGCTCCCATTTCCCCTGGCTTGAGGACTTGGAAGCCGCCAGTGGCGATATCGAATCTGAGATGCACGCTGCGCTGGCGACCGCATCCGACGACGAGCTTGCCCCCTATATCCAGTACCCACGCGGCGCGCCGGTCAACCAGTGGGGCGAACTGAATCACTCCCGACGGTGGACCTCCTATTTCCTCTGGAAGGATGGCGCGTGCCAGGAGGGCGCCTGCCTTCAGTGTCCTCGGACTTCGGCCATTCTCGAACGACTGCCGATGTGCGACCAGCCAGGCTTTGCGCCGACTGCCGTCTTCTCGGCGTTGCAGGCCCATACCCACATTCCACCGCACACCGGATCGAGCAACGTCCGCCTGCTGGTCCACCTGCCCTTGCTGCTGCCAGGCCCGGCTCGCTTCCGAGTGGGTAACGAGACCCGCGCCTGGAAGATGGGCGAGGCATGGGTGTTCGACGATTCGATCGAACACGAGGCCTGGAACGACGCCGCTTCAACGCGCGTCATCCTGATCTTCGATGTCTGGAATCCCCTGATCCCCGCCGGCGAGCGCCAGCTCATCTCCAGAATGCTGGCCGCCTACAAGCAGTTCCAGGCCTAGGTTCGCCGGGCCTTCGGGCCCTTCAGGACTCTCCCCCCACGACCTTCAGTCCCACGATGGATCGGGCAAGGAAGGCCACGCCGTCGGCCGCCCGGTCGCGGCCGTCGAATGTCGAGCCACGCCTGCACCACGCCCTGCCGAAGCGGATCCTGCTGGCCGGCGTTGGGCCGACGCCAAACGGAAAAGGGGCGGCGAAGCCGAAGCCTCGCCGCCCCCATTTTCCGACTTCCGTCAGACCGGACTTAGAAGTCCTGGGTCAGACCGAAGAAGAAGTAACGACCCATCGCATCGTAGAGCTGCGGATAGGTGTTGCCGTTACCGCCGGTACCGGCTGACGGCGTGAGCGGCGGATCGTTGTCCAGGATGTTGTTGACGCCGGCCCGCAGACGGGTGGTGTCGCGAACTTGCCACGTCGCCGCCAGGTCGAAGTAGTTTTCGGCATCGAAGTAGCGGTCAATCCGGGTGCCGCCGTTGTTCAGCGTGCCACCTGCCAGAACGGCCACTTCAACGTCGCCATAGTAGCGCCAGGTACCCGTGACGTCGAAGTTCCACGGAGTTTCCCAGCTCACACGGGCGCGGTGACGCCATTCCGGCTGGGCCGGGGCGCACTGGTTGGAGTGGTAGCCAACGCAGTCGTAGATGCCGTTGACGCCGCCGAGGCCGGTGTTGGTCTCATAGTCGTTCAACCACGTCCCGGTGAAGGCGAAGGCCAGGCTGCCGTAGTCAGGCATACCCCAGTCAGACAGGGCGACGGCGTAGTTGGCCGTGATGTCGACGCCCGAGGTCGCCAGACCACCGATATTGACGTTGGTGTCGACCACGTTGCCCGCAGCGAGCCACAGAGCGCCTGTGCCGGCATCACGCTGGATCTGCGAACAAGCAAAGGCGTTGCCGTTGTTGTAGCAGGCATCCAGAATGTTGAGGGCACCCAGGGTCGAGATCAGTTGTTCGATCTCAATCTGGAAGTAGTCGACCGACATATTGAAGCCCGGCAGGAAGTCCGGCTGGAACACGAAGCCGAGCGTATAGGTATCGCCCATCTCGGGGACCAGGGCCGGGTTACCACCGCCGAAGCGGTTGTACTGGCCAGCCGGGTTGGTGAGCAGGCCGCTGCCGGCTTGACCCGCCGTGACCTGCCACGGGTTGGTACCTTGACAGGCCGCGACCGGTGCCGTGCCGTCGCCGTTCGGATCCGTTGCGTCGCAGGGATCATCGTCCATGTCGAACAGGTTCATACCCTGAGCCTGGAACAGTTCGATGATGTTCGGCGCACGAACCGCCCGCTGGAAGCTCGCCCGCAGGCGCAGCGACGGAATCGGGGCCCAGTCAGCGCCGACCTTGTAGCTGTTGGTCGTGCCGCCCAGCTCGTAGTCCGAGTAGCGGTAAGCGAAGTCGATCGACATCTGGTCGGCCCAAGGCTGACCTTCCGCAAGCGGGATCTGCGCTTCCATGAACAGATCATAGACGTCGTTGGTCCCGGTCATGCCAATGGTCGGGCCACCCTGGCCGGCACCGTCGCCCGATTCAAAGGCGGCGTCGGGCTGCGAGTCCAGGCCATTGCGGCGGTATTCGGCACCGAAGGCCACCTGAACACCACGCGACGCCCAAGGCGACTGCATACCATAGCCACCCAGATCACCGGTAACGACGCCCGACACGATCTGCTCGGTCACGTCAGCGGTCTGAACCAGCGGGATTTGCAGGTAGTCCAGCGCGGCTTGAGTCACACCGCCCGACGAGAAGATGTCGTAGGGGACGCAGTTCGGATCCGAACCATCGCTAACCGAACGACAGATCGGGGTGCCCGGATTCATCGGATCGTCGATGACGTCGAAGGCCCGCGTCAGACGCTGGTTCGAGAAGTCATTGCGATAGACGCGCTGAAGCTCGACACGCGAATAGCTGCCATAGACGTCGTAGGCCCACCAGTCATTGATGTCGCCACGGACACCCGCAACCATACGGAAGGTCTGGTATCCGATGTCATCTTGACGCGGGCCGCCTTCGACGTTCCGGCGACCGATCAGCATCGGAATGTCGTCGGTCGGAGCCGTACAACCAATCGTCGTCCGCTGAGAAGCGGACAGCAGCGGGTTGGCGCAGTTGATGGTGACGATCGGGCCCAGGAAGGCACCCGACGGAGCGATCTGAGCCACCGACGAATAGTCGGTGAACATCATGTCCGCATACACGGAGGCGTGATCGTTGATCTCGTAATCAGCGAAGGCACCGAACGAATAGCGCTCGTCCGGACGCTGGAAGTAGTTGATGGGGCCGTAGTTGAACTGACGGGAGGCCGACCAAGGCGCGAACACGCCGTTGCCCGTACCCGTTCCGCTCGCCACGGTGGTGTCCGAGCCCGACGTCAGCGAGATAAAGCGTCCAGTGGCCGAGGTGCTCGAGCCACCGCAGCCATAGACCGTGCCGGCGGCCGCGATCGTACAGGCCGAATAGTCACGCTCAGCCTGCGAAACCGCGTCGTTCTGGCGGTAGGCCAGATAGGCGGTGACGTGAGCCCGGCCATCGTCCGAGCCAGTCCCCATGACCAGGGTCGCTTCACGGCTGTAGCCGTCCATCACGTTGTCGGCCGGCAGACGGAACTGGGTCGGGTTGGTCGAATTCCGCGCCGCAACGGCCGCGCGAACGCCACCGGGACCGTCAAAGTCGTTGCTGTGCTGGTAGAAGCCGTATTGGGCATCCAGCTGAACGCCTTCGAAGTTCCGGCGCATGATGAAGTTCACAACGCCGGCCAGGGCGTCCGAGCCGTAAACGGCCGAGGCACCGCCGGTCAGAACTTCAACGCGCTCCACGAGCTGGCCCGGGATCGGGTTCAGGTCGGCAGCGGCATCGTTCGGCGAACCATAGCCGATACGGCGGCCATCGATCAGGACCAGGGTGCGGTCGGCACCGAGGTTGCGCAGCGAAACCGTGGCGGTGCCGGTGGCACCGTTCACAACCGTCGAGTTCTGCGCGGCGAAGGCCTGAGGCAGCTGGTTGACGAGGTCTTCAACACGGGTCACGCCCGCTACGTCGATGTCCTCACCCGTGACCTGGGTCACCGGGCTGGTGGTCACCAGGTTGGGCTGCGGGATGCGCGAACCGGTGACGACGATGTCAGCGACATCATCTCCCGGACCGTCTTGGGCCATGGCCGGCGTCGCCGCGAACGCCGCAACAGCGACACCTGCGATCATCGTCGAGGCCAACAGCCGCTCACGAATGGTTTGAATCTTCAAAGGTCTACCTCCTGAGCTCGGCGTCGAAGCCCGTCGGATGACGACCTTCCCCCCGCCTAAGCAAATTGCGGCCCGACAGGCGGACACCTGGCGGGATCGTGTCAGTTACGAGTCGCCGGCGAGTCAGGTCAACTGTATTGCACCGCTGTAACCCGTTACGCAGAAGCGTGTCGCAATCTCGCCACAGGTAGGTCAGACTTGCGACACTCGGGTTTTTCGCCAATCACGTGGCACAGGGTTTTCAGCCCTCGCCGGTCAGGTGAATATGGCGACGTCGCCCTGAGTGGAATGGAGTCTCGATAATGGTGCGTTGGTTGTTTGGCGGGCTGATTCTGGCTGCATTGGCCTCGCCCGCGCTCGCTCAGGAGGATCGCCGGGCCCCGATCCTGGACCAGTTGGCGACGTGCCGGGCCATGTCGGACCCCGCGCAGCGACTGGCCTGTTACGACACGACCACTGCGGCGCTGGAGACCGCTGAGCGGGCCGGGGATGTGGTCGTCCTGGACAGGGCACAGGTCCAGGAAGCCCGCCGCGGCCTGTTCGGCTTCTCGGTCCCTAGCCTGAGTATGTTCGGCGGAGCTCGTGAGGGCGAAGAGGAGGACGTCGATAATGTGTCCTACGTCGTGCGCTCGGCGCGTGAGGTGCGGCAGGGCGAATGGCTGTTCGCCATGGAAGACGGATCGGTGTGGCGCCAGATCGACGGTCGGATGTGGGGGCGCCCCCGCGCCGGCGAGTCGGCGGTGGTGCGGCGTGCCTCGCTCGGCAGCTTCCTGATGAATGTCGGGGATGCGCCCGCCATCCGCGTGAGGCGCGAACAGTGAGACGTATGCTGGGCCCGCGCGTGTCGGTGTCGGGCCAGGTACAACCAGGGCAGGTTCGTGAACTGGTGGCAGAGGGCGTCACCCTGCTTATTTGCAATCGGCCGGACCATGAGGAACCCGGTCAACCCTCCCAGGGCGATCTGGAGCGTGCCGCCGAGGCTGCGGGCATCACCTTCCAGGTTGCATCCTTTCAGGGGCGCCCCACACCGGAGGCCGTCGAGGCGATGTCGCAAGCCCTGGCAAGCGAAGCCGTCATCCACGCATTTTGCCGGTCAGGGATGCGGTCGGCGGCGACCTGGGCCGTCGCCGAAACCCGGCGAGGACGTCCACTCAACGAGGTTCTGGAGGCCGGGCGAACGGCCGGCTACGATCTGGCCGGACTGTTCATCTGAATCAGGGGCCGATGGTTCTGGGGGCTGGTGCCGGAACCTTGGGTCCGAAGAACCGGAATCCGTCGCCCGGCGCAGAGGCGTTTGAGACGGGATCCTAGCGGCTGACGGCAACGCGGACGGCGTAGGGGGCCGGCTCCGGCGTGCAGGACGCCACCGCAAGAACCTGTGCCGCCATGAGACAGAGCATGGCGGCTGCGATGCGCTGGAGCCGATTTGAAACAGAAAGGGCGATGGCTTGGGCCATGGCTGGCGCTCCGGAATGATTTACAAGACGTAAACGCAAACTTCGGGCCGACTGCCGCCATGATCCCCTTTGTGCACGAATTCGACTTTGCCTACGGACGAAGCGACCCGGTGTCACCCGGCGTGCGCCGGGTGGTGGCCGACAACCCCGGCCCATTCACCTTCACAGGAACGGGTACCTATATCGTGGGCCGCGACACGGTCGCGGTCATCGATCCCGGCCCGCTGCTGCCGACGCATCTAGAGGCCCTGGTGGCCGCGGTGGCCGGCGAAACGGTCAGTCACATCCTGGTCACGCACACCCACGCCGATCATTCGCCGCTGGCGCGTCCACTGTCGGATGCACTCGGCGGGGTCCCCATCCTCGCGGCGGCCCCGCCCCGCCGAGCCGAGGTCGCTGATCTCGGCGAAGAAGGATCGGACCTCGATTTTGAACCCGATGTCGTTCTGAGCGGCGGCGAACGGATCGAGGGGCCGGGCTGGACCCTGGAGGCGCTGGCGACCCCAGGTCATGCGTCAAACCACATGGCCTTTGTCCTCGTCGAAGAGAATGCGTTGTTCACGGGCGACCACGTCATGGGCTGGTCAACCACGGTCGTCATCCCGCCCGACGGCGACATGGACGCCTATCTCGACAGTCTGGAGATCGTGAGACAGGGCGGTTTCTCCACACTGTGGCCGACGCATGGCCCACCCATCACCGATGTCGCGCCGTTCCTGATGGCCTACCGCGACCATCGGCTGGCCCGCGAAGCCCAGATCGTGGCCCGACTGGAAGCAGGCGATCAGAGCATTTCCCAGATCGTGCCCGCCCTGTACGCCGCCGTCGACAGGCGGCTGTGGCCGGCGGCGAGCCTGTCAGTGCTGGCCCACCTTATCCGCCTGACCCGGCATGGGATCGTTGCCGGGACGCCGGACGACCTCGACGGGCAACCGGGACTGTCGAGCCGCTTCGTCCTGGTCTGACCGGCAGGTTGCGCGAAGGCGTTCCCAATCCTGCTGGCTCAGGGCCGGCGCGCCGGCCCGCTCAGCGGCGCGCGCCGCTTCGATTCGGCGCTCGGTGTTGGGATGCGTCATCCACCATTCCGACACCTGGTCCACCCGTTCAGGAGTGTCGATCTCATCCTCGGCCATGCGCTCGAAAAAGTCGCCCATGCCGCGCGAGGACAAGCCCTGTCGATGCAGGAAGCCGCGCCCGACGTCGTCGGCCTCGGCTTCCGCCTGGCGTCCAAAACTGAGTTCAGAGGCCTGTCCGGCGAGGAGAACGGCCTGCTGCCCTGCCCCTGTTCCACCGCCGACCACCAGATCGAGCAGCATTCCCGCTCCTAGACTGCGCCAGACCGACTGCATGACGTGTCGGCGCTCGACGTGGGCGATCTCATGGGCCAGGACGCCGGCGACCTCGTCCGGTGTTTCGGCGGCCTCAATCAGGTCTCCGGTCATCAGCACATGGCCGCCCGGCAAGGCGAAGGCATTGACCATCGGCGCGCGAACGACGCGGGCCCGGATCGGGAACGGCGTGTCGGACTGGGCCGACAACCGGTCCGCCAGTCCCTGAAGCACCGCCTGGCCGGCCTCACCGTCGCAGGTCGGGAAGATGGTCGAGATCTGGGCGTTGTAGCTTTCGCCCATCTGTTGCTCGTAGGCGATCGGCGTCGCCCGGGCGAGCGGACCCGACGCCATCGGAATCCCCACAAAGACCACGAGCGCCGTCGCGGCGGCCGCCACCATCAAGCCGATGACGAGACCTCGTCCGCCGGCGGCGGAGTTGCGCCGGACCCGCCCCTGCCCTGCCGCCAACTGTCGCCAGGCCGAGGCCGCCATGACGAGGCGCGCATCAGACCCGCGCCGCGAGATTCTGGCCTCATCGGCATGAACATCAACGAACAGATCCCGCGCTGACCAGACATGAGTGCGGCCATCCGCCTCAATGACCAGACTGCCCGCCTCAAATCGAAGCTCCGCAGCATGAGCTGTAGAATCCAGCCCGTCGAAGAAACGCCCCTGCATCGGCTCTCTCCTAGATCAGCGAGAAGCCGAAGGCGTCGGCGAGCCCCTCGGCGGTCCGCGGGCCGGGCGGGGCCTGGTGGGCCGCGTCAAGTTGCGCCGTGCCAGTCGATCGCAGTCGGCGGGCGAGGTATTTTGCAGTCCGCGCCTGGATCAGCGGCATCAGCAGGCCCAGGCTGAGCACCAGGATGATGATGTTGGTGCAGGTCAGCCACCACAACGACAGCGCGCCGGCCGTCAAGTCGAAGCTGGCGTCGTCCAGACTGATGCCGGCGGTGATCGAGCGCAGCACCGCCGCATGATAGGGAGACCAGGCCAGGGCGATGAAGGGCAGCAGCAGCAGCAGCAGTCCATAGACGGCCAAGACCACGAGAACCTCGGGCGCTATCTCGCCGGCGCCGTCACCGCCCCCCGTTTCGGACTGGCTCGTCAGGTGCGTGAGAAGGCCGCCGAACGTTTCGTGGTTGGCCGCAATCAAAAGCCCCAGGCCGACGAAGGCCGCGACAATGAGGAACAGGGTGCCGAACCACCCCATCGCGAACGGCCCGTACAGGCCGACCCCCTCGGAACGGGCCTGGTTCCAGCGGAACGGCCGGTCGCCGAATTTCATGTGATTCCAGACCTGCTCGGCCAGCAACCGCTCAAAGACCGGCTGGATCCAGCCCATGGTCATGCCGTTGGCGATCTGCATTCCAAGCCACAGGAAACCGAAAGTCGGGGCCGATCCGAATAGAACAAAGCGAATGCCGCGCCAGGTCGTTCGACTCGCCATGTAGCGATAGGCCGTGAACATACCAAAGCCCCACAGCCAGAAGCCGAACAGGTACAGGGGCAACAACAACAGGCTGAAGCCCTGGTCCAGGAACTGAACTGCAAAAACGAAACCGAGGAACGGCACACCCAGCAGGAGCGACGCCAGCAGAAACCCAAGAAACAGCTCCTTGCCGCGCCCGGTGTATTCAAACGCCTCGCCATTGACGCGGACACTGCGCCAGACGCGGCGACGTACCTCGGTCTTTCCCCAGAACCTGTAGAGCGTCAGGGTGATGATGTTCAAAAGCCCGTTGATCAGGCTGATCTTGAAATAGTCTCTGGTCCGCAACGTCGTTGAGAAGACCAGGGACTGGCCCGTCGGCACCTGCCTCCCCGGGGCGATCTCGGCGTTCCAGATATCAGAGATCGGGACTGCCGTGCCGGCGGTCGATTCCCCCGATGGGTCCGTTTCCGCGCTCGGCTGCTCGGCACCCAGTAGCTCCGGTCGAGGGGACATCCCCCCGTTTGCAGACTCGTTCGACACCCTGACGCCCCAACATACAAAACCCCCTTGCAGGTTCTGCCACGTGGGTCGTCGATCCAACAAGAACGCCGTCTGATTATTGGGACAGTCGGACTACCACCCTTGCAGCCAGGCCACAGGTGTCCCCCAGATCGATCAGTCCGACACGTTCGACCACCCGCAGATCGGTCGCGCCGGGCTCCATGCGAACCACGACATCGCGTGCGCGTCCGTAGAAGGCACTGGTCTGGGTGCCCTCAATACGCCAGGGGCTCTGGCCGAGGACGCGCACCCCTTCCGCCTCCAGGGCCGCGATGACTTCTTCGGGCGGCACCAGACGTGGCACGGTGCGGGCCCCGGGACAGGTCTCGGCGTTGATTTCGGACACGGGCCGGCCGGCCCAGACGGCCCAGGCCGGGCGAACGTCGCCAACCGCTCCGCTGACCACAGGATGAGCCGTCACCGGCCAGGACTGATCGCCACGGGCGGTGCGTAGCAGGTGACTGAACCCCAACGGCTGGGTCCAGTCCGTCGCCGTCTCGTGGATCGGCGGCAAGGCATCGGCACGCGCCTTGACCCAGACGAAGCCCCCCAGGGTCACCGCGGGGATCAGCAGGCTGAAGATCAGCCAGGGCCAGGTCCGCCGCCATCGCCCGGCCGACAGCCCGAGGATCGCCAGGCCACCCACCGTGCCCAGGATCGACAACCACCATCCGAGGGTCAGGGTCAGGAATCCGACGGCGGATTCAAAGCCGATCCAGCCGATGTCAGATCCCATCGCCGCTATCAGCACGATGAGCGGAGACGACACGCCGATGGCGGCGGCGATCCAGAACACCGGCGAAGAGGTCGGTACGGAACTCATGCCTGAGCGTGCGACCGGAATGTCCGGCAATCAAGCCTCAACTCATTCGGCCAGGGCGATACGGGCGAGATTGCGGTCACCGTTCCGGCAAAGGCTCGCCGACGTCGTGTCGGCGCGCACACCGGCCGCCGCGAGGTCGGCGATGAAGCTCTCGCCGGCATCGGGGCCGCGTTCCTCTCCCTCGGCCGGATCCGGCGCGGGTTCGGGACGACACAGGCTGATCGCCGGCTCCGCACGCCAGCGGGCCAGGGCCCAGATCGCCAGACCTCGCGAGGCCGGATCACCGAGATCGACCGGCTCGAGGCGCTGAAGCGCAGGAATCACCCGGATCGAGACGTCCTCGAAGCGCCCGCTGAGACCGCGCTCCAATGCCACCGTGCCGCGAAGGTCCAGACCCGAGTTCCGGCGCGGCTGAATGATTGCGACGCGCTGGGTTCCGTCATACAGCACCGCTTCGGTTTCAAACGGCACCGCCTCGACCAGCCGGTTTCGCATTTGCGTGGCCGGATCAGGGGCCGCCTGACTGGCCTGCAGGTTACGCGCAGTCGCTTCGGGGTCGGCCACGACAATCTGGTCCAGCGACACCTCAACCGGAATATGCAGGGCAGCCGCCAGCCAGCTTTGAAGCTGAGACTGGGCGGTCGGTACGATCTCGCGCGTGCTGACCAGGGCCGACACCGTCACGACGCCGTCGTGCGAGCGCGATTCAAGCTGAGTGATACGAGAATCCGCTCCGCGGAAAATCTCTTCGACAGCCACGCGGGTTTCAGCGGTCACTCGACTTTCCTGCGCGATGTTGCGCAACGAGAATCCCAGCGGGATCGACATAAGGACCAGCACCCCGACCACCGCAACACCGCGCCAACGCCCCCCGACCGTCGCCAGTTTCGGCCTGAATCCAAAGAACCCGGCGGTCAGGGTCGCGGCCAGGGCGATGGCCACCAGGTTGGTCAGAAACAGATAGAAGGCCCCGCCGGCGATCCGAAGATCGCCCGTGCCCAGCCCGAAACCGACCGTCGCGATCGGCGGCATCAACGCGGTGGCAATGGCCACGCCGATCACCGTATCGCCGCGCTGTCGGATCACACCATAGGCCCCGGCCAGGCCTGAGAAGACGGCGATCAAGAGGTCGAAGAAATTCGGCCGGGTCCGCGCCAGAATCTCGCTGGTCGGCTCCTTCAGTGGCGACACCCCCGTCAGGATCACCGCCACCAGCAGCGCAACACCGATTCCGATCGCGATGGCCTTGACCGCCCGCTGCATCTCGTCGAGGTCAAGCAGCGCAACGGAGAACCCGAGCGCCACGATCGGCCCCATCATCGGCGACACCAACATGGCCCCGATGACCACCGCCGGCGAGTTGAGCATCAGACCCAGCACCGCGATCGCCGCCGACATTACGGTCATGGTGATGTAGCGACTGTCTAGCCCGCCGTTTTCGTAAACGGTCTGGCAGATGTCATCATAGGCCACGCCCTTGCGCACGCGCGAAAGAGCCAGGCGGGTGATGCCCTTTGTGGAACGCTTGCGCGAAACGGACTCGCTCATGGGGTTAGCCGAGGTTTGGGGTGGCGACTTAACGGGTCTTCGACGGTCGGGGACTCAGGTCCCGGCTAGCCGATAATCCTTGAATTGTTCGCGGACCACCTTTTTGTCGATCTTGCCCGTGGCCCCCAGCGGAATGTCGTCCACGAAGGCGACGGCATCGGGCATCCACCACTTGGCGATCTTGCCTTGCAGGAAGTCGAGGAACTCCTGCGGCTCGCCGCTCTGGCCGGGCTTGAGCTTGAGCACCAGCAAGGGTCGTTCGTCCCACTTTGGGTGGGGAACACCAATCACCGCCGCAAGCTCGACCTTGGGATGGCCGACCGCAATATTCTCGATGTCGATGGAACTGATCCATTCCCCGCCGGACTTGATGACGTCCTTGGCGCGGTCGGTGATCTGCATGAAGCCATAGCTGTCGACGGTCGCGACATCGCCAGTGTCAAAGAAGCCGTCATTGTCGAGGATCTCGCCGCCCTCGCCCTTGAAATAGGCCCCGGAGATCGTCGGCCCCTTGACCATCAGACGTCCGTAGGTGGTGCCGTCATGCGGCATATCCTGGCCGGCGTAATTCTTGATCGTCAGTTCGACCCCCAGCGGCGGCATTCCCTGTTTGATCCGCCACTTCATGCCCTCGTCATAGGGCAGCGCGGCCAGTTCAGGCGTCAGGCGCGACAGAGTTCCGACCGGAGACGTCTCGGTCATGCCCCAGCCCTGGAAGACCTCGACCGCGAACTCGTCGTGGAAGGCCCGGATCAGGCTTTCCGGCACGGCCGATCCGCCAATCAGGACCTTCTTGACCGTCGACAGCTTCAGATTGTTCTCGCGCATATAGCCGAGCAAGCCCTGCCAGACCGTCGGCACTGCCGCCGAGAAGGTGACGCCCTCGGTTTCCAGGAGTTCATAGATCGACGCGCCGTCCATCTGCGAGCCTGGCATGACCAGCTTGGACCCCGCCGCCGGACCCGAAAAGGCGATGCCCCAGGCATTGGCGTGGAACATCGGCACCACCGGCAAGATCACATCCGCCGGCGTCGCCGCCATGATCGTGGCCTGCATGGTGATCAGGGTGTGCAGGAAGTTGGACCGGTGAGAATACAGCACCCCCTTGGGATTGCCGGTCGTCCCGGAGGTGTAGCAAAGGCCGGCGGCAGTATTTTCGTCGAAATTGCCCCAGTCGCAGTCTGCCGACTGTTCGCCCACCGCCAACTCATAGCATTCGGCGTTCGGCAGCCTTGTCGCCGGCATGGTCCATTCGTCGGTCATCACCACGACGCGCTCCACCGTCGGACAGTGCGCCAGGATCGCCTCCAACAGCGGCACGAACGTCAGGTCGGTGAAGATGATCTTATCTTCGGCATGATTGATGATGTAGATCAGCTGCTCGGGGAACAGGCGCGGGTTCAGGGTGTGGCACACCGCCCCCATACCCATGACACCGTACCAGATCTCCATGTGACGACCGGTGTTCCAGGCCAGGGTCGCAACCCGATCGCCAACGCCGATACCCCAGGCCTTCAGCGCGTTCGAGACCTGTTTCGCCCGGCCGTAGATCTCACCATAGGTGGTTCGAACGATCGGACCCTCGACCGAACGGGTCACCACCTCGCGATGGGGATGCCAGTTCTTCGCATGGTCAAGAATCTTGTCGACCGTCAGCGGCCAGTCCTGCATCAGGCCCTGCATGGCCCCTCCTCCGTCGCTCAACCCATTGTGACGCCTCTCATACCGGGCGTTTGCGCCACGCTACGCAAGTGACTGACGATAAGCAACGTGACGTTGGGTAAGGTCCCGTCAGACGGGCCGGGGCGACGCCAACCCTGGCGATTTTCGTCGCAACGCGCCGTCGAGATGGTCATAGTCGCAAGATGACGGTCCGCTCTGATTTCCAATTCACAAGCGCAGTCCGCCCATGACCTTGCTTATCGGCATCGCAGGCGGTTCCGGCTCCGGCAAGACCACGATTGCGCGGGCCCTGGCGGCGCGACTCGGGGCACGCGCCGCGATGATCGCCGAAGACAGCTATTACGGGGATTGGGGCGGTCAGGCGGGCTTCGATCCGGCGACCTTTGACTTCGACAGCGTCGCCTCTCGCGATCACGGCTTGCTGGCCCGGCATCTGACCGTTCTGAAGAGCGGCGGTCGGGTGGATGTCCCGGTTTACAGCTTCGTGACCCACCGCAGGCTGGCCGACCAAGCGACGGTCATCGGGCCTGTGGAGGTGGTGATCGTCGAAGGCCTGCACCTGTTCTGCACACCCGCCGTCTCAGACCAGTTCGACCTGAAGGTTTTCGTCGATACGCCGGCCGACATTCGGTTTATCCGTCGGCTCATCCGGGACCAGGCTGAGCGGGGTCGGACCTGGGAATCGGTGGTTGGACAGTATCTGGGCACCGTGCGCCCGGCCCATCTGCGACAGATCGAACCGTCGCGAACCGATGCCGAGTTGGTCATTCTGGACGAAGCAGGCGCGGTTCGTCTGGAAAACGGCACGGCTGTCGAACGGTTGATCGCTCCCCTCCTGGCTGACCCGAGAATAAAATCCATCATCGGGTGAATAATCAATGCGCGCTGGGGTTGCCGAACGCGGGTGCGGCAGACTAAGAGTCAGAGTTGACAGGGAAACGGGCGTCCGACTGAAGAAGCGCGAGGGTGAATGACGGGCGACTCAGATGCCGAGTTTGACGACAAACGCAGGGTGATTCTCGATAAGGCGCGAGAGCGCTTCCTCAGGGAAGGGTTCAACCGAGCGGCCATGGGGCAGATCGCCCGTGCTGCACAGGTGTCGACGGCCACCCTCTACATCCATTTCCCGTCGAAATCAGAGCTGTTCCATCACATGATCCTCGATACCGCCGAAGAATTCGTCGGGATCATGCGCGCCGTCAGGTTCGATTCCGGCCTGCCATGCGAGCGGGTTCGTGCCTTCACGCGAGGCTATGCCCAGTTCCTGTCCGACCCGTTCGTGCGTGCAGTGCTGCGGCTGATCGCGGCTGAACGTAACCGGATCCCTCAGGCCGCGCGGGATGTCTATGAGCGCGGCAAGCGAGAGGTCGGGGCCCCGCTGATCGCGGCGCTGGAGGATCTGACGGCCGAGGGCGGGTTGTCGGTTCCCGATCCCGCCTGGGCCGCCGGCCAGCTCATGGGAATGATCGAGCATCCATTGTTCATGTCAGCCATGATGATGGGCGACACGCATGAGCTGAGTCGCGACGTCGATCAGATCGCAGATGACGCCGTCCAGACGTTCCTGGCACGCTATGCACCAAGCCATCCGACCGCAAATAAAAGGGGGGCTGTGGATAATGGGTCAGGGATAGAGCCGGGTACGGCTCCACCCACCGTCGGATCGGGCGAACTGTAGGCGGTCGTGCAGGCGAAACGGACGATCGCGCCAAAACTCGATCTGATCCGGGGCCAGCCGCCAGCCCGTCCAGTGAGCCGGGCGAGGCACCTCGCCCAGGCCGAATTTCAGCCCGTAGTCCGCGACCCGCTTCTCAAGCGCGAACCGGCCCTCAAGCGGCCGTGACTGATCCGAGGCCCAGGCCCCGATGCGGGCCTCGCGCGCCCGGCTGACGAAATAGGCGTCGGCCTCTTCGGTTGTCACCGGGGTGATCCGCCCCCGCGCCCGCACCTGCCGGCGCAGCGATTTCCAGTGAAACAGCAACGCTGCCCGAGGGTTTTCCGTCAGTTGTCGGCCCTTGGCGCTCTCGGCATTGGAATAGAAGACGAAGCCCTGAGTGTCGAAATCCTTGAGAAGCACCATGCGGCAATCCGGCAGCCCGGTCGCGTCTGCGGTGGCCAGGGCCATGGCATTCGCGTCGTTCGGCTCCCTCTCGCGAGCAAGGGCCAACCAGTCACCGAACAGCGTGAAGGGTTCATCACGCTCGAACTCGGCCTCGTCGCCGTTAGCGGCCAGCTGACGGGCATAGTCCTCTGCGGATGGGCTGGGCGGGATGCGGGTGTCGCGGCTCATGACCGTCCTATAGCGCGCTTAACGGGGTTTTCAGAGGCTCGGCGTAAGCGTCGCCGTCGATATGCCTGCTGCTCGGCCGATGACCTCCAAGGACGCCTGCAACCTGCTCGGCCTCAAGGGCCCTGCGGGTGGCGCCGTGCTGTCTGCGGCGTTTCGTGAAGCGGCCAAGGGCACCCACCCGGACCAAGGCGGCGATGAGGCGCAGTTCCGCCGGATCGCCGAGGCCTATCGGCTATTACAATCCCTCGACACGGCCCGTCAGGCGGCGCGTTCAGCCTGGGCCGCCGAACCCGTGCCTCCGGTCGGCCCGCCTGATGACGACCTCAGAATTCTGGAGATTACACCTTCCGAGGCCGTGCTGGGTCTTGCACGCAAGGTCACGGTCGCTCCTGGCCGCAGCCTTGGCTTGCGTCTGCCGGCCGGCCTTCGCCCAGGAGAAACCGTACGCCTGGCTGGCCAGGCCAACGATGGGTCGGACTTGATGATGACGGTCAAGGTGCGCAGCACAGACGGCCTGCGGGTCATCGGAGATGATCTGTGGCTGGACTGCGAGGTCGAGCCGGCCCTGCTTAGCCATGGCGGTCGTCTGAAGGTGACCAGCCCGCACGGCGATCACGCTGTGACGGCCCCACCGGCCCTGCCCGCTCCCTATCGGCTACGCCTCAAGGATCAAGGCCTGCCAGCGCGCGGCGGCAATGCTCGGGGGCATCTGTTCCTGACGCTGAAACCCGCTTCTCAGGTCCGATCCAATCCCGTCGACGAACGCCTCGGTCGCTTCAAGCGTACCTGGATGCGCCGGGGATAGGCGCGCGCGCCGCGCTCGGCTAAGCCTGCATCCATGTCCCACAACAGCTTCGGCCATCTGTTTCGCGTGACGACCTGGGGCGAGAGCCATGGGCCGGCGATCGGCTGTGTGGTCGACGGCTGCCCACCCGGTATCGCCCTGACTGAGGCCGACATCCAGCCGTGGCTGGACCGGCGCAAGCCCGGCGGCTCCAGGTTCGTCACTCAGCGCGGCGAGGCCGATCAGGTGCGGATCCTGTCGGGCGTGTTTGACGACGGCGCCGGGCCGATCACTACCGGCACGCCAATCAGCCTGATGATCGAGAACACCGACGCGCGCTCCAAAGACTATGGCGACATCGCCCGCGCCTATCGGCCGGGCCACGCCGACTATGTCTATCAGGCCAAATACGGCGTGCGCGACCACCGGGGCGGCGGCCGCTCCTCGGCCCGCGAGACCGCCATGCGCGTCGCCGCTGGGGCCGTGGCCCGCAAGGTTCTGGGTGATGGGGTGATGATCCGGGCCGGACTGGTCCAGATCGGGCCGCACCGGCTGACGGACGAACAAATCGACTTCGGCGCAGTCGAATCCAATCCGCTGAACGCAGCGACCGCCGACACCTCCGGCTGGGAGCAGTATCTGGACGAGGTTCGCAAGGCCGGCTCGTCCATCGGCGCTGTTGTGGCGCTCCAAGTTACCGGCGTTCCCGTCGGCTGGGGCGCGCCCGTCTATGGCAAGCTGGACGCCGAACTGGCGGGGGCCATGATGTCGATCAACGCCGCCAAGGGGGTCGACATCGGCGCCGGCTTCGGCTCGGCCGAGCTGTCGGGCGAACAGAACGCCGACGAGATGCGCCTGGGCCCCAATGGCCAGCCGGTGTTCCTGTCCAACAAGGCCGGCGGCGTGCTGGGCGGCATTTCAACCGGCCAGCCGATCACCGCACGCGTCGCCTTCAAGCCGACCTCCTCCATCCTGACGCCGCGCCAGTCGATCACCCGCGACGGCACCGAAACCGAAGTCCGAACCAAGGGCCGCCACGACCCCTGCGTCGGCATCCGCGCCGTCCCGGTGGTCGAAGCCATGGCCGCCTGCGTGCTGGCGGATGCGATGCTGCGGCACCGGGGGCAGATGGGATGATTGCTTATCGCGAGACCGAAAGAGCCTTTCGCAACTCTTCGATTGCCTTACGCCAATTATCGTAAACAAGAGCCCATCTATTAGCAGCCTTTTTAAATACGGGCTGATTAGTTTTGTCAGCTAGACTAGATAGGTGAAGTGTTTCTTTTCCTGCATTACCCGCAGCCTGTTCAGCATCATTTAAAGTGTCTATAATATTCTGACTTTTTATTGATAACTTTTCGTTTGTTGCATTTGTCATTTTTTTCTCATACGACCACATTAGCCACTTATCAATCATCTCAAAATTTGTTCAAATAGGTCAAAATTATTCTGAGTTATATCGTCCAAAATAGGAAGTAAGTAGGAATTTCCGCCACCTCTAAGCACCCTGTTGATCGCCCCATTCCGTAATCGTATCTGTTACCTATATCTCCCCTGACACCATCTTTCGGGAGGACCTCAGATGATCGAGCGCAGACCCTTCGACAAACTTGGCGGTGCCAATCACGGCTGGCTGGACGCCAAGCATCATTTTTCGTTCGCGAGCCACTATGACCCTGACAACATGGGCTGGGGCCGGCTGCGGGTGTGGAACGACGACACCATCGCGGCCAACTCGGGCTTTCCGCCGCATCCGCACGCCGACATGGAGATCATCACCTACGTCCGCAAAGGCGCGATCACGCATCAGGATTCCATGGGCAACAAGGGCCGCACCGGGGCCGGCGACGTCCAGGTGATGAGCGCGGGCTCCGGCGTTCGCCACGCCGAATACAATATGGAGCCCGAGGCCACGACCCTGTTTCAGATCTGGATCGAGACCGACAGGCCCGGTGCCGCACCGAGCTGGGACCAGAAGCCGTTTCCCAAGGCGCACCGCGACGGCAGGTTCGAGGTCTTGGCCTCGGGCATGACGGGAGACGACGGCGCGCTCAAGATCAACGCCGACGCCCGCGTGCTGGGCGCAACGCTGAAGGCCGGCGAAGAAATCCGCTATCCGCTGGCAGCAGGCCGGCGCGGCTATCTGGTGCCGGCGGTCGGTGCGGTCGACATCAATGGCGTGACCATCGGCCACCGCGACGGTGCCGCCATCAAGGACGAAGCCGAACTGATCATCCGTGCTCTGGAAGATGCTGAACTGGTGATGGTCGACAGCCGCTAAATCGACCTGCGGTGGTCATATTGCGCTAACCATGGCGGGTTTAGCCTGGGCGTCCGTTAGGAGCCCGCCATGTCGATCCAAATCGCCCGTCCCCTTGCCCTGGCAACCGTTCTGACGGCTTCGCTCGGCCTGCAGGGCTGCCTGGCCGGGGCCGTCGTCGGGACAGCGGGTGCCCTCGTCGGGGCCGCAGCCGGGGCCGCCGGAGCCGTCGTTGGGGCCGGGGTCGATGCGGTCACGACCTCCGATGCCGAGGATATGCGCGAGATGCGCCGCGAATGCGAACGCCGCGTCCGGCGCGGGTCCAACGAGGACTGCTCGGTCTATCGCCCCTAAATCTCCAGCACGCAGCGCTCGCCGATGGTGGGGCGCAGCAGGGTGATTTTCGACAGACCCGGAAACTCGGGCATCAGGCGGTTGGCGAACCACAGACACAGAGCCTCAAGGCTCGGCTTTTCCAGTCCGGAGTGGTCGTTCAGCAGGCTATGATCCAGCTCTGCCGCCGCTGCCTTCAAGCCCGCCTCCAGCTTCGTCAGATCCACGACAAAGCCCATGTCGCCCGTCCGAGCACCGCGCACGGTGGCCTCGACGAGGAACGAATGGCCGTGGACGCGCCGGTGCGGGCTACCCTCCGGCCCCATGGGAAAATGGTGAGCTGCATCGAAATGCGTGGCCTTGGTAACTTCAAAGATCTGGCTCATTTGACGCCGATATATTTGTGGGTCTGGACGCTGAGGCGCCACTGGGGATGGGCGAGGCAGTAGTCCACCGCCGCGCGGGTGTTCGCCTCCAGGTCCGGCCCGTCCATGGGCTGGAGCCAGAAGCGTTCGAAATCGAGATGGGCAAACCGTTCGGGCCGGGCCTTGTCCTGCGGATAGACCAGCTTCAGTTCCTGCCCATGGATCTGAACGACCGGCGCATCGGCCTTGGGGCTGACGCAGATCCAGTTGATTCCGTCCGGCGCGGCCAAGGTGCCGTTGGTCTCGACCGCAATGTCAAAGCCGCGCGTGCGAAGGGCCTCGATCAGCGGCGGGTCCAGTTGCAGCAGCGGCTCGCCGCCGGTGCAGACAACCAGCCGGGGCTGGCCCTCGGCCCCGATCCATTTGGCGGCGACGGCGTCGGCCAGCAAGTCTGCCGTCTCGAACCGACCACCGCCCTCCCCGTCCATGCCGACGAAGTCGGTGTCGCAGAAGGTGCAGACCGCCATAGCCCGGTGGCTCTCCAGTCCGTTCCACAGATTGCAGCCGGCGAAGCGCAGGAACACCGCCGCGCGGCCCGCCTGGCCGCCCTCGCCCTGGACGGTGAGGAAGATCTCCTTGGCCGAATAGGTCATGCGGCGACCCCGACGTATTCGGCCCAGCCGGCGGCGCGCAGCTCGCAGGCCGGGCAGGTCCCGCAGCCGTAGCCCCAGGGGTGTCGCCGGCCCCGCTCGCCCAGATAACAAGTGTGGCTGTCCTCCAGGATCAGCGCGACCAGGGGATCACCGCCGATGTCGTGGGCCAGCGCCCAGGTCTGGGCCTTGGTCAGGGCCATAAGCGGCGTCTCTATCCGGAAATCGCGCGCCATGCCGAGCTTCAGGGCCGACTGAAGCGCATCGAGCGTGTCACGCCGACAGTCTGGATAGCCCGAGAAATCGGTCTCACACATTCCACCCACCAGAACGGTCATGCCGCGCCGGTCGGCCAGGGCCGCCGCATAGGTCAGGAACACCAGATTGCGGCCCGGCACGAAGCTGGACGGCAAGCCGCGTTCATCCATCTCGATGGCCCGGTCCTCGGTCAGGGCGCTGGAGGCGATCTGGCCGAAGCCGCGGATGTCGACGCTGTGGTCCTTACCCAAGCGCCCGACCCAGTCCGACTTCAGACGCGGCAAGCGGTCCAGCAGCACGCGGCGCGCCTCGAGTTCCACCGCATGACGCTGACCGTAGTCAAAGCCGACCGTCTCGACCCGCCCATACCGGTCGAGCGCCCAGGCCAGACAGGCGGCCGAATCCTGGCCGCCTGAAAACAGGACCAGGGCCGACCCTTGCGGTGTGGAGGCGGTTTCGGACATGACAAACCTGCGGTCGGCCCGGGGGCCGCGCGCATGACAAAGGGCTCAGACGTGAATAAGATCGCGCTCCTCTACACTACCTGGCCCGATGCGGAAACCGCCGAAAGCGTGGCACGGGCGGCGGTGTCGGCCCGGCTCTGCGCCTGCGTCAACGTCCTGCCCCAAGGACAGTCCCTGTATCGCTGGGCCGACGGTATCGAGGTGACCTGCGAAACGATCGCCATCTTCAAGACCACGGCGGAGCGAACGGCCGAGCTTTCGGCCTTCATCGTGGCGGAGCACCCGTATGACGTCCCGGCGGTCGTCGCCCTCGACACGTCGGTGCTCGGGTCGTCGATCCCCTTCCTGAATTGGGTCGCGAACGAGGTGACGCCGTCACCGTAATCCGATCAGTTTCAGTTTAACGGTTCTGAAAATGCTCCTGTGGATACTCTGGCGTCTATTCAAGGAGCCCGGCCCCAGTATGCCGACGATTGCCGCGTACATTGACCACCTGGATCCCCTGAGCCCCGACGCCGTTTGCGGCGCGGCCCTGATGCGATTCGAAACCAATCCCGACGCCCTGGTCCTGCCTGTCGTCGAGGACGGCCGCACGGTCGGCGTCCTGGAACGGGACCGCTTTCTAAGCACTCTGGCACGCGCCAATGGCTCGGCGGCGACCCTGGCCCGTCCCGTCAGCGAACTGATGGACATCGAACCGGTCGTCGTGGATGTCTCGACCAAGCTGGCAGGCCTGGCCGATGTCCTGCTGGCGCAAAGTGTCGCTAACCTGCGCCGGGGCTTCGTGGTCAGTGAGGCCGGTGCCTACAAAGGCGTATGCAGCCTGCTGACGCTGCTCAAGGCCGAGCATGATCTGCGCAAGGATGCTGATCTCGTTCGCGCGGATATCAAGACGGTCCGCGCCGAGGCCGACCGGGCCATTGTGGCCGCCGCCCAGGCCCGTTCCGGGTTCCTGTCATTGCTCAGTCGCGAGCTGCGCACGCCGATGAACGGCGTGGCGGCGGTGGCCGAGCTGCTGCGTCGTCAGCCCCTGGGGCCGGACTCCCAGGCCTATGTTCAGACGATCATGGACTCGTCGGAGACGACGCTTCGGATCCTTGAGGACGCGCTTGACTTGGCCCGCGCCGAGGCGGGCGAGCTGTCGCTCGATCCGCAGCCTGTGCTGCTGCGCCAGTTGATGGACGACCTCCAGGACATCTGGGGCCCTCGCGCGGTGCAGGACGGCGTCAATCTGATGATCGGCTTCGAGGGGGACACGGAGCTGGCCGCAGAGCTGGACGGCTCGCGACTGCGCCAGGTGTTCAACCATCTGATCGCCAATGCGCTCAAATTCGCCCGCAACGGCGTCGTTGAGGCCTCATTGGTCGCCAGCGCCCGTGGCGAGGTCATCTCCGTCAAGGCCCGCGTGCGCGACAATGGCCCAGGCATCGCTCCTGAGCGGGTCGCGGGACTCTTCGAGATCGCCAGTGCACACGACGGTAGTCGCGTCGGGGGCCTCGGCCTTCCGATCTGCCACCAGGTCCTGTCCGCCATGGGAGGAACGATTCGCGTCGAATCGAACCCTGGCCAGGGCTGTACCTTCGTCTTTGACCTGACGGCTCCGCGCGTCGCCCAGGAAGCCCACCAGATTGCCTCTCAGGGTGCGCCGATCCGGCCGAGCGATCAGGGCTTCGCCCAGCCCCATATCCTGATCGTGGACGACAACGGCACCAACCGTATCGTCGCCCAGGCCCTGTGCGAAATGTTCGGCTGCACGTCCGCTCAGGCCGAAGATGGCGTCGAAGCCGTCGAGGCCGTCCAGTCGGGCCGCTATGATCTAATCCTGATGGACATCAAGATGCCGCGCATGGACGGCGTTGAGGCGACGCACGCCATCCGCGCCCTCGGCTCGGACAAGGCTGATATCCCGATCATCGCCCTGACGGCGAATGCCGATCCCGAAGACGCCAAACGGTATGTGGCCAACGGCATGGCTTCGGTCGTTGAGAAGCCCATCAAGCCCGAGCGCCTCATGCAGGCCATCAACGCTGCCTTGTTCCCGCCGGCCGAGGACGCGAACGCGACGGATCACCGTCAGGTCGCCTGACGCGACACCGCAACCCTTGCCCCGAACGCGCCTTCCCCCTAGGAAGCCTCGTGCACACGCCGTAATTCATCAGGCGATGAACGAGGAGCCGAAGATCCATGCGCAAGGTCTATCCAGATGCCAGGAGCGCCCTTGAGGGGCTGACTTTCGACGGTATGACCGTCATGTCCGGCGGTTTCGGCCTGTGTGGCATTCCAGAGTTCCTGATCGCCGCGCTGCGCGATTCTGGAACGCGTGACATCACGGTCATCTCGAACAATGCCGGCGTCGACGGCTTTGGCCTGGGCCAGTTGCTGGAAACCCGCCAGATCAAGAAGATGATCTCGTCCTACGTCGGCGAGAACAAGGAGTTCGAACGCCAGTACCTGGCCGGAGAGCTGGAGCTGGAGTTCAACCCGCAGGGCACCCTGGCCGAACGCATCCGCGCGGGGGGAGCCGGCATCCCGGCCTTCTTCACCGCCACCGGCGTCGGCACCCTGGTGGCCGAGGGTAAGGAAGTGCGTAACTTTGATGGACGCGACTATGTGATGGAGACCGGCCTGGTCGCCGACCTCAGCATCGTCAAAGCCTGGAAGGCTGACGAGCGCGGCAATCTGGTGTTCCGCAAGACGGCCCGGAATTTCAATCCGATGATGGCTACCGCCGGAAAGGCCTGCGTGGTCGAGGTCGAGGAGATCGTCCCGACCGGCGCGCTCGACCCCGACCACATCCACACGCCGGGCATCTATGTCGACCGCATCATCAAGTCGACGCCCGAGAAGCGTATCGAACAGCGCACCGTCCGCCAGAGGGAGACCGTCTGATGCCCCGCACTCGCGAACAACTGGCCGAGCGCGCCGCCCAGGAACTTCAGGACGGCTTCTATGTGAATCTGGGCATCGGCATTCCGACCCTGGTGGCCAACTATATCCCCGACGGCATGAGCGTGACGCTGCAAAGCGAGAACGGGATGCTGGGCATGGGGCCGTTTCCCTATGAGGACGAAGTTGATCCCGACCTGATCAACGCCGGCAAGCAGACGATCACCGAGATTCCGGAATCCAGCTATTTCAGCAGCTCGGACAGCTTCGCCATGATCCGCGGCGGGCACATCAATCTGTCGATCCTGGGCGCGATGGAAGTCGCCGAGAACGGCGACATCGCCAACTGGATGATCCCCGGCAAGCTGGTCAAGGGCATGGGCGGCGCGATGGATCTGGTGGCCGGCGTAAAGCGCGTGATCGTGGTGATGGACCACGCCAACAAGCATGGCCAATCCAAGGTGCTGAAATCGTGCACCCTGCCCCTCACGGGCACGGGCGTCGTCAACCGCGTCATCACCGACCTGTGCACCTTCGACGTCAAGCCAGACGGGTCGGGTCTGGAGTTGATCGAACTGGCCGAAGGCGTGACCCTCGACGAGGTCGCCGCCAAGACCGAGGCCACCTATACGGTCGCGCCCGGTGTCGGCTGACGCCGGTCTGCTTTCCGATCAGACGAACAGCGTCGACAGCATCCCGACCGCACTGGCCGCTTCCGACCAGTCAGGGTTCTCATCGTCGACCCCGTAGCCGACCATCTGGCTGGCTCCGGTCGCCTGGACGAGGATTCCCCGCGAACGCGGGATCATGATCACCGCATTGTAGATCAGGCCGTAGTCGACTTCGGGCTGCGGTGGGAGCCAGGCGATCTGACCCCGAATGGGAACCACGCTGATATCCCCGAACAGGGCGCGGGCCCCGAAGCCTGTGCAGTTGACGATCACCGGCTCCGGCAGGTCTGCGAGTTCTCCGGGGTGGTTCAGGCGGCGGGTGACGATGACCCCACCCTCGCGCTGGAACGTGTCCATCAGGTGTTCGGCATAGATCGTCACATCGAAGGTCATGCGAGCCGAGACGCTTGCGGAAGCGACCGGGAACCGGTGCTCTGACCGACTGAGCGGGCGCGCAATCGGACGTAGGCCGGCCACGCGCTCTGCGTAGCTGACAAAGGGGATTCGCCCCGGCGACGGATACGGACCGACGGCCTGCTGTGCATCGGCATGGGCTCTTAGCGTGTACATATCCATGACGTTGACCGGGTAACCGGGTGATCCCACGAAGGCGCGGTGATCTTCCATGGATTGGCGCGCCATGACCTCCCAGAGCGACGCAAATCCTGGCGCTATCGCGTCGGAGGCCGCCAACCGTGAGTCCGGCGACCAGACTCCCGTGGCCCTGACCGAGCGGGTGAAGGGGGCCCGTTCCGCCGCATACATGGTCGTCGGCACCCCAGATCTGAGGATTTTGAGCGCTGATGTCAGACCGATGATGCCACAGCCGATGACCGCGCACCGGCTGGTGCCCCCCTCGAGCGCCCGATCCCGTGCCAGGGCCGCCGATCCCCACGACAAGGACCAGCCCGCGCCGCCATGGCCGTAGTTGTGGACGACCCGCTTGTCACCGATCACCTCCACCTCCAGACGCGGCCCAGCGGCTCTGAAAGGTCGGGTGCAGACGGTTATGCGGCTGATGCGACCGGGGTCCGCGCGAACCGGTGCCAGATAGGTCGACTGAAGCGTTGCCGCCTGCGGCCGGGCGACCACGCCGCCCAGGCTGACCGTTCCCAGGCCGGTCAGCATCACACGCCGGTTCAGGTGGTGTCGCAACGGCCCCTCCGTTCCGGCCCTATGCGTAGCAGCGAACCAGGTTTCGACCAACGAAGGCCTGCCGCACGGGGATCGGGGCCGAGGCGTGGATAGCCGGCGAACAGGCCGTCAGGCCAGACACGCCCAGCCCTACCGAGACGCCAGGCCGATTCCGCATCCGCCCCATTCCCTTGCCCGTCGGCCCTTTCGGTATCAGTCGGTCAGCTCGACGCCAATCTGATAGCACGCGTTCGGTTCCGCCTGCGACGTTGGGAAACAGGCCGGCCTTCCCTTACGGCAAGGTGACCAGACGAAATTCTCGAGTCATAGTCGTGTCATGTCCAGTGCCGCCGCCTCCGTCATTCCGCGTCCAGCCGCCGAGCAGATCTCGGCCTTGCGGGCCTCGCTTGATCCACGCCAGCCTGTCGCCTTCGCAACCTTTGGACAGGAGGCACTGACCGCCCTCGCCCGTGCCGGTGCACCCCTAACGGCCGCGCAGGACGGCTCGCTGGACGCCGCGGCCCGGACGCCGCTGGACCAGGCCGCAGCGGCCCTATCGCGACTCGATCCGCAAAGCCTGGTGCCGCGACGGGGCCTGGCCGGACTGTTCGACAGCCGGGGTGGACGCCTGAAGCGCGTCCGACGCGCCTTTCAGGACACAGACCGCCAGATGGCCCGGCTTGCCGGTGAATTGAGGACCCATGCCACCGGGCTGGCGAGCCGTGCCGGACAGCTCGATCCCGCCCAGGAGGCCCTGCGCCAACCCATCATTGACCTCGGTGGATGGATCGAGGCGGGACGTCAGCGCCTGGCCGATGTCGAGACGGACGCGCCCGAGGGCGAGGTCTCCCCCCACGACCAGCTTTCCCAACGTCTCGAAGCCTTGGCCGGCGCGCGGGTCGCGGCCCTGGCGCAACTGCCCCTGGCCCGCCAGATCCAAAATGCCGACGCCGCCGCCGTCGCGAACCTGCAGGCGACCGCCGATGCCATTGGGGCGTGGAGCGATGGCTCGCGCAAGGCCCTGGGGCTGGACGGCAAACGTCCGCGCAAGGTCCAGCCGCAGCCGGCCGACCTGGCCGAGCTGTCGACCCGTCTGCAACGCACCCTGGACCGCGCCGAGCGAGCGCTCGTGGACGGTGCCAGGCGCAGGGCCCAGGCCTCCGAGCGCCTGGCGTCCATCAATGCGTCCCTGTCTCCGCCGAGCGACGGATAAATCCGGCGATCCCGCTGAGGACACCCGGCGCAAGCGGCAGATCGGGGTTCGAATAGGTCGCCAGATTTGTCATCCGATCCGCCGGGGCCTCCTTCAGCAGGTGGTTGACCCCCTCCAGCACAATGAGCTCGATTTCGGGCCGGGCGGCAGCGAGGGCCTCGGCATCGGTCACCAACGTCTGGAAATCCGTCGTCCCATGCATCACCAAGGTCGGAAGGTCGTGCGCGGCCAACAGGGCCGCTGGATCCTGGTCGAACCAGGAAATGACATAGGGCTGCACCGAGCTTCGGCACAGGGCCGCAAGTATCGGCGGACAGTCAACCGTACGTCCGGCGTCCAGTTCATCGATGACGGTCAGAGCCTGACCGAGGTACGGCTCCGGCGTCCCGGCCCGGAGCTGTTCACGCAAAACCACGGCGGCGGGACGGCCAGCCCCCGACAGGAGCACCAGGCCGCATAGGCCGGTGGCGTCCGTCGCAGCGACCGCGCTGGCAACCAGGGCCCCCTCGCTGTGGCCGATCAGCCAGACACAGTCCAGGTCGGTGCGCTCACGCAGAAGGCCGGCCCAGGCACGGGCATCTTCGACCATCGTATCAAAACGCAGTTCGGATTCCGCCACCGCCGCCCCGGCGCTGGCGGCCACCCCGCGCTTGTCATAGCGCAGGGTCGTTATGCCCTCAGCGGCCAGACCTTCCGCCAGAAGGCGATAGGTTGAGGCCGTAACACCAAGCGGACTGTTCCCGTCGCGGTCGGTCGGACCCGATCCGGCGATGATCAGGGCTGCGGGTGCGCCGGACCCTGCGTCAATTAGGGTTCCGGCGAGCGGCGCAGGTGCCCCCGGCAGAGTTACGTCCTGGGGGCCAGGCGCGGCCTGCACGGCCAAGACTGCGCTGAGAACCGCTAACAACATGGTGGACCTCCTAGTTTCAGGTCAGAAGGGCTGGCGGTTGGAATCTGTGCGCCAGACACGCCAGCTTTCAAAGATCGCCGCCACACCGGACAACAATATCCCCGCCACCATCACCCACAGGCCGAGCGGCTGCGGCGCGGCAGGGGTCGCAACCAGGCCACCGAGGCCGAGCCAGAACAGCAATCGGCCCATCAGGCGGTTGGACCGGTCCCAGGCCAAACGACTCTTCAAGGACCATGCGGTGCGCACGCCAATCGCAATGTTCGGAGGGATGCGCCCCAGAACCGCGCCGAGCGTCAGGCAGACGAAGGCCAGGAATCCCATCGGCCAGACCAGAGTCACGATCGCGGGAGCCGCCGCCGGCTGGCTCGCCGTCGAAAGGATCTGCCAGGTCAGGAACGGCGCGATCGATCCGATGACGATCAAGCTGACAAGCTGGCCCAGGCGAAGGCCTCGCCGACGAGCCGGGTCGGTCGCGCGCCCGGCATAGACTCCAAGACCACCGGCCGTCAGGCCCACAATGACAGCGAGAAAAGCCAGCAGTCCGGCCAGCTCGCGTCGGTCGCCCCAGCGATCCGGGCGTCCATCCGCGCCAAAATGCATCGGCAGAGGTTCGGTCGGACCATGCAGTACGACCCACAAGGCACCGGCCAGCAGGGCTGCCACGGCCACAGCGGTGGCGATGTCGATCAGAGTGAAACGGCGGGTCATGCGTCAAGCTCCTTGGGCGCAGCGCCGGTCATGGACAGGAGAAAGCCAAGCGCCTCCTCCACAGCGGAAATCTCCAGGCGGTAGCGGATCGAGGTTCCGTCCCGCTCCTGTGAGACCAGATTGGCCTCTTTCAGCGCATTGAGATGACCGGTTATGGTCGGCCAGCTCATGTCGAACGCGCGGGCAATGTCGCCGGAAGTCATCGGCCCCCTTCGGAGCATATCGATGATCTGACGACGCGCCGGATGCGACAAGGCCTTGAAGAGGCTATTCATAGGAATATCCCTAATTAGGAATATTCCTAATTTCAAGCGGAAGCGAGAGGTTGGGTAAATCAGCGCCCTGAATGTGGGGGCTGCTGCTGATCCCGGGACGACCGCGAAAACCCGATCTCTTTGGGGTGATGAAGGGCGCTAGCGCGCCGAGGACTCCACCCAGGCCACCACCTCGCGATTGAACTCGCCGGTCGCGGTGTCGAAGGCTTCCACGACAGCCGAGACACGGTTGGCACCGGCCTCACGCTGGGTGATGAAGGTGCGTTCGGCACGCACGGTTCGATCCGGAGCCATGAGGCGCGCGCGCGCAGCGATCACAACGACCGGTGCGCGATCCGGACCATCGGAATAGCGGGCCTCGAAGCTGGATACATCCAGGTCCAGCGCCAGTCCGTCGCGCGGCGACTCGCGCCGATCCGAGACGCTGACAGATCGCCCGCTCCGCAGAAACTCGGCCTCCAGGGCGGTTCGGAAGAGCCGCTCGGACGGGCCAATCCAGCGCGCGCCGGCCAGATAGGCGACGCTTCCACCGGACGTGGTCAGGATCCGGTCGCCAGACGCCCCTTCGGGAAAGGAGATCGGGTTGAGCACCACCACGGTCCGGCCCGACCCCGGGACGGTCGCTGGCGGGTCCCTGTCCCCAAAACGATAAAGCGCGACGGGGTCAGGCGTGTCGAGAAGGGAGCAGCCCGCCAGGAGCAGCGCCGTCGCGGCGGCGGCTATGGACCGGATCATTGTTCGATCTCCCTTTCTTCGGAGGCAGGCCGCTGGATGAATTCACGCGGACTACGGTTCACGTCGGCAATCAGCGCGTTCAGCGTCGCGGTCGCCTCTTCAAGCTGGCTGATCGTATCGGCCAGTTGCGGGATGCCTTCGTCAGCGAACTGACCGACCGGTCGCTGAAGTTGATCCGTCATGCCACGCACATCGCGCGCTGCGGCCTCGGCCTCAGCGGCCGCGCGTTCGATGCTGGCGATGGCCTGGGCCCCATCGCCCTGGACGATCTGGCGGAGATCCTGACCAAGCCCCTGATATTCCGCGATGGCCGCATTGGCGTTCGCAACCGCCTGTTCCAGGTCAGCAAAGACCTGTCGGCGCGCTTCCAGCTCGGCGGTCACGGTCTCGACATTGTCGATCGTCGAGGTGAAGGCACGGATGTTGTCGTCCGACAGAACGCGATTGATCCGGTTCAGCGCATCCACGGCCTGGGCCAGCACATTTCCCGAACCCGCTAGAAGCTCGGCGATCGGACTGGGCTGGCTCTGGATCACCGGCGTCACGCCAGCGGGAAACTGGTCCTTCAGCAGCGGACCGTCCGGCGTTCCCGAGGTGATCTGGATATAGTTCACCCCGGTAATGCCCAGGGGTTCGAGCTGGGCACGACTGTCCGTACGAACGGGAATGCCTTCATCCAGCCGGATGCGCGCGACGACCTGGTTACCAGTTTCCCGGTCGAGCGTCAGATCCGTGACCTCTCCGACTCGGATGCCGTTGAAATGGACCTCGCCACCGACTGAAAGGCCACGCACAGGGTCCGTAAAGAGGACATCATAGATGTCGTATTCCTCGTTGAACGAGAAGCGCGCCAGCCAGACGACAAACACCGCCAGCGCGACCATGATGGTCACGGTTGCCAAACCGACGGCGGCATAGTGGGCATTGCGTTCCATCAGCCGTTTCCTTCAGCAGCCCGGGCCGCGCGCCCGCGCGGCCCCAAGAAATATTCCTTGATCCAGGGATGATCCGATCGCTCGAGTTCTTCGGGCGGTGCCACCTCCACGACCCGCTTGTCCGCGAGCACAGCAATCCGATCACAGATCGCGTAGAGGCTATCCAGATCGTGGGTAATCATGAAGACCGTCAGGTCGAGGTTTTCCTGAAGCTCAAGAATCAGATCGTCAAAGGCTGCGGCCCCGATCGGGTCCAGACCCGCCGTTGGCTCATCCAGAAAGAGCAGTTCGGGGTCCAGGGCAAGCGCTCGCGCCAGTCCGACCCGCTTTCGCATTCCTCCGGAAAGCTCTGCCGGCTTGAGGTAATGGGACTCGGGTCCCAGCCCCACCATGGCAATCTTCATCTCGGCCAGTTCGCGGATGGTATCCGCCGGCAGGCCGGAGTGCTCGACCAGCGGCGAGGCAACATTCTCCAGTACCGTCAACGACGAGAACAGCGCACCATGCTGGAACAAGACCCCCCAGCGTTTCTCGATGTCGTCACGCTCGGCACGACTCATGCGGGCGGTGTCTTCGCCGAATAGCTTGACCGTTCCAGCGGTCGGCTCGCGAAGCCCGAGAATCGAGTTCAGCAAGACCGTCTTGCCGGTCCCCGACCCGCCCACGATCCCCAGGACCTCGCCGGCGCGCACCGTGAGGTCGAGATCCTCATGGATCCTGCGCTCGCCAAAGGCATTGAGCAGCCCCTTGACCTCGATCGGAGGGGGGCGGTGAGCCGGGCTCGGAATCACGTCCTCGCTCACAGCCCGATCCTCATGAACAGGAGCGCGAACACCGCGTCCAGAGCGATGATCGCGAAGATCGACTGAACGACCGCAGCCGTCACCCGCTTGCCGAGGCTCTCAACATCGCCGCCGACCGCCATCCCCTGCCGGCATCCGATGGTTGCCACCACGATGGCAAAGACCGGAGCCTTCACCATGCCCGCCAGCATATGCTGCGGCATATAGCCGTCCAGCACGAGCCGCTGAAGGAAGAACGACGGCCCCAGGTTCAGCTGGGTCCAGGTCACGACGATTCCGCCGACCAGGCCCGACACCATGGCCAGGAACGTCAACAGCGGCAGCATCAACAACAGGGCCGCAAGCCGCGGTACCACCAAGGCCTGGAAGGGGTCGACGCCCATGACTCGCATGGCATCGACCTCCTGATTCATCTTCATGGATCCAATTTCGGCCGCAAAGGACGAGGCGGATCGACCGGCCAGCAGGACGGCGGTGATGACCACGGCAAATTCTCGAAACACGGCCACGCCGATCAGCTGAACCGCGAAGACTCCGGCCCCGAAATCAGTCAGCAGGTCCGCCCCGATGAAGGCCACGACCGCTCCGATGAAGAAGGTCGTCACCAGAACGATTGGAATGGCATTGAGTCCGGTGTGGTCCGCCTGGCTGAACCAGGCCGCCCAGCGGATTCTAGTCGGGTTCGCCAGGGTGCGAACGACAGCCATGAGGAGCTCGCCGAGAAAGGCGAACGCCTCCCAGGCTTCTGCCCCGAAGTCATAGACACCGCGACCCACCCGCGCAAAGAAACGGGTCAGGGGATCGGCCAGCCGGGGTGGATCGACGGCGTGGCATTCCAGTTCCTCGACCACCAGGACCACGCGTTCGACCTCAGGGCGATCCTGCCAGCCCTGTTTGGGCAGCCGCCCCTCGTGAGCCTGGACAATGGCCAGGGCCCCAGCGGTATCGAACCGGCCCAATCCGGAAATATCGACGGAATCCAGGGTTCGGCCGCGCAGCTTGGCCTTCAGACTTCTCGGCAAACGCCCGAGGGTGCGCGCCGTCCAGTCACCGGCAAGCACCAGTGCCAGCCGACCGTCTTTTTCCCCCTCGACTCGGAAACTCGCCGGCGTCATCCCCTTTCCTTAGCAACGGATTCCGGTTTCGTCTCGGCCAACGCCGCTTCTGCCCGAGAAAGCCGCCACGCACCTTCATAGTTGCGAGACATTCTCATTTGTGCGAGACCCGCTCCGGTTTTTTAGGGATCGAACATGATGAAGCGCTTTTCCGTCGCCGCCCTCCTCGCCGGCGCAACCGCCCTGGCCGCGTGCCAGCCTGATGCCAGCCAGACGGACACGGCCCAGGCCGACTGTGTCCAGGCCACGGGCGGCTCCGTGAATCTCTACACGGCCCGGCACTATGCATCGGACGACGCCATCTACACGGCCTTCACCTGCGCAACCGGTATCGCGGTCCGAAAGATTGAGGCACGGGCACCCGAGCTTCTCGCCCGGCTCGAGGCCGAGGGCACATCCAGCCCGGCCGACGTGGTCGTGATTCAGGACGCGGGGGCGATGGGGGAAGCCGCCAATCAGGGCTTCATCGTCCCGTTCGACGATGCCACCATTGATGCGCGTGTGCCCGAACAGTGGCGCGATCCCGAAGGCCGCTGGTTCGGCATCGCGCGTCGTGCGCGCATCGTGGCCTATGACACCCGTCAGGTCCGCCCCGAAGAGATCGACGACTACGCCGACCTGGCGTCGCCGCGCTTCCACGGACAGGTCTGCACCCAGACGTCGGACGCCGTCTATAACCTCACCCTTATGTCGGCGCTGATCGAGAGCTGGGGCCCCGAGCGGGCGCTGGCGTGGGCGCGTGGCGTCGTCAACAACATGGCACGCCAGCCCCAGGGGTCGGATTCCGATCAGATCCGGGCGGTCGCGGCCGGCCAGTGCCAGGTGGCGATCACCAACCACTACTATTTCCTGCGCATGGCCGAGTCCGATGACGCAGCCGACCGCTCTGTTGTCGAGCATCTCGCCCTCGCCTTCCCGCAGATCGACGGCCACGGATCGCACTTCAACCTATCGGGAGCCGGCCTGGCAGCCCACGCCCCGAACCGCGAAAATGCGATCCGCTTCCTGGAATTCCTGACAGGACCGCAGGCCCAGGGCATCTTCGCGACGGAAACCAATGAGTTCCCGACGACGACCGAGGCGGAGATGCCGGAAGACGTCGCGGCCTATTCGCACCACGCGGCCGATCCGATGCCCCTGCCGGCCTATGCCGAGCACCGGGCCGAAGCTCAGCGCATCTTCGAACAGGCTGGCTGGCGCTGAGCCTTGAAGTGATCGCAGACGGCGTCCCGGGTTCATGCTAGTCGCGGGCCCGGGATGTCTTTTTCAATGCCGAGAGTAACCTCCTTGCGCCTGGGTGCCATCGTGGCGGCCTTGATCGCGATTGCGCCGCTGGTCGCCGTGTTCGCGACGGCTCTGGGAGACGGGGCCGACAGCCTGACCGCAGCAACCTTCTGGCGCTATGCCGGAACCTCTGCGGGCCTGGTAGCCCTGGTCGGCGTCGGCACCGGTCTGATCGGAGGACTGGCGGCATGGCTCGTGGTCCTGCACGAGTTTCCAGGGCGGCGGTTGTTCTCCTGGATGCTGGTTCTGCCTTTGGCCGCGCCGGCCTTTGTTCTCGCCTACGGCTACGCCAGCCTGTTTGACGTCGCAGGCCCAATCCGCACGGCCTGGCGCGCCGCCTTCGGCTGGGATCCGCCACTCGAGATGCGCACTCTGTGGGGCGCAGCCATCGTCATGACTCTGGCCTTCTATCCATACGTCTATCTGACCCTTCGCGCGGCTCTGCTGAATCAGTCATCCAGCCTCGTTGAGGCCGCACGCTCGTTGGGGCTCTCCCATCGACAGGCCTTCCTGCGCGTGGCCCTGCCGCTGGCGCGACCGGCGCTCGCCGCCGGCATGGCCCTGGCCGTCATGGAGACGCTAGCCGACTACGGGGCCACATCCTTCCTGACGGTCCAGACCCTGACCACCGGAGTCGTAAGGGCCTGGTCCGTCTTCTATTCTGCCGCCGAGGCGGCTCGGCTGGCCTTGCCGCTCCTGGCGGCAGCGGCCGTCCTGCTGTGGCTGGAGCGCGTCAATCAGAGAGCCGGCGGTGAGGCCGGCCAGGCGCGCTGGCGCCGGCTGGAACGGATCCGGCTGACGGGGATGAAGGCATGGGCGGCGACAATGTTCTGTCTGGCCCTGATCGCGCTGGGCCTGATCCTGCCGCTGGGATGGCTGGCCTGGCTGGGAGCCGGCGGAGAGCACGAGCTGACGCGGCTGATCGCCTCCAGCCGCAACGTCCTGATCCTTGGGGCCATTGCCGCCGCCTTCACCTGTGGTCTGGCCGCCCTGGTTGCTCTGAACGCCCGCCACAGTCGTTTCATTCCGGGCCTTCTCAGCCTCGGGTACGCCACACCGGGCGCGGTGATGGCGATTGGTCTGCTGGCACCGGCGGGTGTGATCTGGCGCGCATTTCCCGCCACGGTTTCAAGCTTTGTCATGGCCCTCGCGCTGCTGGTCCTGGCCTATGCGTCGCGATTGATGGCCGCGGCGCTGGAACCGATCGATGCCGGGCTGCGTCGCATTGGACCGTCGGTCCGGGCGGCGGCCAGGACGCTCGGCGAAGACACCGGCGGGGCAGCGCGCCGGGTCGAGCTACCGCTCGCATCGGGGGCGCTGTTTACGGCCCTGCTGCTGGTCTTCATTGACGTTTTGAAGGAGCTGCCGGCGACAATGATCCTGCGTCCGTTCGGCTTCGACACCCTGGCGGTGATGGCCGACTACTACGCCAAGGACGAGCGGCTGGGTGAAGCGGCCTGGCCCTCGCTGCTGATTGTTCTGATTGCCTTGCCGGCGGTGATGTGGCTCACGCGACGCGTGTCCCGCTCCCGCCCCGGAGACCATCCATGAGCGCCGCCATCGAAGTCGTTGACGCCCTGCGCCTCTATGGCTCCAAGGCCGCCGTGGACGGCGTCAGCCTCAGCCTCCAGGCCGGTCGGATCACCTGCCTGCTCGGTCCCTCAGGGTGCGGCAAGTCAACCCTGCTGAGGATGATCGCAGGGCTGGAGCCGCTCGATGGTGGGCGGGTTCTGTCTGAAGGCGAGGATATTTCGACCCTCCCTCCAGAGCGGCGCGATATCGGCCTGGTGTTCCAGGACTACGCCCTGTTCCCGCATCTGCGCATCGAGGACAACGTCGGCTTTGGCCTGGCCCATCTGACAAGCGCCGAACGGCGCGAGCGCGTGGCGGACCTGCTGTCGACTGTCCGGCTGGCCGATCGGGCGCGGAGCTTTCCCGGCGAACTGTCTGGCGGCGAGCAACAGAGGGTGGCCCTGGTCCGGGCCCTGGCCCGGGCGCCGCGCGCCGTTCTGCTGGACGAACCGTTCTCCGGCCTGGACGGCCACCTCCAGGCAGAGGTGCGTGCCGCCGCCCTGGCCATTCTGAAGCAATCCGGTGCCGCGGTCCTGATCGTGACCCACGATGCCGGCGAAGCCATGCAGATGGCCGATGATCTGGCCCTGATGGCCCAGGGCCGGATCCTGCAACGCGGATCTCCTGAAGCCTGTTACCGTACCCCCGTCTCCATTGCGGCGGCGCGTCTCCTGGGGGAGGCGGAGGTCATTGCAGCCCGGATCTCGGGTGGCGTCGCACACACTGTCTTCGGCCCGCTGCCCGCCGACGGCCTGGCCGACGGTGAGGCCGAGGTCATGTTGCGCCCGACCGCACTCGTCCCCGGCTCTGGCGTTCAAGCCTCCGTGTCAGAGGCGCGCTTCGTGGGCCAGGGCTGGATCGCCGATCTGACGAGCGGCAACACGCGCGTTCAGGTCCGCCTGCAGGAACGTCCCGGCGAGGTAGTGAATGTGAGCATCGACCCTGGCCAGGCGCACATCTTCGCCTGAGCCTCCGTCAAAAGGCAAAACGGCCGCGCCCCGAAGGGGGCACGGCCGCTTCTGAAACCAAGGAGTGAGACCTGTTAGCGGTACTGCTGGATTCGCGTGGTGCGAAGGCCCTGCATACCCCAGCGATCAATGGAGTGCTGCCAGCCGAGGAACTCCTCGGTCGTCAGCCTGTATCGGGCGCAGGCCTCTTCGAGCGAGAGCAGACCACCGCGCACGGCCGAAACCACTTCAGCCTTGCGCCGGATCACCCAGCGTTCTGTTTCGGGCGGGGGCAGATCGTCCAGGGTCAAAGCGGCCCCCGTCGGGCCGATGACATAGCGCTCGCCGTTGCCGTTAATACGCTGTTCTTGAAGCATGGGCTTTTCGCCTCTCGCACCACCATCACTGATGCGAGAATACCCATAGGCTCATAACACCCGTTTAAGCGCCTTGGTGAACAGGTTCTGAATCGAACGATCCGTTTATTCATCTTTTGGTCAGGCCTTGTTAAATCAGTCTTCAAGGACGTTGTTCAGGCGTTACTTATCAGCGCTTCACGCGGATCAGTTCTTCCAGCATTTCATCGGCGGTCGTGATGATTTTCGATGAGGCTGAATAGGCCCGCTGGGTTGTGATCAGGCCAGTGAACTCGGCCGACAGGTCAACCGTGGACGCCTCCAGCTGGCTGGGCGCGACCATGCCGGCACCGCCGGTCCCCGGGGCCTTCAGATTGTAGGTGCCCGATCCCTGGCTGACCCGGAAGGCATTACCGTTGACCGAGATCAGGTTATCGGGGCTGGGGAAGGTGGCGATGGCGACCTGGGCAATCCGGCGCGTGACACCGTTGTCGAAGATCGCCGTGACAAAGCCCTGTTCGTTGATCTCGATGTCGGTCAGGTTGCCGAACGCGGTGCCGTTGGTGATGACCGCCTGAACGACGGATTGGCTGTCGTACTGGGTCAGACCCCCGGCCGCCGTGTCCAGGTCAAAGCTGACCTGCTGGTCATCGACACCCAGTCCCGGGGCCCAGTTGACCGCGCCCGCGCCCGGCGCCGCTCCGTCCGACGCGCCAAACGTCAGGGTCGCGTTTTCCGGGTCCGGGAACAGGGCCGTACTCCCCATCGCCTGCATGGCCGCGACATCCAGGCGTCCGTCCTGGGTGAAAGCGATCAGTCCAGTTCGGATCTGACCATTGGCCAATCCGCTTCCCGTGACGACGTCAGATGCCGGGACGGCCCGGATTTCGGCCAGCCACTGGTTCGGAACGTCGGTCTTGAGGAACGAAATCGCCAGGGTGCGCTTGCCGCCTTTTGAGTCCGAGACAGGAACCTGCATCTCGAAATCTGGGCGAACACCGGCCCCCGTCTCGGGGTCGTACATCGCCATGGAGTTGGTCAGGGGGTCGTAGGTGGCAAACTCTGGCGAGACCGCCTGACTGGACAGCAGGTTGGCGTTCAACGAGACGCGCGTGGTCGGCTCAGCCGCACCGCCAATCGCCCCGACGTTGATCGAGTTCAGACGGCCCAGATCTGACGGATCGACCGTGATCTGGCCTTCGGCGTCGGCGATCCAGCCCTGAAGAAACAGCCCGGCGCTGTTTCTCAGATAGCCGAGGGTGTCGACGCTGAACGATCCTGCGCGGGTGAACAGACGCGCGTCCGTCGCATTGAGATCTTCCGCCTGCTGGGTCGTCACGAAGAAGCCCTGGCCCGAAATCCCCAGATCGGTCGATGAGCCGGTGCGCTGGAGCAGGCCCTCCTGGGTGACGTAGTGGCGAGCATTGGCCAATACGCCGCCCGCCGAATAGCCACCGGCCGATCCGCCGGTCACCATCGTCTGGAAGTCGACCTGGCTGCGCTTGTAGCCGATGGTGTTCACGTTCGCGATGTTGTCGGACAGCGCAGCGAGTGCGGCAGAGTTCGCCCTCAGCCCTGAAACGCCTGCCAGCATGGCGCTGTTGATGCTCATCTTGTTACTCCCCTTGAATTCAAAGCAGTCGAAGCGGATTCAACGCGCCCGCCAGGGCAGCGATTTCATCCACCGGATTGAGAAGGTCTTTGGCCAGATCGACGGCCGAGGCGATCACCCCCTGCGCGCCGTCGTCGGCGTCGTCCGATGCAGGGGCCGCCGCATTGACGCTGATGATCTGGCTCATCGGGACGATTGAGCCCCCCACGGTGACATAGGGTCGGCCATCGTACATCTCGACCCCTGAGACGACGCCGCGGATCAGGATCTGGCTCTCGACGGCCTGGCCGCCGCTCGTGGTCGCCGCGACGCGCAGGGTATAGACGCCACCGTCCGGCAACTGGGTTCCGGCGCTCGTGCGGCCATCCCAGCTGAAATCATGAACGCCCGTGTCATTGGATGGGGCTTCGCCAGACCAGACCACGGCACCGGTCGAATCCAGAACCTCAAGCCGAACATCGGCGGCATTGCTGGCCAGTTCGTAGCTCCAGGTCGCCGCACCCTCGTCGAGCCGGGTAGCGGAGCCAGCCGCAGTCACGAACTTGCCTATGTAGCTGACCGCTCCATCCAGGCCGGCCGAGCCCTGATTGACCAATGCCTGGAGCAAATCGTTAGTCAGCAGCTGCTGCTCGACACCAGCCATCTGGGTCAGCTGGGCGGTGAAGTCGTTGGAATCGAGCGGCGACAACGGATCCTGGTTCTTCAGCTGGGTCGTCAGCAGCTGAAGAAAGGTCTCGAAGTTGGAGACGAGATTGGCGCGGCCAGAGGCAGTCGCTCCGGTTGCCGAGGTGGTGTTGACGGCATTGATCGGCATCGTCAGACCCTCACATCCAGGCCCAGACGGGTCAGGGTTCGCAACACGGGCTGGGCCGCGACATCCGCCTGTTCAGCAGCCGCCGCGGAGCGGGCGTGCGCCAACCGGGCATCGTCCCGGTCAAATGCCCCTCCACGCTCAGAATCGCCTCGATCGGTGAAGGAGAAGGCATCGTCGGCCAGCTGGAATCCGGCCTGCTGAAGTTCGCGACGCAGATCATCGACGCGCCCCCGCAGCTCCAGGGCCGCAGCGGGGTTGTCGAAGGCCAGTCGCGCCGCCAGGCGACCCTCGGAATCGATGTCGAGCCGCACGTCGACGCGCCCCAGCTCGACCGGATTGAGTTCCATGTCGAACCGTGTCGTCCTGTGTTCCAGGCGACGAATGATCTGGGCCGACACCTGCGCCAGGGTATCGAAAGACAGACGGCCGGCCAGGCTCGCTGCGTCTGCACGCGTCAAGCTCGCCTGAGCCGGGCCGGTCGTTCCGGTCTGGTTGGCGGGAACCTCCGTCTCGGCCCGCTGCAGGTCTGTCGCGACGTCGTCCGTCTGTGCAAGCTCGACAGCCTCGCTGGCCGGCGACGAGGCTGCCTGATCCTGGGCGACGGCCTGCCCAACTGCGGCTCCATTCGGAGTTGGTGCCGCAGAGCCTCCAGAACCCGGCTCGGCCGTCGTTGAACCCGTCGCCGGCGTCGTCGGCACCGGAGCGAGATCCAGCTCGGGGGTCGGAACTTCCACGGTTGCAGCGCCCTCAAGCGCCCCCGCTTCGGGGACACGGGCGACGGCCTGCTGGGCGGCCTGGGCCAGCGAGGTCACCGCCTGGGATTGACCATTAGTGGATAGCGCGTTCAGAGCCGCCTGGAGCGCTCCGGTTGACGGGCGGGCTACGCCGCCGGAGGCCTCGGTCACCTCTGCAGCGGACAATGGCCCGGACACGCCTGACATGGCCCCGGGAACCGGCGACACATCCGATCCGGTCTGTCCCTCGATGCCCGGATTGATCAGGGGACCCGCTTCCTTGCCGCTGATGTGCGGGCCAGGATTGATAAGCGGCCCGGTGAGCTTGGTCTCGGCGTTCGGACCTGGATTGATCAGCGGTCCGGTCAGCTTTCCCTCGGCGTTCGGCCCCGGATTGATCAGCGGCCGCTCAAACCAGGACCCCGCCATTCCCGGCAGGACCGCCGGGTCAGTACCGTCCAGACGCATCGTCGTTTCCGGCTCGGAGCGCAGCCAGCGGCCAACGCCCAGGCGCCCCCGCGTCGGGGACACCGTCTGGTCCCGCAGCAGCCCATCGAACTGCCCGGCATCGGCGCGCTCGGGCGTCGGCGGGGTCGGGGCGGTCGGGGCCGCACGGCTGAGGATCTCGGAAGGTGACATGAACGCGATCGACGGCCCATCGCAGGGCCATATGTAAGGAGCGCGTTCGGCGCAGGGGCTATTCAGTCAGTTCCAAGCAAGCCGTGGGCCATCGCAAATCGTCGCGATTTGATTGTTTTTATTGATATTAATGTGGCGTTAGGAGGTCAGAATTGTCCGGCCTCGGCGCTTTTTGCCGCCCCGCCCTGCCCGCCCTTGCCTCGTCAGAGGTCCTGAAATACGGCTTGGACGAGGCGCTCGAGCGACTGGGCGTCCACCGCGTCGAAGGTCGCGTGGTCCGCCGAATCGATGTCCAGCACCGCGATCAGTTGCGCATCGGCCCCCAGGACTGGAACGACAATCTCCGACCTCGAGCGACTGTCGCAGGCGATGTGTCCGGCGAAGGCGTGAACGTCCTCGATGACCTGAGTCTGTCGGGTCTGGGCGGCCGTGCCACAAACACCCCTGCCAAACGCAATCCGAAGGCAGCCCAGCTTGCCCTGATACGGCCCGACCACCAGTTCGTCCGGCCTGTTCTCATCCACCAGATAGAAGCCGGTCCAGATGAAGGCAGGGAACGCGTCCGCCAGCATTGAGGCCACTGTGGCCATGCGGGCGATCCGGTTGTGCTCTCCGGCCAGGACGGCCTGGATCTCGTCAATGACCTCGCGATAGCGTTCAGCCTTGTCGGTGGGTCTGTCATCTCTCGCCACGTGCGCCATGTGGGGAACCTCCGGCTTGGTCAGGGTCATATAGGCTTCGCTGCTCAGCAGGACCGGTGCGGCGGCGAAGGGGCTGCCGACCAGGCGGGCCACACCCGACCGAGCCTCCAGCCGCGCGCGCAGCCGGCGAAAATCAAATCCGAGATGAAAGGAATGGTAGCGCAGCATCTCGCCCATTCGCTCAAGCGGGCGATCCGCTGCCGGACGACCCAGGGCCGCCTTCCAGATCCGGGACAGATCACCGTCATAGGCATCCGGGCGACGTGCCCGACGGAAGAGGCCCTTCACAAGGGCCGGCAGGCCGATCTCGACCGGAACACCGACGATCATCAGGCCACCAACCTTGAGAACCCGATCAATCTCCCGGATCGCCTGGTCGCTTTCGGCCTCCGGCAGGTGCTCGAAGACCTCCGTGCAGAAGACGACGTCGGCACCCGTGGGCAGGTCACGGGCACGCGCCACCACCGTCGCGCCGGGCCAAGGGGCCAGCCGGCGGCGCGCCGCCTCGGCAAACTCCAGGTAGGGCTCGAAGACGATCGCCCTGGCCTGCGGCCAGCGTTCGAGGGCCCGGGCCGCCAGAAAGCCGTCCCCACCACCGTAATCGATGAATAGCGATACGGTCGTACCCGCCGGGACCTGCGAGAGCGCGTCGGCCACGCGCCTTCGCTGCAGCCATCGTTTGACCGGATTGGGGTCTTCCCAGGTCAGGTCTGCATAGCTCAAGTCCGTCCCGCTATTTGCGCAAACCGATGGCGCGTAGCCGCTCATCAAGCAGCTCTCCGGCCGTGATGGGCGACGGAACCGGCGCGTGGCTCCGGCACGAGGGCAGGACATCCAGCGACGTCGCCAGGGTCGGGTGCATGAAGAACGGTATCGAATAGCGGCTGACGTTGGGCCCGCTTGGATTGACCACGCGATGGGTCGTGGCCGGAATGACGCCATTGGTCAGGCGCGCCATCATGTCCCCACTGTCGACGATCAGGGTCGAGGAATCCGCCTGAATCGGAAGCCACGAACCGTCGCGATCCAGCAACTCCAGCCCCGCTCCACGGGCCGCCGGCATCAGCGTCAGGAAGTTAATGTCCTCATGCGCCGCCGAGCGCACCGCCCCATCGGGCGTGTCTGAGGACACCGGCGGATAGTGCAAGATCCGTAGCAGGGACGTCCCCCAACGCACCTTGTCGTCAAACCAGTGCGTCGTGAGCCCCAGCTCTGGCGCGAGCGCCTGCAGCACAACCATGCCCGTATTGTTCAGCCGATCGAACAACGCACTGATCGTGGTCTGGAACTCTGGAACCTCGGAAGGCCAGACATTGTCCTCAAAGCCTTCCGTTCCGGTAGGGTCCGCCCCGGAATCATGGCCGACCTGCCAGAACTCCTTCAGATCTGGCTGACCGGAATCCTTGGCGTGTTCGACCCCGAAGGGCGTGTAGCCCCGCATTCCGGCCGCATAGGTGCGCTTGGTCGCCGCCGGCAGAGCAAATACGGCCTCGCTCGACGCATAGGCCGCCTCCAGCAGAGATGCTGGAACGCCGTGGTCGCGCAGGACCACGAAGCCATAGTCCTGCAGTCCACGCATCAGCTCGGCGGAGAAGGCGGCGCGCGCCGACGCCGACCCTTCGTTGAACTCAGCCAGACTCAGCTCGGGAACGGCACGTGTCATCTTCTATCCTCCAGCACAGCATTCACCTCCGCGCGCGACGGTGCCGACGGCTGGGCCCCCGCACGGGTGGTGGCCAAGGCCCCGGCCGCGCAGGCAAAGTCCAGTGCAGCCTGTGGCGTCATCCCATCGACCAGGGCCACGGTCAAAGCCGCGACGAACACATCACCGGCCCCCGTTGTATCGACGACGGCCACAGAAGGTGGCGAGGCCTCGGCGATCTTCCGACCCATTTTCCAGAGCTCTGCACCGCGGGCACCGAGCGTGATGGCAACCAGACCGGGCGACCGCAACAGCGCCTGGCCGTAGAATGCCGCCTCGGGCTCATTGACGACGAGCAGGTCCGCGCGCGCCAGCAGGGCCTCCGGCACCGGTACCGCCGGAGCCAGATTGGCGACAGCAAAGCCTGCGAAGGCGTCGAAAGCGGCCGCGACGGTCGCGACCGGAATCTCCAACTGACAGATCAGAGCGTCCGCCCCGATCAGAGGGGGCGGTATCACCGCCGCATTGGCTCCCGAACAGACGGTGATCTGGTTCTCGCCCTCAGGAGACACCGCGATCAGGGCGACGCCCGTAGCCAGATCAGGATCGGCGACAACGCCACGCAGGTCGGCTCCAAGCGATCGCAACAGAGACAGGGATTCGTCCGCCATGCCGTCTGCCCCCGTTCGCCCGAACAGAGCGACGTCGCCCCCCAATCGTGCCGCCGCGAAGGCCTGGTTCGCCCCCTTGCCACCAGGATGGCGGTCCAGGCACGCGCCCGACACCGTCTCGCCGGCGCGTGGTAGCGGAGCTCCACTGGCCACGAGATCAAGATTGATCGAACCCAGGACCGCGATCTTCATGCCGTCCGCCGAAGCGACTGAACGATGAGATCGAAGACGCCGTCCCGGTCCGCGCGAACGCCCCAATGGTGGCGGGCTTGCTCCGCCGGGACGCGAAACTCTACCTGGGTATGTCCGCGCGTCAGCTCGGAGACTGTTTCCACCTGAATCGCGCAGGCCCGCAACTCAAACAACTCCGGCTTGAGGATATAGGCGATCACACACGGATCGTGCATCGGACCTTCCTGACCCTCAGCCCATTTGCGCGCTGTGTACTGGCCGTAGTCCAGCATGGCGGCACACGCCGATGCCGCCGGCGAGCCTATCGCTCGGATCGTCTCGATGACCGCATCCGGCGTCCTGACCTGGTGTGTCACGTCCAGGCCCATCATCACCACCTCGACCGCGGCCGTCAGAACCTCGTGCGCCGCCTCGGGGTCCGCCCAGATGTTGTACTCGGCGCTGGCGGTGATGTTGCCGCCCTCCGTGCGCGATCCGCCCATGGCGACGATCCGCTTGAGCCGACCGGCCACCGCCGGCTCCTGCCGCAGGGCCAGGGCGACATTGGTCATCGGCCCGGTCACAGCCAGGGTGATCGTCCCCGGCTCCGATGTCATGACGTGGTGGACGATGGCCTGCGCCGAGGTCCCCTCGGCCAGCGGATTCTCCGGCTCGAACGGCTCCAGCGTGCCGAGGCCGTCAATCCCGTGAAAATGGTCCGCGATATCGAGATGCCGATGCAGGGGCCGGGCCGCACCCGCATGGACAGGCGGCCGCGATCCCCGACCAGCCAGATGCCGCAGCAATCGTCCATTGCGGGCGGTCTTGTCAGCCGGGACGTTGCCGCCGACGGTCGTAATCGCGCGGATATCCAGCTCTGGCGAAGCAAACGCCAGGAACAGGGCCACGGCGTCGTCAACGCCAGGGTCACAGTCGATGATGACGGGGATCAAACTCATACCCTGGCTTTATCCGAGGCTCAGTCGCTGTGGGCAAGGCCGGCACCGCCTCGCTGGGCCAGAGCGGCAATGCGAGCCAGGGCATCGGCCTCAATGTCGGCATAGAACAGATTGTAGGGCGGCGACTTACGCCGATCTGCCCAGGAGCCACTCGGGCGAAGGGACGGCGATCGCGGCAAGGAGTGCCTCAAGATGCCGTCGACACATTGTGTCTCGACCTGCCGGGCGATGAACGGCGGGCGCGCACCCCACTCCAGTCCACTGGCATTGGCGGCCCCAAGGCTGAGGTGGTCTGGCACCAGAACCTGCGTGGCGGCTCCCAGAACCGGATTGACGCACAGGGGAAGACGTCCCTCCAGGCCGGTCAGGGTGCCGCGAGCCGTCCAGACCTGAGCGCGGTCCACGCGCCGGCGGGCGACGTCGTCGGTGCCTTCGCGCACCTGGGCGAAGGCGACCATGCAACCGGCCTGATCGCGCGCCTGACAGGCCGGCAGCAGGTCTGTCGCCTGGTGTTCGTCTTCGGGAACGATGGCATCGACGACATAGACCGCGACGAGCCGAGTCCGCAGGCCTGGCTCCTCACGCAGGACATCGTCAGCCAGGCGCGCAACTAGTTCCGCCCCCTGTCCGGTCCCCGCCAGGATCAGCGGACGGCCCTGATCCCAGGACTGGCGGTACCAATCGAAGGCGGCCCGCACGTCGCGATAGACAAAGGCCCGGGCATCGCGGGCATCATCGCGAAGTGTCAGTTGGGTATAGAGGCTGGATTGCCGATAACGCGGCGCGTAAATTCTGCCCGCTCGGGCGAAGGGTCCGGCATAGTTCGGCAACATGACCCGGCGTAACAGGTCGCTCGATTGCGGGTCGTCGATAGGGCCGAGCCAGTCGGCCCCGCCGTCGAACGTCGTCGGATGCACGAAGAAGATATCGGCCGGGCCGGCCGGCGTCGTCGCCTCACCGGCCAGGGCCCAGGACGCCGGACTGGCATAGTCGGGGGCCGGCGGCGGCACATAGGTCTGGAACGGAATCTTCGGGTCGAGATCCGTTTGCAGAATGTCCTCGCGCCAGGCGAAGGCAGCGGCCACCAGGAAGACCATTGCCGCCGCCAGCGCCCAACCGATCCGTCGACTGGTCAAATGCCGTCGCGCCTTGACCCGATCAGCTTCACGAAGGGCGGCATAGGTTTCCTTGGGCCAGCGCCTATGGACCCAGAACCATTCCTCGGGCCGCTCTCGAACGCGCTCTTCCACCCACGCATTGACGCGTCGCACCGCCGTTTCGATGTCGCGAGCACGATCGCCGGTCTGGTCCAGGTAGATGGGGTCGTGGACGATCACGCGATAGCGCGCACCCTTCGTCCGTTCGACACTCATCGTCTGGAGCGGCGCATCGTATTTCAAGGCCAGCCGGCTCGGCCCAGGGGCCGTATGCGCGGCATGGCCGAAGAAGGGTAGCGCGAGGCCGGCATTGAACTTCTGGTCGTTCATCAGGGCGACGGATTCGCCTCGCGTCAGGGCCGACATCAGATCGCGCGTCGCCTCTCCCTTGGGCGCGAACAGCTCGACCCCGTAGGCCGCGCGGCCTTCCTTCACCCGCTTGTCGATCAGCGGATTGTTCATCGCCCGATAGGTCATCAGGCAGGTAACGCCTGACTCCACGATGGTGGCGGGCATCACCTCCCAGTTGGCGAAATGCCCCGAGATGAAGACGACGGGCTCGCCGCGGTCACGGATTTCGGCCAATCGCTCGGCGTTGACCACCTCGACACGGCCCGTCGCCGGCCGGATGCGATCCATCAGGGGAAACTCGGCAAAGGCCCGCCCCACATTGTCCCACTGGGCCTTGAGCAGGCGCGCGTGCTCGCGCTCATCCAGATCGGGAAACGCCAGCCTGAGGTTGTCGGAAGCGGTCCGGTTCACCGGCGTCAGCGACCCCAGCGTTCGGAACAGCCAGCCCCCGAACGCCGACGCCCAGTCCACCGGCAACGCGCGCAACAGCATAACCACCAGATCATAGGCCAGCGCCTCGAACCGCCAGGCAACCCGCTCGCCCAAGGTCGGGTTTTCGCGCGACATCTCAGTCGGCTCCCAAACGGCGCTTCAACCGCGTCACCCGCTTGTCGATGGAGCGCATGAGCTTGGGCAGAAAGCCTCGGGCACGCGCCTTGCGGAAAGGATCCTCGACATGGGCGTCGCCACCGATATGAACCGCTGAGCCCGGAACGAGAAACGCCAGGGTGAAGCCGTCCCGCTTGAGGCGATAGGACAGCACCTCCTCCGAGCCATGTTCGGCGAACGGGCCGTATCGCTGCCAGGTGTCCAGTCGCACCAGGCTGGGATTGAAGGAATAGCCAAACCACTCCGGATGCGCCTCGGGAGGCATGATGGCCACACCGTCGCTGACGGCGGTCAGGCGGGCCTGAAACCTCGGATGCAGCTCCTGCGGCTTGCGAACGCAGGCGACACTGACCTCGGGATGGTCGACCAGGATCTGGCGGCAGGTGTCCAGGAACGGAGCCGGTTCAAATCGCCAGTCATCCTCGCAATGAAAGACGTAGGCTGTCCGCACCGCCGCATAGGCCCGGTCGATCGATTGCATCTGACCGAGATTTGGCTGGTTGAAGATCAGCTCATAGGCCGGGAAGCGGGCGCGAATCTTCGCCGCCATCACTTCATCGGCCGAGTCCTCGATGATGATCCGATGAGCGAAGCCGTCCGGCTCGGCAGCCTCCAGGCTCTCCAGCGTCTGTTCCAGCAGATCGAACCGGCCGCACGAGGTCAAGACGAGGGTGACGTCGCCGCTCATGTCCGCCCCGCCTGGCGCTGAGCCTCGAGAATCCGCAACAGCCGCTTTACCCGCATCTCCGCGGCGATGTGGCTGGACTGGAATCCAAAGGCACCACCGGTGAAATTGCGCCGCAGGATATAGTATCTGAAGAAGACCAGCGGATATTCAAACGGTAGTCGCAACCAGACCGCCGCCGGCGATTTTCTCAGTTCTTTGGCCTGGAGCTGGGTGTAGCGATCCAGCTTCTGTCGGACGTGCGCGATCGACCGATTCGAATAATGAAGGGCAATGTGCTCGAGCTGGCCGACCGGCTCGTGTTTTGTGTCGACCGTATCGTGCACCAGACTGTCCCGGAACCGGACCCGCCGGCGATCATACAGCCGCACGTAGTTGTGACTCTCGGCCCAGAGGCGCGGCCTGGTCGCCCCAGGAAAGACCGTCGGCATTCGGATCCGGTAGGCCGGCAAGGGGGGCTGGGAGATCGAAAGCAATGTCCTGATCTCGCCGGCCAACGTCGGGGTCACCACCTCATCGGCATCGAGGTTCAGAATCCAGTCGTAGGATGCGCAGTCCTCGGCAAACCGCTTCTGCGGGCCATAGCCGTCCCAGTCACGGTGAAACACCTGGGCCCCCAGGGATCGCGCCAGATCAACCGTTCCGTCGGTCGAGCCGGAATCCACCACGACAATCTCATCGGCGATCCCGCGGATCGCCTCAATACAACGCGTCAGCCGGTCCGCCTCGTTGAAGGCGATGATGCAGCAGGACAGTCGAACGCGGGCCATGTCTGGGATCAGGCCGCCTGACGGCGCTTGGTCAGGGCATCGTATTCGAGCAGCTCGGCCGCCAGGGCCTCGAACTGATTGAGCGGCACCATGTTGGGACCGTCCGACGGGGCGTGGTCCGGGTCCGGATGGGTCTCGATGAAGACGGCATCGACACCGACCGCGACGGCGGCACGGGCCAGCACCGGCACGAACTCGCGCTGACCGCCGGACGAGGTGCCCTGACCACCCGGCTGCTGAACCGAATGGGTCGCATCGAACACCACCGGACAGCCGATGTCGCGCAGGACTGGCAGGGCCCGCATATCCGACACCAGGGTGTTGTAGCCGAACGAAACACCGCGCTCGCAGGCCATGACGTTCGGATTGCCGGCCCCCGTCACCTTGGCGACGACGTTCTTCATATCCCAGGGGGCCAGGAACTGGCCCTTCTTGACGTTGACGGCGCGGCCGGTGCGGGCGGCGGCGACCAGCAGGTCGGTCTGGCGGCTGAGGAAGGCGGGGATCTGCAGCACATCGACCGCCTCGGCCACGGGGGCGCAGTGCTCGATCTCGTGCACGTCAGTCAGGGTCGGCATCCCCGTCGTCTCGCGGATCTCCGCGAAGATCGGCAGAGCGTCGTGCAGGCCGATGCCGCGCGCCGCATTGGCCGAGGTGCGGTTGGCCTTGTCATAGCTGGTCTTGTAGATCAGCCCGATCTGAAGCCGGTCGGCGATCTCCTTCAGCGCGGCGGCGGTCTCCAGCGCGTGCTGACGGCTCTCCATCTGGCAGGGGCCGGCGATGAAGGACAGTTTGGCGCCGCCGCCGATAACGACGGGTCGGGGAGCCTTGATTTGGATCTGGGCGTTAGGGGCGGTCACAGCGGCGTTCCTGAGCGTTCGCGTTTCACTGGCTAGAAAGTGGCGGCGGCGCAAGGCGTTCGCAAGGCGAAGGAGCATTCCGTGACGGATCGTCCGGTCATTCTGTGGTTCCGGCGCGACCTGAGGCTGGGCGATAATCCGGCCCTGGCGGCGGCGATTGAGACCGGCCGACCGGTGATTGCCGCCTATATCCACGACCCCAAGCTGGATGGACGGGCGATGGGTGGGGCGTCGGCCTGGTGGCTGGACAAGAGCCTGCGCGCCCTGGCTGCGGACCTGTCTGGACGCGGATCGAGCCTGGTGGTTCGCGCCGGCGACGCCGAAACAGAAATTGAGAAGCTGGTTGAAGAGACCAAGGCCAGTGATCTGTTTCTCAACCGAATGTTTGAACCCATCGCATGGGCGCGTGACGCCCGGCTGGCTGAGACCCTGAAGGGGCGCGGAGTGCAGGCGCACGGCTTCAATGCGACCAGCCTGGCGACGCCGGGCGCGGTGTGCACCCAGGCCGGAGAGCCGTTCAAGGTGTTCACGCCGTTCAATCGCGCCCTGTGGGACCAGGCGCGGCCACGCCAGAGCCGCTGTGCGCCGGATCACATTCGCGGGCCGGATTCGCCGATGACAGGAATCAATATTGATTCACTCGCCCTGCATCCGAGACGCCCCGACTGGTCGACGGGATTCTCGGACTGGACGCCGGGCGAGGCGGGCGCGCTTGTGGCGCTGGACCGATTCCTCGACCAGGCCTTGGCCGACTATTCCGGCGACCGGGATCGGCCCGATCGCGAGGGCACCAGCCGGCTGTCGCCACATCTGCATTTCGGCGAAATCGACCCGTGGCGCGTCGCGACGGCGGCGCGGACGGCGGCGGAAGGGGGCGAGGTTCCCTACGCCCAGGCCGAAAAACTGTGCGCCGAGTTGGCGTGGCGCGAGTTCTCGATCCAGCTGCTGACGGCCTTCCCGACGCTGGCGAGTGAAAACTACAAGAACGGCTTTGACCGGATGGCCTGGCGCGACGACCCAGCCGGGCTGGCCGCCTGGACCCAGGGGCGGACCGGCTATCCCATTGTCGACGCCGGGATGCGCCAGTTGTGGGCGACCGGCTGGATGCACAATCGGGTGCGGATGATCGTGGCGTCGTTCCTGATCAAGGATCTGCTGATCGACTGGCGCGAGGGCGAGCGTTGGTTCTGGGACTGCCTGGTCGACGCCGACGCAGCCAGCAACGCCCAGAACTGGCAATGGGTGGCCGGGTCTGGCGCCGACGCCTCGCCGTTCTTTCGCATCTTCAATCCGATCACCCAGGGCGAAAAATTCGATCCCAGGGGCGACTACGTCCGGCGCTGGGTTCCCGAGCTGGCGGCCCTGCCTGCGGACTGGATCCACCGGCCGTGGACGGCGCCGCCGATGGAGCTGGCGGCCGCGGGCGTGGGGCTGGGCGAAACCTATCCGGCCCCCATCGTCGACCACGCCACGGCCCGCAACCGAGCGCTGGATGCGCTGAAGGCGACGCGGGGCTAGGCTGGCGTCATGACCGAATCGCGCTGCCCCTGGTGCGGGACCGACCCGCTGTATGTGACCTATCACGACACCGACTGGGGCGTGCCCGAGTACGATGCGCGGGCGCTGTGGGAGAAGCTGGTGCTGGACGGGTTTCAGGCCGGGCTGGCCTGGATCACCATCCTGAGAAAGCGCGAGGCGTTTCGGGCGGCCTTCGACGGGTTCGATCCGCGCAAGGTCGCAGCTTACGGCGAGGCGGACCGGGCCCGGCTGATGGCCGACGCCGGCATCGTGCGCTCCAACGCCAAGATCGACGCGGCCATTTCGGGCGCCCGGATCTGGTGCGAGATGCAGGACAGCGGTGAGGATTTCTCCACCTGGCTATGGAGCTTCGTCGGCGGCGCACCGATCCAGAACAGCTATGCGTCGATGTCCGAGGTGCCGACCCAGACGCCGGAATCAGTGGCCATGGCCAAGGCGCTGAAAGCGCGCGGGTTTAAATTCTGCGGGCCGGTAATCGTCTATGCCTTCATGCAGGCGGTCGGCATGGTCAATGACCACCTGACGCCCTGCCCCCGCCATGAGGCGGTCAAGGCATTGGCGCGGTGACGGGGCCGAACCTCGCGTTTGAATCCCTCCACCCCGCCCCCGTTTGCGGGGTGGACGAGGCCGGGCGCGGGCCGTGGGCGGGGCCGGTGGCGGCGGCGGCGGTGATCCTGCGTGCAGACGATGTGCCGGACGGGCTGAATGATTCCAAAAAGCTGAGCGAGCCGCGCCGCGCCGCCCTGGAGGCCGAGATCAAGGCGCGGGCGGTGGCCTGGTCGGTCGGGCTGGCCAGTGTGGAAGAGATCGACCAGATCAACATCCTGCAGGCCACCGGCCTGGCCATGCGCCGGGCGGTTGAGGGCCTGGGCGTTCCGCCGGCCTTCGCCCTGGTCGACGGCAACTATCGGTTTCCCCTGCCCTGCCCGATGGAGCCACTGGTCAAGGGTGACGCCCGGTCCGCCTCGATCGCGGCGGCCTCGATCCTGGCCAAACAGGCGCGCGACCGGATCATGATCGAGGCGGACACGGAGTGGCCCGGCTACGGCTTCGCCGGCCACAAGGGCTATCACGCGCCGATCCATGTGGCGGCGCTGGAGCGGCTGGGCCCCTGCCCGATCCACCGGCGCTCATTCGCGCCGATCCGGACCTTGATCGCGCGAACGGCTGAGACCGCCTAGCGGTCGCCTTCGGCCCGGCCACGGCTATCTCAATAGATCAGATAGGGGTGCCGCTCGGCGGTCCAGCCGGCTTCGTCCGGGGCGGCGACGGCGTCCAGATCGGCGGCGACGGCGGCAGGGTCATCGACCCATTCGCGCAGGATCGGCGAGCCGTTGATGACGTCGATCGGCAGCTTGCCGAAGGCGTATTCATATGGGAAATCGCGCCACAGATCGTAGTCGGGATAGAGGCTGCGGATGGCCTTGAAGCCCAGGGCCTGGACTCGCCAGGGCTGGAAAGCCTGATGGCCATAGGCCGGGCCTTCGGTATGGATCTGGACGCTGGAGCAAAGCTGGCCGGCGTGTTTGTGGAAGGTCGGCAGGATCCAGCAGTCGCGCAGCACGCAGCCCTCCAGCCATTGCGGGGCCAGGCGGTTCATCTCGGCGATGACGGCGCGGGCGTCGATGTCGGGCGCGCCGAACAGCTCCAGCGGCCGGGTCGAACCGCGCCCCTCGGACAGGGTGGTCCCCTCGAGCATGACCGTACCGGCATAGGCGCGGGCCATGAACAGGTTCGGCGCATTGGGGCTGGGGTTGATCCAGACCCGCTCGTTCAGCGGCCAGCCGTAGCCGGGGCCGGCGTCCGGGTCATAGCCCTCGATCTCGATAACCCGGTAAGCGACGTCGAGCTTGAATCGGTCGATGAACCAGCGGCCCATTTCGCCGAGCGTCATGCCGTGGCGCATCGGCATCGGGCCGGCGCCGACGAAGCTCTCCCAGCCAGGCCGCAGCAGCGTGCCCTCGACCGGCCGACCGGCGGGGTTAGGGCGATCCAGAACCCAGACCTCCTTGCCGTGCTCGGCGGCGGCTTCGAGCACATAGAGCAGGGTCGTGACGAAGGTGTAGATGCGGCAGCCCAGGTCCTGGAGATCGACCAGCAGAACGTCGAAGGTCCCCATGGCCTGACCGCTCGGGCGGCGGACCTCGCCGTACAGGCTGAAGACCGGGATACCGTGGACCGGATCGGTCTCGTCGGCGGTCTCCATCATATTGTCCTGCAGATCGCCCTTCATGCCGTGCTGGGGGCCGAAGGCGGCGGTCAGGTTGATGTCCGGATGGGCGGCCAGGGCGTCCATCGAATGGGTCAGGTCCGCCGTCACCGAGGCCGGATGGCCCAGCAGCGCCACGCGCCGCCCCTTGAGCGGGGCGATCAGCTCGGGCTCGGCGAGCAGGCGATCAATGCCGAACCTCATGGCAGCTCCAGAACGAAGGAATCGGGATGGTGAAAGTCGGGCTTATCCGATGGATGGGCCAAGGCCCAATAGGAGACCGCCCCATCGAGCGTTTCGATGACGCAGGACAGGGCCAGTCGCCAGGGTCCGGCCGGGACGGGGGCGCGATCCAGATCGAGGGTGGCGGTAAAGGTCAGGCGATCCGGATGAAGGTCGAGGGCGCTGTCTTGCAGCTGGGTGCCGTCCAGGGGGGCCATGCCAGTGCGATAACCGTCAAAGCCATAGGCAGCCCATTGGCCCGACGGCGAAAGGTTGAGCTCGACATAGCCGCCGCCCCGGCCCTGGATGAAAGCCTCGAAACAGGTGGTCCGCCACAGCTCATCGGCGCGGGATCGCTGAGCCCGAGGCGGCAGGCGAACGGCGGCGACGTCGCCGGTGATCTCCAGGTCCAGGCGCAGGGCGTTCGGGTCAGGCCGGTCGACCCGCATTTCGATGCCGATGTCCGGCACCTGCGAGCCGGGAAACGGGGCCAGAGCCAGGGCGGCGCCGGTCATCCCACGGCCATCAGGGCCAGGACGATGAGGGCCGTCAGGGCCATCAGGCCGAGCGGCGTCAACAGAATGACCCAGCCGAGCCGCTCACGGCCACGCTTGGCCATCATCATGGCGGCGGCGCCCTGGGCCAGGACGGCGACACAGGCCGGATAGAAGATCGCACCGGCGCCGGCCCGATCCGGCCCGAAGCCGAGCAGCATCAGGGCGCTGAGCGTCAGGCCAGCCACCATCAGCCAGCCGAGCAGTAACCGCACCGCTCCGGGATTTTTCGCCTCGATCACCCTCAACTCCGCCGACGCCTGAATGGGCGGCCATCGATAACGTGCGTTCGGTGCGGGTCAATCGCCCACGACTGTCGCCCGCAAGCGCCCCGACTGACTTGGCGGGCTCGGGGTTGGGCTGTAGGAGGCTGGCATGACCTCCCCGTCCTTCAAGTCCGACTTTCTCCAGACGCTGCAGTCGCGCGGCTATGTGCATCAGGTCACCCATCCGGCTGAGCTGGATGCGGCGCTGAACAAAGGCGTGGTGTCGGGCTATATCGGCTTTGACGCCACCGCGCCGTCGCTGCACGTCGGCAGTCTGATCCAGATCATGATGCTGCGCCGGCTGCAGCAGGCCGGGCATCGACCGGTGGTGATCATGGGCGGCGGCACCACCAAGGTCGGCGATCCGACCGGCAAGGATGCTTCGCGCCCCCAACTTTCAGACGAAACGATCAAGGCCAATATCGCCTCGATCCGCACCGTGTTCGAGCGGTTCCTGACCTTTGGCGACGGGCCGACCGACGCCATCATGATCGACAACGACGACTGGCTGAGCGGCTATGGCTATGTCGAATTTTTGCGCGACTACGGCACCCATTTCACCGTCAACCGAATGCTGGCGTTCGATTCCGTGCGGATCCGGCTGGAGCGGGAAGAGCCGATGACCTTCCTGGAATTCAACTATATGTTGATGCAGTCGGTGGACTTCCTGGAGCTGAATCGACGCCAGAACGTGACCCTTCAGATGGGCGGATCGGACCAGTGGGGGAACATCACCTCCGGTGTCGATCTGGTTCGCCGGGTCGATCAGAAGTCCGCCTTCGGCCTGACCACCCCGCTGTTGACGACGGCGTCGGGTGGCAAGATGGGCAAGACCGCGCAAGGGGCGGTGTGGCTGAACGCCGAGCAGTTGAGCCCGTATGACTACTGGCAGTTCTGGCGCAACGTCGATGACGCCGATGTCGGGCGGTTCCTGAAGCTGTTCACCGATCTGTCGCTGGATGAGGTCGCGGCGCTGGAGGCGCTGGAAGGGGCCGGCATCAACGAAGCCAAGAAGGCGCTGGCGGATGCGGCCACGACGATGCTGCACGGAGCCGAGGCGGCCGCGACCGCGCGCGGCGCCGCCGAGAGCGCCTTTGAGAAGGGCCAGCTGTCGTCCGACCTGCCGACGGTCGAGCTGGCCAAGGACGAGGTGTTCGGGGCCATGGTGGCGGCGGTGATGACCAAGGCCGGCCTGACCCAGTCCAACGGCGAGGCCCGGCGTCTGGCCCAGGGCGGGGGCCTGCGCCTCAACGATCAGCCAGTCGCCGATGGGGCCCAGACCCTGAGCGAAGCGGACCTGACCGCCGAGGGCGTGATCAAGCTGGCGGCCGGCAAGAAGAAGATCGCCCTGGTGAGGCCCGTCTAATGAGCGACCTGATTGTAGGCCAAAAGGCCCCTGCCCTAGATCTGCCGACCGACGACGGTGGCCGCTTTGACCTGGCGGCGGCGACCGGGCCGGTCGTCATCTTCTTCTATCCCAAGGCCGACACCCCCGGCTGCACGAACGAAGCGATCGATTTCTCTGGTCTCAAACCGGAATTCGATCAGCTCGGGATTACCGTGGTCGGCGTTTCGCGCGATCCGGTGAAGAAGCTGGCCCGTTTCCGCGCCAAGCATGGGCTGACGGTGGCGCTGGCCTCAGATGAGGACGGCGTCGTCACCGAGGCCTGGGGAGTCTGGGTCGAAAAGCAGCTCTATGGTCGCACCTACATGGGTGTCGAGCGTTCGACCGCCCTGATTGATCCTGAAAAGCGCCTGCTGAGGGTGTGGCGAAAGGTCTCGGTCAAGGGCCATGCCGCCGAGGTGCTGGCGGCCGCCGGGCACCCGTGAGAAGCCTGAACAAGCCCTGGAACTTTTCTATAGATGACTATTAGACAACTTAATGGATACTGTCATTTGCCATTGACAGAGTGAATGACGGTAGATTCGATGTCATTACGCCTGACAGGCGAGAAATCCCCATCAAGCTAACCCTTAGGTGTTTGCACGCCTTGATCGTGGTTAACAAAGGGTGAACAGCCTTGCGCACTTGCAGCTACTTGCGGCATAAAGGCAAGGACGGGTTTGGGGATGGTAAAGTAATGGTCAAGCGTGCCACAGGTCGAATTCGACGGTTCTTCGAACGTCGATTTCCGGAGCGGCACGTCTTCGTCCGCACTCCGGATGGCGAAATCACCGGACGCGTCCTGACTCCCCGAAAGCAGATTCTCCTGGCCTGCGGTGCTGCCGTGCTGGGGGCCTGGTGTGTGCTGACGACCGCGGGTTCGGTCTGGGGAGCCGTCACGACCTTCACGGCCGAGCGCGACGTCCACCGTGCGCGGGCCTCAGCCGAGCGCATGAACGCGGACCTTCAGGCCCGTCTCGACAGCGCGGTGGCCCGCATGACCGCCACGTCGGGGTCGATCGACGATCTGGCCCATACCGTCGAGCGACGCCACGCGGCGCTGACACAGGTGATGATGCTGTTCCGCGGCGTCGACGGGGCCGAGCAGGCCTTGCAGCCGGCGGTGAGCCAGGACCCCGACCAATCGCCGGTCTCGCGTCTCGTTTCGGTACAGATGGATCAGGAGCGCCTGATTACGCGAGCCCAGACCTTTGCGGACAGTCGCGCGGAGCGGCTGCGCCTGGCGTTCCGTCTGGCTGGACTGAATCCGTCGGCCTATGCCGGCTCGCCGGACTCGTTGGGGGGGCCCCTGGTCGAGGCTGACGATCCCGAGGCCTTGGCGACAATTCTTGATGTAGATGAAGCGTTTGCTGCGCGCATTCAGGCTGCGGCGGACGATCTGTCCGAGATGCGCAGCCTGGCCAATACAGCCGAGCGCCTGCCCCTGGGCCGGCCCGCCACCGGCGTGCGTCAGACGTCCAGCTACGGTGTCCGTTTCGATCCGTTCAGCGGTCGTCCTGCCGTCCACCGTGGCCAGGATTTTGCAGGTCCAGCCATGACGCCGATCCGGGCTACGGCTCCCGGCGTCGTGTCCTTCGCGGGTGTGCGCAATGGCTACGGCAACACGGTCGAGATCGATCACGGGGGCGGGTTCAAGACCCGCTACGCCCACCTGCAAGGATTTAACGTCACCGTCGGCCAGCGTGTCGCCATCGGCCAGCGCATCGGCGCGATGGGCTCGACAGGCCGCTCGACCGGCGTTCACCTTCACTATGAGGTGTGGGTCGATGGTCGCCCCCAGAACCCCGCCCGTTTCATGAGAGCCGGAGACTATGTTCAACAAGCCGAAGAATAATCCTCCCCAGCCGCCCAAGTCGCGCTCGGACGTTCCCGTTCCGCCGCTTCCCGACCTGCCGTCCCCGGGACAGCAGAACGGCGCGGCCTCGCCGCAAGTCGCCGCCGCTGCTGCGCCGGCCACGGCAGCCAGCGCGACACCTTCACCGGCTCGCGGCGCTTCGGTACTCGCGCGCGATCTCGTGTTCGAGGGCAATATTTCGGGAGACGGCGAACTGACCATCGATGGCCAGGTCAAGGGCGATGTCCGCGTCAACCGGCTGATCGTCGGCGACACCGGATCGGTCGAAGGCACCGTCCAGGCCGACAACGTCGACGTGAAGGGTCGTGTGGTCGGGGCCGTTCAGGGCAAGAACGTCAAGTTGCTGTCGACGGCCTATGTCGACGGCGACATCAATCATGAGCAGCTGGCCATCGAGGTCGGGGCCTATTTCCAGGGCCGTTGCCTGCAGAACCGTCCCGGCCAGGCCGCTGCGTCGGCTCCTGCCGCCGCTGGCGCTACCGCTCCCGCAGCCAGCCCCGCTGCACCGGTTGTGACGCCGGCCCTGTCCGCAGGAGCACAGGGCGAGGTGGTCAGCCTCAAGCCCAACGCCTGACGACGAGCGATCACTAGAAAAAGACTGAGGGCGGGACCGGCATCGGCCCCGCCCTTTCTCTATTCGTCGACAGTCTCGCCGCGGGTGGCCCCCACCCGCTGGGCCAGGGCTGCGCCCATGAAGGCATCGAGGTCGCCGTCCAGAACCCCCTGAGTATCCGACGTTTCCACCTCGGTGCGCAGGTCCTTCACCATCTGATACGGTTGCAGCACGTAGGACCGGATCTGATGGCCCCAGCCAATGTCGGTCTTGGCGTCCGCCAGCGCCTGGGCCGCGGCCTCGCGCTTCTGGAGTTCCAGCTCATAGAGGCGCGCGCGCAGCATCTTCCAGGCCTGCTCGCGGTTCTGGTGCTGGGAGCGCCCGGCCTGGCAGGCCACGACGGTATTGGTCGGAACGTGCGTGAGACGCACCGCCGAGTCGGTCTTGTTGACGTGCTGCCCTCCCGAGCCTGACGCCCGATAGGTGTCCGTGCGAACATCGGCCGGGTTGATGTCGATCTCGATGGTGTCGTCCACCACGGGCGACACACCGATGGAGGCAAAAGAGGTGTGGCGCTTGGCTGCCGCATCATAGGGGCTGATGCGCACCAGACGATGCACCCCCGATTCCGACTTCAGCCAGCCATAGGCGTTCGGACCTTCGACCAGAATCGTCGCCGACTTGATCCCGGCCTGATCGCCATCTTCCTCGGCCTCGATCGTGACTTCGTAGCCGTGAGCCTTGGCCCACCGCGTGTACATCCGCAGCAGCATTCCGGCCCAGTCACAGGACTCGGTTCCACCGGCTCCGGCATTGACCTCAAGATAGGCGTCATTGCCATCGGCCTCGCCTGACAGCAGGGCCTCCAGCTCGGCCCGGGCGGCACGTTCCTTGATCGCGCGAAGCTGTGCGCGCGCATCTTCCAGGGCGTCTTCGTCGCCCTCCTCATCGGCCATTTCCGACAGCATGACGGCCTCTTCCAGACCGGTCTGCATATCGCGCACGCCGTTGATCTGGCCCTCAAGGCGCGCCCGGTCCCGGCTGACGGCCTGAGCCTCTTCCGGGTTGTCCCAGAGCGTCGGGTCCTCGACCCGCGCGTTCAGCTCGTCGAGCTTGCGGAGCGCAGGCTCCCAGTCAAAGTCTCCTCCTGAGCAGAGCGAGGCTCTGCTCGATGTCAGCCGACATGGCCTCGACATCCAGTCGCATGATTCAATCTCACCTTGGTGTTCGATCCCGCGCCGCAGGGCTCCGGACGGGCGTCAGATAGGCCATTGTCGTCGCAACGGAAAGGTCAGCCCGTCCTGTCGCGATCAGTAGAGGCCACTCAGATCCTCCGGTGGCGGCGTGCGCGGCGGCGGCGCAGCGTCGGGCGGCGGCGGCTGACGTTCGTCGGGCGGCACCCGTGGGCCCGGGTTGTACGGCACACCTTCGACCGGTGCGTAGGTCCGGCGATCGCCAGTCGGGCCGGTCGGTGTTGTCACGACCTCCTCTTCCCGACGCTGACGAAGTGCTTCCGAACCCGGCCGGAAGGCTTCTTCAATACCGTTGACATTGCGCCAGACGGCATTGCGCGGACGGGCAAACTGAAGCACAGGGCGGCCACGCATCGCCTCCTGCATAAAGTCCACGAAGATCGGGACGGCCGCAGTTCCCCCCGCCTCCCCGTGGCCGAGCGAGCGATTGTCATCGAAGCCGATATAGACCCCGACGACCAGGTCCGGCGTGTAGCCGACGAACCAGGCCGAACGATAGTTGTTGGTCGTGCCGGTCTTGCCCGCGACCGGACGACCCAGCACGCGGGCGCTGGTGGCGGTGCCGCGCTGGACCACACCTTCCAGCATGGACGTGATCTGGTAGGCGGTAATGGGGTCCATCACCTGTTCGCCGCGCGGCCGAACCCGCGGGCTCTCGCGGCCGTCAAAATTGCGATCACAGGTCGGGCAGGCGCGCGCCGGCTCCAGATCGGCCTCCGCGCTCCAGACGGTTTCACCGTTCCGGTCCTGAACCAGTTCGATCAGGTGGGGTCGGACCCGGCGGCCGCCGTTGGCAAAGGCCGCATAGGCACCGGTCAGGCGAAGCGCAGTGGTCTCGCCAGCCCCCAGGGCCATCGACAGAACCGGCTCCATTTCGTCAACCACACCGTACCGGATGGCGTCGTCGCGAACGCGCTCCATGCCGATCCTCTGAGCCAGGCGCACCGTCATGGCATTGCGCGAAAGCTCCAGCCCCCGGCGCAAGGTGGTCGGGCCGTAGTAGCGCCGGCTATAGTTCTGGGGACTCCATCTCTGTCCCCCGGCCCCCACCAGGGAAATCGGCCCGTCGACGATGATCGAGGTCGGTGTGAAGTCCGTCTCCAACGCCGTCGCATAGACAAACGGTTTGAAGGCCGAGCCAGGCTGGCGCATCGCCTGCGTGGCCCGATTGAAGCTGGACAGGGAATAGGAATAGCCACCGACCATGGCCACGACGCGCCCGGACCACGGCTCGATCGCGACCAGGGCCCCGTTGACTTCAGGCACCTGGCGCAGGCCAAACCCGCCACGCTCGAGCGGCTCGACAAAGATCAGGTCGCCGCGCGACAGGCCGGCACCGGCATTGGCCCAGGCCGCGTCGGACGCGAGCAACGTCGCCTCGGTCGCGTCCGACGCCAGCAGGATGCCAACATTGTTGCCAGAAACCGATTCGACGATCGCCGCCTGCCAGGCGCGACGCTCGGACGGCGGCCGCTCTTGCTGAGCCCGTTCCTGCCACCCTTCAGTGAGTTCCGTCTGACCCCAGGCCCCGCGCCAGCCATGACGACGATCATAGGATTCCAGGCCGCGCATCAGCGAATCCCGTGCCATGGATTGCAGGCGCGGATCGAGCGTCGTGCGCATATAATAGCCGCCGCGATTGACGTCCTGACCCCAGGTTCTCAAGGCGATGCGGCGCGCCTCCTCGACGAAATAGTCGGCATCCTCATATTCGGACCGGACCGGCGCATCGCGCACCACCAGCGGCGCGGCCACCGCTTCACGCTCCTGGGCGTCATTCAGCCAACCCAGCTCATGCATCTGCCCGAGAATCCAGTTGCGGCGCGCCACGGCTGCACCCGTGCGTTCGCGGGGATGATAGTTGTTCGGGCCCTTGGGCAGGGCCGCCAAAAAAGCGGCCTCGGCCGGGGTCAGCTCATCAAGGGACTTGCCGAAATAGTTGTAGGCCGCTGCGGCCACCCCATACGAACGATACCCCAGGAAGATCTCGTTCAGGTACAGTTCGAGGATCTGCTCCTTGGTCAGGACAGATTCCAGCCGCTGGGCGAGAATGGCCTCACGCACCTTGCGGCCAATGGTCGTGTCGCTCGTCAGCAGCACATTCTTGGCCACCTGTTGGGTAATGGTCGAGCCGCCTTCGAGACGACGCCCCTGCGCCAGGTTCAGAACATTGTTGGCCATGGCCCTGCCAAAGCCCGAGACGTCGATGCCGCCATGCTGGAAGAAATGCTTGTCCTCAGCCGCAAGGAAGGCCTGGATCACGACGGGCGGGATTTCCTCGTAGGGTACGAAGATCCGGCGTTCCTGAGAGAATTCGCCGATCAGGGTGCCGTCCCAGGCATAAACCCGGGTCGCTGTGGGCGGACGGTAATCCGCCAGCTCTCCGGCATCGGGCAGGTCGTGGAACAGATAGGCGGTGTACAAGGCGACAATCATGCCGACGAGCGCCACAAAGCCGAGGATCCCGATCCCGACCATGACGAACCAACGCTCGGCTGTCTGCACGTCCAACTCCCTGGCTCGCCCAGTTGGTAGGGCGAACCAGTGGATTTAGCCGGACCTGGCCGTCTGGGAAAGGGATCTTAGGGCTGGGCGCCGCTCAGTCCTGACGTCTCAGGCCGAAAATAGGCATCAATCGCACGAACGATCGCACCCATCATGCGCCGCCGACCGCTGGTTCCGCCCATGAAGGCGGCATCATCCGCATTGGTGATGAAACCCATTTCCAGCAACACGGCCGGGACGTCAGGTGCCAGCAGGACGGCAAAATTCTCGTCGCGATGGCTGCGAGCTAGCAGCGGTGCCTCGTGGCCCACATGATTCAGCAGCACATTGGCGAAGACCGCCGAGCGATTCATCGTGGCCCTCTGCGTCAGGTCCAGAAGAACGCGTCGCACGGCCGGATCACCGGCCGGAAGATCGAGGCTGCCGAAGGGGCCGTTACCCAGGGCCTGGCGCGCGGCCCGGTCCGCACCACGGTCCGATAGCGTATAGACGCTGGCCCCTCGCGTGGTGGCATTGGCACTCGAATCGGCGTGGAGCGAAATGAACAGGTCGGCCCCGGCATCGCGCGCGATCGAAACGCGACGGGCATGAGGCACCAGAACGTCGGTCGAGCGCGTCAGGACAACGCGATAGCGGCCTGAGGCCTCAAGCTGGCGCCGTAGCTCCAGGGCAGCCGCGAGGGTAATCTCGCGCTCCTGAAGGTCGGGTCCGAGCGCCCCAGGGTCAGTTCCCCCGTGACCGGCATCGATAACAATAGTCCGGCGCGCCTGCGGCTGCTCCCGCCGGCGTTCGGCGGGCGGCGGCACCGACCGGGCCTCCTGGCGCGGGCCGGCACCCGGAGCGGCCAGGTCGATCACATAGCGATAGACCCGCACCCCGTCGCCAGGCGGAAGCAGGAACCGCCGCGTCACCTCGGCCTGTCGGCTGAGATCCAGATGCAGGCGCGCGCCGCCGGGATGGGCCGATACCTCATAAGCCTGAACCAGGCCTGCTCCGGGGCCGGACAGACCTCCTCCAGCATCCACACCGGCCAGGGTGACCGACAGATCTGCCGGGTCCGCGCCCCGCTCGATACGGGCGCTGGCTGAACGCGTGAGTTCAACGACGACGCGGGTATTGCGGGCGTCGCCCCCAAACCGGACCTGGACGACATCGTCCTGGCGCGGCCCATCGGCCATTCCGCTGCCGGCCGCGAAGGCGGCTACAACAAATGCAGCGAGCGCCGTCAGTCCCACGGCCATCTGCCGCGGGCCGCCCAACAGCTTACCCATCAACGCTTTCACGTCGGCTTCTCCAAACGCGTACGCCTGATTATGCCTGAGGGGCGCTGGAAAAGGGTTAAGGACGCCAGACAATTCGTCGCAAACAGTCCCTTTCATTTCAAGCCCGGCTCTTGCTAAAAGGACGCTGCTGTCCCAGCTAACCCGTCATGGACGATGGGCCTTCAGGGCCGGCGTTCCCGGCGAATGCGCCAGATGGTCCGCGCGACCCTGTCGAATCGCCCATTCCCGCGCTCATTGCGCGACCGACCGAGACACGACCCCATGGGCCGCACCGCCGCCAATCGGCTGTATTCAGATCTCGCCACCGGCGAACTGAAGGCGTGTGCGCCAATCCACCTGCAATTCAGGCGAGCCGCCCGCGTCCAAGCTGGACGCCAGGCGTCGGCGCGCCCCGGAGACACCTACCACCATGTCGAAAATCATGCTGATCGATGCGGCGCACGCGGAAGAAACCCGCGTCGCCGTCGTCAACGACCGCCGGGTTGAGGATTTCGATTTCGAAAGCCGTGATCGCAAACAGCTTCGCGGCAACATCTATCTGGCCAAGGTCACGCGCGTAGAGCCGAGCCTGCAGGCCGCCTTCATCGAGTACGGCGGGAATCGTCACGGCTTCCTGGCCTTCAACGAAATTCATCCCGACTACTATCAGATCCCCGTCGCCGACCGCGAAGCCATCATGGCCGAGGCCGAGACAGAAGAGGAAAAGGCCGAAGCCGAGGCCGAGGCTGACAATGACGAGGGCCTGTCCGCCGACGAGGCCAAGCTGCGTCGGCGCCTGATGCGCCGCTACAAGATCCAGGAGGTCATCCGGCGCCGCCAGATCCTGCTGGTTCAGGTCGTAAAGGAAGAGCGCGGAGCCAAGGGTGCGGCCCTGACGACCCGCATCTCCCTGGCCGGTCGTTACTGTGTGCTGATGCCCAACACCGGCAAGGGCGGTGGCATTTCGCGCAAGATCACCAGTGCGACGGATCGCAAGCGCCTGAAGGCGGCGGCCCAGTCCCTGGAAGTGCCGCAGGGCATGGGCCTGATCATCCGGACCGCCGGTGCCAAGCGCACCAAGGCCGAGATCAAGCGTGACTATGAGTATCTCCTGCGTCTGTGGGAGGACATTCGCGAAACAACCCTGAAGTCGCACGCCCCCAGCCTGATCTATCAGGAGGAGGACCTCGTACGTCGGGCCGTGCGCGATATGTTCGACAAGGATTTCGAGAGCCTCCAGGTCGAAGGTGAAGACGCCTGGCGAGAGGCCCGCGACTTCATGCGGGTGCTGTCGCCGTCCCTGGCCAAGAAGGTCCAGCGTTACGAGGGCTCGACGCCGCTGTTCGTGAAGCACAAGGTCGAGGACGTCCTGACCCAGCTTCAGACCCCGACTGTGCCCCTGAAATCGGGCGGCTATCTGGTCATCAACCAGACCGAGGCGCTCGTCGCCATCGACGTCAACTCCGGTAAGGCGACCAAGGAGCGCAATATCGAAACGACGGCGCTCAAGACGAATCTCGAAGCCGCCGAAGAAGCCGCCCGCCAGATGCGCCTGCGCGACCTCGCCGGGCTGATCGTCATCGACTTCATCGACATGGAGGAGACGAAGAACAATCGGGCCGTCGAGAAGGCCCTGGCCTCGGCGCTCGAAAGCGACCGCGCGCGCCTCCAGATGGGCAAAATCTCTCAGTTCGGATTGATGGAGATCAGCCGCCAGCGCCGCCGGATGGGCCTGCTGGAAGGCGTAACCCACACCTGCGAGCATTGTGGTGGTTCGGGTCGGGTCCGGTCGACAGAGTCCAGTGCCCTGCTGGCCATGCGCGCCGCCGAGGCCGAAGCCGGCAAGGGCGAAGGCGCAATCGTCCTGCGCGCACCGGCTGCCGTGGCTCTCTACATTCTTAACCACAAGCGCGACGCCCTGGCCCGCCTTCACGCGGTGTCGGGCCTGTTTGTCACCATCGAGATCGACGAGCATCTGGCCAATGGCGAATCCGCGATCGAGCGGATCGACATGGAGGTTCCGCCGCCGCCGGTTGTGGCTGCGGTGACGCGCGAACGGGTCACCTATGGCCCAGAAGACGAGGCTGACGAAGCGGTGCCGGATGATGAGCCGGACGATGACGACCTCGACGATGAAGATCTCGAAGATGCGGACGACGATCAGTCCCGGGCCGCGCTCGAAGAGGTTGAGGACGGCCGTGACGGCGGACGCGGCGGTCGCCGGCGTCGGCGCCGGCGCGGTGGTCGTCGCGGCGAGGCCGGAAGCGTCGCCGGCGAAGCTGACGAAACGGTTTCCGTCGGCACGGACGACGAGGACGATGACGCCGGGTCTCGCCGGCGTCGGAGGGGTCGTCGCGGCGGGCGTCGGGGACGTGATGGCGACGGTGGCCGTGACGGCGTGTACGGCTGGGTTCGCGGCCGGACGCCGTCCCTGGACGACCCCTATGTCTGGTTCGATCCGCTCGAGCGAGCACCTCGCACGGCACCGGCTGCCGAGACCTCCGACGCCACGCCCGTTCCAGCACCGGTCTTGGCCGATCCGGAGCCGACGGATACCGCGCCCAGCCGCGAGCCGCGCCGCCGGCGTGTCCGTCGCAAGACGGTTGCCGCCGTCACAGCAGTCACCGATCTGGACGAGGCCAACGCGCCCATCGAGGTAGTCGAGGCTCCCGTCCCCGCGGTGGAGGCCGAGGCCGAGACCCAGGCTGCGGCCCCCGCACCGGAAGCGCCGACCGAGGACATTGTCGTGCTTGAGGCCCCGGCGGATGAGGACAACGCGTCCAGTTCCGAAGGCGGTGCGGAGAATCTGGCCTCAGAATTGCCACTGCCCGAGGGCGAGATCACCGCGCCCCCCGAAAAGCCCAAGCGGGGGTGGTGGCGACTCGGTCGCTGACGGGACCCGGTTGAAGGGTCGAGCCAAGGAGGACGCGTCATGTCCAAACTCCGAAGCGGATGGCTCGCAGCCCTGACGGCGGCGACCCTATGGGTCGCCACACCGGTCCTCGCCCAGGCGCAGTCGCTCATCCGCGATACCGAGATCGAGATGACGATCCGCGAGGGCGCAGACCCGATCCTGGAAGCGGCCGGCCTGGTTCCGGACGACGTCACGATTCTGCTGATCAATGACTCGACCCTGAACGCCTTTGCGACCCAGGGGCTACGGATGGGATTCCACACCGGCCTTATCATGGAGGCGGATACGCCCAACCAGTTTCTGGGCGTGCTCGCGCACGAGGCCGGGCACCTGGCGGGTGGCCATTCCATTCGCGGCGAAATGCAGTCGGCCGGGATGCGACCGTTTCTGTTGACCATGGGTCTGGGCGTCCTCGCCGCCCTCGCGGGCGCTCCGGACGCCGCTGCCGTGCTGGTTGGAAGTTCGGGCTATTTCGGCACCCTTGGAGCCCTGACCTATTCCCGATCCCAGGAAGCGGCCGCGGATCAGGCGGCTGTGACGGCCTTGGAAGCCGCGGGTGTCTCCGGTGACGGGCTGGTCGAGTTCTTTGAAGAGTTTAGGTATCAGGAACTGTTTTCCGAAGAGCGTCGCTTCCCCTTCTTCCGCAGCCATCCGCTTTCGAGTGACCGGATCTCGGGGCTGCGTCGGCGGGTCGCCGAACAGGCGCACCATGGCGTCAGAGATACCGAGGAGGCCCTGTTCCGGCATCGCGTCATGCAGGCCAAGCTGTACGCCTTCCTGAATGCACCGGCCTATACGCTTCAGCGCTATCCTTCGAGCGACACGTCGTTTGAAGCTAGATATGCGCGCGCCATCGCCGCCTATCGCGCGGCGAATACAGACGATGCCCTCAGCCAGATCGACACCCTGCTGGAAGAGGGTCCGGACAATCCCTTCCTTTGGGAGTTGAAGGGTCAGGTCCTGTTTGAGGCCGGCCGCCCACTCGAAGCTGAGCCAGCGCATCGCCGCGCCGTCGATCTCCTGCCAGAGGCCGGTCTGCTGCGTGTGAACCTGGCCCAGGCCATTATCGCCCAGGAGCGTCCGGACCGCTTGCAGGAAGCGATTTCCGAACTGCATCGGTCGCTGGCCTTTGAGCGGGACAACCCGTTTGCCTATTTGCTGATGTCCCAGGCCTATGGGTCGCTCGGTGAGGACGGTCAGGCCCGTCTGGCCCAGGCGGAGTACCATTTCTCAATTCGGGAAATGGAGGAAGCTCAGCGCGCCGCAGTATTTGCGCGGTCGCGTCTTGAGCCGGGATCGGCCGCCTATCGCCGGGCCGTCGACATAATCCTGGCGACCGGCGCGAGCCTGGAAGACATTGCCGAACTGGACCGGGCCCAAGAGAATTAGAAGGCTGACGAATGACTGACACGCCACCGCCTGAGCGCCCTCAAGAGACGAGCCTGCTGGACCGGTTCAATCCGGGATGGGCGGCCCTGATCGTCTCACTGGTGGCGTTGATCCTGGCGGCGACCCCCTTCGTGCCCGGCAGCCTGACCCAACAGGTCCGCTCTGCCCTCCTCAGCAATCCGGAAATGCTGCGTGAGGCGACGCTACGGCTACAGCAGCAGGAGTCCCTGGCCATTCAGGATGCGGCGCGCGCCGCGATCGCCCAGAACCTGCCGGCCCTTGGACAGGATGCGCGCGACCCGGCCATGGGACCGGTCGACGCCGCCGTTACGGTCGTGCAATTCTTCGACTACCGTTGCCCCTACTGCAAGCAGATCGCCGATCCCTATATGGAGCTGGTCGCGGCCAACCCCGACGTTCGCTTCGTCTTCAAGGAATGGCCCATCCTGGACCGCGATGAGCCGCTTTCGGAGTATGCCGCGCGCGCCGCTCTGGCGGCCTGGCAGCAGGGCCGCTATCCCCAGGTCCACCAGGCGCTGATGGCCGCCCAGACGATCGATCAGGCTTCGGTTGATGCCATCCTGGTGGCCAATGGCGTGGATCTGGCACCGGCGCGAACCGTCATCTCTGATGATGAGACCAGCCAGCACCTGAGCGACGTCATGACCCTGGCGCGCAATATCGGCCTGTCTGGAACGCCGACCTTCATCGTCAACGGCGAGCTGATCAACGCCGGCTCGGTCTCAGACCTGCAGGCCGCGATCGATGCCGCCCAGGCAACAGGGCCGGCTTCACCCGAGACCTGATGTGCGAACTAATCGCAATTAATTTGCGAATAGGACGCATCATCGATAGTGAACCCACACTTTCTGTGTGGGATTCCTCTCGATGTCTTCAAATTACCGCGCTCCGCTTTCCCTGCGCGCGCTCAGCCTCGGCCTTGCCGCCGTCGCTGCACCGCTGCCGGCCATGGCGCACGGGGCGCAGCCGCCCGCAGGCGCGGAGGTTCAGCCGGCCATGCCGGCAGATGAGCTGGATCCCATCGACGTACGCGCCGAGCGGCTGAACGAGCATCCCTATGCCGACCCCGACGCGCCCTACCGGACGATCAACTCGGCCTCGCCCCTGCTGACCGAGCCACTCCAGGAAACGCCCAAGTCGGTCCAGGTCCTGTCGGCTGATTACATCGATGATCTCGGTGCGGGCGGCCTGCGCGAGATCATGACCATTCAGCCAGGCGTGACGCTGGGTACCGGCGAAGGCGGCAATGCCTTCGGCGATCGCTTCTTCATTCGCGGCTTCGATGTGCGTAACGACATCTATGTTGACGGCGTACGCGATCCGGGCGTCGCGATCCGGGATTCCTTCGGGGTCGAACAGATCGAGATCCTGCGCGGTCCTTCATCGGCTTTTGCCGGTCGCGGCACAACAGGCGGTGCCGTCAGCCTCATCACCAAACAGCCCGCTCCGGTCGATTTCGGAGATCTGGAGCTGGTGGTCGGCACCGACAGCCTCACCCGGGCCAGCCTCGACGTCAGCCGGCATATCGGCGACACCGTCGCGATCCGCTTCAACGGCCTTTACCAGGATTCCAATACGCCGGGCCGAAACGCCGTCTACAACAACCGCTGGGGCCTGGCCTTCGCGGCCGAATGGAGCCCGATCCAGGACCTGAGACTGGGCGCGGACTACTACCATCTCAAGACGGACTATATGCCGGATTGGGGGGTGCCTTATGACCTCGCCAACAACCGCCCGTTCGACGTTAATCGTGAGAATTTCTACGGTCTCACCCAGCGCGACTTCGGGCGCTCCTACGTCGACGTCTATACCCTGACCGGCGACTGGCGAGTTGGGGAGAACCTCAGCCTGCATTCGATCATCCGTTACGGCGACACCGGCAATGCCTACACTGCCTCGGCTCCCGAACAGCCCAATGTCGCGCTACGCACGGTCGGCGCGAACGCCAAGCGCCGCAACGCCATTACCGAATATCTGGTCAATCAGACCCAGCTGACGTGGCAGCCTGTCTGGGGCGGGATGCAACATACGATCGTTGGAGGGTACGAGGTGTCTGGCGAGCGCATCCTGAACCGCCAGGGCTCGTTCACCGAATGCGCGACCGATCCCTGCACCGGCGCAACCGGCAATCCCCGCCAGGACCTCTATAACCCGAACCCCTACCGGCCCTGGGCGACCGTCGATAACGGCGTCGTCAGCCGCAACCGGATCGAGGTCGCCAGCCGCGCCGTCTATCTGCTCGACACCATCCACCTGAACGACCAGTGGCGACTGCTCGGCGGCCTGCGTTGGGACACCTATGATGTCGAACTGCGTAATGTCACTGTCGCCACCGGAGCGCTAACCGCGCGGGAGTCCAGCTCGTCCTTCCTGAACTGGCACCTCGGAGCGGCCTATCTGGTGCGCCCCAACATCACCCTTTATGCCAACGTCGCCTCCTCCTCGAACCCCTCGGGCGAGCAACTCGATTCGACCGGTCTGGACTACGGCGGGTTGGACGCACGGATCGTCGATCTGGATCCCGAGCGGAACATCGCCTGGGAGCTGGGAGCCAAGGCCACCCTGTTCGGCGGTCACCTCGATGTGACGGGCGCAATCTTCCAGATCGACAAGACCGATGCGCGCACCGTCGTCGGTTCGGGTGCGAGCGCCATCGTCACCAACGACGGCGAACAGCGGGTGCGAGGGGCCGAATTCCTGGTCGCCGGCAACATCACCGATCAGTGGAGCGTGTTTGGCGGCATCACCTTGCTCGACACCGAGGTCCTGGCCAGCGGACAGCCGGCCCAGATCGGCCAACCGTTCCCGAACGTATCGGAAACCAGCTTCACCCTGACCTCACGCTATCAGGTGAACGACCAGCTCAACCTGGGTGGAACGGCCATCTACAATTCTGAACGGGCCGGCGGTGGCGTCGTCGCAACCAGGACGCGGCTACCGGATTACTGGCGCTTCGACCTGTTCGGCGGCTACCAGCTGACCGACCAGGTCGAGGTTTCGTTCAATGTCCTGAATGTGACCGACGAGGTCTATTACGACGCATTGTACCGCTCAGGCACACCGTTCAGCTACATCGCACCGGGCCGATCTGTTCAGTTGCGGGTCGACTACGACTTCTAGGAGGTATCCCCGTGCTGCTCTGCATTCCGTCGGTTCTATCTCCCGAGGAGGTCGCCGCCTTCCGGCGACGGCTCGATCAGGCCGACTGGACCGACGGGAATGCGACGGCTGGCGCTCAATCGTCGCTGGTGAAGAAGAACCGTCAGCTGCCCGAGGCTTCGCCGCTCGCGCGCGAACTCGGCGATCAGGTGATCGACGCCCTGGGGCGCAGCTCTCTGTTTGTGTCGGCGGCCCTGCCGCTAAAGACCTTCCCACCCCTGTTCAATCGCTACGGCGTGGGCGAGGGCTTCGGGGCCCACGTTGATAATGCCATCCGCCCCATCCGCGGAACCCACGCCCGGATCCGCACCGATCTGTCGGCGACCCTGTTTCTGGCTGGACCTGACGACTACGACGGCGGTGAGCTGATCATTGAAGGACCATTCGGTGGTCAGGCGGTCAAGCTGAACGCCGGCGATCTGGTGCTCTATCCGGCATCAAGCCTGCACCGGGTCGAGCCGGTCACGCGCGGCGAACGCATCGCCAGCTTCTTCTGGATCCAGAGCATGGTGCGCGACGACACCGAGCGGACGATCCTGTTTGACCTGGACCAAGCCATTCAGTCCCACGCTGCCAAGGCCGGACAGGGCGACCCACTGACGGTTCAGTTGACCGCCGTCTATCACAACCTCATCCGGCGCTTCGCCGACGCCTGATCCTCGGATCTACCGGCCGCAGTTTTCATGCGGACAAGGCGACGATCGCTGCCCCCGGTGCCTCGGGCCAGACGGGTGCGATCAAAGGGCGGAGGCCCACGAAGCCTGAGGCTTCCGTTCGGCGTCAGGGGCGAAGCAGGCCGCGAGAGCACATTATGCCAGCGCCATGCTGATAAAGTTTCGCATTCGCATTGCGATTCATTCGCACCTCTACTAGAGACCCCCCGTCTTTCCCTCTCCAGGACCTTTCAAATGGCTTCGTTCCTCTCGGCCCCCCATTCCGTGCGCCTCCTCGCCTTCGGCGTGGCCGCTTCAGTGATCGCCGGCCCGGCCTGCGCCCAGGCCCAGGCACGCGCGGCGCAGCCGGGCGACGAAGGAACCGAAGTCGCCCCCATCGATGTGCGCGGCCAGCGCGCCCCGGTTTACAACGCTGACACCACCTCCAGCGCCACGCGCACCGACACCGCCCTGATCGATACGCCCCAGGCGATCTCCATCGTCACCCGAGACCAGATCGACGATCTGAGCCTTCAGAGCATGGCCGACGTAGTGCGCTATGTGCCCGGCGTCGGCTACGCCCAGGGTGAGGGCAACCGCGACGCCCTGGTCTTCCGCGGCAACACCTCAACCGCCGACTACTTTACCGACGGCCTGCGCGACGACACCCAGTATTATCGTGACCTGTACAACATCGAGCGCGTCGAGATCCTGCGCGGACCCAACGCCATGATCTTCGGGCGGGGCGGCCTGGGTGGACTTCTGAACCGGGTCACCCGCCAGGCCGGCTGGGGTCTCGAAAACGAGCTGCACATCGAGGCCGGCTCCGACGAGCATTTCCGCGGGACGGTCGATTTCAACCTAGAGATCAGCCCAAAAGCGGCCCTGCGGATCTTGGGCCTGTACCAAGACTCCGGCAGCTACCGCGACGGTGTGACCTATGAGCGCTTCGGCCTGAACCCGACGGCCAGCTTTGAGCTCACCCCGTCGACCCGAATCCAGATCGGCTACGAGCATTTCGAAGACCGCCGCATCGCCGATCGCGGCGTGCCGGCCAATCCGGGCGGAACGCGCACCAATCCGGCCGGGCCGCTGGACGGCTATCAGAGCACCTTCTTCGGCGATCCGGCCCTGAGCCCGACCGACACCGACGTCGATGCGCTGAACCTGTTTGCAGAGCACACCTTCGGCAACGGCCTGATCGTGCGTAACCGCACGCGCTTCGCCGATTACGACAAATTTTATCAGAACGTCTTCCCGGGCGCGGTCGATGCGACCGGAACGACCGTGCGGATCTCGGCCTACAACAACGCCACTCAGCGCCAGAACCTGCTGTCGCAGACCGACGTCATCCATGAAGCGAACCTGGGCGGGCTGGATCACACCCTGATGGCGGGCTTCGAGCTGGGCCGCCAGGAGACCGAAAATCTGCGCATGACCGGCTATTTTCCGGGCGGCACCACCAGCGTCACGGCACCGCTGACGAACCCGACCATCAATCTCCCGATCACCTTTGCCCAGAGCGCGACTGACGCCTCCAATACCGGCGAAGCGACGGTAGCGGCGCTCTATGTCCAGGACCAGATCCAGCTGACCGATCAGGTTCAGGTGCTGCTCGGGGTTCGGTATGACAACTTCGAGGTCGACTTCCTGAACCGCCGGACCGGCGCGCGGCTGGAGACGTCGGACGGCCTTTGGTCGCCACGCCTAGGCCTGGTGTTCAAGCCGCAGGACAATCTGTCGTTCTATGCCAGCTATTCGCGCAGCTATCTGCCGCGCTCGGGCGAGCAAATGACCTCGCTGTCGGCCACGACCGTCTCGCTGGAGCCGGAGCAGTTCGACAACTACGAGGTCGGGGCCAAGTGGAACATCACGCCGATCCTGGGTCTGACGGCGGCCCTTTATCAGCTGGACCGCACCAATGTGGTGGTTCCCGATCCGGCCAATCCGGGCCAGTCAATTCTGGTCGACGGCCAACGCAGCCGTGGGCTTGAGCTCAGCGCCACGGGCCGCATCAACGACCGCTGGACCGTCATCGCGGCCTATGCCTGGCAGGAGGCCGAAATCACGGCGGATCAGTCCGCCACGGTGCTGGCCGGCAATCGCCTGGCCAATACGCCCGAACACAGCTTCTCGGTCTGGACGCGCTACGACTTCACCCCGACGTTCGGGGCCGGCCTGGGCCTGATCCGCGAGGGCGAACGCTTCGCGGCGGCAGACAACACACAAGTGATGGGGGCCTACACCCGCATCGACGGGGCCCTGTTCTATGCCGTCAATGACAGCATCGATGTGCAGCTGAATGTCGAGAACCTGATGGACGAGGACTATTTCGCCTCAGCTCACAACAACAATAACTCCACGCCTGGCGCGCCGCGTTCGTTCCGGATCGGCCTGACCACGCGCTTCTAGGCCGGTCGGGGCCCCTCACCCTTCGTCACCCCCGGGCTCGTCCCGGGGGTCCTTTGCCGTTCAAGCTCGGATGTCGGCGCGAGATCGCCGGGACACACCCGGCGATGACGGGTCGAGTTGAGGCGGCTCTAGATCAGCCCAGACAGCGGGCTGGAGGCCGAGGCGTAGCGGCGCTTGGGCATCCGGCCGGCCAGATAGGCCTCGCGGCCGGCGATGACCGCGTGCTTCATGGCCGAGGCCATCAGGATGGGATCGCGCGCCTGGGCGATGGCGGTGTTCATCAGGACTGCGTCACAGCCCAACTCCATGGCGATGGTGGCGTCCGAGGCCGTGCCGACCCCGGCGTCGACCAGCACCGGCACCTTGGCCTGTTCGACGATCAGACGGATGTTCACATGGTTCTGGATGCCCAGGCCTGAGCCGATCGGAGCGGCGGCGGGCATGATGGCGGCGGCCCCGGCCTCTTCCAGCCGCTTGCCCATGACCACGTCGTCGGTGCAATAGACCATCACCTCGAAGCCGTCCTTGACCAGCAGGTCGAGTGCCCGAAGCGTCTCGGGCATATCGGGATACAGGTGCGGCGTGTCCGACAGCACCTCCAGCTTGACCAGGTTCCAGCCGCCAGCCTCGCGCGCCAGACGCAGGGTCCGCACCGCGTCCTCGCCGGTGAAACAGCCGGCGGTGTTCGGGAGGAAGGTGAAACGGTCCGGCTTCACATAATCTACCAGCATCGGCTGGGACGGATCGGACAGGTTCACCCGGCGCAGGGCTACGGTGACGATCTCGGCCCCGGCCGCCTCGGCGGCGGCGGCGTTCTGGGCGTAGTCGACATATTTGCCGGTGCCCACGATCAGGCGCGAGGAAAAGGTCCGGCCAGCGACGGTCCAGGTGTCTTGGGAAGGTTGGGTCATGGCGATCAACTAGACCTTCGCCGCCCCCGCTTAAAGCCCCAGTGCGGCGCGCGCCTCGTCAGGGACCAGGTCCCGCTCATCGCGATGACGTTTCAACCAGGCGACCACATAGGAACAGGTCGGGATGATCTTCACGCCTTCCGCACGAGCCGCCCGGATCGCGGCAGTCACCAGAGACGAGGCGATACCCCTGCCCTCCCACTCGGGCGGCACGACGGTGTGGTCCATGATCCAGGCCCCCGCCACTGGCGAATAATGGGCCTCTGCGATCAGACCTTCCTCGACGATTTCGAAGCGGTGCTCGGCGGTGTTGTGAACGACGGGCGTAGTGTTGTCGGGCATGATGAACTCGGTGAGCTATTGGACTAGGCAAACGGCGCGTTCAGGTGGCGGTGCTGTTGGCCCGGATCCAGGCGGCCAGGGGGTCGATGTCGATCTCGCCGGCGGCGACGCGCAGCATGGTGACGGTGGCGTCCACCTTATCCGCTTGAAGGGGCGATCCATTGAGCGCCAAAAACAAGATCAACGCCTGATAAGCCGCACGCTTGTTGCCGTCGATGAAGGGATGGTTTGAGGCGACGCCGACCGCATAGGTCGCGGCCAAGACCGCCAGCGACGTCTCGTTTTCATAAAGGTAGCGATTGATCGGGCGTTGTAACGCTGATTCCAGAAGCCCTTCGTCACGCACCCCCGTCGGCCCGCCATGCAGGGCAAGTGTCCGATCATGCAGGACGACCAGAGCTTCCTTTTCGATCCAGACCGGCGCGGCGTTCGCGGTCATTTCGCCAAGGCGCGAAAGACGTCTCTGTGCTCGTCCATCAGGCGTTCGCCGATATCGATCTGCCGCTGGACCGCCTCGTCATAGGCCGACAGCCGCATCGCCCCATCGGGGCTGCGCGTCAGATACAGGGTGTCGCCCTTCTGGACGCCCAGTTCGTGCAGCGCCTCCTTGGGAAAAACTGCGCCGACCGAATTGCCCACCTGGGTCAGTTTGATGGCAATCATGGTCTGGCCTTACAGCTTGTATGACGTCCGTTATAACACGATCCGCCTAGCCTGTCCTTAACGGCTGAACACGCCGATCAGTTCGATGTGGCTGGACCACAGGAACTGGTCCACCGGTGTGACGTGCTCCAACCGCCAGCCGGCATCCACCAGCACCCGGGCGTCGCGTGAGAAGGTGGTGGGGTTGCAACTGATGCCGACGACACGAGCAGCATCGGAGGCGGCGATCTGGCGAGCCTGTTCCAATCCGCCGGCGCGGGGCGGGTCAAAGACGATGACGTCGCACCCCTTCAGCTCCATGGCCGAGACCGGCTCGCGGAACAGGTCGCGGGTCTGGGCCTCGAGCGTCTTCAATCCTGGCGTACGAGCTGCGGCCTGCTTCATCGCTTCGATCGATTCGCCGGCGGAATCGGCGGCTAGCACCGGAACCTGGGTAGCCATCGGCAGTGCAAAAGCACCCAGACCGCAGAACAGGTCAGCGGCGCGGCCTGCGCCCTGGACGGCCTCCAGACAGGCCGCCTGCATGGCCGCTTCAGCCTGAGGGGCGGCCTGAAGAAACGCCCCCGCTGGCGGCTCGACCTGGGCCGGGCCGATCCGAACCCAGGGCTTGCGCGCCTGGTAGATCAGCTCACCGCCCAGGGTCAGTCGTGCCAGGTCCAGCTCTGCCGCCGCCTCGGCCGCCTGCACTCGCCGATCGACCGGCAAATCCCCCGACTTGCGCTCGACGCCCGTGACCTCGACGTCCAGCCCTGTCTCGGTGACCGTCACCTTCAGGGTCGGAGCTGATTTCGGATGGTCCAGAAAGGCCGACGCGAGAATTCGCAAGCCCGGAAGCGCCGCCACGATCCGGGGATCGGCCACCAGACAGGTCTCGATCTCGGTCAGTGCCCAGGACCGGCGTCCCTTGAACCCCAGTCGAGCCGATCCTTCGCGGCCCGGACGGGCGTGCAGGGCAACGCGACGACGCGCGCCGGGCGGTGTTGAGATGACCGCACGGATATCCGTTTCCAGCCCCTCGCGGGCCAGCGCCGCCCGAACCTGGTCCGACTTCCAGGCGAACTGCCCCTCCAGGCTCCAGTGCTGGAACGCACAGCCGCCGCAGGCTCCGAAATGCGGGCACGGCGGCAGGACACGTTCAGGGCTGGCTGTCAGGACCTCCAGCAGTTCGCCACGATCCCCCTCGACAGACGCCGACACACGCTCATGGGCGAGGGTCAGAGGCACATAGACGCGACCGCCCGCATGGCCGCCGCCAACGCCGTCGCCCCGCGCACCGACTTCGAGAATTTCGAACTCGCGAATTTGGGGATTTGAGCTCGTTTTTTTTCGGCGCATGGGCGCTTTTGCCAAAGCCGTTCACCGGGCGAAAGAGGGGAATCCCTTTCTACGCTTGAGGACCGGCGTTCAGCGAGATGAACGAAGATGAACGACAAAATCAAAGCCCGTTCAGGTTGCCCCCCTTAGAACGGTCATCAACGGAGCGGTGCTGGGTTCCTCCAGCTGGCTTCGTCAGACGAAGGGAGCTGAACCATGCGTAACGCCAAGACGATTTCTGCGCTCGCAACCCTGGCTGCCGTCGGTGGTCTCGCGATCCCGGCAACGGCTTCGGCCCAGTCCTACTACGGATATCAGGACGGCTATTACGCCCAGCAATCTCAGCCCTACTACGACCAGTGCGAACGCGACCAGCGCCAGGGTTCGACCGCCGGTGCCCTGCTCGGCGCGGTGCTGGGAGCGGCGGCCGGTTCGTCCATCGCTTCGGACGGTGCCCGCACCGAGGGCGGCGTTCTCGGCGGCGTGGTCGGTGCAGCCATCGGGGCCGGTGTCGGTCGTCAGAATGCGGCCTGCGACAGCGACTACTACAGCAATCAATACGGCCGCCAATACGACAGCCAGTACGGCTATCAGTACGGCAACCCCTCCAGCTACGGCTATCAGGGCTACGACCGCGGCTACTACGACCAACGCGGCTATGGCCAAGGCTACGGCCAAGGCTATGGCTACGGCCAGCAGAGCTACACCATCCATCCGAGCCAGGTTTACGGTCGTGAAGACCGCAACGGTTGCCGCTCGGCCAATGTTTCCGATGGCCGCTACGAGCGACGCGTCCGCGTCTGCCCGGACGGCTACGGCCAGTATCGCATCGTCGATTAAGTCTTCAGCCCCCCTGTCGATCGACGATGTGAAGGAAGCCCCCGGCGGAGAAATCTGCCGGGGGCTTCTGCCTTTGTGGCTAGCGTCGCGCCGCCCACAACAGCCATTCGCGATTACCGTCGCCGCCGATAACGGGGCTTTCAGCGGCTTCGCGCACGCGCCAGCCCTGCCCTTCCAGCCAAGCTGAGACCTTGTCCAGCGCCGCCCGGCGGGCCTCGGGGTCGGTGACGATGCCGCCCTTGCCGACGTCAGAGCGGCTCTCCTGTTCAAATTGGGGTTTGACCAGGGCGATCAGCTCGGCCCCCTCCCCAGCCAGCGCCAGAGCGGGTGCCAGCGCCTTGGTCAGGCTGATGAAGGACAGGTCCGTCACGATCAGGTCGGGCGGCTCGGGGATCAGAGCGGCATCGAGATTGCGCGCATCCGTCCCTTCCAGATTCACCACGCGCGGATCGGTCCCCAGCAAGGCGTGAAGCTGGGCGCGGCCGACATCCACCGCATAGACCTTGGCCGCGCCTCGACTGAGCGCCACTTCGGTGAAGCCGCCGGTGGAAGCCCCGACGTCCAGCACGATGCGGCCCTCGACCTGGATCGGCCATAGATCCAGCGCCGCCACCAGTTTGAGCGCCCCGCGCCCGACATAGGGGTGGGCGGCCCTGGCCTGGATCACCGCCTCCGGCCCGACCGACTGGCTGGCCGAGCGGGCCGGCTGACCGTCGATGGTCACGCCCCCCGCCGCGATCGCCGCCTGGGCGCGGCCCCGCGTATCAAACAGACCCAGTTCCAACAGGCGTTTGTCGAGGCGCTGTTTCACCACCTGCCTTCTCCCCTCGGGGGAGAAGGGCCCCTCACCCGGCCGCCTTCAGACGCTCCAGGGCGGCTTCGAGCTTGGCGCGGGCGGCTTCGCCGTCGACCAGGCGCTGGCGGTTTTCCTCGACGACCTCGGGCTTGGCACGGGCGACGAAGTCGGGGTTGCCCAGCTTCTTCCTGGTCACCTCCAGGTCCTTGTCGATGCCGGCGATCTCCTTCGTCAGGCGCGCGGTTTCGGCCGGGATGTCGATGAACTCGGCCACGGCCATGGCCCAGGTCGCCTCGCCGACCACGAAGGGCGCCGAGCCCTTGGGTGCCTCATCGGCGGGATCGACCGCGCCGATGCGGCCCAGGGTCTGGATGGCGGCGCGGTGGGTGTCGAGCCGCGCGCGCGTCGTCTCGCCGGTCCCGATGACGGCGATGGCGGGGCGGGCCGAAGCCGGCAGATTGGTCTCGGCCTTGAGCGAACGCACGCCCGAAACCACCTCGACCAGCCAGCCGATCTCGGCGTCGGCGGCCGGGTCGATCCAGGCGTCGGGTGCCTCGGGCCAGGCGGACTCGATCAGCATCGTCTCGCGCGCCGGACCGCCGAATTTGGCCAGCTCGGCCCACAGCTCTTCGGTGATGTAGGGCATGACCGGGTGCAGCAAGAGGCAGCACTGATCCAGCAGCCAGGCACCCATGGCCCGGGTTTCGTCGCGGGCGGCGACGTCGTCACCGTTCAGCACCGGCTTGGCCAGCTCCAGCCACCAGTCGCAGAACACGTTCCAGACGAAGCGATAGAGCGCCTGGCTGGCCTCGTCGAAATGGGCGGCGTCCAGCGCGGTGGAGACTTCGCGCGTCACCTTGGCCAGCTCACCGCGGATCCAGCGGTTGATGGTCAGCTGGACCGCGCCGGGGTCGAAGCCCCCAACCCGGCGGCATTCGTTCATCTGGCAGAAGCGTGCGGCATTCCACAGCTTGGTGCCGAAATTGCGATAACCTTCGATGCGCTGTTTCGACAACTTTATGTCGCGCGTGCCCGACAGCATGGCCATGGTCAGGCGCAGGGCGTCGGCGCCCAGCTCGTCGACGATCTCCAGGGGATCGATGACGTTGCCCTTGGATTTCGACATCTTTTGGCCCTTCTCGTCGCGGACCAGGCCGTTGATGACCACGCGCTTGAAGGGAACTTCGCCGGTGAAGTGGCCGCCCATCATCATCATCCGGGCAACCCAGAAGAAGATGATGTCAAAGCCGGTGACCAGGTCATTGGTCGGGTAGAAGCGCTTGAGATCGTCGGTCTGTTCGGGCCAGCCCATGGTCGAGAACGGCCACAGGGCCGAGGAGAACCAGGTGTCCAGAACGTCTTCGTCCTGGGTCAGCTCGACCTCGTGGTCATAGTCGGACAGGGCCTGTTCGCGTGCGTCCTCTTCGGTCTCGGCGACATAGATCTCGCCGTTCGGGCCGTACCAGGCGGGGATGCGGTGCCCCCACCACAGCTGGCGCGAGACGCACCAGGGCTCGATATTGCGCAGCCATTCGAAATAGATCTTCTCATAGCTCTTGGGCTCGAAGACGGTGTCGCCGGCCTCGACCGCCTTGATGGCCGGCTGGGCCAGGGTCCAGGCGTCGACCCACCACTGGTCGGTCAGCCAGGGTTCGATGACCACGCCGGAGCGGTCGCCGTGCGGCACGACGTGGCGGGTCTTTTCGATGTCTTTCAGCCAGCCTTCTTCCTCGGCGCGGGCGACGATGGCCTTGCGTGCGGCGAAGCGGTCCATGCCCTCGTATTCGGCCGGCACATCGGGGGTGTCGGCGGCGGTGATGCGGCCGAAGGCGTCCATGACATTCAGCGCCTCCAGCCCGGTGCGCTTGCCGACACCGAAGTCGTTGAAGTCGTGCGCCGGGGTGATCTTGACCGCACCGGAGCCCTTGGCCGGGTCGGCGTAGTCGTCGGCGACAATCTTGATGCGCCGGCCGGTGATCGGATGGTCGATGAACTTGCCAACCAGCGACGCATAGCGCGCATCATCCGGGTGAACCGCCACGCCGGTGTCGCCCAGCATGGTCTCGGGCCGGGTGGTGGCCACGATGACATAGTCGCGGGTTTCGAACTCGGTCGGCTCGCCGTCGTCGAAGGCGATCGGGTGCTGATAGGTCACGCCGTCGGCCAGCGGATAGGCGAAGTGCCAATAGGCACCGTCGACCTCCTTCTGCTCGACCTCAAGGTCCGAGATGGCAGTCTGAAAGTGCGGGTCCCAGTTGACCAGCCGCTTGTCGCGATAGATCAGCCCCTGTTTGTACAGATCCACGAAGACCTTGCGCACGGCGGACGAGAGGCCGTCGTCCAGGGTGAAGCGCTCGCGCGACCAGTCGCAACTGGCGCCCAGGCGGCGCAGCTGGCGCACGATGGTCCCGCCGGATTCGGCCTTCCACTTCCAGACCGTCTCGACGAAGGCGTCGCGGCCCATGTCGCGCCGGCTGATATTGCCCTGGGCGGCCAGCTGGCGCTCGACCACCATCTGGGTGGCGATGCCGGCGTGGTCGGTGCCGGGCAGCCACAACACCGCCTCGCCCTTCATGCGGTGATATCGGGCCAGGATGTCCTGCAGCGTGTTGTTCAGCGCATGGCCGATGTGCAGGCTGCCGGTGACGTTCGGCGGCGGAATGACGATGGAATAGGTCTTGGCCTCCGGGTCACGCGCCAGGGCGGCGTCGGGCGAAAAGGCCCCGGAGGATTCCCACGCCTCGTACAGGCGCGGTTCGACGGTTTTCGGATCAAAGGTTTTTTCGAGCATGACGGTCTGGCTGATAGGACGGGTATCGGAAAAGCGAAAGGGCGGCCCCGCAAGGAGCCGCCCTGATTCACGCCGGGCCTGAGGCCGCGGCGGTTAGCGGAATACGTTGTTCAGCTTTTCGCGCAGCATATCGCGCAGCAGGCCGTCCAGGTTCTGATCCAGCCAGGTACGGACCTGCGGCTCGACGATCGAGCGCACGAGCTCTTCGACCGTTGTGCCGCCGGCCATGGATGCCACGACCGTATCGCTCACCGTGGTTGCGCTGGCTACGAACGCAGGCTCGGGTTCGACCGCCGGGAACGGGTCCGGCACAGGGGCGGCCTCGATGTCGCCGATGGTTTCGACTACCGGTGCCGGCTCCTCATAGCGCTCGGTCAGATCCAGCGGCGCTTCCTCAAGCACGACGGGCTCCGGCTCCGGCAGGGGTTCAGGCTCGGGTTCGGGCTCAGGTGCAGCGGCGACAGGTTCCGGCTCCGGCTCGACCGCCGGCACTTCCGGCTCAGGCGCAGGCGGCGGCGCAGCTTCGGCGGCAGGTGCCCCTTCGGCCGGCTCATCCTCGGAAATGATGCGCCGGATGGAGGCGAGAATCTCCTCCATGGTCGGTTCCTGCGTCTGATCGGACATGGGCCCTGATTCCTGGGTCAAGAGTTCGCGCGGCCAAACACCGCTTTCCCTTCACGCATGACGCCAAACGATTACGAAATCAACGACGACTTCGCCGATTGAGAGAATCCGTCAGGGCGCGGTGCGAATAACCTCGGCGGCCAGTTGATCGTCGATCGGCGCATTGGGTTCATCAGGGGCCGGCGTCTGGCGGAACGTCGCCAGTCGATCCAGTCCTTCGATCGCGACCTCCCACGGCACGCCCCCGGCACTGCGAACCCGGCTGAAATTGTCGGCAGGATCGTAGGCCGGGACTTCGCCGACGAGGTCCGGACCTTCCAGTCCACCCAGGGCGGACAGCAGCAGCGCCTGGGCGACATATCGGTTCCGATGGGCGCTGACGTAGGCGATCTCGGCATTTCGCAGCTCGAGTTCCTGGTTCAGGACATCCAGCGTCGTGCGCAGTCCGACCTGGGCCTCCTGGCGGACACCTTCGGCGGCGATCCGCGCCGCCCGCACCTGCTGTTCCGAGGCCGTCAGGGCAGAGGTCGCCGACAGCACCTGAGCGAACGAAGACGCCACGTCCTGCAGGACGCCTCGGCGGGCTCCCTCGACTCCGAGCTGGGCGCTGTTGGCCTGTTCCAGGCTCTGCCGGACCCGCGAGTTGTGGATGCCGGCCGCATAGAGGGGAACCGAGACGTTGAAGCCTCCGCGCAGCGTCTGCTGGTCGTCGAGGCCGAACGGAGCCGCAGTCCCGGCCGTGCCGTAGCTCGCCGACAGGCCCGCCGAAGGCAGATATTCAGAGCGCGCCGCCGCCACAGCGGCGTCCGCCGCCTCCAGGTTCCACATCGCGGCGCGAAGCTCGGGATTCTCGACCAGGGCCACGTCGAGAGCCATATCGAAATCGGCCGGCGTCGCCGGCAGGTCCGGCATGGCGGCCAGGGTGCCGGGCGCTTGCCCGACCACGGCGGTATATCCGGCCCGGCTGATTTCAAGCTGGGCGCGGGCACCGGCCAGATCGGCCTCGGAGGCGGCCAGGCGCGCCTGGGCCTGGGCCACGTCGGTGCGCGTGATCTCGCCGACCTCAAAGCGGGCCTCGGCCTCTTCCAACTGGCGTTGCAGGACGCTCAGATTGGTCTCGCGAATTCGAAGAATCTCGCTGTCACGAATAACGTCGGCATAGGCCTGGATCACCGCCAGCATGATCTGTTGTTCGACGTTGCGCAGGCTTTCGCGGCCGCGCTCCACGCCCGCCATGGCGGCATCGATCCCGTGGGCTACGCGGCCGCCGGTGTAGAGAGGCTGGGTGAGCTGGATCGTCGCCGAGCTGGAATTGGATTCGTCCGAGCCAAAGAGCGGAGCCGGCCACTGGCGAACATAGCCGACGCCCGCCGACGCTTCGACCTGAGGCCGCAGGCCGGCGCGGGCCTGGACGTAGGATTCGTCGGTCGCGCGCTGCTGAGAGCGCTGGGCCAGCAGGGTCGGATTGGTTTGATAGGCCAGAATGATGGCGTCCCGCAGGTCTTCTGCAGCTGCCGGCTGGGCCAGGCAAGTGAGCACGGCTGTAGCGACGGTGGCGCTCAAAAGACGGCGAAGCGACATCAAGACAATCCTTTTTGCGGCGTGGCCGCCCAAGTTGGCTTCCAGCTTAGCCTTGATCGCAGAACAGCGTCGACAAGCCAGTTAAGGTTTTTTCACGTCCCCGACGTGCGATCTGGTCGCGTCGATTGGGACTAGAGCGAGAATGTAGGTCTTTTCTCGAAACTTGCCAGCAGCGGCGGCGTCGCATCGAAGAGGTCACGGCTCGAGACAACTCCGGATGCCGCCTTGACGAAAAGGCGCGCGTGTCCCACCGGCCCGTCGCGCTCCACCACAGCGAGGCGTCCGCCGGGCTTCATGGCTTTCAGCCAGGCGTCCGGGACCGCCCCGACCGCACCCTCGCTGATGATGATGTCCCAGTCAGACCCGGCCGGAGTCGCCAGATCGGCCACGACCAGCTCGGCCCCGGCATCGGATAGTCCATCAGCAACCAGGGCGGCGACCGTACCGTCGGACTCCTGGGCCACGACCTGCAAACCCATGCGGGCCATCAGGGCCGCCGCATAGGGTGCCGCCAGGGCCAGGGCCCGCTCCCCAGGCAGGGGACGCAGCGCCTGCATCAGTTTGCCGACCTCGCGTGCCTGCATCAGGAAGCGGCCGTCGATGATCGGCACAACGGCATCTGCGTAGGCGGCAAACGCCCGGTCCGGTGCACAGAAATCTTCGCGTCGCGTTTCCAGCATCGCCTTGTGGATCGCGATGTCGGTGACGTCGGAGGTGCGGACCTGACTGTCGACCATGGCCTTACGGGCCGAAACAAGATCCATGGGAAAGGCTCCAGACAAGGGCGAAATTTGAAGGCGCTTATAGGTCGCAGCGGCTTTTCGGGCAATCGGCGTCGGGGGCGTTGCGGCCTGATTGGCGATCTGTTAGCGAAGCGCTCCCTATATGGGGCTCCCGACACGGCCTGGTGGCGGAGTGGTTACGCAGCGGACTGCAAATCCGTGTACCCCGGTTCGAGTCCGGGCCAGGCCTCCATCCCTTGATCAGCGACCTTGGCCCGGCTTCAGTTGAACGCCGTCAGCGGGATTCGCAGGCGATTCCGTCATTGTCCCTGTCCAGATGTGGCCCATAGCCAGGCTCACCCCGACGCAGCGGCGCGCGGCCGGCGGCACGAGCGGCCGTGCAGTTGGGAAAGGCGCGGGTCGGTGCCGTCCGGTCGCGACCGGCGTCCGGAACCGCCCTTTGCGACGATTCGGGCCGCGGTCGACCGGGCGTGGCTCGGCCTCCACCATGACAGTGCCGCTGGCCCGTGGCGCGTTCGCGATGACACCCCTCACTGTCGGTCCCGCCCGGGTGGGTGGCGATCAGAGCCAGTGAGATCGCCAGGGCCAGCATCGAATCCTTAGACCTTCTCCACCGTCTGTTCGATGGTGCCGAAGATGGAGTGATGCTTGTCGTCGAGCATTTCGATGCGCACGGTGTCACCCCATTTGAGGAAGCCCGTCGACGGCTTGCCGGCCTGGATCGTTTCGACCATGCGTACCTCAGCGATGCAGGAATAGCCGAGGCCACCCTCGCTGACTGGCTTGCCAGGACCGCCGTCCCGGTCCTTGTTCGACACCGTGCCCGAGCCGATCACCGACCCTGCACCCAGACTGCGGGTCTTGGCCAGGTGTGCGATCAGCGTGCCGAAGTCGAAAGTCATGTCGACGCCGGCGTCGGCCTTGCCGAAGGCCTGGTTGTTGATCTGGACCAACAGTTCGCCGCTGAGCTTGCCGTCCTGCCAGCGATCCCCCAACGCATCCGGCGTTACCAGCACAGGCGACAGCGCCGATGCCGGCTTGGATTGGACGAAGCCGAAGCCCTTGGCCAGCTCCGCCGGGATGAGGTTGCGCAGGGACACGTCATTGACCAGGCCGACCAGTCGAATGTGGCCCAGCGCCGCTTCGCGGGATACGCCTTGCGGCACGTCGCCGGTAACGACCACGATCTCGGCCTCCAGATCACAGCCCCAGGCCTCGTCAGCCAACGGAATCGGATCGCGCGGCGACAGCATCCCGTCCGACCCCCCCTGATACATCAGCGGATCTGTCCAGAAGGTCTCGGGCATTTCGGCCCCACGGGCCTTCCGCACCAGCTCGACGTGGTTCACATAGGCCGAGCCATCGGCCCACTGATAGGCACGCGGCAGCGGCGCTGCCGCCTGACGCTCATGGAAGCGACCACGCGGCACCGCGTCATGCTCGAGGCTTTCGGCCAGGGCGCGCAGCTGCGGCTCGCACCGGTCCCAGTCATCCAGCGCCGCCTGCAAGGTCGGGGCGATCAGGAAGGCGTCCGTGTACCAGGCCAGATCGTTGGAGACGACGACGAGGCGACCGTCACGGCCGGACTTGAGCGAGGCGAGCTTCACTTGGGCGATCCTTTGGCAAATCCGGTCCAGACCTCATCGTAGTCGAGCTGCATCGCCGGCGTTTCGACCGCCCACCGCGTGGGCCGGAATACGAAGCGGCTCTCGAACATGAAGGCCAGGGTCTTGTCGATCTTGTGCGGCTTCAATTCGACCGTGGTCGCCCGTTCATAGGTCGCCTGGTCCGGTCCATGCCCGCTCATGCAATTGTGCAACGACGCCCCGCCCGGATCAAAGCCGCCGCCCTCCTTGGCGTCATACTCGCCATGGATCAGGCCCATGAACTCGCTCATCACATTGCGGTGGAACCAGGGGGGACGGAAGGTGTCCTCAGCGACCATCCAGCGCGGCGGGAAGATGGCGAAGTCGCAGTTGGCGGTGCCGGGTGAATCGGTCGGGCTGGTCAGGACCGTGAAGATCGACGGATCAGGATGATCAATACTGATCGAGCCGACCGTCGCAAAGCGCGCGATGTCGTATTTGAACGGCGTCAGGGTGCCATGCCAGGCCACCACATCGAAGGGCGAATGATCGAAGGTGGTCGACCAGAAACCGCCGAGGAATTTCTGGATGACTTCCGTCGGCTCATCACGGTCCTCATAGGCCGCGACCGGAGCCAGGAAGTCGCGCTCGGACGCCATGCTGTTCGAACCGATCGGACCACGCTCCGGCAAGCGGAAGTGGGCCCCATAGTTCTCGCAGACATAGCCGCGGGCCTGACCGTCCGGCAACGAAACCCGGAACCGCACGCCACGCGGCATGAGAAGCAGCTCGCCTGGTGCCACCTGCAGCCGACCGAACTCGGTCCAGACGTCCAGCCGCCCATCCTGGGGCAGGATGAGCATTTCGCCGTCAGCATTATAGAAGGCCCGCCCGACCATGTCGGCATTGGCCACATAGATGTGGGCCGCGATCCCGGACTGGGCCGACGGATCGCCTGACCCGGCATAGGTCGTCATCCCGTCGATGAAGTCGGTGGGACGGCTCGGCCAATCAAGCGGCGACCAGCGCATCCGGTTCGGGCTGGGAGGCACCTCGTCGAACGGACCCGAACGCCACTGGGGGGCTCCGCCATAGGGTTGAAAGGCTCCATGCTGGGCACTCGGCCGCAGCCGGTAGAGCCAGGACCTCCGATTCTCGAGGCGCGGCGCGGTGAAGGCCGATCCCGACAACTGCTCGGCATAGAGGCCGAAGGCCGGCTGCTGCGGCGAGTTGCGACCGACTGGTAGCGCGCCGGCCACCGCCTCGGTTTCGAACGCCGCGCCGAAGCCCGACAGATAGTGGAGTTCTTCCCCCGCCGCCGAAGGCGTCTGGACCGACATCAGGCATGGCTCCTGTGGTGCTGGGCGGGGGTTCCATCCGCCAAAGCGGCTCCCCGTCTTCGTCACGGTCCTATTGCGCCCGACCGTCGATTGCAAACGCCGAGGGGCGGTAGGTCAGGCCGGCGCGCCCTCTTCACCCGTCGTGGTCGCCAGCGAGTCCTTGCGAGGCAGGAGATACGGCTTGAGCCGCTGAGCCGGCATGAAAATCCAGCGATAGCTGGCTTCAGCCATCAGCCAGCCAAGCACGAGGACAAAAGGCAGGGCAATCAGCTGCTCGCGTATTCCCGCCGTTTCCAACGGCCCGGTCACCCCCATGGCCAGGCCGACGAAGGTGATGGCCGCCATATGCCAGAGATAGGCCCCATAGGAGCGACGCCCCATCCACCGGAACACAGGCCATTCCAGGATACGGACGACCCAGCCCAGCCGTGCCACATTGATCAGCGGCAAGACCAGCATCATCAGGGCCAAGCCCTGGATCGAATAACGCAGGGTTTCGCGGAAAACCGGATCGCGCCAGACCAGTGACCCACCCAGAAGCGCGCCGCCGATCAGGAAGCTGGTCCAGGCCCGGCGCTGAATGACGGCCATGACCCGCGGAGCCGACCGCTGGATCACGGCGGCGAGACAGCCCCAGGCGATCGAATCCAGTCGCGTTTCGGTGGCCTCATAGGTGTAATCAGCCCCCAGCCCCAGGACCGTGACCGCGATGGTCCGCCAGGCCAGGCAGGCCACGATGACAAACAGGAACAGGACCGCCATGCGGCGCGGGACAAATCCCACCAGCACCAGCGCCGCCGGCATGATGAGATAGAAGTGCTCTTCGACCGCCAGCGACCACAGGTGCCCCGTCACCGCACAGGACTCGCACGCGCCTCCGATATTGAAAATATTATAGTAATTCGTCCAGTAGCTCAGGTTTGCCAGGGCCTGGAGCGGCGGCAGCGGCTGGCTGAGCAACGGCCCCATAACCAGTCCAGCCACAGCGACAAAAGCCACGAGCTCGGGCATCAACCTGAGAAACCGCCGGCCGTAGAAGCGCGGCATATCCACCTGGGCGAACCGATCCCGCTCCTGCCAGAGCAGCAGGGTGATCAGATAGCCGGAGATAAAGAAGAAGGTCGTCACCCCGAGCCCCGCCGGCAACAACCAGCTGAAACCGACGTGAGCCATCATCACAACGGTCACAGACAGGGCCCTGAGCCCGTCCAGTCCAGGCACATAGTTTGATGAGGCTTGGGTCATGGTGAGCTCCGTGCACGAAGCCTGCCAGACAAGCCTTAAGGCCAGGTTCCAGGGCGATTCATCTGACTTCAAGCAAGTTTGGGCACGTTGGTCGGGAAATCTGGAGTCCCTCTCTTGGCCAACCCACCCGTCATCGAAGGTATCCGCATCAACCTGCCGACCCCGTCCTCTGCGGTGACGACCGCCATCGACCGGTCCGAGCGCGGGGAAGGCTTCAGCCTGTTCACGCTGAACCTCGATCATCTGGTCAAGCTGCGCGCCAGCGCCGCCTTTCGCCGAGCCTATGCCTCAGCCGGACTGGTCAGTGCCGATGGTGCCCCCATCGTCTGGCTGGCCCGCCGCCAGGCGTCCGGGGTGGAGCGGACGACCGGCGCGGATCTGGTTGAGCCGCTGATGGCCGAGGCCGCCCGGCGCGGGGTATCGGTCTATGTCGTCGGCCCCGGCCCGGACGCCCAGGGCCGCGCCCTGTCGATTCTCGTCGGCTCCTACCCGGGCCTAAGGATCGCCGGGGCCGAAACCCCGATGGTTCCTGGCGACGACAATGGGCTGGCCGACGAATTCGACATCGCCGGCCTGGCCGCACGGATCAATGCCTCTGACGCACGCCTTTGCCTCCTCTGTCTCGGAGCCCCCAAACAGGAACTTCTGGCCGATGCGCTGCGCCAGCGGTGCCCGAGCGTCGGCTTCCTCGGCGTCGGGGCGTCCCTGGATTTCATCGCCGGCGAGGTGTCACGCGCGCCGCGCTGGATGCAGGTCAGTGGACTGGAATGGTCCTGGCGTCTCTTCAGCCAGCCGAAACGCCTGGGCCTTCGCTATGCACGCTGTGCCCTGTTGTTCGCCGAACTGGCCACGCGCGCCGTCATCCAGGGGCGACAGCCAACAGATCCGGCCCTGCCCGAGCCGGCTCGATGAGGATCAGCCGCCGCAGCCTGCTGGCCTCGACAGTCGCCCTGGCGGCGTGCGACCGCCGGCTCGACGCCGCCGCCGCCGCCGCCGCCGCCGAGGCGGCTCCCGGCGGCCCTGTCCCGATCTTGCGCGACCTTGCCGACTTTCCGTTCGGGACCCAGCTTATCTCGACAGAGCTGCAAACGCCGGTCATCGCCGATCTCGCCCGGCGGCACTTCGATCAGGTCAACGCCGGCTTTGAGATGAAGATGGAATACATCGTCCAGGCGGACGGTCGCCTCCGTTTCGAAGGGGCGGACCGGCTGGCGGGCTTCTGCCGGGCCAATGATCAGGCTCTGCACGGACATACGCTGATCTGGTACGCCGACACCCCGGCCTGGTTCGAGCGGCTGGACGGGTCGCGGCGCGGCTTTGAGGCCGCCATTGACGGCTATATCTCCGAGGTCGCCGGGCGCTACGCCGGACGGGTGCGGGCGTGGGACGTCGTCAATGAGCCGGTGACGGATGAAGGCTCGCAGCTGCGCGAGTCCCTGTGGAGCCGAAACCTGGGTCAGGACGGCCATTTCATCCGGGCGTTTGAACAGGCGCGGCAGGCCGATCCGGACGCCATCCTGTTCACCAACGACTACAATCTGGAAAGCAATCCGACCAAGCGGCGGACCTTCCTCAATCTGGTCGAGCGAATGATGAGCCGGGGCGTGCCGATCGGCGGCATCGGCACCCAGTGCCATGTCTCGGTCGATCTGCCGCGCGGCGCCCTGAGCGAAGCCATGCGCGACATCGCCAGCCTGGGCCTGCCGGTCCATGTGTCGGAGTTCGACTGCTCCCTGGTTCCAGACGGCGTGTTCCGGGGGGGCCAGCGCGAGCGCGAAGCGGCGCAGATCCGGCTGTATGAAGAGGCCATCGCGGCCTTCACCGCCCTGCCCGCGGCCCAGCAGTACGCCTTTACCGTCTGGGGCGTGCGCGACGCCGAATCCTGGCTGCGCCGCTCCGACTGGGGCGGAGATCCGAACGATCGGCCGCTGCTGTTCGATGATGCCGGGCGGCCTAAGCCGGTGTTCTGGGCTGTGGCTGAGGCCCTGAGCGGCTAGAGCCCCGCGCCCTCGTCCAGACCGAGCATCAGGTTCAGGTTCTGGACCGCTGCGCCCGAGGCGCCCTTGCCCAGATTGTCGAGCTGGGCGAGCAGCCGAGCCTGGTCGCCATCGGGATCGCCGAACACGAACAGGCGCATCTGGTTGGTTCCGTTCAGGCCCTCAGGCAGAAGGCCGCTCAGGGCCTGGCTTTCCTGCAGCGACGCAACCGAGACGAAGCGCTCGCCGGCGTAGGCGTCCGTGAGGGCCGCATGGATGTCGCCCACCGACGGCGCGCCCGGCAAGGCCCACAGCTGCAGCGGAACCTCGACCAGCATCCCTTGCGCATAGGCCCCGACGGCCGGGGCGAACAGCGGACGCCCGGTCAAGCCGGTATGGGCCATCATCTCGGGGACGTGCTTGTGCTTCTGCGTCAGGCCATAGGCGCGGAACGGCCCGCCCCGGCCTTGTTCGTAGTCGGCGATCATGGCCTTGCCGCCGCCCGAATAGCCCGAGACGGCGTTGACCGTCACCGGCCAGTCCGCCGGCACGATCCCGGCCTGAACCAGCGGCCGCACCAGGCCGATGAAGCCGGTCGGATAGCAGCCGGGATTGGACACCCGCGTCGAGCCGGCGATGGCGGCGCGCTGGCCCTTCGACATCTCGGCGAAGCCATAGGTCCAGGCCGGGTCGACCCGGTACGCTGTCGAGGCGTCGACCACGCGCGTCGTGTCGTTGGCGATCATCGCGACCGCGTCCTTGGCCGCCTCGTCGGGCAGGCACAGGATCACGAGGTCGGCGGCGTTCAGCAGCTCGGCCCGCGCCGTCGGGTCCTTACGGCGCGCCGGGTCGATGGAGACCAGATTCAGGTCGCTGCGGCCAATCAGCCGGTCGCGGATCTGCAAGCCCGTGGTGCCAGCTTCGCCGTCGATAAAGATCGTAGGGAGGGTCATGGCGGTGTCCTAGCCGTCATCCCGCGAAACTCAAGGCTCTGCGACCTCGCGCGCCGGCTCAGTCGCCCGGACCATAGTCGGGTTGCCCCCATCCCGAGCGCATATCCTCCAGCAGGTCGAGCGCCTTGCCGGTCAGAAGGGCGCGGGCCAGTTGCTGGGACGCTGCATCATCGTTGAAGGTCTCCAGCGCGCCGGTGGCCAGCAGATCCAGCTCCCGCTCGTCTGCCCGCTCGGCCCAGGTGTTCCAATAGGCGAAAATCCGCGCCTGCTGCTCCGGCGTCAGCGCACCCTCGCGTAACAATCGAGCCACCGCGCCCATCACCACCGTCGGCGGCTCGTCCAAAGCCCGCCCGAGCGCAGCGCGTAGAAACGGACAGGCCTCCAGCATCTCGGCGATGGGGTCTTTGGGGGAACGCATGGCTGACAGGTAGTCGTTCCGGGCGTGGGGGAGAAGCACGTGCGACGCAAAGCCGAAATGACGAATGAGCCATGAAGCCGAACGCCTGATCCTTCTCGATGGCTGCGGGACAAGGGTATGGTTCTTAGATGGATCAACGCCTGAACAAGCTTGCCAAGCGGATGCGCCGCGAGCCGACGGTGATGGAGCGCAAGCTCTGGACGATTCTGCGCGACCGGCGCCTGGAGGGTTTGAAGTTCCGTCGTCAGGTCGTCGTCGGGCCCTATGTCGTGGACTTCTTATGTCTGCGGCATCGGCTGATCATCGAGGCGGACGGGCCGTTCCATGATGCCGAGCGCGATTCCGTCCGGGACGCATGGCTGACCTCACAGGGGTTCCAGACCCTGCGATTTCAGAACGCCCAGATCGACCACCGAGATTGGGAGGTCGTCGGCACCATCGTCGACGCCGTGAAGCCGACGCCCTGATCCTTCTCCCCTTGCGGGAGAAGGTGGCGCTTCGGCAAAGCCGAAGTGACGGATGAGGGGTCGCGCTAGCTTTTCGGCTGATGGACGGCGGATAGGTTGGTTGCGGACAGGCCGGTGCGACCCCTCATCCGACCCGCTTCGCGGCCCACCTTCTCCCGCAAGGGGAGAAGGCCAGAATGGCGCGGCCTAGCCAATCAGCATCCTCAATTCGCTGGCCAACCAAGCCATTCCCAAAACCATAGCGACCAACCCCATGCAGTAGATCAAGGCGATCATCGGCATGACCCAGATAGCCTTGCCTTCGCCGCGCATGGTCAAGCGACCACGCTTGAAGGCGACTTCGAGCATCGGCGGCTTGGGTTCTTGATTTTTGGAGCCGGGCACCGGGCACATCTCCGCATTAGCGAAATCAATGTGCAGTTCCCTTCTAATGGGGTGCCATTCAGAGGGACTGTGTCAACCTGCTTTTTCAGGCGTAAGGAGTTCTAGTCAGAGAGTATTTCATTGAAGGCAATCGGTTGCCTTCAAACCGAGAGGTTAACTCAGTGGATTTTTCGGTCACATCTCCGTGAGAAAAGAAAAACGCCCCCGGTTTCCCGGAGGCGCCTTTTGTAATCCCACTCGCGGGTCGCGCGTTAGCGCTTCGAGAACTGGAAGCTGCGGCGGGCCTTGGCGCGGCCGTACTTCTTGCGCTCGACGACGCGGCTATCGCGGGTCAGGAAGCCGTGCGGCTTCAGGACCGGGCGCAGCTCGGGCTCATAGTAGGTCAGAGCCTTGGCGATGCCGTGACGGATGGCGCCGGCCTGGCCGGACAGGCCCGAGCCTTCGACGGTGACGTCGACGTCGAACTGGGTCAGACGGTCGGCGACTTCCAGCGGCTGGGCGATCATCATGCGCAGAACCGGACGGGCCAGGTAGATCTCCTGGTCGCGGCCATTGATGGTGATCTTGCCCGAACCGGGCTTGATCCAGACACGGGCGATGGCGTTCTTGCGCTTGCCGGTGGCGTAGGCGCGGCCCTGGGCGTCGACGATGCGCTCGCGCACCGGAGCCGGGGCGTTGGTGCCCATGCCGGCCAGGGCGTCAAAGCCCTTGCCTTCGGTCGCTTCGGGAGCGGTTTCAGTGATAGGCGTGTCGGTCATGACTTACTTGCCCCGGGTGTTCTTGGCGTTCAGGCCGGCGAAGTCGATGACTTCCGGCTTCTGAGCCTCATGGGTGTGTTCGCCGCCAGCGAAGATACGCAGGTGGGTCATCTGGGCGCGGGCCAGGGGGCTTTCCTTGGGCAGCATCCGCTCGACGGCCTTTTGCAGGACGCGCTCGGGGTACTTGCCTTCGAGGATCTTGCCGGCCACGCGGGTCTTGACGCCGCCCGGGTGACCGGTGTGGCGGTGATACAGTTTGTCGGCCAGCTTCTTGCCGGTGAACTTCACCTTCTCGGCATTGATGACGATGACATAGTCGCCGCAGTCGACGTGGGGGGTGTAGTCCGGGCGGTGCTTGCCGCGCAGACGCATGGCGATGAACGAGGCGAGACGACCGACGACGACGCCTTCAGCGTCCACGACGATCCACTTCTTCTCGACATCGGCGGGCTTCAGCGAAGCCGTCGTGGTCTTGAGCATGGTTGAATCCAGAAAATCCAATGCGACCGGGAGGACCCCGACCGCGACGGCGGGCTTTCTAGCGGAGGGGGGATGGGGCGTCAACGGCTGTTTTACAGCTGCCTGTAGTATAACCATTTGATTATACATCGCTTTCTTTGTGCGGTATTTTGTTACCGCATTCTTGTTGGCTGTGTTCAGCGCTGAAAACCTGATCCTTCTCCCCTTGCGGCATCCTGGCGTAGTGGAAAGCGGCCCACCGGATGTCTTTGCCAAAGGGGTAAGACCTTGCGCACGTCATTCAACCCTCACAAACCGGTCCTATAGGGCAACGCGAACTGGTGTGGATTCGATCATGCATTTTTCTCGGCGTCTCGTTCTGGCCGGCGGTGCGGCCGCCCTGGCGTTCAGCGGCATGGTTGCACGGGCCCAGCCCCGCTCGGGCGAGTACCGTAACGAGATCCCCGGCTATGGCCCCCTGATCGACGACCCGGAGGGCCTGCTCGACCTTCCCGATGGGTTTTCCTATCGGGTCATTTCCCAGGCTGGCGAGACCATGGACGACGGATTGCTCGTGCCCGGCAAGGCCGACGGCATGGGCTGTTTCCCCGGCGAGGACGGTCAGGTGATCCTGGTGCGCAACCATGAGGTTCGCCCGCGCCACCTGGATCTGGGGCCGACCGGCGTCGGTCACCGGCTGCGCGACCAGTTACCGGCCGAGAAGGTGTTCGACACCTATGCCGACGGTCATCCGCTGGGCGGCGGCACGACCACCCTGATCTATGATCTGGCCCAGCAGCGCGTGGTGCGCCAGCATCTCAGCCTGACCGGCACCCTGACCAACTGCGCCGGCGGGGTGACGCCGTGGCGCACCTGGCTGTCGTGCGAAGAAAATGAGGACAACGCCGGCTCGGGCGTCAATCGCAACCACGGCTGGGTGTTTGAGGTTCCGGCCGATGCGACCGGCCTGGTCGATCCGGTTCCGCTGACGGCCATGGGCCGCTTCGAGCACGAAGCGGCCTGCGTCGATCCTGAGACCAGCCACGTCTATCTGACCGAGGATCGGGACGACTCTCTGTTCTATCGGTTCATCCCGACGACGCCCGGCCGACTGGCGGACGGCGGACGGCTGCAGGCCCTGGTCATCGCCGGTGCCCCGGCCGCCGACACCCGCAACTGGAACGGCGCGGTGCTGTGGCGGATGCAGGATTGGCTGGACGTCGAATGGGTCGATCTGGACGAAGTCGAGAGCCCCAACAACGATCTGCGCCAGCGCGGCCATGCGGCGGGGGCGGCGCTGTTCGCGCGCGGCGAGGGCCTGACCTGGGGCGACGGCGAGCTGTTCTTCACCTGCACCTCGGGCGGGGTGCAGGGCTTTGGCCAGATCATGCGGATGGTCCCCGGACGAGACGGCACCCCGGACCGGATCCAGCTGTTCCTGGAAAGTGACGACGAGGCGGTGTTCGACTACGGCGACAATCTGACGGTCGCGCCGTGGGGGCATCTGCTGGTCTGTGAGGACCGCTATTCCGCCGAACGTATCCATATCCGCGCCATCGCCCCGGACGGACAGGTCTATACGATCGCCCGCAACGCCCACCCGGACAATGGCGAGTTCGCCGGCGTCTGTGTCTCGCCCGACGGCTCGACCGTCTTCGTCAATGTGCTGAACCCGGGATACACCCTGGCAATCACAGGGCCCTGGCGCTCATGGCAGAGCTCATGAACAGGCGCGGCTGACTGCGCCGGACCAGCCACAGCAGCGCGGTGGCCAGCCCCAGTACGATGACGCCGCCCGCCTGATGCAACCCGGCCAGCCACGGATTGAGCGCCGTCATCAAGGTGGCGATGCCCAGCAGCGCCTGAATCAGCACCGCCCCGAACAGGGCCATGGCCGCCGTCGGCACCCGATCCGCCAGCCGCCAGCGCAGGGTCTGGATCAGAAACACCAGACTGGCCAGGAACAGGGCGTAGGCACCCAGCCGGTGCATCAGCTGGACCAGACCCTGGTCGTGCAGGAAGGCGGCCGCACCCAGCGTCCAGTCCACTGGCGGCGACCAGCGCCCCTCGAACATCGGCCAGTCGGTGAAGACCCGCCCCGCGTCATTGCCCGCGACCAGGCCGCCGAGCAGGCATTGGACGAAGACCAGGGCGAGCAGCCCCGCCGCGCCGCGACTCCATCCGGCGGGCGAGCGGGAATGATCCTCGCCGAACCCCGCCTCCAGCGCTGTCCACACCAGGCCAACGAAAATGATCAGGGCCAGCCCCAGGTGGACCGTCAGGCGCTCGGGCGCGACCTCGACCCGGCCGGCCAGGCCCGAAACGACCATCCACCAGCCCACCGCACCTTGCAGACCTCCGAGACCCAGCAAGACCCAACACCGCCAGACCAGCCTTTTCGGGATTTGCCCCAGATACAGCAGCCCGAAGAACGGCAGGGCAAAGGCCAGGCCGATCAGGCGCCCCAGGAGCCGATGCGCCCACTCCCACCAGAAGATCCCCTTGAAGGCCTCAAGGCTCATCCCGGCGTTCAGCTGGGCGTACTGGGTCGTCTGGCGGTAGGCGTCGAACTGCCGATTCCATTCCGCATCGCTGAGCGGCGGCAGCGCACCGGAGACCGGTGCCCATTCGGTGATCGACAGCCCGGATTCAGTCAGCCGGGTGATTCCCCCGACCACCACCATGGCCATGACCAGCAGGGCGACGCCGGCCAGCCAGACGGCCGTCGGCACGGAACGGTCTTGGAGACTTTGGAAACGCGGCATACTGTCCTGTCCGGGAGGAGCGGAAATATCAGGTCGTTGGCGTCTAGCCCAAGGAACCACCCCCGCGCCACCCGCTTTGTCATTCTTGAACCCGGCGGGAGGGCCGGGGCGCTGGAAAGGGACCTACATGGAAATTTTTGAAGAGAACGGCTGGCTGCTTGCGCTGATCATCGGTGTCGCGGCCGGCTGGATCGCCGAACAGGTCACCGGGCGACGCCACGGAATTCTGACCAATCTGATCGTCGGCCTGCTCGGCGCTTTGCTGGGCTGGTGGCTGTCGGAAAATGTTCTGGGCATACCGATTACCGGATGGCTCGGCTCGCTCGTCGCCGCGAGCGGCGGCGCGGTGATCCTTCTGTTCATCTTCGGCCTGATCCGCCGTCGCTAGACGCGTTCAAATCCGATACGACAGCGCCGCAGGCCCTGGGGCCTGCGGCGTTTTCGCATCTGGAGCACGGTGATGGGCCCTCGCACCCGCAAGGCCATAGCAACTGTCGGAATTCTGGCCTTCCTGGCCTTCTATATCTGGGCGGTCGTTGGACTGGCCCAGTTCGTGCCCGCTGTCTGGTGGGCCCAGGTACTGTACTTTGCCGTTGCCGGCCTCGCCTGGGGCGTGCCGGTCCTGCCCCTGATCAAATGGGGTGAAAAAGGCTGATACTCATTGGCTGGGTCAAGGGAATGGTCGGAGCGACAGGATTCGAACCTGCGACCCCTTGACCCCCAGTCAAGTGCGCTACCAGGCTGCGCCACGCTCCGAGAGAGGCGCCCGTATAGACAAGGGCCGCCCGGGTCGCAAACGGAAATCGCTCAGGTGCCGAGTGCGGCGTCCAGTCGGCGTTTGGCGGCCTCGACGGTGGCCAGCGCGGCCTTCAGACGCGCCACATCCACGACCGGACCAGAAGCGCCGGTGGGCACCGAGCCAGATCCGCCCGGCGCGGCAGGTACTGCGCCGACGGCAGGGCGGCCTTCCTGTCCGACGATACGAGCCAAGCCCTGCTCGCGATACAGTTTCTGAACCCCGCGGATCGTCATGCCGTCCTCGTGCAGGAGCGACCTGACCCCCTGAAGCACGGCGATATCGGCGGGGCGGTAAAGCCGACGTCCACCCGCGCGCTTCATCGGTTTGATGAAGGTGAATTTGGTTTCCCAGAAACGCAGCACGTGCTGCGGCACGCCAAGCTCGTCGGACGCCTCGGAAATCGTTCGGAAGGCGTCGGGGCTCTTGGTCACGCGTTCGCGCCGTCGACCTTGGCCTTCATCAGTTGGGAGGCCCGAAAGCTGATAACCCGCCGCGGGATGATCGCGGCCGGCTCGCCGGTCTTGGGATTACGCCCCATACGAGCGCGCTTGTCGCGCACCTGGAACACACCAAAACCTGAGAGTTTGACCGTCTCGCCGTGCTCAAGCGTTTCGACGATCATGTCGAGCACGCGCTCCACCAGGCCGGAGCATTCTTGTCGAGACAGGCCAATCTCTTCGTGCAGCGCTTCGGATAGGTCCGCCCGCGTCACTGTCTTGCCTGCCATCGCAGCAGCCCTCCCTCCGAGGCATCTGAATGCCGCCAAACTGTTACGCGAACATGGGAGTTAACGGAAGGCCCGTTTTCCCCTTACATTCGAATGGCGCAAGCGCCCCACGTCAGTCCGCCGCCCATGGCTTCGAGCAAAACAAGGTCGCCCCGTTTGATCCGGCCGTCCTGGACCGCCGTATCGAGCGCCAGCGGAATCGAGGCTGCCGACGTATTGGCGTGCCAGGCGACAGTAGTGATCACCTTGTCCTCGTCCAGCCCCAATCGTTCGCCGACGCCGCTGATAATCCGTTGGTTGGCTTGATGCGGCACAAACCAGTCGACATCACTGACCTGCACGCCCGCCGCCGCACAGGCCGCCTCAATCGCTTCGGCAATATTGACGATCGCGTGTCGGAAAACCTGATTGCCGGCCATCCGCAGGTGTCCAACCGAACCGGTCGTCGACGGGCCCCCATCGACATACAGCAGGTCGGTCTTGGTCCCGTCACAGCGCAAGGCAAAGCCGAGCAGGCCCCGGTCGTCGGTCGTTCCCTCGCCTTCGACAGGCTCGAGAACGAAAGCCCCGGCCCCGTCACCGAACAGGACGCAGGTCCCGCGATCCGACCAGTCCATCAGACGGGTCATTTCCTCGGCACCGATGACCAGTGCACACCTGGCCAGGCCACGCGCCACGAAGCCGTCGGCCACGCTCAGCGCATAGACGAAACCGGAACAGACCGCCTGAACATCAAATGCCGGTCCAACGCCGGCCCCGAGCTTACGCTGGACGATGGCCGCTGTGGCTGGAAAGGTCAGGTCGGGCGTCGTGGTCGCCACAACGATCAGATCAACCTCGTCCGCCCTGCGCCCCGCCGCAGCCAGCGCCCGGCGCGCGGCTTCAGTGGCCAGGTCACTGGTCGGCTGATCGGGCGCCGCCCGGCGCCGCTCCTTGATACCCGTCCGCTCCTGGATCCAAGCGTCGGAAGTATCGACCACCTTGGCCAGGTCTGCATTGGTGACGACCCCCTCCGGCAGATAGGCCCCGACGCCCGTGACCGCGCTTCGAACGACGCTCACGAGGCCACCTCGGCATCCGAAGACGCAGGCTCAGCCAGATCGAGACGCGCCATGTTCTCGGCAACCTTGGTCATGTAATCACTCTCGGCCAGGTCTATGGCCACCCGCAGGGCCGAGTTGAAGCCGCGCGCATCGGCCCCGCCGTGGCTCTTGATCACCAGGCCGTTCAAACCGAGCAAGGGACCACCATTGATCGCGTTCGGGTCAATCCGGCCACGCATCGCTTTCAAGGCACCATAGGCCAACATCGCCCCGACCCTCGACATCGGCGACGACAGGAGGGCTTCCTTCATCAGACCGGAAATGAACCGGGCCACACCCTCGGCCGTCTTCAGCGCGATATTGCCCGTGAAGCCGTCGGTCACGACGACATCCACGACGCCGCGCGACAGGTCGTCGCCTTCGACGAAGCCTTTGTAGTCAAGATCGAAACGGCCCGATCGCAAAAGTGTCGCCGCCTCGCGCACCTCATCGTGGCCCTTCATCTCCTCGGACCCGACGTTGAGGATACCGATCGTGGGTTTTTCGACATGGTGGACGGCGCGATGGAAGGCTTCGCCCATGATGGCGAATTCGACCAACTGTTTCGCGTCGCTGGACACATTGGCCCCGACGTCCAGCACCGCCGTATGGCCGCCCTTGATGGTCGGCCAGCTGGCGACGATCGCAGGACGATCCAGGCCGGGGGCCGACATCCGCAGGATCAGCTTCGACAGGGCCATGAGGGCACCGGTATTGCCGGCCGAAACCACAGCAGCCGCTTCACCGGCCTTGACCGACTGAATGGCGTTCCAGAGACTGGACCCCTTGCCACGCCGCACAGCGACCGCCGGCTTCTCATCCATCGCAATCACCAGATCGGTGTGCCGGACCTCACTACCGGCCCGCGCCAGCGGAGCCTTGGTCAACTGGGCTTCGATCGCAGTCTCGTCACCGTGAAGAATGAACCGCGCCCGCTGCGCGCCACGGGCCCTCAGAAAGGCCTCAACCCCGGCAACGGTAACACTCGGCCCGTGGTCGCCGCCCATGGCGTCGACGGATATGACAGTTGTGGATGACACGATGCTCTGGTTGCCTAAGCCGCACGCCACGCAGGGCCGCGCGCAGACGGAAAATTGAGGCTGGACGATAGCGTCCGAACCGTCTGATGCAAGCCGCAGCCCGCGAAATCCTTCCCCTTGGTCATTCGTCGGACTTGAGCTGTCTTAGGACATCGAACGGTGACGGCTCCGCCGGCCCTGAAGGAGCCTCAAACACCGCCCCAGGCTTGCGCGGCCAGGGATCGATCGCCAGCGCCAGATGTTCGGCCACATAGGCCGCGAGGTTGACGGCACCATCTTCCACCACATCGGGTCCGTCCGGCCCGTCGGGATCGAGGTCAAATGTCTGATCTTCGGATCGCGCGGCATCGGCGGCCACCAGGTCCACCGAAAAGGTCGAATCCACGGTCGACGGCAGAGGGTCCAGCGTCACACCGCAGGTCTGAACCAGATTCGCCTGAATCCGACCCTTCAACCGCCATCCCGCACCGGCGGGCTTGAGGACCAGATCGGCTTCGAGCCGCGACAGCTCCGCCAGATCGAGCGCCTGCATCAGGTCGGCCCTCGTTGGCGCATCGGCTACCAGTTGACGTTGAATTCCCTGTCCGATCTGGTCCAGGCGAACGCGATCGGTCCAGACATCTGATGCAGTCACGCGGTCACTCCGGGCCAGGCGAGACGACCGCGCAATATGTCGTCCAGCCGTTGATCTGACAGAGCCAGATGGGTGTTGATGGCGTAGTCGGCAAGCTGAACCGACTCGGCGGATCGAGCCTCGTCACCATAGACGGCCCGGGCCAGCAGACTGGCCAGCGCCTCGCGGTCCGACGCCTCCAGGGCGCGTTGATAACCGAGAATGCGACCATAGACCGCCTCACCCAGCTTGCGCATCTTCTTGGCTACTGACAGGTCGCCCACACCCAACTCTCTGAGCGAGTCATCGAGGGCTCCAACGAAGGTGTCGAAGACGACCTGACCCAATTCAGCCGCCGCCTCTCCCTCGGTCTTCAGGCGGGCCAGCAACAGGCTGAGGTGCAGAACATAGAGCTCAAAGCGGGCATCAATGCGGTCGTCGACACCCAGCTCACGATAGAGTTCCGGACGCCGGGCCTGGTCGACCAGCCCTGCATAGAGAGCCTCGCCGGCGACGCGCGCCTGACGAGGTCGGAAAAGCCGTTCAAGCACGCCTGGTTCGCCCCATTTCGGTCTTGGCGTTGAACTAATCCTCCGTGCGCGCTAGGTCAAAGGCCGCTCAAATTCGGAACTGTTCATGTCCGTCGCTCTCCGTGCTGCATTTCTGGCCTCTGCCGTCCTGGCGATTGCGGCCTGTTCGCCCCAGGTTTCACGCCACGGCTTCCAGCCGGTGGATGTGCAGCCGGCGGACATCGTTGTCGGTACCGATACACGCGACACCGTGCAGGCGCGCCTCGGATCGCCGTCCGTGGTTTCGACCTTTGAACCCGAAAGTGTCTGGTTCTACATCTCGCAGACGACGGCCAAATACACCTTCAACCTGCCGGAGGTGACCCAACGCTCGGTCACCCAGATCACCTTCGACGATTCGGGCCGGGTGATCGGCGTCGAGAACCTGAACCTCGAAGATGGCCGCGAGCTGGCCTTCAACGATCGTGAGACGCCGACGCGCGGGCGTGAGTTGACGGTTCTGGAACAGCTTCTGGGCACCGTCGGTCGCCAGGCCCTTCCCAACGCCGAAGAAGATCTGCCGCCGAACCAGCGCCGCCGCCGGGAGTAGGGAGCGGCTAGAGCTCCTCGAGGCCGCGATTGGCCAGGGCATCCGCCCGCTCGTTCAGTTCGTGACCGGCGTGTCCCTTGACCCAGTGCCATTTGACACGGTGGCGTCCGCGCGCCGCATCCAGCCGACGCCACAGGTCCTCGTTCTTGACCGGCTTCTTGTCAGCCGTCTTCCAGCCCCGCGCCTTCCAGCCGCCGATCCACTCGGTGATCCCCTGCATGACGTATTTGCTGTCCGTATAGAGCGCGACGTCACTCGGCCCCTTCAAGGCTTCCAGCGCCATGATGGCCGCTGTCAGTTCCATCCGGTTGTTGGTCGTCTGGCCCTCTCCGCCCCACAGCTCCTTTTCGTGGTGGCCGGACTGTAGAATCGCGCCCCAGCCGCCGCGGCCGGGATTGCCCTTGCAGGCCCCATCGGTGTGAATGGTCACGTGGGGCAAGCTCAATTCTCGGCCAGCACGCGGGGCAGCTTGAACGTAACGGTTTCGCGCGCGCCCGAATCCTCGACGACCTCCGCATCGAAACGAGACGTAATGGCGGCCAGAAGGGCCTCAATAAGAGGCTCAGGGGCCGAGGCCCCGGCCGTGATACCGACCCTCGACACCCCGTCGAACCAGGCCCAGTCGACCGCCTGGGCATCATCGATCAACCGCGCCACCTTGGCCCCGGCGCGGCGCGCGACCTCGACGAGTCGAACCGAGTTCGAAGAATTGGGCGAGCCGATCACCAGAACCAGGTCACTATCGGCCGCAATCCGCTTGACCGCTTCCTGACGATTGGTGGTGGCGTAGCAGATGTCTTCCTTGTGGGGGTCCGGCAGGCCAGGGAACCGACGCTTCAGGACACCGATGATCTCGGCCGTATCATCCAGCGACAGGGTCGTCTGGGTGACATAGGCCAGGTTGGCCGCATCGCGGGGTTCGAACCGCTCAGCATCCTGGGGGGTTTCGATCAGGGTGACCGCCCCGTCCGGCAGTTGGCCCATGGTCCCCTCAACCTCCGGGTGACCGGCATGGCCGATCAGGACGATCTGCCGCCCCGCCGAAAAATGCCGTTCGGCCTCGACATGGACCTTCGACACCAACGGACAGGTCGCATCCAGAAAGAACAGATCCCGACGTCGCGCCTCCGCAGGTACGGCTTTCGGGACCCCGTGTGCCGAAAAGACGACCGGGCGATCAGCAGGACACTCATCCAGCTCTTCGACAAAGACGGCTCCCAGATGGCGCAGGCGCTCAACCACATGGCGGTTGTGCACGATTTCATGCCGGACAAAGACGGGAGCGCCATATTTCTCGAGCGCGCGCTCGACGATCTGGATGGCGCGATCCACGCCGGCACAGAAGCCTCGCGGCGTTGCCAGGCGCACAGTGAGAAGGGGGCGGGGCGAAGCTGGATCGGTCACCCGGCCTAGGTAGCGACCGAACGCGATGATGACCAGCGCCAGCGCGTTGCGATGCCTCGGTTTAGCCGCTATCACGCGCAAGCGTCGTGGCTTCGCCGTCCGGCGACCCGTTTCGCTTGCTCGCTAGGTTTCTCATGCGTCGTCCATTCGCCCTCGTTGTCTCGGCCCTGGCCCTGTTCGCTGTCGCCACGCCTGCTCTGGCGCAGTTGGGTCCACAGGATGATGACAATCGTACCCGGCGCGAACGCGATCAGCGGGACCAGGAGTTCAATGCGACGCCCGCACCGCTGCGCGAGCGTCCGAACGCGGGCCCCTGCCCCTTTGTGCGCATCCTCTATGACGCCGCGCGTTATGTTGAGTTTGAAGGTGGCCAGCAGACCTATTCGGCCGTCGGCTACACCGGTGAAATCGAAGGCGTCGAGGCCGAGTGCGTCTATCGCGAAGCCGATCCCATCCGCATCGATATGAACATCCTGTTCCATCTCGGACGCGGCCCCCAGGCGACGGACGGTCAGCGGACCTACCGCTATTGGGTTGCCGTGACCGAGCGGAATTCCGCCATCCTCGCCAAGGAATATTTTGACCTGCCGGTCAATTTCAACGGCGACGACCGCACCTATGTCACTGAAGAGATCCGCGGCCTGACTATCCCGCGACGCGACATCACCGTCTCGGGTTCCAACTTTGAGGTTCTGGTCGGCTTCGAGGTCACGCCCGAAATGGCGGAGTTCAATCGCAACGGTGCCCGATTCCGCGCCAACGCCGGCGCACCCAGCGAATGAGCGATCTCAAGAGCCGTCTGAGCGAAGCGGTCGGTGCCGCCTTCGCTGCCGAAGGCTTGCCCGAAGACCTGGCACGGGTCAGTCCGTCAGACCGGCCTGACCTTGCCGATTTCCAGTCCAATGGCGCACTGGCTGCCGCCAAACAGGCCAAGGCCAACCCGCGCGAGCTGGCCGGACGCGTCGTTGCGCACCTGGACGGGCATCCGGATATCGCTTCGATCGAGATCGCCGGCCCCGGTTTCATCAATCTGCGCGTAACTGACGCCGCGCTTGCGGCCCGCGCGGCGGCGGTTTCAGCCAGCCCCATGCTGGGAGCGTCACCTGTCGCCGTACCGCGCCGGGTCATCATCGACTACGGCGGGCCAAATGTGGCGAAGCCGATGCACGTCGGGCACCTGAGATCGTCGATCATCGGCGAAAGCCTGAAGCGTCTGTTCCGGTTTCGTGGGGACATCGTCTGGGGCGATGCCCATTTCGGCGACTGGGGCTTCCAGATGGGCCTGCTGATCGCGGCTCTTGAGGACGAAGGTCGGGCCGAGAGCTTCCAGAACGGAGGTCCCTACCCTGCCGAGAGTCCGGTCAGCCTTGAAGATCTCGAGCGGCTCTATCCGCTCGCTGCGGGACGTGCCAAGGACGATCCGGCCTTCCGTGACCGGGCCCGAAAGGCAACCGCCGAACTGCAGGCCGGGCGGTCGGGCTACCGCGCCCTGTGGAAGCATATGCACGACGTCTCGATGGCCGCTCTCCAGCGCGACTTCGGGGCGCTGGGCGTGACCTTTGACCTGTGGAAGGGCGAGGCGGACGCCGACCCCCTGATCCCCGGCATGGTCGCCGAGCTGGAAGCCCGGAGCCTGCTGGTCGACGACCAGGGCGCGCGCGTCGTCCACGTCGCCGGCGAGGGCGAGACCAAGACCAAGAAGCTGGCCGACGGTTCGGTCGTGACGGTTCCCTCCCCCGATCCGCTGCTGGTGATTTCGTCGGAAGGGTCCGCCATGTACGGCACGACCGACCTGGCGACCATCCTAGATCGGCGGCAAGAACAGGACTTCGACCTGGCTCTGTATGTCGTGGACCAGCGCCAGGCCGAACATTTCGAGCAGGTGTTTCGCGCCGCCTATCTGGCTGGCTACGCCCAACCGGGTCAGCTTGAGCATCTGGGCTTCGGCACCATGAATGGCCCGGACGGCAAGCCCTTCAAGACCCGCGCCGGTGGGGTACTGAAGCTGGCCGACCTGATCGAAATGACCCGCGAGAAGGCCCGAGCGCGCTTGCACGAGGCGGGACTCGGCGAAGACCTGTCGCCCGAAGAGTTCGAGGACATCGCCGGCAAGGTGGCCGTCGCGGCCCTGAAGTTCGCCGACCTGTCGAACTGGCGTGGCACGAGCTATATCTTTGATCTGGATCGGTTCACCAGCTTCGAGGGCAAGACCGGGCCGTACCTGCTCTATCAGGCTGTGCGGATCAAATCCTTGCTGCGGCGGGCCGCGGCCGAGAACGTCGCCACCGGCGAGATCCAGATCGTCGAACCGTCCGAGCGCGACCTGGCCCTGGTGCTGGACGCCTTCGATCAGGCCGTCCAGGAGGCCTATGACCGGCGCGGGCCCAACACCCTGGCCGAGCACGCCTACCGGCTGGCCCAGGCTTTCTCGAAATTCTATGCCGCCTGTCCAATCCTGGCCCCGGGGCATGAGGCCACGCGCGGTTCGCGCCTGGCCCTGGTCGAAGCGGTGCTGAAGCAATTGGAGATGGCGCTGGAACTTCTGGGGGTTGAGACGCCGGCGCAGATGTAGGCCTGGTTGCGCGCCGCCTCGGTGCCATTTAGTCTTTTTGGCTAATGTGGCAGTCTCGGGGTGCCCTATGCGGAGGTTGGTCCTTCCACTCTTTGCTGTTGTCTCGGCAATTTTAGCTGGTGGCCCGTCCCTGGCCCAGCAGCAACGCGTCTGCGAAGGCGTGATGAGAGGACCTGCCGGCGAACACATCATCCAGATCCTTCTGGAAGACGGCCAGCCGATGTTTGGCCTGGCGACCTGGCGCCCGCCCAATCAAACCGCGGTTCGGGGACGAGCATTGCCCATGGTCGCAATGTACTATGGCGTGCGGGATCTTGAGACCGGCGAGCGCGGCCCGCTTTTCTATGTTCACGTGATCCATGCTGCGCGCATTGCCGATTCGAACGCGACCTCAGCCGAGGTCCGTATTCGGCGGTATGGTGAGACGGAATGGCTGGAAAGGCGGGACTGGGCCTCATTCGCCGACGCTCGAAACGACGCCGCGAGGGATAGCATTTTCAATCTCGCTGGAAGCGTGGGATTTGGCTCGTCGGCCGCGCTAGACATGTTCTCAACGGCTCCCCAGGTCGAGTCGCACGCCGTCACCGACCGCAACGTGCGCGTCTCGTCGGGGATTTGGAACCTGACCTACCGTGTCGTGCTCGATGCTCTGTTTGACAGAGCCTTCCGGGAAGCCCGCCGTCGCGCAAGCCATCCTGTAGAGTGCACGCGCGCAAACGATGAGCACGGCGTGATCGTAGGCCTGGCCAGGAGAGCAGCGGAAGGCCCGTGATGCGGAGTGATCAGGCCAGCCCTGGTCGAGGTCATCCTGAAACAGCTGGAAACGGCGCTGCATCTGCTGGGGATTGAATTGCCGGATCGGATGTAGCGCGACTTGCCTCCACCATGACGCGTCTGCAATATTCTCAACACCGTGGAGGCGAGTATGAAGCTTATCAGTCTAACCGCTGCTGCCGTTCTGATGACGGCGACGGCGACGGCGGCCCAGGCGCAGATCCGGGTTTGCGAAACGACCCTGCGCGGCCCTGCCGGGGAGCATCAGATCTACATCGAGATGGACGGCGACCGGATGGTCTTCGGCGAGGCCGTCTGGGCCCCGCCGCGCCAGAACGCCCGGGCCAACATCGAGTTTCCGCGCATCGAGTTGAACTACGGCATTCGCGACCTTGAGACGGGGGCCCGCTCGCCGTTGCGGTACGTCACCGTCATTCATGCGGTTCGGATGACAAATACGCGCTCGACGTCGGCTGAAGTTACGCTGGCCCCCTATCGGCAGGCGGGTGAACAGAGAGACTGGCCCTTTTTCGCGCGGGCCCGTGACGGCGGAAATACCAGGCTGCGCAATTCGAGCGTGATTGCCGGCACCATTCACTTCACCTCCGCCGACGCTCTGGAGATGGCCTTGACGGCGCCGCAACTGGAAACTTCGGTCGTCACCAACCTCGGCGAGAACCTGGCCAACGGCGTTTTCCTGATGACCCATCGTCCCGCGCTCGACGCCTTGTTCGATCACGTCTTTCAGCAAACCCGCAACAAGGCGCGCAATCCTGGCCGCGAATGCCGTGGATTACGTCACGACGAAGAATCTCGTTTCTCGCGATCCGAAGACCTGAGATCTTCCTCAGTCACCGACCAGGACCGCCGCTAGCTTGGACCATTCGGCGGCAGACCGATTGATCAAGGGTAGGGCGAGACGCCGCGCGCCATGACGGTAGATCCAGCTTCCCCGATCCGTGCGCCGTTCCGCGGCGTGATGAACCTGAATGCGGCCACCGCCTGGGTGCTGGTGGTGCTGTTCTGTGGTGTTCGATTTGGCCTGGTGATGCTGGCCAATGCGGGTGCCGGATTCGGACTGGTCACACCAGTCTTCATCCTGATGGCGCTGCTGCCCTTCATCCTGCTGACCAGGGCGGGCCGCCAGAGGATCGGGCTGGTGCGAGTAGCGCGGCCGGGATTCCTGGTGCTCGCCGCAAGCCTTGCCGCCGGCCTCTGCATCGCCCTGGGACTGGTGTTTCAGGCCCTGTACGCCGGGACACCGGGCGATGCGTTCGGTTATGTGGCCCGGGGCTATCCGCCGGTTCCAGACGACCCGAATGGACGCCTGATCATGTTCGGCGTGGTCGCGGCCATGTCCATGCTGTTCAGCCCCATCGGCGAAGAGCTGTTCTTTCGCGGCCTGATCCATGAGGGATTCCGCACGCGCTACGGCGAGGCCGGCGCTTCCGTCCTGGATGCGTCGACGTTCGCCCTGGTTCACCTGAGCCATTTCGGTCTGATCTGGACCGGGATCGGCTGGAGCTTTCTGCCCATGCCCGCCCTGATCTGGGCGGCGGGAATGTTTGCGGCAGCCCTTTTGTTCTCCTGGGCAAGACGCCTGACGGGTTCGCTTTGGGGCGCTGTGCTGACCCATATGGTGTTCAACCTGGTGATGACCGCCTGGATCTTCCTAGTCGTCATCTGAGATTGGACTTCCGCGCTGCAACTGTCAGGGTAGCGCTCCGCATCACATGGGCTGCCTATGACCGCTTCGCTATCCGACTACATCGCCAGCCTGCCCAAGGCCGAGCTGCATCTGCATATCGAAGGCTCGCTTGAGCCCGAGCTGATGTTTGAGATGGCCGGACGCAACAAGGTCGAGATCCCGTTCGACAGCGTCGAGGCCGTGCGCGCGGCCTATGACTTTTCGAACCTGCAGGACTTTCTGGACATCTATTACGCCGGAGCCAATGTCCTTCAGACTGAGCAAGACTTTCACGACCTGGCCTTCGCCTATTTTCAGCGGGCGGAGGCGGACAATGTCCGCCACGCCGAAATCTTCTTCGACCCCCAGACCCATACCGATCGGGGCCTGCCGTTCAGGGTCGCCGCTGACGGCCTGCTGTCCGGCATGGCTGCAGCCGAGGCCGAGCTGGGCGTTACCTCCAAGCTGATCCTGTGTTTCCTGCGCCATCTGGATGAGGACGCGGCCTTCGATACGCTCAAGGACGCCGAGCCGTGGCTGGACCGGATCGTCGGGGTCGGACTGGACTCCTCAGAGGTCGGTCATCCACCGTCCAAGTTCCAGCGTGTCTTTGACCGCGCCGGGGAGATGGGCCTGAAACGCGTCGCCCACGCCGGCGAGGAAGGCCCGCCCGAATACGTCCGTGAGGCGCTGGACCTGCTGCACATCGACCGCATGGATCACGGCAACCGCTCGATGGAGGACGAGACCCTGATCGCACGCCTGGCCGACAGCCAGATGACCCTGACGGTCTGTCCGCTGTCGAACCTCAAGCTATGCGTGGTGCATGATCTGAAGGACCACCCGGTCCCCGAGATGCTGCGGCGCGGCCTGCACGTCACCCTGAACTCGGACGACCCGGCCTATTTCGGCGGCTATGCGAACCAGAACTACACCCAGTTGGCCCAGGCCGTCGGCCTGACCCGCGACCAGATCACCCAGATGGCCAGGAACAGCTTTGAGGGTTCATTCCTGACCCCGGCCGAAAAGGCCGCGCGGATCGCCGAGGTCGAGGCCTACGCCGCCGCCACCTGATCGATCTCATTGGCCGAGCCCAGGGCGATCGGGACGCGCTGGTGCAGCTGGGTCGGCTCGACGTCCAGAATGCGCTGAACGCCGTCCGTGGTCGCCTTGCCGCCGGCCTGTTCGACCAGCAGAGCCATCGGATTGCCCTCATACATCAGGCGTAGCTTGCCCGGCTTGCCCGGCTCGCGCCTGTCCCATGGGTAAAGGAACACGCCGCCGCGCATCAGCACCCGGTGCACGTCCGCCACCATGGCCGCGACCCAGCGCATATTGAAATTCTTGGCCCTCGGCCCCTCGGTGCCCTTCAGGCAGCCATCGATGTAGCGCTGGACGTTCTCGGCCCAGTGGCGCTGGTTCGACATATTGATCGCGAACTCCTTGGTGTCCGCCGGGATCTGGATGGCGTCATGGGTCAGCCGCCAGACGCCGTCGCCCGCCAGGGTGAAGCCGACCACGCCGCGCCCCACCGTCAGCACCAGCATGGTCTGGGCGCCGTAGAGCACATAGCCGGACGCCGCCTGATCGCGGCCCGGCTGCAGGAAATCGGCGTCGGAAGGCGTCGCCGTCGGCGACTTCAGGATCGAGAATATGGTCCCGACCGGCGCGTTGATGTCGATATTGGACGAGCCGTCCAGCGGGTCGAACAGCACCAGCCACTGACCCGTCGCATGGTCGGCGGCCTGACTGTTGTCCATTTCCTCCGACGCGACCCCGGCCACCACCGGACAGGCCAGCAGCGCTTCGGTCAGCATATCGTTGGTGATCAGGTCGAGCTTCTTCTGCTCTTCGTCCTGGACATTGACGACGCCAGACGCGCCCAGCACGCCGGTCAGGGCTCCGCCGGCGACGACCTCGGACATCGCCGCGCAGGTCCGGCCCAGCACGCTCAAGACCTCGATCACGCCCTCGGGCGCTCCAGATCCGGCAAGCCAGGTTTCGAGGGCGGCGGGGGTGGTCATGGCGAGCGTCCTGAAGGCGAATTTGAAAGGTCGGCGACTGTCTAGGCGGCGACGCTTGACTCCGCAACGGAGTCAGGGCCTTTGGAGCCGCTCTCGCGGGAGAGATCGGGGTGGCCCACCGGCCCCGGAGCCGAAGGCGCAACCGCCCCGGAAACGCTCAGGCAAAAGGACCGCGAAGCACGACAGACGCTGGAAAGAACCCGGCCGGGTTCGCCGACGGAGCAAGGTGCGGTTTCCCCGCGCTGGAATCTCTCAGGCATCGAGACAGCGGGGGCTCTGGCCGGGTGCAGAACGCCCGATGGAGGAGCCGACACCGATGAGCGAGTTGAAGACCACGCCCCTGAACGCCAACCACCGCCGCCGCGGCGCGCGCATGGTCGGCTTCGGCGGCTACGATATGCCGGTCCAGTACGAGGGTGTGCTGGCCGAGCACCGCTGGACCCGCGAACACGCCGGCCTGTTCGACGTCTCGCACATGGGCCAGTGCAAGATCACCGGCGCGAACGCCATCGACGAGTTCGAGCGTTTCGTGCCCGGCGACTACGCCATCCTCAAGGAAGGCCGCCAGAAATACTCGCTGCTGCTGAATGAAGACGGCGGCATCATCGACGACCTGATGGCTGGCAAGCCCGATCACGACGGCCTGTTCGTCGTCGTCAACGCCGGCAACAAGGACGAGGACTTCGCCTTCTGGCAAGCCAACCTGTCGGGCGACGCCAAGCTGACGATCCTTGATGACCGCGCCCTGATCGCCATCCAGGGGCCAGAAGCCGCCGAAGTCATGGCAGCCCATGATCCGCTGCTGGCTGATTTTGGCTTCATGGACAGTGCACGGGTGATGCTGTTCGGGGTCGACTGCTACGTCTCGCGCTCGGGCTACACCGGCGAAGACGGTTATGAGATCTCGGTCCCGGCCGATCAGGCCGACCGCATCTGGGACATTCTTCTGCAAGACGCCCGGGTCAAGCCGATCGGCCTGGGCGCGCGCGACAGTCTGCGGCTTGAGGCCGGCCTGCCGCTGCACGGCCACGACATCGACCCGACGACCAGCCCGGTCGAAGGTGCCCTGACCTTCGCCCTGTCCAAGTCACGCAAGGAGCGCGGAGACTTCAACGGTGCGGCGCGCATTCTGAAAGAGCTGGCCGACGGCCCCTCGCGCGTGCGCATCGCCCTGATTGTCAAGGAAGGCGCCCCGGCCCGCGAAGGCGCCGAGATCGCCGACGTCGACGGCAATGTCATCGGCGCGGTCACCTCGGGCGGTCCCTCCCCGACGCTGGGACGCAACATCGCCATGGGCTATGTGCCGCCCGCCTTTTCCGAACTGGGAACCGACCTTCAGGTCATCGTGCGCGGCAAGCCCGCCGCCGCCGAGGTCGTGGCCACGCCGTTCGTCCCGCAACGCTACTATCGCAAACCCAAGGCTTGAGGAGAGCCACCATGAAGTTCACCAAGGATCACGAATGGGTCCGCCTGGAAGGCGACGTCGTCACCGTCGGCATCACCAGCCACGCTGCTGAGGCCCTGGGCGATGTCGTCTTCGTCGAGGTCCCGGAGGCCGGCAAACAGGTCGTGGCCGGCGACAGCTTCGCCGTCGTCGAATCCGTCAAGGCCGCCTCGGACGTCTATGCGCCGGTGACCGGCGAGGTCGTCGAGGGCAACGCCGCCCTGAACGGCAACCCGGAAACCGTCAACGCCGACCCCCAGGGCGCCGGCTGGTTCGCCAAGATCAAGGTGCCGGACACCGCCCAGCTCGACGGCCTGATGGATCAGACCGCCTACGACGAATATCTCAAGACGCTCTAGGCCATGTCCGACCGTTATCGCGCCACCGTCACCTGGACCGGCCCGGCCGAGGCTCATCGCTCGGGGCAATACAGCCGCGTGCACGAGTGGCGCTTTGACGGGCACACCGTGGTGCGGGCCTCAGCCGGGCCCAATGTGCCGGGCTCCGATCCGTCCGCCGTCGACCCCGAGGAGGCCCTGGTCGCCTCGGCCTCGTCTTGTCATATGCTGTGGTTCCTGGCGATCGCCCGCAAGAAGGGTCTGGTCGTCACCGCCTATGAGGACCAGGCCGACGGCGAGATGGGCAAGAACGACGCCGGCAAGGATTATATCGCCGTCGTCACCCTGCGCCCCCACGTCACCTTCGAGGGCGAGGCCGACCCCGCCCTGATCGTTGAGTGCCACCGACTGGCCCACGACGAATGCTACATCGCCCACTCCCTGCGCGCCGAAATGCGCGTCGAGCCCCGCTGAGATCCTGATGCGTTACCTTCCCCTCACTCCAGACGACCGGACGGCCATGCTGGCCGCCATCGGCGCCAAATCCATCGACGACCTGTTCGTGGACGTGCCCGCCGCGGCTCGGCGCGAGGGCTTCGTCGATCTGCCGCGCGTCGCCGGCGAGTTGGAGGTCGAGCGGGCCCTGTCGGCCATGGCCGCGCGCAATACGGCGGCGGGCAGCGTTCCGTTCTTCTGCGGCGCGGGCGCCTATCGGCACCATGTCCCAGCCACCGTGGACCACATCATCCAGCGGTCGGAGTTCCTGACCAGCTACACCCCCTACCAACCGGAAATCGCGCAAGGGACCCTGCAGTATCTGTATGAGTTCCAGACCCAGGTGGCGGCCCTGACCGGCATGGAGGTGGCCAACGCCTCGCTCTATGACGGCTCGACCGCCATGGCCGAGGGCGTGCTGATGGCCACCCGCGCCACCCGCCGCAACAAGGCCGTTATCTCGGGCGGCGTGCATCCCCACTACGTCAAGGCGACCGAGACTGTGGTTCACGCCGTCGGCGTCGAAACCCAGGTGCTGGCCTCCGCTATCGACGCCGAGGATGCGGTGATCGCCCAGATCGGGCCGGACACGGCCTGTGTCGTGGTCCAGACCCCCAACGTTTTCGGCACGGCCACCGATGTGACCAGGATCGCCGAGGCCGCCCACGCCGCCGGCGCCTTGCTGATCGTCGTCGTCACCGAGGCGGTGTCGATGGGCCTGTTGAAATCTCCGGGCGAGATGGGCGCCGACATCGTCGCCGCCGAGGGCCAGTCGATCGGCAACGCCCTAAACTTTGGCGGCCCCTACGTCGGTCTGTTCGCCACCCGCGACAAGCTGATCCGCCAGATGCCCGGCCGCCTGACCGGCGAAACCGTCGACGCCGACGGCGAGCGCGGCTTTGTGCTCACCCTGTCGACCCGCGAACAGCATATCCGCCGCGACAAGGCGACCTCGAACATCTGCACCAACTCCGGCCTGTGCACCCTGGCCTTTTCGATCCACATGAGCCTGTTGGGCGAGGCGGGCCTCAAACGGCTGGCGCTGATCAACCACGAGAAGGCCGTCGCCACCCGTGACGCCCTGGCCGCCATCCCGGGTGTCGAGATTCTGACCCCGCGCTTCTTCAACGAGTTCGCGGTCAAGCTGCCCACGAACGCCGAGGCGGTGGTCGAGACCATGGCCGCCCACGGCCTGTTGGCCGGCGTGCCCTACAGCCGCCTGAACCCGGGTGCCGGAATGGATGACGTGCTGCTGGTCGCGGCCACCGAAACCACCCTGGACGCCGACATCAAGATCCTGGCCGGCGCGCTGGGCAAGACCCTTTCAGCCTGAGCGGTAAGTCGATGAGCACCATGAACACCGTCGGCCGTCCGACCACACCGAACGCCGTCGCTAGCAACGGCTCTGGCAAGCCCGCCACCCTGACCGGCGGTCGCGGCCTGTTGCAGAACGAGCCGCTGATCTTTGAGGGCGACGGCTGGGGCAAGACCGGCGTGGATCTACCCGAGTCCAAGGGCCATGGCTCTGATCTGGGCGGTCTGGTCCGCACCGATCCGATCGGCCTGCCGGGCCTGTCGGAGCCGGAGGCCATGCGCCACTATGTGCGCCTGAGCCAGAAGAACCACGCCATCGACCTGGCCATCTATCCGCTGGGCTCGTGCACCATGAAGCACAACCCGCGCCTGAACGAGAAGATGGCGCGTCTGCCGGGCTTCTCCGACATCCATCCGCTGCAGCCGCAATCGACGGTCCAGGGCGCGCTGGAGCTGATGGACACCCTGGCCCACTGGCTGACGACCCTGACCGGAATGCCGGCCGTCGCCCTGTCGCCGAAGGCCGGGGCGCACGGCGAGCTGTGCGGCCTGATGGCCATTCGCGCCGCCCACCGCGCCGCCGGCCAGGGCCTGTCCTCGGACAAGCCGCGCAACAAGGTGCTGGTGCCGACCAGCGCCCACGGCACGAATCCGGCCACCGCCGCCTTCGTCGGCTATCAGGTGGTCGAGATCGCCCAGACCGACGACGGCCGCGTCGACATCGCCGACCTGGCCGCCAAGCTGGGCGACGACGTCGCCGCCATCATGGTGACCAATCCCAACACCTGCGGCCTGTTCGAGCGCGACATCCTGGAAATCAGCCGCCTGACCCATGAGGCCGGTGCCTATTTCTATTGTGACGGGGCCAACTTCAACGCCATCGTCGGACGGGTGCGCCCCGGCGATCTGGGCGTCGACGCCATGCACATCAATCTGCACAAGACCTTCTCAACGCCGCACGGCGGCGGCGGGCCGGGCGCCGGGCCGGTCGTGCTGTCCGAGGCCCTGGCCCCGTTCGCCCCGGCCCCGTGGGTGGTGCATGACCAGAACGGCTATCGCCTGGTCGAGCGCGAGGAAGACGAGGCCGAACAGGCCTTCGGTCGCCTGTGCGCCTTCCAGGGCCAGATGGGGATGTATGTCCGCGCCCTCAGCTACATGATGAGCCATGGCTCGGACGGCCTGCGTCAGGTGGCCGAGGATGCGGTGCTGAACGCCAACTACCTCAAGGCCCGCCTGCAGGACCTGATGAGCCCGGCCTTCCGGGACGGACCGTGTATGCACGAGGCCCTGTTCGACGACGAATGGCTGAAAGGCACCGACATCACCACGCTCGACTTCGCCAAGGCGATGATCGACGAGGGCTTCCACCCCATGACCATGTACTTCCCGCTGGTCGTGCATGGGGCCATGCTGATCGAGCCGACCGAGACCGAATCCAAGGCCGAGCTGGACCGCTTCATCGAGGCGATGCGGGCCCTGGCGACCGCGGCCAAGGCCGGCGACGTGGACCGCTTCAAGGGCGCTCCGTTCCACGCGCCGATGCGGCGCCTGGACGAAACCCGCGCGGCGCGTCAGCCCAAGCTGAAGTGGACCGCACCCGACGGCTCGAACCTGGCGGCCGAATAGCCGCCAGGTCCAGGTCTTCAGTCGTCGTCCGTGGCGTGGCCGACCGCCGCGCCCGCAGCGCCGCCGACTGCGGCTCCGACCGGCCCGCCGACAACCGCGCCGGCGATCGCGCCCGTCGCGGCCTTCTGTTCAATCGTGGTTCCGCAGGCCGCGACCGCCAGGGCCGTGGAGGCCATCGCGGCGGCAATCCAGTGTTCCTTGCGCATATCGTTCTCCCGCTCAGGTCGCCCCGAGCTAACGAGCGATCCAGCCGCCGGTTCCGGGTCGCAGTTCGGCGAATCAGGTTGGAATTCTGGCACCCAGATCACTGCGACATCTCGCCGCCAGGGTTCAACTTGCCCCTTCCATCGCAACGCAAACGCCTCTAAGGCGAATGTACCGCAGATCATGAAGCCGTTTGATTTGAAGTGCTTCAATCGAGATTCGGCCGTTTCTGGCCGATCCATGCCGTCGCTTCATGCTGCGGTGCAGCAAATTCTTGCGAATCGACCACATTGAGGTCATATTCCGGTGGCTAATGCGCGTCTCCGGCGCGCGGCGGGTTCGGCCCTTCGCGCGCCTTCTGCATCCTGAGTCAGGCCCGAGAACGGGGACCAGGGTGATCTCGTCGGGGAGCCCGAGCGCTCTCGTCGCAGAGGATACCAGAACGGTGACTTTATTCGCGCATCTGCGTGCGCCTGAGCGTGCGCGCGGCCTGATCCAGGCTCTCAAATCCGGAATGTCCCGCCAGCGCGCCTCGGTCGCGGCTGCGGTTCTCGGAGGAGTCGTGGGCGCGGCTGTGGGCATGGCCTATCTCGGCGGTGCCGTTGCGCAGTCTGCCACCGTTCGCGGCCAGGCCTACCGCATGGCCGGGGCCTATGATTCCGGTTTCACCGATGAAGCCGTCGCCGCCGCCGTCGGTGGCCTGGACGACAGTGCCCTGGAGATCGCGCGTCGTCACGATCCCTACACCGTCGCCGGCGATGCCCAGCGCGACCGGCGCTCAGCCCAGCTGACGGCCCTGCTCGAGCGTCGCGGCCAGGCTGTCCTGACGCGCGCCAGTGCCAGCGCGGCTGAAGATGCCGGTCTGCGCGCCGGCACTACTGTCGACCCGGCCCGCCCGTTCCGGCTGAACGGCGCTCTGGAATCCTCGCGCGATCTCGATTGCCTGACGACCGCCGTCTATTATGAGGCGCGCGGCGAAGGCCAGGCTGGGATGCAGGCCGTGGCCCAGGTCGTCCTGAACCGCGCCCGTCACGGAGCCTTCCCCCAAACCGTATGCGGCGTCGTCTATCAGGGCGCAGGCCGTCGGACGGGCTGCCAGTTCAGCTTCGTCTGCAATGGCTCGATGCGGGGTCGACGCGAAGGCGGAGCCTGGGAACGCGCCCGCCGGGTCGCCGCCAATGCACTCAGCGGGCACGTCTATGCGGCCGTCGGCAACGCCACCCATTTCCACACGACCGCCGTCAACCCTCGCTGGAGCGGCTCGCTGGTGCGTGTCACCCAGGTCGGCAGCCACATCTTCTACCGCTTCGGCGGCCGTCGCGGAGGGGCCTCGCAGTTTGCCCAGTCGGTGCAGCCGTCTGGCGACATGGCGCGGGCCGAAGCGGGCCGTGTCGAGGCCCAGGCCCCCGACATCTCGAACGTCGCAGTCAATGTTACGGGCGCGAGCCCCGCGGGTGACCTGCCGGTCGCCGCCGAAGACCGCGCGGCTCCAGCCTCGGCTCCACCGATCGCCTAGACGACATCCAGGCCGACATCCAGGCTGGCTGCGGAATGGGTCAAGGCTCCGACCGAGATCACGTTCACGCCCGTTTCAGCGATGGCGCGAACGGTTGACAGGTTGACCCCCCCGGAGGCTTCCAGCACCACCCGGCCCCTTGTGTGGGCCACGGCCGACCGCAGATCGTCCAGGCCAAAGTTGTCCAGCATGATGACGTCTGGCCCTGCGGCCAGAGCCGCGTCCAGCTGATCGAGCCGATCAATCTCGACCTCCACCTTCATCAGGTGACCCACGGCGGCGCGGGCGCGCCGGATGGCCTCACCGACGCCGCCGGCCAGGGCGACGTGGTTGTCCTTGATGAGGATGGCGTCATCCAGGCCGAAGCGGTGATTGACCCCGCCGCCGCAGGCCACGGCGTGTTTCTCCAGCGCCCGCAAGCCCGGCGTGGTCTTGCGTGTGTCTGTGATGGTCGCGCCCGTCCCCTGTACGGCCCGGGCATAGTCGCGGGTCAGGGTAGCGATGCCGCACAGCCGCCCGAGCAGGTTCAGCGCCGTGCGCTCAGCCGCCAGCAAGGCCCGGGCATCGGCCTCGACCTCGACCAGAACCGCACCGGCCTCAAAGGCGTCGCCATCGACATGGCAAGGGCCCAGGCGCGCATCAGCATCCATCGCCCGCACCGCCAGACGCACGCAGGCGATTCCGGCCAGAACACCCGGTTTTCGGGCCGCAAAGACCGCGCTCATGCGCGTGCCAGGCGCGATACAGGCCTGAGCCGTCACGTCGCCAGCACGGCCCAGATCCTCGGCTAGCGCCGCGCGGATCACCGGCTCGATGACAAGATCGGGAAGCACTCGGCTCATGCCGGAATCTCCTCTTGCCGGGGTGGGGCCGGATCCGGTCTGCCGGCACGTCTCAGAATGGTCTGGCGCGCCTGCGGCAAGGCCTTGGGAAAGTCGGAGCGGAAATGCCCCCCTCGGCTCTCGCGGCGCGCCAGCGCGGATTCGGCGATCAAACGCGCCGTCAATATTGGCAAGGCTCCGGGGGTCTGATCATCCAGAGCCGTGATCTCGCTCAAGGCGCGCTCAAGGCCCGAGGCATTGCGGATGACCCCGACCTGGGTGCTCATCGTCTGGCGCAGCCGCCGCAAAGCCTCGCGCGACAGATCCGGCGACGGCGCGACCGCCACGGAGGTGCGGCCGGGGCGCGTTTCAAGCCCGGCAGCGGCGCGGCCCGTCCGGCGTCCGAAAGCGGCGGCTTCCAAAAGTGAGTTGGACGCCAGGCGATTGGCCCCATGAACGCCGGTGGAGGCACATTCGCCGACGGCGAAAAGGCCAGGAAGAGTCGTGGTTCCATCGGTTTCGGCGGTGATGCCGCCCATTGAATAGTGGGCAGCTGCGGCCACCGGGATCGGCTGAACGCGCGGATCCAGGCCCGCCCGCATACAGGTCGCAAAGACCGCCGGAAAATGGCTCGGGAAGGCATCACCAAGGGCCGAGCGGGCATCAAGGAAGGCACCTCGCCCGCTTTCGACGGCGGTATGGACGGCCCGCGCGACCACATCACGCGGCTTCAGGTCCGCATCGGCCTCGGGCCCCAGCAGAAAGGCTCCTGTCCCGTCGGTCAAACGCGCTCCCTCGCCACGCAACGCCTCGGTAGCCAGCGGCATCGGGTCGAGCCCAACATCAATGGCGGTCGGGTGGAACTGGACGAATTCGGGATCACGGATCTCCGCCCCGGCCCGCCAGGCCACCGCCAACCCTTCGCCGAGCAGGGAGGTCGGCGTGGTGGCACGGGCGAACAATCCGCCGTACCCCCCGGTGGCCAGCACCACCGCCGGGGCCAGAACGCGAACCAGGCGTCGGTCACGCTCAACAACCGCTCCGATGATGCGGCCGTCGGCATTCTGGATCAGGTCGCGCAGGCGGGCGGATTCCCAGGTCATGACGTGGCGCGCGCCCCTCAGCGCCGCCACCAGGGTCGACAGTATCGCCCGCCCCGCCCCGTCGCCGCCGACGCGCGCGACACGGGCGCGCGAGTGGGCGGCTTCCAGGCTGACGGAAAAGTCGCCGTCTTCAGCCCGATCAAAGGGGGCCCCTAGCCGAGCCATCCATTCGACCGTCGCGCGACCATCGGCCGTGAGGGCCCGGACCGCCTCCGGTCGCACCAGGCCTGCACCCGCCGCCAGAGTATCAGCGGCATGAAATTCAGCCGTGTCGCCAGCACGCAGGGCTGCAGCCACGCCGCCTTGCGCCCAGGCCGACGAGCAGGCCTCCAGCAGCGGTGCCGGCGTGACGATCAGCACCGACCGCGGTGCCGCCTCCAACGCCGCCGAAAGCCCGGCCAGACCACCGCCGATGATCAACACACCGTCGTGCCGCAATGTCTGGGTCATCCGTGTTCACCGCCGGTCGAGAAGGCGCACAGGTCGGTTTCCCCACAGGACATCCTCGTCATTGCCGCAGGCCGAAATAGCGGGCGATCATGTCCAGCCCGGCCAATGCATCACCGGCCAGGATCGTCGGAGCAACGGCCGCCACCGCCACACAGGCTAGGGCCGTCATCAGATAGAGGCCCAGGCTCTGGAGCGTTTCCTTGTCGGTGAGCGGGCGACCTGACGGGACCTGGGGTCCACGACGCAGGTGGCCGAACAGGGCCAGGACCAGGAAGGCGCCGAAAATGTAGCTGCCGCGGGTCAGGGCCCAGACGATGACGATCGCGCCGATGGCCAGCATGACCCCCTGTTCGACACGAGGGTGGATCCGCGCCAGCAACGGCCCGATCGCCTTGGACCCATCCAGCGGCGGGGCCGGGGCAAGGTTGATCAGATTGATCATGCAAATGACGAAGGCGCCCAGCAGCCACATCGGATCGCCGAGCAACAGGAACAGGCCAAAGAACGGGATCGTCGCCAAGAGACCGAACAGCGGGCCCGCCAGGGAGACCACGACCCCGTCCCAGACGCTGCGGGGACCTCGCTGGCCCGCCGCCACACCGCCGAGGAAGGGGATGATGTAGATCTTGGCGGGCCCCATGCCGAGCCGATTCATAGCCAGGACGTGACCGTACTCATGCACGATCAGGCCGAAGATGAGCGCCAGGGCGATAATCCAGCTTTCCGTTATCCACCAGATGAAACCGGCAAACAGAAGTGTCGCGCCGATGGCCACAGCGGGATGCTGGCCCTGAACCGGCGGCGGATCGGCCTGGTCTCGTTCGGCGACGGCCGCCTCCAGCGGCTCGCGCGGCTGTTCTGTCGCGGGCGGATCCCAGGGACCGGGGCGGCGTGTGTCGTTTGTCATGGTTCTCAGTTGAGCCTCGGGCGTGCGCTTCGCAAGCCTAGATCAGCTCGACCTGGACGCGGTGCCCGCGCGCGCGGGCCAGGTCGTAGCGGGCCGGCTCGTCCGGTGGCGGCAGGTCGACCATGCGCTGGACTGCCAGACGCGCCTTGTCGGCGATGTCTTCGGGCACCGTCACCTCGAACTGCATATCGCGCAGACAGTCTCGGATGTTCTCCAGCGTGATCCGCTTCATGTGCGGGCACAGGTTGCACGGCCCGACAAACTCGGTGTCGGGCAGGTCCCCCTTGATGTTGGAGGCCATCGAACACTCGGTGATCAACACGACACGGGCCGGGCGGTTGTTCATCACATAGCTGGTCATGGCCGCGGTCGAGCCGGCGAAGTCCGCCGCCTCAAGAATCTCCTCGGGGCATTCCGGGTGCGCCAGCACCTCGGCGTCCGGCCAGGCGGCGCGCATATCGGCAATGTCGTCGGTGGTGAAGCGCTTGTGCACCTCACAGTGGCCGGCCCAGGCGATGATCTTGATGTCAGTCTGCTGGGCCACGTTGCGGGCCAGATACTCGTCCGGGATCAGGATGACGCGGTCCACGCCCCATTCCTTGGCCGCCCATTCGACGATCTGCACGGCGTTGGCCGAGGTGCAGCAGATGTCGGTCTCGGCCTTCACCTCGGCGGTGGTGTTCACATAGGTCACGACCGGCAGGCCAGGATAGCGCTGCTTGATCAGGCGCACGTCTACGCCAGTGATCGAGCTGGCCAGCGAACAGCCAGCGCGCAAATCCGGGATCAGCACCGTCTTGTCGGGAGACAGGATCTTGGAGGTCTCGGCCATGAAGTGCACGCCGGCCTGAACGATGACCTTGGCGTCGCTGCGCGCCGCCTCCTTGGCCAGGCCCAGGCTGTCACCGACGAAATCGCCGACGCCGTGGAAGATTTCGGGCGTCATATAGTTGTGGGCCAGGATCACAGCCCCGCGCTCGACCTTCAGCCGGTTGATCTCGGCGATCAGCGGCGCATAGGCGCGCCACTCCAGGGGCGAGACCTTGTCCTTGACCTTGTCCCAGACCGCCGCGGTTTCGCGTTCGATTTCCGGGGTGAACAGCACGCTGCCGTCAGCCATGATCCTCTCCAATGCTCATGTTGAGCATATATGGGGCCCAAAAGAAGGTCGGTCGCCCGATCTCGACTTATACTAAGAATGAGCATAACCTAAGTCAAGTGGATCACGGTCGAAGTTCGCCAGAGGCCGCCGCCATTCCCCCGATCACGCTGGGCCCCTGGTTGCGGCGGCGTGCGACGCCCGCGTGTTGGCAGGCCTCGAAAACGTCCGAAACTTCAGGCAAACAGCACGCGTGCGAACTCGGCTGCGAGCTTGGATCGAATTGGCCCGACTGCAGCTGCAGCGATCAGCCATTGCTGCCGCGCGTGTCGCAGATGCCCAGATTGAGCACCCCCGATCGATTCTGACCATCGGCGCGCTGGCGGCGGGCGCGCTCTTGATGGCCGCCAGTACACCGTCGGCGCTCCAGCCCCGCGAGCGTTTTGTCGACCCTATCGTCACCGAGGTGGGGCCGGATCTGACCGACGCCGCGCTGCTCAGGGTTTCCTCGCGACTGGATCCGGCTGGGCTGGCCCTGGCACGCCGCCATGACCCAGCTCTGACGCCAGCAGTCTGGGGCCTGACGCCTGGATGGGAAAACCTGTCCCTGTCCGGCCGGCCACCGCTGGATGCGCTCGGCCGGGCCGGTGTCGAGATCCAGCGGTTGAACGCCGCCTCACCGGTCGTGGTCGGTGCCCTTCGCCCGATCAGCACCTTTGCCTTTCGGCCCAGTTCGCAGGCCGACCGCCGCCGCGCCCTGCGCTGCCTGACCCAGGCCATCTACTATGAGGCGGCCCTGGAGCCGGTGGCTGGGCAGCAGGCGGTCGCCCAGGTGGTACTCAACCGGGTCCGCGACCTCAACTATCCCGCATCAATCTGTGGCGTGGTTTTTCAGGGTGCCGAACGCACCACGGGCTGCCAGTTCTCGTTTACCTGCGACGGCTCGCTGGCCCGAAGCCCTGTCAGCTGGGCCTGGGACCGGGCCGAAGCCGTCGCACGGGCGGCCCTGGCCGGCCATGTTGCTGACAGTGTCGGCACCGCCACCCACTATCATGCCGACTATGTCAGGCCGTGGTGGGCACCGTCGCTGACCAAGGTCAATCAGATCGGGGCGCACATCTTCTATCGGTGGCGCGGCGCAAGCGGCGAGACCGCCGCTTTCCGACAGGCCTATTCCGGGCGTGAACCCGTGATTGACGAGGCCCGCTTTGCCCGCCCGCGCCTGATCCAGATCATCAATGACGCCGCCGCCCTGGAGGCCGCGGGTATCATCGAGGAAGGTCGCACCGTGGTGGTCAACGGCCAGGTCCGGCAGGTCGGCGTCATCAGCCTAGGCGGACGCCGCCAGCCAACACCCGAGGACATCGCCGCCATCAATGCACGCATGGCCGAATATGAGGCAAGCACCCCAGAAGGCGGCGTCCCCCTGCTGGAGGTTGAGGAGGTCAATCGACCGGCCCCTGGATCGCCCCCGACCGAAGCCGAATCCGACGATTAGCGGGGCATGACGCAGCGCCGCTGATTCTGGGCAACCCGAGTGGTCGGCAGATCGAACGTCAGGCACCGGAGATCGTGGCTGCTGTCCACGCCCTGCGTCTATCGAGACGGCGCCATGGCTCCGGCCCTAAAGCAGCAGTGCGCCCTCATGGGCCAACAGCCAGCGCTTGCGCTCGACCCCGCCGCCAAAGCCGACCAGGCCGCCGTCATGGCCGACCACCCGGTGACAGGCCAGGATCAGCGGGATCGGATTGCGGTTCAGGGCCACGCCCGCCGCCTGGGCCGCGCCCGGCTCTCCGGCGCGCCTGGCCATCTCGCCGTAGCTGATCGTGACCCCTGACGGGATGTCGGCCAGGGCCCGCCAGACGCGCGGCTGGAAATCCTCGCCCGGCACCCGCCAGGCCACCCGCCCCAGCGCATCGCGCGCGCCGGCGAAATAGGCGTCCAGCGCCTCGACCACCGCGGGGACTTCCGTCCCCGAGCTGACCTCGGCCTGCGGCCAGACCCGGCGCATCACCGGCTCCAGCGCTCGCTCCCCCTCGAACGAACAGCCAACCACGACGCCGTCTTCATCGGTGGCGAAGCCGAGCGGCCCAATCGGACTGTCGGCATAGGTCCACAGCGCGATCTTCATTTTCGCAGGTCCGCCAGAAACTGGATGAGCAGGCCGTTGATCACCCCGGGCCGTTCCTGCTGTAGCCAGTGCCCGGCGCCCTGGATTTCGACCAGGGCCTTCAGGTTCGTCAGCCAGGTTCCCAGCGTCTTCTCATGGCGCCCGGCATAGTGGCGCACCGGGTCATCGGAACCGACGATGAACAGGCTGGGCTGGTCGATGGTCTTGCCTTGCAGGAAGGCCGCCAGCTCCCAGTTTCGATCCAGATTGCGATACCAGTCGAACGGTCGCTTGAAACCGCCCGCCGTGAAGGCCGCGACATACTGGGCGAAATGCTCGGCGCTCATCCACGGCGGCAGGGTGGCCCGATCGCTGATCGTCTGGAGCAGCGGCACGCTGATCGGCAGGAACCCTGTCGAACGATCCTGGGCCGGGGTCGCCCCGTCATAGGCCCAGAAGCATTTCCTCAGCGCCGCCTCAGGATCCATGTCGAAGTCGCCGTGCGCGCCCGGATGCTGGAAGGCGACGATATAGAGGTCACCCAGCCCCGCCTTGGCGGTCAGGGCCTTCATCGCCTTGATCGGCGGTCCATTCGGCGTTCGCGGCTGGAACGGCACCGACAGGCCGGCCACGGCCCGAAATATATCCGGCCGCATGAGGGCTGAGTGCCAGGCCACCGGCGCGCCCCAGTCATGCCCGATCACGACGCATTCGGTCTCGCCCAGCGCCCGCACCAGATCGACCATGTCCCCAACCAGATGCAGGATCGAGAAGTCCTCAGTCCGCGCCGGGCTGACCGTCTGGCCATAACCGCGCATATCCGGCGCCACGACCCGATAGCCGGCCTCGGCCAACGCCTTGATCTGGGCCTCCCAGCTGATCGCCAGCTCGGGAAAGCCGTGGATCAACAGCACCAGCGGCCCCTGACCGGCTTCGAGCACGGATTGGGCCAGGCCCTCGGTCTGGATCAAGCGGCGTTGCATTTGGCCTCCGGGCGACGGACCGGCATGATCGCCGAATGACGCTCTATACTATCGGATACGCCCAGACCTCCCAGGCCGATCTCATCGGCCGTTTGAAGGCGGCCGGGGTCCAGACCCTGGCCGATGTCCGGGCCATCGCCGCCTCGCGCCGGGCCGGCTTTTCCAAGACCCTGCTGCGCGCCAGCCTGGAGGATCAGGGCATCGCCTACACCCACCTGCCTGGCGTCGGCACGCCCAAGGCCGGGCGCGAGGCCGCCCGCGCCGGCAAGCGCGCTGAACTGCACCGCATCTATTCCGCCCACATGGCCGAGCCGAAGTTCCTCCTCGACTTTGAGAAACTGCGCGAAACGGCGCGCGGCTCGACCACGGCCCTGCTCTGCTACTGTGGCGTGGCCGCCAACTGCCACCGCCACATCCTGTCCGACAGACTGGCCGCCGAGGACGGATTTGAGGTGGTGGATCTTTAGAGGTCGCGCGCCTTCATGCCCGCAATCATATGGATCAGGTCCTGACGCAGGGCCTGGATCTGCATCTGTGGCCACAACGCCAGTTTGATGATCAGGGCCATCAGCAACAGCACGCCCGACGGCAAACCCCAGCGCAAGGCGTCCAAGACCTCGCCGGCCTGAAAGAACCGCCACGCAGCGTAGGCCCCCGCAATGAACAGCACCGTCTGGCTGACCATCATAAGGCCGTTGACCCAGGCGTTGCGGGCGCGAAACAGGCCCAGCGCCTGATCCAGGAAAGGCGGCTCGTCGCCCATCTGTTCGAGCAGACGGCGCTCCTCCTTGCGCAGGGCTGCGTCGATCTTGGCGTCGGGATCAGTCATGAGTTTCTCCTTCCAGCGCGGCCCTCAGCTTGCGCCGCGCGTGCATGAGGCGGGTCTTGATGGTGCCCACCGGAGCGTCCAGCGCCACCGCGACCTCAGCCACGGACAGCGCTTCGAAATGATGCAGGGCCAGGGCCGCGCGCTGGTCCGGCGGCAGATTGCGGATCGCAGCGTGCAGCGTCGCAGCCTCATCAGGTTGCGGCGGTGGCGTCGTCTGCGGCTCGGTCGCCGCCGCCGCAGCGAGCCCCTGGGCCAGGCGCCGCTCAGCTTGTCGCGTTCGGATGACCACCGCCGCCTGCCGGGTGGTGATGCGAAACACCCAGGCCGGGAAGGCGACGGGGTCACGCAAGGATTTCAGTCCGCGCGCGATCTCCAGCCAGGCCGACTGGACCGCCTCTCGCGCCGCCTCGCGATCCCCCAGCAAGCGCCAGGCATGGGCGGCCAGGCGGGCGTCCCAGCGCCGCGCCAGCCGTTCAAAGGCGACGTCCGAACCGCCTTGGGCCAGCCGCACCAGGGCTATGTCCAGGTCGCGCTCCATGGCCCGCACCGCGACCGGCCGGTCAGCGGGCGCCGCGGGTCAGCCGCAGCTCCAGCTCGGCGACCTGACGCTTGAGACGATGGATGTGCATGACCGGCCAGAAGGCGAACTTGATGGTGATAGACATCAGTATCATGCCGAGCGCCGGCAGGCCCCAACGCAGGGCCTCGATCACCTCGCCCGCCTGGCCGAACCGCCAGGCGCACCAGACGCCCCCGATGAACAGACCGATCTCGGCGGTCATCATGGCCAGGGTCGGCCAGGCATTGCCGCCCTTGAACAGGCCCGCCGCCATCTCAAAGAAGGCCGGTTGCTGCGCCAGCCGGCGCAGCACGGCCTGGTCTTCAGCAGACAGATCCTGGGGGTGTAACGCGGTCATATCCATCTCCTATGCCGAACCGATGGGAGATAGGTGCCGACGCGAGACCAACCGGTTCAATCGGCTGGGCGAAAAGTTCCTACACGCGCGGCGCGCCCAGCCCAAAGATCAACGCACGCGGGCGAACCAAACAAGCCATCGACGTAACTCGTCAGCGACAGCCGAGCACCGCTGTGAGCCACCCTTCCACATTCGTTATCTCTGATAAGTTGTGCAATTGTGCACTGTCGCGCTTGAACTGAGCCGGACGCTTACCATTTCCGAATAGGCATCTTGCCCATATTTGGAGATCACAATGAGCGACATATTCCGCGCTCGCCGGGAGCTCGCCTCTTTGGCCAACCGCTTGGAAGCTCAAGGCCTCAGCGATGAAGCAAAGCACCTTCGCGACATCATCATGAACCTGATGTTTCGGCGATCGCCCGCGAGGCGCGCTCCTCTCAAGTCTCGTCGGGTGACCGCTGCAGTGAAACAGCAAATTATCGACCTTGCCGAGACCACCGATATGCACTCGGCCGAGATTGCGGTTGTGCTCAACCTCAATCCCGGTCGCGTGTCGGAGGTCCTTCAAGGAGACAGATAGTAGCCACGGCGACCTGAGCTTAGGTCAGGCAGCTGCCTTCTGGCCGGAGAACTTACCGTAGAAGGTCTCGCCCTTGGCGGCCATGTCGCGCAGCAGCTGCGGGACCTTGAAGCGGTCGCCGTAGCGTTCGGCATAGACGTCGGCCTGGGCGACGAAGGCTTTCAGGCCCGCCTGGTCGATCATCGTGATCGGGCCGCCGGTCCAGGGCGCGAAGCCCCAGGCCAGGATGGCGCCGACGTCGGCCTCACGCGGGTCGTCGATGACGCCCTCTTCCCAGCAGCGGGCCACTTCCACCGCCTGGCGATAGAGCAGGCGGCGCTTCTGGTCCTCGACCTCGTCGGGGCTCAGCTCGGCGACCTTGATCGGGGCCAGCTCTTCCAGGCCCGACCAGATCACCTTGGGCTTGCTGTCATAGTCATAGAAGCCCTTGCCGTTCTTGCGACCATAGCGGCCCAGGTCCTCGACCATCTTGCGAACGATCTCGGAGCCCGGCAGCGGCTGATAGGCGCCGCCCAGGTCCTCGGCGGTCTGTTTGGCGATCTTGACGCTGAGGTCCAGCGCCACGTCGTCGTGCATTTCCAGCGGGCCGCGCGGCATTCCGGTGGCCCGGCCGATGTTGTCGATCAGGACCGGCGAGATGCCTTCTTCCAGCATGGCCATGCCCTCGGCGACATAGGTGCCGAAGCAGCGCGAGGTGTAGAAGCCGCGCCCGTCGTTGACGACGATCGGCGTCTTCTTGATCTTCATCACATAGTCCAGCGCCTTGGCCAGCGCCGCCGGGCCGGTCTTTTCGCCCATGATGATCTCGACCAGCATCATCTTGTCGACGGGCGAGAAGAAGTGGATGCCGATGAAGTCCTCGGGCCGCGACGAAGCCTCAGCCAGGCCGGAGATCGGCAGGGTCGAGGTGTTGGAGCCGAACACCGCGCCGGGCTCCAGCTGAGCCTCGGCCTTGGCCGTGACCTCGGCCTTCAGCTCGCGGTTCTCGAACACGGCCTCGATGACCAGGTCCGAGCCCTTGATCAGGCTGTAGTCGGCGGTCGGGATGATCCGGGCCAGCACGGCGTCGGCCTTGTCCTGGGTCATCTGGCCGCGCGAGACGCGCTTTTTGATGATGTCCTCGGCATAGCCCTTGCCGCGCTCGGCGCTTTCCTGGTCGCGGTCGATCAGGATGGTCTCGATGCCGGCCATGGCCTGCACATAGGCGACGCCCGCGCCCATCATGCCGGCGCCCAGAACCGCGACCTTCTTGGGGTCCGAGGCCGGAACGTCGGCGGGTCGCGCCGCGCCCTTGTCCAGCTCCTGCTTGGACAGGAACAGGCTGCGGATCATGGCCTGGGCCTGCGGCGTCATCAGGGTCTTGATGAAATAGCGGGTCTCGATGCGCAGGGCCGCATCCATCGGCACCTGCAGGCCCTCATAGACGGCCTTCATCAGATTGGTCGCGGCCGGATAGTTGCCATAGGTCTGCTTGCGGATCATCGCATTGCCGACCAGGAAATTCTGGATGCCCGCCGGGTGATAGGGGCCGCCGCCGGGGATCTTGAAGCCCTTGACGTCCCAGGGCTGGCCGGCCTTGCCGCCGCCCTTGATCCAGGCCTTGGCGGCCTCGACTTCAGTACCGACCGGAACGACCTCGTGAACCACGCCCGCCGACTTGGCGTCGTTCGGACGCCAGGACGAACCGGCGGTCATGGCGGTCATGGCCGCCTGCACGCCGATCAGGCGGGTCAGCCGCTGGGTGCCGCCGCCGCCAGGGAACAGGCCGACCTTGATCTCCGGCAGGCCGAGCTGGATCTTGGAGCTGTCGCCGACCACGCGGTAGTGACAGGCCAGGGTCAGTTCCAGGCCGCCGCCGAGCGCCAGGCCGTTGATCGCGGCCGCCACCGGCTTGCCGCAGGTCTCCAGGGCGCGCAGGGCTCCGTTCAGACGCCAGCCGGCGTCAAACGCCGCCTGCAGGTCCGAGCCGCCCAGCATCCCGGCGGCCATGTCGCCCAGGTCGGCCCCGGCGCAGAAGCCCGAAGCCTTGCCCGAGGTCAGGACCACGCCCTTGATGGCGTCGTCGGACTTCACGGTTTCGACCCACTGGGGGATCTCGGCCATGACGCCCGAGGTCAGGGTGTTCATCGAGCGTCCGGGGACGTCGAAGGTGATGGTGGCGATGCCGTCGGCGTCGACGTCGATCTTGAAGTTTTCCATCTCAGTCAGCTCCTTGGATCAGACGCGTTCGATGACGGTGGCGGTGCCCATGCCGCCGCCGATGCACAGGGTGATCAGGGCGGTTTCCTTATTCGACCGCTCCAGCTCGTCCAGCACGATGCCGGTGATCATGGCCCCGGTGGCGCCCAGCGGGTGGCCCATGGCGATCGAGCCGCCGCAGACGTTGATTTTGTCGTGCGGAATATCCAGCGCCTGCATAAAGCGCAGAACCACGGCGGCGAACGCCTCGTTCAGCTCCCACAGGTCGATGTCGGCCTTGGACATGCCCAGCTTGCCGAGCAGCTTGTTGGCCACGAACTCCGGGCCGGTCAGCATGATCGACGGCTCCGAACCGATCGAGGCGGCGCCGCGGATCTTGGCGCGCGGTTTCAGGCCCAGCGCCTTGCCGGCTTCGAGCGAGCCGATCAGCACGCCAGCCGAGCCGTCGACGATGCCCGACGAGTTGCCGGGGGTGTGAACGTGATTGACCTTGGCCACCTCGGGGTAGCGCTGGTTGATCACCGCGTCGAAGGCCATGTCGCCCATCATCTGGAACGAGGGGTTCAGCCCGCCCAGGGTCTGCATATCGGTATTGGGGCGGATGGTTTCGTCGCGGTCCAGCTGGACCAGGCCCAGCTGGTTCTTGACCGGCACCACCGAATTCTTGAACCGGCCCTCTTCCCAGCTCTTGGCCGACCGCTTGTGGCTCTCAACCGAATAGGCGTCCACGTCATCGCGGCTGAAGCCCCACTTGGTCGCGATCATGTCGGCCGAGACGCCTTGCGGCACGAAGTAGGTCTTGAAGGCGCTGGTCGGATCGACTGGCCAGGCCCCGCCGTCCGAGCCCATCGGCACGCGGCTCATGGCCTCGACGCCGCCGCCGACGGCAAAGTCGGCCTCGCCGGACTTCACCTTGGCCGCGGCCATGTTCACCGCCTCCAAGCCCGAGGCGCAGAAGCGGTTGATCTGGACCCCGGCGGTGTCCTGCGACCAGCCGGCGTTCAGCACGGCGGTGCGGGCGATGTCGGCGCCCTGTTCGCCCACCGGTGAGACGCAGCCCAGGATCACGTCATCGACCTTGGAGGTGTCCAGGTCGTTGCGGTCGCGCAGGGCTTCCAGCACCTGGGTGGCCAGGCTCAGGGCGGTGATCTCGTGCAGCGAGCCGTCGCTCTTGCCCTTTCCGCGCGGCGTGCGCACGGCGTCAAAGATATAGGCGTCGGTCATGGGCTCTGTTCCTTCCCGGTCGGCTCTTGGGGGCGCGGAGGGCTTATAACGTCTGGAATCGAAACGCGCACGCAAAAAAGCCTACGTTTACGTCAACGTCAAGATTAAAAGATGTGAACGCGATGTCCGCCTCGGCCCTTCCTTGCCGTTTCATGGGGAAAGGAGCGGCTGCCGATGTCCTGCACACCCCTATATTTCGCCGCGCCGCTCGCTCTGGCCCTGCTTGCCGGTTGCGACCAGGCCGGGTCCGCCGATAGAGCCGGAGGGTCTGCGCCTCCCGCAGCAAGTGAGACCACCACGCCCGTCCAGCCGGAAACGGATGTAGCGAGCCTTCAAACCGACACCTGCACGGGCGCAGGTGCCTCGACCGAAGTCTTTGCCGGCTTTTGGCGCACGCAAAGCGGCGCGGCGCGGTTCGGTGCCCACACCACCTCAGCCGGCGCGACGGACCTGACCTTGCGCAACTCCAATGGCGGCCTGACCATGACGATCGACGGCTTTCCTACGGTTCGTCTCCAGCGCCTGGCCCGTGGCGCGGCGGCCTGGACGTGGTCAACTAGCGCCGATGTATCGGTGACGCCCGAGGACGCAGTCATCACCGCCGGCTGTGCTGACCAGGATGGGTTCGCCCGCTTCACGGGATCGGCCCGCGTCCAAGCTGAAGGCGGCGGCTCGGCCATGACGATTTTCCGGCTGATGATGTACACGCCCGATGAAGGCCTGTTGCATTGGGAGATAGGTCCACCGATGCAGAGCAGCGGCCTGTTCGCCGTCAGCCGCGCCCGCTAGCGCTCAACTGGCCCGTCTCTTGCGCCGTCCGAGGCGGGCCAGACCATCGGCTCAGAGATTTTCGGCGCAAATCAAAGAGTTCGCGCTTAAACGATCGCCCGACGCCCGGCAGAATTGGCCGGGCCCGCGCAAGTCCTGCCGATCGGCGTGCTGCGTATGAGCCTGAACCTGATCATGAACACGGCGTCTTCGGGCCTCATGGCGGCCCAGACGCAGTTGCGCGTGGTCTCGGACAACGTCTCCAACGTCAATACGCCCGGCTATGTGCGCAAGATCGCCGACCAGGTTGCCTATTCGTCCAACGGCATCGGCGCCGGCGTCGATGTGGCGCGTGTGCGCCTGGCGACGGATCGATTTCTCCAGGCCGCCAGCCTCAAGGCCGAAGCCGACGCCGGTCGCTATGGCGTCCAGTCCGAACTCTACGACCGTATCCAGGCGCTGCTGGGTGACCCCGGTGGTTCCGGCGGGCTGCTCAACAAGGTCAACGGCCTTTTCTCAGCCTTCTCGACGCTGTCGGACAACGCCATCTCCGGCCCTTACCGCCAGCAGGCCTTGAGTCAGACCCAGGCCCTGTTTGACGAAGCCACACGGATTTCGACGCAAATTCAGGCCGTACGCGAAGATGCCGATGCGCGTATCTCCACCGGTGTCGCACGCGCCAATGACCTGCTCGGCCAGATCGAGGCTTTGAATGTCGAGATCTCGCGGGCCGCCGTCGCCGGCGGCGATACGACCGGAGCCGAGTCGGCCCAGGCCGCACTGATCGATCAATTGTCGGCGATCATGGACGTTCGCGTCTCGGTACGTCCGGTCGGCGGCGTCCAGGTCCGGACGGGAACCGGAATGCTGCTGGCCGGCGACGGCCACGCCACCCTGGACTACAATCGAGCCGGCGCGGTCAATGCCGAATCCGCCTTCGACGAGATCTGGCTGACCGAGCCCTACGGGGTAAAGCGCCCGCTGCTGGATCACCTCGGCTCGGGAGAGCTGCGCGGCCTGATCGACCTGCGCGACAAGGAAGCCCCGGCGGCATCCCAGCGCCTGGCTGAGTTGGTGACCCGTATCTCTGATGAGCTGAATCGCGCGCACAATGCCTCCACCTCCGTCCCGGCTCCGAGCGTCCTGACTGGACGCAATGTCGGGACCAGCCTCGAAGCGGCCCTGACCGGCTTTTCAGGCACGACCAACGTGGCCGTCACCAATGCCGCCGGAGCCATCACGGCGCGCGCCGAGGTCGTGTTCTCGGGCGGATCGATGACCATCAACGGCGCGGCGGCCACGCCGGCCAATTTCCTCAGCGTCCTGAACGCCCAGCTCGGCGGTGCAGCCACCGCGTCATTCAACAACGGCGTCCTGTCTATCCAGGCGACGTCGTCGGCAAACGGTGTCGTCATCGCCGATGATGCCACCAGCCCCGCTTCCAAGAACGGACGCGGCTTCTCGCATTATTTCGGCCTGAACGACCTGGTGCGGTCGGATCGGCCGGCTACCTATGACACCGGTCTGACGGCCGGCTCCGCACATGGGTTCACTGCCGGAGAAACGCTGACCTTCCGGTTTGCCGGCGCGTCGGGCGCACGCCTGCGCGATATCACGGTCCAGGTCCCGGCTGGTGCGACCATGGCGGATCTGATCACGGCCCTGAATGACCCCATGACCGGCGTCGGGCGTTTGGGTTCCTTCGCCCTGGACCCCCAGGGCAGGCTGGGTTTCACTTCGATCTCTGGCCAGGGAACCACCTATTCCGTCATCGGCGACACCACGACCCAGGTGCCGTCAGGCGTGTCCATGACCGAGCTGTTCGGCCTTGGCGGTGGCGTTCGGGCCTCGCGCCTGGATGGCTTCTCGGTCCGTTCAGACATCCTGGCCCAGCCCAATCGACTGGCCCTGGCCCGCCTCGACCTCAATGCTGCTCCCGGCACACCCGCACTATCGGTCGGGGATGGGCGCGGAGCCCTGAATCTGGGCAAGGCCGGTGAAGTTTCTGCGACCTTCGAGGCTGCCGGCGCGGTCGGTGCCTCTTCCATGTCGATCACCCGCTATGTCTCTGAACTGGCCGGCGACGTTGGCGGGCGCGCTGCCGCAGCCCAGTCACGTGCTGAGGCGGCGGCGGCCGTGCGAACCGAAGCCCGCCAGCGCCAGGCCTCCCAGGAAGGCGTCAATCTGGATGAGGAACTGGTCAGTCTGACCACCTACCAACAGGCCTTCAACGCCTCGGCCCGCATGATCCAGGCGGCCAAGGACCTCTATGACACCCTGCTGAATATGATCTGATGACCCGTGTAGCCACCAACGCCAACTTCCAGTCTGCCCTCCTGGATCTCCAGCGCGCGCAGTCTCGCCAGCAGGATGCCCAGAACCGCATCGCCACCGGCAAGGTTGCCACTGATCTCAGCGGGTTTGGCCGCAATGCGGAGACCCTGAACGCGCTGAAAGCCGCCGATGCACGGCTGGCCGGCTTTATCGCCACAGGCGAGGCCGTGAAAGCCCGGCTCGATACCCAGGCCCTGGCCTTCGATCGCTTGATCGAGTCGACGGACATCGCTCGCGACGCTGTGGCGAACGCCTTGGCGGCGGGCCGTTTCGACAATCTGATGATGGAGCTTGAAAGTGCATTTCAGGCCGCTCAGGGCGCGCTCAATCTGAAGCATGAAGGAGCCTTCCTGTTTGCCGGAGGCCGCGTCACTGACGCCCCGGTCGAGGCGACGAACCTGGCCACACTGGCGGCCGAGCCGACGCTGGCCGACGTGTTTTCGAACGATCAGCTGGTTGCCTCTGCGCGCCTCGACGAAACAACGATCACCTCGTCCGGCTTTCTGGCCGACGAGATCGGTGGTCCGTTGATGGAGGTCTTGCGAGCCTTACAGGCCTATCATGCGGGAGCGGGTGGACCGATTGCGGGCACCCTCGACGATGCGGGCAAGGCTTTCCTGCAACAGCAGTTGGTCGCTCTCGACGGCGCGCGCGAGCACGCCGTCCTGGCTTCCGCCCGAAACGGAGCCCGCCAGAACCAGGTCGAATCCTTGCTGGCCAGCCAGGAAACACAGCAACTTCACCTCACTGAACTCATTGGCAACCGTACCGATGCCGACGTGAGCCAGGCCGTGACGGATCTGAACCTGTCTCAGATCGCCATCCAGGCTTCAGCCCAGGTGATCAATCAACTCCGCGACGTGAGCCTGCTGAACCTTCTGCGTTAAGACGCGCCTACAGCCCCGCCGTCAGCGCCTCGATCCGCGCCGCCGCCTCATTCAACGCCTCGACGATCGCCGCATCGTCGGCCGGGAGCTCGACCTGTGCACCGGATTTCAGATCCTGATTCTCATCGGCCAGCAGCAGCCCGGCCATCAGAAACAGTCGCAAGTCCCCCACCTGCCCGACATCACCGGCGACCTGGCGGACGTGTCGGTCAAACTGGGCTGCCAGATCCTTCACCCGGTCCTGCTGACCTTCCGCACAGCCCACCTGATGGGGCCTTCCATTGATCTCGACGGTGACTGTGGCCATCGGTTCAGGCCCTTTCAGCCATGGCGTCACGCAGCGCCTCGGCGGCGCGACCCAACGCCTCAGACGCTTCTTGAGCCGCCGCCCGCAGTTCGTCGTCGTTTCCTCTCGGCGCGCCCGCGAAAAGGTCGTCGTCTCCGACTGAGGCCCGCGCCTTGACGTCGCGCGCCTTACTTTCAAGCGCGGCCAAGGCTCGGCTCAATCGCTCCGCTGCCGCGGTCAGCTTGTCGGACATGGGTGCGCTCCGTCCGCTCATTTCCGAATCCATATAGAACCTACGCGCCTGTCGGGGTAAAGCGCCCCCGCCCTTCAAATCCACCTGACCCCGGAGCGACCGCCACCATGGCCGACGCCAGCACAGCTGTATCCAAGCCTTCGCCGACCCGTATGGCCGACGCCATCCGGGTTCTCGCCATGGACGCGGTCGAACAGGCCAGGTCCGGACACCCGGGTATGCCCATGGGCATGGCCGATGTGGCGACCGTGCTGTTCTCGAAGTTTCTGAAGTTCGATGCCGCCCGGCCGGATTGGGCGGATCGAGACCGGTTCATCCTGTCGGCCGGCCACGGCTCGATGCTGATCTATGCTCTCCTGCATCTCACCGGATACAAGGCTGCAACGCGCCAGGAGCTGGCCAACTTCCGCCAGTGGGGATCACGCACCGCCGGCCACCCCGAGTTCGGCCATATGCCGGGCGTCGAGGTGACCACGGGTCCGCTGGGGCAAGGCCTGGCCACCTCGGTCGGCTTCGCCATGGCCGAGCGTCACCTGGCGGCGCGTTTCGGCGAGGATCTGGTCGATCACCGAACCTGGGTGGTGGCCGGCGACGGCTGTCTCATGGAAGGGGTCTCTCAGGAGGCCATAGCCCTGGCTGGTCGCCTCCAGCTGTCCAAGCTGACGGTGCTCTGGGACGACAATGAAATCACCATCGACGGCAAGGTCGCCTTGTCGGACGTGACCGACCAGAAGGCCCGCTTCAAGGCGTCTGGCTGGGCCGTCAAGGCTGTCGATGGCCATGACCCCAAGGCCATCCGTTCGGCCCTGCAATGGGCTACGCGGCAGGACAGGCCGACCCTGATCGCCTGCAAGACCCGGATCGGCAAGGGTGCCGCGACGATGGAAGGCAGCCACAAGACCCATGGTGCCGCCCTGGGGGCCGCCGAGATCGCCGCCACTCGTCAGGCGCTGAACTGGGATCTGCCGCCTTTCGACGTGCCCGAAGACATCGCCAGGGCCTGGAAATCCGTCGGCCGTCGCGGAGCCCGCGCCCGCAAGGCCTGGGAGGCCCGCCTGGCCGCCTCTTCGCAGGCTGACGACTTCACCCGCGCCATGAGGGGCGACCTGCCCGCTGGGGCTTTCGACAAGCTGGAAGCCGCCATGGCCGAGCTCATCGTCACCCAGCCGGCCCAGGCTACGCGCCAGGCGTCAGGCGCGGCGCTGGACCAGGTCTTCGCCGCCATTCCGGAGCTGATCGGCGGCTCGGCCGACCTGACCGGCTCGAACAATACCTTCGTCAAGGGCACAGAGATCCTCGACGCACCGACCTACGACGGGCGTTATGTCAACTATGGCATCCGCGAGTTCGGCATGGCGGCGGCCATGAATGGCCTGGCGCTGCATGGCGGGGTCATCCCCTACGGCGGCACCTTCATGGTGTTTTCAGACTACAGCCGGCCCGCCATTCGCCTGGCAGCCCTGATGGGCGTACGGGCGATCCACGTCCTGACCCATGACTCCATCGGCCTGGGTGAAGACGGCCCGACCCACCAGCCGATCGAGCATCTGGCGGCGCTGCGGGCTATTCCAAACCTCAACGTCTTCCGCCCGGCCGACACGATTGAGGCGATGGAATGCTGGCAGATTGCGCTTCAGTCGAAGGCGTCGCCCTCAGCCATGGCCCTGTCGCGCCAGAAAACCCCGGCGGTTCGCACGACGACTGCGCCTGAGAACCTGTCCGCGAAAGGGGCCTATGAGATCAAGGCGGCATCCGGCGAGGCCCGGGTCACCCTGTTCGGTACAGGCACGGAACTGGCCCTGGCACTCCAGGCCGCCGAAACCCTAGAGGCAGACGGATTCCCGACCCGCGTCGTGTCCGTGCCCTGCTTCGAGCTGTTCGAGCAGCAGAACGCGGCCTATCAGGCTTCGATCCTAGGTCGCGGCAGCGTGCGGATCGCCGTCGAGGCCGCCACTCGTCAGGGCTGGGACCGCTTCATCGGCGAGGACGGCGGCTTCGTCGGCATGACCGGTTTTGGAGCTTCGGCTCCGGCTGAAGTCCTCTATGACAAGTTCGGCATCACCGCCGCAGCGGTGGTGGAGCAGGCAAGGGCACGGCTCTGACCAGCAAAGGAAGTCCATGCGAATTCTGACGGCCTTGATGACGCTCGCCCTGGCGACGGCCCTCGTCGGCACCGTGCCCACCCATGCCCAGCAAGAGCCGGCGGCGCGGCCCGCCCAGGTCGGAGACACCTTCACCCTGACCAGCGAGGTCATGCGCATGGACCGTGAGATCAACGTCCTGCTGCCGCCCGGCTATGCCGATCAGCCGGATCGCAACTGGCCTGTCGTCTATTTGCTGGATGGCGGCCAGGCCCAGGACTTTCCGGCCTATGCCACAATCGCCGCTCGGCTGATGGATGAAGGCCAGCTGGCACCTGTCATCTTCGTCGGTGTCGCCTCGATGGACCGCCAGAACGAACTGACCTGGCGTTCGACCGACCGGCGGATCGTCCGTCAGTGGCCCAACCACGGTCAGTCCGATCGGTTTCGCCGCCTTCTCGAGCAGGAGGTGAAGCCCTGGGTCGAGGCCCGCTATCGCACCAGCGGGGACGATGCGGTGATGGGGGAATCCGCCGCCGCCCTGTTCATCGTCGAGACGTTTCTCAACACGCCCGGCCTGTTCGATCGGTATCTCGCCGTCAGCCCGTCGATGTGGTGGGACCGAGGCTCTCTGGGGGGCGACGCTGCGGCCCTATTGGCTAACCATGCGCCTGGTGAACGTCAGTTGCTGCTGTCCATCGCCGACGAGGGCGGCGAGATGCAGGCCGGTCTGGACGCCCTGCTCGAAGCCCTGACCGGTGCAGCGCCTGCAGGCCTCACCTGGTTCTACGAGCCGCGCCACGACCTGACCCACGCAACCATCTTCGCCCAGATGGGTCCGGCCTTCCTGCGCCAGGCCTATCCGGCACCCGAGGCTGCCCCATGACCCCACCCCGCCTCGGCACGCCCCTGTCCGACAGCGCCGTCCGCGTCATGCTTCTGGGCGCGGGCGAGCTGGGCAAGGAAGTCGCCATCGAGCTTCAGCGTCTCGGCGCCGAGGTCATCGCCGTGGACCGCTATCCCAACGCCCCGGCCATGCAGGTGGCGCACCGCAGCCACGTCATTCCCATGACCGACCCCCAGGTGCTGAACGGCGTCATCCTGGCCGAGGCGCCGCACCTCATCGTGCCGGAAATCGAAGCCATCGCTACCGAGGTGCTGGCCGAGATCGAGGCGGCGGACCTGGCCACCGTCATCCCGACCGCCCGCGCCGTCCAGCTGACCATGAACCGCGAGGGTATCCGCCGGCTCGCCGCCGAGGACCTGGGCCTGCCGACCAGCCCCTTCGCCTTCGCCGGCTCCGAGCAAGAGTTGGCTGAAGGGGCCGCCGCCGTCGGCTATCCCTGCTTCGTCAAGCCGGTAATGTCCTCGTCCGGCAAGGGGCAGTCCTTCGTCGAAAGCGCCGATCAGATCGCCAGGGCCTGGGCCTATGCCCAGTCCGGCGGCCGGGTCGAGACGGCCCACGTCATCGTCGAGGGCCGGATCGACTTCGACTATGAGATCACCCTGCTGACCGTCCGCTCGATGCGGGACGGCCGGATCGTCACCGACTTCTGCGACCCAATCGGCCACCGCCAGGACAAGGGCGACTACGTCGAAAGCTGGCAGCCCCAGCCGATGGCCGCCGCCGCCCTCAAAGCCTCACAGGACATCGCCGCCAAGGTAACGGAAGCGCTGGGCGGTCTGGGCGTCTTCGGCGTCGAACTGTTCGTCAAAGGCAATCAGGTCTGGTTCTCAGAGGTTTCGCCGCGCCCGCACGACACCGGCCTGGTCACCCTGGCCACCCAGGTGCAGTCCGAGTTCGCCCTGCACGCCCGCGCCATTCTGGGTCTGCCGGTCGATGTCAGCCGCCGCGCCGTCGGGGCCAGCGCGGTCATCTACGGCGGCGTTGAGGCCCAAGGCGTCGCCTATGAGGGCGTGGCCGAGGCCCTGTCGGTTCCGACCGCGGACCTGCGCCTGTTCGGCAAGCCCGAAGCCTTCGAACGCCGCCGCATGGGCGTGGCCACGGCGTTGGGCGCAGATACGGACGAGGCTCGCGAACGCGCGCGCGAGGCGGCCGGACGGATCCGGGTGGTCGTCCCCTAGCCGTCACCCCGGACAGCGCATCGCGCTGATCCGGGGCCTAACCTCAATGGAGTGGTGCGTTCAGGTCCCGGCGCTCCCTCCGGCCTTCGCCGGAGCTCGGCCGGGATGACGCTGAGGGTTCAGTGCTCGCGCTCCGCCGCATCGACGAAGCCGTCGTGGTTGGCGTCCAGCTGATTGAAATGCTCGCGGATCGGCGCGGCCATTTCTTCGAAGGTCCAGCGACCGTCGCCGTCGGCGTCCAGTCCGCCTTCACCCTCATGGCGGAACACCATGACGTGACGCTCGCCGCCTTCCGGACCGAGACCGCCGATGATGATCCGGCGTTCGCCGTCCGCACCGCTCCATTCGCCCGGACCTTCGTGCACATCGACCGTCTCGCCGTCCGGGCCGCGCCTGCGGATAACAATGCGGCGCTCGCCGCCCTCGCCGCCTTCGATGTCGATGGTTTCCCCGTCGATGATCATCGGCGCGCCTTCGGCGCCCGGGCCATGGCGGCGGATGACGATGCGGCGCAGGCCGTCCTCGCTGGTCCATTCGCCGTCTCCGTCCAGCTGGATCTCCTCGCCGTCGACGCCGTGAAAGCGCAGACCGTGGCCGCCGGCGCCGTGCGCCTGGGCCATCGCTTCCATTTCGTCGCGGGTCACCACGCCGTCGTGATCCGCATCCAGCCGCTCGAACATGGCCATGTGCCGCGCCGCAAAGGCTTCGCGGGTCAGGCCCTCGTCGCCGATCTCCATGGGACTGCCGGGTCCGGCCAAAACCACCACCCGTTCCTCGCGGCGGACCTCCTGAGCCTGGGCCGCAGCTGCCGGAATCAAGGCCGTCAGGGCGGCGACGGCAAGAATCGTCTTCATGGGGTCTGTCCACAATTCATCGAGCGGTTCTCGCCCGTCAGGGCTGTTCTAGCAAGTCCTTATTTGTACACATATTTTCAGCCTCAGGACCACTTCTGGCCACACGGGGAGGGGTCGGTCGAAGATACTGACAAACCGCCGATATCTTGATAGATTGACCGTCCGCACGATGCGGGGCGTTCGCGTCACAAGTGGCCGCGCCGGATTGATTTTGGGGAACAGGAATAGCCATGAAGATCGAAACTCTCTCAGCCGTCGTCGGCGTGCTCGCGAGCGTATCTATTGCCGGCACCGCCCAGGCCCAGACCTACGTCGAAGGGACGGTTGGACTCACGACATATCCGAAACTGGAGTGGAACTCCGTTGATTATGAAGTTGATCAAGGCAGCGCCTGGGGGCTGGCCATAGGCCACCACTTCACCCCGACCCTGTCGGCCGAACTTGAGTTCACCCACACCAGCGGTGAATACACCGGCTACGATAACAGCGTCACCTCCAACGCCTTCATGGCCAATGGCTACTACCGCTTCATGCCCGGCTCTACCTTCCGTCCCTACGTTGGTGGCGGCCTAGGACTAGTCACTGTCGGCTATGAGAACGTCGCTCCTTATGAGCGCGAAGATCAGATTCTGGGCTGGCAAGTGATCGGCGGTGGCGAGGTTGCCGTGAATCCGAGCATCAGCCTGTTTGGCGAATACCGATTCCAGTCGGCGACAGGTGCCGAGGACGGTCCAACCGCATGGGACTATCAAAGCCACATCTTCAGCGTGGGCGCTCGATACAATTTCTAATCGTCCTCTCACGATAGCCAAAGGCCGGCGGCCTGTGCCGCCGGCCTTTTCTTTTGCCGACAGCCAGATTTTTCTCGTGCCATTTCCGCTCCGGTTTCAGCGTTGATGTCTTTTCACCGCACCGGCCGACCAGAATACCCACTTGAGTCTGTCGGCGCCGCGATCTCCGCCGAACCCGGCATGGCGATCATTGCGGCGGTGGATAGTGGTGACGCCGTGCGGTCGAACCGGCAAGGCGTTGGCCTACACACACGCTGGACGTGTTCCGCCGACCGGCCCTCGACGCAACAACATCTCACTCCCTGTGACCGGACCCGGGGTTGACCAAATCGGGTCTGGACCTGATACCGCGCCATCCCCATTTCACGGGTCTGCTCGGTGCTGCGCGCCGACGCCCCGTTTGACCGTATCAGGAGCCCGCCCATGACCACTCGCGTCGCCATCAACGGCTTTGGCCGCATCGGCCGTCTTGTTCTTCGCTCGATCGCCGAGCATGGCCGCAACGATATCGAGGTGGTGGCGATCAACGATCTGGGCCCGGTGGCGACCAACGCCCACCTGCTGCGCTACGATTCCGTGCACGGCCGGTTCCCCGGCACGGTCGAGGCCGGCGACGACTGGATCGATGTCGGCACCGGCAAGATCCGCGTCACAGCCGAGCGCGATCCGGCCAACCTGCCGCACAAGGAACTGGGCGTCGACATCGCCTTTGAGTGCACCGGCATCTTCACCGCGCGCGACAAGGCCGAGGCCCACCTCAAGGCCGGCGCCAAGCGCGTGCTGATTTCGGCTCCCGGCGCCAATGCCGACAAGACCATCGTTTACGGCGTCAACCATGACGTCCTGACCGCCGACGACACCATCGTCTCCAACGCCTCGTGCACCACCAACTGTCTGGCCCCGGTCGCCAAGGTCCTGCACGACCTGGTCGGTATCGAGCGCGGCTATATGACGACCATCCACGCCTACACCGGCGACCAGCCGACGCTGGATACGATGCACGGCGACCTCTACCGCGCCCGCGGCGCTGGCCTCAGCATGATCCCGACCTCGACCGGCGCGGCCAAGGCCGTGGGTCTGGTCCTGCCAGAACTGGCCGGCAAGCTGGACGGCTCATCCATTCGCGTTCCGACCCCGAACGTCTCGGTCGTCGATCTGAAGATCGTCGCCGGTCGCGACACCACCGTCGAAGAGGTCAACGCCGCGATTCAGGCCGCCGCCGACGGCCCGATGAAGGGCGTGCTGGCAACCACCTCGGATCCGGTCGTCTCCAGCGACATGAACCACATCGCCAACTCCTCCACCGTCGCCCTGCCGCAAACCCAGGTCATCGACGGCTCGCTGGTCCGCGTGCTCAGCTGGTACGACAATGAATGGGGCTTCGCGACCCGCATGAGCGACACCGCCCTGGCGATGGCCAAGCTGATCTAGTCATCGGCTCAAGCTGAAGTGAATTGGGCGCGCTCCTCGTGGGGCGCGCCTTTTTCTTTGCCCGCACCTACACCTTGGCGCCCGCTCCTTCTGCGGGCACAGTCCCCCCACGGGCACCGGGGGGAACGCCATGCGACTGACCATGACCGCCATCGCCGCGCTGGCGCTGGCCGCCGCCGCGCCTGCGGTGGCCGATGCGACGGTGGAGGGGTCCCTCGCCGATCTGATCGACAACCCCATCCTGTGCGCCCCGCCCGACGATGCGGCGGATGAGGCGGGCGCGCCGGTGGCCGAGATGGTCATGGTCGAGGGCTTCGGCACGGGCGGCTTTCGCATCGATACCGCCAATCCGCAGGCCCAGGCCTGGTTCGATCACGCGGTACGGCTGCGCTGGGCCTTCGAACACACGGAATCGGTTCGCGCCTTTCAGAAAGCCCGTCTGCTGGACCCATCCTGCGCCATGTGCGCCTGGGGCGAGGCCTGGGCCATGGGGCCGAACCTGAACGGCGGCGGGGCCGGCGAGGACGTCCGGCGCAATGCCCTGACCATCGCCCGCGAGGCCCGCCGCCTGGCCCGCGGCGCCGATCCCGTCCACCGCCAGATGATCGACGCCCTGATCCAGCGCTACTCAGGATTCGAGCGCAGCCGAGCCAGCCGCTTCGCCCAGCGCATGGACCAGATCGCCCGCGACCATCCCGCCGATGTGGCGATCGCCGCCATCACCGCCGACGCCTGGATGTTGATGGTCGACGAATGGTGGGACGACGAAGGCCGGGCCACCGATCCCAGCGTCACGCGGGCCGTCGAGATCCTAGAGGCCGCCCTGGAACACTCGCCCGACGATCCGGGTGCCATCCACCTGTACATCCACCTGACCGAATGGTCCGACGACCCGCACCGGGCCATTCCCTACGGCGAGCGCTTGGCGCTGCTGGCACCGGGGGCCAGCCATCTGGTCCATATGCCGTCGCACACCTTCTTCCGGGTTGGACGCTATCGGGACGCCATGATGTCCAACGTCAACGCCGTGGCCCTGGACGTCCGCTATGACGAACAGGCCTCGCCGCCGGGCGGTGTGCGCGGGATGCGGCTACACGGCCACAATATCCATTTCGGCATGGGCGGCGCCTTGATGTCCGGCGGGGCCGACGAGGGGCTGCGGCTGGCGGAACGGTTCCTGGCGCTCTACGCGCCCCCGCACCCTCGCATGGACACGGCCTGGGGCCAGGCCACGGCCAACAACGCCTATGCCCTGTTCGGCCGCTTCGGGTCGGAGGCGCAGATCGCAGCCCTGGTTGAGCCGCCGGACTCCAAGCCCTTGCAACGGATCGGCCTGCGCTATGCCCGCGGCGAAGCGGCCGCCCGGCGCGGCGACGCCGACGCCGTGGCCCAGCAGGCCGCCGAGATCGCCCGCCTGCGCGCCGACCTGCCGCAGGGCGCCGACCACGCCTTCACCGACGCCTTCAGCGAGGTCTTCCAAAGGGTTCTGGAGGGCCGCGCCGCCATGATCCGCCGGGATTGGCCCGCCGCGATTCAGGCCTATGGCCGCGCCGCCGCCCTCCAGGGCGAGGGCGAGGAAGGCGGCGATCCGCCGGTGATCTGGTTCCCGACCCGGCGCAGCCTGGCGGCGGCGCTTCTGGCCTCCGGCGATGCCGCCGGCGCCCGCGACAGGGTGCTGGAGCTGCTGGAGGACTGGCCCAGCGATCCCTACAGCTATTTTGTCCTGGCCGAGGCCTATGACGCCCTGGGCGAGCCCGACCCGGCGGCGCAGGCGCGCGCCGCCGGACGGGTCGAATGGATCGGCGGAACCATGTCGCTAGGGCTGGCCTGAGCGCCTAGAAGATACGCCCGATGCCTTCGCGGATGCGATCATGGACCCGGCGCTCGGCCTCTTCGGCCGCGACACGAGCCGCCCGCTCGGCTGCGGATTCCACAGCGCCGGACTGACCGCCTCGATCCCCACCGCGCGCCCGACCCTCGCCAGGGCGCCCGCCGCCGGCCAGCACCTGGCTCGACGCGCCCGGTCCAAGGTAGCGGACCGACGAAATCGTCCCACCAAAGTCCCGCAAGTCTGCCCGATCGCCCTCGACGGTCCGGCACTCGCCGCCGTAGTCGACGTGTTCGCATATCGACCAGCGTCCTTCAGCGGCCAGGCTGTAGGTGGAGTCGCCGAAGTCGAGCGCCTGGGTATGCAGGCTGGACGTATCGCGATCCAGGCTGATGGACCGTCCGCCGAAATTGTTGTCGTCAAACAGCACCAGACGCGCGGTCTGGCCGCCTTGGCGCGCGCCTCCGGACCCGCCGCCGCCGGCGGCCACCTGGGCGTCCACGGCCGCCGCGATCGCCGGGTCGCGCCCGGTTCTCTGGCCGTGCCAGGCCGATTCCGGCGCCTCGCCCGGATCGCAATAGTCCCAGTAGCCCTGAAACGTATCGCGCGCGCGATCGAACACCAGGGTCACAGCGCCCCAGTAGTAGGTGCCGTTGCGCTCGGCGCTGCAGCGCTGGTCCGCTGTGCCCTGATACCAGTGGCCCCTGAGGGTCGCGCTGCCGTCGCCGTCATAGACTTCGAGAATTCCGTCGACGCGCCCGGCGTCCGAACCATCGTCTGACAATCCATCGTAGCGGGCGGCAGCGCCGTCTCGATCCCACCGTTCAATCGTCATCCGACCGAAGGACGAATCATAGACGCCGCCGATCACCTGGGGCTCGAAGTCGACCCGGTAGGCGCCCTGACCTTGACCCTGGCCTTGCGCCTGTCCGCCCGAGCCGCCGCCCGCCCACGAACCTGAGCCGCCGCCCGATCCACCACCGGCGTCGCCCCAGTCGCCCGGCCCAAGATAGCGAGCTGAGGACAGGCTGCCGTTCCAGTCGCCCATGTCGCTGATCCGGCCCTGCACCACGCGGCACCCGCCGCTGTAGCCGGCGTCCAGACAGACCTCCCAGCGCCCCTCGGCGATCAGGCTGCGGGCCGCATCGTTGAAGCGCACCCGATCCAGGTTCTCGATGCTACGGTCGGCCCTATAGGAATCGCCGCTGTAACCCGGCTCGGAAAACAGCCGAAGCGACTGTCCACTCTGAGCCGCCGCCACGCTTGGCGCCAAGATCGCAATCGAGATCACGCCGATGCTTGCTGCTGTTTTTTTCATCTGATCCATCCTGTCCAGGGAGCCCCTACAGACAGGAACGCGAGATCACCGGGAAACCGGACACTCGGTCATTGCGGGGTGATCAATCCGCACCGCCCGGCGTCACGCTGGGGTCGACAATCGCTGACGAAAGGCCTCGGACAACGGCTCCGATTTCCCATCGACGGCCCGCACATAGGTCATGACGGCGGTACACAGCCCTTCGCCATCACGGCTCATCTGGACCCCCAGGGCATAGCTCGAACGCCCGATCCGTTCGCACCGGACCGCCAGCGACAGCAGATCATCGAACCGGGCCGAGGCCCTGAAGGTCAGGTGGGCGTCAACCACGAAGGTCTGGCCAAATTCATCCCGACAATGCTCCATGATGCCGTTGGCCCGCATGAACTCGGTCACGGCAACGTCGGCGTACATCAGATAGTTGGCGTTGAAGACGACCTCCTGGCCGTCCACTTCGCCCCAGCGGACCCGGATCTCAGTGGTGGTCATGGATCGCTTTCTGTCCAGGTTCGCGAGATTACGCCCAAGTCTGTTCTTATCGCCCTTCTCCCCTTGCGGGAGAAGGTGGGCCGCGAAGCGGGTCGGATGAGGGGTGGAAGGTCCTCTCTGCCACATCTTGCCGACCGCTCGCGCTGTTATCGGACAGGTTCGTGCGACCCCTCAACCGTCACTTCGGCTTCGCCGAAGCGCCACCTTCTCCCGCAAGGGGAGAAGGGGTGTCGGCGGATGACTCACCCTCAATCTCCACCGCCGCCGCCGCCGTCACCGCCGCCGTCGGACGGGTCATCGGAATGGGCCGAGTCGCCGCCGTCGGACCCGCCTGATTTGCGGCCTCCACCGGCAGCGCCGCCGATCAGTCCCGCCGCCGCGCCGAAGGCCGCGCCCAGCGCCAGGCCCATCGGAATATTGTCGATCGCCACCCCCAGGGCCAGGCCAAGGGCGATCCCCGCGCCCATGCCTATGGCCGCGTTGTTCCCGCGCTGGCCCATCTTTCGCCTCTCCCGTCGCACAATCGTGGAATCGACCCTAGATTAGCGCCATGTCGAATCCCAGCACCGCCCAACCCCGCCTGGTCAAGGTCGCCGTCATCGGCTCCGGCCCCGCCGGCTGGACCGCCGCCATCTACGCCGCGCGCGCCATGCTCGAGCCGGTGGTCATCGCCGGCCTGCAGCCCGGCGGCCAGCTGACCATCACCACCGATGTCGAGAACTATCCCGGCTTCGCCGAGGTCATCCAGGGCCCCTGGCTGATGGAGCAGATGAAGGCCCAGGCCGAACACGTCGGCACAGAAATCATCCACGACATCGTCACAAAGGCCGATCTATCGCAGCGCCCCTTCCGCCTGACCCTGGATTCCGGCACCGAAATGCTGGCCGAGACGGTGATCATCTCGACCGGTGCCCAGGCCAAATGGCTGGGTCTCCCAAGCGAGCAGACGTTTCAGGGCTTCGGAGTTTCGGCCTGCGCCACCTGCGACGGCTTCTTCTATCGCGGCAAGACGGTGGCGGTGGTCGGCGGCGGCAATACTGCGGTCGAAGAGGCGCTGTTCCTGACCAACTTCGCCGAAAAGGTCATCCTGGTGCACCGCCGCGATGAACTGCGGGCCGAAAAGATCCTGCAGGAGCGGCTGTTCAACCATCCCAAGGTCGAGATCCTGTGGAACCAGGCCGTCGAAGAGATCGTCGGCGACTCCACCCCGCTGGGCGTCACCGGCGTGCGCCTGAAGGACACCCAGACCGGCGAGATCACCACCCGCGACGTCCACGGCGTCTTCGTGGCCATCGGCCACGCCCCGGCGTCCGAGCTGTTCAAGGGCCAGCTGGAGATGGACGGCTCGGGCTATCTGAAGGTCACGCCCGGCAAGACCGAGACCGCCATTGCCGGCGTCTATGCCGCCGGCGACGTCACCGATGACGTCTATCGCCAGGCCGTCACCGCCGCCGGCATGGGCTGTATGGCCGCCCTGGAAGCTGCCCGCTTCCTGGCCGAACAGGAGCACGCCGCCCAAGGCAAGCCGATCACCCACAAGGAAGCCGACGAGATCGGCGTGTGGTGATCCGCCGGGGTTGATCCACAAGGCGTCAGGCCCCAGGTGCAGGATCGTTCCCTGACCTGACGCCGGAGCCCGGATGCCGCACCACGACAGCCTGATCCTGATGCTCGTGGCCGGATTCGTCCTGGCCTTCGTCTTCGGCATGGCGGCGGTGAAGCTGAAGCTGTCGCCCCTGTTCGGCTATCTGTTGGCCGGGGTCGCGGTCGGGCCGTTCACGCCGGGCTTCGTGGCCGACGCCAAACTGGCGCCTCAGCTGGCCGAGATCGGCGTCATCCTGTTGATGTTCGGGGTCGGACTGCACTTCTCGCCGCAGGACCTGATGAAGGTGCGCAAGATCGCGGTGCCGGGGGCCCTGGCCCAGATCGCGGTCGCCACCGGCCTGGGCTGGGGCGTGGGCCGTTTGATGGGCCTGGGCGACGCCGAGGCCCTGCTCCTGGGCTTTTCGCTGTCCGTGGCCTCCACCGTCGTGCTGATCAAGGCCCTGGAACAGCGCGGCCAGATGAAGTCCGAGATCGGCGGCGTCGCCACTGGCTGGCTGATCGTCGAGGACCTGGTCATCGTCTTCGCCCTGGTGCTGCTGCCCCTGATCGTCTCGGCCTCGAGCGAGACCTTTGACGCCGCCTCCCTGGCCGGCAGCGTCGGCTGGACCCTGATCAAGGTGGTCGCCTTCGTGGCCCTGATGCTGGTGGTCGGCGGGCGCGTCCTGCCCTGGGTGCTGACGATGATCGCCCACACCCGCTCGCGCGAGCTGTTCACCCTGGGCGTGCTGGCCATCGCGCTGGGCATCGCCTGGATCGCCTATGAGGTCTTTGGGGCCTCGTTCGCCCTGGGGGCCTTCGTCGCCGGCCTGGTCCTGAACGGCACGCCGCTGGGCCACAGCGCGGCCGAGCGTTCGCTGCCGCTGCGCGATGCCTTCGCGGTGCTGTTCTTCGTTTCGGTCGGGATGCTGTTCGATCCGATGGTCTTGGTGCGCGAGCCCTGGGCCGTGGCGGCGGTCCTGGCCATTATCGTCATCGGCAAGACCCTGGCGGCGCTGGCCATCACCACCGTCTTCAGGGTCGAGCGGCGGACCAGCCTGACGGTCGCCGCCTCCCTGGCCCAGATCGGCGAATTCTCATTCATCCTGGCCGCCCTGGGCGTCAGCCTCGGCGCGATGTCCGCCGGTACTCACGACCTGATCCTGGCGGCGGCACTCCTTTCGATCGCTCTGAACCCTTTGGTCTTTGCCATTACCGATCGGCTGGGGCGTACACCAAAGGCGGAGACCGCCTGACGGTCAGGGCTATCTCCCCTTGCGGGAGAAGGACCGAAGCTATGTCCTACGGCAGCGGCGAAAAGGCGTGTGCTTCACGCAGGGCAGCAGCCTTGGCCACGACCATCGGGCAGGCGGACTTCCAGTAGTCGGCGTCTTCGACACGCTGAGCCGCCGTGCGCTCAACCGCCCGCAGGCGACGCGCCGCAGCATTGGCGAGCAGGCGGGCGTGCAGGGCCCGGGCACTCGGCTCCTCGACGCGCGGGGCACCCGGTGTCGCCACGGCATCAGCCGTCAGGGGTCGGACGGTGGCATGATTGATCGAGATAAACATGATCTAAGTCTTCTGCTGGGCTCTCGAGTCTGGCTTTGCCAGACCAGAACGTCAGTTGCGGACGCATCCTGCATCCGCACATGGTTAACCCCTCAGGCCTGTGGATAGTTCCGCGAGTTGTTCAAATTTAGGCAGAGATTCCAATACCTTATATTAACGATTCATTAACCTTCTCGCTTCGTTCTCACACGATGGAAACGCCCAATCCATTGATTTAAAAGGCGCGCAGCCTCAATCGCCTCCCTCTTTCTCTCCACAGAACAGTCCCCATTCTGTGCACGGACTGATGCACAGCTCGATTCGTCGGGGAGTGGTTCAGTCGAACCCTTTCTGCGCTGCCCTGGCCCCGCCATACCAAGCCCATGCGCCTCGACGAACGATTCCTGGACGAGCTGAAAAGCCGCCTGCGCCCTTCGGAGGTGATCGGGCGCACCGTCAAGCTCAAGCGCCAGGGCCGCGAATGGGTCGGCCTTTCTCCCTTCACCAAGGAGAAATCGCCCAGCTTCTTCGTCAATGACGACAAGCAGTTCTTTCACGACTTCTCGTCAGGCAAGCACGGCGACGTCATCACCTTCCTGCAGGAAACTCAACGACTCAGCTTCATGGAGGCGGTCGAGCGCCTAGCCGCCGAGGCCGGCATGGCCTTGCCCGCGCCCGATCCCCAGGCCGCCCGCCGTGAGGAGGAGCGAAAGGGTCTGGAGCACTGGCTGGAGGAGGCCGCCCGCTGGTTCGAGGCCCAGCTTCGCCGACCCACAGGTCAAATGGCTCGCGACTATCTGGCGCGACGTGCCCTGCCCGAAGATCAGTGGGGCCGATTCCGTCTGGGCTATGCGCCGTCCAGCCGCACGGCCCTGCGCGATGCCCTGGTCCAGAAGGGCGCCAAACCCCAGGAGTTGATCGACGCCGGCCTGCTGATCCGACCCGAGGACGGAGGTGCGCCCTATGATCGGTTCCGTGATCGTCTGATCTTTCCGATCGCCGACGCCCGCGGTCGTCTGATTTCCTTTGGAGGTCGCGCGCTCGATCCCGAGGCCCGTGCCAAATACCTGAATGGCCCGGAGACGCGCGTCTTTCACAAGGGCTCCAACCTATACGGCCTGAGCGAGGCGCGCCGCCTGATGGCCCAGAGCGGCGACGATGCCCGGCTGTTCGTGGTTGAAGGCTACATGGACGTGATCGCCTGCCAGCGGGCCGGGATCGCCGCCGTCGCCCCGATGGGCACCGCCCTGACTGAAGAGCAGATGGCCGTTCTGTGGCGGGTCACACCAACGCCGGTTCTGTGTTTCGACGGTGACAACGCCGGACGCCGCGCCGCCATGCGCTCGCTGGACCGGGCCCTGCCGCTGCTGAAGCCGGACCGGACGTTTGATTTCTGCCTGCTGTCCGGCGGCATGGACCCGGACGACGTGCTGCGCGAGCTGGGCGCGCCGGGCCTGAAGAAAGCCCTGGCTCAGACCACGCCCTTCTCGGCGCTGCTGTTCGAGCGTGAGCGCGAAGAGGTCGGCCCGCTCGATACGCCCGAGAAGGAAGCGCACCTGGTCGCGAACCTGCGCAAAGCCGCTGCGACCATCGCCGACCCGGAGCTGTCCCGGACCTACAAGGAGTTCCTGGTCAACGCCTTCTACCAGCACGTCCGACCCTCCGAGGCCGAGCGCAAACAGGCGAATCGAACGCTCTATCGTGACCGGCGCGCCCGCACCGCCGCCGACCTGACGCGGGTCACGCCCGAGGCCCGCAGCGCCGCCGCCACCTTGTCCCAGGCCCCCCGCCCGCTGGTCGCGGCCGTGGTGGAGGGCCTGATCGCCCATCCCGAGGTGGTACGCGAGAAATCCGAGCTGCTCGGCGTCCAGGGTGTCGGCGACGACGGTCTGGACCGCCTGATTGGGGACCTCATCCCACTGGTCGAGGACCTGGGTGACGCCGCCGAGAGTCTGATCCGGGCCAGACTGGCCTCGATGGGCCACGAAGAGACGTTGCGCCGGATCGAGCGCACAGCGCCCCTGGCCCATGCCGGCTTTCTCGACCGCACCCTGCCCGAGCGCGAAGCCGGGCGCGACCTGATACGGGCGCTGGAGCTGGTTCAGCAGTCAGTCAGCCTGAGCCGCGCCCTGGAGGAACTGAAGGGCGACCTGTCCGGCGGCGCGGCCCTGGATTCCCGGGCCTTCTCGCAGCTCAAGGCCGAACGCGACGCCGCATCACGCGCCTTGATCGCGGGTCAGCTCTGGCCGGACGCGACGGTGCATTAGACGCCGGGTCGCGAGAAGCGGACCCAATCCCTTGACAGACTGGCCTTCGCTCGCCATTTCGAGGCCTTCGGACCTTGAAACGTCTATGTGAGCGGTGCGACGGCGGCGGCAGATGACCGACCGACCCGTCAGGGCAAGGACGCCCCCCTCGCCGATGTGACCGTCCGGATGGTCGATGACCCTCAAGGTCCCGGTGCTGGTGGCGGCGCGGGGCGGTTTTGCCGTTGGTGGTGGATGTATCGGCGTCCAGCTCGGATCGGCAACCGTCCAGAAGCCTTCCCCCTTTGGGATTCGGGCGGGATCGGCCGCGTCGACATTCCGTCCGTGTGGACCATCGAGACCGGGGCTGACCGTCTGATGACCTGCATGGTTCTTGCATGACCGGACCCGTTCCGGCCGGAGACTTGAATGACCGCCAAAGCGGATACCCAGGACAACGATCAGGCCAACGACGGCCCGCTGCTCGACCTTACCGACGCCGGCGTCAAGAAATTCATCAAACAGGCCAAGGCCCGCGGCTACGTCACCATGGACGAGCTGAACAAGGTCATGCCGTCTGAAGAGGTGACGCCGGACCAGATCGAAGACACCCTGGCGATGCTGTCCGAGATGGGCGTCAATGTCGTCGAGGCCGAAGAGGACGCGCCGGAAGGCACCGAGGTCGCCAACCGGGAGGAAACCGCCGTCGTCGAGACGGAGTCCAAGCCCGCGTACGACCGCACTGACGACCCGGTGCGGATGTATCTGCGCGAAATGGGCTCGGTCGAGCTGCTCAGCCGCGAGGGCGAAATCGCCATCGCCAAGCGCATTGAAGCCGGCCGCGACACCATGATCCGCGGCCTGTGCGAAAGCGCCCTGACGTTCGAGGCCATCATGGTCTGGCGCCAGGAACTGGAAGAGGGCCGTATTCTGCTGCGCGAGGTCATCGACCTTGAGAGCACCTATTCGGGCCCGCCGGTCGACAACTCAGTCCCGCGCCCCGAGGGCGAAGAGGAAGAGGCCGAGCCGGAGGCCAAGGCCGAAGAGAAATCCGACGAGTCCGAATCCGATGACGAGGACGACGACGACTTTGACGACGGGGCTGGGCTGTCGGTGTCGGCCATGGAGGCCGAACTGCGCGATGGCATCATGGAAATCCTGGACGGGGTGGCATCCGATTTCGGAGCTTTCCGCAAACTCCAGGACAAGCTGGTCAGTGCCCGCCTCGGGGGAAGCGACCTGTCGGACAAGGACCGCAAGGCCTACATCGGCCTGACCACCTCGATCTCGGACAAATTGAAGTCCCTGACGCTGAACAATGCGCGCATCGAGGCCCTGGTCGATCAGCTCTATGCGATCAACCGTCGCCTCATCGGCCTGGAAGGCCGGCTGCTGCGTCTGGCCGACAGCTACGGCATTTCGCGCCCCGAGTTCCTCAAGGCCTATTTCGGCTCGGAGCTGAACCCGGCCTGGACCGAACAGGTCAAGGATATGGGCGTGCGCTGGACCAAGTTCATGGAGAACGAGGCCACCGCCGTCACCACGATCCGTGCAGACGTCGCCGCCATCGCCACCGAGGCAGGTCTGCCCATCGACGACTATCGCCGCACTGTCCAGACGGTCCAGAAGGGCGAGCGTGAGGCCCGTCAGGCCAAGAAGGAAATGGTCGAGGCCAATCTGCGCCTGGTCATCTCCATCGCCAAGAAATACACCAACCGCGGCCTGCAATTCCTTGATCTCATTCAGGAAGGCAACATCGGCCTGATGAAGGCGGTCGACAAGTTCGAGTATCGCCGCGGCTACAAGTTCTCGACCTACGCCACCTGGTGGATCCGTCAGGCGATCACCCGCTCGATCGCCGACCAGGCGCGCACCATCCGTATTCCGGTGCACATGATCGAGACGATCAACAAGATCGTGCGCACCCAGCGCCAGATGCTGCATGAGATCGGCCGCGAGGCGACGCCGGAAGAGCTGGCCGAACGCCTGGCCATGCCGCTGGAGAAGGTCCGCAAGGTCCTCAAGATCGCCAAGGAGCCGATCTCGCTCGAAACGCCCATCGGCGACGAGGAAGACAGCCACCTGGGCGACTTCATCGAGGACAAGAACGCCATCCTGCCGATCGACGCGGCCATCCAGTCGAACCTGCGTGAGACGACCACGCGCGTGCTGGCCAGCCTGACCCCGCGCGAGGAGCGCGTCCTACGGATGCGCTTCGGCATCGGCATGAACACCGACCACACGCTCGAAGAAGTCGGCCAGCAGTTCTCGGTCACCCGCGAACGCATCCGTCAGATCGAAGCCAAGGCCCTGCGCAAGCTCAAACACCCGAGCCGCAGCCGCAAGCTACGCAGCTTCCTGGACAGCTAGCTTGCCCGGTGGGCCCACCGCCCGTTGTGTAGTCGGATTTTCTTACGAAATCTGACGCCGCCCTTCCTTTCGCCTGTCATGATCCCAGCTATCGTGTGGATCGCATTGGACAGGGGAAGGCGCGGATGCTCAAGCCATCGCACGCATTGCCGCAAAGGTCGGCCTCGGAGCTCTTCACGGACCGCGAGGACCATCGCGCACGCTTCGGCCGCGCCCTTGATGACGTGCAAGCCCTGGACGTGTACCGCGTCGTCACCTGGTACGGTGTCGGTGGCCAGGGCAAGTCAGCGCTTCAGGCCGAGTTCGGGCGGATGCTCGAGCGCGCCCGCGGCCAATGGGTCAATGCGCGGGGCCGGCGCCTCGCCTCCGGGCTCGTCGATCTGGAGAATCCAGCCAACCGCAATCCGGCCCAGGCCCTGCTGTCGTTGCGGCTGCAACTGGCTGAACATGGTGGCCTGACCTTTCCGGCCTTTGATCTGGCCTTCGCCCGCTATTTCAGCCTGGACCAGCCGGGCAAGGACATCCGAGCAACGCACCCGGAGCTGTTCCGCGCGGGCTCGGAGGTGCTGAGCGACGTTCTCGGCCTGGCAGAGGATGTCGCGAACGTCATCCCCGGTTACGCCTTCCTGACCAAATATGGAGCCAAGCTGGCGGCGCGCGGCGCTGAGGCCATGCAAACCTGGTGGGACCGGCGCGGACGCGCGCTGCTCGTGGGTATCGACGAGTTGTCAATCGACCAATTGGCCGGTGCCCTACCCAAATACCTCGGCTATGATCTGTGCGAGGCCATGGCGGCGGATCGCGGCCCGCGAGTCGTCATCCGTTTCGATACCCACGAGGCGCTTTGGCGTGATCGCGGCCTGAAGGACGGACCCGGAGCGCTGCTGGCCGACGACTGGTTGCGTCGTCTGGTCCAGGACACACCCGGCGCGGTGGTCATAATCACTGGCCGGGACAAGCTGCGGTGGGGCGAAATTGACGCAGCGTGGGATGAGGTACTGGAACAGCATCTGCTGGGCGGGCTGTCCCACGCGGACGCCACTGAATTCCTGACCCGCGCCGGTATTTCCGACGCGGCCATCCGTGATCGCATGATCGCCGCCGCCGCCGGCGAACCCGGTGAAGGTGCCCTGCCCTATTATCTGGACCTTGAGCGCGAGACGCACGACGCCATCGTTGCCCGCGGAGTCACACCCTCACCCAACCAATTCGGCGGTGGGCGCGCCGAAATCCTGGCCCGCTTCCTGGCCCACCTTGACCCCGAGACGGAACGCAGACTGCGACTGGCGAGCTATCCCGAGACGCTGGATCCCGAGAGCCTGGCGGTGTTGTCGCGAGATTTCCTCAAGGAACCGGACACGGAGGGCTGGAAGCGGTTTCTGGCACGGGCCTTCGTCGAGCATTCCGCAGACGGTCCGCCGAGCCTGCACCGGTTGACGCGGGCCACCTTGCAGGCCTCCGAGCGTGAGGACCATTGGGACCGGTTTAAACTGATCCACTGGAGCTTTCATGAGGATGCCCGGCATCGCCTGTCGCCGGACACGGCCCCGGTAAGCTCCGACGACGAACAGCATCTCAAGACGGCACTGGCCCATTATATCGCCTTGGGGTCGCCGCGAGTGATCCAGTGGACCCTGGATCGTCTGCAACGGTTCCAGGACGCAGCCCGATCCCGCACGGTCGAAGCAGTCGCCGACCGCCTGCGCGTCCTGGCAGAGGGGCAGCCGGGCATGGATCTGTCGTTTGCCTCCATCTTGACCTGGCAGGCCGTCGCAGCCGCCGATCTGGGCCGGCTTCCCGAGGCTGAGGCCCTGTACCGACAGGGGTTGGCGGTGTTCCAGGAGCATCTGCCGCCCGATTCACCTCAGACCTTGGCCACGCTCGGCAATCTGGCGGGCACCCTGATCGACCAGGACCAGTTCGGCGAGGCGGAGGCCCTTTACCGGCAATCGCTCGAGGGCGAGCGCCGTGTCCACGGTGACGACCACCCTGCCGTCGCCGTGGTTCTCAGCAATCTGGCAATGACCTGCCTCTACCAGGGCCGTTTCGCGCAAGCCGGCGAGCTCCTCGACCAGGCCTTGGGCATCTATGTCCGGGCGCTCGGCCTCACAGATTATCGCACAGCCACAACCCAGCTCGGGGTCGCCAGTATGATGATTGACCTCGGCCGATACGATGAGGCTTCGGACCTGATCGACACCGCCTCAGCGACACTGGAGGCGGCCTTCGATCCCGATCACCCGCGTGTGTGGAACGCCAGGACGTTCCAGGTATCGCTCCTCACCGAGCGGGAGGAATACGAGGCTGCGATCGCGATCTGGCCATCCGTCCTGCAGGGGCTGGAAGCCCGCCTCGGCGCGAGCCATCCCTGGACGATCTCGGCCAGACGCGGTTTCGCGACGGCGTTGCGCGGGCACGGACGGTTCGAGGAAGCTCGCCGGATGGGTGAAGAGCTTCTCACCGAGATCGATCTTCAGGGAAGCGGTAGGTCCATCGAAGCCGCCCAGATCCACAGGGGCCTGGCTGAAGCCCTGATCGCCCTGGGCCAGGACGGCCCGGCCGGGATGCACCTTCAGACAGCTCGCGAGATTCTCGAGACAAAGTGGGCCGCGGATCATCCCCATTGGTCGTTGATATGGCTGGTCGAGGCGAAACTCGCGGCGCGGCAGGGTGACATCGCGGCCGCCCTCTCCCGCCTTGCTGAGGTCGATCAGGTTCTGGACGCCCTCGGGACCCCTCCCGAGCACACCCCCCGCCGGGAGGCTACGGACCTCAGAGCGTCGCTGACGCCCTAGAGGGCGACCTGACGATCCTGCCCCGGCGCCAAAGCCAGCGTGAACCGGCGGTTCTGTCGCGGCAGGATGATGGTCAGGCCCTGAACACCTTGGGCCGACCGGGCCGTCAATTCCCAGCGCCCGTCCCGTTGGACCAGGTCGGCTTCAAGGGCATCGCGGGCGCTCCACCACGCCCCAAATTCTGCGAGCGACCCCATCCAGGCACGCTCCCGCCAACGCTCCAGCACGCCGCGCGTGTAGGACAGCTTGTGATCGGTGATGTCGGGGTGGGTCAGGATCACCACAACGCCGCGGTCCTGAGCGATCCGGTCGATCAGCGCCAATCCGTCGTCCAGGCGTGCGCCCATCGGAGGGTCCAGCTCATCTTCGATCGTCACCGGATATTCGAAGACCGGCACCAGCGTCCCGTCTGCGCGACCGCTGGTGAGCTGGAACGGCAGATGGCTCATGGTCAGGTTGGCACTGATCGAGGACGAATGCCGATAGCCGGTCGCCTGCAAGGCCTCCGGCAACGAAAACGGGTAGGACAATCGACCGGGTCGGAAGCTCACCACCTCGGCCCCTGTCAACTCCTCCAGCAGCCACTTCGAGACGCGAAGCTCGCCCAGGATGGTCGCGCCTTCAACGTGAAAGTCGTCCGTCACGATCGGACGGTAACGCGGATACCGCTCGCGACCGGTCCCCATCTGGAGATGCTCCAGCTCGCGCGTATGGGCCACGGTGTGGCTGCCGACGTCCATGCCCATGTCGACCAGCTCCGAGATGGTACCGGCGGCTGCCTGGTCGAAGAAGGGTTCATCATTCCAGTCGCGCATATACTTCGTCTGGATGAAGAAGGTGCCCTGGACCCCTGCCTGTGCCAAGGTGTCGGCATAGGCCCGGCTGTTGGTGATCGATGGCCCGAAGTCGACGTCGTGTGTGAAGATGATCGAGACATCCCGGTTGCCTGGCACCGTGTCGATCAACCACGGCATCGGTTCGCCCTGGACGTAGATGTCTCTCAGCCAGCGGAAATAGGTGTCGACCGACGGATCATAGGCGTTTGTGTAGCCGCGCGACATCGACTCGGCCCGTCCGTTCTTGGACCGCTGGGCCAGCGCCCCCAGATCGACCCCTAGCACACAGGTCCGTCCCGGCCCGACCGCCCGGCACGCAGCCGCGACTGATCCGTCCTCAAAGGTCGCCTCGATCCGGGCGTTCCGGGCCGAATAGCCGGTTGAAGCCACCTGGGTCTCCCCATGCCCCGACACCACCACCTGATCGGCGGCCGGTCGACCGGTCTGCGCGACCCAGTTCAGTCGGGTTCGCGCCGTCGTCGTTGCGCCGGGAGCGACCCCGAACAGCTCATCCAGTCCCCCGCCGGCCAGCTGGAAGGCCACGACGGTACCGCCGTTGCGCGCGTGCTGCGCCAGGCCCCGCAGCTCCGGCCCGTCCAGAACCGAACCTGAGATGATCGGATAGACCAGCACCACCCTATGCTGCATCGCCCGGCTCACGTCCTCGGTGACGGTGATGGGAACGCCCAGCGCCCGGAACCCTCGAACCAGACCCAACCACCCGGACTCGGGATCGGTTACCAGGATCGCCAGCCGGTTGGCCGCTCCGACGTCGAATTGCGATAGGGGGGTCGCTTGGGGCGCGGCGACACGGGTGACGTCCGGAGGGCCGCGCAGGCCTTCGTAGCGGACCATCTCGCTGGCCGGCAGGGTGCGACCGTCAGAGATGCGGTTCCAGATCCACCAGCCACCAACAACAGCCAGTATAACGACCAAGATACCCAATGCCGGCAGCCGGTATCTCGAAAGGCGTGGCGACATCGGTTCTGCCCAGTCCGCAGGTGCGAAGGCGCACGATCGCACCTTCGATCCAGCGATGACCGACGCAACCTAAGAGGCTGTTAATCGAGATCTCGAAACGGCGGCGAGGCGACCCGAGCGGCCTAGTTCCGGAAGCCCGTGCGGGTCATCTCACCCCACACGTGAGACTTGCGGTGCCACTGCCACATCCCGCGCAGTCGCCACACGCTGACCAGCTGGCGATAGCCGAGGTTCTCCAGAACGGCCGCACCGGCCAGCTTCAGAAGGTCTCGCGTACGCGGAAAGCGCCTCAGCTCCATCTCTTCAAGCGCCAGCGCCCCGACCGACACCACAACACCCAGAGTGACCGTCACCGCGAAGAACGCCATGAAATAGTCGAAGGACAACAGACCCAGCATCCATAACAGCGGCACCAGGATCCAACCCAGCAGGTCCGCGACCGGCCCGAGCACATCGCTGACCAGGACATTTCCCATTCCCATCCAGCCGACCCGACCGTAGCGCGGATCACCCAGCATATCGCGATGCTTGGCATAGACCTCCAGCGCTCCGCGATGCCAGCGCGACCTCTGACGGCCCAGCACGTCCAGCCTTTCCGGGGCCTCGGTCCAGCAGACCGGTTCGGGCACAAAGGCGACGGTGTAGTCCCGACCCTCTTCAAGGGCCCGGCGATGCAGCTTGACGACCAGCTCCATATCCTCGCCGACGGTGCCGAGCGAATAGCCGCCGACCTCCACCACGGCCTTGCGCTGGAACAGCCCAAAGGCTCCCGAGATGATAAGCAGGGCTCTCAGCCGGCTCCAGGCCAGGCGGGCCATCAGGAAGGCACGCAGATATTCGACCGTCTGCAGCAGGGCCAGGATGTTGCGTGGAGCGCCGACCTCGACGACTCGACCATGCTGAACCCGACATCCATTGACGATGCGGATCGTGCCCCCAGCCGCCAGGGTGCCTTCGGGATTCTCCACGAAGGGCTGGCTGACACGCATCAGGGCGTCGGACTCCAGAATGCTGTCGGCGTCGATCGAGCACAGGATGGGCGCCCGACTCAGGTTGATGCCGGCGTTCAGAGCATCAGCCTTGCCGCCGTTGATCTTGTCGATCACCGTCAGCCGCGCCTGATGCGGCGATTCATAGATGGCGATGATCGGCTGGTGCGGACAGATCTCGTCATAGATCCGGTCGGTCCGCTTCAGTTCGAACGCGTCGATCAGGGTCTGGAGCGTCGCGTCCTTGGACCCGTCATTGATGACGATGACCTCGAAGACGGGATACTGAAGGGCCAGCAATGATCGCACGCTCTGCTCAATGCCGGCGGCCTCATTGTGGGCCGGGGCCAGGATGGCGATCGGCGGCGCGGCCTCGGCATAGCGACGCCACATCTGCTCGGACGGCGTGGCGCGCTCGCGCATCAGGGTGACACCGGCGATGGCCAGCTGCACCATGTGAACCAGCTGCTGCAGCACCCCCAGGAAGATGATGACGCCCGCCGCAACCTGCGCGAAGAAGATGGCACCCAGGCTCCAGGTCATGCCGCTAGGCCCTGGGTCTGGATCAACAGTTCAGCGGTGCGCCGGGCGCGCGGATGACCCCGCGCCGCAACCTCAGCGATGATCGCCTGTCCGGCCGGGCCCAGCTTGCTGAGGGCCGAGCCGGCATTGAAGCGCACGGCCCAGTTTTCATCCCCCAGCAGAAGGCCGAGAGGCTCGGCCAGATCCCGACGTTCGCACGCACCGATTGCCCGTGCCGCCTCGGCGCGAACCTGCCAGTCCTCGCTCGCGACGCCTTCGGACAGCACACGCCCCAGACCCGGTCGTCGCACCTGGGCCAGGGCGCGCAGGGCAGCCGCACGCACATTGGGTGAGGCGCTGTCGGCCGCCAACTGGTGGAGAGCTTCGTCACCTGGCGGCCAGTCCGCATCGGCAACCGAGTCAATCAACCGGACCCGAACCGCTTCATTGGCCGCTTCGTTCAAGATCCAGGGCAAGGCGCGCTGCGGGTGGGCCTCACCGATCTGGCCGGTCAGTTCCAGCCGATCCAGCGTCGCCCCGTCGCGCGTCTCAGCGTCGCGCTGAACATCCTCGATGGTGACCTCATGGCCCATTAGCCAGAGGGTGCGATAGGCCGCCAGGCTGACCTGGGGCAGCGGTTCATTGGCAATCGTGTTGAGGATGCGCACCGTCTCACGCCCCGGCATCGCCGCCATCGCCTCGATGAAGACCAGACGCCCGTCAGGGTCGCCGCGGCGCGCCAGACGCAGGAGCCGACGATACAGTCCACTGGCCCGCAGAACGCCACTCAGGCGCTCCATCTCCGGGCCCTTTATCAGTTCGGCCAGCTCCGCCAGATAGGCGGCCAGCACGGCCAGGGAGTTCACATCGCGGCGGTCCCAGATCAACGTCTCGCTTGGACCCAGCGCCACGTCCAGCAACTGTCGGCGGGTCTTGCGTTGCAAGGTCAGACGTTCGGCCCGGCGCGTCTCATGGACTTCACGCAGGCCGATCAGGGTCAGCATCCAGCCGACCGCCAGCGTCGCCAGGAGCGCCGCCAGCCACCAGATCAGCCACAGGACCGTCATCCTAGAACCGTCGTGTCAGAGACAGGGCCACCTCGTCACGATTGCCAAACGGCCCCCGGTCTTCGTGGACATAGGCGAGACGCAGATTCAGGGTCTGGCTCAGGTGCTGGCGCACGCCGACACCCCAGGCCCGGACATCAACGGTGAAGCCGTCCGAAGTTTCGGGCGCATCGCTGGCAGACACATCCATCCAGGTCGTCACTCCTACGAGCGCGACCTGGCCGCTCACCATCCAGCCGTTGCGGTCGGTACCGGTCTCGTCGCGCAGACGGATCCAGCGAGCCTCGCCGCCCCAGCGTGCCGCCTCCCACAGCAGGCCCGGTCGCACCGTCCAGATCTCGCCCACCGGATAGCGCGAAAAACGCACGTCCCCTACCGCCGCCAGGCCCGCCGTGTTCAGCTCGTAACGCGCGCCGGTGGCCATTGACAGCTCGGCCCGGTAGTCGGCGTCCGGAGCTCCCCCGACCGAGGCAAACACGGACAGGTCGCCCATGCCGTGCTCGATCCCCACCTCGCCATAGACATCGGTCCGGCCGAAGCGCCGGGTGTGCTCCACATTGGCCCAGCCCGACCACGCGGGCGCAAATCGACCGCCAATACCGACGCCGAACCCGGTCCAGTCGTCCTGGTTTTCAACGGTGCTACGGGTCGTCCACAAATCCAGTCGCTCGATCTGTGCCTGTGGGTTCGCCTCGGCCTGGGCGATCAGGAGGCGGGCCTCGTCATCGCCCTGGGCCGCCAGTGACCCGGCCAGGCGGCGGGCCTCCGTCGTGCGCCCCTGCGCCAGGGCGACCCGAGCCCGCGCCAGGGTCACGTCGCGATAGTCAGGGGCCAGGCCCTGCGCCCGGGCCAGCACCCGCTCGGCGTCGGCGAGTCGCTCGGTCGCATAATAGGCCAGACCCAGTTCCAGCAGGATATCAGCGTCGGTCGGCGACAGTCGTGCAGCCGCTTCCAGCGGCGGGATCGCGCCCTCGGCGTTGCCGGCGCGGCGCGCCTGGCGTCCCTGTTCCAGCAGTTCCGTCGGACCGGCCACAGCCTGGGCCACGGCGACGACTTCCAGTCCCATCATGTCGGGGCTCCACGAATTCCCAGTTCACCCAGTTGGCGCACCAGCGCCGACGGACTGAACGGCTTGGTCACATAGGCCAGGACGCCCAGCGGTTGAAGCGCCTCGAAATGGTCGTCGCGGGTCAGGGCCGTGATGACCACCACGGGCGTCATCTTCAGAGCCGGTTCGGCGCGGATCCGACGCAGGCATTCGAACCCGTCCATGCGCGGCAGGATCAATTCCAACAGCACCAGCACCGGCGGTCGCGCCTTCATCGCCGCGATCAGGGCCTCACCGTCACCGACGCTGGCCACCTCAAAGCCGGCATCACCCAGCACGCGCTCGAAGATCTCCTGCAGCAGCAGGTTCTCCTCGGCGACCAGAACATAGGGGGCGTCACGCGCAGCCATCAGAAGGACTCCGGGTTCAGATGACTACCTCAGGTCTCAAGACGGCGTAAACCAGGCCTCATCCTAGATCAGGCCGATCAGCTCGCGCCCGGCCAGGACGCAGAACAACAGCGCCGCCGCCGCCAGGAGCGTATTGGACACCCAGCCGTTGCGCCACTCCGGCGCCACGCGGGTCGAGTTCAACAGCCAGATCAGCGTCCCGGCCAGGAACGGCATGAACAAACTGCCCAGCGCCCCATAGGCGATGATCAGGGCCACCGGCCGGTCCATGAACAACAGCGCCATCGGCGGAAAGGTCAGCCACAGCGCATAGGCTTTGAACGCCGGCCCGCCGTCGGCCCCGATGCCGTCGTCCGCCGGCCGCCCGGCCATATGGGCCCAGAAGTCCCCGAACATCAGGCTGACCCCGTTCCACACCCCGATCAGCGACGAGAAGCTGGCCGCCCAGAACCCGACCAGAAACGCCGTCGCCACCCCCGGCCCGAAGCGCGCGGCCAGCACCTCGCCCAGATCCAGCAGGCCCCGATCCCCCTGCGCCAGGGCCACGCCGCCGGCGTGCAGCAGCTCGGCCCCCACGATCAGCATCGCCACCACGAACAGGCCGGTCATGCCGTAAGCCACCCAATTGTCGATCCGCATCACCCGGATCCACCCCGCCCCGCGCCAGCCCTTGGCCCTGAGCCAATAGCCGTAGGCGGCCATGGTGATGGTCCCGCCGACCCCGCCGATCAGCCCCAGCGTATAGAACAGCGACCCTTCCGGCAGGGTCGGCCACAGCCCGGTCAGAAGCCGCGGCAAGTCCGGCGCGACCACCACCGCCAGCCCGACCACGGTCACGAACATCAGCCCGACCAGGGCCGCCATCACCGTCTCGAATATCCGGTAGCCGCCGAGCCAGGTCAGCCCCAGCCCGATCAGCCCCGAGGCGATGGCGAACACCTTCAGCTCGACCGCCGGGAACAGCGCCGCCAGCGGCAGGGCCGAGGCCGACATCGCCGCCGCCCCATAGACGAAGCCCCAGACCACAACATAGACCGCAAAATAGGCCGTGGCCCAGTTCAGCCGACCCGTCCCCCCGAGGCTGGACCAGCCATCAAACATCGTGCGCCCCGAGGCCAGGGACCAGCGCCCCACCCCCTCGGCCAGGGCCACCTTGATCACCGCCCCGAGCACCGCGGCCCAGAGCAGCGCATAGCCATACCGCCCCCCCGCCGCCAAGGTCGCCACCAGATCCCCCGCCCCCACCCCTGTGGCGGCCGCCACCAAGCCGGGGCCGATGATCGACCAGCGGGGGGCGGGCGCGGACGGCTCGGCGGATGGGTCGGTCATGGGGTCACGCCGCCTGCCGCGTCACGAACTGGCCGTTGGGCAGCGGCGTGATCTCGCCATAGCGGACCAGGGTGGTCAGGGCCTGATGCACGCGCTGTTCGATCCGCTTGCCTCCGCCCTTGAAGGCGCGCGCGATGGCGGCGGCGTCCAGGGGCCGCGCCGAGGCCAACAGCACCGCGCGGATCGCCATGACCTGTTCGCCCTTGTCCTTGGGAAAGGTCGGCAGGGCCGTGTCTTGGGCCACCTCGGTCTCGTCCAGGTCCAGCTTGTCGGTCTGGGCCGCCGCGCCCTTGGCGAAGCGGGGAATCTGATAGTCGGGCCGCAGCCAGCGCACATGGCCGGCGGCTTCCTCGGCCGCCCGCTCGGCGTTCAGGGCGACCAGCCGCTCCAGGACCTGCTCGTCGCTGAGGTCGTGCGGCCAGCCATAGGCGTCGGCGGCGGCGCGGTCGATCTGCTCGTGCAGATCCTTGAGGATCAGCACCCGCCCGCGATCCTTCACGTCCTCGTCCTTGTCCGACAGCGCCTCGCCGGCCCTCAGCTTTTCCAGCACATTGTACAGGCCCGTCAGGGTCAGGTCGGGATGCTCGGCCTGAACCTGTTTGCGTGTCGCGTCCAACTCCTCGCCGAGATCCCGCAGGCGATCGCGGGTGGCCTCATCGGGATCCGGGAAGGGGAAGGGGTCGAAGCAACCACTTTTTGTGTAGCGGGGCCTGTCCTCAAGCACACCGCCGACATTTAGCGTCCACACAATATGCGTTCGACTGCTGACCACCGACAGATGCCAGCCGTCGTCGCTGGCGATCGCGACCAGCATATTGTCCGGCAGGATGCTGTCGTCGAGGAACTGAAACACCCGGTGTTTGGTCGTCTCGACCGTCGCGATGTAGCGGCTAAGGCCTTCGAGCGCGGGGCGAAGCTCTCGCCGCGGCTCCCCGAATATCCACCAGTTCTCACGGTATGAGGCACGGTTGTTGCTGTCGCGATCCGGTTTCACCGTGGCCAGCAGGTGCTGATAGACCTCCGGATAATCCCGCCGCACAGTTTCCGCCGTCAGGCCGAACAGGTCGATGACCATCACCCCGCGCGAATGGGCGGTCAGGTCGCGGCCGTTGCGATAGTCGCGGATATGGCGCTCCAGACCGGGACGACGGCCCAAACCCAGCGCCTCCGCTTCCTGTGGGGTGACGATGAAGCCCGAACCCATCAGTTGCACACCTCGCGAGGCTAACCCCTTGCTGGCCGCCAATGCTCCGGCTCGCGCCACATCCACCCCGACCGTCAGGTCCGAGTTGATCTTGCCCCGGCGCCGCACAAATCCGATGGCGGGATCGTCGGTTTCCAGCCCGGCCTCGGACACCACCTCCAACAGCTCGCCCTCGCGCGCCCCGGTCTGCGCCGCCGTCATGGCGATGCGCACCGCCGCGCTGTCCTTTGTGGCCTTGGTCCAGGGATGGTCGGGGATGGCGAAGATCAGGCTGATCGGGGCCTTGGCGTTCAGATGGCGCTCCATGACCCGGCGCTGGAACACCTGGCTGATCGAATTGGTGGTGACGAGGCCGAAGCGGCGCAGTGGCGTCTTCTTGCGCGTCAGCAACTCGGCGGCCCGGTCCCACCAGTACATGACGAAATCGGCACTTTCGTTCATGTGCGAATGCGCCCGCCACAGCGCCTCAGCGTATCCCGGCATCATGCGTGAGCGGATATCCTTGCCCCCAATGAACGGCGGGTTCCCCACGATGAACTCGGCCTCGGGCCAGTCGGGTCGGCGAGCGTTCGGGAATACCTGCACCGCGACCCCGTCCGTCATCTCGAACTGCAGCTCGGGAGAACCGTCCCAGGTCAGCACCGCGTCCTTGTTCTGGATATTGTCAAACGCCTTCAGGATCGGCTCCGCCGGGTGTTCGGAGCGGTTGCGGTAATGCTGCTGTAGATAGCCGATCCACAGCACCAGCTCGGCGATGGCGGCGGCACGCACATTCAGCTCGATGCCCAGGAACTGATGCGGATCGACCTCCTCCAGGCCGATGGTTTCGCTCTCCCCCAGCTCCGCCAGGGCTTCCAGCACCTCACCTTCCAGCTTCTTCATCAGCTCCAGCGACACATACAGGAAGTTGCCGGTGCCGCAGGCCGGGTCCAGCACACGGGTGGCGCACAGCTGCTTGTGAAAGGCGCGAACCGCCGCCACAGCCTCCTTGGGTTCGCCGCGTTCCTTGGCGTCGGTGACGCGCAACTGCACATCGGCCCAGTCGGACCGCAGCGGCTCCATCACCGTCACCTCGACCAACCGCTCGACATAGGAGCGCGGCGTATAGTGCGCCCCCAGCTTGCGCCGCTCGTCCGGGTCCAGCGCCTGTTCAACCAGGGTGCCGAAAATGGCCGGTTCGACATAGCGCCAATCGTGCTTGGACGCCGCCAGCAGCTCCCCGATCTCCTCCTTGGTCATCGGGAAGGCACGGGGGTCATGGAACAGCCCGCCGTTGAACCAGCGCAGATGGGTCTTGAAATAGGAGAAGAAGCGATCCGCGTGATCCTTCTTGTCCATCTTGCGCCAGAGGTCTTCCAGTAGCGGCGCGAAGCTCTCCGGCCCGTCCAGGCAATCGGTCAGCAACCCCGTGAACTTGCCGCGCGGCAACAGGTCCACGTCCTCAGCGAACATGGTGAAGATGCAGCGCATCAGGAAATGCGCCACCTCCTCGGGTGGATGGGTCCGCTCCAGACGTTTGGACACAGCCGCCAGCCGCTCGGCGATCTGGCGCGTGACAACGGCGGCCTTCTTCGACGGGTCGAGGCTCTGCGGGTCGCTCCAGATAGACCGCAGGCGGTCCTGGATGGCCGGATCACGCAGGTCCTCCAGCCGGATGCGAAACCCCTTGCGGTCCGGGAACGGCGAATAGGCCCGCCCCGAGCCGGAGAAATCGGCATAGACCTCGAACACATAGCCGACGTCGCACACCAGGATGAACGGAGGGGCCGGATGGTCGGCGGGCAGGCGAAACACATAGCCCTCGGCCTGACGCCGGGCGTGGCGCATCATGACGTCCCACTTACCCTCGGCGGCGGCGGTCGAGGTCGCCTCCTGCTCGGTAAACAGGCGCGGCTGGTCGGGCCGGTCGGCGGCACGGGACTGTTTGGCCTCAAGGATAAAGCAGCCGCGCTTGTAGAGGTCGATCCGCAGCGTCGAGGACAGCTCCTCGCTGTCGCGCCGTTTGACCCCGCGCTCGAACACATAGTCGTTTTCCGCCGTCTGATGGCTGGCCGGATCCGGGCGCGGCAGACCCAGCGCCTCGCACAGCTCGCCCAGAAAGATCTGATAGTTGGCGCGCTCGGCCCCGCCGCGCGCATCCTTCCAGCGATTAATGAACTGTTCGACGTCCACGCACGGCCTCCCCGCCCCACTTGGCCCACTCCCCCCGCCCCGCGCAACGCTTTTTCCCCGTCCGGTTGCGTGGGGTCGGGAACGACGTCCGCCCTTGCCTTTGAAATGGACACCCAGCTCCGGGAATGCGGCCACGGTCACCGCCTCTCGACAACCGGCGTTAACCGCGCGAACCTGATGGCATGACCCACGCGCCCACACCCGCTTCAGGGGATCGGTTCCAGAGCTTTTCAGAGTTCTATCCCTTCTACATTCACGAGCATTCCAACCAGACGTGCCGGCGCATCCATATCGTCGGCTCGGCCCTGGTGCTGGTGTTGCTGGCCGCGGCGGTCGCCACCCGTAACGCCTGGTGGCTGCTGGCGATGCCGTTGGTCGGCTACGGCTTCGCCTGGTTCGGCCATTTCGTCTTCGAGAAGAACCGCCCCGCCACCTTCAAATATCCGCTGTGGAGTCTGATGGGCGACTGGCGGATGTTCTTCGAGACGGTGAGCGGTCGCAGGAAGTTCTGAGCGATGGACGCACCGGCGGTGAGGATTGCGACCGCCGATCCGGCCATTTCAGACGCCTGGCTCGAGGGGCGTGCATCGACCGGCCAGCGTCCGACGTCATGTCAGGCGACGTTCAGGTTGAAGATGGACAATCCGACGACCTGTCACCCGGCCGACGCAACCCCGGGGGCAGGCCCGAGGCGCACCATTGGGAGTGAGATCTGATGCCGGACTACATCCCCACCCTTGATGTCATGCAGACCTGGATTCTGCCGGCGATGCTGGGCCTGGGCCTGGCGGCGGCATCGGGCCTGCGGATCTTCATCCCGCTGCTGATGGCGGCGCTGGCGGCCAAGTTCAATCTGTTCGGCATCGAGTTGAACGAGAGCATGGCCTGGATGACCTCCAACACCGCCATCGCGGCCCTGGGCCTGGCGACGGTGCTCGAGATCGTGGCCGACAAGATTCCGTTCCTGGACAACGCACTTCATGCCGTCGGGATTGTGGCACGGCCTATCGCCGGAGCCGTGGCCGCCGGTTCGGTGTTTGCCGGGCTCGACCCGACCGCCGCCGCCGTCGCCGGCATCATCGTGGGAGCGCCCACGGCCCTGGCCTTCGGTGCGGCCCAGGGCGGTACGCGCGCGGCCTCGACGGCCACGACAGGAGGCATGGCCAACCCGTTCCTCAGCCTGGTGGAGGACATCCTCAGCGTCGGGACGGTGCTGCTGGCCTTCATCATGCCGGTGCTGATCCCGGTGGCACTGCTCTTCATATTCTGGGGCGTGTGGAAGCTCTATCACCGCTGGCAGCGGAGCCAGGGTGAGAATTCCAACCGGATCTCGCCGGCCGGCTCCTAGACGTCGAAGCGCACGCCCTGCGCCAATGGCAGGGCGTCGGAGAAATTCACCGTCTGGGTCTGGCGCCGCATATAGGCCTTCCAGGCGTCCGAGCCGCTTTCACGCCCACCGCCGGTGTCCTTTTCGCCGCCGAAGGCCCCGCCGATCTCGGCGCCTGACGGCCCGATATTGACGTTGGCGATACCGCAGTCCGACCCCCAGGCCGACAGGAAGCCTTCGGAGTCCCGTACCGATCCGGTGAAGATACAGGAGCTCAGTCCCTGCGGCACCGCGTTCTGAAGGGCAATCGCCTCCTCCAGATCGCGATAGGTCATCACATACAGGATCGGGGCGAAGGTCTCGTGCTCGACCACCGCCGACTGGCCTGGCATTCGCACGATGGCCGGGGTGACATAATGGCCGGGACGATCCAGCACCTTGCCCCCGGTCAGAACCTCACCCCCCTCGGTTCGGGCCTGGTCCAGCGCACGGGTGAAGCCCTCGGCCGCGTCGGCATCGATCAGCGGCCCGACCAGGGTTCCGGCCTCGCGCGGGTCGCCGATCGGCAAACTCGGATAGGCCTTGACCAGCCGCGCGATCAGGCCCTCGGCCACATCCTCATGCACGATCAGGCGACGCAGGCTGGTGCAGCGCTGCCCCGCCGTTCCGACGGCCGAAAAGGCGATGGCCCGCACCGCCAGCTCCAGATCGGCGGTGGGTGTGACGATCATGGCGTTATTGCCGCCCAGCTCCAGCAGCGAGCGCCCCAGCCGCCCGGCCACGACCTGAGCGACCTGCCTGCCCATGCGTGTCGAGCCGGTGGCCGAAACCAGCGGCACGCGCGGATCTGCGGCCAGGGCCTCGCCCAGCTCGCGCCCGCCGATCATCACCTGCGACAGATGGGCCGGAGCGTCTTCACCGAAGCGCGCCACGGCCCGCTCGAACACCGCCTGGGTGGCCAGGGCCGTCAAGGGCGTCTTCTCCGAGGGCTTCCAGATGACCGGATCGCCACAGACCAGAGCCAGGGCCGCATTCCAGGCCCAGACAGCAACCGGGAAGTTGAAGGCGGAAATGACTGCGACCGGCCCCAGCGGTTGCCAGGTCTCGCGCATATGATGACCCGGCCGCTCGCTGGGCAGGGTCAGGCCATAGAGCTGGCGGCTCAGGCCCGTGGCGAAGTCGCAGATGTCGATCATCTCCTGGACCTCGCCCAGGCCCTCCGAGGTGACCTTGCCGGCCTCAAGCGTCACCAGCATCGCCAGATCGTCCTTGGCCGCGCGCAGTTCCTCGCCGAACAGACGGACCAGTTCGCCCCGCCGCGGCGCCGGCACCCGCCGCCAGGCGTGGAAGGCCGCGACGGCCCTGCCGATGACGGCCTCGACATCACCCGGCGCGTGCTCGACCAGGCGAGCCAGTTCGGAGCCGTCGATCGGTGACTGAACGCGTAGCGTCCCGTCGGCGGGCGAGTGTCCGAACGCGGCAAGGATCCGGGCGGCTTTTTCCGAGGGCATCTGCATCATGGGCGCGACATAGCCTCCGGCCGACGCAGACGCCAGAGGTCGGCAGGCGCGACTGCAACCCTGGCTAAACGGTCTGTCAACGCCTGTATGCCAACGTCAACTCTCCTATAACGGGAAAACGCCAATGGCGCGCGCGCAATTTCAGAAGGGGCAAAGGGTCTGGGTCGATGCCCTCGGAGCCTGGGCAACCATTGAGCGGCTGATCCCGATCTGGGCCAAAGGGTTCCCCGAACCGGTGCGTGTGACCTACGATGTCGGGCTCGGTCGCGAATTCACGGCGCACGAATTGGCGGCCCCGGAAGCGGACCCTGTCGTCGAATCCGCCATGGGCGGCTGGCGGTTGATGCGCGCCGAGAACAAGTGGCAGATCCCCGCACAGGTCGCGCACCATCCGCACCCGGGCACCCATCCGGTCGTGGTCACCGACCCTTCGGGTCAGGGTGGCTGGCGCGTATCGGGAGCCGAATATGACCGCGACCCCCAGCGCCTCGAGTTTCAAGCCCGCTTGATAGCCGCATCCCCTGAGCTGCTAAACGTCGCCGCTCAATTGGTCGCGGCCGTTGATGAAGCCGCTGACGACGCCCCCCCCGAGATGCTGCAGCTGGCGGATCTGGCCCGAACCGCGCTGAAGTCGGTGAGCGAAATTCCAGCGTCGGCGGCGGCTCCTCGCGCCGCACAGCGCATCGAAGCGGCCTAGCGCGGACGCGATCCGCAAGGAGCCTGACGGGCCCGGCCGGCTCTCTTTTTGGCAACGCCTGCAGAGGGCCTCGCGCGAATCCTTGATGGTGGTTAGGATTCCTCTTCGTGGGCGAATCAATGGGAGTGACGCGTGGAGCGTCCCGACCGCAGGGGAAATCAACCTGGGCGCCGGACCGGCGATGACAACCGTCGCGACGGGGCCGTCGTCATGCCCGGCTGGCTGCGGATGGGCTTGCTCGTCGCGGCCATCGTCCTGGTCGCCTATTCGGCCATCTATGCCCGCGAAATCCGGGATCGGCCCCACGATGCGTCCGCCGAGGCGGCCTTGCAGCTTCGCCATGATGCCGAGGTTGCGGCGTCCCGACTTGAGGCCCGGTTCAGCCGGACCGAATCCGCCCTCGCCGCAGGCGGCGAACGGCTGGCGGCCAATCCGCGCGCACCCCTGGATGCCGCAGAACTGGGGCAGCGCCTGGCCGGCGATGACGCGGTTGCTGTCGCCATCCTGGATTCCGGCAGGGACATCTTGGCGGTCACGCACAGGGAGGGCACCATCCCCTTCGGCGAGATTCAGATTCCGAGTGACGCCGCCGCGACCTGGCAAGGTGCCAGCGACAACCGCGTCGTCCTGGTTCAGCGCACGAATGAGAACCGGGCGATGGCCGCCCTCATCGAGGTCGATGACCTTCTGGTCTTCGGCAACGGTGCGACGGTAGCTCTGGTCGCGACCGACGGCACCATCCTGTCGGGCACGGACGATCTGGCCGGTACCGAGGTCAGTGCGACCTTCGGCGAGACGATCGACACCCTGCGCGAAACGGCCTCAAGCGGCGCAACAGTCGCCCCGCAGCAGGATGGGGAATCTCTCGGCGTCGCCGTCGCTCCGGTCGACGACACCAATCTGCTCCTGGTTGCCGGCCGGTCCGGTATGGCCGGCACCTTTTCCGTCCGGCAACTGATCGCCCAGGGCTGGATTCTGCTCGGCCCCCTGGCCTTGGGCATCGGCCTGACGGGACTGCTGCTGTTCCAGAGCTATCGCGCGCGTCGGATCCAGGTCGATTCAGAACATCGCTTCATGATGGCTGTGGAGGCGGCACGATGCGGCGTCTGGCAATGGGATCTGGATCGGGATCGGGTCGAGCTCTCGGACCAGATGGCCGCGATGCTAGGCTGGACCCAGGGATCGAGCGCCTCCGGCGACGACGTTCTCGGTCTCCTAAACCAAGAGCATCAGCAGCACCTGCTCCATGCCCTCCGGCAAGCGGCCGCCTACGGCCAGTTCGAAGCGACCTTCCGGATTGCCCACAGCGGCGGACGTTCAAGATGGATCGAGGTGCGCGGCCAGGCCTCGAGCCCGCGCCAGGCCCATGGCTATGACAAGCTGGTAGGCGTCGGCATCGACGTCACCGATGAGCGTCGCTCCAAGGCCCGCGCCATGGCGGCCGAAGGCCGCCTGCGCGACGCGATCGACAGCGTCTCGGATGCCTTCGTCCTGTTCGACCGGCAAGAGCGACTGATCCTGTGCAACTACGCCTTTGCCGACACCTTCGGCATCAAGGAACAGGCGCTCAAGACCGGTGCACGCAAAGACGACTTGATGCAGATCGGATCACTGGCGATCAAGACACAGGGGCCGGCCCAGGATGGTCGTGCCGGTGTGCGCGAGTTTGAACTGCATGATGGACGCTGGCTTCAGATCAGCGAACGACGGACCGCAGACGGGGGCTCCGTGATGACGGCGGCGGACATCACCGCAATCAAGCGCCAGGAGGCCATGCGCGCCCGTAGCGAGGCGGAGCTGAAGCAGTTGGTCGAACAGCTAGAAGTCAATCAGGTCGAACTGTCTGAACTGGCCCGCAAGTACGAGGTCGCCAAGATCCGTGCCGAGGCGGCCAACCAGGCCAAGTCTGAGTTTCTGGCCAATATGAGCCACGAACTTCGTACGCCCCTGAACGCGATCAACGGTTTTTCCGAAATCATGGCCGGCGAGATGTTCGGCCCGCTGGGTGACGCGCGCTACAGGGAATACTGTCAGGACATCCTCAATTCGGGCCAGCACCTGCTGGCGCTGATCAACGATGTGCTCGACATGGCCAAGATCGAGGCCGGCAAGATGCAGATGCACTTTGAACCGGTCGACCTGGCGGAGCTGTGCGAAGACGGCGTGCGTCTGATGCGCGGGCGGGCTGCGGAAGCGGACATCAAGCTCTTGACCGAGGCCGGTCCCGACAACCAGATTCAGGCCGACTTCCGCGCCTTGAAGCAGGTCCTGCTCAATCTGCTGTCCAATGCCATCAAGTTCACGCCGCGGGGTGGGCGCGTCATCGTCAAGGCCGGAATCGAGTCTGGCTGGGCCTTCCTGAGCGTCTCGGACAACGGCATCGGCATTTCGGCCGAAGATCTGCCACGCCTGGCCCAGCCCTTCGAACAGGTCGAGACCAAGCACGCCCGCGCTACCCAGGGCACCGGACTTGGACTGGCTCTGACCAAATCTCTGATCGAGATGCATCAGGGCCGCTTTGAGATGGAGAGCACCCCCGGCGAGGGCACGACGGTCACAGTCATCCTGCCGGTGAGTCAGGCCAAATCCCGCGCCGAAGCCGCCTAGCGCTCGCGGCGCGGCGGGCCACGACGATCCCGACGGCCATCTCGACTGCGCCGGGCCAGGCCCGGAGCCAGACGCTGGCGGTCGGCCTGGTCGAGGTCTTGCATGACATCGAGCAGGGAGCCTTCCAGACGGTCCCGGCCCCGCAACTCGGCAGCGCGGGATTGGGCCAGAGCGGCCTCGACCGCCGCTCGATCAAAAGTCTGGGCACCAGCCAAATTTATGGCTTCGGAGCGATGGGTCCGCGCCGCATCGAAATCTTCGCGCGCAGCAAGGCCAGCCCCCTGCAGGGTTTGCTCGGCTGCCGCCCGATCCGTCTCATCCAGAGACTGGATCATCTGGATGACCGGCGGGCGCTCGCGGTGCGTGCGGTGATCCAGACCGCGGAGGCCTGCGACCAGCACCCCTGCGACGGCCCCGACCACGAAGATGTTCAGCGCTACGGAAACACCCAGGGCGATTTTGAGACCCCGATCGGTCATCCGAAATACTCCGCCTCATCGACGCTCCAGGTCATCGCCTGTTCCAGCCCATCGTCGGCCTGGCTCGACAGCTGAAACTGATTGCCGAGCGACAATCCCAGCACGACGCCGGCCGCCGCCGCCGCCGCCCAGCCCGCGCCCGAACCCCAACTCAACATCCGCGTGGACCCAGGTGCCTGTTTGAGGATCCGTCGAGATGTCAGCTCGGACACATCCGGCGTAGTCGCTGCATCGAGCCAGGCATCCAGAAGTTCCGCTTCATCACGCATCTGGCGCGCATCGGAACTTGTCGCCAGAAGGGCCTCGGCCTCGGCCCGCTCGGCCTCAGGCCAGCGCGTCGGGTCCGCCCCATAGGCATCCATAATCTGCTTAAACCGCTTCAGCCCCACGGTCATTGCACTGTCCTTTCCGGTGCCAGGTCCGCCAGGGCCGCCTTAAGCCCACGACGACCTCGCGCCAACAAACTCTCCAGCGCCTCCACGCTGATCTCCATGAGCCCGGCCGCCTCTGCCTGGCTCAGATCCTGATAGTGACACAGGACAATCGCCTCCCTCTGCCGCTCCGGCAGGGCCAGCAGGGCCGCCTCGACCTGGCGGGTCCGGTCCCGATCAATCCAGGCCTGATCCGGTCCAGGGCCGTCGTCCGGCCGATCCGGCAGGACGTCTCTCAGAACCTCCCGTCGACGCCGAAGGTGATCGTAGCAGAGGTTGATCGCCACCCGATGCAGCCAGGTATCGAACCTGGCTGCGCCGGGCTGCCAACGAGGGGCCTGTTTCCAGGCACGAAGCATGGCTTCCTGCGCCACATCCTCAGCAGCCTGACGATCACCCAGCATACGATAGGCCAGCCGCATCATGCGCGGCAGCTTGCTTTCGACCAGCGCACGAGACGCAGCGGCGTCGCCGCGTCCTGCCCGCAGGACCAGATCTTCGTCCGGATCTTTCGTCACTGACGACAAACTGCCTCATGACCCTTTGAAGGACCAGGGCACCAGGCCTCTGACCTCGCCTCCTGTCAATCAGTCGCGGTCACCGTGCCCACGGCCGCCGCGACCCTGGCGATCTTCCTGTGTCAGGAAGCCGTCATTGTTTCGGTCCATCCGCTCGAAGCGGGATTCGGCACGGGTCTGGGCCTCGGCACGGGTGACGCCATCGGCCGCCAGTTCACCGCCGCCGCCATGACCGCGCCCACCACGACGCCAACCATGATGTCCGCCGCGACGACCACCGCGCTCGGCGTCACCACCGCGCTGCGGACGGGCGTCGAATTCGGCGCGCGATATCGCCCCGTCACCGTTGGCATCCATCCGCGCAAACATCTCGCCCCGGCGTTCAGTGCGACGCGCTTCCATGCCGGCGCGCATTTCTTCGGCCGTGACGGTACCGTCCCGGTTCGCGTCACCGCTGTCGAAGCGCTGCATGGCGGCGGCGACGAACTCAGCCTGGCTGATACGGCTGTCCCCGTCGGCGTCAGCCGCCCGCGGGCCCCGCTGGGCTTCCTGGGCCACAGCGATGCCGCCGAGCGACAGGGCGATCAAGCCACCCATCAGAAGGGTCTTCATCTTGTCTCTCCTGGAGCCGGTCAGTCCGGCGATATGGGTTGAACGCGCCTAGTGAGAGAATCCGTCGCCATCCGGTTTCAAGATTTGCTCAAAGGCCTCGCGGGCCCGCCGTCGGACCTGAACGACCCGTTCGGCCAGGTCCACCAGCGTCTCGACCCCACCGGTCCGCGCCAGCCGAAGCTGGAAACCGGTCGGCTCCAGCGTCGGGTCCGAACGGCGATCCAGCGACGAGCGCAGGAGCTGGGCCAGGCCCTGTTGCAGCGTCCAGGCCTCGGACAGGGCTGCGGCCTGATCCGCCGTCACGCGCCCTGCGGCACACAGGGACGTCAGGGCCGCGACGGTTCCAGGTCGAAGCGGGCCGCCATCATGGGCACCGACCAACTGCAAGACCTGCGCGGCGAATTCGCAGTCGATCAGCCCCCCCTGCGCCCGCTTCATGTCCCAGAAGCTCCACGGCGGATGCTCCTGCGCCATCAAGGTCCTCATCTCGGCGACATCATGCAGGGTCGTCGGACCGTCGCGGGGCCGGCGCAGCGCGACCTCCACGGCGTCGGCGACGCGCTGCTCAAAGCCCTCTGGCGAGGCCCAAATGACCCGGGCTCGGGTCAGGGCCTGGAACTCCCAGGTGTCCGCCTCTCCAGCGTAATAGTCTGTGAAGGCCCGTAGGGACACGGCGACCGGACCGGCGGCCCCGGACGGTCGAAGTCTCATATCGACGTCATAGAGCCCACCTTCGGCGGTGGGGGTCGACAGGGCCGCGATCAGGCGCTGGGTGAAGCGGCCAAACCAGCGGTCGGCGCTCCAGCCACGGATCGTGGATTCCGCGTCTGGCCGGGCCTCATAGACTGTCATGAGATCGAGATCGGACGCGCCTGACATCTCGCGCGAACCCAGCTTGCCCAAGGCAACGACGGCGACCTCTCCGTCGATCGGGCCGGCAATCCGCTCGACCTCGGCCATGGCGGCGAAGGCCAGGGCCCGGGTGCAGGCCTGGGCCAGATCGGAAAAGGCGTCTCCCGCGCGGGCTGGGTCCGCCAGACCGGTCAGGATCTGCAGGCGAATCCGAAAGTCCTGTTCGCGATGCGTCCGGCGGATCGCGTTCATGGCACTTTCAAAGTCCGGGGCATTGCGGCCCTCTGCCTCGATATCGCCCATCGCACCGCTGTCAGCTTCGACCGACCGAAAGAAATCAGGATCCATAATGGCGTCTAGCGCCGCTGGACGACGCGACAGAACCTCAGCCAGCCGGGGCGAGAAGGCGAGGGTTTCCACGATCATCCTGAACAGGCGGGGCCTGGCCAAGAACAGCGACTGGACCTGGACCCCGGCCCGCAGCCCCTCGAAGAAGCGCGCAAAGCGCCGGAAGGCGGCGTCGGGTGCCCCGGTCGCCGCACAAGCTTCCAACAGTCGCGGCGCAAACCGCGTAAACACCTCTCGCCCCTGGGCGGATCGGGTCGCCAGGATGCGACCGTGATGCCAACCGCGAATGGCATCGGCGACCGGATCCGGCTCACTGAAGCCCATCCGCGCCAGGGTCTTGAGCGTCTCGGGATCGTTCTCGATGCCTGTAAAGACAAGGCTGCCGAGCTCAGACGACAGGGATTCGTCCTCGGCAAACAGCTCGCCGTAACGAGCATTGACGCGCGACGTCAGGTCCTCGACCGACTGATCAAACGCGGCCAGGTCCGCCTCCCCCGACAGGGCCGCGACGCGTCGGCGCTGATCATCCGGCACCGGCAGGGTGTGGGTCTGCTCATCTTCGAGCATCTGAATGCGGTGTTCGAGCGATCGCAGGCGGACATAGTCGGCACTCAGGGCCGCTGCGGTTCCACGATCGACACAGCCGGCCTCGGCCAGGGCATTCAAGGCCTCCAGCGTTCGCGGTGACCGCAACGAGGGGTCGCGGCCGCCCAGGATCAGCTGCTGGGTCTGGACGAAGAACTCGATCTCCCGGATTCCGCCCCGACCGAGCTTGAGATCGGCTCCGGCCGCCGTCGGGCGGTCCTCGATCTTGTGAACGTGGATCTGCCGCTTGATCGAATGGACATCGGACACTGCGGCGAAGTCGAGGCTGCGACGCCAGACGAACGGCATCAGCGCCTTGAGGAAGGACTTCGCCTCACCGTCGTCGCCGACGACCGCCCTCGCCTTGATGAGGGCGGCCCTCTCCCAGTTCTGGCCGACCGTCCCATAGTAGTTCAAGGCTGCCGGCGCACTGACGACCGGCGGGGTCGATCCCGGATCCGGCCGCAGCCGCAGATCGACCCGAAACACATAGCCTTCGCCCGTGCGTTCGCTCAGCAGGCGCGCCAGCGCCCCGGCGACACGATCCACAAGCGCCTGGGCCTCGATCGTGGCCGCCAAGGCTGCGCCGACCGTATCGGGCTCGTAGAAGAAGGTGACGTCGATATCGCTGGAATAGTTCAGCTCATTCGCACCGTGCTTACCCATGGCCAGACCGAACAGACCCGGCACCGGATTGGACGGATCGATCGGGCCGATCAGGTGGCCCCGCGCCGCCTGATCCTCGGCGACGGCCACAAAGGCGCTTCTGAGGGCGGCATCAGCGAAGGCACTTAGCGCGCCGGTCACCGCGTCCAGATCCCAGATCCCGCCGAGATCGCACAGCGCCGTCAACAGATGCAGGTCCGCCTTCAGAAGCCGAAGCGGTTCGCGGACGCCCTCTGCACCTCCTCCGAGAGCCCGAGTCTGGCTCAAGATGGCGTTCAGGCACCCGTCGGGATCTCCTCCAAGGAGGAGGCGCAGCTTGCCTGGACAACGTCGAACCAAGCCGGCCAGATAGGGTGAGGCGGCAAAGATCGGTCGCAGCGCCGGCTCGGCCCGGGCCAGGAGCTGCGACCAGCCATCCGCCGCTGCAGCCTCGGTCAGGACATTGAAGGTGGCCTGGCCTCCCCGCGTATCGAGCAAGGGTCCGCAGGGCATCAGACGGTCAGCCAGGACCATGCTCTCACTCACAGGGCCGGCAGGACCAAGGCCGCCCGCAGCCCCGGCCCGAAACCATCGATCGCGCCGGGGCCATCGCTGAGTTCAATCCGACCGGCATGGGCCGAGGCGACAGCCGTCACCAGGCTGAGACCCAGGCCAGCCCCGGCCTGGGTACGGCTGTCATCCAGTCGTACGAAACGATCCAGAATCCGTTCGCGATCCTCCAGCGGCACCCCTGGGCCGGTGTCCGTGACCGAAACCTCGACCTCGCCGGAGGCGCGCCGTCGCGCGCGCAGCATCAACGCGCCTCCCTGCGGCGTGTATTTGATGGCGTTGTCGACGATATTGGACAGCGCCTGGGCCAGAAAGGCACGGTTGCCGCTGACCTGAAGGCCACGCCCGATCTCGGCGGCGAAATCCAGGCCCTTGTCTTCAGCAGCCGGCGCATAGAGTTCGGCGATATCGGTCGCCAGGTCGGCTACATCGAACGGGGCGGCATCGGGGATCTCGGCCGCCGCCTGAAGTCGGGCGATCGACAGCACGGTGTTGAAGGTCTTTAGAAGATCATCCGTCTCCCCCAATGCGCGGGCCAGGGCCTCCTGGCCGTCCACCCGACCGGCCTCAGCGTCGATCAGGGCGATCTCCAGACGCGCCCGCATCCGGGTCAGGGGTGAACGCAGGTCGTGGGCAATGGCGTCGCCGGCGTGACGGATCGAAGACATGGACTGTTCCAGGCGATCCAGCATGGCATTGAGATTGACGGCCAATTCGTCCAGTTCATCGCCCGTCTTCTGAACAGGGACGCGCTGCTGCAGGTCGCCGGAACGTGCGGCATCGACGACGGCGTTCAGGCGCGCCATGGCTCCCTCGACCTGGCGGCTGACCAAAAGACCACCGCCCAGCCCCAGCAGGAACACGATACCGGCCGCCCCCCACAGAAACAGCGACAGGCGATTCAGATATTGCTCGCTGTCACCGATATCCTCGCCCACGAACAGCAGTTCGCCGCCCGCCAGGCGGAGCTGGACGCCCATGGCCCATCGCCGGGCGACCCGCCCTTGTTCATCCGCCCCTGACAGACGAAAGGACTCCCACTGCTCGCCGCCTTCGTAGTCGACGATCGGGCTTTCGTTCACGTTGCCGGTCTGGGGGCGGCCCTCGGAATCCATGAGCAGGAAGAGGTAGGATCCCCCCCGGGACGCGCGGTCGATTAGATCCGCATTCAACGCCTCGACCCCGCGCGCGCGATAGATGGCCTCCAGGGTCGACAGTTCGCGTTCGATGTCGGCCCTAGCCTGGGCGGCCGATTCGGCCTGGGAGGCAAAATAGATGTAGAGCAACAGCGCACTTGCTGCTGTCGCAAACAGCGCCAGGAACGACAGCGTCAGCCGGAACGGGGTGCGACGAAAGACCGAGGGCAGTCGCACGCGATCACGCCTCCAGACGGTATCCAGCCCCACGAACCGTCTGCAACATTTGCCGGTCGAAACCCTTGTCGAGCTTAGACCTTAGCCGGCTGATATGGACGTCGATCACATTGGTCTGGGGGTCGAAGTGATACTCCCAGACCTTCTCCAACAGCATGGTGCGCGTCACTGACTTGCCGGCATTGCGCATCAGGAATTCCAAGAGCTGGAACTCGCGCGGCTGCAGGTCGATGTCGCGGCCAGCACGGCTGACCTGGCGGCTGATGAGATTCATCTCCAGATCGCCGACCTTGAGCACAGTCTGGACCGAACCCGTCTCGCGTCGCCGGGCCAGGGCCTCGATCCGCGCGATCAGCTCGGAAAAGGCATAGGGCTTGACCAGATAGTCGTCGGCACCGGCCTTCAGACCGGCCACCCGGTCTTCGACCTCGCCGAGCGCCGACAGGAACAGCACCGGCGTCTGATCGCCCTCACGGCGCAGCGTCTCGACCATGCCGACCCCGTCGAGACGCGGCATCATGCGATCGACCACATAGACGTCGAAGCCACCCTTATGCGCAGCGTCCAGGCCATAAGCCCCGTCGGGGGCCGCCTCACAGTCGTGCCCGGCCTCCGCCAGCCCGCGGCTCATCGCATCGGCGGCCTCCTGGTCATCCTCGACGATCAGAATACGCATCGTCCCTCCCCTGGTGGCTTCGAGCCTAGCCGCCCGATACCGAGTCGGCCATCGGCAGGTCGTCCAGTTCGATGATCTGTAGCGTCGGTTGACCCCGATAGCTGAGGTCCAGCAGCACACTGGGGCGCCCGCTGCGGCGCAGATCCCCAATGACGCGCTCGAAGTCCTCGACGGTGCGAACCGGTCGGTTGTCGACACGCGTAATGACGACGCCCGGCTCGAAGCCACGCCGGGCAAAGATGGTACCGCGCGTGACGTCAGTCACTACCAGGCCCGATACCCGATCCGCCACGCCAAACTGGGTGCGAGTTTCCCCGTCCAGCGGTCGTAGCGACAGGCCGAATGCGGGCTGTCCCGAAACCGATCCTGCCTCGGGCAGGTCAATCTCCTCATTCGGGGCGTTCAGCGCCCGAATGTCGGCGGCGGAGGGGCGCGCAGCGGCCCGCACCGAGACGTGGTCGGTCCGGCCGTTCCGCAAGACGTCGAAGCGGATCGTCTCTCCGACAGCCACGGCACCGACCCGCCGCGTCAGATCATTGGCGTCGACAATATCTTCGCCATTCACGCCGGTGACGATATCCCCGAATTGAAGACCTCCGCTCTCGGCTGGCCCCCCGACATTGACGCTGGTCACGCGCGCGCCGTCGGTTCCCGCCGGCAGACCGAGCGCCTCACGCACCTCTTCCGTGACCGGCCCGATGGAAATCCCGACATAGCCCCGCTGGACTGCGCCCCCAGCGATCAGGGAGCGCGTCACGCGATCTGCCACATCCGCCGGAATGGCAAAGCCGATCCCGACCGAAAAGCCATTCGGCGAATAGATAGCCGAGTTCACACCGATGACCCGACCGTGGATGTCGAACGTCGGACCACCCGAATTGCCGCGGTTAATGGGGGCGTCGATCTGCATATAGTCGACATAGGGCGTGGTCGACTGGTCGATCTGACGACCATAGGCCGAAACGACTCCGGCAGTGACCGTTCCGCCCAATCCCAGCGGATTGCCGATCGCCAGCACCCAGTCCCCGACGCGCGGACGGGCCTCCGTCTCGAAACGCACAAACGGGAAATTCTGTCCCTCGACGCGCAGCACCGCCAGATCCGTCTCCGGGTCGGTGCCGACCAGAGTGGCCGTCAGTTCCCGCTCGTCGGTCAGACGCACCGTAATCTCTTCGGCATTGGCCACCACATGGTTGTTGGTGACGATGTAGCCATCCGACGAAATGAAGAATCCCGACCCCGACCCCAACTGTTCGCGTTGTTCGGGTTCAGCCTCCTCCTCCGGAATCGGAAAGTCGAATGGCAGGTCGCCGAAGCCGGGAATGTCGCGCAGGCTATTGGTGTCGACGCTCTGACGTACGTCGATCGAAACAACCGCCGGTGATACGGCGTCGACGATGTCCGCAAACGACATGGGTGCGCCGGGCGGCGGTGCGAACACCGGCTGGCCCTGAGTTCTCACCAGCAGGGCATCGGCCGGGCCCGAGGGCTGAGCGTGCGCCGCTGGCCAGTCGATCAGCCCACCGGCCGTCGCCGCCGTCGCCAACGCCAGCCCAACAGCCGCCCCGACAATGAACTCCTTACGCTTGATCATGGTGACCTTGTCGTCCTTTTCGCAGCCCTCCGGATGTCCTGGAGGTGTTTCGCATCGGGATATTAGAGCGAGGAAGCCTGCAATCCCAAGGCCAGCCATAACGCCCGGGGAATGCGCCGAAACCTTGGCGGCGGACAGGCATATTCGTTGATCAGTTCTCGGGCAGGGGCTCACCTTCGCGCCAGCGCCCCTCGCGCTTCAAGGCATCAGCGACCTCGCGCGGCATATAGGTTTCATCGTGTTTGGCGAGCACCTGGCTGGCGACGAACGACCCGTCTGGCTGAAAGCTCCCCTGCACCACCACGCCCTGCCCTTCGCGGAAGAGGTCCGGCAAGTCGCCATTGTAGCGGACGATGACCGCCGCGCCGCCGTCCGTGATTGAGAACTGGTGGTGCCCCTCGCCGGCGTCGGATACGGAACCGGTCTCGACCAGCCCCCCCAGGCGCACCGTCGCCCCTGCCGCGATCTCGGACCGGGCCGCTTCGCTCGGCGAATAGAAATAAGTCACCTGTTCGCGCATGGCCCAGAGAGTCAGGCCCACGGACAGGGCCAGGACCGGTGCCGCCACGGCAATGAAGATGAACCGGCGCCGGGCACGCGGAGATTTCGGAAGCCACTGCATGGGCAGGCGGATAGCCCGCCGCTTCGCCGATGCCAAGGATCAGGCGGCGCTACCCGTTTCCAGATCCGTCATGCAGGCGACGGCCATGCGGCGGCGAACCAGGGCCCCCGCCTCCAGATTGCGCGACTGGGCGAGGCACTCTGCGGCCAGATCAATCAGCTTTTCGGCACGCTCACGATCTTCGAAATCACTGTCGTACAACATCCGCAAACCCTCTTCGGCATAGGCGTCCGAACGATCTGCAACGGCCTCAGCGGCGGCGCGGCGCGTCCCTTCGCAGCCGAGTTCTGCCGCCAGACTTCGCGTGTTCGACAGGATTTCCAGAAGGGCCACCGCCCGATGAACGACCGGAGCCTCAGGATCGGCGGAGAGATCTGGAACCATGCGTGACATCCTACCGGCCAGCCGGGCCGCGCCCAGCGGCAGCGCCTTCTCCACGATGCCGGGAATGCTGCGGAACGTCGCATCGAGCTGACTGGTCAGATGCCGACGCACGGTCTGTAGCCGCTTGGTCCAGGCTCCACCCGAAGCTGCGGGGAACGCCAGATCGAATTCGCGCAGGATAAGAGAGATCTGGGTCAGATCGGTGATGACGGCGCGAGCCTCTGCCAGTTCCACCCGCACCGGGTCGATTCTGATCTGCGCGCTCAGGCTCTCGACGTGTCCGAGCAGACGATTCGGAAAGCCCGCCATCTCGGTGCCGTCGATAAAATCGGCAGGGGCCTGATCGGTGATCGCACTGATGAGACGCAAGACCTCGGCCGCACGCGGCAGGTCGGCCATCATCAGTTCCATCAAGCGGACGCCACCGTCCTCTCTCACAGCATCCGCATCCTTGAAGGTCAGGCGCAGCACCGTCAGCTGTTCGTTGTCCAGCCGCCCGAGCCAGTCGATGGTAGAGAGGCCGACCTTGCGTGCAATCGGCACGATGTCGAGGTAGGCGGCGAGGTCTTCGGCCATCGCCTCGCTGGAGAGCCCGAGGCTGTCCGGGTCGCTGTTGCGGGCCGTGGTGGCGGCCCATTCGCAGACGGCGTCGACGACGCTGGCTTGTACGAGGGTCTGCGGGTCGATGCGGATCCGGGTGGTGATGTGCTCGATCAGGTCCGGTCGCTCGCGTTCGACAGCGAGCCAGAGCGTCTGTAGCAGCGCCCGCGGAAAAAGGGGGGCGGCCACGCCGTCCTGACGGGCGGCTGTCAGGCCGACCAGCGGACCAAACGTCTGGCGCAGGGCAGCACGCTGGCACCTCTGATCGCGCGCCAGGGCCACAACATCGGCCGCAAGCCCGCCACCGGCACTCGCGAAGCGGGTCTCGATAGCTTCAAGCACCTCCTCAGGTGCGCGATCCATCAGCAACGCCATCGCATGACGCTTCGCGTCGGAAAGGCTCGCCATGACAACCACTCAGACCGGGCCTGACGCGCCCGCCTCGCGATCATCAACGCGTGGGGTTAATGAAGGCCTTGCAAGAAAATCGGAGTTTTTCAGATCTCGGCTGCAGGAAGCTCGACCTCAACCTTGAGGCCGCCGATATCCGCACTGCCGAGTTCGACCCGACCCCCGTACGACTTCACAAGATCGTCCACAATTGACAGCCCCAATCCCGTCCCCGGAGCCTGTTCGTCCAGACGGGTTCCCCGTTTGAGTACGGCCTGGTGTTGATCGGGCGGCAATCCGGAACCGTCGTCCTGCACGGTCAGGACCATCCGTCCGGGACTCGACATCCGGGCATCGACACGGACGCGCGTCTTGCCCCATTTGCAGGCGTTCTCCAGCAGGTTGCCGAGAATTTCCTGGAGATCCTGGCGTTCGCCCCGAAAGGCGAGCTGATCCGGCGATCTCCAGTCGATCTCGATTTGCTTGCCTTGAAAAGCCCGCTCCAGAAGGCTCGCCATCTCGTCCAGAACCTCGGCCACCGAGGTTGTTTCGTTGGTTTGCTGGGCCCGCGCCGCCGCGCGGGCACGCTGGAGGTGGTGTTCAACCTGGGCCTTCATCAGGGCCGCCTGACGCCGGACGGTCTGGCCGAGCTTGCCCTTGCTGGTTTCCGCCTCGGCCAGCATCACCGCCAGCGGCGTCTTCAAGGCGTGCGCCAGATTGCCGACGTGGGTTCTCTGCCGCTCCACGACCTCCTGATTGTGGTCAAGCAAAGCATTGAGTTCCTCGGCCAGCGGCGCGATCTCCGTCGGATACCGCCCCACGAGCCGTTGTCGTTTCCCGAGGCGAACATCCGCCACGCCCGCGCCTAGGTCATACAGAGGTCGCAGGCCGACCCGAACCTGGATCAGGACCGCTGCGATCAGCCCGACCCCGAGGATGGCAAGGGCGGTCCAGGTCAGGAAGGCGAAATTCGAGATGTCCTGATCGATGTCGCTGCGATCCAGTGCCGACAGGAAGATCACCGGGGCACCACGATTCGGCAGGGTCCGGGCGACGCCCATGATCCTCAGCGGCTGACTGTCGGGTCCGACGGCATCATAGAAATAGGGTTCGCCGGGTGCGGCCAGGATCATCGACGGTCCATCCGACGGTGCCGGCAGGTCGAAATCAAACAGCGATTCCGACCAGGTCAGAGGTCCAAAGCCGCCTTGGGGGTCCACCTCCACGACAGACCAGTATTTGCCGGAATAGGCACGCTGGGTCCGGGCATCCTGAACCGGAGGCGTAACGACGAAATCGCCCTGCACCCGCGTCACCGCCGCCACTTCAATGTCGATCGCCTCCAGCGAACTTTCGAGCCGCCGGGTCGTCGCATCGCGAAATGCGGTCGTCAGCACCAGCCCTGTCAGCGCCAGGGCTACGATGCTCCAGGCTGCTGCCAGCCAGATCAATCGACCGGCCAGGGAGCCCCGTGTCACCACGGCCGGCTCTAGGGCCGGCGCGTCGGTCATTTGTCTGTCTCGCCCTCAAGCGCGGTCAGACGGTAGCCCAGGCCGCGCACCGTCTCGATCCGATCCGGCCCGACCTTCTTGCGGACGCGCCCGACAAACACTTCGATGGTGTTGGAATCCCGGTCGAAATCCTGGTCATACAGATGCTCGACCAGCTCGGTCCGGCTGATCACACGGCCCTGGTGCATCATCAGATAATGCAGCAACCGATATTCGAGCGACGTCAGACGGATGGGCTCACCGTCGACGCTGGCCCGCGCCGCCCGCGGATCGAGCCGAAGCGCCCCACAGCTCAAGGTCGCCGTGGCATGACCGGCAGAGCGCCGCAACAGGGCGCGCAGCCGCGCCAACAGCTCTTCGGTATGGAAAGGCTTGGTCAGATAGTCGTCAGCCCCGGCATCGAAGCCCGACACCTTGTCAGACCAGGCGCTGCGCGCCGTCAGGATCAGCACTGGCGTCGCACGCCCCTCGCGCCGCCAGCGTTCCAGCACCGACACGCCGTCGATCTTGGGCAGGCCCAGATCCAGAATGACGGCATCATAGGGTTCTGTGTCCCCCAGGAAGTGCGCCTCTTCGCCGTCGCCGGCATGATCGACAGCATAGCCGGCATCCGAAAGCGCAGCCTTCAGCTGCCGCGAGAGGTCCGGGTCGTCCTCGACCAGCAGAATCCGCATGGGTCAGTTTTCTCCGAGAACGGCACCGGTACGCTGGTCGACATAGATGTTGCCGATTCGGCCACCAGGATACTCCCAGATAATCACATAGATGGCGCGCCCGTCACGCGTGGTGGCCTGGGCGTCCAGCATCTGACCTTGGCGCGTCGCGCGCAGGCGACGTACGACGTCGCTCAGACTGACACGCGGTCCATCATCCTGGCGCGCACGAAACTGCTGATAGCCCGCAGCCGTCGCGAGCGCTTCCATCGCCGGGCTGGCCGAGGCCGCCGGCGGTGCCGCCAGAGCCGCTGCAGCGGCGAGAAGGATCAGGTAGCGCTTCATAACTTCCCCGTCTTAAGACGCCAGCGCTGAACAGGGACTGAACGACGAGTTTACGGTTTGAAGAGTGCCACCGCCATGGTCAACGCGCGGTGGGTGAATAGGGACGCTTTTCGCGCCAGGTCTCGGCGAATTGCTCCAGGTCCGGGTCGATCGTCCGTGGCAGCATTACCATCAGCCGCGCCATCAGGTCGCCGCGCTTGCCGGTTCGCGCATCGAAGGCCCCGCGCCCCTTCAATCGCATGACCTGTCCCGAGTTGGATCCCTTCTCGATTTTCAGCTTCACCGCCCCATCCGGGGTCTGGATCGTGACCTTGCCACCGAGGATGGCGTCGGGTGCAGAGACGGGGGCATCCATGTGCAAGTCCGCGCCCTCTCGTCGGTAGATGGGGTGTTCGGCCACCACGATTTCGATCAGGGCGTCGCCCGACGGGCCACCCTGGCGACCGGGAGCCCCTTGCTCCTTCAGCCTGAGCACCTGGCCTTCGGCGGCCCCTTTGGGAATACTGACATCCAGGGTGCGGCCATCCGAAAATGCGATCCGACGGGTGCCGCCGCTGATGGATTCCTCCAGGGAGATCTCCATGCGAGCGCGAATGTCCTGACCGCGCGCCGGACCTCGGGAACGACCGCCCATGCCGCCGAACATCTCGAAGATGTCGTCCAGGTCCGCACCTTCGAATTGCCCGCCGCCCCCCGCCGGTCCCGGCCCGCGCCCACCGAAGCCGCCGCGGAATTGCTCGCGCCCATCGGCATCGATCTCGCCCCGGTCGAATTTCGCGCGCTTCTCCTCATCGCCCAGCAGGTCGAACGCGGCCGTCACCCGTTTGAATCGCTCCTCGGCCGCCTTGTCCCCGGGATTGCGGTCGGGATGCAGATCCTTGGCGAGCTTGTGGAACGCCTTCTTGATCTCCGCCTTTGTGGCAGAGCGGGACACGCCCAGTTCCTTGTACGGATCGCCGGCCAAACCTCTGGGACCTCTTTCCAAAGCGTTGAAGTCTGGTGAGTTAGGCCATTCCCAGCCCGACGCAACCCTGCTGTGTCAGATGTCCAGGCGTGCCGCCGTCCCCCAGCCCCAAATCGCGGAGGCCTGCCTGACCTCGACAGTGACCCTTTCGGGGGCCGGTCCGGACAAGCGCGCCGCCCGCTCGGCCGCGAGCCACCTGAATGACGTCTCCTGCGTCTCATAGACTGCAATCTCGGCACCATCACCGAGAATTCGAACCTGATAGCGCTCATCGTCCTCACCCAGCGGCGGATCAATAGCCCAACTATCACCGCCGATGCGCGCGCGCCGGATCCAGTTGAAGACCTGCGTACCGTCGACGTGCATCTCCTGCCTGAGATGAGCGGGCGACCAGGGTCGGCGCGAAACACCCCGCCAGATAACCTCCAGATCCCCGGCCTGCGGCATCACGGCCGGGCCACCGGCAGGCGCGGCGCGAACCCGCAGGGGCAGGCCGCGCTCGGCCTCATTCAGCGCCACCTGCGTAAGGGAATCGTCGAGCCAGACCACCCGGGCTCCAGCGACGGCCCCCGCCACAGCCTGCGCCTCCGAACCTCCCAACCCCCGCAGCAGGCCGCTCAGCTTCCAGACATCAACGCCGACCAGCTCGGCAAACCGATATTGAACGATCTCCCATTCGCCGTCCGCCGCGCGAACGGCGATGCGGTTGGCACCGCCCAGGACCGCAAGGTCGCCAGCACTTTGCGGACTTCGCCCTTCCAGTCGGACCACCAGGCGATTGCCTTGGTCCCAGCGATCGGTCGGGCCGGGAAGAAACGGATCGACTAGCTCTCCCATCGTTGCCGGAGTCGCGATCCGCGCGCGCGCTGTCAGGCTGTCGATGTCAGGTCCGGCAAACAGATCGACAGCCCCCCACGGCTCACCGGCGGCGACGACCATCGGGCCGTCGTCATCGCCGCAACCCGGCAGATCCATCCATTCGATCCACGGAGGCGATCGTACGAGGGATGGTTGCCCGGGTCGCCAGGTTTCGACACCCTCGACGATCGGGTCGTCGATCCGGGGGACCAGCAGCACACGACAGGATTCGCCGTAGTCGATCCGCGCCACGCGCCAGGTCTCCGGCTGCCCAGCCAGAGTCACCTCGTCGGCGGCTTCAAGGCGGACCCCCGCCAAGGGGGAAACGTGGATCCTGTGTTCAATCCGGTCAGCCGCCGCGCGCGCCAGCGCCCTTTGCGCGGCGGTCAGCGCCACCCGGTCAGTCGTGGCCATCGGTAGATCGAGTGTGAGGACAGACTCCCCTGCCGGTCCAGCCGAGCGCGCAACAACCCCGCCGATGGCATAGTCAGCCGCCGCATCCATGAATCGGGCACGAGCGACGCCGGGCGGCGTCTCGACCTCTCGCGCGGTCTCGGCCAGGCCGACACCGTCCGGAAGCGCCAGATCATCTTCGGTCAGCGCGATTGGGTCACCCCTTCGCACAAACGCCAGGCGACCGCTGCGTTCCGCCAGATCCAGCCCCAGTGCCAGAAGCAGTGGCGACAAGGCGGCGGCGGCTGTCATCGGCCGCTCGATCAGATAGCCCTCGACCGAGCCGTCGATCTGATCCAGCACCAAATCCTCCTGCATCACGCCGAACCGGGCCAAGATGGCGGCTATGAGGTCGGCGGCTTCGCCGTGCAGCCGTCCGTTCAGCCAGTGGCCGGTCCGCCAGTTGTCGCCGTCCGCCCACACCTCGGTGCGGGCCGGAAAGTCTGGAAAGGGTCGTGCATCCCAGCACCAGGCGTCCATCGCCTCGATCATCCGACCATCATAGGTCGTCGCCTCAGGATTGAACGCGGCTTCGTCAAACCGGGCCAGGACCGCCTCGATCAACCGGCGCTGGACCGTGTCGTCACGCCGTCCGCTGGAAAAAGGGGGGAGCGCGCTTTCCGCACTCTTCAGGTCCACGAACAGGTTCGGAGAATTGGCCCCCTTGTCGATCGCGCCGCAGCCAAACTCTATCAGCCGCACCGGCTTCATCCCGGCTGTCCAGGCGGTAGCCACACCGCTTCGGTGGCCGCCGATCCGATTATGGTGAGCGTGGCTCCACCAGCCCCGTATGTCCTTGGCTCGCCAGACCCAGGGCTCGTCGAACGCCGCGTCGGTGATTGGGGTTCGATTCTGGGCTTCGCGGGCCACAACGCCGGCATAGAACCAGTCATAGGCCTCTCCACCCTGGACGCCGGCCGCGAGATAGCCGGCGTCTGATGGTCCGCGCCACCGCGCCGCTGCGTCCAGATGATCGTCACCGTCGCGCCAGTCCGAGACCGGCGGATACCAGTCGATGCCCACGCAACTGATCGCCGGATCGGCCCACAGCGGGTCGAGGTTGAAAACCACCCCACCCGGATCGTCCGCGTGCTGCACAGCGTTCCATTCGCTCCAGTCCGCCGCATAGGTGATCATCGCCGTCGGCCCCAGGACAGCGCGACAGTCGCCGGCGAGGACCCGCAACGCCTCGACCGCCGGGTAGTCGCTGTGGCCGCGAACCTGCGTCAGACCACGAAACTCCGACCCCACCAGCAGTCCGTCTGCACCCGCCGCAACCGCCAGCCACGCATAGTGAAGAACCATCCGCCGCCACGACCATTCGTCCGGCCCGGAATAGACCATCGTCTGGCCATCCCAGGCGAAATCACCCGCCACCGCCGTTCCGAAGAACTCGGCCACCTGGGAATCTGCCGAGGCGGTCTGCTCCACCGTCCCGGCCTGGCCCGGCGCTGGATCGCAGGTGATCCGGCCGCGCCACGCATATGCGGCCTGCTCCGTCCCCCCGTAGGGGTCATCCTGGCCATTGCCCCGGGGAATATCCATCATCAGGAAGGGGGCCAGCGTCACCTCCAGCCCCCGACGTTTCAGCTCCTGAACCGCCTCCACCACCGAGGCGTCCGAAGGCGTACCTCCATAGGCCGGTGCCCCGTCGGCCTCCGACACCACCTGAGCGGCTGCACGCGTGATCCCGCACACCCGCCAGAACTGTCCCGCCGTGTCCTTGGCCTGCCGGTCGACCCTCGGCCGAACCTCACAGTGGCCGCATCTCAGGTCTTGCCCGAACCAGCTTACGACCAGCGTCACGCGCTTCAGGTTCGGCAGCTGGGTCTGCAATTGGTCCAGCGAAACCAGGAGGTCCGCCCGCCCCTCGCGGTTGTTCACATTTTCTGCCGCCGTCCGGAACAGGCCCTCGCGCCGCAAAATCGGTTCACTCGCATAGACGAACTCGCCTGAGCCCGGGATCAGGCAGATGCCTTCGAGCCGGTCCTCCAGCCGCGCCTGATCCGAACGAGGCCTTCGCAAAATCTCAAACGCCAGTTGCGGCACCCGGTCCCCGAACGCGTCCAGCGGCAGGTCCTCGAACACCACATAGGCCAGGTCGCGATAGGCCGGGGCCTGACCCTCGATGGCCTCGATCAGCGCGTCGGGAACCTGGTCCTCGCCACCCCGATGGACCCGCAGGGTCACGCCCGTCACGTCGAACGGCCGGCCATCGGCCCAGATGCGCCCAATCCCGTCGATCGGCCCCTCACACAGGCCAACCGCGAAACTCAGAGAATAGGCATAGTCGGCGGTGCGAGGCCCGCCCTTGCCGGCTCGCCCTTCATGGCGGCGCTCCCGCAGGCGCGCGGCCCAGATGATCTGGCCGGTCACCCGGACCCGTCCGAAGGCGGCCGGAATGGGGGCCCCCTCCGATGCGCCTTGAATCCGGATTTGCTCAAGACGCGGCCCGATCTGGCGCGACGGCATCAGCGACTGGACGGCCGCACGGTCGATCTGGGCCCCGAGGGCCGAGCCGATCGTCTGGCCCAGCGGGCCACCGACCTGGCTGCCGATGCCCGACAGGATCACCTGCGCCATTCAGTCCTCCTTCGCTGGAAAGGCAAAGGCCGCCACCTGGCGTGAGCGCCACCATCCACCCATCCAGCTTTCGGTTACGGCCCGTCCCCAATAGGCATGGACAATCCGACCCGGCGGTCCTGGGTCACTGATGACCGCACAATGTTTGATCGCGGCCGTGGGGCTCATGCGAAACAGCACCACATCGCCGGGCTGCGCCGCCTCAATGGGCACCTCAACCAGCCACCGCCGCGCAGCCGCCAGCAATCGCTCCTCGCCCGACACTTCTGCCCAATCGGCGCGATAGGGCGGCAAGGACTGCGGCTCCTGTCCGTAGAGGGCGCGCCAGACTCCCCGCACCAGGCCAAGGCAGTCACACCCTGCCCCCTTCACGCTGGCCTGATGCTGATAGGGTGTGCCGATCCAGTTCATGGCCTCAGCCAGGGCACGCGTCCGGGTTGCGGTCATCGGCGGCTCCCACCGTCCTGGCGAGCGCCTCCCCCTGGCCGGGCCAAGAGGAAATCGTCGCCGGGCATGGCCGGGAAGCCCCGAAAGTTGATCCCGTTTGCAAATCTCGACTGACAGGTCGCGAACCGTTTGTCGCAGCTCAGACCTGGATAGGCTCCCAGGTCGACTCCACACCGTGCGTCCCCCAGCGCCGCGTCGCACAGCCGGCTGAAGCTGCGCCCGGCAACCCGGTCCAGGCGCGCGGCCGGTCCTTCCAGTTCCAAAGTCAGGCGCTCACCCAGGATGACCATCCGCCGGACCTGACCCACGCTGATCGCCACCCGAAGGTCAGGCTCACCCCAGTCCAGTCGCCAGACCTCCACGCGCGAGCCGTCCCAACGCCCGGCCCGAATGTCGGCCTCATCGGGCCCCTCGACGTCCAGCACGCCCTGGGCTGAAGACAGGCCGGCGTCCAGACCGAGTTCCTGGTGGGCCGCACCCGCCGTCCACCCGCAGGCAGCACGACAGGTGACGCCCGCAACGATCAGAGGTTGGTCGTGGTCGGTGAACCCCAATCGGGTGTCATCATCCAGCGTCACAATCCAGGCATGGCAAAGCTGGGCCGCCCCACTCTCGATGCGGGCGGCCAGAGCCTCAGGCACATCTCTCATTGTCTCAGGTCCTGATCTCGATCAGCGGCACGGCCGCCACGCGCCCGACCTCGAAACTCTCGAGCGTCACATCGATCCGGTCGGCGTCGAACCGCACCGGCGTATCGAAAAGGAATCCGGCCGTTACCGCTTCCCCCAGCTGAGGTGCCGTCGCCAGCGTCACTTCGCCCGTCGCACCATCGATGCTGAAGTGCCCGCTTGTCAGCTCGACACCCGCCACTGCGATCCTCACCGACCCTTCAACGGGCTTGCGGATAACCCGCCCGTAGTCGCCATAGGCCTTGGCGAGCTGGAACACCGACCGGGTGTCGTCACCTTCGCCCAGAAGCTGGTCGCCTGGTTCCGGCTCTCCCGGGCCGCTTCGGAAGTCGGCAAAGTCTCGAAACCGGAAGCCGTAGAGTCGACCCCGCCGGGCCTCGAAGAAGGCTGTCAGTGCGGCCATGTCCTCCAGCGCCCTCAGTCCGGCTCCAATCAGATAGCGCCGACGTCCATGTGCCCATGGCGTCGAACGCCGCTCAAACCCGCTGGCCAGGGTTACGATCTCGGTGCGGCGCTCCACGCCGCCGGTCGAGCCGAACGCCAGGCGCGCCGGCAAGCTCACCTCGTGAAAGCTCACGGCAACCTCCTGAAATCCTGTTGACTTGTTGAGGCCCTCTTCCCAGACAGAAGGGCGCTGCAGCGAGGACATCGAATGCGTGGCCAGATCCTGACCTTTGACGCCGAGACCGGTGGCGGACTCATCAGCGGCGACGACGGCAATCGCTATGCCTTCTCGGCCCTGGACGTGCGTGGCAATGTCCCGGCGGTCGGCTCGACCGTCGATTTCGTTGCCGCCGACGGTTATGCGCGCGAGGTCTTCGGCCTGGTTCAGGCACCGGTCGCCACAACAACCCAGCCCGCGCCTGTCGACTACACGGGTGAAGACCTGAGCCTTTGGGCCTATTTTGTGCGCGCCATCACCCAGGGCTACGCCGACGGCAAGGGTCGGGCGCGACGCAAGGAGTTCTGGGGCTTTACCCTGTTCGCCAATCTCTTCGTGATCGTCCCGGTCGCAGCCTTGGCCACGGTCGCAGCCTCCATCGACCCGACCCTGGAGTCCGAAACGAGCGCCGCCCTGTTTGGCGTGGGATTTCTGATCTTTTCCCTGACCATTCTGGCCGTCATCATCCCAAGCGTGGCCCTCTATTCCCGCCGACTTCACGATGTCGGTATGTCCGGCTGGCTCTATCTCCTAGCCTTCGTTCCGTTCGGGAATATCTTCCTGCTCGTCGTGTCCTTCATGCCGTCGCAGCAACAGACCAATCAGTACGGCCCCATTCCGACGCCGCGCCCGCCCTGGGCCACCTAAGTTCGCGCTCCGACACGGGCGGCCCGCACCAGGGCCTGAGCGATCTGCGCCTCTGACCGCAGCAGGGCCTCCGGCCCGCCCTGGATCGTGACATTCACCGTCACGCCAGCCCCCGCCGCGCCCTCGATGGTGCCTGTCGTCGCTGGCCGGAACACCTCCGGGCCACGCTCCCCGACCAGATAGGCCGCGCCCGGTGCCACCAGTCCTCCGTCCGCCTTGGCCCCGCCAAACGCCGAACCGACCGCAGCGGCCAGCGTCTCGCCCAAGCCGCCACCTCTTCCGCCGGCCAGAGAGCTGATCACGGCCAGCACCGCTCGTGCCAGCTCGACCATCGTCACCTCTCCATCCGCCGCCGCCCGCGCCAGCGATCGTACCAGGCTGTCACCGGCACGCTCGAAGCTCTCTTCGATCGCGCGTGCCGCCGCATCCGCAGGCCCCTTGAGCCGCTCCAGCGCCTCGGCCGCCTCTGCGGCCATTGTCGGAACGCTATCCAGGTCCGCCCTAAACTCAGCCACCACCTTCTCCATCACTCCGGACGCGACGAGATTCGCGATCCAGCCTGACCGCCCGGTCATCCGGCCAACGCTGGGCCAGCGCTTTCAGATCGGCCCGCGACATCGGTGTCGCCTCATCCCCTCTCGTGAGCATTCGCCATTCTTTCAGCGACAACCGCCAGAAGGCTTCCGGCATCAGACCCAGCCGGGCCGACAACCTCAGCATCGCGGCCCAGCTCACCCCGCCGCAGCCTCAAACGCGCGTGCCACCGCCACGGCGGCGATGCGCGGCTCCGCCATCTCCGCCAGCTGTCGGGCCGACGCCGACTTGGTCCCACCCCCCTGGATCAGAGCCACCAGCACAGCCACCAGATCCGCTGCCGTCAGTTTGCGCAAACGGTCCGCCAAAGCCTGCCCCCCCCCAACACCAAGTGTTGTCTCGATCTGGGCCAGCGCGCCCAGCGTCAGGCACAGCTTCACCGGCTCCCCGTCGATCACGACTTCGACCTCGCCGCGCGCACCGTTCATCATAGCGCCTCAAACGTCAGTTCGCCGGCACTGGCCAGATTGAGCGCAAAGGTCGCCTCCCCCGCATGGTCTCCGGCATATTCCAGCGCCGCCACCAGGAATGGGCCTTCGATTATTCCGAAGTCCGGCACGATCAGCCGCCAGGTCGGTGCTGACTGCTCGAAGAAGACCTCGCGGATCCGAGCATCAGAGGCCGCATCGCGGAAGACGCCCTGACCGGCCACGGAACAGGCCTTTACCCCCGCCCCGGCCAGCAGCTCACGCCAGCGCCCCGCCGAGTCCGCATCGGTCACATCGACAGTGCGCGCATTCAGGGCGATCGTTCGCGCCTTCAGCCCGGCCACCGTGGCGAAGCCAAGCGGGTCGCCGCCGTCGTCGATCTTGAGCAGAATGTCCTTGCCGCGCTGCGCGCCCATGTCTGTCTCCTCAATCCTGATCGATGACGACGCGCAGGCGGCTGACGCCCAGCGTCGTGTTCCAGTCAGCCGCGCGAAACACGTCCTGATAGGTCACCCTCAGACTGACGATCCGACCGGCTTCAAGGCTCAACTCTGGCTCGGTCAGCGCGGCCCGCAGGGCCGCATTGATGGCCTTGGCCTCTTCCGATCCACCAAAACGCGATCGCGCCGTCAGCGTCAGGATGAGCTCCGTCGTCGGACCTTCGGCCGGATAGGGCCGGCTCTCACATCGGCCAATCACCAGATGGGGCCAGCCAACATCTTCGGGGGGCTGATCGTGGATCGCGGTCGGATGGATCATCAGCGCGGTCAGTCCGTCATTCGCGCGCAGACGGTTGATCAGCGCCTTCTGCAGGGCGCGTTCGGGGTCCAGGGACATCACAGCTCTCGGGTCAGGGTCAGGGTCATGCAACCCATCCTCGGGGCGTCCAGATCGACGTGGACGAGCCGCCAAGCGATCCCTTCGACATCCACCCTTTGCCCCGCCTCGACGCGTGGATCGGTCCGTGACTCCGCAAGGATCTTCTCGGTCACGATGGGCTTCGCCTCGCCTGAACCGTCCTCGCGTCTTTGCGGGGACGGCAGTTGGACCCACAGGGCAACCAACGGCGTCCAGTTGACTGAGCGACCGCCAAACGCCGTCTCCACGTCGGTTCGGGTGAAGACCTGGGCCAGGGTCCGGTACCGCCTCACAGCCGCACCGCGCGATAAGGCTTCAGCCAGACCTCCGCTTCGCCGTCCGCCTCGCCCTCATAGGCCGAATGCACCAGCTTCAGCACGACCAGCCTCAGACCCGCCGGCGCCGTCTCGTCGATCATGTCGCCGGTCGCCACCTCCACCCTTTGCCGCGCCGCCGCGATCAGGGTCTCGATCAGATCGTCCTCCGCCTCATGGCTGACGCGCAGGAACAGCTTCGCCTCGGTGAGACTCACCGGTTCGCTCATGGTCGTTTCTCGATTGTCTGAATGGGATGGCGGTCGTGAGTAGGGCGTAGGCAGTCAGGACACCCCCAACCGCCTCACCTACTCACGAAGCACTGCGCCCTGCCCCGCGCCCTACGTCGCCGCGAACTTCATCACCTTGATCGCATCAAAGTTCTGCACCCCGCCGCCGACACGCTTGGTGGTGTAGAACAGCACATAGGGCTTGGCGGTGTAGGGATCTCTCAGCACCCGCACCCCGGCCCGGTCCACGATCAGATAGCCGCGCTTGAAGTCGCCAAAGGCGATCGACAGACTGACCGATCCGACGTCCGGCATCTGTTCGATCTCGGTCACCGGATAGCCGAGCAGCGAGCTGGTCGCCCCCGGCTGGGTCGCCGGGCTCCAGATGTAGTTGCCGTCCGCATCCTTGAACTTGCGGATGATGCCGGCGGTGCGCCGGTTCATCACGAACCGCGCCCCCGCCCGGTACTGGGCCTGGGGCGCATAGATCAGATCAATCAGCCGGTCGACCGGGTCGCTCGTCTCGAACGCCCCGTCGGCGCCCGACGCGACATAGCCGATCTCGCCCCAGTCCGCCGTCGCGGCCGCCTCGACCGTATAGGACAGGAACCCCATCGGCTTGTTGGTCCCGTCGCCGCTGACGAAGGCCTCGGTCTCCTGGGCCGCGAAGGCGTCCTCGACCTCGGCGGCCAGCCATTCGTCCAGATCGACCATAGCGTCATCCAGCAGGGTCTGGGTCGCCGCCGGCGAGGCGTACAGATCCGCCGACGGAAACTCCAACAGCGTCAGACTGGCCGGATCTGTCTCGGGCCGGGGTGCCGTCTCGGCCACCCAGCCGCTCTCGACGCCGGCGATCGACACCGGCTTCTTGAAAACCCCGCCGGCCACCGTGCGCACCGTGGCGATCTCGCGCATCGGCGAGGCCGCCATCAGCCGCCGCTCGATCAGCCGCTCGACCTGCTCGGGCACGACATAGCCGCCCGACGTCGGCCCGCTCGACAGCCCCGCCTTGATCTCGATCAGCCCCGCCGTCGCGCCATGCCGCAGATATCCGGCGAACGCCGACTTCGTCTCCTCCCCGCTGCGAAGCAGGGGCGAGGGGGACCGCCCAGCGGTGGAGGGGTCTCTCTCCGACACGCCGGCGCCGATCACCGGACGCCGCGCCTCGGCGCTCAGCCGCTCCAGACGGTCCTGCGCCGCCCCGACCGCCTGGTCGATGCGCGCCACCTTCTCCTCCAGCAAGCCGTCGCCGGCCTTACGCTCGATCGCCTCCAGCCGTTCGTCATTGGCCGCCTTGAACGCCTCGAACGCGCCCATCAACTCATGCATCGCCGCCCGCGCCTCAGGCGAGGCGAGGCCCTGTTTGGTCTCTTTCATGGTCGTCCCTGGTTGATCCTTCTCCCCTTGCGAGAGAAGGTGGCCCCGCAAAGCGGGGTCGGATGAGGGGTCGCACTGGGCGCCCCGATGAGTTCTCCCGGCTAGTCTAGGAGCCCGACTTGACCCGCCGCGCCGCCCAGCCTGTTCCGCCCTTCTCCCCGCTCGAGCGCGCGGCCATGCGCGCCCTGTCGTGGGAGCTGGCGCCCGACTTTCCCGAGCTTGAGGGTCTGGCCGACGAGGCCCGGCCCGGTCGCTGGTTTCAGGGCCTGTCCGGCTTCGTGCGCCGCACCGCCATGGCCTCGCTGCGGCCTGGCCGCACCCGCGGCCAGAGCGGCGTCTTCGGCTCGGTCCACGCCGTCCTGGACGGTGTGGCCGAGCCCGTATCCTTCCAACTTCAACTCCGGCGCGGTCGCCTCGTCGCCCTGATCGCCGACGCCTATGGCCAGGACGTCTCGCATATCGACTTTGCAACCGTCCGCTTCGACCAGCTCTTCTATCTCGACGCCGAGGGCCGCTCGCGCCCGCTCGATGCGCGCCTGGTTCGCAAGGCCCCGACCTCCACCGCCGGCCTGCCCGGCCGGGGCGTCGTCATCCAGACCGTCCCGCCCCCGGTCGCCGTCCAGCGCCGCACCGCCGTGCCGGTTCAGTCCGGCGTGATCCTGCCGCCCACACGCACCGAGCAGGCGCTTGAGAACGCCGGCGAAGCCGCTGCAAAAGGCCTGCTCAAACTGGCCATCTGGGTCGTCGTCCTGTCCGTGGCCTTCCTGGCCTGGACCCTCCTGCGCGTACCGGTCGTTCTAGCCTTCATCGCCGCCTTCTGGATCGGCCGCGCCATGACCAAGGGCATGGGCTTCAAGCGCATGGAACAGGCCTTCGCCAACCGCCGCGAACGGTTGATGGGCTAGGCCGCCTCCAGCCTCGCTCCCGGCAGCATTGGAAACGTCACCAGCGACACCTCCCACAGGTCCACTGCGCTCAGCACCCGCAAGGGCCCGTCCCGGCGCGCCGTCACCGCCCGGAACCCGATCGACAGCCCGTCCAGAGCCCCGGCCCGGACCAGGGCCTGGCACAGCCGGCCCTGCGCCGACCAGTCCATCACCCGGCCGCTCACAAACAGTCCACGCTCGTCCTCGCACATTTCATCCCAAACTCCGATCGGCGCGTCCTCATGTTGGTGCAGCATCCGCACCCCCGCCGCGCCGCGCGCGATCAGGCTGGCGTCGAAACACCCCTTCATCGTCACATCTCGGTTCAGGTCGGCGATGCCCCATAGCGAGGCGTATCCCTGGATCTGGACGGCCTCAGTCACCGCCGCCCTCCATCGCCCGCTCCATCCGCTCGACCGCGGCGCGCGTCGCCAGCGCCTGTTCCTCCAGCCGCGCCAGCCGCTCGATCACGGTCCCTTGCCGCTCAGCTCGTGCCTCCAGTGCCGCGATCCGCGCCGACGCCCCGCCCGCCCACATCAGCGCCGCCGCAGCCTGAATGGCCACCGCCACCAGCACTGCGGCGGGCCACCGCCTGGTCATGTCGTTCGTCATGTTATCCGCTCCGCTGCCAGGTGACCTCGGGGTGTCAGTGAGGCCCCGTAACGACGTCACTCACCACTCAAGCCCGCCATTCGTCGCCGTTCCTCCGGCGTCAGGAAGCTGGCCGCCTCCAGGCGCGCCCACAGGGCCTCCCGCTCGCTCGCCAGCCCCGGCACCCCATCCAGGTCCGGTCGGATCGTCACAACCGGCCAGCGCGGAGCCAGCCAGGCCGTCAACGCACCCGCCGTCTTGCCGACCAGCGGCACGATGGTCTGTCGCCAGAACGCGCCCTGGGCTTCACGGAAATTCTGATAGGTGTTGTCACCGGGTATCCCCAGCAGTTGCGGCGGCACCCCGAACGCCAGAGCGATTTCGCGCGCCGCCGCGTGCTTGCCCTCGATATGGTCCAGGTCTTGCGGGCTGAGCGCCATCGGCGTCCACTCCAACCCACCTTCCAGCAGCATCGGCCGACCCGCATTGGCGGCCCCCGTGTAGTTCGCCTCCAGCTCGTCCTTCAGCGACTGGAACTGCTCCGGACTCAAGTGCCCGCCTCCGAAGACCAGCGCTCCGCTTGGCCGCGCCTGATTGTCCAGCAACGCCTTGTTCCAGGCCGCCGAGGCATTGTGCACGTCCACCGCCCAGGCAGCGGCCTCCAGAGGCGAAGCCCCGTACCAGTCGTCGATTGGATTGAATAGCTTCAGGTGCAGCACCGGCGAGAACCCGTCGGCCGCGCGCACGAGCCGCCGCGTCAGTGCCCCCGCCGTATAGTCATAGGCCGCCGGCCATCCGTTTGCGCCCGGCACGACCCGCACGCGGTCGGGCCTCAGGGCGTAGAATTCGCCGCCACCGTCATCGACAGCTTCCAGATAGGCGTTCCCTGCCGTCTGCAGATATCCGAACATCTGTTCGAACAGCTCCTGTCGGGACTGCTCCGGGTTCGGTCGTTCCAGCCGAGCGACCAGCGGATGATCGTCGCGCCTTGCCTCACCGTCGAACACCGCCAGCGGCACACTGGCCGCCGCCTCGGCGATCAGGCGGATACATCGATAGACGACCGGGTTGCAGGCGAAGCCCTCCCTTGCGAGGCTGGAATAGTCGCGTGGCGTCCAAACGGGCCGTCCGACATGAGAAAAGGCGATGACCCGCCCGACTGCGCTCGCCTTGGTTTCAGACGCAGCCTCGCGCCGTCGGCCAAACGGCCGCCGCCAATCGAACATCGCCATCTCCGGGGTGCTTCAGGCCCAGCTCTCGAGCCTGCAACAATCCTATCCGACCAGTGGGCCGCGTGGACGATATACGATCAAAGAATGCAATGCCCTTGAATCGAAAAGCATTCTATCGGGCAGATAGGGGCGCTAACCGTCGTTCAGGCTACCACGACGCCCTCGCTCGGTGCGTCGCGCGCAGTCGGCTCCAGCCAGTGTGCCACCGCCGCCGCCAGCTCGGCGATATTGATCGGCTTGCCGACGTGTCCGTCCATACCTGCATCCAGGCAGGTCTGAATCTGCTCGCGCTGCACGTTCGCCGTCAGGGCGATGATCGGCAGGCGAACGAAGTCACCACCCAGCGCCCGGATGCTGCGCGTCGCCTCCAGCCCGTCCATTTCCGGCATATGCATATCCATCAGGACCAGGTCGTAGTCTGCCACCTGGACGGCGGCGAGGGCCTCAAAACCATTGCCTGCCACCTCGGTCTGGATTCCCAGCTGACCGAGGATGGCCCCGACCAGTTCGCGGTTCGCCGGAGCATCGTCGGCGACCAGAATCCGCGCGCGACGTTCCGACGTCACCACGGTCTCGACCGGAGCCGAAGGCGCGGCATCGGCCTCGCTCAGCGGAACCTCAAACCAGAAGGTCGAACCGACACCCGGCTCGCTCGTAACCCCGATCTGGCCACCCATCGCCTCCACCAGGCGCTTGGATATGGCCAGGCCGAGCCCAGTGCCGCCGAAATTCCGTGTGGTGGACTGGTCCGCCTGGGTGAAGCGTTCGAACAGGGTGTCCAGCTTCTCCGGCACAATTCCGATTCCGGTGTCCGTCACCGCGACCTTCAGCCACCAGGTGCCCGCCTCATCGGTTCGGCCTGACAGATCCAGCCGCACGTCGCCTCGCGTCGTGAATTTCATGGCATTGGACAGGAAGTTCAGGGTCACCTGGCGCAGACGTCCGGCATCGCCGCGCAGGATCTCGGGAACCGACGCGGCAATATCGATCTTCAGGTCCAGCCCCTTGGCGGCGCGCTGCGCCTCCATCAGGTCACCCGCACCATGAGCAAAGTCCCAGACGTGGAACGGCTGCGGATCCACCTCCAGCGCCTCGGCCTCCAGCTTGGAGTAGTCGAGAATGTCGTTGATGACGCTCAGCAGCACCTCACTGCCGGTGGCGATACGGTCGACATGGCGACGGTCTTCAACCGACAGGTGCTGGCTTCCCTTGAGCAGCCCCGCGAAGCCCACGACGCTAGTCAATGGCGTCCTCAGCTCGTGGCTCATATTGGCCAGAAACTCGGCCTTGGCCTGTCCGGCCGCCTCGGCCTCCATCAGGGCTTCGCGCAGTTCCTCCTCCAGGCGACGCGTCTCGGTGACGTCGCGCACGACATCCTGGATTTCCTTCACACGTCCCTTGTCGTCGCGCACGATGCGGGTGCGGGTTTCGAAGTGGCGAGTATCGCCATCGCGTGTGAACGCTCTGTAGGTCTGGGAGAAAATGTCCTTGTCGGGGTTCTCACGGATGAATGTCGCCAACCGTTCGATGGTCTCTGACACATCTTCAGGGTGGATCAGCCGGGTCACTGGCGTCCCAAGAATTTCTTCGGGCGGAATCCCTGTGATTTTCTCGACGGCAGGAGACACATAGGTGACCTTCATGTCGTAGCCGTAGGTGGCGATGACGTCCTCGGATCGATCCGTCAGCAGCCGGTATCGAGCCTCGCTCTCACGGGCCTGGTCAAGCGCGGCCTGCAGCTGGTCTTCAAGGGCCTTGCGCTGGGCGATGTCTCGGATGACAACGACGGCTTCCTCGGCCTGCCCGGGCTGGGTCGGGATCCGCTGAAAACTGCTCTCGACCCACACATAATGCCCCGCCTTGTGGCGTGCCCGGTGGATGACGGCCTTGCGCTCGGGAGCGGCCATGGAGCCGACCATGGCCCCCACGACATCGTCGATATCATCCGGATGAATGTAGTCGCGGATCTGGCCGGTCATCTCCTCCGAACGCCAGCCGAGAAGGGTTTCAACCGCCGGCGAGATGTATTTGCTGCTGCCGTCGCGCCGGATCCGGGTGATGACGTCCGCCGTATTGTCGGCGAGCAGACGATATCGGGCCTCACTGCGCCGGATCAGATCCATTGCACCGCGCTCCTCGGTCACATCACGGACCACGCCGAACAGGGTCTTGGCCTTGCCGTCCAGTCCGAACTCGGCAGTTGCCCGCGACTGCACGCGCCGGATTTCACCGTCGGGGCGGACCAGTCGAGGCTCGGATTGAACCTCGCCGCCGTTCACCGCGACCTGCCGGAGCTGATTGCGGACCTCCTCCTGGTCATCCGGGTGGAACGCCGCAATGACCGAGTCTGCGGTCGGGATGAACGTCTCGCGATCCAGTCCATAGATGCGGTACACGGCATCGGACCACGTCACTTCGCGGGTCACGAAATCCATGCGCCAGTGACCGACACTGGACATCGCCTCTGCCAGTTTGATCATCGCCAGCTCTTCGCGCTGGCGACCGATCTCGGCATCATTGTCCAGAATATCTGCGGCCATTTCGGCCAGCCGCTTCAGCGCCTCCAGCTTGTCATCACCCGGACGCTCTCGGGGGAAGATGTCGAGCACGCAGATCGCGCCGGCAGGCGTGCCGTCCTTCAGGCTGATCACGGCCCCGGCATAAAAGCGGATATGGTTCGGCCCGCAGACGGGCTCTGCGTCCCTGAACCGCTCGTCCTCGGCGGCATTCTCGACCACCAGAACCGCCCCGGGCCCCATGGCCACGGCCGCATCAGTGAAGCTCGCCTTGCGGGGGGCCTCATCACGACAGACGTTTGTATTGCCACTCAATGTCAGGCCGTCCGCACCGACGAGGACAACCGTCGCGCCGGGGGCCTCAAACAGCGTCGCAGCGACGCTGGTTAGCCGATTCAACGATGTCGTCGTACGCGAAGAAGGCATCTGGGAGGTCCGTTTCAATGAAACCTGCCAAGCAACCCCCAACATAAGGTTATCACGCCAGACCGCGTTCGCTGAAAACGTGTATCAGCCCCGCTCATCAACCAGATCCCAGGCCGCATAGTCCAGCGCGTCTTCGGGATCGGCCAGCGTCGTCTCGGAAATCGTCTCGCCGCGCACGCTGATGCCGGCCTTATGAACCGTCTCTGGATCGCCCGACACCAGCGGGTGCCACCAGGCCAGACCTCGCCCCTCGTGCAGCCGCCGATAGGCGCAGGACTTCGGCATCCACTCCAGGGCCTCGACGTTGAACGGCGTCAACTTGATGCAATCGGGCACCGTGGCCTTGCGGTTCTCATAATCCGAACAGCGACAAAGCTGTGGATCGAACAGCTTGCAATGCACCCGCGTTGGAATGACCTCCAGCGTTTCCTCATCCTCGAACCTGACCAGACAGCACAGACCACATCCGTCGCAGAGCGATTCCCACTCCGCCTCCGTCATCGCGTGCAGCTGTTTGGTTTCCCAGAACGGTTTCATGGCGGCGCTCCATACACCGGCACACTGGCCTTGTCCCCGCCAACCGGACCAGCCGCATCGCAATCGACAATCCTGGAAGATCGCAATGCGTCGTCCCCCTATCCCCGCTGCCTCTTGCTGGTCTGACCCGCACCGGACTAACTGACGCCCTGGTTCCTGGGGGGTTTCATGTTCGCTCGTCTCTTGGTCGCGCTTGCTCTGGTTCTGTCGCCGTTGCCGGCTCTCGCTCAGCGGCCACCGGCCGACCTGATCGATGGCCAGACCTACGATCCGGCCATCCCCACACCAGATCGGGTACTTGGTTACGAATTCGGCGAGCGCCTCAGCCGTTCGGGCGATGTCCTGCGCTATTTCGAGGCCCTGGCCGCCGCCGCGCCGGACCGCATGATTCTGGGCCGTTACGGCGAGACCTGGGAGGGGCGGCCCCTGCCCTATGCGATCATCACCTCCGCAGCAAACTTGCGTCGCATCTCGGCCATTCGCGAAGCATCCGTGGCCCTGACCGACCCGCGCAGCGGTCCCGCCACGCCCGCCGCCGACCAGCCCGTTGTCGTCTGGCTGATGTATTCGGTCCACGGCAATGAGATCAGCCCGGCCGAGGCCGCCATGGCCGCCGCCCGGCACCTGTTGGCCTCGCGCGATCCTGAGGTCGCCGAATGGCTCGACAATGTCGTCGTCGTCATGGTCCCGACCCAGAACCCGGACGGGCGCGACCGCTTCATGAGCCGCTATTATGAATCGCTGGGCCTCCAGCCTGACGGCGACCGTCTGTCCACCGAGCGCGACGAGCCCTGGCCTTCCGGGCGCCCCAACCATTATCTGTTCGACCTGAACCGCGACTGGTTCGCCCAGACCCAGCCCGAGACGCGCGGCCATTCCGCCCTGATGCTCTCCTGGCGGCCCCAGGTCGTGGTCGATGCCCACGAGATGGGCACCGACGATCCCTTCTTCTTCCCGCCCGAAGCCGAGCCGTTGAACCCGCTTCTGCCCGAGGCCCAGCTTCGCGCCCGCCAGTTGTTCGGTCGCGGCAATGCCGCCACCTTCGACCGCGAAGGCATCGACTATTACACGCGCGAGATCTTCGACGCCTTCTATCCCGGCTACGGCGACGGCTGGCCGTCCTATCTGGGCGCGGTCGGCATGACCTACGAACAGGGCTCGGCTCGTGGCCTCGTAGCTCGGCGCTCCAACGGCGAGCAACTGGCCTACCGCACCACCGTCCGCAACCACTTCCTGGCCTCGCTTTCAACCATCCGCACGGCCTCGGCCAATCGCGCGCGTCTGCTGTCGGACTTTGCCGCCTACTACCGCCAGGCGGTGGCTGAAGGCGGCGGCGGCTCCTGGATTCTGGCCCGCGGCGGCGTGGACCCCGGCTCGGCCGATGCCCTGGCCGCCCTGCTCGCCCGCCAGGGCATTGAGGTCACCCGCGCCACGAACGGCTTCAGCGCCTGCGGCCGCCCCTACCGCGCCGGCGATTACATCATCCGCCGGGGCCAACCTCTGGGTCGCCTGCTCCAGGTCCTGATGGACCCGTCCATCACCATGCGCGACGGCTTCGTCCAGGCCCAGGAGGCCCGCCGCCACCAGGGCCAGTACGCCGAGGTCTATGACATCACCGCCTGGGCCCTGCCCGGTTCCTATGGTGTCGACGCCTTCCAATGCCGCTCCACGCCCTCGGTCGCGACCACCGCCGTCTCCGCAGACGGCATCGAGGGTACCGTCACCGGCGATCCGTCCCCCGTGGCCTACGTCGTCACCTCTGGCTCCCAGGCCATGGGCGTCATGACCCGCGCATTGCGGGCCGGCATCCGCGTGCGCTCGCCCGAGGCCGCCTTCATCGTCGGCGACCGCGCCTTCCCGGCCGGCTCCGTCATCCTCAGCCGCGCCGGATCGCCCGACGACTTCGACGCCCAGGTCGCCGCCATCGCCCGCGAGGCCGGAGCCGAGGCCATCGGCCTGTCCGATACCTGGGTCACCGAGGGGCCGAACTTCGCCTCGGACCGCTCGCCGATCATCCCGCCCGTCCGCATCGCCCTGGCTTGGGATGACCCCACCGATCCGAACTCAGCGGGTGCCATTCGCTATGTGCTGGAGCGCCGCTACGGCTATCCGGTCACCATCATCCGCACCGAGAACCTGGCCCGCGCCGATCTCGGCCGTTACCAGGTGCTGATCCTGCCAGATGCCTATGGCAGCTATGACACCGCCCTCGCCGCCTCCTTGCGCCCCTGGGTCCAGCGCGGCGGAACCCTCGTCGGCATCGGCTCAGGTGCCGATTTGATGATGGCCGGTGACAGCCCCATGCTGGCTACCGCGCGCGAGCCGCTCCTGTCCCAGGACGGTCAGCCGATCCCCGCCCCCGCTGATGATCCACGCATCATTGCCGACGCCACCGCCTATGCTGAAGCGACTCGCCCGGCCGAACAGACCCCGGATTCCGTGCTCGGCGTCCTGGCCCAGGTTCAGGTGGATCGCGGCCACTGGCTCTCGTCTGGCCTACCGGATCGTCTGACGGTCCTGGTTGTAGGCTCGGCCATCTACGAGCCCTTGCGCCAGGACGAGGGCACCAACGTCCTGCGCTACGTCTCGGCCAGTGAACTTCCAGTCGCCGGCCACCTATGGGCCGAGAACCGCGCCCAGCTCGCCTTCAAGCCCTATGTCATGGCCAACAGCGTCGGCCGCGGCCAGGTTATCGCCTTTACCCAGGATCCCACCTTCAGAGGCTTCCTGCACGGTCAGGACGTCCTGTTCCTCAACGCCATCTTCCGGGGAGCGGCGCACTCCAGTCCGGTACGATGACGCGGGCAGTCTCCTCCCCATTTACGATGGGGAGGAGGACCTCGAAGTGATGGAGCGGACTCTCTTCGCTGGGTCGGTGCGCCAGGGGAAGTCCCCGCCTGACCTCCCTGGGATCAAGTCCGGCGTGTGATCGACCTCCCCATCGCCTTCGCGATGGGAGAGGAGACAGCGGCGTCCGCAACGCCTATGTCCCTCCTCCCTAAGCCCTACTCCTTGATCCCTAGGCCCTCTCCCCATGGCCCGCGCCCCTCTCGTCTCCCTCCGCGATGTCCGCCTTCAGGACGGACCGCTGCCGCTGTTCGACGGCGTTGATCTGGCCATCGAGCCGGGCCAGCACGCCTGCCTGGTCGGGCGCAACGGCGCGGGCAAGTCCACCCTGATGAAGCTGGTCATGGGCCTGATCGAGGCGGATAGCGGCGAGCGCGCCGTCCAGGCCGGGGCCCGCTTCGCCTATGTGCCGCAAGAGCCGGTCATCGTCGGCCCGACCCTGCGCGATCACGCCGTCTCCGGCGGGGCCGACCCCTGGGCCGCCGATCAGTGGCTGGAGACCTTCGGCCTCGACCCCGCCAAGGCCGCCGAGCGGCTCTCCGGCGGCGAGACCCGCCGCGCCGACCTCGCGCGCGCCTTCGCCGAACAGCCGGACCTGCTGCTGCTCGACGAGCCGACCAACCACCTCGATATCCTCGCCATCGAGACCCTGGAGGACGAACTCAAGTCCGCCCGCTTCGCCGTGCTGATGGTCAGCCACGACCGCACCTTCCTGGAGCGCACGACCAAACGCTGCTTCTGGCTGGAGAACCGCCGGGTCCGCACCCTCGACAAGGGCTTCAAGGCCTTCGACGCCTGGGCCGCGAAAGTCACCGAGGAGGAGGCCGAATCCCTGCGCCGGCTGACCAAGGAGATCGAGCGCGAGACCTACACCTTCTACCGCTCCATCACCGCCCAGCGCACCCGCAACGAGGGCCGCGCCCGCCGCCTCGAAGCCCTGCGCCAGGACCGCGCCGCCCGCGTCGCCGACCTGCCGCGCGAGATCCAGCTCGGCGTCGATGCCGGCCAGACCTCAGGCAAGCTCGTCGCTGAACTCAAGGGCGTCTCCAAAACTTTCTCCTCCCCGACGCGAAGCGGGGGGGAGGGGGACCGCGAAGCGGTGGAGGGGAATGCCGCCGCCCGCACCATCCTCAAACCCTTCTCCACCAAGGTGCTGCGCGGCGACCGTCTGGCCATCGTCGGCCCCAACGGCGCGGGCAAGACCACCCTGGTGCGACTGCTGCTGGGCGAGATGCAGCCCGACGCCGGCTCCATCCGCCTGGGCGTCAATCTCCAGCCGGTCTATCTGGACCAGGCCCGCGCCGATCTGCGCTCCGACATGACCCTGTGGGACGCCCTCACCCCCGGCGGCGGCGATTCCATCCTGGTGCGCGGCCACTCCAAGCACGTCGCCGCCTATGCCAAGGACTTCCTGTTCAAGGAAAGCCAGCTGCGCCAGCCGGTCTCCACCCTCTCGGGCGGCGAGCGCAATCGCCTGTTGCTCGCCCGCGCCCTGGCCCAGCCCGCCAATCTGCTGATCCTCGATGAGCCGACCAACGACCTGGACATGGAGACCCTCGACCGGCTCGAGGACCTCCTGGAAGACTACGACGGCACCCTCATCCTGGTCAGCCACGACCGAGATTTCATCGACCGCCTCGCCACCTCGACCATCGCCCTGAACGGCCGCGGCGACGCCGTCGAAACTCCCGGCGGCTGGTCCGACTTCGTGCACCAGAACCCCGGCTTCCTCACCGCCCCTGTCTCTCCCCCTCCTGGGGGGAGCGGTCGCGCAGCGAGCGAGGGGGGCAAGTCCGAGCGTGCTCCGGCCGCTTCATCCACCGCCTCCCCCAAGAAGCTCTCCTACAAGGACGCCCGCCGCCTCGAAGAGGCCGAGCGCGAGGTCGAGACCCTCCCCGCCCGCATCGAGACGCTCGAAACCGCCCTGGCCGACCCGGCCCTCTACGCCGCCGACCGCAAACGCTTCGACCAGCTCTCCGCCGACCTCGACGCCGCCCGCGCCCAGCTCGAGCTGGCCGAGGCCGACTGGCTGCGCCTGGAAGAGATGAAGGCGGCCCTGGCGGGTTGACCGCATTTCTGGGGACAACCTACCCGACTGGATTACGACAGTTTTCTAAAACCCATCCCCCCGATCAGGGCGGTTATCCACCATCCATCCCCCATCCGCGCACCTGCACCGCCCCGCCCCCGCTTGCCACCCGCCGGGTTTCGCGAGACCGTGTCCTTGCCGACGGACATCGCGGCGCGGAAATCCGGGGAGACCCGGGCTTCAAGCGGCGAAACCGGCCTCCGGCCACGGACTTCAGGGGGAACCTTGGAGAAACCGGGACGGGCCCGACCAAGGAGCAATCCGAGGGAAGGCGGACTTCAAAACCCGGTGGGGAAACTCGCCAAGGAGGAAGACCAGGCAAAGGACAGGACGATCATTCAGACGCCGGGTCCGCCCGCCGACAGAATGTGACCTCCAACCCGTAACGGACCAACGTCCAACCCGGACTTGGTGAGGGGTCGATGAGCACGGGTCCGCCCGCGCCATCGCCCCTCGATCCGTTTCTGGCCCCCGGTTTCCTCAATCTGTCATCGCGCAGGCTGCGGGCGATGCCGGACGGTCGCGTGGCCGTTTCCGGTCCCTTCCGCGCCTTCCCTTAGCCCCACCCCCTCGCTAGGCTCGCCTTTCGTCGTGGGAGTCGCTGATGGACCGTAGGTCGCTCATCGCCGGACTGACCGGGGCTGCGGGTCTAACCGCCGCCGCCGGTGTTGGCTCGCTTGTCGCGTGCCAACCGCCACGTGAGCCGACTGACCGCTATGGTCGCACCCGGATTCGCTTCGCGATCGACGGAGCCGCCCAGGCTGCCCACGCCGGGTTCTACCAGGCGGTCGCCAACGGATCCTATTCTCGCCGCGACCTGACCGTTGAAATCATTCAGGGCGGGCCTTCGGTCGACGTTCCCCAGCTTCTCGCCTCCGGCCAGGTCGAGCTGGGCATGGGGGCCAATGCCTTCATCCCGATGAACCTCACAGCGGAAGGCGCGCCGGTCTCGGTCGTCGCCGCCTTCTTCCAGAAAGACCCCCAGGTCCTGATCGCCCATCCCGACCCAGCCCTGACGTCCATCGCAAACCTGGCGGGTCGCCCCTTACTGCTGTCCGAAACTGCTGTCGCCAGCGTCTGGATCTGGCTCAAGGCGCGATACGGATTCACGGACGACCAGCTGCGCCCCTACACTTCCGATCCAGCGGTGTTCCTGGCTGACCCCCGTGCAGTCCAGGACGGGAGTCTGACGATCGACCCCTACATCATCGAAACTGCCGGTGGCGTTGAGCCGCGCGTCTTCCTGCTCGCCGACGAGGGCTATCCCTCCTACGCCAATCTGCTACTCGCGCCCGACGGCCTGATCCGTGACAACCGGTCAGTCGTGGCCCGATTCATCGAGGGTTCGGTCGAGGGCTGGCAGTCCTACCTCAATGACGATCCGACACCCGCCGAAACCCTGATCAAACGGGCCAACCCCCAAATGACCCAGGAGCTGCTGGCCTGGGCCCGCCGAAATCTCATGGCCAACGAGATCGTCGTCTCACCCGGCGGCCGCATCGGCGATATGACGGCAGCGCGCTGGGAGGAATTTTTTCAGGTCGCCGCCGAAGCGGGGGCCTATGAAGCCGGCGTCGACTGGCGCTCGGCCTTTACCCTCGACTTCCTGCGCAGCTAGGCCGCCGGCACCGCCATCGCAACCTGTGCTTGCGTTCTCGATTAATCAAAGCGCCACGCGTTAACACCCGGGCAAGCGCCCGGCGACTAGTCTGGCCATCCAGCTTCTTCGGGATGCCAAGATGCCCCGCCTGATCCTCGCCGTCCTCGCCGTTTCAACCATCGCTACGGCCGTGCCGGCCACCGCCCAGCAGCAACGGTCCGAAGCTGCCGACCGGGCCGGCCTGCGCTACCTGAACTGGCCTGGCCGCCCGCCGGTCAATAGCCCGCCGCTGCGGGCCGAACATTCGCCCACGCCACGACCCACACCGCGCCCCTCGCCCCGGCCCACGCCGCGTCCGCAGGTCGAGACGCCCGCGCAGGTGCCTGTCGCCCAGGTTCGGGACACCACAGAACCCCCGACCCGTCCCGCCGCGCCGGCAACTACTGGGAGTGGGGGGGGCCGCTACTATTCCGTCCACCGTCCCTCCGGGCGCACGCCCGATACGATCGAGCGCGCCCAAACCTTGGCTGCGGAAGACACGCTCGTCGCCCTGCAAACCCCCCAGGGGCAGAGTCTGGCCGAGCAGGACCGGTCGGCTCGTGCCGAGGAGGCCTTTGAGATTCTCCGGAATCTGCCACCGGATCAACTCATGGAAATGTTGGGCCGCCAGCCATGAATCCCTCGCGACTTCAGGATCTTATAAACCTCGCCCGCGAGCCGTCCGGCGACAAGCGCCGCGAGCTGCTGCGCGAGTTGACCGATGAGTTCTTCGGCCCCTCCGTGCCGAACCCGGCCGAGACCGAACTGTACGGCTCTGTTCTGGCCCAACTCTCCACCCAGATGGAGGAGGCCGTCCGCCAGGAACTGTCGGTCCGCTTTTCGGAGGCCCCCAATGCGCCGCGGGTTCTGGCCCGGACCCTGGCCATGGACATCGAAGAAGTTGCCGCCCCGATCCTGCGCCACAGCGACGTCCTTCAGGAATCCGACCTGCTCGATGTCGTTCGGGTCAAGGGCCAGGGCCATCTGCGCGCTGTGTCGGAGCGTCAACGCGTCACCGAATCCGTCTCAGACGTCATTGTCCATCGCGGCAGTGATGAAACCCTCGGCGTGCTTATCCGCAACGACGGTGCCCAGCTGTCGCGCGCCGCCCATGAAACCATCACCGACCGTGCCCAGGCCAATCCCGCCCTTCAGGACGCCCTCGTCGCTCGTGCGGCGCTGCCGCCGGATCTCCTGAACGAGATGTACTTCGTGGTGGAGACACGTCTCCGTCAGAAGATTCTGGAACGCAATGCGACCCTGTCGCCGGATCGACTGGACGCCGCCCTGGCTGCGGGTCGCAGCCGCCTACGCGTTGCCGACGGTTCCCTGCCGGACGACTACGAAACCGCCAGTGCCTATGTCCGTGAGCTCCACGCGTCGGGCAGCCTGACGCCCGAGATGCTCGTCCGGTTCCTCCGGTCGGGGGGGCGTACCGAATTCCTGATAGCCCTGTCCGAACTGGCGGACCTGGATTTCCACACCACGCGCCAGATCGTCGATACCGCTCAGATCGACGCACTTGCGGTCGTCTGCAAATCCGCCCAGTTGGATCGCGCCCTGTTCCTGACCTATGCGGTGGTTCTGTTGAACAAGGACGGCGACGCCATGGCCAAGGCCCAGGCCTATGGCCTGATGTACGCCGAGCTGGATCTGGCGACCGCGCAGCGCACCCTTCGGTTCTGGAGACTGCGCCGTGAATTGGCGGCTGCCGAGGCTGCCTGAGCCCCTAGAGCGTTCCCATCGCAAGGAAGGCCCGGGCGGCGGCAAAGTCGCCGGCACCCAGGGTCACGACCCGCGTCGCACCATTGGGCTGGACCAGTTCCACGGCAAACCGTTCGCGTGGATCCAATTGGCCGATGGCATTCGCCGCCGCCGTCGAGAACCGGAACAGCTTGCCACCGCGCTCATTCAGCGTCTCGGGTACGGCACGACCACGGCCGGCCATGAAGACCCGGCTGGCCGATGCCGGTGGCGTGTCGGCCATGCCCGCGCGCGCAAGCCAGGCCGACGGGGCCCGGCCCGGATCGCGGACGATCAGACGGGCGGTGACGACCTGTTCGTCTTCCACCGCCAGGGCCAGAGTGTGCCCGGTCCCGGCTCCGGCAAAGCCGAAAATCACCCTGTCGCCATCCTGACGGACGCGCCAGGACTGGCTGGCATAGGCCGAGCGCACCACCTGCCAGGCCGACCGCTCACCGGGAAAATCCATGCGCGGTGTCCGCGCCCAGGCCGAAAACGCCGACCGCACCCGTTCAGCCACCACAGAAAGCTCGCGGTCATCACAGGCGATCCGCCCGGCCTGGCTCAAGGCACGGATGCGCCGATCGGACAGTTCGGTCTCGCTACTGCCGGCCCTGAGCGCCGCGCCACGCGACTGGGCGACCCCGGCCTCCAGCGCGTGGGCCGTGGCGGCATCGAACATCTGACAGCGGGCACCGGCGGCGGCCACCAGGCTGCGCTCGAAATAGGTGTCGGCCGGACCTGCCACGGCGGGCGTAGCGGCCAGGGCCACGCTCAACAGCATCACGGCGGGCCCCTTGCGGGCAGAATGTCGGCGCGGCTCTTGGATTCGTCCGGTCATGGTCTCACCTTAGGCGCGCCGGCCCTTCGGTTCGGTTTCTGCTTACGGTTAAGCCAGTGTTGATCGCCACAGACGTCTGGGTTTCTGCCCTGATCCGCCGTGCCCAGATGGCCGGGGCCGCCGCCGTGGTGGTGCGCAAGGGTGACGCGCGGGCCGGTGCCGTCCTGGTCAAGGCCTACAACACCGTTGATCGCAGCGCCCGCCTCTACGCCGAAACCATCGGCCTGGACGGCGACCGCCTGTGGATCGAGCCGCACCCCGAGGCTCCCGAATTCGAGCTGGACGCCTATGCCGCGCGTCAGGCCGACTATGACCCTGACCTCTGGCTGGTCGAGATCGAAGACCGCCAGGGCCGCCACTTCCTGGTCGAGGATGTGGATGGCGACAAGCCGCGGGCCTAGGGGCCGGTCAGGATCGGCGGCTCAACGTCCAGGGCGGCGACCGGAACGGTCCTGAGGCATTCCTCCAGAACCGGCCGCAACTCTTGGCGCGACTCTTCGGACATGAACCGCTCCTGGAATTCCGACTGCAGCGCATTGTAGTCGTCCAGTGAACCGCCCCGGTCGCGGATCAGGATCTCGGCCTGTGCCGACCAGGCCCGGTAGTCGTTCATCGACGCCTGCGGAAAGCCGACCACCCGATCCGGCGAAGCGATGTGGATCAGGTACGATCCATTGGTCACGCCCCAGCATTGCATGGCGTGTCGCACCTCGCGGTCGCCCTGGACGCCCGCAATCGGCGACGATCCGCCCGCGTCGGCCTGGGCCGCTGATCCAGTTTCAGTCGAAGGGTCCGTCGCAGGCTGATCACAGCCGACGACGGCGGCGCAGACGGCGCCGATGAGTAATGCGGTGGGAATTCGATACATGGCATCTCTCCTGGGTTCTTAAGGAGCTACGCAGCGCAGCCCGAATACCGGACATCGGGGGTGCCGTTCCTCTCGCTGGACGGGACGTTTCGCCTCCTCTCGGAACCCAGTCCGACCCGATGACTTATCAATGATCATCATCTCATCGGAGCCGCCATGTCTTCTCTTCGTCTGCCGCTGTCGCTCATCCTTCTGGCCGGCCTGGCCGCCTGCGGCCCCGCCGTCGGCGCCAACAGCGGCGACGGTCCGGCCCAGTCGGGCATCTACGCCTACACCATGCCGGACGGGACCGAGGGGTCGATGGTGCTCCATTCCAACGGCGATTACGCCCAGATGGTCGACAATGAGCCCCTTCCGATCGAACAGGGAACCTGGCGCCGCCATGACGGCCAATTCTGCCTGGACGACGGCGCCGGCGCCGAGGCTTGTTTCGACGAGGCCGCGGTCGGCGCCGACGGATTCAGCCTGACCCGCCCCGGCGATTCCCAGCCGCTGGTCTTCACCCTGCGCGCCGGCGGCTGAGCGCGCCCTGGTCAGAAAGACTTAACCGCGTTCGCACACCGAACTTCAAACCCCCTCGCCTATCGTCAGGTCTAACGGGCCGAAATGAGTCCGGTGATGGGGTGTGTGCTGGTGCTGTTTCTTCTGAATGACGCGGTATTCGATCTGGAAGATGACCTCTCGGTCGATCCGGTCGACGCGCGCCGATTCGACCGGCTGGGCTTCGACTATGTGGTCGAGCTGGGCTGTGAGCTGTTCTCCGAAAACCCGACGCTCCACCGTGACGACCCCGAGCGCGCGCGGCGCCTTGCCTGGCTGATCGCCAGCCGCCAGTCGGGCGTCAATGCCGCCATGTTCGCCGCCCCCGAAGCGGACTGTATTCCCGAGCTGGTCGAGCCGCGCTTTGCCGTCCTGCCCGAAGACGTCATCCACGCCCTACAAGCCAAGCACGCGCGCGGTCGCCTCAATCCTGTGGCCGCGGACAAGGCCGTCTGGAACCGCATGGCCGCCTGATGGGCGGGTGACAATCGACGCAGGGCACGCTAAGCGCCGCGCCCAATGTCCAAGCTCACTCTCGCACAAGAAGCGGCGCGCCGGCGCACCTTCGCCATCATCGCCCACCCCGACGCGGGTAAGACGACCCTGACCGAGCACATCCTGCTCGCCGGCGGGGCCATCCGCGCGGCCGGCGCCGTGCGGGCGCGCGGCGAGGCTCGCCGCACCCGCTCGGACTGGATGAAGATCGAGAAAGAGCGCGGCATCTCGGTCAGCGCCTCGGTCATGACCTTCGAGTTCGAAGGCGGGATGTTCAACCTGCTGGACACGCCGGGCCACGAGGACTTCTCCGAAGACACCTATCGCACTCTCACCGCCGCCGACTGCGCCGTCATGGTGCTGGACGCGGCCAAGGGCATCGAGCCGCAAACGCTGAAGCTGTTCGAAGTCTGCCGCCTGCGCGACATCCCGATCATCACCTTTATCAACAAGTTGGACCGCGAGGCCCAGGACCCCATGGCCCTGCTGGACGAGATCGCCTCGCGCCTCCAGCTCGACCCCTCGCCGATCTGGTGGCCGGCCGAGAGCGGCAATCGCCTCCGAGGCATGGCCAAGGTGGGAGACTCCACCTTCCAGCCCTACGCCCGCAAGGAAGCCGGTGCCGACCACGATCCCGACCATCCCGCCGCCCTGCCGCTGGATCAGGCCGCCGCCCATTTCGAAGCCGGCGAACAATCCGACCTGACCGACGCGCTGGAGCTGGTCCAGGGCGGCTACAAGCCCTTCGACCGCCAGGCCTTCCTCGAAGGCCACATGACCCCGGTGCTGTGGGGTTCGGCCCTGCGCCACTTCGGCATCGACGAGCTCTTGCGCGCCATCGCCGACTGGGCCCCCGCGCCCAAGCCGCTGCCGGCCCGCAAGGAGGCCCCGCCCGAGACCCGCAACGCCCCCGCTCCGGTCGACATCACGGTCCAGCCGGGCGACGCCGAGGTCACCGGCTTCGTCTTCAAGGTCCAGGCCAATATGGACCCCAACCACCGCGACCGCATCGCCATGTTCCGCATGGCCTCCGGCTCCTTCAAGCGCGGCATGAAGCTCAAGGTCCAGAACACCGGCAAGTCCCTGTCGGTGAACAGCCCGATCCTGTTCTTCGCCTCGGATCGCGAGCTGGCCGAGGAAGCCTACGCCGGCGACGTCATCGGCATTCCCAACCACGGCGTCCTGCGCGTCGGCGACAGCCTGTCAGAGAGCGGCCTGGTCCGCTTCCAGGGCCTGCCCAACTTCGCGCCCGAAATCCTCCAGCGCGTGCGCGTCAAGGACCCGCTCAAGGCCAAACACCTCAAGAAGGCGCTCGAAGGCCTGGCCGAGGAAGGCGTCACCCAGCTGTTCCGCCCCGAGATCGGCTCAGACTTCATCGTCGGCGCCGTGGGCCAGCTCCAGTTCGAGGTCATGGCCGACCGCCTGGGCGAGGAATACGGCCTGGACGTCGTCTTCGAACCCAGCCCCTACGCCGAGGCCCGCTGGGTTACTGCCGCGGCCCGCGCCGACCTGGACGACTTCGCCTCCAAATACCGCCCCCAGATGGCCACCGACATCGACCAGGCCCCCGTCTTCCTGGCCAAATCCAGCTGGGAAACCGGCTACGTCGGCGAAAAATTCCCCAAGGTGGCGTTTTCCAAGACGAAGGAGCGGGGGTAGGCCCCGCTACCGCCCGAACGCATAGACCAGGGACACGCGCGTCGCCGTATCCGTCGCTTCAAACCCGAACGGGGGGTCGGTATCGTGACGCACGCCCACCGAGAACCGCGCTGACAGCGCCCCACTCAGCGCCGCCGTAACGGCGAACTGGTTTTCGATCTGGGTCGAGGTCTCGGCATAGGTCACGCTGGTGTCATTGGTCAGCCGGACGTTGTCGTTGAACGCATGGGCGAAGCGCGACGCGGCAATGACCGAGAAGCTAGCCTCCGAGGAGGCCGGTACGATCACCGGTCCGGGCAGAACGACCTGACGCACCTCGTCCAGCTTGATCCCCGGCGCCGCCTCCACCGCCCAGGTGGTTTGCTCGCCTGTGAGGATTCGATAGCCGACACCTGCGCCAGCGAAGGCTCGGCTTTCAAAACCCGAAAACTCATCCCGCTCATAAGACGCACGGCCAAAGCCATAGAGCCGGTCCGAGAAATCCCGATCAATCTGCCCGGCTACGAACATCCGGTTCTTGGTCTGGGCGCCGTTGGTCTCGGCGAACTCGGCGGCGGCTTCTAGGGTGACCGTCCACTGCCCCTGCTCGCGCGCCAGTTCCAGTCCCAATCCTAGGTCGGACGTGTCGGTGTTGCCTGTGGTGAAACCAGCTCCGAAGGACCCCTCTCCCGTCCATTGGGCTTCCTGGGCCATCGCGGGCGCGGCGATCAAGGCGAAGGCCACAATGGCCGGCAGCAAAGGCAGTCTCATGTCTCGGTCGTCCCGTTCGTTGAAAATCGAACCGGCTTATCAACTGAGTCGCCTCAATCGTCCGAGACCGTACCCGAACCCCGCGCCTATAGGCTTGCTCCCCTACCCAAACGTCATCAAATCCCCGTCCCCATAGATCGGCCCGCCGTCGGGATCGCGCGCCACGGCCTCATCCAGCTTGCGGAATCCGGCCTCGATCGCCGCCTCGTCCAGGTGCTCGAAGGTCGAGATCGAGCGGGTTTTCAGCCGCGCGGCCTGATCGGCCAGGGTGTCGGCATAGCGTTCGCGCACGACATCCAGGGCCAGCCGCTCCAGGCCCACCGCCGCGAACATCACCTCGACCTCGGCCGTGGTCGGAAACATCTTCAGCTCGGCCTCATGGGCGCCGTCGAACCAGACGTGCCAGTTCACCGGCTGCATCCGGTCCGAGAACTGGCTGCGGACCAACACCCGTCCGCCGGGCGCCAGCACCCGCCGGATTTCGCGCGCCGCCGCCGCCCGGTCCGCCACATGGTGCAGCGACAGGAACATCACCACCAGATCACAGGCCCCGACGGCCAGCGGAATGGCCTCAGCCCGGCCCTCCAGATAGGCCGCATTGGCCGGATGCGGATCCGCCTCGGCCTGGGCGCGCATCCTGTCGTGCGGCTCCACGCCCCAGACCTGACCGCCAAAGGTCTTCGCCAGCATCGGCGTCATCCGCCCGGTGCCCGACCCCAGGTCCAGCACATTCAAGGGCCGCCGTTCCGGTGCGCGCCGCGCCAACGCCTCGGCCCAGATGCGGCGGCTCTCCTCCGGCATCGCCCGCCCGGCCCGATAGCCGATGTGTTGGCGTTCATTGTAGTCGACCGGCTTGAGCATGATCTCTCCCTCGCGTTGAAACCCGGCCTGTCTGCCGCCCTTGCGCCGCGTGGCCTAACGACTTATCCGCTCCTGTTTGTGAGTTCAGCGCACAAACAGATCCCCATCCCCCTGACCGCGCTTCGCGCCTTTGATGCGGTCATGCGGCGCGGCTCGATGACGCGCGCGGCCCAAGACCTGGGCGTCACCCACGGTGCCGTCAGCCGCCAGATCGTCGCCCTGCAGGACCAGCTCGGCCTGCCCCTGTTCGACGGCCCGCGCAACGCCCGCCGTGCGACGCCCGCGGCGGAGCGGCTCTGGGCCGACATCGCCCCGGCCTTCGAGCGTCTGGCCTCGGCTGTCCAGGCGCACGGTGCTGTGGCCCGGCGCCTGCGCGTCTCGGGCCTGTCCACCCTGGTCGGGCGCTGGCTCATTCCGCGCCTGACCGGCTGGCCGCATGGCGATGAGATCGAGCTGACCGAATCCTACGCCGACCTGGACCGCTCGCTGGAGGGCGCCGACCTGGCCATTCGGATGCTGGCCGCCGACGCCGAGCCGCCGCCCGGCCTGGTCGCGCACCGCTTCATGGACAATGAGATCGGCCCCGTGCTGGCCCCCGGCCTGGAGGCCGCGCGCGCCCGCCGTCTGGTTTCGCGCTCGCATCCGTCGGCCATCGATGACTGGACCGCGCGGACCGGCCACCCCTTGGATGACGCCCGCCCGCCGATGCTGTTCGATCATCAGCAGACCATGATCGAGGCCTGCCTGGCCGGCCTGGGCGTCTGCGTCACCCAGCGTCCGCTGATCGCGACCGACCTAGCCTCAGGCCGGCTGATCGCGCCGCATGGCTTCACCACCGACGGTGCCGCCTTCGCCGTCTTCCACCGCACCGGCCAGCCAAGCGCCCAGGCCCGCCGCTTCCTCGCCTGGCTCAGCGACCAGGGCGCTCAGATGTCTCGGAAGAGGGTCAGATAGGGCTCATAGACGAACAGCCGGTTGCGCGATTGGCCCGTCGCTTCGCGCAAGACACCTAGTGTCTGCATCTGGCCGATGATGGCATTTGCGTTCGCGAATCCGACGCCGAGGACGTGGGCCGCTTCATTGACTTCCAAATAGGGATCCCGGAACAGGCGTTCGAGCAAACGGATCGCCTTGCCGGCGCGCGCACCGAGTTCTTGCACCAGCAGGTCGCGGTGATCTTCTCTCAGCCTCAGGATTTTCTTCGCGAGGGCTGCAGCGTCAAGTGCCGCCGCCTCGACGCATTCCAGAAAGAACACGAGCCAGGCCTCCCACTGGCCGTCATCTCGAACGGCCTGCAACCGCTCATAATATTCCTGCCGGCGCTTCTTGAGGATCAACGACACATAGAGGACCGGCTTGCTCAGCACCTTGCCTTCGCAGAGCAGGAACGTGATCAGCAGGCGACCCAGCCTCCCATTCCCGTCAACAAACGGATGGATCGTCTCAAACTGTGCGTGGGCCAGGCCGATACGCACCAGCAGTGGCAGATGGCTTGGCCGATGAAGGAAGGTCTCGAGTGCACCAATGTCATCGGCGACCCTTTCCGGCGGCGTCGGGATGAAAACGGCATCCGCTAGTCCCGCTCCCGGCGGACCGATCCAGTTCTGCGTCGTTCGAAACGCGCCCGGGGTCGCGTGGCCGCCTCTGACGCCGGACATCAGGACGCCGTGGATCTCTCGCATAAGGCGACCGGAAACTGGGAGGTCGGCAAGACGGTCAACACCGAGCTTCAAGGCGGCCGTGTAGTTGATGACCTCATTGACATCACCCAAAGGTCGTTCGCCCTTGAGGCGCGCTTCTGCCGCCACAAGGTCGTCCATCGATGCCTGTGTTCCCTCAATCTGGCTCGAAAGAACGGCTTCGCGACGAACATACATCGCGGTGAATAGCTCGGGATGAGGCAGCGTCTCAATCGCACCATCCAGCCGCCCCAGGGCGAGGTCGGCGGCGCTCAAGGCCCGCATGACCGAACCGGAGATATCGAGGTCGGCAGGCGGAAGTGGCTCTGGCAGGAAGGCACTATACCCTCGCGGCTGCCTGACATATCGGCCCGCACGCACAGACCCGCGGATCGGCCTGTTATCCGGTTGAGTCATATCCCCCTGCCTACATCATTATATTATCCGGATTGGATAATAACACGCCAGGATGCCATTCGTAATGCGCGAATGGATAATCGGCCTGTCGGCAGCTAGTTCACCCGATAAATCCGCGCGGCGCTCAGGCATTCCTCAGCCCGGCAGTCCGGCATACCGATGCGAACGGTGTAGGTGCCGCTCTGGGCGTTGGGTATGTCCACGACCGGAAAGTCGTCGGTCAGGACATCGCGCCCAATTTCCTGGCCGGACGGATCCATGACGTACAGATCAACATCCCGACAGTTGGTGTCGCAGGCCCCCAGCACGCGATAGCTGCGTGCACCGTCCAGGCGCACCTCAAATTCATGCGCGGCATCGTCGGCCAGCCAGGCCAGCTCGTCGTTGCCGACGCTGTCCAGTCCTGGCGCATACTGTTCGGCATAGCCGTTCAGGTATCCGCCCATGGTCGTGCGCTCTTGGCTCGAAAAGCCGCCGCCAGAAAACAGCATCATCGCAAGACCGATGACGACCACGGCTCCCAGGGCGATGCCGCCGCCAATCAGCAACCGCTTGTCGATACCCGTGCCCGTTCGGCCACCGGTACCGGGATTGGCCTGACCCGCGACTGGCATGGACACAGGAACCGGGCCCGGCTCGGCTGCAACCGGCTCGACCGGTGCTTCGCCGGCCGGCCCGCTCGAGGCTGCAGGAGCGACTCCCGTTGGCGCTTCGGGCACCGAGGGAGATCCCGCCAGGCTGGAAAAATCGCCCAGCCCCATGGCCGCGGCCGGCGCTACCGCCGGGGCCGCCATCTCTGGCGCGGCCGGCGCGGAGGGGGACGGCGGGTCCGCCGGCTGTGTCGGCTCCGCTGGCGGGATAGGACCGCCGGCTCCGGGAGCTGAAACCGCGGGCTGGTCGATCCCGTCCTTCAGCCAAAGGATGAGCCTATCCCAACCGGCGTGACGGCGCTTGGGGGTCCAGCCGATGAGATCAATGTGCTGCAACAGACGGAACGCCAACGGCACCTTGCAGTCCGAAAACCGGGCCTGAACCAACTTGGGTGGCGTGGACTCTCGGGCCGCCCCCGCCTCTGTTCGCACCCAGTCGCTTTCAACAGAGTTCTTGGTCCACAGCACCAACACCTTCTTGGCGCTGTCCACCTCGCGCTCGATGGTTTTGTCCCAGGTCTCGTGCGGCGTGATCCGATCATCCCACCACACGGTCAGGCCCTGCTCAGTCAGTGCCGCGACGACCCGCTCGGCCAGATCCCGGTCGCGACGATCATAACTGACGAACACATCGGCCATCGGCACCCTCCCTCTCGAAAGTGTTTCTAACGTGTTGGGAGAACCTTGTCAGTTCGCAAACCTGATGATGTCGGCTTCGGCCTTGGTCAGCTCCCCCCACCGTCACTCCGGGGGCGCATGATGAAAGCGCTTGCTCCCGGTGATCGCAGACGCCAGAAAAACAACGTCTGGAGTCAATTCATGCGATCTCTCCTGTTGATTGGCCTGCTGGCGGTCGCTGGCCCTGCGACGGCTCAGGACACGAATTCCGGCGCGCCGGACTCGCCCGCGACACAACAGGACGAAGGTCGGCGCACGCCGGTCGCCTGGCTTGAGCGGCCCTCGCCTGAAGCCATCAGAGCGGTGCTGCCCACCGCGGCCCTGATCCGGGGAATCAGCGGAGAGGTGGTTCTGTCCTGCCTGGTCACGGTCGACGGCGTCGCTCGGGACTGCGAGGCGCAGAGAGAAGATCCTGAGGGCATGGGTTTTGGTGCCGCCGCCATCCTGTTGTCGCGCCAGTTCCTCCTGCGCCCGGCGAGGCTCGATGGCGTCCCGGTCGAGGGGCGCATGGCCACGACGATTATATTCGAGGTCGATCCGCGCGGCGGTTTTGGGCGGCGCCGATCCTACCTGACAAATCCTGCCTGGCTGGCGGCCCCCACGCGCGCCCAGATGGACGCCGCCTTTCCCGATCCAGACCGGGGAAACGAGGGCCGAGCCGTCCTCGACTGCGGCATCAGCACCGACGGGGAGCTACAGAATTGTCGAACACTGAGCGAGGTGCCTCGCGGTCGTGGATTTGGTCGCGCCGCCCGCAGCCTGACACGCCATTTCCGCCTGGCGCCCTTCGACGACGATAGCGTCCGCGTCCAGGTCCCGTTTCAATTCGACCTGCCAGGAACCCGGGCCGCTCGTGGCGACAACAATGTGATGGCCAATCCTGATTGGCGCAGCCTGCCAGACACGCCGTCTGTGATCGAGACCTTTCCCGAACAGGCACGAACCCAGGGCTTCTCCGAGGGACGGGCCACCGTCACCTGTCGTATCGAGCCGACCGGCGCGACCGCCGATTGCGTTGCCGACCCCGCCGATCCGCCGGGCGTCGGTTTCGAGGAGGCCGCCGTCACCCTGGCCGCGCTCTTCGCAATAAATCCGTGGAGCCGGGACGGTCGTCCCTTCCAGTCCGAGCGTGTCCGTATTCCGTTCCGCTTTGTGGACCCACCACCCCCTGAAGGCGACCCGCCCCCCTAACCCGCCTTGCGCTGCTGGGCCACGGGCGGCGGCTGGTGACGCCAGAAGACCAAGGCCTGGTCGGACGATCGGCCCGCATCGATCCGGTATCCTTCCGCCTGGAACGCCTTCAGGTCCGCAGCCCTTTCGATCCGCTGATCGATGGCCCAGCGCGCCATGCGGCCGCGTGCCTGCTTGGCGAAGAAGGACAGGACCTTGCGCTGCCCGTCCTTTTCTTCCTCGAAACGAACACTCACCACCGGTGCCTTCAGAGCCTTGCGATCGACCGCCCCGAAATATTCCTCTGACGCCAGGTTGATGATCGCAGGATCGGCCTGGCCGGCCAGGTCGGCATCCAGCTGATGCGCGATCCGGTCGCCCCAGAAGGCATAGAGATCTCGCCCCCGTCGGGTCGACAATCTTGTCCCCATTTCGAGGCGATAGGGTTGGATCGCATCCAGCGGCCTCAGCACGCCATAGAGTCCCGACAGGATCCGAAGATGGTCCTGGGCCCAGTCCATGCCCGCCCCGTCCAGTTCGCGCGCCTTCAGCCCCTGATAGACGTCGCCGGCGAAGGCGAAGGCCGCCGGGAGGTCGCCCTGGGCCGTCGCGTCGAAGGCCTGAAACCGTGCCCGGTTCAGCTTCACCAGGTCGTCCGAAAGGCCCATCAGTCGTTTGATGTCCGGTCCAGTCAGCCGACGGGTCGTGGTGGCCAGTTGCGCCGTGTCTTCAGCCATGCGCGGCCGCGTGGCCTCGACCGCCAGCGGATGATCCGAGAAGTCGAGACGCTTGGCGGGGGACAGGACAAACAGCACGGCAGACCTCCTTTTCGGCCGCTCTTCTAACCTGAATCGGAGGCCACCGGACGACGCAGTGAGTCTTTTTGGACTCGCTCGACAGGAGATTTACCAGCCGGAATCGAATCGTTGACTCGGCCTCTGGACCGCGACTCCCAAATCAGCCTATCGATTCGTTTGAGGGGTCCGATTAACCTTTCTTAAGTCTTTCGGAGTGAGCGTGCGGGGAAGAGGTGCGTAACCTTTTTCGCACCGTCGCCACACATCTAGATTCGCCTGGAGGGGCACTGAATGCGCGTTCTGCTGATCGAAGACGACAGCGCCACCGCACAGAGCATCGAACTGATGCTCAAGTCCGAGGGCTTTAATGTTTACACCACCGACCTGGGTGAAGAAGGCATCGATCTGGGCAAGATCTATGACTACGACATCATTCTTCTTGACCTTAACCTGCCGGATATGAACGGCATCGAGGTTCTGCGTCAGCTACGCGTCGGCAAGATCAACACGCCGGTAATGATCCTCTCGGGTTCGAGCGAGATCGACACCAAAGTCAAGACGTTTGGCGGCGGTGCCGACGACTACATGACCAAGCCCTTCCACCGCGACGAGCTGATCGCCCGCATTCAGGCGGTCGTGCGCCGCTCCAAGGGCCACGCCCAGGCGATCATCACCACCGGCGAGATCGCGGTGAACCTCGACGCCAAGACCGTCGAGGTCGACGGCCACCGCGTGCATCTGACCGGCAAGGAATATCAGATGCTCGAGCTGCTTTCCCTGCGGAAGGGCACGACCCTGACCAAGGAAATGTTCCTGAACCACCTGTATGGCGGCATGGACGAGCCCGAGCTGAAAATCATCGACGTCTTCATCTGCAAGCTGCGCAAGAAGCTGGCCACGGCCGCCGGCGGCAAGCACTACATCGAGACCGTCTGGGGCCGCGGCTATGTCCTGCGTGACCCCCAGGAAGGCTCCGGCTCCGCGAACGTCGCGGCGGCCTGATCCCAAGTCTGTAAGCGTCCGGGTTGGAAGCGCCCGCCGGGAAACCGGCGGGCGTTCTTCATTTCAGGCGCTCAACCCTGGCGATTTTGACCGCGCCGCACCTTGGCTTAGGCTGTCGCAGACTTGGGAGGGTTGAAATGAGATCACTCACCGGCTTTCTGGCCGCGCTGGGCCTTGCACTGATTGTCGCCCTACTGACGATCCGCCCCCCCGCCCCCGTTTCCGACGACGCGCCGCCGACCGACTTTTCGGCCGAGCGGGCCATGGTCGACGTCCGCCAGATCGGCCATGTCGTGCACCCCACCGGCTCGCCCGAGAACGAACAGGTGCGCCAGACACTTCAGCGTCGGATGCAACAATTGGGACTCCAGGTTTCAACCCAGACTGCGGACGGCGTCTATTCGCGCTCGCCTGGGTCGGTGTCAGGCGGACGTATAACCAACCTGGTCGGTCGGCTGCCCGGCGACGATCCGACGGCCCCTGCGGTGGTCCTGATGAGCCATTATGATTCCGCAGTTGGCTCCCCGGGGGCCGCCGATGATGCAGCTGGCGTCGCGGCTTCCCTGGAAGCCGTCCGGGTCCTGCTGTCAGAGGCCGCGCCGCGCCGACGCGACCTGATCGTGCTGATCACCGATGGTGAGGAGCAAGGCCTGCTCGGGGCCGAAGCCTTCTTCCGTGAGCATCCCCTGCGGTCCCGCGTCGGCGTCGTCATCAATCTGGAAACACGGGGTGCAGCGGGTCGGGCCTTCATGTTCGAGACCGGCCGCAATAATGGCGGGATGATCGACCTCTACGCCCGCTCCGTCAGCGAGCCGTCATCCACGTCACTGGCGGCGTTCCTGTATTCCATACTGCCCAACGACACCGATTTCAGCCACCCACGCGACCAGGGCCTGCCGGGTTTCAACATCGCCTTCATCGGCGAGCCGTTCTTCTATCATTCGGCCAATGCCACACCGAACAATCTCAACCAGGGTTCCCTTCAGCACCTCGGCAGTCAGGCCCTGGACCTGACGCGCGCGCTCCTGAGCGCCGAGACGCTTCCACCCGCACGCACAAACGCTGTCTTCTCGGACATCTTTGGACTGTTCACCCTGGCCTATCCGGCCTGGGTCGGCTGGATCATCCTGGGTGTGATCGGGGCCATTCTGCTGGGCCTGCTGGTGCGCAGCGGCTCGCGTAGCCAAACGCTGCGGGTGGCGGCTGTCGGCGTGGTGGCCGGCATGGCCATACTCGGGGTCTGCGGCCTTCTCGGTCAGGGCCTGCTCTGGCTGACCGCTTCGCCGACCGACTTCATCATGAACCGGCCCCTGCTCGGACGCCTGGGCATATTTGAGGTCGCGATGGTGGCGGCCTGCATCGGCGGAGTCTTTCTGGTCAGCGCCGCCCTCCTTCGCGGTCGCCCCGGTCTTTATCGACCGCACGAGGCCCCGGCGCTCGGCCTGATTCTTCTGGGTGGGCTGGTGACGCTCGCGCTTCAGATCCTGGCCCCTGAGGCGGCGATCATCACCGCCTGGCCGACCTTGCTGGGCGCTCTAGCCCTTCTGGCCGCCCGCCGGCTCGGAGACGTGGCCTGGCCAGTCGCCTTTGTTCTGGGAACCTTGGGGTCCGCCTGGGCGATCGGCGTCAACCACGGCGTCTTCCTGGGGGTTGGTGCGACCATGCCGGCGGCGCCCGCGGCCTTGGCCCTGGTCGCCGTCCTGCCCCTGGCACCATTGCTGACCGCTGCCGTTCGCGGTCGGCTGGCGACGGCCCTGGGACTGGTTTTCATCCTGGGTGCCGCCGCTGGGGGCCTGTCGCTGCGGCTGGCGCCGGCCGCGACGCCAGAGCGTCCCCTGCCGACGCTGGCGCTCTATGTGGCCGACAGCGCCGACGGATCGGCTCGGCTGGCCACCCTGCCCGCCATGGTCGATCCCTGGACACGCGGCCTTCTGGATCGGCAGAACGGACAGACCCGCGACCTCCAGATCGCAGCCCTGGGCCAGACCACCTGGCGCACTGTCGCCGCCCCCTCCGTCGAGTTTGTGCCGCCCCAGGTCGTGGTTACCCCCCTTGCCGACGGTCGCGTTCGGATCGCCGCCGCCGATCCGTCGGCCCGCGACCTGCGTCTGACGGTTGTTTCCAGCCGGCCGCTGACGGACATCAGCCTGCAGGGACGGCCGCTCGCCCCTCCGTCAGGCGGCGTCCCGTTCAGTGTGCGCTGGGCCGATCCCGATCCTGGCCTGGTGCTGATCCTCAGGGCCCCGGCTGGAGCGGTGTTGCACTGGGCTGCCTATCATGACGGCTGGCCGGACGACGCCCAGCCCCTGCCGAGGCGCAGCGAGGATCTGGCTCCGTTCGGTCCGTCCGACAGTCTCGTGGTGATCGGCGAGATGCCGCTTACGCCGCCCGGCTGATTGGCGAGGCGCTGCGAACATAGACACTCTTGAAGCCTGCAACGGGCCGGAACACCGCCTCGGCCTCCGGGAGGGTTTCGCCGGCCCCCAGAAACAGGCAGCCGGTCGTTCCCAGGGCCCGGCCTAGTCCGGCGATCACGCGCTGGCGCGCCTCTCGCGTCATTTCCGCCAGAACATGGCGGCAGAAGATCAGATCGAAGCCACCGAGGCCCTCAAGTCCATCCAGGAGATTGGCCCGATCAAACTGCACAGCGGGTTTCAGGCGACTCGAGACGTGCCACAGGTCATCGGTCTGCCCGAACCATTCCACCAGCTGACGCGCGCGCAATCCGCGCTGGACCTCGAACTGGGTGTAAACGCCGGCGCGGGCCTTCTCGATGGCGCGCATCGACAGATCCAGGGCAATGACCTCGACCTCAACCTCGACCTCAGCCGCGCAGATGGCGATCGACCAGGCTTCCTGGCCTGTGGCGCAGCCCGCTGACAGGATCCTGACCTTGCCACCCCGGGCCTTGGCCAGCGCCGGCAAAAGCTGACCGGACAGCAACTGGAATGCATCTCGATCCCGGAAGAACCGGGTGTCCGCTGGCAGAATGGCTTCGACAATTTCCCACGACAGCGAAGGTCGTTGAACTGGGTCAATCAGGCTTATCAGGGCCTGGACCGAGGCGAGCCCTTCCCGGCGGGCGATCGGCCCGAGGCGCGCCTCAACCGCGTTCAGGCGTTCCAGGCCCAGATCATAGCCGGCCCGCTCGGACATCAGGGCCGACAGCACCGGGAAATCCAGCTCCTGCGCCATCTAGGTCAGCCCCACGTCAGCGAACTTGGAGCCCAGGATGTCGCCGTCGAAGGGCTTCATCACATATTCGTCCGCCCCGGCATCGAGGGCATCGGCGATACGCTTGGGTTCGTTCTCGATTGTGCAGAACAGCACCTTGGGCCGGTCTCCGCCTTCAGAGTCGCGCAGCCGTCTCAGAAAAGTCAGGCCATCCATCACCGGCATATTCCAGTCGACCAGAATCACGTCCGGCATGGTCGCGGTACAGAAGGCCAGGGCCTCGGCACCGTCAGCGGCCTCCTCCACGTCGAAGCCCAGCCCCTCCACGATGCGGCGGGCGACCTTCCGGATAATCCGGCTATCATCGATGATGAGGCAAAGTCGCATGATCCCGTTATTCGGGTGCGTCGGTTAACGGTTGGTTCGGATCGCCGATTAGAGTGGCATCGAGATCAAAATCTCCACATGATCCTCGGCCATATCCACGGTCAGGGTGCCACCGGCCTCGGCGACGGTCGTGTGCAGCCAGTAGGACTGGATCCACTGGCCGGCCATGCCCTCAGTCAGGGTCGCACCGGACAGTCCCGTCGCCACCTCATGCTTCAGCCGTACGCGCGGCCCCTGCGCATGAGCCTTCAGGTGAAGTCGGTCGGCCTGGGGTCGCACCTCCAGCGTGACCGTGCCGCCGGTCGCCAGGGCTCCCCCGGCGATCTGCGCCAGATTGAGCACGGCACGTGCCTGCGGCTTGTTGAAGCGCTCGATCTGGCAGTGCCAGTCCAGGCTCGGCCGGATTTCGATGAAGGCGCTCTGGGCCAGAGTCTCGATCTCTTCGGCCGAAAAGGACTCCGAGCTGGTCGCTGCGCCGAAGGCGACCCGATCGAAATGGACCATGGCCAACAGTTTGCGGGCGCTGGCCTCGACCATCTGGACAAGATCTTCGCGCATTTCTGCGTGATCCGGGTCGCGCATCATTTCCAGGCCATTGATCATCGCGCCGGTCGGGCTGGCGACGTCATGGCACAGCTTGGCCGCCAGAAAACTGGCCAGTTGCGATGGGATCGCGTGATTGGGCGCGCTCTCGGGGTCGGTCATGATTGCGGCGGCAGCTTGGGTCATGGCCGTAAGCTGCCGTGATTTGCCGCCGGTCGGAAGTCCTAGATGATCCAGTCGTTGTCGAACGGAACGGCCATCAGGCCTAGGGGCCCGCGGGGGCCGGGCATCAGTGCCAGATCTGGCGGGTCCAGGTCGAAGTCGACCGGATCGAACCGGAAGGTGTCCGGCCGACAGACAATCGGTTCGTCACCTACGACCGCCGCTTCCGCAACAGGCGGCAGAACCAGGGGGTCCATGTCATCGAGGGGCGGCAGCACAGGTGGGCGGGCCGCCTTGTCCGCCTCGACCAGGCCCGGCAGCACCAGCGGGGCACCCGTAAGGGCACCGTTGCCACCGGATCCAGGAGGGTAACAGGTGATCAACAATGGATCGACGTCGCCGTCGGCGAACCTCAGGAGTTCCACGCCACTGACCTGGGTCTTGCCGTTTGGCCCCATCACGATGAGCGCATCCCCCAATGAGAGGATCTCATACTGGCTCAAATTGCCGTCGAAGAAGGCAATGTCTGTCCCGGCACCGCCGATGATCCTGTTGCTCCCGGCACCGCCGTAGAGATGGTCGTTGCCGGCCCCACCATCCAGGAAGTCGTCGCCCAGATCACCATACAGAATGTCGTCTGCGTTGAGACCCGCCAGATGATCATTGCCGGCGCCGCCTTCGAGCGTGTCGGCCTGGCTGTCCGACCCGACCATGCCGTCATTGAAGCCCGAGCCGACCACCCGCTCGATCGAGGTCAGGGTGTCACCCTGGGCATGGCCGCCGCTCGCCGAACCCGTCTCAAGGTTCACCGTCACCTCCGCGTTCGAGCTGGAATAGTCCGCCGTGTCGGTCCCGTCCCCGCCGTCCAGAGCATCCGCGCCCGCGCCGCCGACCAGGACGTCGGCGCCGCCGCCGCCGGAGATCACATCATCGCCACCCAGGCCGAAGATCAGGTCTGCTCCGAATCCGCCGCGCAGATCGTCGGCCGCCGTCTCCTGGCCGTTCATGCGCAGGGTCAGAGCGGGTCCGTCAAATTGGATATCAGCGGCCTGCACCATTCCGTACACTTGAACCAGGCCGGCGAAGGCGCCGCTCTGCTGTTCGTCGAAATAGATGAGGTTCGCGGTACCGGCTCGCTGGATGAGGATCGTGCCGGTAAAGGTCAGCTGTCCCCCCACCTCTGTGGTAAACGCGAGACGATCGACACCCGTTTCGAATTCCGCCACCCGGTCATAGCTGCCGTCAATGTTCGGACTCTCGGAACTGGCCCGCCACTCGAAGGTGTCAGCGCCCGCCCCGCCGTCCAGATAGTCATAGCCCTCACTGCCGTACAGTCTGTCGGAGCCTTCGCCTCCGTACAGGACGTCGTCGCCGGCGCCGCCGTTCAGGGCATCATCGCCTTCGCCTCCATGCAGGGTGTCAGCGCCGCTGCCGCCGTCCAGGTTGTCGCTACCTCCGAGTCCGGTCAAACTGTCGTCACCGTCTTTGCCTTGCAGGTGATCAATACCGCCACTGCCGGTCAGGCTGTCGGCATGGCTAGAGCCCAGGACGGTGAGCCGCTCGATGCTGGTCAGGGTGTCGAGGTTGCCTTCACCGTCGTCGATCTGACCTGCGCCGTTGACGATGGCTGAGGCGTCAAAGGTGACACCGGATTCGATCAGTTCGAATTCGTAGATGACCGTGTCGGTTCCGTCGCCGCCAAAAAACCGGTCGGCGCCCAGGCTGCTGTACAGAAAGTCGTTGCCCGCCTCGCCATACAGGTCGTCAATCCCGTCCTCGCCGCGGATTCTGTCTTCGCCGTCCCCGCCAAACAGCAAATCGTCGCCGGCGCCGCCGTAGAGGTGGTCATCGTTGCCAAGCCCGTTGAGGGTGTCAGCGCCGCCCCCGGAGCGCAGCTCATTGGCCGCCGCGTCGCCGTCCATCAGCAAGCCGCTGCCATCAGTGACGATGTCCGTACCCTGAACCGCGCCGGTGACCCGGATCAAGCCGGCCGCAGCCCCCCCGAACGCGGGCCGGTCAAAGGAGAGGTAGGTGAAGCCGTCCTGAGTCCAGACGCTGATCCGCCCGGCCTGTCCGGTGAAGTTGAGGATGTCTTCGCCCGTGGCGAAGTCGGTGACATGATCCCAGGTCGACCCGCCGTGCGGGCTGTCGGCGCCGGTGCTGAAGCGGAAGGTGTCGGCGCCCGCGCCGCCGGTGAGGGTGTCGACGCCCTCGCCGCCGGTCAGGTTGTCGGCGCCATAGCCGCCGGCCAGAGCATCATCGCCCGCAAGTCCATAGAGTTCGTCGTCGCCGTCGCCGCCGTCCAGGATATCGTCGTTGGCGGACCCACTTAGATCGTCGTCGAAGGCTGAGCCGATGACCTGTTCGACAGATTCCAGGATGTCACCCTCGGCCTCGCCCAGGCTGCCGGAATTGTCCCAGAGCGCCACATAGACGCCGGTTGTGGAGTCCGCATAGCGGACCACATCCCAGCCATCGCCGCCGGTAATGTGATCGGCGCCCGCGCCACCGTCCAGGGTGTCATCGCCCGAGCCGCCGTGAATGACGTCATCTCCGAGGCCGCCCACAATGAGGTCGATGCCGCCCTGGCCGAGCAGGGTGTCATTCCCGGCATCGCCATAGATGACATCGTCGCCGTAGGCCGCCAGCGATGTCGCGTGCCCCGTGACGGAGAGGTTGAGCAGATAGGTGACGTTGGTCGAAAACGCGCCCACGACCTGTTCGCTGACTTCGATATAATAGACACCCGCTGCCGGAGCGGTGAAGGTCAGGTAGGGGTCGTGTTGCGACGTCGAGCCCAGCCCCCCCACCGAGGTGGAGTTGCTTAGGCTGTTCTGGGCCAGGATATCGCCGGCGGCGTTGCGGACCATCACTACCAGGTCGCCCGAGGCACCGATCGCCGACTGACCGAAGTCGAGGTCGATCGTCATGGTCTGACCCGCACCGACCGTGACGCTGTAAAACTCGGTCTGGCCGACGGTCGCCTCGGCGATGACCGTCGTGTGCGGTATCGAAGAGTCTCCAAACAGGGGGTTCTCGCTCGTGGTCCAGTGCGTCGAGGCGTCTAGATTGACCGCGTTCCCAATGCTGGCGTTGCCCTGATCCAGGCCGATGGTGAAGACCCGTCCGGCGTCACCGATCACCAGATCATCACCGCCATGGCCGTAAATGGTGTTGGATTCGGTGCCCGCATAGGACGTCGTCGGGAAGATGAAGTCGTCGTCTTCCGTGCCGACAGTGGGGTTGCCTGTGTAGATATAGCTGATCGGCATGGTCGTTTCCTGTTTCCTCACGGTCGGAACCCGAGAGAGACCCCGACCTCAATCTCCAATCATTACGGCGGCACATCACCGCCTGCGGCGCCAGACCCGATCGATGTCGGCGCGCCCCGGCGGGCGACCGCGACGTTGACGGTACCGAGCCAGGCGGCGGGCGTATTGGACATCGGATCCTGCTAACGCCATTTTCCGAACAACGTCGGGTGAACGCCATTCCCTCACGTTTGCGTTGTAGCGAGCGTTTGAATCCACGAAAAAGATCATTGAACTCACGCCCATGTGACCAATCCGGGCATCAAGCGGCGAGCGTGCGCGCTCTGCCGTAATGTCCTCAGGGCGCAGCGACGAAACGCCTGACTGCGGCGACGAACTGGGACGCTGCGGGCTCCCGGCCGATCAGCAGGTGATTATTGCTGTCCAGCCCTTCGAACTCAGCCGACGGAATGGCGGTCGCCAGATCGCGTCCCGTGGTCAGGGGAATGCGACGATCCCCCAGGCTGTGGATCACCAGGGTAGGCGCCCGGACCTGCGCCAGGCGATGGCGAACATCCAGTTCAGAAAAGGCCTGAAGGAAACGCACCGCGTTGCGCGGCGACGTGGTCTTGCGCTGGAACTCATCGAACCAGTCCAGCTCTTCCAGGGTCGCATCCGGCATGAATGTGCTCGAGAAGATCCGCCGGTAGGCGGGATCAGGACGTCCCCAGCCCGCCTCGGTCAGAACCATCACCGCTTCGCGCTCGCGCACCTCGTCGTCAGACGCCGTGTGGCGCCAGCCCGCCGGATAGCCGCCAAATAGAATGAGGTGCGAGACCCTCTCAGGATGGCGTGCGGCATATTCGATCGAGACCGAGGCGCCCTGACTGATTCCCAGTAGAGGAAACCGCTCCAGACCGGCGTCGTCGACAACGGCCTCGAGATCAGAAACGAAGGTCTCGAAGCTGATCTCCGGCGCCTCCCAGTCCGACAGGCCACAGCCGCGGCTGTCATACCGAACGAGCCGATGCGTGGTGGCCAGGTCCATATAGAGCGGGCTCCAGATCGGTGCCTCCCAATCCAGCTCCATATGGGTCAGCCAGTTGGCTGCCTTGACGAGAGGCGGCGCGTCCTCGCGCCCAACGGAGGCCCAGGCCAGGTTCACACTGTCGCCGGTGCGAATGAAGCGGACGATCTGGTCCGGCCGCGCAACATCCGTGCGGACGGCTTCAGAAATCGGCGGCGCGCCGGTCGTCGTCGGCCAGTCGGGAACGATCAGATCCGCCTCACGGAAGGCGGTCTCCAGATCGTGTGCACAAAGCTTCGCCGCCTCGGCCCCCCTGGCACGCCGGGTTGCATCGACCATCGCCCATGCCGCGTCTGGGTCGAAGGGTTGATCGTCGAGCCAGCGCCTGGCCCAGACCAACGTTTCATCCGGGCTGGCGTCAGGGACTAGCGCAAGCCGCCGGGCCAGCGAGGCGCGCAACAGGCCCAGCGCCTGGCGTTCACGGTCCAGCCAGATCGAAAAATCCTGTTGATTGGGCAGGTCGCAATCGTCCAGCAGGACCTTGTCCGCCGATTGCCAGGCCGACGCGACCGTCTCAAATGATGCCTGATCGTCACCGGCGCAGTCTCGCACACGCCGCAGGTCCAGATCCACGTCCCGACTGATGACCTCGACGCGTTCCCGGTCGGCGACGAGGCGTTCACGACCGCCTCTATTCAGAGACGGTCGCAGCTTGCTCAAGGACCAGCGCAGCGAGGCGCGCGGATCATCCGGGAGGTCCCATAACAGTTCACACAGCCGGTCCCTGCGCAGAGGACCGCCGGCCAGGATCAGATAGCCCAGCAGGGCGCGCGTCTTGCGAGATGCCGGCAGCTTAAGCCGACGACCGTTCTCCCGAACGGTCAGCTCTCCAAGTAGACCCACCGACAGGTTCGAAGCATCGGCGACCGGAGAGGCGCCCATGCCGACTCCATCTGATTCCAAGGGTTTCAGACCGGAAACTATCACGTCCATCCAAATCGGAGAACGATGAGATCAATGAAAACAGGTTCAGCCAGCCTGCTCGCCACCACGCCGCGTCCGCATCGGGGCGGGCTGCGGTTCGCAGCGCGGTCAGGTGTCAGGCATCACCGCGCGAACTTCTGGAACTTGATGCGGTGCGGGATCAGGGCGTCGGTGCCCAGGCGGCGCTTCTTGTCCTCTTCATAGGCTTCGAAGTTGCCCTCGAACCATTCGACGTGGCTGTCGCCTTCGAAGGCCAGAATATGCGTCGCCAGACGGTCCAGGAACCAGCGGTCGTGGGAGATGACCACGGCGCAGCCGGCAAATTCTTGCAGCGCCTCTTCCAGGTTCTGTAGCGTCTCGATGTCCAGGTCGTTGGTCGGCTCATCGAGCAGGATCAGATTGCCGCCGGTCGGAAGTCCTAGATGATCCAGTCGTTGTCGAACGGAACGGCCATCAGGCCTAGGGGCCCGCGGGGGCCGGGCATCAGTGCCAGATCTGGCGGGTCCAGGTCGAAGTCGACCGGATCGAACCGGAAGGTGTCCGGCCGACAGACAATCGGTTCGTCACCTACGACCGCCGCTTCCGCAACAGGCGGCAGAACCAGGGGGTCCATGTCATCGAGGGGCGGCAGCACAGGTGGGCGGGCCGCCTTGTCCGCCTCGACCAGGCCCGGCAGCACCAGCGGGGCACCCGTAAGGGCACCGTTGCCACCGGATCCAGGAGGGTAACAGGTGATCAACAATGGATCGACGTCGCCGTCGGCGAACCTCAGGAGTTCCACGCCACTGACCTGGGTCTTGCCGTTTGGCCCCATCACGATGAGCGCATCCCCCAATGAGAGGATCTCATACTGGCTCAAATTGCCGTCGAAGAAGGCAATGTCTGTCCCGGCACCGCCGATGATCCTGTTGCTCCCGGCACCACCGTAGAGATGGTCGTTGCCGGCCCCACCATCCAGGAAGTCATCGCCCAGATCGCCATACAGGGTGTCATTCTCATAGGCCCCATAGAGCCGGTCGTTGCCGTCCCCTCCGTGGAGCTGGCCGTTGATGGCGGCCGGCCCCAAGATCAGCTCATCATCGCCGCCCAAGCCCCATATGGTGTCTGCGAAGGCCCCGGAGTTGCTGGTGATCCTGTTGTTGCCGGCGTTGCCAGTGATCTGGACCCCACCTTCCCAGCCGCCGACCGCTGCCTCGATATTGTCGGGCAAGACGTAGCTGGACTGGAAGAAATAGACCGTATCGTAGCCTTCACCGGCCAGTTCGACGATGGTGCTGGTGCCGTTGCCTTGATTGACGAGGTAGTAGCTGTCGTCTCCGACGCCACCGCGCATGACCGTGCCGTATTGCAATCTGTCGTTGCCGGCCCCACCCACCAGAGTACCGTTGGGCGCCCCGGACTGGGTTCCGCCAACCAGGAGGTTGTCCAGATCATTTCCGGTCAGGGTTCCTGTATAGGCCCCCCCAAAATAGACTCCAGCTTCAATGTCGGGCTGAAGCGAATAGTCTAACGATGCCGTCAGATAGATGGTGTCGAACCCGCTCCCGCTGGACTCATCGACCTGATCGCCCATTGAATCCACATAATAGGCGTCGGCACCGTTTCCGCCGACGAGCACGTCATTGCCAGCGCCGCCATTCAGAATGTCATCGCCTTCACCCCCCGAGAGGTGATCGGCCCCCGCGTGGCCGTAGAAGCTATCGAGGCCGCTACCTCCAGTGAACGTGTCAATGCCGGCTGTACCCTCAACATAGTCGTTGCCGCCGTTCGATTGGTACATCGCGCCGGTGTAGGCTCCCTCGGCGAAATAATAGGTCGATCCGAAGTAATAGACGTCATCGAACGCGGTCCCGTTCACGAGCGCGCCTCCGAGCACCTCGAACCCCCGGACTGAGCCGCCGTTGACCTGACCGGATCCGCCGCTCCAGAGCGCACGCAGGTCGATGTTGTTGCCACCCGCGCGCGACACCTGGATAAACAGGGCATCGTAGGATCCGGCTCCCGCGTCAGCGTAATGGACTCCGTCTCCCTCAAGGAAAATGCTGTCGTCGCCCAGACCGCCGTATAGGGAGTCATTCCCACTTCCGCTGATCAGGTAATCGGACCCTTCCTCTCCATAGAGGCTGTCATTACCCGCGCCGCCGAACAGGAAGTCCCAGCCGCCGCGCCCGTAGACGACATCATTGCCATCGCCGCCGTAGAGTTCGTTTACGCCGGTCCCGCCGGTCAGGGTGTTGTCCCCTGCGTTGCCGTATCCGTTCTGAGGTCCGCTCGAGGTCAGGACCAGGTTTTCGACATTGGCCCCCAGGGAATAGGTGATCGACGCCCGCACCGTATCCGTGCCCGCACCGGCGGCTTCAACGACTGTCGTCGTGCCATTGGAGACGAGATAGGTGTCGTTGCCTACCGAGCCATCAAGGGTGTTGGTGCCCCCAAGACCATCGAGCCAGTCATTGCCGCCACCGCCGTACAGGATGTCGGTACCGTCGCCCCCGGTGAGGGTGTCATTGCCGTCGCGGCCTTCCAGGGTGACGCCGAAGGTGTAGCCGGTACCGACCGTAAGGAAGTCGTTGAAATTGGAGCCGACCAAGGCGCCGGTGCTCAGCCGCTCGATCCCAGTGATCGTTCGCCCGGCGAACGATCCGACCCCACCCGTCCACAGACCGCTCAGGTCCATCGTGACGCCGGCATCGGAGTCGAGCAACGAAAACGTCAGCCAGTCAGTGCCCGCCCCGCCGTCCACTTCGCCCCCGCCAGCGGAGACATGGATGATGTCGTCGCCATGGCCGCCATCCAGAGTGTCAACACCAGTGCCGGTATGAAGAATGTCTGCGCCCGTACCGCCCAGAATGGTGTCATTGCCCAAGCCGCCGTGGAGCTCGTCATCCCCGTCGTTGCCGGAGAGGTAGTCATAACCCTCGCCGCCGAAGACCGTATCCGCACCCGCTCCGCCTTCGACCTCGTCATCCCCCTCACCCATTTGGAAGGTGAGCGCACCAGCGAAGCCCGAGCCAACCACGAACCGATCACTGTACGCACTCCCGACGATGGTTGATCCGATTTGCTCGAAGCCGTCCAGCTGGGAGGAGCCCCCTCCGCCATAGCGCCTCAGGGTCGCGGCATTGCCGAACCACATAGCGGTCAGATCGACCCAGACCCCCTGCGTCGCCGTGCTGAAGTCGAAGATCAGGGTGTCGGTCCCCAGGCCGCCATAGATGCTGCCGTCGCCGGACGCGTGAACGCGGACCGTGTCGTTGCCGTCCTCGCCGTTGATCGACATCCCGCCGCCACGCGCCAGGATCAGGTCGTCGCCGTTCCCGCCATAGATGCTGCCACCGCCGGAGCCGCCGTCGAGGAAATCCGCGCCGTCGCCGCCGCGCAGCGTGTCATTGCCATCGCCGCCGTACAGCCTGTCGTCACCCTCCTCTCCCCGGAGGGTATCGTCGCCTTCGTCACCGTAGATATCGTCGTTGCCGCTTAGCCCGGAGATTGTGTCATTGCCCTCCAGGCCATGAATCACATCGTCTTCGTTGTTGTTGCCGATGAGGTTGTCGTCACCCGAACTACCATTGATGATCGCCACGTCTGCCTCCTCCATCGACCACACCGAACGATAGAGAAATAACGCCGTTCCCCTGATGAGGGAACAAGCAATCTGCCGCACGGGTGGCCCCGGCAGAAATCCAGGGCAAATAACCACCTGAAATCAAAGTTCTGGCCACACCCTGGTTCGGCGCCAAACATTTCGGGGTGCCGGATACCCAGCGGAACAGGGATTCCGCCGTTCGGTCGCTCTAGATGATCCAGTCGTTGTCCTGAGCGACAGCGCCCAGGCCAAAGGCCTGGCGCGCCCCCGCTTGCAGGGCCAGGTCGGCCGGCTCCAGGCCAAAACCGGCTGGATCGAACTGGATTGTGCCGGGCTGGCAAACCACCAGCAGGTCATCCCCGGCCACCGACCGTCCGGGTGCCGACGGCAAGACCAGCGGGTCCAGATCATCGAGCGGTGGCAGCACCGGCGGGCCAGCCGCCTTGTTGACCTCAGCCAGGCCCGGCATCACCAGTGCGGATCCCGCATTTCCACCGCTCCCGCCAGGATTACAAACGATCAACAGCGGGTCGACGTCGCCGTCGGCGAACCTCAGAATCTCGACGCCGGTCAGGACGTCCTTGCTCTGGTTGCCGATCACGATCACCGTCCCATCGATCAACCGGATGCTGTAGTCGCTCCTGTTGCCGTAGAACTGGGCGACATCGACCCCCTCACCGCCATCAATCATATTGGCACCTATCCCGCCGAGCAGGAGGTCGTCGCCAGCACCGCCGCTAAGGAAATCGTCGCCGGCCTCACCGAACAGCTCATCATTCGCGTCGCTGCCGGTCAGATGGTCACTGTGGGACGACCCGAGCACCTTTTCGATAGCTCCCAGGGTGTCGCCTTGGGCGTCGCCCCCAACTTCGGTCAGTTCGTCGCCGAGGTTGACGGTTACCCCGGTGCTTGAGCCCTGATAGCTGACCCCGTCGAAGCCGTTGTCGCCATTGAGTTCGTCGGCTCCGATTCCGCCAATCAGGAAATCGTTGCCGTCGCCACCCTGGAGGATGTTGTTGGCCTGGTTGCCGACCAGGATATCGTCGAAATCGGTGCCGATCACGACCTCGATCAGTGAGCGGGGGTCGTTATTGTACTGTAGGGCATTGAAGACGTTGCCGCGCGCATAGTTGCCGTCGCCCAGATAGGCGAGCTGGACCGACGAGGTCGTGCTGGTCGCCCCTGGCGACAGATCAACCATCACTCGGCTGGTGTAGTTCGAGAAATCATAGACATCGTTGCCGCCACCATCCCAGATGGTCAGGAACACCCGGTTGGCACCGGGCGCACCCTGTCCCACGCCATTGATGAACATTTCGCCGGTCGTCGGGCTCCAGGAATAGGTGGTGTCCGAGGCGTTGGTGGTGAAATCCGCCCCATACATCTGCTGCAGGGCGCGGATATCCAGCATCATATAGGTTTGTGGATAGCCGTAGGACTCATTGCGATAGTAGTCCGCCGGCGCGTTCTGATAGCTCCGATAGGTCATCACCGTATATTCGACCGAATCGAACGGCGCGATCAGCGGTGCCCCCGTCATGCCGAGGGTTTCATGGGCATGGACCAGGCCCATGTTATGGCCGACTTCGTGCAGGGCCGTCATCCAGGTATAGGAGCCGGGAACCGGAGTGGCGTACTGCGCCATATAGGCCTGGTTGAAGAAGGTATCCCCACGCTCGCCGGCGGCCTGGTTGGGCATATAGCCCCAGGCGACCGAATGGGCCGATGAGAAGCCATACCTCAGGACGCCGTCCCCATTGGACACCTCGGTGAAGCCCAGATTGGTGAAACTGGAGATCGATCCGTAGGTAAAGCTCGCAGCCCCGCCTTCGAGGGTTCCGCCTCCCAGGATCTGGCGCACCGCCTCGCGGAACTCCAGGGTCAGGGGCGTGAAGGTGGAAAGCCGATGAACGCCGGTGGTGTAGTCCGAATACTGGCTGGCGTCGGACGGGAAGGAGAATGTCAGTTCCAGGTCCGCCCACTGAATTCCGCGCATGATGGCGTCGACGGTGACAATCCAGCTTCGGGTCGTTGTCGTGTTGGCGTTACTGGACTGCGCGTCGCGATAAGCAGACTGAAACTGCTCATCGCCGCTACCCGATTGGAGAGGGATCGCAAGATCAGCCTCAGCCTCAAGCCACAATGCATTGTGCCTCGTCATCGGTCACCCCACAGACCCATGGTACGGCGCAAATTTCTGATCCAAACTCAAAGGCTTTGCAACGATGAAACGATGGTTTTTGGGGTTCGCCACACTTTTTTCGCTCCCTTCAATCGTGGCCTGCGCAACGGGATTTGAGCGACCTCAAGCTGAGCTGCTGCGCACGCCTGAAGGATCGGGTGCCCCGGCACGCGATGGCCAATGGGCTGTGAACGAGGAATTTGAGGCCGCCGAAAGGGCCGGCACCGCCGAGGCCTATCGCCTGTTCGCAGAGCGCCACCCCGACCACCCGCTGGCCCGCGTCGCCCGCGAACGGATCGACCGGATGCAGCAAGCGCCGCGTTGACCCGGGGGCCGGCTGGCCTTCGCCCGGCACTTCGCCGGGACGCGTCGGGCCAGCCTAGATGATCCAGTCGCAGTCCGAACTCGCGGTGCTGCGGCCGAAGGGATCGCGCCCCTCTGGCACCAGCGCCAAATCGGACAATTCAGGGTCAGTCGTTCCGGGTGTTCCATCGGTCACAGGTTGATCGCCCGGCCGGCAGACCACAAGCTGGTCGAAATGGGTCGGCCCGTCAGCTCGGACCCCCGGCAGGACCAGCGGCCCCTGTTCGTTGGCTTCGGCAAGGCCGGGACGGACGGGCGGGTCAACCTCGGCTACGTCGGCAAAGGTACCTGGCAGGACGAGAGGCGTATCCAGCTTGCCCGCCGCTCCAGCACCATCACCGTTGAGCTCGGGACGGCAAACAATGATTGAAGGATCATAGTTCCCATTCGAGAATTTCAGGGTCTCGACGTTGCGAAGGTAGGTCTTGCCTTGCGCGCCCCAAACCAGCAGCTGGCCGCCCACATCCATGATCCGGTAGTCTTGGTAGTTCCCCGAAAAGAACGCGACATCCCGGCCGGACCCGCCGTCTATGACGTCGTTACCGGATCCACCTTCGAGGTAATCATTGCCACTACCCGAAGACAAAATGTCGTCGCCATCTCCGCCGTACAGGCTCGAGCTTCCCCCCTGGGTGACAATCAGCCTGTCGTTCCCCGCTTCCCCCCAAAGGACACTGCCGCCGCCGGCCTCCAGAACGTCGTCGCCGCCGCTGCCGTAAAGTGTCATCTCACCGTCCGCAAGGATCCGGTGGGCTCTGTCCCCGCCTCGAACCGTCTGTCCCCTGCCCCCGATGATCGAGATTTGCTCAAAATTGTCGGCGTGGTGGCCGATCGCTCCTGGCTGGTCGAGGTAGAGGGGCACGCCTCGCAGATTGACGGCATGAAAATACAGGATGTCGAATCCGTCGCCGCCATCCACGCGCGTAGTCGGAAAGTCTATCGGGATGACAGCCGATCTTCCCACAGTGACCACATCGTCTCCGGCCCCGCCCAGTCCCACACCTCCATCAACCAGTTCCAGCGTGTCGGCTCCGTCTCCCCCGTCGATATAGTCCGCCTCCCCCTGGCCGATTGCGGTAAGGACGTCATCCCCGCGCCTCCGGACAAGGAATCTGTGCCCCAACGACCGTACAGGATGTCATTGCCGTCGCCACCGACGAGGGTGTCATCTCCGTCCATGCCGTCGAGGTAATCATCGCCCCCACCTCCATCCAGATAATCGTTACCGAGCTGACCGAAATCCGTGTCGCCGCTGAGCCAGTCGTCGCCGTCGCCGCCGGTCAGCCGATCGTCGCCCGCCCCGCCATCCAGACCGAAGCTGCCCGCACCCTGAGCCGACAGGATGTCATCGTAGGCCGAGCCCAACGCCCTCTCCGCATTCATGAGCGAAAGGTCCAGACGGACCCCTGAGCCTTGTTGCGAGAAATCGATCACGTCATAGCCGTCTCCGGCGTCGATCTGATCGCCGGAACTCCACAGGATCCTGTCGTCACCCGCCCCGCCGAAAATCGTGTCTATACCGGCACCGCCCGCAAGGACGTCACTGCCGGCACCGCCTTCGAGCATATCGTCGCCATCGCCCCCACTGATGGTGTCGCGGCCGTCGCTGCCCTGGAGTATGTCGTCGCCGGCAGCACCGTTGATGGTGTCATCCCCGCCACCACCATCAATGTGGTCCGCACTCGAACTACCGGTCAGAGCGTCATTTCCGTTCAGGATGTCGGCATACCTCAGTGCCGAGATGGACCACACTGCGGCCTGCAAGACCGTGACGAGAAGCTGCCCGCTCGCATCGCGGATCTCGATCTGATCCACACCACCGGTGGGCAGGTTTGTAGAAGGCGAGGGTGCTGAAAAAGACTGACCCGAGGCAGGACGAACGGTCACAGTCCATCCGGCGTAGGTGCCTGCGTGAGCTGTTCCGCGGAAAACCCACTCTTGGGACGTACCCGAAACAATCTCTCCACGGCGATTGATCGGCCTACTCGCCGAAAACCCGTCAGCGAAGATGATCTGCCAGGCCAGGCCTAGGTCCCAGTCCCAACTATATGGCCGATGGAATGTGACAGTAGGCAATGTCGCGATCCCCATGCAAACGCACTGAGAATCAACCCTGCTCGTCCTTCCTAGAATTTACAACCAATAGTTATGTATCGTCATCTCACCCCCGTCGGAGCAAAGATCGGGCGATCGATGCCTCGCCCGAGATCGAAGTCCAGGGCGGTCCCGGCTGTGGCAAACAACGGTTCCGGGCCGTCGTGCAGACTGTGGTTCTCTACCGCGCGAACTTCTGGAACTTGATGCGGTGCGGGATCAGGGCGTCGGTGCCCAGGCGGCGCTTCTTGTCCTCTTCATAGGCTTCGAAGTTGCCCTCGAACCATTCGACGTGGCTGTCGCCTTCGAAGGCCAGGATGTGCGTCGCCAGACGGTCCAGGAACCAGCGGTCGTGGGAGATGACCACGGCGCAGCCGGCAAATTCCTCCAGCGCCTCTTCCAGGTTCTGCAGCGTCTCGATGTCCAGGTCGTTGGTCGGCTCATCCAGCAGGATCAGATTGCCGCCGGTGGCCAAGGTCTTGGCCAGGTGCACGCGGTTGCGCTCACCCCCGGACAGCAGGCCGACCTTCTTCTGCTGGTCGCCGCCCTTGAAGTTGAAGCTGCCGACATAGGCGCGGCTGTTGATCTCGCGCTTGCCGACCATCATCACATCGGTGCCGCCAGAGATCGCCTGCCAGACATTCTCGTCGGGCTTCAGATCGTCGCGGCTCTGGTCGACATAGGCCAGCTTGACGGTCTCACCGATCTTCAGCGTACCGGCGTCCGGCTGTTCCTGGCCGGTGATCAGACGGAACAGGGTCGACTTGCCCGCGCCGTTCGGGCCGATGACGCCGACGATGCCGTTGGGCGGCAGTTTGAACGACAGGTCCTTGAACAGCAGCTTGTCGCCGTAAGACTTCTCCAGCCCGGTAACTTCCAGCACCACATTGCCCAGGCGCGGGCCCGGCGGGATCTGGATGACGGCGTGGGTCTGGGCCCCGCGCTGCTGTTCCTGTTCCTCGACCATCCGCTCATAGGCGGCCAGACGCGCCTTGGACTTGGCCTGGCGGGCCTTAGCGCCCGAGCGGACCCATTCCAGTTCGCGGGTCAAGGCGCGCTGGCGGGCTTCGGATTCAGACTGTTCCTGAACGACGCGCTTCTGCTTGGCCTCCAGCCAGGACGAATAGTTGCCCTCGTGCGGATGGCCCTTGCCGCGGTCCAGCTCCAGCGTCCACTTGGTCACCTGATCCAGAAAGTAGCGGTCGTGGGTGACCAGGATCACACAGCCGGGGAAGGCTTCCAGGTGATGCTGAAGCCAGGCGACGGATTCCGCGTCCAGGTGGTTGGTCGGTTCGTCCAAGAGCAGCATATCGGGCTTGGACAGCAGCAGCCGGGCCAGGGCCACGCGGCGCTTCTCACCGCCGGACAGCTTGGTCACGCCGGAATCATCGGGCGGACAGCGCAGGGCGTCCATGGCCATTTCGATGCGACTGTCGATGTCCCAGACATCGGCGGCGTCGATCTTCTCCTGGAGGGCGGTCATCTCCTCCATCAGCTCGTCGGTGTAGTTCTCGCCCAGCTCGGCCGCGACGGTGTTGAAGCGGTTCAGCCACTGTTTCTCTTCGCACCACGCCTCGACGTTTTCGCGCACGGTCAGGGCGTCGTCCAGGTGCGGCTCCTGCTCCAGATAGCCACGCTTGACCCCGTCGGCGGCGCGCGCCTCGCCCGAGAACTCGGTGTCCAGACCGGCCATGATCTTGAGCAGCGTCGACTTACCCGAGCCGTTGACGCCGACCACGCCGATCTTGGCGTCCGGGTAGAACGACAGCCAGATGTTCTCGAACACCTTCTTGCCGCCGGGATAGGCCTTGGTCAGGCCCTGCATCTGGAAAATATACTGCGCGGCCATCGGTCGAGCGTCCTGTCGTCTGAATATGCGGGGAGGTCGGCGGCGGATGTAACGATTGCGGGCGCGAAGGGCAATGCAGCGATCTGCAGATCAGCTTGCCGGGAGCAGGGCCAGCAGGCCCTTGGTAATCCCGCGCGGCGCCACGGTCAGGTGATCCTCGTCATTGAGGATCTCATGGCTCAAACTCAGGCTCTGGTAGTTGCGTGACTGGAGACGCGCCGCGAACCGGGCGTTGTCCCCGACCATGTCGTAGATGTTACGGCGGCGCTCGACGCCCGGCACCTCGTACTCGCCAATGTACATATAGATACGGGCGGGCAGGTCGGCGTGAGTCCGGGCGTAGTCCGCCTCCCTTTGAAACATAACCTGATCGGCAAACCAGAAAGATGGGCTGCCCAGAAGATAGCCGTCGAACAACTCCGGCTCGCTGAACAGGATCTGCGCGCCGAGCAAGCCTCCGTAGGAATGGCCCATGAAGATGCGGCGCTCAGGATCTGCCGAAAAGCGGCCCTCAATGAAGGGCAACACCTGGGTTTTCAGATAGGTCTGATAGGCCTCCCCGCCGCCCGTTCGGTCGTTGATGCGGACGGGCGTATAATCACGGGCGCGGCTCCTGGCCCCGCCTTCACCCACAGCATAGGACAGGCCGACCAGAATAAATTCTACGACCATGGGATCGTTCAGATTCACCCGCCGGGCAATCTGGCGGATGATGGGAAACGCATAGTCGGCGTCGGTGACATAGAGCACCGGGTAATGGCGGTCCGGGTCCGACCCATAGGACGGCGGCAGTTGCACGAACACCTGGTACAGACGCCCTGAGACCGGATCCGGCACGTCCCAGACCTCTGAACCGAGGATCTCATAGGGCGCCCCGTCGCCGCGCTGGCCTACTTGAACTGGCGGGGGCGGAACGGATTGAGCCGCCGCCGGCGTCTCCGAACAGGCGGTCAGGCAAAGACTGACCAACGACAGACCTATGGAAAACAACCGCACGCCACACTCCGAAACTAAATAAGTGCGGCGAGCTCTACAGCAGGCCCTCCCAACGCGGGGCGAGCCAATCGTCGCAGCCGATTTGGCTGGGGACGCCGTCACCCCTCATCGGGCTTTCGCCTGCTTAGCGAGAGACGGCGGCCGGCGTGAGCCTGCTCATGACTTGATCAGGCCCGGACCTGCCGCCTCCGGAGGTGGTCGCCCCTACTCCGCCGCCGTCGTTTCCGTCTCGGTCGACGCCGGCTTCTTCTGCGCGCCCGGCATCCGTGCGGCGATCCAGCGGCACATGACGTAGAACACCGGCGTGAAGATCAGGCCGAAGACCGTCACGCCCAGCATCCCCGACACCACCGAGGTGCCCAGCGACTGGCGCATCTCGGCCCCCGGTCCGGTCGCCAGCATCAGCGGCAGCACGCCGAAGATGAAGGCGAAGGACGTCATCAGGATCGGGCGCAGACGGGTCTTGGCCGCCGACACCGCCGCTTCGAAGCGGTTCATGCCGTGGTCCTCGGCCTGTTTGGCGAACTCGACGATCAGGATGGCGTTCTTGGCCGCCAGGGCGATCAGCACCACCAATCCGATCTGGACCAGGATGTTGTTGTCCAGTCCGCGGATATTCACCCCAATCATCGCCGCCAGCAGACACATCGGCACGATCAGCACCACCGCCAGCGGCAGCGTGAAGGCCTCATACTGGGCCGCCAGCACCAAGAAGACGAAGCCGACCGCCATCAAAAAGACGATGGTGGCGCCGCCGGACGCGGACTTCTCTTGCAACGCCAGGCCGGTCCATTCGTAGGAAAAGCCGGGCGGCAAGGTCTGTTCGGCCATGGCCTCCATGATTTGCAGCGCCTGACCCGACGACACCCCCGCCGCTGGCGAGCCCTGAAGCTCGGATGCCGGAGCCAGGTTGTAACGCACCACCCGCGATGGCCCAGAATCATTGGTCAAGGTCGCCACCGAACCGATCGGCACCATTTCCCCCGACTGGGAGCGCGTCCTCAGATTGGCGATGTCGGCGATATCGTCACGCGCCGCCGGCTCGGCCTGGGCCGTCACGCGGAAGGTGCGGCCCAGAAAGTTGAAGTCGTTGATGTAGGACGAGCCCAGATAGACGCCCATGGTCGAGAAGACGTCCGACGGCTGGACCCCCATCATCAGGGCCCGGTCGCGATCAACGTCGGCCGTGATGCGCGGCGAGCCGGTGTTGTAGGTCGAGAACACCTGCTGGACGTCATCGGGGGCCTGAGCGGCAGCACCCATCATGGCGAAGGTGGCGCCTTCCAGCGCCCGATAGCCGGCGCCGGAGGTGTCCTGGATCATCATCTGGAAGCCGTTGCCGTTGCCCAGCCCCTGGACCGCCGGCGGCGCGATGACGAAGACCTGCGCCCCCTGAATGCCCGAGGTGGCACCCGTGATGGCCCCGGCCAGAGCCGCCGCCGACTGCTCGCGCGTACGCTCGCTGTGCGGATCGAGGCGAATGAAGGTGGTGCCTGCGTTCGAGCCGAACGAGAAGCTGGTCCCATCCAGGCCTGCAAAGGCGACCGCTCCCTCGACCCCGTCGGTCGCGCGGATAATGTCGACCGCCTCGGTCATGATCGCATCGGTCCGTTCCAGGGCCGCGCCGGGCGGAAGTTGGACGACGCCGATCAGGAAGCCCTGATCCTGTTCCGGAATGAAGCCCGATGGCGTCGCCATCAGCCGCCAGCCGGTCAGTCCCAACAGGCCCGCGTAGATGATCAACATCACCGCGCCCATTCGAATGGTCCGGGCCGTGAAACGGCCGTAACGGTCCGACAGCCAGTCGAAGCCCTGATTGAACTTCCGACCGGCCCAGCCGCCGTAGTAGGCAGCCGTTCCGATTATGCCCTTGCGGCGCTCGGCGTGCTCATCATGGGCCTTGTGCGGCTTGAGCAACAGCGCCGCCATCGCGGGCGACAGCGTCAGCGACACGAACAAGGAGACCACCGAAGCCGTCGCAATCACCACCGCGAACTGCTGGTAGAAGATGCCGGGGATGCCCGGCACGAACATGGTCGGCACGAACACCGACACCAGCACCAGGCCGATGGCGATCAGGGCGCTGGAGACCTCCTGCATCGACCGATAGGCGGCTTCCTTGGGACTGAGCCCCTCGCGTATGTAGCGCTCGACGTTTTCGACCACGACGATGGCGTCATCGACCACGATGCCGACCGCGAGCACCAGGGCGAACAGGCTGAGCGAGTTAATCGAATATCCAAGGGCCAGCTGTACGGCAAAGGTGCTGACCAGGGCGATCGGAATGGCCACGATCGGGATTAGGGCCGCTCGCCAGGTCTGCAGGAAGACCAAAACGACCAGCACAACCAGGACCACCGCCTCGACCAGGGTGTGCTCCACCGCGGTCACGGATTCAGCGACAAATTCCGTCGGATTATAGGCGACATCGAGCTGCATCCCGGCCGGCATCTGGGCGCGCACCACCTCCATCTCGGCCATGACGCGATCGGCCGTGCCCAGAGCATTGGCACCGGGCTGCTGGATGATGGCCACGCCGACGCCGCGCTCGCCGTCGAAATAGCCGCGGATGCCGTAGTCCTGGGCGCCCAATTCTACCCGGGCGACGTCACGTACGCGCGTGACCCGGCCGCTGGCGTCCGTCTTGATGACGACGTCGGCGAACTGATCAGGATCCGTCAGTCGGCCCTGAACCTGGACCGGCAGCTGGAAGGCAGCGGCATTGGTGTCGAACGGCGGCTGGCCGATCGAGCCGGCGGCGGCCTGGACGTTCTGGGCGCGCAAGGCCGCAACGATGTCCGGGCCGGTCAGGCCGCGCGCGGCGGCCCGATCCGGATCGATCCAGACCCGCATCGAATAGTTGCCGCCGCCGAACACCATGACATTGCCGACGCCCTCAAGGCGCAGCAGTCGATCGCGCAGCGTCGACTGGGCGTAGTTGCCCAGATAGTCAGTGTCATAGGAGCCGTCCGGCGACGTCAGGCCCATGATCATCAGGAAGCCGGATTCCTGCTTGTTCACGGTCACGCCGATCTGTCGCACCTGTTCGGGCAGGCGCGGCTCAGCCAGAGCCACGCGATTCTGGACCAGCACCTGCGCCGCGTCCAGGTCCGTGCCCGGCTGGAAGGTGACGGTGATCGACACGGCCCCGTCCGAGGTCGAGGACGACGAGATGTAGAGCATCCCCTCGACCCCGTTGACCTCTTGCTCGATCGGGGCGGCGACCGTCTCTGCCAGGGTCTCGGCCGAGGCCCCCGGATAGGCGGTATTGATGTTGATCGTCGGCGGCGCGATCTCGGGATATTGCGATAGCGGCAACAGCGGCATCGCGAACAGGCCAATGACTGTAATGAAGACCGACAGCACGCCCGCAAAGATCGGGCGATCGATGAAGAAGCGCGAGATATTCATGGCTTAGCCACCGACCGAGAAGCTGGCGCTCGACGCCGGGGCCGCTGCGGCACGTACCGGCTGCGCGCCCTCGCTGGCCTGACGCTGGATGGTACCGGCGGTCGCCGTCACCGGCTGTCCCGGCTGCATGATGCGCTGCACGCCCTCGATAACGACACGATCTCCAGCTTCAAGACCTGAACGGATCACGCGCAAACCATCGACCAGCGGGCCCAATTCGACAGGGCGCGCCGCCGTGGTTCCATCAGCATTGACGACATAGACGATGCGGCGGGCCTGATCGGTGACGATCGCGGCGTCCGGCACCAGCATGGCCTGATACGGGGCCACACCCGCGAGCTGGACCTGGCCGTACATTCCCGGTCGCAGGAAGCCGTCGGCGTTCTGGATCACGCCGCGCAGTCGCACGACCCCGGACGCTCCATCCACGGCGTTGTCGGTGAAATCCAGATAGCCGGCATGGCGGAAGTCGCCCTCGTCCTGGAGCCGGACCCGCAACGGCGCGCGACCGTTGCGCGCCGAGCGCTGGTAGCGCAGCAGGATCGATTCCGAGGCATCGAACGCAAAATGGATCGGTGATGTTGAAACTATGGTCGTCAGAACGTCAGCGGCCGAAGAGCCACCGGCCACCAGATTGCCGGGGTCAGCACGACGGTCGGATACCCGGCCCGAAATGGGTGCGGTGACGCGCGTAAATTCCAATCCCAGACGCGCCTCGCGCAGCGTCGAATTGGCAGCGACCAGCGCAGCCTCGGCGGTTTGCAGATTGGCCTGACGAAGATCGACGGCCGACTGAGACAGGAAGCCCTGGCCGAACAGGGTCTCGGAGCGTTCGAACTCCGTTGAGGCGAGGTTCACCTGCGCCTGGGCCTGGGCCACCTGGGCCTGGGCCGCCGCAACGGAGGCCTGGGCCTGACGCGGATCGAGCGTGAACAGGAGCTGGCCCTGACGGACATAGTCACCGTCGCGGAAATGCACCGCCTGGATATAGCCACCGACGCGGGCGCGCACATCGACACTTTGCGGCGCTTCGAAGCGACCGGGGAATTCGTCCCAGTCCACGACCTCTCCAACCAGCGGCTGCGACACCGTCACCTCCGGCGGCGGCGGCGCGGCCTGCTCAGCCTGGGAGCCGCAAGCCACCAGGACCACGGCGGTCAAGGTCAGAAGGAGCGAATTTGTCAGTTCGCGCATTACGGCTCTCCGAGTCAGTCATTCATCAGCAAATGCTCGAATCCCCCTGTGAGATCCGGCGAGCCGCGGCAAATGGAACCACACGGCAGCGTTGTCAACGCCTGATGACTTATATATCTACGCCACCGTCGCAGTTGCGACCCACGTGTACAGCTTGGTCGATACCTCAGGAAGCAGTCTTGGACGGATCTCCTCAACCGCGCACCCGCAACGCTGCGGCAACGCGCGAAGCCATCCTGGCGTCAGCCCGCGACCGGTTCGCCCGGTACAGTTACGACGACGTGGGCTTGCGCGACATCGCCGGCGACGCAGGTGTCGATGCTGCGATGATCCACCGCTATTTCGGATCCAAGGACGATCTGCTTTCGGCCACGCTCGATAGCTGCGAGGTCGGCCACGATCTGTTCGACGGCCCGCGCGAGACCTTCGGCCAGCGTGTCGCCGACGAGATCGTTCGTCGGTGCAAGTCCGGTGAACAGCTCCAGGGTATGCAGATCATGCTGCATTCGATCGGCTCGGCCAAGGCGGCGCAGATCGTTCAGGCCTCGGCCCAGACCGATTTCTTCGCGCCGTTCGAGGCCTGGCTCGGCGGGCCAGACACGGCGGTGCGGGTGCGTATCCTCGCCGGCCTGATAATGGGAATGGGGATCAGCCGTGAATTGGGCGGCGGCTTCGGCTTGCCGGACAGTGAAGCGGATCGCCTGTGCGACCGGCTTGCGGACCTGATTCAATCCATGGTCGACGACACCTGACGCAACAGTGCCGGCGTTGATCCTGTCCGCGTCAGGCCCTATCCAGCCCGCCATGCCCGGTGCCGCTGCCCTCAACGACCTCGTCGAAACATTCGACCTCCTCGGCGACTGGGAAGAGCGATATCGCTACGTCATCGAACTGGGCCAGGCGCTCGAATCCCTGACCGACGCTGAGCGCCATCCCGGCACCAAGGTCTCCGGCTGCGCCAGCCAGGTGTGGCTCATTCAAGATCCCCCCGCCGATGGCACCCTGCACTGGCGCGGCGATTCGGACGCCCACATCGTGCGCGGCCTGATCGCCATTGTGCTGGAACTCTACAACGGCCTGACCCCGGAGCAGGTGCGCGATTTCGACGCCCAGGGCGCGATCACGCGGCTAGGGCTGTCCGAGGCCCTGTCCAGCCAGCGCGCCAACGGCCTGGCTTCGATGGTCGCGCGCCTTCGCGCCGATGCGGCTCAGATCATTCGATAGTGGCGGGCGAGACGCTCCAGCGCCAGCTTAAGCCGGACCTTGCCCGTGCGGGCGGGCAGGCCGAGTGATCGTTCCGCCGCCTGCAAGGCGCTGCCGTGCAGGCAAACCTCGACCAGCATCTCGCCAAGGCCGGGTCCGACGTCACCCAGAGCCCGCCGGACGCGCCACCGGGCGGCCCCGGCCGGCGGCAGGTGCCCGGGCCCGCGTGCCGTCCGATCACGGGCGGGCGCCATCCAGTCCATCGTGACCCGCCCCCCGGCCCCGGCCTGTTCAAAGTCGTCCCGCAGGCGCTCGGCCGCCGCCACCTCTGTCGGATCGAGGTAGGGCCGGCCGTCAATGCCTTTGCGCCGCGCCAGCCAGGCGATCGGACTCTCGCCGCGATTGACGGTCACGGTCGCGCTGCGGCCGTCAGGGGCCGTAATCGTCGCCTGGCCGAGGATCCGCCCCGGCCCTGCATCGCGGTGGCACCCCGCCAGCACCCAGCCGCCCTCGGCCCGCGGTAGCAGGCCCGGCTCGCGTTGCAAGGCCTGGGCGACCAGGGTGTCGATCCGCAAGAGCGGGCGCCGTCGCCGATCCGGCCCGGATCGGACCAGCCAGGCCTCTCCCAACCGATCCAGCCAGGCCCTCGGCTGACAGAGCAGTTCGCGCGCTCGCGCCTCGGGGTTCATGCGCGGGGGTCCTGCGGCCAGCCCGGCGCGCATGGCGACAGCCGCAGGCACGCCTCCAGGCGATCCAACATCTCGTCGGTCCCCTGGTCGTCCCGCCGATCCTCCACCCGGCGACAGGCGTGCCCTGCTGTGGTCCGGTCGCGTCCGAAGGCAGCCCCGATCCGGTCCAGAGGCCACTGGAAAATAACGTGGATCAGATACATGGCCATCTGACGCGCGTGCGCTGCGGCGCGGCCCCTGTGGCGACCATCCAGGATCTCGTTGCGCGGCGTCGCTGTGGCCAGGGCCACCATTTCGACCACGAGGGCAGCGACCCCCTGGTCCGCACGATCCGTGCCTGACAGCCTTGTCGCTTTCCTATCCATGATCCCAGCCTCGGTCTTCCATGCCTTGACGAACCAGACCCATCTTTGAGCGGCACGCGGATGCGAGGATTAAATTCCTACGCTCGCCTGCCAAGGCCTTGTGGCGTCAGGATCGGTCGTGTCGCGATGGGGGGACAGCGGATACGAAGAAGGGGCACCCGGCGGGCGCCCCTTGCTCAGTCTTGGAGGTTCAGACCGCCTAGCGGCGCCGGGCCGGCTTGCGACCGCCCTGGCCCAGGCCCATCTGCTTGGCCAGTTCCGAGCGCGCCTTGGCATAGTTTGGCGCGACCATCGGATAGTCTCGCGGGAGGCCCCACTTGGCGCGATATTCGTCGGGGCTCATGTCGTACTTGGTGCGCAGGTGGCGCTTCAGTGACTTGAACTTGCGACCGTCTTCCAAGCAGATCAGAAAGTCCGGCGTGATCGACTTCTTGACCGAGACAGCTGGTTCCTGAGGCTCGACACTCGCGGCGACCTCGCCTGACGAAACCTCGGCCAAAGCGCGGTGCACATTCTGGATCAAACTGGGCAGATCCGCCGCCGCAATCGCATTGTTACCGACATAGGCCGACACAATGTCGGTGGTCATTTCAATGATCTCGGACTGATCGTCCATTACGGGCATCCCTCGCTCGATTAGATTCAATGGCGGCCTGCCTTCGGCCTGTCGAACGAGTGATCTAGTGATGTTCGGTCGCTATGACAACAGCAACTCTGTGTCTCTATTGCTCTAGTCTTGACGGCCGAACTCAGCCGTCAGAGCAAGCATGGCTGCGCGCTGCGGGACCGAGTATTCATCCAGGGCTTCATCATTGCCATCGCGTATCGCACGCATAAGCTGTGGCGTCAGTGCGGAACTCAACGACCAGTTCCAGTACCTCAAAACTGTCTGAGCTCGATCGACTGCGATCATATCGTAAGTAATCAGAACTTCGGCGAGGCGCGCATCCACCTCGCCGTTCTCATCGACTTCCGGTCGGCGCATTCCTCGCCAGAGCTGGCGCACACAGGTCTTGGGCAGGCCGGTCGCCTTGCACAGGATCGCCACCGGCTCTCCCCCCATGTCGGTGAAGATCTTGGCACCGGTCATGGGCTTGATGCCCGCGAGGAAGGAAATCTCCGAGACCAGTTCGCGAGTCAGGCCGTTCGCGGCCACCTCGACCGCATGGTCCAGGCTGTCGAACGGGCTTTTCTCGATCGCCGCTCGATTGCGTTGGCGGCGCTCAATGAACTGCAGGGCCTTGCGCGACAGGGCATCCTGCCAGCCTTCCTCAGCGGCCATGGCAAAAACGTCGTCCACAACCTCCTGTAAGACCTCGCGCGACACGGCGAACCGCGACAGGATCGTTCGCCGCTGCTCGGAATTGCCCCACCAGAACATCACATAGGCGCTCGAAGGCCGCATCTCGGAGCGTTTGAGCAGGGGGTCGATCAGACTGAAGGCCTCGCGACTGGCTGCGACCAGATCCTCGATCGCCGTTTGCGACAGCTTGGCTTCGCGGTTGCGGAGCAGCCGATCCAGCACGGCTGGCTCCAGGTGCGCCACCAAAGCATCGGTTGTGGCTTCAGACAGGTGTCGACGACCCGCCATGGCCAGGCGCTGCGAATGGCCGGCCTCCAAGGCGCACGAGATGAGGTCGGCATCGGAAAAGGCGGTGCAATGCTCCAGCAACAGTTCCGCAGCACCGGATTCGTCGCGCAACAACAGCCGCACCAGGCTGTCGGGAATTTCGGTCAGGGGTGCCAGGCGCTGGGCGATCCTCAGCCGTTCCGACGGCTCGGCTTCACGCAGCATTTCCACCAGTAGATCGCCGACCACGGCGCGCTCGAAGGCATTGACCCGACTGCCCGGCAGACTGACCACATCCGCTAGACGTTTCAGCAGTGCCCGCCGCGAACGCGAAGGAGCCCTTGGCGCGTCAAGCGGGCGCGGCTCCAAGTCTGGCGAAGCGGCAGAATCGGTCATGGTCCCTTTATCCGCACGGTTGGTTAACCGCTTGTGGACAAGGCCCCACCCTAATCGTGGCGGGTCCAGGCTGATCGACTGTCCGGCACCAGTTCGAAATCGGCCGCCACCTCGCCGGCCTGTTCAAACCTCAGGGTAAGGACCGCCTCGGTTCCGTCGGCGCGCGCCGGGTCAAATCCGATCAGCATCAGATGCAGATCACTGCCCGGCCGGACATCGAGGCGCCCCTCGGGTGCCACCCCCCAGCGCGAATCCGTCACCATCGCGGGCCGCTCTCCGGACCGGTCGAACCGGTGCAATTCCACGCGTTCGGCGCATGAGCAGGATGCCTCCACCAGTGCGTCCGCTGGCCCCGCACTGTCGATGTGGAGATAGGCGGCGACATCGCCGACCTCGCCCGGATTGGCGATCAGCCGACGGCTGATCGTCAGGTGCGCAGCGCGAAGTGGGCCCTGCTCGCCGGCCCGCTCGGGCGGCACCACGGTCGCGCGCGCATCCACGCGATAGTCGAAGCCGCCGAATTCGACCCAGGCTCCATCGCGCTCGACTTGGCTGCGCGTGCGATAGGTCCCGTCATTGGCGACCGTCATCGTCGAGCGCAACTGCTCCAGGCCGTCCACTCCGTGAACCGTTTCAAGGATCTCGATCACGCCTTGTGGCGTCACCGACATCTGACCCGTGGTGTGGAAGCCGCCCGAGGTGAAGTAGTGAAAGATCAATTGCCCACTGTCGCGATCCGGGAAGATCAGCGTCTCGCCGCCATAGACCCCGTTGTTGACCGAATGCACGGCCCATACCGCGTGGCCGCCGACAGCCCATTCCCAGCGCACGACGTCCTCAACAGCGTTCGACCCCAGGCTGGTCCCACGCCAGGTTCGCCCGATGAGGGGATAGATCGGCGAGAACGGGTCGGTCGCCGAGGCGGTCGCTGCCGGCAGATCCTGGGCCCTACCGACGACTGGCACGCCCGCCAACAAGGCGACCGTCACCATCATCGACACCAGTCGGCGTCTCATGGCGCACCCTCCGTTCCAGACCACAGAAGGCCCGCCGAGGTCAGCCCGTCAAGCCTTCCGTCGGTGTGCTCTCGCCTCCGAGTCCGCGGGACATCACAGGCCCTCGAACAGCGCCGTCGACAGATAGCGTTCGGCGAAGCTGGGGATGATGGCCACGATGGTCTTGCCGGCATTCTCGGCCAGGGCCGCCTGGCGGAAGGCGGCCGTCAGGGCAGCACCGGACGAGATCCCGACCGGAATGCCTTCCAGCCGTGCGGCCCGGCGCGCCATGTCGAAGGCCTCGTCATTGGTCACGACCTCAATGCCGTCGATCAGGGACCGATCCAGGATGGCCGGCGCAAAGCCCGCTCCGATCCCCTGAATCTTGTGTGGACCGGGCGCACCACCCGACAGCACCGGCGAATCCGCCGGCTCGACCGCAATCATCCTCACGGACGGCTTGCGCGCCTTCAGCACTTCGCCGACGCCGGTCAGGGTGCCGCCGGTGCCGACACCGGAAATCACCAGGTCGACGCCGCCGTCCGTGTCGGCCCAGATTTCTTCCGCCGTCGTGAGACGGTGGATCTCGGGGTTCGCGGGATTTTCGAACTGGCTGGGGCTGATCGCTCCCGGCGTCGTGGCCAGGAGCTCCTCTGCCATCGCGATGGCCCCCTTCATGCCCTTCTCGGCTGGCGTCAGAACCAGCTCGGCCCCGAGCAGCGCCAGCATCTTGCGTCGCTCCATCGACATGGACTCCGGCATGACCAGAATCAGTCTGATGCCCTTGGCGGCCGCCACAAAGGCCAGGGCAATGCCCGTATTTCCGCTGGTCGGCTCGATCAGAACGGTGTCCGTCGTCAGCCGTCCCGCCTGCTCCAGAGCCTCAATCATGGCCAAGCCGATGCGGTCCTTGACCGAGCCAACCGGGTTGAAGAACTCCAGCTTGGCCAGCACGGTCGCCCGGGGCTTCAGCTCTGCCGACAATCGAGGCAGGGCCACCAGGGGGGTGTCCCCGATCGTCTCGATGATCGAGGGATAGATTTTTCCACGTCCAGCCTTGCGATGGTGGCTGGCGTCATAGGTGGCGGCGGGCATCGTTCGGACTCCATCGGACAGGCGTCCAACATAGAGATCGGTCAGTCGGTCGCAACGCCGCGCGCCACATTCTCGAGCATGGCAGGTCGAGGCCTATCGCCTGATCCGGCGTCATCGGCATCGTGAAGGCCACGCTTACGATGATCCTTTGCGATCTGCTTACGCCGGCGGGGCCATTCGCCTGACAGGCGCGGTCGCTTGACGGATGCGGCGTTCCCCCCGACTCACGCTAAACGATAGGTTAGAGTCCGAGCCCTGTCCGACGTCACGTTTCACGCCCTCAGGTCTGCCGAGTGATCGAACCGTCCACCGCAACGCCAACCGACATCCCCGCCCCGAACGATCGGGTCGCGGCGGTCTGGCATCTGTTGTGGAGCCTGGGAATCGTCGCGCTCCTGGTCACGACGGCGCTGGGCTTTCCGGCGGCCCGGATGGCAATCCAGATCAGCCTGGCCTTGGGTCTGATTCCCGGACTGATCGGGATGGCGCTCTGGCATCTGCGGTCGTCACGGTTCCGTCTGATCCTCTGCGGCCTCTGGTGTGCTTCGGTGACGATTGCGGTGGGGCTGTCAGGCGGCCTGACCGGGCCATTGGCGACCTGGACCCTGGCCCCCCTGCTCGCCGGTCTCGTCATCGGCGGCTCGCGCGAACGTGCCCTGGCCGCCACCGCGTCGGTGGCCGCCGTCGCGGTCGGACTGGCGGTCGCCATGAGCGGTCCGCCGCAGACTGAGCCTCTGCTCTCGGGCCTGGCATCGCTCATCCTGGTCGCATCAGCCGGGTGGAGCCTGCTGGTGGTGACGTCACGACGCGAGTCCGATGCAACTGCCGAACACGAGCTTCGCCGGTGCCTGGAACAGGTCCTTCAGGCGCAGCCCTTGCTCAGCTTGCGCCTCGACCAACAGGGCCGGCTGCTGTCGGCCTTCGGTCGCGGCCAGGCCGGGATCGACCTGGCGGATCTGACGGCCGAGGGCCTCTTTGGGATCTGTGAGCCCCGGAACCGTGAGCCCCTGCAGGTCGCCCTCGACCAGGCGGTTCGCGAGGGGGACGCCCGGGTCCGGTTCGTACCGGTTCGGGCCATGGACCGCATGATGGAAATCGCCCTGCGCCGTCTACCGGACGGAGCCATCCTGGCGGTGCTGAGAGATGTCTCCGACCAGCAGGCGCGCGAGGCCGCCCTGGATGCGGCGCGGCATGAGGCCGAGACCCTGCACCAGGGCAAGTCTCGCTTCCTGGCCAATATGAGCCATGAGCTGAGGACACCGCTCAACGCGGTGATCGGATTCTCGGACATGATGCGTCAGCGGATGTTCGGCCCCCTGCCGGACCGCTATCTCGAATACGCCAACCTGATCCACGAGGCCGGCGGGCACCTGCTCGATCTCATCAATGACGTGCTGGATATGTCCAAGATCGAGGCGGAACGCTTTGAACTGGCGCGCCAGCGCTTCGATGCGCGCGATCCCGTTTCCGCGGCCATGCGCCTGATCCGACTTCAGGCCCACGACAAGGGCGTCAACCTGCTGGGGGCCTTCCCCGTCGATCCCATCCCGGTGGAAGCCGACAAGCGGGCGCTGAAACAGATGGCACTGAACCTGTTGTCAAATGCCGTGAAATTCACGCCGCGACACGGTTCTGTCACCCTGTCGATGCGGGTCGATGGCTCCATTCTGGAGATCAGCGTCGCCGACACGGGCGTCGGCCTGTCGCCGGCCGACCTCGAGCGTATCGGTCGGCCCTATGAGCAGGCCGGTGGCTCCGACCAACGCCGGCAGGGAACGGGCCTGGGCCTGTCCCTGGTACGGTCGATGGCCGAGCTACACGGTGGCATCCTGTCCGTCGAGAGTCGGCTCGGCGAAGGCTCGGACTTCACGCTTCGGCTCCCGATCATCGACACGTCCGCGCGACCGACCGCAGAGGTGGTTCCGTTTCCCGGCAGCGCGGGAGCCGATCCCGCCTAGGGATTAGGCCAGGGCTGACCTAGACCACGGCCCCCAGACCGGATTCCCGCAGGGTCTCGGTCGCCTCGGCGCGAGCATAGGCCGCCGCCCAGCTTCGGCCTGGAGCACAGCCCAGTTCGTCCAGCGCCTCATAGACGCGCGCCAGACACAGCTGATCGACAGCCCAGGACACGGGATCCGTACCCCCTCGCGCCAGCCGCTGGCGCAGCCGGGCTTCCTGACCGGACAGGGCCGCGACGTCGCCGTCTGCGTAGGCCAGCAGGGTCTTCACGCGCCCGGCGCGGAGTCGGATCTCGACCTCCAGCCCGGTCGATCGGGTCGCGCACAGCTTCCAGGCCTGCGTCAGCAGGTCTTCGGCAGATTTCAGGAGCTGCGTCACCGGCGCCGCCTGCTGCCAGCGCAGCAGTGTCTCGGCCTGGGCCGCAAGCAGGGCCGCGGCGTCCAGCGGACTGTGATCGGCATCGAACAGATCACGCCCCAGGGCCATCAGTTCGATAGCCTGTTCCATGGCCTCCGTGCGGCCGGCCATGTGGCCGAGCGCCGACAGGGCTAGGCCGCAGGCCCGGATGGCACGGGCGCGCGTGATCGGCAGAACGTCGCCGTCCACGTGGTCCATCAATACCCGCAGGTCCCGCCCGGCCTGATCCAGCAGTCGCTCGTCGTGCCAGCGCAGGCCCGCCTGGAGCGACAGCTCGGCCCGGTCCATCCTCAGATCAACGACGCGCACTAGCCGCCAGGGATCTGGGTCCGTACCACGTCGGCTATCCAGATGCAGGGCCGTGTCCAGAAGAGCCGCCGCCGCCCGGACCGAGGCCGGATCGTTATCCATCAGCGCCCGGCGCGCGCGAATGCGTGCATGGATCGCAGCGACGGCCGGCTCGGCCCGTCGCGCATGGGGCTCGGCCGCCGCCGCCTCGACGGCTGCGTCGGCTTCATCCAAGGCCTCCAGGTCGCCCCTCAGATCGAAGCGCGCCACCAGCGCCTCCGCCGCCACCGTGCTGGCAAAGGCAAAGGCATGGCCCGCCGTCGCGGCCGCCAAAGCCTGGTCGGCGGCCCGACCGGCCGCTTCGAGGCTGGACGTCAGCCCGGTTCGGCGTGCGTGTCCGACCCAGATGAGCGCGACATCGCGCCAGGCCCGCCAGGGTTGGCTCGACTGGCCCGCCAGAGGGGCCTCGGAGGCGGCCTGTTCGGCCACCATCGCCGTCGGCAAAAGTTCAAGAACGCGGGGGTCGCGGGTTTGGCCACCGACGCCAGAGGCGACAAACCGCTTCAGATCCTTGCCAAAGTCGAACATGGCGACCGTCCCGATCCGGGACGCCAGACCGCGTCCCGCCCCCTTCCCCGCAAGGGATGGACCGCTTCCGTTTGCCAAGGCGGCCGTCGCACGGCATCAAGCCTTGCAGGCTGGATGGAGAGAGCGATGCGCGGAGTTGCGGGAGTACTGGTTCTGGTGGGCCTGGTCGCCGGGGTGATCGCCGTCATCCTGATCGGCTGGCCCCGGTACAATGTCTACCAACGCCAGATGGCCGGACGCGCGGCCTATGAGCAGGCTGTTCAGGACCGTCGCATCCGGGTTCTTGAGGCTCAGGCGGCGCTGGACGCGGCTCAACTGACTGCCCAGGCCGAGATCGCCCGAGCGCGCGGCACGAACGAGGCCAACCGCATCATGGCCGAGAGCCTGGGTGGGCCGGACAACTATCTGCGCTGGTCCTACATCCATATGCTTGCGGAAACTGCCGGAGAGGGTGACCGCCAGGTGATCTATATTCCGACCGAAGCGGGTATGCCGATCCTGGAGGCTGGCCAGCGCCCGGCATCCGCCCGCTAATTCCGACTTTCAGGTGGCGACCCCGAGCACGAGGGGTTAGGGTCGGCAAAGTTCAATATTCACCGGGTGTGGAATTTCATGCTTCAATGGCTTCGCAAGCCCGCCGACGGAACCGACGACATGGCTCAACCCTCCGCCAATGACCCCTATGATCTGCGCGGCCAGGCGGCGGTCGTTACCGGCTCGACGTCCGGCATCGGCCAGGCCCTGGCGCGGGCGCTGGCCATGCGGGGCTGCGACGTCGTTCTGAACGGCCTGGGTGACCCGGCCGAGATCGAGCGCGTGCGCTCTGATCTCGAAGCGTCCTGTGGCGTGCGGGTGCGTTATCACGGGGCCGATATGTCCAAGGGCGAGGAGGTCACCGACCTGATTGCCTTCGCCAAGGGCGAGTTCGGCCGGCTCGACATCCTGTGCAACAACGCCGGCGTCCAGCACGTCGAGGCGATCGAGAAATTTCCGACCGCCAAGTGGGATCAGATCATCGCCATCAACCTGTCCTCGGCCTTCTACGCCACCCGCGCGGCGGTGCCGATCATGAAGGCCCAGGGGCGCGGCCGCATCGTCAACCTGGCATCGGCCCACGGCCTGGTCGCCTCGCCGTTCAAGTCGGCCTATGTCGCGGCCAAACACGGGGTCATTGGTCTGACCAAGACCGTCGGCCTTGAGGTCGCCGAGCACGGCATAACCTGCAACGCCATCTGCCCTGGCTATGTCATGACGCCGATCGTCAAGAACCAGATCGCCGACCAGGCCCGCACGCGCGGCATCACGCCCGACCAGGTCATCAAGGACGTCATGCTCAAGGCCCAGCCGACCAAGAAGTTCGTCACGGTCGAGGAAATCGCCGGCCTGTTTCTGTACCTGGTCTCGGACCTGGGTGCCTCGTGCAACGGCACGGCCTATTCGATCGACGGCGGCTGGACGGCGCAGTAGGGCCCAAGGCCCTTCTCACCTTTGCGCGAGCGCGACGGTTTTCGGTTCAATTTCCGTTGCTTACCATCTAAGGCTGAGGCCTTCTCCAACGCGAAAGGCTCCCCATGTCCGACAAGCCCGCCATTGTTCTCGTCCACGGTTTCTGGGGCGGCGCAGCCCACTGGGCCCATGTCATCCATGAGCTGAAGGCCCGCGGCTACGATCAGCTGCACGCCGTCGAGAACCCGCTGACGTCGCTGGCCGACGACGCCGAGCGCACCCGCAAGATGGTCAAGCAGATCGACGGCCCGGTCGTGCTGGTCGGGCATTCCTACGGCGGCAAGGTCATCACCGAGATGGGCGACCTGCCCAACGTCAAGGCCCTGGTCTATATCGCCGCCTTCGCCCCCGACGCGGGCGAGAGCGCCGGCTCGATCAGCCAGGCCAACCCGCCCACCGCCTTCGGTAACATCGCACCGGACAGCGACGGCTATCTCTGGGTCGCCCAGGACAAGTTCCGCGAGAGCTTCGCCCAGGACCTGTCCGAGGACGAAACCCTGGTCATGGCTGTGACCCAGAAGGCGCCGCTGGGCTCGACCTTCGGCGATCCGGTCACCGCCCCGGCCTGGAAGGCCAAGCCCTGCTGGTACCAGGTCTCGTCGGATGACCGGATGATCCATCCCGAGAACCAGAAGATGATGGCGGCCCGCATGAACGCCAGGAACACCATCACCCTGGACGCCAGCCACGCCTCGCTGGCCTCACGCCCCGATGAGGTCGTCGACCTGATCATCGAGGCGGCCGAGAGCTAGGCCCGCTCGTCATCGCCGGGGCCGAACGCGGCCAGGAGCTGGGTCTCGAAAGCCGAGCCACCCTGGCCGGGTTCGCCCAACATCATGTTCAGGAGCGCCCGGTCCTGTCTGAGGCGATCCATGCCTTCGGCGATCATCAGCTCTCGCGCACTGAGATCCGGGGCCGCCGGCGTGCGGGGTCCGGTGACGCCCGGCTGCTCGCCCGCCGTGCGGATCAGATTGGCATAGACCTCTTGCACCGTCGCCGGGCGGCCCTCTCGGTAGAAGATTGACCGATTGGCACCGGCCGCCTGCGGAAACAGGGCCGCACCGCTCTGGCCCGGATTGCTCTCGACGGCCTGGATCAGCCGCGCTGCCCCGGCCGGCCCCAGGAAGTGCGCCGCATACAGCTCGCCACCACTCGGGTCGCGGCCGATCCGGCCTCTCAGATAGGCGGCGGAATCACTGGCCAGTTCGGCCGCCATGAGCGACGCCGCCTGGGGATCAAACCTCAGGTCCAGAACCTCGCGCCGGGCCCCGTCGCGTACCCGATAGCCGCCGTCAGAGGTGCGCTCGATCAAGGCGGCGTAGCGACCGTAGCCGTGCTCGGCCCCGTGCCGGTGCACCGTCGCCAGCCAGGTCGATTCGATGAACTGGAACAGCCCCGAGGCCGAAGAGGTCCGCGCCCGCGCCGCCGGATTGAGCGAGCTTTCTCGCTGGGCCGTGCGGATCAGGAAGTCGAAGTCGACGCCCACGCGCTCGGAGGCGCGCCGAATGGCGCCTTCAATCAGGCCCTGGCCGCCGCCGAGAGAATCCGTGCGCATGGGGTCGGAGGATCGAAAATCATGGTTAACCAATTCTTACCTGTGTCCGACCCGCCACAGTCGGCCCGGGCGCCCTGACCGCACTTTTTTGCCCCAAACTTGCCGCAACGGTAGCTCGTCATGGCGATCAACAGACGTTCCAAGACTCTGGGGGGGCCCGGAGGAGAGAACGACCATGATGATGACCGCCGCCGCCGGCCACGGCCATGTGCGCCGCGCTCTGTATGAGAACAACCCCAAGCCGATCCCGCGCTGGGTCTGGGCTGCCGTCGCCGTCTCGGCCCTGGTTCACGTTGCCGGGGGGATATGGCTCTACAATCAGCGCTATGAAATGCCGGCCCAGGCGACCGTTCCCGATGAGGGGCCGATCATCATCATGGAACGCCCGGTCGAGCCGGAACCCCCGGTGATCGATACGCCCGAGCCGCCGGCCCCACTGATCCCTGTTCATGCGACACCGGTGCCGACCCGGCCCGATGTGCCGGCCTCACCCTTCGAGGCCCCGGATGAGCCGACGACCGCGCCCGTGGGCGAGGGCCCGATCAGCCTGGACCCCGGTCCAGTGCCCGACACACCCGGAACCGCCACGGACCCAACGCCGCCGATACCGCCGGTCATCCGCAGTCCGCAATGGATCCGCCAGCCCAGTGCCGCCCAGATGCAGCGCGCCTATCCTCGCGGTGCTGTCGCCGACGGTATCAGCGGGCGCGTGGTACTGAACTGTCGCCTCACCGCCGCGGGCGAGGTCACCGGCTGTTCGGTCGCATCCGAAACACCTGCGGGCGAGGGCTTTGATCGGGCCGCACTGTCGCTCAGCCGCTACTTCCGGCTCAGCCCCCGGACTGTGGACGGCCAGGCGATCGAGGGCGCGCGGGTGACCATCCCGCTGAACTTCGCCATCGAATAGGCTCAGGCCATGCGACCCGGACTCAGGCGATCAAGGGCCGGGGCCGGGTCGCGACCCTGCAGGGCACCGGTCACCAGTTCGGCGATCAGCGGTGCCAGCAGCCACCCGTTCCGGCGAGGGGCCAGGGCCACGGCCAGGCCCGGTCGTAACAGTCCGGCGTAGGGCCATCCATCCGGGCTGGCCCCGCGCACACCGACATGGACCCGCTCCACTTCTGTCGCGCCCAGTTCGGGACAAACCGCCGACGCCTTGAGCAACAACTGCTCCGTCGTGGCGGCGTCAGGCGTCGTATCGCTGCGTCCCTGCTCCATCGTGGCCCCGACGATCGCGCCGCTGGTCTGGGGGACGACATACACCCCGTCGCCGCGGATGATTCGCCGCGGCGCCCCGCCGCGAACGCGCACCGCCTGGCCCCGCACCGGCAGCAGCTGCGGCAGGACGATCCCGCAATCCGGATTCTGCCAGCCGCTCGCCAGGACGATCTGGCGAGCCGACAGATCGCGCCCGCCGTCCGTCGTCAGCCGCCAGCCGCCTCCCGACTCTTCCAGCCGTACGAGTCGCTCCGCGACGCGCACCAGCCCCGAACGCAGGGCCGCCAGCGCCTGCCAGGGGTCGATGCGCCAGTCATCGGGCGTCACGACAGCTGAGCCGCGAATGTCAGCCTTGAACCCCCGGGTCCGCAGGCGATCGCGCATCCCTTCGGGATCGGGTCCACGCCATTCGGCCCCGTCACGAAACAGGTTCAGCTCGTGCGCCTGGGCAAAGCCCGGCCAGAGGTCCCGCGCCTGCCGCAGCAGTTGGGCGTCACCCGAGGCCAGACCTTCAAGTGCACTTTCGAAGGCCGGGGCCAACATCCCTGCTGCCTGCGCCGAGGCAGTCGGGCCATCGGGGGCCAGAACCGTGACCGAACGCCCCCGCCGAAACAGGGTCGCAGCCACAGCCAGCCCCAGGGCTCCGGCCCCTACGACAATGACGTCACATCTCATCGGGCCGATCTACCACCGGCCAGCGCGCGAAGCACGGACCAGGAGGCCGGCTCAGGCGTCCTCCGCGACCCGCGAGCCGTTCGCCGGGGCTTCCATGGCTTCGAGGCGGAGATTCAGGGCCTTCAGCTGGTCCCACAGGGCCTGGGGCAGCCGCTCGCCGAACCGCGCATAGTGCTCGGGCACCAGCGACGCCTCGTCACGCCAGATCACCGGATCGACGTTCAGCAGCAGGTCCAGGTGTTCGTCCGACATCTCCAGACCGTTCAGGTCCAGAGCGCCCGCCGCCGGGGTACGTCCGATCGGGGTGTCCTGAGCCCCGGCCTTGCCGTCCAGGCGCTCCACGATCCACTTCAGGACACGCGAATTCTCGCCGAAACCCGGCCAGGCGAATTTGCCGTTGCGGTCCTTGCGGAACCAGTTGACGAAATAGATCTTGGGCAGCTTGTCGGCGTCGGCCTTGGCCCCCATCCGCAGCCAGTGGGCGAAGTAGTCGCCCATGTTGTAGCCGCAGAAGGGCAGCATCGCGAACGGATCACGGCGCAGCTCGCCGACCTTGTTCTCAGCCGCCGCCGTGCCTTCCGAGGCCACGTTGGAGGCCATGAACACGCCGTGCTCCCAGTCGAAGGCCTCGGTCACCAGCGGCACCGCCGAGGCGCGGCGGCCGCCAAACAGGATGGCCGAGATCGGCACGCCCTTGGGGTCCTGCCATTCCGGCGCGATGGCCGGGCACTGGGCCGCCGGCGAGGCGAAGCGGGCGTTGCCGTGCGCGGCCGGGCCGGGAGTCTCAGGCGTCCATTCCTTGCCGCGCCAGTCGGTCAGGCGGGCCGGCGGCGTGTCGGTCAGGCCTTCCCACCACACATCGCCGTCGTCGGTCAGGGCGACGTTGGTGAAGATGGTGTTCTCGCGCAGGGTTTCGATGGCGTTCTTGTTGGTCTTGGCGCTGGTGCCCGGCGCCACGCCGAAGAAGCCGAACTCGGGATTGATGGCGTACAGCCGTCCGTCGTCGCCGAAGCGCATCCAGGCGATGTCGTCGCCGACCGTCTCGGCCTTCCAGCCTTCCAGGGTCGGTTCCAGCATGGCCAGATTGGTCTTGCCACAGGCCGACGGGAAGGCGGCCGCGACATACTTCTCGGAGCCCTCGGGAGACGTCAGCTTGAGGATCAACATATGTTCGGCCAGCCAGCCCTCATCGCGGGCCATGACCGAGGCGATCCGAAGCGCGTAGCACTTCTTGCCGAGCAGGGCGTTGCCACCATAGCCCGAGCCGAAGGACCAGATCTCGCGCGTCTCAGGGAAGTGGACGATCCACTTCTCCTCATTGCACGGCCACGGCACATCGGCCTGGCGCGGTGCCAGGGGCGCGCCCAGCGTATGAACCGCCGGCACGAAGAAGCCGTCGTCGCCGAGCAGGTCCAGAGCGCCCTTGCCCATGCGGGTCATCACCCGCATCGACAGCACAACATAGGCGCTGTCGGTGATTTCGACGCCGAGGGCGGAGATCGGTGAGCCCAGCGGCCCCATGCAGAACGGCACGACATACAGCGTGCGGCCCTTCATGGCACCGTCGAACAGACCGTCCAGGCGGGCCCGCATCTCCGCAGGCTCGGCCCAGTTGTTGGTCGGCCCGGCGTCGATGGCGTTCTGCGAACAGATGAAAGTCTGGCTCTCGACCCGCGCCACGTCGCGCGGATCCGAGGCGGCATAGAAGGAGTTCGGACGTTTGACCGGGTCCAGCCGCTTCAGCGTGCCGGCCTGGACCAGCTCCTCGGCGAGACGATCCGCCTCCTCCTGCGAACCGTCGCACCAATAGACCCGGTCCGGCTTGGTCAGGGCGGCGATGCGATCGACCCACTCGATCAGTTCACGGTGGTTCGTCGGGGCGGGCGAAAGCCCCGGAATCATCGCTGTTGCTGTCACGCGTCACTCTCCTGAACGACGTCTCCCGCACGTCTGCGCGCGCTTGGAAACCGGCCCTTGAGGCCATATTGACCGCACAGAGACAGGTCGCCTCATGCGCGTCAACCCGGCGCACGGTATGCGCCGGGTTGAACGATTGGAATGGTACCGCCCTCCCGGATCGAACGGGAGACCTCCAGAGCCACAATCTGGCGCTCTAACCAACTGAGCTAGGGCGGCGCTCTTTCAAGCAAGGGGGCGCTTCTAGCCGCACAGGCGGGCCGGTTCAAGATAGACGTTGAAGACGGGCTTCGCCGCCGGTTCCGGCCTACCAGCCCCGCGACTGCAAATAGGCCTCCAACGCCGTGATCCGCGTCGAATCCGACGGGTGTGTCGAGGCGAACTCGGGGGCCGAGGCCCCCCCCTGGGCCGCCATGGCACGCCACAGGGTGACGGCTTCGCGTGGATTGTAGCCCGCGCGCTGCATCAGATCGACGCCGATCCGGTCCGCTTCCAGTTCGTGTTGTCGCGAGAACGGCAGCAGCACCCCGACCTGGGCACCAATTCCGCCGAGCGCACCCACCGCCGGACCATAGTCACCGGCCACGCCCGTCGCGATCTGGAGGCCCGTCTGGGCCATGGCCGTCTGGGAATAGCGTTCCGCCGCGTGGCGGGCCAGGACGTGAGCGGCCTCGTGCCCGATGACGGTCGCCAGCTGGTCATCAGTCGCCGCGAGGTGCAGCAGGGCGGTCGTCACGCCCATGCGGCCGCCGGGCAGGACGAAGGCGTTCGGCTGTTCGGAAACGAAGACGGCGTATTCCCAGGTCTGATTGCCCAGTCCGGCCGCCTGGACGATCCGCCCGCCGACGCGACGCAGGCGTTCATTCTGGGTCCGATTGTGCGAGACCTCATTGGCCTCAAGGGCCTGGGTCCAGGCCTGCAGACCCGCCTGCGCCAGGGAATCCTCATTCACCAGGACGAGCTGATCGCGGCCCAGCGCCTCATTGTAGGTGCAGGCCGCCAGCGGACCTACGACCAGGCCTGCGGCCATCAGGGCTATGGTGGTGCGGTTGGGCGTCATCGTGTCTTCCAATCGATTGTCTCTGCCTCGTGACAAGGCCCTTCTACTACGGACACAGAGCCACACCGGTTCCGTCGGCACAAAGAAAAACGCCCCGAAGCTGAAACTTCGGGGCGCCTTCCAGTCTTGTCGTTTCGCTCGACTACTCGAGCCGGAAGCGGATCGTGAAGTTGGCACGGCCACCTTCAGCGACACCGTCCACGGTCCGCGGCGAGAACCGGGCGCGACGCATCGCACTCAGTGCCGCCTGGCCGAAGCCCGCACCCGCCGGATCTTCCGACGTGACCGAACAGTTGTTCGCCGATCCGTCAGGTCCCACGACGCAGGTCAGAGAGACCGTACCGGATTCGATCCCCCGGGCCTGGGCCCGTTCAGGGAAATCCGGTGCCGGGCGACGCGCCCAGTCCACCCGCGAGATCACGGGAGGCCGCGGCGGAGCCGGCGGAGCCGGCGGCGGCGGCGGCGACTGGGTGATCTGCGGCGGACCCTGATACTCCACCCGGTCCTCCTTTTCGGTCGTCTGGACGACGAGCGGCGGAGGCGCGACCGGAGCATTCGGCGGGATCACCGCTTCACGCACCTGCAGCTTGGGCGGCGGAGGCGTATCCGGCGGAGGCGGCGGAGGCGGCGGCGGCGGCGGCGGCGGGATCGGATCGATGATCTCGACGTCGACCACGTCATCCGAATACTGCCGAAGCTCCAGTTCGAACCGCTGCTTGTAGACCGCGTAGATGACCAGGGCGTGGGCCCCGATGATCACAGCACCCAGCAAGGCCAGGATATGCGCCGGAAGCCCGAACAGACCCTTCTTGCGCGGCGGGTCGAGGATTGGGTCGCGACGACGGACGACTTCTTCTGTCATGCTACCGCTCCTCAGCTCGCCGGCGCGTTGTCTTCACCGACCAGGGCCACCGAATAGAAGCCGGCGTCCTGGAGGGCGTTCATCACGCGCATGAAAGTGCCATAGCGCAGGTCCTCGTCGCCACGGATGAAGATCCGCTCTTCCTCAGGATTACGCGTACCGATCTGGGCATTCAGCTCCGTGCCGATTTCCTCGATCTGCACCGGGAAGTCCCCGATATAGACCCGGTCATTCGACTGGATGGAGATGTACACCGGCTTCGGCGGGTTCTGACCCGGCTCAGCCACGGCCGTCGGCAGATCCACCTCCACGTTCACCGACGCCAGAGGCGCGGCCACCATGAAGATGATGAGCAGAACAAGCATCACATCCACGAAGGGGGTGACGTTGATCTCGTTGTTCTGCTCGACGGTGTATTTCGACCCGCCGCCAGGTCCGGAGAGTTTGGCGGCCATCGCGCTTACGCCCCCCGGTCGAGCTGACGCGAGATGCGGTTCAGCAGTTCCGTGCCGAACTGGTCAGCGCGGGTGCCGAAGGCCGAGATACGAACCTGGAAGTAGTTGTAGAAGATAACCGCCGGGATAGCCGCGAACAGACCGATGGCGGTAGCCAGCAGGGCCTCAGCGATACCCGGGGCCACGACGGCCAGGTTGGTGGTGTTGGTGTTCGCGATCCCGATGAACGAGTTCATGATCCCGTAAACGGTGGCGAACAGACCGATGAACGGACCAGCCGAACCGACCGAAGCCAGGAAGGTCTGACCGCCAGCCAGGCGCTTGGCCAGGCCCGCCTGAACGGCGGCGACGGCGGCCTGGGCCCGGTTCAGGGTCGAGTCGCGGTGCTCACCCGAGATCTGAAGCCCGGCCTGACGACCGATTTCGATTTCGTCGGTGGCGGCAGCGGCCATGTCGGCCAGCGGATTGCCTTCGAACTCGTCCGAGGTGGCGATGCGCCGGATTTCCGACAGGGTGTTGGCACCGCGGAAGGCTTCCAGGAAGCGATCCGAAGCGCGGTTCAGACCGCCGAACTCAAACAGTTTGATGAGCAGCAGGGTCCAGGAGAGGACCGAAGCCAGCAGCAGGCCGATCATCACGACCTTAACGACCATAGCGGCCTGGAGGAACATACCCACCGGCGTCAGTTCGCCGTGGGCATCACCGCCGACCTGTTCGGGTTCGGCAGCCGGTGCAGCCTCGGCGGCCGCAGCCGCCGTGTCTTCAGCCGGGGTCGCCGGGGCAGCTGCCGCGTCGGCGGAAGCCTCAGCTGCAGCCGGGGTGGTGGGGGCCGCCATCGCAGGAGCCGCCGTAGCGAGCGCAAAGGCTCCGGCGAACGCGAGGAGGAGATTGGTTTTCTTGAATTCGATCATCGTTCGCCAGTTCCTGCTTGGTCTGACACCTAAAGACCGGACGACCAGCGCGCTATTGCGCCGCCGTCCAACTACCCAAATGCGCCGGGAGGTCGAGGCATCGGCCTCCTCCAACCCGACGCGGCGAAATTGTCCGCCGAAGAGAGTGGCGGTAAGGCTCCTTTGGCGAAGGCCTGCGGGAGCGTCAAGGGCGCGTGCGACCTTTTCACCTGAGGGGAGAAGCCGCGTGACGCCGGGAATTTTGGTGATCGGCGGTTTTCCATGCCCGGACGATCCCCCCAGATCGTGGCATTGGCGTGGCGTTCGCGCTTGGGAGGAGAATGGTGCCTGGGGGCGGATTCGAACCACCGACACGCGGATTTTCAATCCGCTGCTCTACCAACTGAGCTACCCAGGCACGGGGTCCCGCCAGCGCGGGAGCGGGGTCTATAGGCGAGGCGTTCGGCCCTGTCCAGCCGGGTTTCAAGCGGTATCGCCGCCTCCGCAGCCCAGGGTGTCGGCGTCCGGCTCATCCTCTTCCTGCGCAGCGATGGCATAGCGCCCCGACAACCACCCCTGAAGGTCGACATCAGCACAGCGCCGCGAACAGAACGGCCGAAACTCGGGCGTCGCCGGAGCCTTTCGGCAAATAGGGCACGGACTCGCCATTACACCTCCTCCATCACCGCCTGGCCGGACGCGATCGCCGGATCCGCGATCAGGCGGGCTCGCGGCCCGATCTGGGTCAGCCAGGGCGCGGCCAGATGCGCCTCCGGCGGCGAGCACCGCAGAATCAGCGCCGCAACCGTGCGATCCGACAGGAGCGCATGGTTTAGACGCCGCACGGCCTCCTGGGCGGATCGCCGCAGAGATCCGGCCTCCCCACCCCCAGCCAGCCTCTGTTCGACCGGCGTCCATCGCCACGGCAACGACGCCATCAGGACGCCGAAGCGATTAACCGGGCCCAGGACCAGGCCCGGCTCCGGGCCGAAAGCCACCTTGGCCGCCGCCGCGACCGACTCACCGTCATGGCCGACCCCGATCAGGTCCACGGCCACCAGTCCGCCCCAGCTTTTCAGCCGGACCAGACGCGCTGTCTCCATCAGGCCCCGCCTGTTGGCCCGGTCGCGGGCCGATCGACCACTGGAGGCACCGCCTGACCAGTCCAGATCCGCCGCCACCAGCGCGCGGGTCCGTTCGATCCTCAGATCCAGCGCCAGATCTTCGAGGACCAGGCCTGACGACATCGCCTCTTCCTCGGCCTCCCAGGACGCCTGAATGGCCGCCGCGCCGGTGACCGGTACAAGGCCGGGTGCCAGGATCTGCAGCCAGCTACGCACGTCTGGCCCGCTCGCGACCAGGCCGGGCTCTCGGGTCGCCGGACCTATCAGCTTCAGGGCCGGGCCCTTGCCGTCACGAGCCTCCGCCGACACTTCGACCTCGACGGCCTCCCCTTCCGTCAGGCGCATGGACCCCGAAAGTGCGAGATATCCGGCCGGTCCCTCCGCTCCAAGGTCGATGAAGGCCGCCCGAATCGCCGTCTCAATCCGCAGCACACGCCCGATTGAGCGGGCTCCGAGCCTTTGCTGGGCTGGATCGTCGGCTCTCTGAACAAGCAGTCGCTCGAACCGACCGTCGCGTGCGATCAGGCCGCGCGTCTCGCCCGGCGTCTCGTCCAGGAAGACCTCGACCCGGCTCACGGCCGCCAGCCCAACCCGTCGAGCAGATTGCGGGTTTCAAACAACGGCAGCCCGACCACCGAGGAATGCGATCCGGACAGATGGGCGATGTCGCCCCCGGCCTGACCCTGGATCTTGTAGGCCCCCGCCGCGTCCCGCCATTCGCCGGACGCCAGATGCCGCACGACATCGGACTCGGACAGCCGCCGAAACTTGATCCGGGTCTCGGACAGCCGCGTCGCCGTCCGGCCACCCGGCGTGACCAGAGCCACGCCGGTCAGAACCCGGTGGGCCCGCCCGCTCATCAGCCTGAGCATCCGTTCCGCCTCAACCTCATCGGCCGGCTTGCCGAGAATGCGATTGCCGACAGCGACGATGGTATCGGCCCCCAGCACAAAGGCGTCGGGCCTCAAGGCCGCAACCGTCGCGGCCTTCAACTCGGCGAGCCGCAGCACCAGACGCCGCGGCGTCTCGTCCCGCCGAGGTGTCTCGTCGACCTCGGCGGCCATCACGGCATCCGGGATCACACCGATCTGGGCAAGCAGGTCCAGGCGGCGCGGGCTGGCCGAGGCCAGGATCAAGGGCGCGCGGCTCATCCGAGCCCCGCCTTACTTGAAGCGGTAGGTGATGCGACCCTTGGTCAGATCATAGGGGGTCATTTCGACCAGCACCTTGTCGCCTGCCAGCACGCGGATGCGGTTTTTGCGCATCTTGCCGGCCGTGTGGGCGATGATCTCGTGACCGCTGTCGTCGAGTGTCACGCGAAAGGTCGCGTTCGGCAGCAGTTCCGAGACCACGCCGGGAAACTCGAGCAGTTCTTCCTTCGCCATGCGGTCTCTCTGGCCCTGAATCGATAAGCCGGTCCGTGCGGGGCCTGCGCACGAACCGGAAAAAGCCGGCGGCTTATGCACCAAAAGCGCGGCTTCGTCACCCCGCGTCGACGCTTACCCTCGCTTGCACAGCGCACAGACCAGGGTGAACAGCCGCCGGCTCGTTTCATGGTCGACCGTTACCTTGCCGTCCAGTCGCGCCTTCAGGATTCGCGCGCCCTCGTCGTGCAGGCCGCGCCGGCCCATGTCCACGGCCTCGATCTGGGCCTGGGAGGCCCCGCGCACCGCCTGCAGATAGCTCTCGCAGATCAGCTCGTAGTCCTTGACCACGCCCCTCAGCGGCGTCAGCGACAGCATATGGCCCCGCCGATAGTCCGGGCCGGTCACATCCATCGACAACCGGTTGTCCTTGAGACCCAGCATCAGCTCATAGGGGCCGCCGGTCGCTCCATCGGGACGAAAGTCGCTCTCTTCCACCAGATCATAGATGGCCACGCGCCGCTCATGCTCGACCTCGGCCGAGGCCCCCGACAACCCATCCGGGTCGAGCTGGATCGCCTTGATCCGGTGCGTCGCCGTCTCGCTCATTTCTCAAGCGCCTCATCATGGGCGGGCGCGCCGCGCGCCGGCCAGGACTGCGTCAGGTCCGCCAGCACCGCATCGACGCATTCGACCTGGGCCTGGAGGTCCGCGCCACCGGCGAACATGAAGGTGAAGACGCCACCCGGTGCCACTTCAGGCTCGTAGGTCAGGGCCAACAACTCAAGCATGGTATCAGGCGACTTGGGGAAACCCCGCGCCCGAACCGACGTCACATCGCCCAGCTGGACCGCCGCCAGCACCCGCGCGCATTCGGCGTCGGCCTCCCAGCGATACCGTGTCAGGCGTAACGTCAGACGCCGCCCGCGCCGTTCCCAGCTGATGTCGCCGCGCCGGATCACCGCATCCTGCAAGGCCGCCGACAGGATCGCCAGATCGTCCTCGTCCTGAGCCAGCAGCCGGAGCGGCGGCAGGTCGGCGCAGCTCGGCCGGTCCTCAGCGCCCATCGCCGTCGCCCTTGATTCGCCTAACCCGCGCCCCGCAGGCACTCAGCTTCTCTTCCATGCGCTCAAACCCGCGATCCAGATGATAGACTCGGCCCACCGTCGTCTCGCCCTCGGCCGCAAGGCCGGCGATTACTAGGCTGATTGAGGCGCGCAGATCCGTCGCCATGACCTGGGCGGCCGTCAGGGCCTCGACCCCTACCACCCGCGCCTCGCCGGCGTGGACGTGGATTTCTGCCCCAAGCCGGCCCAGCTCGGGCGCGTGCATGAAGCGGTTCTCGAAGATGTTCTCGTGGATGATACTCTCGCCCTCGGCCAGGGTCATCAGGGCCATAAACTGGGCCTGCAGGTCCGTGGCGAAGCCGGGATAGACCTCGGTCGTCACATTGACCGCCTTCAGGCGCTGGCCCGGATCGCGCCGCACGATCACGCCGTCGGGGACCGGCTCGATCTCGACCCCGGCAGCGATCATCTTGTCGGTCAGGGCCTGGATCAGCTCGGGCCGCGCCCTGGTCAGCCTGACCTCGCCCCCGGCCATGGCCGCCGCCACCGCATAGGAGCCCATCTCGATCCGGTCTGGAATGACCGACCAGTCCGCACCGTGCAGCGAGGTCACGCCCTCGATCACCAGGGTGTCAGTGTCCAGGCCCTCGATCTTGGCACCCATGGCGATCAGACAGCGGGCCAGGTCGCCGATCTCCGGCTCGCGCGCGGCATTCTTCAGGACCGTGGTGCCCTCAGCCATGACGGCGGCCAGCAGGGTGTGCTCCGTCGCACCGACCGAAACGAACGGAAACTCGATCTCGGCCCCCTTCAGCCCATTGGGGGCCAGGGCCGAGACATAGCCCTCGCTCATCTCCATCTGGGCCCCCAGCTTGGCCAGGGCCTCAATATGAAGATCGACCGGCCGCGCCCCGATGGTGCATCCGCCCGGCAGGCTGACCTTGGCGTGGCCCGTACGCGCCAGCAGCGGTCCCAGCACATTGAAACTGGCGCGCATCTGTCGAACCAGATCATAGGGCGCGAAGGTCGAGCTGATCTCCTTGGCGTGGAACAGGGTCTCCTGGCCGTCCGGGCCGTCGCTCTCGGTCACGGCGATGCCGAACTGCTGCAACAGCCGGCCCAGGAACTTGGTGTCCGCCAGACGCGGCATATTCGTCAGCCGCAAGGGCTGGTCGGTCAGGATCGAGGCCGCCATTAGCTTGATGGCGGAGTTCTTGGCCCCGCTGATCGGAATCTCGCCCTGCAGCCGGGCGCCGCCCACGATGGCGATGCGGTCCATGTCGTTCCCTGTTCACGCGCCGGCGGGCGACAGGCCTCGGCGGGGATCGCTTCCTACATCAAGGGGCCGGAAAGTCGAAGGCTGACATTCATCGCGTTCGAACAAGATGCAGAGCTTCTGCGCAAAATGCGGTATGGCCGCGATCCCAGCCCCTTATTGGATCCGCTAAGTCAGGCCGCGCCGTCCCGCATGAGGTCCAGTACCCGCTCCCGGAAGCGAGCCGGAACCAGCGTCGAATTCATCTTGTCCACCACGCGGCGGTTCCAGCTCTCAGAAATGTCGCCAGCCCGAGCGATGATATCGGCGTAGGTTGCTGTTTCCACTTGGACCTCGACGGTGCTCCCATTGGTCAGGTGGACTTGCCGAAGTCCCGCCAGGTCGGCGTCAATCCCGTGGCTGACGAAAATGACCCGCAGCCTCCAATCTCCCAGGGACGCAACTGCCACGAGATCATCGACCCGGCCCGACAGGACCTTTGCATAGGTCCGCAAATGATCATCGACATAGTGCCGACTCAAACGGCCACCGTGCGCCTCATAGGCATCGATCGAGGGCGGGTGGGCCGTGTAACTCTGCGCTTCGAAATCGCCCAGTTTTTTACGGTGCGTGTTGGTGGCGAACACCGAGTCACCCATCCCGTGGAACTTGGAAGCGGGACGCTCCGCTTCGATCAGGGCCTCCAGCGCGCGCTGCTCCAGAATGCCGTAGGTCTCACTATTGCCGGCCGCCAAAGCCCCAAGAACATGTTTCGTCTGCTCAGGGTTACAATCCGGTAGTTCATCTCGAAGCGCCCTCCCTTCTTCCTGCCGCAAACGAATGATCCTGCACAGGAACCGGCGGATTATCATGGCCAGTTCCGATTTCGCGGATGCGCCGAGAGATTCCAGGCCCAGCAGGATCGACGACAATGCCTTAGCTTCCCGCTGGTTGGCGTCGCGCGATGCCACCCAATTCGCATCGGCCTGATCGACGGCCTTGGCATTGTTCAGGATGGGCGACCCGCCTACCTCGATCCCCGCAGCTTGATATCGCTTCGTCAGCCATTTTGCTGCGACACCTCTTGGCGCGAACTCATAGAGGTAGCTGAGGGCATGGTCGAAATGCGCTTGGATCGTCAGCTGGTAGTGGAGAATTTGGAGATACGGGGGATGCCCAGAGACAAGGTCTTGGATGTGTCCTGAATTAATTCGAGTCACGCCGAGGTCTCTCGCGACACCCGCGATCATCTCGATCACATTTTCTTCGGTCTGATCACCAAACAGCTCGCTTTCGGCCTGGATGTCCGCCTCAAAGGTAGCTTCGACGCAAGCAGCAGACAGCTGAGGTCTGACCCTCGCCAATTGAAGGACAAGCTGCACCGCCCGCCAGTTGAGCGGAAGGCGCATATCAGCTGCCGCAAGCCAGCGGGCGATTTCGGATGCACTCATGTGGTCATCTAGGCGCATCCGCAGGATCAAGCCGCCATAGGACAGCAACTGCCGAGCCTGCTCAAACCCGAGAAGGTGTTCATCGACCAATCGCCTCTGGAGGCTGAAATAGGTCCTCGCCAACTTCCGCGCTGCAGCGACTATATCGTCGGACGATGAAAAAGGGACACTGATCGACGCGCCGTCTCCGCCACCCTCAAACAGGATCCCGGTCACCAGCTCCACGAACTCAGCTGAAGGCACGCCCGCTTCCCGCCAGGTCGCCTGTTCAGCCCGCAGCCATTGGGCGCGGTCCTGAGCTTGGATATTCAGCGCATCCAGCCGCGCTGCGACACGCTCGACCAACTCGCCCTCGCGCCCCGCCGCCGTCGGCAGGTGCAGCCCTCGCACCGCCGTCTGAAAATCAGCCGACTTCACCACCCTCCCCTTCAAGCATGGCAGCGGGCTTGACCTGGAGTGCGCCAGCCAGGCGCTCAACCGAGACCAGCGTCGGATTGCGAATGCCGCGCTCGCACCCGCTGATGTAGGTACGGTCAAGGCCGGACCGGGACGCCAGATCCTCCTGCGACAAGCCGCTTGCCTCCCGTAGGGACTTCAGCCTTTGGGAAAAGATTTGAACGAGAATCGAATCGTGAGCTATCGCCATGCATGAATTGTTGCTCTTGCAGCCTAAAGCTCCACGGACTATAAGCCTCGAACGAAACAAGAACGGAGACCTTGGATGACCTCCGCCCTTTCATTGTTCGCCGGTGCCGGCGGCATGGATGTTGGTTTTGAGCGCGCCGGCTTCAAGGTCGTGTTCGCCAACGAGATCGACCGCGATGCCTGCCAGACTTATCGTCTAAACCTCGGCGGCGAGTTGCATCAGGGCGATCTGAGGGATTTCATCCCGACCCTCTCGCGTCTACGAGGCGTTGACCTACTTTTTGGCGGTCCTCCGTGTCAGGGTTTCTCCGTCGCTGGGCGGATGGACCCGTCCGACGAACGCAGCCAACTACTGTTTTCCTTCTTCCATGTTCTCGACGTCGTCGCACCCAGAGCATTCGTTTGCGAGAACGTCAAAGCACTGGCTGAGTTGTCGCGTTGGGAGGATGTGCGCCGTGAGATGCGCCGGCGGGTCTCCGACGACTACGAAGTGTCACTTCATGTCTTGAACGCAGCAGACTTCGGCGTCCCCCAGGCGCGCGAACGGATGTTCTTCGTCGGCGTCAGGAAAGATGTATCCCGTCCGTCCAGTGGACTGGCCACAACGATTGGCGACCGGCTGAAGGAGGCGCAGCGTCCGGCACCGGTCATCGGCGACATCGTCCGCGCCCTCGGGCCGGCGGGGTCTCAAGGAAACGCCCGCACCTGCAATGCGCGCATTTTCTTCGCCCGGAACCCGGTCCTGCGCCAATCCCCCTACGCTGGCATGCTCTTTAACGGAGCCGGGCGCCCGACACGTGCGAATGGAGTCTGCCTGACCCTGCCGGCCTCAATGGGGGGCAACAAGACACCCATCATCGACGAAGCGGAGATATTCGGCGGTGCCGGTAGCTTTGTTGAACAATACCACCGCGATCTGTTGGCCGGCGGCTGCCCGAGGTCAGGCGAAGCGCCGGGTTTCCTGCGCCGCTTGACGATTGACGAAGCGATAGCTGTACAGACCTTCCCGCGAACCCATGCCTTTGCCGGCTCACAGAGTTCCATCTACAAGCAAATCGGCAACGCCGTGCCCTGCGATCTGGCCGAGGCCGTCGCAACGGCGGTGCGCGACGTTGCCTTTGCTGGAGATTCTATCCAGGCGGCGGCTTAGTCGTCCTGTCCGCCCTTCCCCGCCTTCCTGCGCCGCAGATTCGCCCTCAGCGCCTTGGCCAGGGCCTCTTCGCGCGGGTTCGGCTTGGGTTTTTCGGGTTTGGGCGGGGGCGGATCGTCCTTCATCGCAATAATCTAGCTTTCGGGCTTCCCTATGCGAAGGGGTTTGGCTATACGCCCGGTTCCTCAGATTCAGGCCGCCGTAGCTCAGTGGTAGAGCGCATCCTTGGTAAGGCTGAGGTCGGCAGTTCAATCCTGCCCGGCGGCACCATCTGATTTTTGAGCACATCGCTGATGCAGTCGTGATGGCTGCCCGGCGGTGCCATCTCTCTCGACAAGCGTTGAACTCCCCGACAAGGTCGGCCCGCGCGGGTCCAGGCCCTCGGGGAGGACGCATGGCCGTCAGTATGACGAGGGAACAGCTGGCCCAGGCGCTGAGTGACGCCGGGCGCGGCGATCGCGCCGCCTTCCGGCGCGTTTACGACGCCACTTCTGCGAAGCTGTATGGCGTCGCCTTGCGTATCTTGCGTGACCGCCAACTTGCCGAGGATGTCTTGCAGGACGCCTACGTCACCATCTGGAACAAGGTATCGACCTATGATCCCGACCGGGCCAGCCCTGTCACCTGGCTGGCGACGATCGCACGCAATCGCGCGATCGACCGGCTGCGCGCGGCCGCCGTTCGTCCGGCGGGGCGGCCTCTGGATGAGGCCGAAGAGGTCCGCGACGAGACGCCCGATGCCGCGTCGTTTCTGGAAGCCCGACAGGAGGCGGACCGCCTGCATGTCTGTCTGGACGAACTGGAGGCCCGCGCCCGCACCGCCATCCGCACCGCCTTCTTCGAGGGCGTGACCTATGAGATCCTGGCCGAGCGCGCCGAGGTGCCGCTGGGCACCATGAAGAGCTGGATCCGCCGCGGCCTGCAGAAGCTGAAGGCGTGTCTGGAGCCATGAGCGACCCGACCGACATCTCCGGCAAAGTTCCGGCCGACGACGCCGCCGAGTTCGCACTGCGTCTGAACGACGCCCTTGTCGATGTCGCCCAGGCCGAACGCGTCGAGGCCGATCCAGCCTTTCGCGCCCAGGTCGAGGCCTGGGACGAGCGCCTGGCCCCCCTGTTCGACGAGATCGAGCCGGTCGAGCCGCCCCTGACGGTCTGGCCTCGCGTCGCCGACAGCATCCGCCCGCGCGCCGCGAATGACGATACCGCGATGCGCTTCTGGCGGCGCTGGGCGATCGCTTCGACGGCCCTGCTGGCCGCCTCTGCGGCGGGGCTGGCGTTCGTGCTCGCCAATCCGCGCATCGAGCGCCACTACGTGTCTCCCACACCGGATTTCCAGCCGGTCAGCGTTGCCACCCTGATGAGTGCCGACGACGCCGACATGCCCGTTGCCACCATCACCTACGACCCTCAGACCGGCTCGCTCTACGTCGCCCCGACCATGCAGATGGCACCCGGCGAGGACCAGGCACCGACCCTGTGGCTGATGACCCCCGAGGGAGGAATGCACCGGGTCGGCGGCATTGATCCGTCCCATGCCCAGACCCATTCGGTGCCGATGGAGATGCGGCCGATGGCCGCCGACGCCCCGGCCCTGGCCGTGTCGCTCGAGCCGGTGGACAATCCGGATTCGCCAACGCCTCTGGGTCCGGTGGTGGCGTCAGGCGAGGTCGCGCGGCTCTGACAAGTCTTTGATTTGCATCTCGGCTTTGCCTCCGCTTCAATCGGGTGGAGCCATCAAGGAACCGTCATGACCGAGCCTGTGATCACCCTGGAAATGTCCGACAAGCGCCACGGGCGCTATGTCGCGCGGATCGACGGCGTCGAGGGCGAAGGCGAGATCACCATCACCCGGCGCGGCCCCCATCTCATCAGCGCCGACCACACCGGCGTGCCCGAAACCATGGCCGGCCTGGGGGTCGGCATGAAGCTGATCGCCTTCATGCTGGACGACGCCCGCGCCAACGACTTCAAGATCATCCCGCTGTGCCCCTACGTCCGGGCCCAGTACGCCCGCCATCCCGAATGGGCCGAGCTGTTCACCACCAAGCCGGGCGAAGACCCGGTTCCTCCCAAAGACTAAAGGAAGCCGATATGCCCAAGACCGCCGCTGAACCCATCCGCGATCCCAAGACCGATCGGCTGATCACGCCCGAAAACTGCGCCCTGGTGCTGATCGACTATCAGCCCGAGCAGTATCGCACCGTCACCTCGGCCACGCCCGAGGAGATCAATCTGAACGTCGTGGCCCTGTGCCGCTTCGCCACCGCCTATGACGTGCCGGTCATTGTCTCGACCGTCGGCGTCGACATGGGCGTCAACACCGGCACCAGCGCCGAGATCATGGCCGAGCTGCCCGGCGTCGGCGAGATCGACCGCACCGGCGTCAACGCCTGGGAAGACGAGGAATTCCGCGCCGCCGTCGAGGCGACCGGCCGGCGCAAGATCGTCATCGCCGGCCTGTGGACCGAGGTGTGCCTGACCTTTCCGACGCTGGATATGCTGGCCGAGGGCTATGAGGTCTATCCGGTCGCCGATGCGGTCGGCGGCATCTCGGCGGTGTCGCACCAGCGCGCCTTCGAGCGCATGATCCAGGCCGGGGCCCAGCCGGTCACGGCCCTGTCCTTCGGCTCGGAGCTGATGCGCAACTGGGCCCGCCCCAACTCTGGCAAGTTCCGCCAGGTGCTCCAGTGGTACTTCCCCGAACGCTTCCGCCTGATGGGCGAGGGCAAGGCCTAGACCCTACCCCGCCTTGGGCTGGGCGTATCCCAGGCGCTGGTTCAGCTTTTCCAGCAGGTCCGCCGCCGTGTCGGCGATGACCGAGCCGGGGGGATAGACCGCCGCCGCACCCATTTCGATCAGGGGCTCGACGTCGGCCGGCGGGATCACCCCGCCGACCACGATCATGATGTCGGGCCGGCCCAGCTTGGCCAGTTCGGCCTTCAGTTCGGGCACCAGCGTCAGATGCCCGGCCGCCAGCGACGAGGCCCCGACCGCATGGACGTCCCCCGCCACGGCGGCGGCGGCGGCCTCGGCCGGGGTCTGGAACAGCGGCCCGGCCTCGGCGGCGAAGCCCAGGTCCTGATAGGCGCTGGCCACCACCTTCTGTCCGCGATCATGGCCGTCCTGGCCCAGCTTGGCGATCAGGATGCGCGGCGGCCCGCCGTCATTTTCGACGAAGGCGGCGACCATGGCCCGCGCCCGGTCGATCTTCGCATCGGCCCCGGCCTCGCTGGCATAGACCCCCGAGACCACTTCGGGCACGGCCTCGTGGCGACCGAAGGCGGCCTCCAGCGCGTCGGAGATTTCCCCCACCGTCGCCTTGGCCCGCGCCGCCTCGACCGCCAGGGCCAACAGATTGGCGTCGCCGCGCGCGCCCTCGGTCAGGGCCTGCAGCGCCGATTGCGTCACCGCCTCATCGCGCTCGGCCTTCAGGCGCTTCAGCTTCTCCAGCTGGGTGCGGCGCACCTCCGCGTTATCGACCTTCAGCACCGGAATGTCGTCGGCCAGCTCGGACAGATAGCGGTTCACCCCCACGACCGTCTGGCGACCGGTGTCGATGCGCGCCTGGGTCCGGGCCGAGGCCTCCTCGATGCGCCGCTTGGGCACGCCGGCCTCGATGGCCTTGGCCATGCCGCCCAGCTTTTCGACTTCCTGGATGTGGACCCACGCCCGCGCCGCCAGATCCTGGGTCAGCTTTTCGACGTACCAGGACCCGCCCCACGGATCGGCGCTCCAGGTCAGGTCGCTCTCGCGCGCCAGAAACAGCTGGGTGTTGCGGGCGATCCGGGCCGAAAAGTCCGTCGGCAGGGCCAGAGCCTCGTCCAGCGAATTGGTGTGCAGGCTCTGGGTGCCGCCGCCGACCGCCGCCATCGCCTCCACGCAGGTGCGGGCGACATTGTTGAACACATCCTGGGCCGCCAGCGACCAGCCCGAGGTCTGGCAATGCGCCCTCAACGCCAGCGATTTGGGCGACTTGGGCTGGAACTCCCCCTGGATCAGCCGCGCCCACAACAGCCGCCCGGCCCTCAGCTTGGCGATCTCCATGAAGGGGTTCATGCCGATGGCCCAAAAGAAGCTCAGGCGTGGCGCAAAGGCGTCGATGTCCAGCCCCGCCGCCACGCCCGCGCGGGCGTATTCGACCCCGTCCGCAAGGGTGTAGGCCAGCTCCAGGTCCGCCGTCGCCCCGGCCTCCTGCATATGATAGCCGCTGATCGAAATCGAGTTGAACCGCGGCATCTCGCGGCTGGTGAAGCCGAAGATGTCCGAGATGATCCGCATCGAGGGTCCGGGCGGATACACATAGGTGTTGCGCACCATGAACTCTTTGAGGATGTCGTTCTGGATCGTCCCGGCCAGCTGGGCCGGAGCCACGCCCTGTTCTTCCGCCGCCACGATATAGAGCGCCATGATCGGCAGCACCGCGCCGTTCATGGTCATCGACACGCTCATCTTGTCCAGCGGGATGCCGTCGAACAGGGTGCGCATATCCAGGATGGAATCGATCGCCACCCCGGCCATGCCGACATCGCCGGCCACGCGCGGATGGTCTGAATCATAACCCCGGTGCGTGGCCAGATCGAAGGCGATCGACAGGCCCATCTGACCGGCCGCCAGATTGCGCCGGTAAAAGGCGTTGGATTCCTCCGCCGTCGAGAACCCCGCGTACTGCCTCACCGTCCACGGGTTCGTCACATACATGGTCGGATACGGCCCACGCCCATAGGGCGCAAAGCCCGGCAGACCGCCGGTGAAATCCACGTCGTCCAGATCCTGCGGCCCATAGACCGGATCCACCGCGATCCGCTCCGGCGTGATCCACAGCGCCCCGTCGGCCTCGGGGGTTGAGGTCGCCGCCGCCTCGAACGCGACCTTCGAAAAGTCTGTGGGAATGCTCATTGGTCGCCTCCCTCGAACGCCGCCGTCAGGCTGATCGGCGCAAACCGACCCGTCTCTGTCTTGGCTGCAATGGGTTTGGCGTCCGCCGGTCGGTGCACCGTCACCCCGATCATCTGACGCTCGCCGGCCTTCAGCTGTTGGTCGCGTTCGGCGTGGGCGGCGGCGACTTCATCGGCCAGCCGGTCCAGCGAGGCGGTGACGCCGCCGTCGGCCTCGATCGCCTGGAACTGCGCCCAGGCCGCCTCGGCCAGCTCGCGCGTCAGGCTCTCGACGAACCAGGACCCGCCGGCCGGATCGGCCACCCGGCCCAGATGCGCCTCCTCCATCAGCACCAGCTGGATATTGCGCGCCTGCCTCAGAGCCAGCGGCGTCGGCGTCTCGATCAGCACGTCGAACGGGTCCAGCACCACCGCATCGGCTCCGCCCGCGCCTGCGCCGAAGCCCGCCGCCGTCAGCCTGAGCAGATTGGTCCAGGGGTCCGCCGCCGACAGCATTCGCCGCGACGAGCGCGCCTCGATCCGGGCCGGGACCGCCACGCCCGAGGCCGCACAGACCTGGGCCCACAGCGCCCGCGCCGCCCGCATCTTGGCCAGGGTCAAGAACGTCATCTGATCCGCCGCCAGCCCCAGGGTGATCCGCCCCAAGGCCGCATCCGGCTTCAGCCCCGCCGCCTCCAGCGCCCGGCCATAGGCCACGGCCGAGGCCAGCATCGTCGCCAACTCCTGCGCCTCGGTCCCGCCCGCCTCATGCACAAAGCGGCCCGAGGCCAGAAACAGCTCCGCCGCCGGATAGGCGGCCTGGTGGCGCATCGCCGTCTGCACCGCCGCCTCGAACAGGTCCGGCCCATCGCGCGCGATCGTCGTCACCGGATCCAGATGGAAGGCCAGCTTCGCCTGGGGCGAGCCCTTGGCCGCCACCGCCAGGGCGTTGGCCGCCTCGACCGCCGCCGCCCCACCGTCCAGCGCCACCGTCGCCAGCTCCAGCAAGACCCCGTCCAGCGCCTGACCCATCGCATCCGACGACGCCAGCCCGGCCGCCTCGACCGGCAGCAATATCGACGCCGCTCCGCCGTCCAGCGCCTTCAGCGCCCCGGCATTGGCCTCGCCCGGCGTCCCGGCGAACACCGCGCTTCTCAGATCCCACGGCCGCGCCGTGTCCGCCGCCGCCGCCCGGCGCGGTCCGACCGGCTCGCCCGCGTTCCAGGCACCGTACAGCGGCTGGATTTCCAGCCCGTCCAGGGTGCGCCAGATTAACGCTTCGATGCGGGCGTCCGGCGCGGTCTTCACCGCCGCCTTCTTCCACGCCTCCAGGTCGGGCGCGGCGAAGCCTTCGGTCAGGGACAAGGGATTGCTGCTCAAACGGGGCCTCCAGTCGCGCCGGTCATGGAACCCGCAAAAGCGGGCGTCAAGCCGAGCCGAAGGCCAGCCCCGTCCCCGTCACGCGCGCCGGCCTCACCCTGGTGTCCTCGAACCCCGATGAGCAGGACCAACCATGCGTGATGACATTCCTCTCCCCGACCACCCCATTCGCCGGCGCGCCCTTTGGCAGATGTTCGACCGCCTCTGGCGTCCGGCCGCCGGCTGGATGGTGGTGATCGGTACGGGCTACGCCGGCTGGCTCGGGCCGATGATCGAACGCCCTATGCCAGAGGCCTATCTTCTGACCTGGTTGGGCTTCGCGGCGGCCATGCTTGGCCTCAAGACCTTTGAGAAGGTCCGGGGGGTGGCATGAACCATCTTGTTCTCGGCCAGACGTCACGCGCGCGGCTGCGCCGCGTTCACCCCCGACTGGTCCGCGTGGTCGAACGTGCCATTGAGCTGACCGCTCAGGACTTCATGGTCCTGGAGGGGGTCCGCACGCCCTCGCGCCAGAAATGGCTCTACGCCCAGGGCCGGACCCGGCCCGGCCCCAGGGTCACCTGGACCCTGAACAGCCGCCATTTCGTCAATCCGGCCACCGGCTACGGCCATGCCGTCGATCTGGTCCCGTTTCCTATCGACTGGAGCGACCTGAAGAAGTTCGACGCCATCAGCCGGGCCATGTTCGCCGCCGCCGACGATCTGGGCGTGACGATCTGCTGGGGGGCCGACTGGGACCGCGATGGCCGGCCCCGCGAACGCGGCGAGACCGACAGCCCGCATTTCGAGTTGGTCCCATGACCGGTCGATCCGGTCGATCCGGACGCTTCGGACGGTCTTTTTGGCAAGTCCGGCCATGATCCGCTCCATCCCGCCGTGGATCGCGACTGTCGCCGGTCTGGTCCTGGCCGGACTGGTCGCACTGGCCGTGTTCAGCACGGTGTCAGGCCTCTGGCGCGGCCTGCCCTGGTCCGCGCAGCAGCGGCTGGAGCGCGCTGAGGCCCGGCTCGACCAGGTTCAGGCTGAGCTGACCTCCCGTCAGGGCGAGGTCGAAGCCCTCGAACGTCAGGCCGTAAGCGTCGCCGACGCCCACCGCATTCTCAATCAGGTCCGCACCGTCACCGTGCGCGCCCAGACCCGGGCCGAGGAGGCCCCCGACGCCCATGATCCGATCGACCCTGACCGCGCTGATCGCCTGCGCGACGCTGATCGGCGGCTGTGCCGGCTTTCGCCCGACCTCTGCCCCTCCTCTGATCTCCCCGCCGCCCCTGGCTCTTGAGCCCTGCCGCCTGCCTATCCTGCCGGACGACATCGTCACCTGGGCCGACCTGGAGCGGGTCTATCTGGAACGCGGCGAAGCGCTCATCGCCTGTGACCAGGCCCGCCGGCTGGCGGTTGCGGCGGTCATTCCACGCGAATAGCGTCGCACGATGATCAATCGCCGCTCCCTGCTCACCGCCGCCACCGCGACCGACACCTGGAGCGAAGGCCCTCGCCTGCCCCAGCCGCGCCATCACCCCATGCTGGTCGCCGCGCACGACCGGGTCTGAGCCATCGACGGCGAATGGTTCGCGCCGGGCGGGGGCGGCGGCGTCGTTCGTGAGACCTGGACCTACGATCCGGCCACAGACGTCTGGCTGACGGGTCCTGATATGCTAGCGCCGCGCCATGGTCTGGCCGCAGTCGCCGTCGACGGTGTGATCTACGCCATCGCGGGCGGCCGAAGGGTTTCGGGCGGCGAGGCGACCGCGACGCTGGAGGCGCTTATTCCCTGACCCGGTCAGCCCTTGCCCAGATAGACCACGCGGGTCTTTCCAGCCTGACGCCCGGCCTCGATGTGTTCGGCGTGGGCACCCGAGGCCTTGGCCTCGTCTTCGTCGTCTTCGACCCAGTGGGTCGCCTCAATGTCCTTTTGCAGGGCGCGCGCGGCCATGGCGTGGGCGGGCCACAGGGTGTCGACCACAGCCCCGCCGAAGGGCACCATCGCCGTCGCCGTATCCGATGCCAGATAGGCCGCCATTTTCAGCAAGGTGCGGGGCGTGGCCTGGGCGCGCATGGCCTGAACCATCAACCAGCCACCCGCCCCGACGGTATAGACGTCACCCACCCAGGGTATCCATGTCAGGAGGCCGTCCATGCCGACGCCAAACGGCCCGACGGCGACGGCCCGGTCCGACAGTTTGCGTACGCCCTCGACGTTGGACCAGATCTTCTCGATATCGCGTATGCTGCGCGCCATACCCGTTCTCCCCTCGCCCCCGGCGATAACGCATAACGCAAACTGACGGTTCACCAAGGAGATAAAACATGATCGTTTCGACGACCCCGGCCATCGAAGGCCGTCCCGTTCGCGACTATCTCGGCGTGGTCGCCGGCGAGGCCATCCTGGGGGCCAACATCTTTCGCGACGTCTTTGCGGGCATCCGCGACGTCATCGGCGGGCGTTCGGGATCCTACGAAAAGGTTCTGCGCGAGGCTCGCGAGGAGGCGATGAAGGAGATGGAGCAGGCTGCGCGTCGTCTCGGTGCCGACGCCATTATCGGGATCGACTACGACTATGAAACCCTGGGAGACACCGGCTCCATGTTGATGGTCGCGGTATCGGGAACGGCGGTCCGGCTGGGATGAAATTCCTTTCCGGCCTGTTCTCGTTGATCCCCTTGGGGGCACCCGCCCTCGTTCTGCTGGCCAGTCTGGTCGGCAGCCGGCACCGCTGGGCCGACATCCTGGTTCAGTTCGCGTCGCCGGCCCTGGTCGGCACGATCATTCTGCTGGTCACCTACCTGCTGCTGCGCCAGCGCCTGAACCAGTTGATCGCCCTGGTCGTGGCGGCGGGCCTGGCCTGGGTGGCGTGGCCACAGTGGGCACCCGAGGGGGGCCGTCCGGCCCCCGAGGCGCCGGTGATCCGCGTCTATTCGGCCAATGTCTGGATAAGGAATTCGGACGTCGAGGCCATGCGCCGCTCGATTGAGGCCGCCGACCCGGATGTCGTCATGCTCATCGAAATGGGCCCCGGCACCCGCGGTCAGCTCGATACCCTGCTCGCCGGCTATCCCTATCGATCCGAACCGGCCGATGAGGGGGACCTGATCAATCGCGCGATCATCGCGGCGCGATTCCCCATCGCCGAATTTGGACGCCGGCCTGACGGGCTGCACGCTGTCATGGTCCGCGGAGAGACCCCACTGGGGCCCATGAATTTCGTCATCACCCACCTGACCCGCCCCTGGCCGTTCGAAGCCCAGGAGGGTCAGATCCATCAGGTCGAGTCCCTGACGGCGCGCGTCGCCGCCCTGACGGACCCTGTCGTCATCGCCGGCGACTTCAACAGCGTCACCACCGGCCGCATCGGCGAGATGATCCGATCCGGTATAGCCGTGAACGCCGCGCCCGGCTGGCCGGGAACCTGGCCGTCTGCCTTGCCTGGCCCGGCCCGGATCACCATCGACCAGGTCTATGTCACCCGCGACCTGGCGGTGCGCGACCGCCGCCTGGGGCAGTCCACCGGCTCGGACCATATGCCCGTCGTCACCGAGATCGGCCTGGCCCCGGTCGAGGTCGCACCGACACCCTGACTACAGCCGCCAGAGCCGGGCCTCGCCGTCCGGCTCTCCCAGGGTGTCGACCAGAGCCTCGGCCACCGCCGCGACCTCGCCGTCTATCCTCTGCGGCGGTCGCACGATGACCATGGCCGAGCCGTTCATCTTCATCGGGTCGCTCAAGGGCCGCATCCGCGCCTCGGACACCAGGATCTCGGCCCCGGTTCGCTTCTTCAGGTCGCGCAGGAAGCCGTCCAGCGTCTCCAGGTCCTTCAGCGGCGTCCAGATCGCCACCACCACATCGGGGTTCAGGCTCTGGGCCAGCGCCGCCGCCTGGGCGGCCCGCTCATAGTCATCCCGGCGCTCATAGGGCGGGTCGATCAGGATCAGACCCGCCGATTCCTCGCCCACCACCTCATAGCCATCGGCGTCGCGCACATGGGTCTCGGTCGGGGTCATGCCCATGGCCAGTTCCAGCTGCTCACGCACCTGCGGCTGGACCTCGCAGCCGATGTAGGTGTCGTCCGCGTCCATCGCCGTCACGATCAGCCAGGGCGAGCCGGGGTACAGCTGGACCGCGTCTCGCCAGCTATTGACCCCACGCACCGCCTCGATCAGCGGCTCGAACGACCCGGGAAGCTCGCCGGCCATCAGCGCCTGGATGCCTCGCTCCGCCTCTTTCGAGCGTGTCTGGTCCTCGCTGGCCAGATCATAGATTCCAGCGCCGGCGTGGGTGTCGATCACCGTGAAAGCCTGCCGCTGCGGCTTCATCGCCTTGAGCAGCAACAACAGCACCGCGTGTTTGTGCAGATCGGCAAAGTTCCCGGCGTGAAAGCTGTGGCGATAGTTCATGCGTCCGCCCTCGCCCGCCGTCAGCGCTGCGTCAAGCGGTCAGGCCGCGTGAACCCTTCGGAAACCCGGTGCACGCCATCCTTGGGGTCATGGCAAGGCCCAACCGTACGCACGTCCGTCGCCTGTCGCGCCTTGAGGTCGGCCTGATTGCCGTCGCCTTCCTCACGGTGGCGGCTATCCTGTCACCCCTGTCCTTGCAGGGACCGGAGCCGGCCCGCGCAGCGACCTCAGGGGAGCGGGGGCCCACCACTGCGGCCCTCACCGGTCTCGCTACGGTCAGCGATGGCGACGGTCTGCGCCTGAACGGCGAACGGGTCCGCCTGCAGGGCATCGACGCCTTCGAGCTGAATCAGACCTGTGAGAGCGGCCCCTGCGGGCGCGACGCCAAGACCGCGCTGGAGCGACAGGTCGCCGGTCGACACATCGCCTGCGAGCCGGTCGACACTGATCGCTATGGCCGCACCATCGCCTATTGTTTCGTCGACGGCGTCGACCTCGGAGAGCAGATGGTTCTGCAGGGCCATGCCCTGGCCTTCCGGCGCTATTCGACCGAATACGTCGATGAGGAAACCACCGCCAGGCGCAACCGGGCGGGGGCCTGGGCCGGTGCCTTCGAGGATCCCGCCGACTGGCGACGCGCCCATCCGCGCAAATAGAGCAGAGGCAACCTCGGCTCCAGCCCCGGGCGACGGGCGTTCGCTGTGACAGGCGTCACTGGCTTTTCGGGATGCGCCTAGGTCGCCCAGTCCAGGACCACCTTGCCGGACTTGCCGGATTTCATGGCCTCAAAGCCTTCGCGGTAGTTCTGATAGCTCATCTCGTGGGTTATCAGCGGGCTCAGGTCCAGTCCCGCCTTCAGCAGGCCCAGCATCTTGCGCCAGGTGGTGAACATCTCTCGCCCATAGACGCCCTTGATGGTCAGGGCCTTGAGGATGATGGTGCCCCAGTCCGTCTCCATGGGCTTGCTGGGAATGCCCAGCAACGCCATGCCACCGCCCATGATCAGGGTGTCCACGCATTGCTTGAAGGCGATGGGCGAGCCCGACATCTCCAGCGCCACGTCAAAGCCGACCTTCAGGCCCAGCTCATGCATGACGTCCTTCAGATCTTCCTTGCTGGTGTTCACCGTCCGAACGCCCGGCGCGACCTTCTGAGCCAGCTCCAGCCGGAAATCGTTGATGTCGGTCAGAACCACGGTGCGCGCGCCCGCGTGGCGGGCGACGGCGGCCGCCATCATGCCGATCGGGCCGGCTCCAGTGACCAGCACGTCCTCGCCCAGGAGATCAAACTGCTGCGCCGTGTGCACCGCGTTGCCGAACGGATCGAGGATCGCGCCGATCTCATAGGGAACATCGTTGGGCAGTTCGATGACGTTGAAGGCCGGGGCCACGACATACTCCGCGAACGCGCCCTGGCGGTTCACGCCGATGCCGCGGGTCTCGGGGTCCAGATGGAAGTGTCCGGCCCGCGCCGCCTCGGAGTTCAGGTCGATGACATGGCCCTCGGCCGAGACGCGCTGGCCGACCTTGAGGCGACGGTCCACGTCCTTGCCGATGGCGACGATCTCGCCAGAGAATTCGTGGCCGGTGATCATCGGCACCGGTACGTTCTTCTGGGACCATTCATCCCAGTTCCAGATATGGATGTCGGTCCCGCAGACGGCCGTCTTGTGAACCTTGATCAGCACATCGTCGTCGCCGGGCGACGGGATCGGCGCTTCGATGAGCTCAAGGCCTTCCGCCGGCTTGGTCTTGGCCAGAGCCTTCATGGTGTCGGTCATGGGTAACTCCTTATGCGCCAAGTACGGCGGCGCTCAGTTCGGAACAAGCAACAGTACGCCGATCACGCCCAAAACAATCCAGGCCGGATGGCCCAGGCGCGTGGCGATCGCTCAATAGACGGCAGCGACCAAGACGGTCGTCCCCAGGATCAACTTGATATCGGCCTGGCCTGGTGCCGCCGCAAGCAACATAACGCCCAGGCCAATCGCCAGGATCGTCACCAGGTGCCAGGTCCCTCGCAGCGCCCACCAGCGACGCTGTTCTAGGACGCCGAGCGCGGAGTCCTTCCAGCCTCGGCCCTGGCGCAGACGCGCAAATATCAGCCGCTCGCCAAGGATTGAATGCGCCGCCGCCAGCAGCACCATCAAGACGCCCGCGAACACGGCCAGCACATCCATATTCAGATAACGCCCAGCTCTCTTCCCGCCGTCGTAAACGCCGCGACCGTCTGATCAATCTGGTCAAAGGTGTGGGCCGCCGACATCTGGGTGCGGATACGAGCCTGGCCGCGCGGTACAACCGGGAACGAGAAGCCGATCACATAGACCCCCAGCTCCAGCATTCGCGCTGCCATGTCCTGGGCCAGCTTGGCGTCGCCCAGCATCACCGGAATGATCGGATGCTCACCCGCCAACAGGGTGAAACCGGCCGCGCTCATCGCCGCGCGATAACGCCGCGCATTGGCAAACAGTTGGGTTCTGAGCTGATCGCCCTCATCGCCATTGGCGATGCGGATCGCCTCCATCGACGAGCCGCAGACGGCCGGGCTGAGGGCGTTGGAGAACAGATAGGGCCGCGCTCGCTGCTTCAGCAGGGCCACGACCTCGGACCTGGCGCAGATGAAGCCACCCATGGCCCCGCCCAGCGCCTTGCCGAAGGTGCCGGTCACGAAGTCCACCTCGACCCCACAATGGGCGTAGGAGCCGCGCCCCTTCGGTCCTAGGAAGCCGGTCGCGTGGCAGTCATCGACCATGATCAGGGCATCATACTTGTCCGCCAGCGCCCGCACGTCCTTCAGCCGGGCGATATAGCCGTCCATAGAGAAGGCCCCGTCGGTGGCGATGATGATGGTCCGCGCCCCATCGGCGCGCGCCTGTTTGAGCTGGGTTTCCAGGTCGTCCATGTCGGAGTTGGCGAACCGGTAGCGTTTGGCCTTGCACAGCCGCACGCCGTCGATGATCGAGGCATGGTTCAGGCTGTCCGAGACGATGGCGTCCTCATCCGTGAACAGCGGCTCAAAGATGCCGCCGTTGGCATCAAAGGCAGCCGCGAACAGGATGGTGTCCTCAAAGCCGAGATAGTCGGCGATGGATCGTTCCAGCTCCTTGTGGACCTCCAGGGTGCCGCAGATGAAGCGCACCGAGGCAGTGCCCGCGCCCCAGCGCTCCTGGGCCGCGATCCCGGCCTGGGTAACCCGCTCGTCGCCGGCAAGACCCAGATAGTTGTTGGCGCAGAAATTCAGCACGTCGCGCCCGCCCACCCGGATCACCGGTCCCTGCCGGCTGGCGATCACCCGTTCAGGCTTGGTCAGCCCCTGGGCGTCGATATCCTCAAGCGTCTGGCGAACGCGGGCGTAGAAGTCGTCGGTCATGCCGTCCTCGTCGAAGCGTGGCGTCCGGTTACGCCGAATCCGGATGGGTTTCCACCCGTCGTGGGCGAGCGTTGGCGCAATGACGCCTTCGGTCGGCCATCCGGCCCGAACAGGCCGGTCAGCCGCCGCGCGCCGCTTCCTCCGACGGTCGGAAGGGTGTCACGCGAGCACGCTGGTTGCATGGGTTGATCTGGACCGGCACCTGGGCCGTGCCCGTATCGCCCGGAACGGCGACCCGCAACGCGACCACGCCGGAACAGGGCTCGGTCTCGCCCGCCACTTCCCCGGCCACGGCCGTGGTGACGACATCGAAATAGGCGCTGGCGTCCGGGGCCAGCCGCACCGGCACGATGGCCGCGGACGCCCCATAGTAGGGACCGGGGTCCTGTAGCATCCGGAACGGAGATCGGGGCTGGCCGTTCTGGCCGATCAGATTGACGGTCGCGTAGCCGTTCAGGGTGCAGGTCGAAGTGCCGGCATTGGTGACGGCCAGGACATGATAGCGCGAGCCGGCCGCCGCCTCCTCCGACGCCACCCGCAAGGACAGGCCCGAGACGCGGCACGGGGCCTCGGCGGAGTCCGGCTCAGCATCGGTCCGCGTCGCCGTTTCGCTCGCAGGGATCACCGGTGGCGGCGGCACCAGCACGCCGCCATCGGTCGGACGAACACAGCGGGCCACCACCGCCTCTCCGACGCGCTGGCTGTTCAGACGGCGCAACACCGCCGATTCCTGGGCCCCATCGACGGTGACCCACCACTCCAGCGTCTCGCCCGTCCAGCGCGCGCCGGTCACGGCGTCCGCCGGGATCATCGGCCAGGTGTGGTCACCGACGGTCAGAGCCAGCGCCCCATCGGCTCCATAGCTGGCCTCGGCCTGACGGTCCTGGTCGCAGGCATAGGCGACGGTCTGGGGCGGCGAGAGCGCCGCCGACGGCTGAGCTGCCGGTGCCTGCGCCGGCTGGCGATCACAGCCGGCCAGCACCAGAAGGGAAAGAACAAGTCCGTGGAAAGGTTTCATGGTGCGCCCAGGCAAATCAAGCGACGAGCGTACCGCGCCACGGGCCGGAATTGCAAAAGGCCCCGCACGGAGCGAGGCCTTTATGAACTTGGGTGCGGGAGGGCGTGACCGCCTGTCCCTAACTCATGAATCTGGAAAGCAGGCATCGATGGTTGCGGGGGCTTTTGACCGTCGCAGCCTACGGGGCCGGATTCCTGGCTATTTCGCTGTCCCCTTCGACCCGGACAACGCTCTCACTCTGCTCTTCAACGCCTACGATCTGACGGGAGTCCGCAAGGACGGGCCGTTGCCGTCCTTCCGCTAAGCGGGAGTACGCGATGGCCTGTGGGTACTCGTCGGATCGGCGGCTGGAGAGCTGCCGATGTCGAAGACATCACGACCACGAACGCCGCCGTTTTCTATTCGGCTGACGTTCGACGAGCGGGCCCGTCTGGCCCGAAACGCGGGGATGATGCCCGTCGCCGCATATATCAAGAGCATCCTCTTCACCGAGGACGCGCCGCGCTATCGCAAGGCGCGCTCCAGCGTGAAGGATCAGCGCGCGCTGGCAGAGGTGCTGGCCTGTCTCGGCGCGAGTCGGATCGCCAACAACCTCAACCAGCTGGCGCATGCCGCGAACGTGGGAAACCTCTATTTCGATGAGGAGACCAAGCGGGACATCCATCAGGCAGCGGATGACATCCGCATCATGCGCAAGCTGCTGCTGCGCTCGCTCGGGATGCAGACGGCCGCCGAACTGCCGACGGAATCGACTTCGCAAAGCTTCGCCCGTGCGAGCTCGCCTCGGAGGATCGTGCTGTGATCCTCAAGGGCTCTCAACGGGCGGGCGCGAAGCAGCTCGCATCGCATCTCCTCAATCGCCGTGACAATGACCAGGTCACGGTTCTTGAGCTGAGAGGCTTCGTCGCCGACGACCTCTCCGGCGCGCTTCACGAGGCCTATGCAGTCTCGAAGGCGACACGGTGCGAGCAGTTTCTGTTCTCGCTCAGCCTCAATCCGCCGAAAGATGCGCCGGTCGGCGAAGAGGCTTTTCGCCGCGCGGCGGATGAAGCCGAAAAGGCCCTCGGCCTTGAAGGCCAGCCCCGCGCGATCGTGCTTCATGAAAAGGAAGGCCGTCGTCATGCGCATGTCGTGTGGTCGCGGATCGATCCGGACGAACTGAAAGCGATCAACCTCTCGCACTTCAAGCGGAAGCTCACGACGCTTTCGCGGGAGCTCTACCTCGAAAACGAATGGAGCTTGCCTGAGGGGCTGAAGGCGCACGGCGGCAAAAGCCCGCTCAACTTCACCCTGGCGGAGTGGCAACAGACACGCCGTCTCGATCTCGACCCGCGCGAGATCAAGGCGGTCTTCCGCGAAGCGTGGGATCAGTCCGATGGTCCGAGAGCCTTCGCCGCTGCGCTGGAAGCGAGAGGCTTCCATCTGGCGCGCGGCGATCGACGCGGCGTTGTCGCACTCGATGTCGAGGGCAACGTCTATGCCGTCGGCAAGTATCTCGGCGAACGGACGTCGACCCTGCGCGCACGGCTGGGGTCCGAAGATGATCTGCCATCAATCGGCGTCGTCAAAACGGGACTTCAGGACCAGGTGTCCGGTCGCTTCCGGGCGCTTCTGTCGGAGATGCGCGCCGAACAGGTCGCGGCGCGTGCGCCGCTGATTGCGAGGCGGGATGAACTGCGCACTGAGCACAGGGCTCAGCAGGCGCAGCTTCGCGAAGCCCAGGCGCTCCGTTGGCAGGCAGAAACCGATGCACGCGCGTCGCGTCTCAGGACCGGCATCGCGGGTCTTTGGGACAAACTAAGCGGCAAGGCTGCGGCGATACGCGATCGCAACGCCGTCGAGGCTTTTGAAGGGCTTCGACGGGATCAGCGAGAGCGCGACCAACTGGTGTTCGACCAGCTGGGCGAGCGCAGCGCCGTACAGCAGCGCATCGAGAAGCTCAGGCGGCAGCAGCTGGCTGAACGCCAAAGCCTCCGCACGCAGAGCCGCGTCATTCGCAAGGCCCTCTCCCGAGACCAGGACGGCGGTCGATCACCCCGTGCGGATCATTCGCCGCGCAAGCGCGGCTTTTCCCTAGACCTCTAATCATTGGAGCCGGACATGCTCTCGAAACAAGCCATGTACACTCTTGGCGGCGCGCTCTTGGGTGCCGTCGTGCTGAAGCAAGCGCTGTTGGATGAGTCGCAGACCATCCTTGCTCTCCAGATCACCGCCATCGGCCTCTCCGGTCTGGCTGGCTATGCCGTCGGATGGTTCTTCTCCGATCAGGCAGCACGTTTCCGTCTCTACATCGGCCTTGCCGTGTTCGGACTGATGACCCTGCTCGCGCTCGGCGACAGGGGCCCGTTGGGGATGACGATGACCGGGCTGCTCTGTCTGGGCGCGTTTGCCTTCGCCTTGGCCCTTTGGCTGGCAGGCGCGGTCAAAGCATTCGTGAAAAAGCCGACGACCTTCGGCTCGGCTGAGTGGGCCACTCTGCCCTATCTCCTCGAAGAGGGGCTTGTCGGTGAGGAAGGCGTCCGGCTCGGGCGGTTCGAAACGGCAGATGACGATGTCCCGCTGCATTACCCTGGCGACCGCCACCTCCTGACCATCGCTCCCACGCGCTCCGGCAAAGGCACGACGGCGATCATTCCCAATCTCCTCACCTATCGCGGCTCGGTGCTGGTCATCGATCCCAAGGGCGAGAACGCGATGATCACCGCCGGTCAGCGGGCGGCGATGGGCCAAAGCGTTCACGTGGTCGATCCCTGGAAGATCGTTGGCGTCGATCGCGTCGCGCGGTTCAATCCGCTCGACTGGCTGGCGCTGGGCGACATCGACCTGACCGAAAATGCCATGCTGCTCGCCGATGCCCTCATCGTGCCGGATGGCGAAGGCGACAAGTTCTGGGTCGAGGAGGCCAAAGCCCTCCTCCAGGGCCTGATCCTCTATGTGGCGACCGATCCGCGCGAGGCTGAGACCCGCACGCTCTCGCGCGTGCGCGATCTCCTGCTGCTGGATGGCGAGGACATGAAGCTGTTGTTCCAGCGTATGCTGGACTCCGATCACCATATCGTGGCGAGCACGGGAGCCCGCTGTGTCCAGAAGGAAGAGCGGCTGCTTGCCAACGTTATCGCGTCGGCCCAGGCCCAGACGCACTTCCTCGACAGCGCTCGCCTGCGCGAGAACCTCGCCGCTTCGGACTTCCGCTTTGAGGACCTGAAAGCGGAGAAAATGACGATCTATCTCGTCCTGCCTGCGGATCGGCTCAAGCCCTTCAATCGCTGGCTTCGGCTCCTCATCCAGCAGGCGATCACCGTCAACGCGCGCAATATCGATGTCACCCCGGAAAAGCCGGTTCTGTTCATTCTCGATGAGCTGCCGGCCCTTGGTCAGCTCACGATGGTGGAACAGGCCTATGGCTTGATGGCCGGCTTTGGCATGCAGCTGTGGGGCATCGCTCAGGATCTGGGACTGCTGAAGAAAATCTATGGTGAGGGCGGATACGAAACCCTCATCTCCAACAGCGGCGCGATTCAGTATTTCGGATCGCGGGATCGCCTCACGGCGGAGTATTTCTCGGCCATGTGCGGCGTGACCACCGTGTGGAATATCTCGAACGCGATTGCGCGAGCGTTTGGCTCGGGTGGCGGGGGTTCGACGAGTTCGACGACCTCGACCCAGACGACCAGCGAAGTGCAACGCAAGCTCGCCTTCCCGGATGAGCTGATGCGGATGGCGGCGGGGCGACAGCTCGTCCTGGTCGAGAACCATCATCCGATCATGGGGCACAAGCGGCGCTGGTTCGATGATCCCGCGCTGGCGTCTCTCGGCCGCAATCTCAGAGCGTAAGAGCGTCAGGCCGTGAAGAACGACAGACGACCGCAAAAGCCGTTCTCACTGGCCGGGTCCAAGGAGCCCGTTGTCCGCGACAAGGACAACGCGGCTCCGAGGGTCCAGCCTCCGAGGCTGGTTCAGCTACCTCATCCCCGGCTCGCACCGCCGGGAGCGTCGGGCGTCAGGATGTCTCTGAACCATTCTCACCAGCCTTCCGCTTCGCAAGGTCCGGACTCGAAGCGACAGCGCACACCCGCGAAGGCCTTCAAGCCGCTCGTTCAGCAACCGCCTGGAAAAGGGCGGGAGCGTTAGGCCTCTGGCAGCTCTACGGACATCGATTTCAAAACCCGTTTGTCGGCGTCCTCGCCGATGACAATCTGCCAGCGCGTGAAGCCTGCGCTGTGTCGATCGCCCAGGTCGGGGAGACCGTCGACCAGAGGCACGAGATAGCTGCCGCCGCGCCAGCTTTCCGGTGTCGCCGCTATGGCGAGAGTCGTGCCAGAGCGCACGATGGAGCCAAGGCGGCTTCCCAGGCTGGGATCAAAAACGCTCGTCTCATCAACCTCGATGGAGACGCCCGCTACGATCAGTCCATTCCAGTTATGCGCCTCCGCATTCGGGAAGGCCTGAAACCGATAGTCCCCTTCGTTGGAGAGAAGCACCGCGATGCCCTGTCCATCCCGCGCGCCGATGAGGAAGGGCTGTTCATATCGGCCGCGCGGCAGCAGGAGTGACAGCGGCTTGGCGCTTGAGAGCATACCGGCGCTGAACTCATGGGGCTTGAGCATGTCGACCTCCTAGTAGCGCTGTTGCTGCAAGGGCTCGATCAGCATGCCCCAGTAGAATTCGGCCGCGCCTTCCTGGCTGAGCTTTTTCCCTGCGTCGCGGCCGAAGCCCGCCATGCCCATACCGACAAGAAACAGGGTTTGGTCGTCGGCTTCGACCCTGAGCGACTCATTCATCGAGTTGCTCTCGGTCGTCTGGCCGTTGATGTAGCAGATGCCGTTGTGACCGAAGACGCCGCCGCCCATGTAGACGGTGGCCCGGGCGACGTCCTTTCCGTCACGGTAGATCGTCGCGAAGAACCGGTTGGCATCAAGCCGCCGGAAATCGCCTTCCAGGCCTGGGTTGCGGGCTCCGAGCTCGGCGAGAGAGTTTTCAAAAAATCTCGCCATGTACTCGAACGTGTCGAGCTGGAAGCGATCCTTGTCTCGCTGTGTGAAGGTCTTCGCGATGCGGAGATTGCTGGATCGGGGGCCACTCGGCGCCGACATCGGCGCCGACGGCGGCGGCGGGCGTGAGGTGTCCGTTGCAGGCGCCGCGCTGGGCAGCCGGCCTACGGCGGCGCGGACGGATTGAGCGACCTGAAGGAACGCCTCGTCAACATCGGGCCACTGCGTGATCGGTTTGCCGTCGCGCGGTGTGGCGTTGAGTTGGCCGAACGGCGCATGATGCCAGTCACAGGCACGCAGGATCACAGGAATAACGATGGCCTCACCGGCGTGGTGTCGTTCCATCGCCCTCTGCATTTCGATGTCGTAGCAATAGTCGGAGGCGATGAAATCTGCGCTGACGAGCAGCAGGATGATGTCGGCGGTGTTGATGTGCTTATCGATGGCCTGGCCAATGTGCTGGCCGGCACCGATGCGGCGGTCGTGCCAAGTCTCGATCACGCCCTGCCGCTTCAGCATGGCGAGCTGCTTTTCGAGCTGGTCGCGAAGCGCCTCGTCGGCGTGGGAATAGGAGAAGAAGACGGTCGGCACAGATTTCCTTTGGGTTGCTCGGATAAGTATCTGACGCCGATCGTGCGGCCGACAAGGGCGATCGCTCCTATCTCACCGCCTTGCTTTGATTATCCCAATTTTTGTCTGTCTAAGGCGGACATTTTTGGGCTCAGTTAAAGTGAGCTTGGTGTGAGCTTTGAAAATATGCTAAAATGTCTGTTGTGAACGGACAAAACGATCAGAAGCTAAAGTTTGTGCTGGATGCCGTTCCGAACGGTTATCTGGTCGATTCGCAGTGGATGCGATCAAACTCCGTCGCTCGTCAGTCTGTGCACGACTATCTCAAACGCGGCTGGCTCGAACGCGCCGGACATGGCTTGTATCGCCGTCCGGTATCCCTGCGGTCCAGGGACAGCGATCTGATGGATTGGCAGACCGCCGTCCTCTCCGCTCAATGGATCATGAACTACGCCATTCATGTCGGCGGAGAGAGCGCGCTGCGGCTAGGCGGTCATTCTCATTACGTCGCGCTTGGCCCTGGCCGGCGCATATTCCTCTACGGTGCGGAGCAGCCATCATGGCTGTTTAAACTTCCGCTCGATGCACAGCTTGAGCGACGCTCACTGCGCCTCTTCGACGGTGACGATTTCGGCGTCGAACCGGAGCGCGCGAACCTCGAAGCCTTCGGCGGGACCGATAGCGCCGCCTGGCCGCTTCGGGCGTCCACGCCGGAACGGGCGATCCTGGAAGCGCTTGACGAACTGCCGAAGACAGCCAGCTTCCACGTAGTGGACATGGCGTTTCAGAGCCTGGCCAATCTGAGACCGAAGCGGCTTTCCAAGCTTCTGAACCTGTGCACCAGCGTGAAGGTGAAGCGGCTCTTCTTTGTCTTCGCAGAAAGGCATGGCCACGCCTGGCTGAGGCATGTCGATCGCAGCGGGATCGACCTCGGCAAGGGCGACCGCGAGCTGGTGAAGGGCGGCAAGATGCATAAGGCGTATCGCATCACCGTACCCGTCGAACTGCTTGCCGGGGGGGCGCATGGCGAGTGACTATGCCGCCGTCGTCGCCCTTCTCGTCCGCACCCTTCCGAGCGTGGCGAAAGAGCCGAGCTTCGCTCTTAAAGGCGGCACCGCGATCAACCTTTTCTATCGCGATCTGCCCCGCCTGTCGGTCGACATTGATCTGACGTTCCTCCCGCTTCTGCCTCGTCCAGAGACACTGACGGAGATTGATGCGGCTCTCGACCGCGTCATGGCGACGATCACGTCTGATGTGCCGGATGCGACGGTGAAGCGGATGGCTGGAGGAGGAGACGGCGATACGCGAGTTGGCGTCCAGCAGGGCCGCGAACTGGTCAAGATCGAAACGTCGCCAGTGACGAGGGGAACGCTCCATGCGCCGGAACTGCGCGTGGTGACGGACGCAGTCCAGGAGATGTTCGGCTTCGTGGAGATGAACGTCGTAGCGTTTGAAGACCTGTACGGCGGCAAGCTCGTCGCGGCGATGGATCGGCAGCACCCGCGAGATCTCTTCGATGTCAGGCTGCTCTACGAGAACGAGGGCCTGACCGACGACCTCTTTCGAACCTTCCTTGCCTATGTCGCGCAATCAAACCGGCCGATGCACGAGATCATCCGGCCGCGCGCTTTGCCGCTGGATGAGCCCTATGCGAAGGAGTTCGAGGGCATGGCCCGAATCCCGGTCAGCATGGCTGACCTGATTGAAACGCGAGAGCGACTCTTCGCCGATGTTGCCAGTCGGGTTGATGATGCGTCGCGCGGCTTTCTTCTCTCCCTCCATGATGGCGAACCGCACTTCGAGCTGATCGGCCTGCCCAGCGGGGCCGATCTTCCCGGTGTGCGATGGAAGGTTCTGAACCTTCAGAACCTCAAGCGCTCCAACCCGGACAAGCACGCCGAACAGCGTGGCTTGCTGGAAGAGGCCCTGAACTGAGCCTGGGTCAGACTAGGGCAAACTGAGGCGGCTCAACGCTTCAACGCCCAGAAAGAGGTTCTGATCGATCATAGGATTCAGCCCAGTTTACTTTGCCAACGGAACCCCAAAATACCCTTTAGAACGCAACCCGAATCAATATCGTCTTGATTATACTGTCGCCAATGGCGATTATTATTTAATGCCGCCCAACTCAAGAGGAAACATATTATATATTTTGTTATTGGCGATCATACTGTTCGCATCGCTCAGTTATGCGGTCACTCAGTCACTCCGGGGCGGCGGAGCCGATGCCTCCAGTGAAAGATCTGACACTCTTGCAGCCCAAATTCTCCAAGCTGCAAGTTTACTTGAAAATAGCATGATTAGGTCCACCCTGATTGGCAATATTAGACCGCATCAGTTTGACCTTTCAGGAATAAACAGCTTGGCTAGCCAGAACAGCGCTTGTTTGTCGTCATCATGCCGCATGCTTACCGGAAACCATCAAGGCACCGTGGCATTACCTACTGTTCCAAGTTGGGCAACCTATAATGGCGGTACAATAGATTTTAGATTCCTAATGATAAAGACACTTGACGTTGGGACAGATGCAAGCGATTTGACATTGGCTCTGCTTAATATAAGCAGGCCGTTATGCTTATCCATCAACAAGGCTTTGGGCATTGATAGTTCGCTCATAGACTCTCAAATCGATGCGTATGCTTGGAGCCCGAGCTATGAAATGGCGACATATACAGGAACCTTGACTGACATGCCGTCTGGCTTTGGAACTCTAGGCGATGTGTTCACCGCCGCCCGGGGCCAGCGCTCCTACTGTCTCGCCAACCAAGGCACTTACAGCTTCTTTCACACGCTTATAGCGCGTTGAGCGTGCTGTAGCCGCGTGGGCTCAGAACAGACTGAGCTGGCGTGACGCGGCGACATGGGCCTTCCATTCCGACGTCCGTGCGGCGTCGTTGAGCCATGTTTCGACGTAGGCTGCGGGGCCGCCTCTGGCGGCGAGTTCCTCGCCGGAGAGGAAATGCGACCGATAGCCGGTCTCGGTGATGGGCAGAGGTTCACGATCCTCGGACTGGATCGCCAGATGATCGGCTCCGGCGATCCATGCCTCCCGATGCTCGATCGTGAGGCGACGTCCCTCCCAGGTGAGAATGAAAGTCTGGGGCGCGCTCACTGGCGCGCCCCTTCGGCTTTGGCGTCTTCGTTCGGCTGGCGCAGGACAATCCGCCCGTTGATGGGCAGGGTCTCCAGCTGAAGGGTCATGCCCTTCTTATCCTTGTGTTGCCAGCAGGCTCCGACCTTGTTCCAGAAGGCTTTGTCGCCCTTTTGCAGGACGTGCCATGCGATGAGGTCAGGGGCTTTGGAGGTGTTGCGCGGGGCTTCAGAGTTGCGGGCCATGTGAATGTCTCCTTTGGTTTGGGGTGGCTCGGTACGCCTGCCTCCAAGACCGGGCGGAGAAGACCCGGCGTCATGCCCAACACGGGTGCGCGCAGCGCACTGGCGCGGGCCGGGCATTGACGACGGGGCGCGCCCGGTCAGACCGGCAGCGAAACGAACGAGCCCACCCAGACCCCTACGGAGACCACTGGCACCCCACGGGCCCCGTCAGCGACATTCCTCCCTAGCCTCCGATTTCCTTGGCCGCCCGGCTCGGGCGGTGGTCTGGATCAAGGCGAACTCTGCCAGCCAGGACAGCGATGGACCTCCGAGGCGTGTCCTTGCGTCCTTCGGATTCTGCCCTCACGGCCGGAAAAATCGTCGATGGCACGCGCTCTCAAGCAAGACCCCATCAGAGCGCCCCCCTTGAATCATGTATTGAGTTTCAATCAATTCCTCAATAACCAATGTTACAATCACAGCAATTCTTGCCACAACTGTATACATAGGTGATGATTGCACGATGCATTTAAAAGAACGTGGAAACATCCTGTTCCTGATCCTGCTGGCGGTCGTGCTGTTTGCGGCCCTTTCCTATGCCGTGACGCAATCGTTGCGCGGCGGCGGCAAGGATGTGTCGGACGAAAAAGCTGCCGCCATCGCGGCCCAGATCATCAATGCAATCGGCCTGCAGGAACCGGAGCTGATGCGGTTCATGGAGCGCCAGAAACTCGCCATTCACCAGGTCGATTTCATCGGTCCGCACGGCACTGCCAGCAGTAGCGGCAATAGTCCCAATTGCACGACAACGGCTTGCGATTTCTGGAGCCAAGACGGCGGCAAGGTGACGCCACCCATTCTGCCACTCGCGGCGTATAACCCCGCTACTGTCAGCGCAGGCTGTCAGGCCGGCAGCGGTTATCGCCCTTCCACTCTTAATGGCGGCGTCCGCCCTTTCATGATGGTTATAAGCGCGTCTGGCATAGGCACCGCTGCTTCGGATTTTGTTTTCTACTATCCTTGTGTACACCCCCAAATCTGTGCCGAAATCAACATTCAGGAGGGCCTACGGGGGCGCAACGACGCCGTTATAGTCGGCAATAGCCCCGGCAGCACGCCAGCCGATTACAATTCCCTATCATCAAGTTCCGCAACCGCTCTTGCGAGCACCTCTGCTGACCGCACCGCCGGCTCTGAATCAAGACTGATAACCCGCCGCGTTTGGTGTCGCGAAGCCGGTTACACGGCTGGCGGCGGCGAACTTTTCGCCGTTATCTACGCGCGCTAATTTTTTGTATCTGATCGGCCATGGCGAGGCCTTTCGATGCGGGCGCGCGATGCTGCGCTCGATCCGCCCGTCGAACGTGCTGGATGAGGATGAGCTTTAGCGGGCTCTCGTCCAAAGCCGTCACCCCTCTCTTGTCAGACCCTGAAGTGGCCACAGGCGACCTTTCAACGGCAAGGGCGCGATCGCGCCCTGCTCCACTCCGTTGCGCCCGTTCGGTGCTGTCCGGTTCGCCCCTGGCGATCGGCTCTCCATGACAAGAGCCGGGATGGTCCCGTCTCAACCGGACTGGAGACCGCCATGCCACATCCCCTCATCACACCTTCCGACCTTCTGCCGCTCAGCGATTTCGAGCTGGAGCTTCTGGACGCTGCCCTGCGCCGGCCCCTCGAACATGATCCGGCACTGACCGATCGCGACCGCGACACGCTCATGCGTTCCGTTCAATCGGTCCGGCTGATTCAGGCGGCGAGACTGCTCGCACGCCTGAACCAGGGACGCGGCTAAGCCGCGTCCCGCACCTCCTCGGGCTTTGCCAGCCCGGCGAGGTAGTCAGCGGCCTTGCTCGCGGCGCTGGCGGCAGCGAAGACCGCTTTGCGATCGCCTTTCATGATGCGCAGCCAGTGATCGACATAGGCGGCGTGGTCCGGCCGGGGCTCGGCGGTGATCCCGAGATCGCCGCAGAGGAAGGCCGCACCGATTTCGGCGACCATCTCTTCGACGGCATAGGCGTCGTCGCCGAAGCGTTCGCCGAACTGGCGATCGAGACGCTTCTGAGCGCCGGACCAGTGAACCAGCTCATGGAAGGCCGTCGCATACCAGGCCTCGGTCGGTGTGATCGTTTCCGTGCCGGTGAAGCGCCAGCGATCCGGCATCGTGATCGTGTCATCCGACGGATGATAGAAGGCGCGGTCTCCGCCTTCGCGGATCACCGCCCGCGTCGCGGTCAGAAAAGCCTCGGCAGATTGATCCCGGACGACGGGATCGATGTCGGGCTTCGGGGCATCGACGTCGGTATCGACATTGTCGACCTGATCGACGTTGAAGACGTAGGACGCCTTGGCGACGAAGCGACGGTGCTGCTGTTCATCATCTTGTTGTTGATGATGATGATCATCATCGGCATCGAGCGTCTTGTAGAAGACGACGAGCGAGGACTTCTCGCCGCGCCGGACCTGGCCGCCTTTGGCCTGCCATTGGCGATAGGTGCCCCAGACGCCGTGCTCGAAGCCCCGGCTGTGGGCGGCGGCCCAGAGGGCGATGACGTTGACCCCGCGATAGGCGTTGCCGCTGGCGATGTTCGTGGGTCGATAGATCGCGCCGCCTGACCGGTGCCACGGCATCTGAAGGGGCCCGGTGCCGGCCTCGATGGCCTGGATGATCTGAGTGGTGATGGCTTCGTGGACGTCGAAGCGTTTGGTGGATGAAGTCGTCATGTCCTGCTCCTTTCGCTGTTCCCTGAGGACGCGACGGAGAGGGACGGGTCGGATCGCCGGCTGGTCAGAGCAGCGGAATGGGCAACACGGGAGACGGAGCGCAGCGAAGGCGAATGGAGCGGGCAGCCCATTGACCGGACGGCAGACCCGTCCAGCGTTGCGGGCTTATCTCAGGGACAGCGGCGGGCGGACAGACACGCCTCAACACTCAGCCAGTCCAGCCCGCCAACCTAAGCGGGAATTCTACGAACGGGCCTGCGGCGGGAAGAAGCCAATGCGGGCGGCACCCGGCGACCCGGAGAACTTGATGGCCTGCGGGAGTTGCTGCACGTCAGCGGGAGGGTCTGTGTTCTCGATGACCAAGACCTGTCGGTTTTGAGGCATGGCGGACAGGTAGGTGTAGAACCGGTCCTTCAGGTCTGTGCCTCGGAGATCGTCGTCGTTTCCCTCCGGAGCCTTATAGGAGAGCAGAGGTGAGTCGAGGACGGTGAAGCCCGGATGAGGCGTGTCGTTGCGTCGGCAATACTCCATCAGCCCGATCGTGAAAGCGGCCTGAGTGATGGCTCGGAGGCCCTTGCCGTACGAGGTCCGGTTCTTCCCGTTGATGACGAGGTCGCGGAGTTTCGTATCGAAGTGGACACGCTGGATGTCCGGGAAGTGCCAGGCGGTTAGGATTTCCAGAACGACAGTCGCGAACTTGTCGGCGATCGTGGTCGATAGATCGACGTCGCTGGAGTTGGCTCCACCGGAAACGGTTTCGTCCTCTTTTTCGAGCTGTGCCTTCCTGTCCTCGAGATCTTGCAAGCCTCGGTGAATGGCGAGGGCTTCCCGCACCTCCCCGCCTTTATCTGCAAGGCTTTTGTACGAGGTGCGCAATTGGCGAAGATTGGGGGCCACGACGCGGTCGATCTCGCTTGAAAGCGACTGTATCGATTGCTCCAAAGTGGGCAGACGGCGCTCGAAAGCGACGGCCTCTTTGCGGAGATCGGTAATGGTCGCGGCGAGCTCGGTCTGCCGCAGCTCGATCTTCGCCATCTCCGCACGGGAGGCTTCGACCACACGATCAACATTTCCGTCGCAGTCATCAGCCAGCCTGTGGTGCTCGGGTGCCGATCCGCACAGCGGACAGGTGGCGTCGCTCAACGCGCCGAACAGACTCCCGGCTTCGACGATTGCCTGGAGACGGGCGATGTCGGATCGGTAATGGGCTTCTAGCAGCGTGAAACGATCGAGGAGCGCCGTCACCTCCCCCAGCCGATTTCTGCCATCCTCCAGTTTCTTCGCGACGTCGCGGCGACGGATGGAATAATCGCGATACTCGGCTTCGGTGATGGCGAGCTGCTCGCCCTGGGCGGACATTGTCTCATCCAGCCGACCGAGCTGGTCTTCGAGCTCTTCCCTCGGACCTGCGAGTTCCTTCACCTGACGGCGGTAGTCGTCGATGAGTTGGTCCAGTAGCTCTAACTGAGCCCCGCGAGTTTGCTCCTCGGGAGATTTGGGCTGGGCCGCTTGAAGGGCGGAGTCGTCAACGCCGGTGAGAAGCAGTTTGAACGTCGCGGTATTCGGCGTGTCGGCGATCACGTTGCCGTCTGAGAGCGGCGAGCGCTGCTGAATGATCTCTTCTTCATCGACGATGAGAAGCCGCGCCACGTTGCGGAAGCTGAGGCTGTTGGTGTCCCCCCGCTTGTTCCGGCGGATGCGTCGTCCGGACAGGTCAAGCTGCTTCAAAAGGAAAGCGGAAAGGTTGTCGTCATTACGGTCAGAATGCTGCTCCGCTAGCGTCCGGCCGTCTCCCCCCGGCAGAGTCGCCCCGTACAGTCCGTCGTAGACTCGAAATGCCCCGCCTTCCACGCTTCGACGGATCGTAAACTCGTCCCCGCTCAGCGTCTCTACGGCAAGAAGGACTTCGGCGTAGCCGATGCGCTCTGGGATATCGCGAACCGGGCCGCGCCCTCCCAGCATGAAGTCGATCGTGTTCACGATGAACGACTTGCCGGTGTTGGAAGCCCCGTAGATGACGTTGAGGCCTGGTCCGAACTCAATCAGCGCCGGAGTGCGGACAGGTCCGTGAAAGGAGAGGCTGCGGAGACGAAGGCCTTTGGTCATGACGCCACGCCCAGGCTGCGTTCGATGTCCTGGAACTCGACCACCCACTGATCGAAGAAGCGGCGCATAAGAGCATCGAATTCCTGATCGCTGTATCCTGCCAGATGATGCACGAGCCAATCCGCACGCGCTTTCAGGGCTACCAGGTAGGGCGACCGTAGCGAGTCAATAAAGAGCGATGCCGCTTCGCCGGCGCAATAGCGGATGCCGGTCGGCTCTATCCTTCGTGCGACGAGGTCGCGAGTCATCATGAGATGAAGGGCATCCTGCACGACACTGCGCCGGACTTCGGTCGCAGGCGTGCGGATCGGTGTTGCCGGGTGAAGATCGTCCGGCCCGCCAAGCTGCTGCGTCCTCACCAGGAGATAATCAAAGGCGGTCAACCTCTGGAGATCAAAGCATCGGGGATAGGCAGCCCCGAGCACGGCAACCGCGCGGACGCCTGCTTCGAGAGGACCGTTGAAGGTCAGCGTAGGATCGCGGCCCGCTACTTCGTCCATTTCAGACGATCCTCGTTGGCCAGCTGATGGCAGATGCCACGCCGGTCCCGAACAAACGCAGCCGGCCCGAGCGGATGGGCGTCGAGCGCAAGATTTGAAGCGAGAGCCGTGACCGCCTTTACGCGCTCAAGTCCATCGGCATGATCCCCGTCGCACGTGTCGACCACACCGTGATAAATCTCGTCTTGGAGGCCTTCGAAGGTGCCGGGCTCGACCTTGTCCCGGACAAACACCCGAAGTGACTCGGCGTGGTAGAAGCTTTCCCGCTCGCGGTGGAAATGCTCATTAAGAGCCTTCCATTTTTTGAGCGCTGCGATGTCGCCAACGGGTTCCTTGGTATGGTCGGCATATGCATCAAGTAGCTTCGTGACGTAGCCGCTCTCGATGTCGCCGTCGATTTCACTCGGGGGCGAGCCTGGTGCAGGCCGAGGCGGGAGCCCCCCGCCGAAGCGAGGGATGAAGTATGGCGAGTTTCGGTGTTGTTCGACGATCTCCCTCGGGGAGATCCGCTTGAAGATTGAGAAATCGAACTTGTCGACATACTGAGCGAAGTCACCTTCGAGCTTGACCGCCACTTTTGAGGTGATGTTCGTTTCGACATTTTTGGCCCATGCGGCGAGCAGCTCTTTTTTCAGGAGAGGGGTGTTCGACAAGAACTGCGTGAGGGTCGTGCCCGTGTCCCTCGGCGCCACGAAGTAGTACGCTCTAGGCGGCTTGTAGTGACCGTTGAAAGAGTGCCACAGAATCTTTCCGATCTCGGGCCATGCCTCGCTCGGCGTGATGCCCGACTGGTAATGCTTGCACTGATAGCTGTCCCACACGCCAATCAAAGCGTCAGCGTCGGCAAACCCCGCGATATCGATACCGCGATCGTTAGCACCTGAGAAACGCGCCACCTTGACGTAGTCAGGCTTCAGACAGTGGGAGACCCATTCGTCGATGAACTTTTCCCACTCGGCGGAATCGTAGGTGAAGATGCGCGTGAGCGGGTCAATGGGAGGTCCGCTCTGGGCCTGCGCTGCCGTGAGCAGCACGGCGGTCGGCGGAACCGTGATGGGTTGGAAGTCGTCCGTCATATCTAGCGAGCCGCTTCGGCCGCGATGTAACCGGCAAACGATGTAACGAAGGTTTTGAGGCTGGTGAGATCGGAGAGATTCGCAAACTCTCCCGTTGCGGCGGCGCTACGGGGCGAGGCCAGGATTGAGGCCGTCGTGTAGAGCTGTTCCTGGACCAGTCGCTGGCAGAGAACATCGTAGCGTTTGAGGTACGACGCGCCCTGGAACTCCGGGAACACGGGATAATGAGGCGAACGATCGCGAACAGGCGACCTCGATGACGGGGCGTCTTCAACCAACATCAACCAGCCAACAAAGGGACGCGGGGTCTTGCCGAAAGCACCTTCGCGGTATGCGGTCCAGAGATCATGCGCGGTGCCGATGGCTTCCTCGGTCCGGTTGTTGAAGTTGTTGCCGAAGGATGGCCCGACCTGGCTTTTGAGTTCGATGGCTGCAACAAGCCGGCCTTCGTTCATGACCAGCAAATCCCAGAGTTTCGTCGGCCGGAAATAGCCCGGCAATGTGAGTGCCGCCTTGTTGCGATGGATCTGCGCGTGGCCCAGCCCGTTCGCATGAACGAGGTCGATCACGAGAGCGATGAACCCATCCATGTTCTTGCCGCCGGTCACGCCAGCGCGTTCGCCCTGATCGACAACTCCGGCCTCGATCTGCTTCTGTTTCGCTTTCTCGCGATTGCCCCAAAAGGCCATGATGGCCTCACGGGTCTGATGTTCATAGTCAACGAGATCAAGCGCCATTCTTAGTCACCGTTCCCCCCGAGAGCTGCGCGCTCCTCTTCTGATAAGCCATAAAGCGCAAACACGGCCCGATTGCACGCAGCCATGTCTTTCGCGCGCACGGCGCGGATGAGCTCCTGACGCAAAGCGTTGGGGACGTCCCGCCAATGCGGCACGCGGATGCGCCGGAGATACTGCGCCTGAAAGCGCAGATAGCCGCCCCGCATCTTCGTCGAATAGACCGCGATGAAAAGGCGGGCGATCCCGGACAACAACACCGCCTGAAGAGCCTGAAGGTCCCAATCGTCTGACGTGATAAAATAGAGGTTGTGGTGCGGATAGAGGTTGCCGGGCTCAAAAACGATGTTGGCCTGACCCTTGATATCGGGGATGAGAAGTTTGGGCTTTGCGGCCAGGGACGGGGTAATCCGGTCGATGGTCCGGTACCAGTTTGCCGGGGCTTTCTGGGCGACGTGCCGCCCCTCGATCAGCGCGCGGTGGGCCTCCAGGTGCTTCTTTAGGCGCGGATAGCGGGCCAAATCGACAAGCCTGCCACTGTCCTCAAACGGGTTCACGACACCATAACCCCGCCATTCGATCGAACCCGTCAGGATGTCGCGCGTCATGGCGAGCGGGAGCTTGCGATCATCTTCCACATCAAGCTCATCGAAAATCCCGATGAAGGCTTTGTCTGCGCCGGTCGCTACGCCGATCCCGACCTTGCAAGCGGCGTCCTCAAGCGTTGGAAAAGTCTTCTCCAGACGCCGGACCAAAGCCAGCTGATCGCTCGACTCCAAAATCCAAGGCTCTGCACCGTCGGCGATGCCCTTGACCTCTTTGACGCCGGAGCTCGCCGCCAACTCGCCGGCGGTGAGCGCACCTGAGAGCGCCGCCAAATGTCCTTCATCGATGGTGGGACGATGGGCGATGCGTGTTGCATCCCCTTTCTCTCGGGCAATCACGATGATCGCCGGGTAGGCGATGACATCTGAAAGGAAAGCCGGCGTATCGACCATGTCGACATAGGTTTTCAGATGGAAGCCTTGGGCTACGAAGTCGCGCAACGGCCCGCCGTACCGGTTCTTCATCCACCTGTCAGCACAGATGAAACCGAGCTGTCCTCCCTGCTTGAGCAGGGTGAGAGAACGCTCGATGAAGGGGATATAGATGTCGGCGCGGTCGTAAATCGTCCGGTAGAGGGCACGATACTCGGCCATCAAAACGTCGGCGATCATCTCCTGACGGATGTAGGGAGGATTGCCGACGACAAAGTCAAAACTGCCCTCAAGGCTGGTCAGTAAAAAGTCGTCCTGAACAAGCCATGACGATGCGAGTTCCAACGCGCGCTCGTCGTCGAACCCTTCGCAAGCTAGACGCGCAAGCACCTTGTCACGCGTCCCATCAAAGGTCGCACGGTGAACCTCAACCGCCCGGATTGAATCTGCAAGAAGCGAGAGGCGTCGATCCGCTGGCGGGGTTGCTGACCACGCGGCAAGCAGGCGGTCGATAGCGGGCAGGAGAAAATCACCCCCGCCAAAAGACGGCTCCAGAAGCCGCATTTTGTGGAGCGGCTTGTCTGCCGAGTACCCGAGGAGATCGAGGATGAAATCAACGACCTCGCGACGGGTGAAGATAGCCCCGCGTTCCTCGACGCCGGCGTTCGCCATCACCTCGACAGCAGCAGAGAGCGGACAAAGGCCCGGAAGGTATGAGGACGGTCGAACCGCTCGCGTCGCTGAAAGATGCATCATCCCGCCTTCACGTTCGCCAGTTGGCCGGGGCAAGACGCGACAGGCGTGACGGCTCTCAAATCCACCTGAGACCTGACACGCCTCAGATCGTAGGCCGTTTGCCGTCCGAGCCATGTTTCAGCGCCGCCGCCAAACGCGCGGTCCAGCCTGACGGCCATTTCAGGTGAGATACCGGACTTGCCGTTGACGAGGTTGTTGAGGGCCTGACGAGTGACGCCGAGGCGCGCCGCGCCCTCGGTGACACTGAGGCCGAAGCCTTCGAGACATACGGTCCGGACGACGTGTCCAGGGTGCTGCGAATCATAGCTTGCCATGTGAACAATATGCGAACACAGGCATGCGAGATGCGTCAACTGACAAGTGTCTCTTTTCAACAGACTGGCGGCTAACGTCGGGTCGAGGGCAGGCAAAACCCTCGTCGAGGTTCAGGGTACGAAAGCCCTGACGGCATCCAATCGGCGAACGGTTGGCCCCTCTGGAGGAGTCAGGGATGCAAGGGCGGAACGCCCTCGCTCGTAGGGGTGCAGGGGCGGACGAAAGCGCCTTTGCTCGATGGGGGTCCAGGGGGAGAGCGACGTCTCCCCTTGGTCGATGGGGTGGTGGGGAGAGCGACGTCTCCCTGCCGAGAGATGCACCGACGATACGGTGCCGATGACGACGGGACGGGCCCACACACGATGGTGTGTCGGGTCATGATCCGCGTCATCCAAGCCGGGGTATCCAACAGGGGGGCTGCGCCTGAGCCCCCCTTTGGCAAGATGTGCGGTACTACCACACACATCTTGCGGTCATCGTGAACGATGACAGGTGACGGAAGTCGCTGGCGCTCCTGCTCTGTTGGTTCGCTCGCTCGATCGGTTCAAGATCGGCGCATCACAGGCCCAAGGCGGGGGTAAGCGTGGACGATCTCTTCCTTCGTCATGTGACAGACAGGCTCGGCAAGCGCGTCTTCTCCCCTCGGGAAGATGCGCCGGAAGAGCTGGCCTTCGCAGCCTCCCTGAACAGCTTCCGAAGCCTGCGTGACGCGGGATGGACCGGAGGCGTGAACGCAGCGGGGCAGCCGCTAAGAGTAGTCGCCGGCTACGTGGAAGCGATGACGCCGAACGCGTTCGCGGAGGCGGGAGACGGTGTGCATTTTGTGGGGATGCATGACGCGCTGCTTGTCACGATGATGGACCTGGCATTGTTCGCGTTCACACAGAGAAACCTGTTTCCGACGATCGGCGCGGCCGAGGCGGAGGACTCCCCTCGACCGGGGCATGGCGGTGTCCCTGGGCTATATCTGCTCCAACTCACCCTCGCGGGCGGATCGATCGAGACTGACCGCGACAAGCATCGCGTGCCCAAGGATGCCGATCGCCACATCATGGCGGTCTATCTCGCGATGCACATGGCGCGGTTCGTGTGGGAGCATGAGCTCGCGCATTGCCGTCTCGGCCATGCCGACTTCCTGAAGCGGCATGGCGTGGTCCCCAGGCTCAGCGAGACGGCGGACACGCTATCGCTCGTTCAGCGCGCGTCGCCGTTTGTGCCTGGTCGCTCGAACGGCGACGTCCTGCACGCCTTCGAGCTCGAAGCGGATGCAGAGGCGCTGCAACGCAGCCTCGCCATTCAGCTAAACGATGCGGAGAACATACCCGGGATCCGCGCGCATGATCCGGGTCTGCGGATTCAGATGGCGATCGTCGCGGCCTATCTGATGACCTGGCTCTTTGAAGCCTATGCGCGGCACAGCGAGACGCCAGTCGGCGGCTCGCATCCCGAACCTCTGACACGTCTGGCGACGCTGATGTCGACGACCCAAAGCGTGCTCGGGACGCTGGATGGGTTTGCAGCGTTCCACCAAGGTATCATCGATCAAGTGGAGGGTCTGATCTTCGCGCTTGGCGTGGACACACGCGTCCGCCCTACCCTTTTGCCTATTCTCCATCCGACGCAGGGCTTCGACGCGCTACTCGCCCCCTATCGCTACCAAGCGATCAGCTGACGAAGTGGGCGTCGAGGCGAAGAAGTCGCCACGGATTGGTTGCGTGGTCGAAGGCCTGAACGATCGCAGCTGTGTCGCTCGTCCTGAGTGCGCGATCGATCGGCAATCCGTCCGCGATCGGGGCAATCTCCTCCGGATCGCCGATGAAAATCGCGAAGCGGTGTCGTCCGATATCGTGATCTTCTTTCAGCGGCTCCGCGGTGCCGTCGGCTGCCGCCGGCAGCCAACAGTCGCCGGCCTGTACGGGCGCGGCGGCGCACGGCTCGGACAGAGGTAGCACGTGCCAGTCCGTCCCGACGGATTGCAGGGCGATGGCCACGCCCGCCTCACCATTAATGAGCCGGAAGCAGAAGGGGTGTCCCAGCCGGATGCGCGGCATTGGATCGACGTCTGTTCGGGCTAACGCGACGAGGCTGGCAGCGTTCTCATTCAAGAGGACGATCTCGATGCCACTGCTTTGGGCATGGCGGGAAAGGAACTCATCCCACGGGTCCGCGCCTGTTAGCTCACGGTCGAGCGCATCCGCCACGTCAGGATGATTGGAGCGCAACCAGCCATACAGGCGAGCGGCTCTCGATCGGGCGATCCGTCCGGCTCTGAAGTTATCTTCGTAGCCGGTTCCAGGCTCGCTGGAGAGATCGAGCGCCTCCCGGAACAGCCGCCTCCACGTCAGGGAGGAGCCATCGATCAGCCGTTTGGTGTGACGGTACAGGAGCTGGCGGGCCTCACGCGAGGCGTTGAGCCAGTCCAGCTGTTCGACCGTTGCCACTGCCGCCTCGTGTACCTTGGTATTACCCGCCCTTTACAGCCGCAGCTCGGTTAGGAGGTCAATCTGCGAGCGCGGACGCTCGCACCATTGGGCAGTGCGCAAACATTCCTAGGAAGAAATGCACCCTACCTATGGTATACTGAGATTATGCAAGGGTTAGTTCTAGATGACGCGGCGTATAGATCACGGTAAGGGGATCGCACACGCGGCATTCGTGTCGGCTTCACCATCGCCGACTCAAGAACTCCACGCCCTCATTCGCCATCTTGCGCGTGTCGCAGCGGAAGCTGACTACAGGCATCTTCTCAAAACTGGCGAGATTCCGCATAGTGGCTCCTTACCAGAAAGGAGCCGCCCATGAACCGAGTGGCTATCTATGCGCGGTACTCGTCCGATCTCCAGTCTGACGCCTCGATCGATGACCAGGTGCGCATCTGCCGCGAGCGCGCCGAGCGCGAAGGCTGGGCCGTAGTCGGCGTTTATGCCGACCATGCCCAGAGCGGCGCGAGCATGATGCGCGCAGAGATTCAGGACCTCATCCTCGATGCGCGTTCGCGCAAGTTCGACATCGTCATGGCTGAGGCGCTGGACCGGCTCAGCCGCGACCAGGAGGACATCGCCCATATTTACAAGCGTCTCACGTTCGAAGGTGTACGCATCATCACCCTCAGCGAGGGTGAAGTCGGGAAAATCCATATCGGCCTGAAGGGCACGATGAACGCGCTCTTCCTCGAAGAGCTGGCGAAGAAAACGCATCGCGGTCTTCAGGGCCGCGTGCTCGCTGGCAAGAGCGCCGGCGGCAAAGCCTATGGCTATTCGATCGTGCGCAAGTTCGATGCGCAGGGTCAGCCGATCCGTGGCGAACGGGAGATCAATGAGACGGAAGCCGAGATTGTCCGCCGCATCATGAGCGAATACGTCCGGGGCAAGTCGCCTCGGAAGATCGCCTTCGAGCTCAACGGTGAAGGCATCCCTGGTCCGTGCGGCCGGGCATGGTCGGCCAGCACGATCAACGGGCACCGCAAGCGGGGCACAGGCATCGTAAACAACGAGCTCTATGTCGGGATTCAGGTCTGGGACCGCCGCAAGTTCCTGAAGGACCCGTCCACAGGCGGCCGGGCCGCGAGGATGAACCGGCCAGAGGCGGTGACGCGGGTTGAGGTGCCGCATCTGCGCATCGTCGACCAGAAGCTCTGGGATGAGGTGAAGGCCTATCAGGCCGCACTCGATCGGGCGATGGGGCTCGGCTACAAGCGCCGCCCTCCCCGGCTCTTCTCGAACCTGCTGAAATGCGGCTGTTGCGGCGGCGGCATGTCGATCGTGGCGCAAGACCGCTACGGCTGCTCGACCGCTCGCAACAAAGGCATCTGCGACAATCGGACGACGGTGTTGGAGCGTGACATCGAGCACCGCGTCCTTGAAGCTTTGAGCGGTCGCCTGATGGATGCAGAGCTCTGTGAGGTGTTTTGCCAGGAATACACCCGGCACCTGAACCAGCTCCGAATGGAGCACAGCGCAACACGCCTGCGCCAGCAGCAAGAGCTAGAGCGCGTCGAACGCGAGATTGCCAAGGTCATTCAGTCCATCAAGGACGGGATCGATGTGACCCTCATCCGCGATGAGGCCAACGGCCTCCAACGGAAGAAGGAAGAACTCACGCGGGCGCTGGAAACGACGCAGGATGCGCCGGTCCTCGTGCACCCGAACATGGCGCACCGGTACAAGGTGCAGATTCAGAATCTGATGGGCGCTCTGAACGATCCTGGGCACCGCGACGAAGCGGGCCAGATCCTCAGACAGCTCATCGATCGAATTGTCTTCACACCCACTGGAGACAAGAGCGCTCTGGCGATCGATTTGATCGGCGATCTCGCGGGTATCCTGCAACTCGCCAATCAGGAGGCTCAGGGCACAACCGCAACCAAGGCTAAGCCGGGCAGTGATGCTCGCAAGGCTGAACTGGAGCAGGTGAGAGAGACCATTCGGGCAATGGCACAAACGAAACTGCCCCCCGTTTCCGAGGGGCAGGTATCGGTGGGTGCGGGAGCAGGATTTGAACCTGCGACCTTCAGGTTATGAGCCTGACGAGCTACCGGGCTGCTCCATCCCGCGTCAGCAGGTTTGTGTAGGGAAGGTTTTTCATCTGTCCGTCTGGCAGACCCGGCGGCGACCTACTCTCCCGCGCCTTAAGACGAAGTACCATCGGCTCTGGAGGGCTTAACGACCGAGTTCGGAATGGGATCGGGTGGGGAACCTCCGACATAGCCACCAGGTCGGCAAGACGGACAGATGAAAAATGAGAAGACATTGTCGGCGAACTCAAAGTCCGCATTCATGAGTTTTGCTGAGAAACGATCAAACCGATCGGATTATTAGTACCAGTAAGCTCCACGCGTCACCGCGCTTCCACACCTGGCCTATCAACGTGGTAGTCTTCCACGATCCTCAGCGAGACCTTGTTTTGAGGTTAGTTTCCCGCTTAGATGCTTTCAGCGGTTATCTATTCCATACTTAGCTACCCTGCTGCGCAGCTGGCACCACGACAGGTCCACCAGAGGTATGTCCATCCCGGTCCTCTCGTACTAGGGACAGATCCTCTCAAGTCTCGAACACCCACGGCAGATAGGGACCAAACTGTCTCACGACGTTCTGAACCCAGCTCACGTACCACTTTAAATGGCGAACAGCCATACCCTTGGGACCTGCTCCAGCCCCAGGATGTGATGAGCCGACATCGAGGTGCCAAACTTTGCCGTCGATATGGACTCTTGGGCAAAATCAGCCTGTTATCCCTAGAGTACCTTTTATCCGTTGAGCGATGGCCCTTCCACACGGGACCACCGGATCACTATGGCCGACTTTCGTCTCTGCTCGAC
>Ga0209053_1000014_pt1:0-60000 | contig 403105 bp, 393 predicted proteins | sample EBPBio152010_DNA_FD_185864 | JGI IMG/M metagenome (GOLD analysis project Ga0209053, IMG submission 185864) | Wastewater treatment Type I Accumulibacter community from EBPR Bioreactor in Madison, WI, USA - Reactor 1_7/15/2010_ DNA (SPAdes)... | ecosystem: Engineered > Bioreactor > EBPR... | reverse complement strand
ACCGGCCCTCGCTAAGGACCGGCAGGTGGCGAATGCGCCGGTCGGTCATGCGCTCCATCAGGACCGCGACCGTTTCTGTGGGTTCGGCGAAGACGACATCCTGGGTCATGAAATCACCGACCGGGCGGGCCAGGGCGTCGCCGCCGTGGCGTGCCACGGCCCGCACCAGGTCTCTTTCGGAGAGAATGCCCACGACCTGATCGCCGTCGCAGACGACCAGAGCCCCAACGCGTTTGGTTTCAAGGGCCTGGATGGTGACCTCCAGGCTGTCGGACGGGCCGGCCGTGAAGACATTGGGCCCCTTGTCCTTGAGGATCTCGGCAATCAGCATGGCGACACCTCCTTCTGGTTCCCCAGCCTCTCCTATTTGGCCTTGGGAATCAATGTTCGCCCCCGGGCGGGCCGCTCCACGGTCCTGGCGACGGCACCTGGGCCGGGGCGATTCCCCACAGCCGCAGCCAGGCTCCAACGCCCAGCAGGCCGCAGGCCAGGCCGATCAGATGGGCCTCCCAGGCGATTCCGCGTACGCCGGTGGCAGGATCGAATCCGAGAACGGCGACCAGAACGTTCACCCCGACCCAGGCCCCGGTCATGCTGATGACCCGCGGCGATCTCAGCGGCTCGAGCACGCCCCAGGGGTTCATCAGCCGGGTCGCCGCCCCGATCAGGCCGAACACCGCCCCTGACGCTCCGATCAGCGGAATCGACGATTCGGGGTGGATCAGGGCGTAGCCCAGGCCACTGATCACCCCGCAGATCAGGAAGAAGCCCAGAAAAAGCGCGTATCCGCGCGCCTGTCCCCCGAGTCGCCTTGCCAGCGGAGCCCCAAAGGCCAGCGCCCCGACGGCATTGGACCCGGCGTGCATCCACTCGCCGTGCACACCTATAGAGGTGACCAGTCCTAATAGGTCACCCTGCCAGAGCCGGACAGGGATCAGCCCGAATCGAACGGGCCAGTTCCAGCCGATCCAGCTCTGGAGCGCATAGAATCCCAGAATCGACGCCACGACGATCAACACCGGCCCCGGCACGTTGAAGACAGGCTCATCTCTAGGTTGGGGTGCGGACGATTCGGTCATTCAGGGATCATGGTTAGCGAATCTCAAGCGCTTCTTAAGAAACGCCACTCATCTTGGCGCAAAGCTCGCGACTCGCGCGTGGGCGAAATTGAAAGAACGAGATGGCCCGGATGATGACGCTCAGCGCCCTCGGAAAATGGAAGATCACGGCCGCCGTGGCAGCCGCGGGACTGCTTACCTCCGCGTGTGGGGGTGGGGCCGGCGCGCACGGAATGTATGCCGCTCCGATCGGCTCAGCCCCGGTGATCGCCAATCCGACCCCCTATTCCCCGGCGCTGTACTGTATGGCCGACTGGGCGCGGGCCAACAGCCGCCCCTCCCCGCGCATCGCCGTGGGACGGATTTCGGACTACACCGGTATGGTCGGTGAGAACGGTCGCATCATCACCCAGGGGGCCTCGCTGATGGCCATGACGGCCCTGGCCAAGGCCGGAGCCCGTCAGGTCGAACGCTACGACACCTCCGTCTCCGAGATGGAGATGCGCTATTCGGGCGGTATGCTGCTGGGTGACGGTGAGCCGGCCGAGGACGGCACCACCGAGCCGCGCCGCCTGATCGCCGGCCAGGTGCCGGGGTCCGACTATATTATCCAGGGCGGCATCACCGAGGTGAATTTCAATATTCGCGGCTCAGGCCTCGAACTGGGCGGCAGCGTTGCCGAGGAAGCCGCCGATACCATTCCACGCGGTGGTCTGCTGACGGCCCGTTCGGCCGTGATGAATGTCGCGATAGATCTGCGCCTGGTCGACACCCGCACTCAGGAGATCGTCGATGTCATCTCCTATCAGAAGCAGATCATCGGCCGCGAAGTCTCGCTGGGCTGGTTCGACTTTCTGAACGGCAATGTCTTTGACCTGTCGGTGGGTACCGGCGGCCAGGAACCGGCCCAGTGGGCCGTCCGCGCGCTGGTCGAGCGCGCCGTGCTGGAAATGATGGCCAATCTATATGGTGCCCCCGGTCCCGAGGCCTGCCTTCAGGTTTCGGGTGACCTGATGTTCGGCACCACGGGTCCGACCGGCGGCTACTATCCCGCCTACGACAATCTGGGCACCAACAACGGTGCCACCCGCGCCGACCCCAGCCGCTGGCACGACGAACGCGACCCCGACGTCCGCCGCCAGCGTCGCGGACGCTACTAGGGCCTACCAGACCTCAGCCTCGAAGACGATCCGGCCATCAACCACGGTCAGCAGCGCGCGGCCCTGCGGGATCGCCGTCTCTGGCGCGGTCATCAGATCGATGTCGAAGACCGTCAGGTCGGCGCGAAAACCCTGGCGGATCATGCCCAGCTCGTCCTCCCGGAACGAAGCATAGGCGGGGGCTGTCGTGAACAGGGCCAGGGCCTGCTCGCGTGTGAGCGCCTGATCGGAGTGCCAGTCCGGCCCCTGGTACCCTTGCAGATCGCGCCGAGCGACTGCGGCATAGAATTCGATCAGGGGCGACCCCACCTCGACCGGCGCATCCGAACCGCCGACGACCACGGCTCCGTCCTCGACCAGTGCCCGCCAGGCATACGCCCCATCCAGCCGCGCCTCTCCCAGCCGCGCCGGCGCAAAATGCAGATCCCCAATGGCGTGACTGGGCTGCATGGAGGCGATGATGCCGTCTTCGCCAAAACGCGTCAGGTCGGACGGACGCACGATCTGGGCGTGTTCGATCCGCCAGCGCGCAGTAGCTGGAGCCCCCACCTCTTCATACCAGTCCAGCACCGCTGCATTGCCCCGGTCCCCGATGGCATGAGTGGCGATCTGGAGGCCCCGCTCCAGCGCGCGGCGATAGCTGGGCAGGATGGCGTCCGGCGTCGTCTGCATCAGGCCGGTCGAGCCGGCAGCATCGGCATAGGGCTCAAACAGGGCTGCCCCGCGTGATCCCAGGGCCCCGTCGGCATAGACCTTTATCGCCCGCGTGATGACCAGGCCGTCGTCCGTCCCGCGCGGCCCGCTGACGAACAGAGGCTCAGCCTGGTCGATGTCGACCGCATTATAGAGCCGCAGGGCGACCGCCCCCTCCGCATCGAGGTCTTCCAGCTGCTGCACGTCGCCCCAGGCGGCGCTCATATTGTGCATCCCGGTCCAGCCCCGACCCACATAGACCTGCATCCCGGTTTGCAGGGCCCGGCGACGCGCATCGGCTGTCTCGGACGGAACCGCAGGCGAAATCAGCGCCATGGCGGCGTCGATCAGCAGGCCGGTCGGCTCCCCCTGGCCGTCGCGCTCGATCTCGCCGCCGGCCGGGGCCGTCGTTTCCGCCGCAAACCCTGCCAGCGTCAGCGCCGCGCTCGAGGCGACCAGGGCATGACCGTCGGCCCGGGTCAGGATCACCACCCGCCCCGGAGCGGCGGCGTCCAGGTCCTGGCGGTTCAGGAACCGGCTTTCCGGCCAGTGGGTCTCGATCCAGCCGCGACCGATGATCGGCCCGTCCGGATTGGCCGCGGCCCAGGCCGCCAGTTCCTGCATCGCCGCTGCGATCGAAGGCGCGCCGGACAGATCCAGCGTCAGCTCGCGCTGGCCGATGCCGATCAGATGGGCGTGCCCGTCAGTAAAGCCCGGAAAGAGCGCCGCCCCCCTCAGGTCAATTCGCCGAGTATCACCGTCCGACAGGGCAAACGCACCGCTGCGGCTCCCGACATAGACGATCCGCCCGTCCTCGACGGCTACGGCCTCAGCGACCGGTCGCGCCGGGTCAGCGGTGTGGATCGGTCCGCCGAACAGGATCAGATCCGCGTTCTGGGCGAAGGCAGGACCAGCCTGAAAGACCAGGAGGGCCGCGAGCGAGATGAGCGATTTCATGGGGCTGAGGCTAGGCCGGTTGCCTCACCGTGAACAGCGCCGGGCCGCCGGGGGGCGATCGCTGCGCCTGGGACGTTCACCTGTCACGCCGCCGGCGGGCGGCCCGTCCTGCGGCGGCGCCGATGCTGGGCCGGCGCGGTGGCACGCGCGGCGGCCAGGACGGCAAAGGGCGAATCGCGCACGACACGGTCGCTCTTGATCGGTTTGGCGGGTTTGGGAGCGGACTTCTTCAACGCCGCCGCGACCTGCCTGGCCTGATCTTCAGTCCAGCCGAGCGCTGCCAGAACATCGTCCGCCAACGGCTTCCCCTGCGCTTCCCGGCGAGCCTCGGCCCAGCGTTCGAGGGTGTCAGTATCGAGGGTCCATTGCCCCACCTGGCGGGCCCCCCTGGCGGCCAGGGCCTGGGCGCTGGTCGGCTCTACGGAGACGGCGAGCGCCGCCAGAAAGGCGCGCGGGCGCTTGGTCTGGAGCTGCGGCAGCCAGATTGAATGGGCCCCGATATGAACGCCCAACTCCCGAAGCGATCGCCGCTCGACCTTGGACAGGGCCGCCAGGTCGGTCTCAACCTCGGCCCGGTCGATCAGGCCCCAGGCCTCCACCAGCCGCCAGGCAATGCCGCGCGCCAGTCCCTTGAGCTTGCCATTCGACAGGGCGGCATTCAGTCGGTGCAAGGATTGCAACCGACGTCCGCTTTCAGCGGCAAGGAAGGCCTCGATCCGGCGTAGCGCCCGTTCGCGGGCCGGGGCCGCCCCCAACTCTCCGAACAGACGCGCACGCGGCTGAGCCGGGCGGGAGCCAGGCCCCAGGGCCGCGACCGCCGTGCCGTTCCAGATCACAGTACCGTCCGGCAGCAGATCGAAGGCCTTGTCCGCATCGGCCGCGAGTGCCCCCAGCCGCCGCAAGACTTCCGGCTCGACCGCCCGGCGCGCGGCGCTGCGCAGCGTACGGTCGGCCACCGTCGTCACCGCCGTCTCGCCAGTGAAGATCAGGCCGTTCAGCGTGCCGACGGTCTCGCCTTCAACCGTGACCTGGCCGGTGTCGGTGACCTGGGCATGGACGGTGTTGTCCCTGAGCGCGCGCATGAGCACTGAGGTCCGGCGGTCCACGAACCGGGCCTTCAGCCGCTCATGCAGGGCGTCCGACAGCCGCTCTTCAAGCGCCTGGGTCTGGCCGCGCCAGTGTTCGGCCTGGTGCAGCCATTGGGGCCGGTTGGCGATGTAGGCCAGAGTGCGGATCTGGGCCAGACGGCCAGCCAGGACGTCGATCTCGCCGGCCGTGGAATCCAGCGCCGCAAACTGGGGCGCGATCCAGTCGTCTCCCAGCCTGTGGCCGGGGCCGGTGAGCGCCTCGAACACCTCGCGCACCAGGCGCAGATGCTCGTCGATGGGGGTCTTGCGAAAGTCGGGGATCTGGCAGGCGTCCCACAGCTTGATCAGGCGCGAGCGGTCGCGGCAGGCCGAAGCGATCTCGGGCTCGGCGGCCAGGCGGCGCAGGGAGGTCTCGTCCAGCGCCTCGGCGGCCAGGCGCAGGCCCTGACGCTCGGGCGGGCGGGCCAGCGACGCCATCAGGTCGGGCAGGCTGGACAGGTCCAGCCGGCCCGAGCGCCATTCCGCCGCGGCGATCGGTTCGAAGTCATGACCCTCGACCGCCTCGACCAGATCGGCGTCCATGTCCTCGCAGTCGCCGGTCACACCAAAGGTACCGTCGCGGGTAAAGCGGCCGGCCCGGCCGGCGATCTGGCCGACCTCGGGCGGCGTCAGCCAGCGGGTGCGCCTGCCGTCAAACTTCCTCAGGGCGGCAAAGGCGACATGGTTCACATCCATGTTCAGGCCCATGCCGATGGCGTCGGTGGCGACCAGGAAGTCGACCTCTCCGGACTGGTACAGCGCCACCTGGGCGTTGCGGGTGCGAGGTGACAAACTGCCCATGACGACGGCGGCACCGCCCCTCTGACGCCGGATCAGCTCCGCGATGGCGTAAACGGCGTCGGCCGAGAAGGCGACCACGGCACTGCGCGGCGGCAGGCGGGTCAACTTCCGGGGACCGGCATAGCTGAGGGTCGAAAAGCGGTCGCGGGTCTCGATCAGGGCGTCCGGCAACAGCCGCCGGATCAGAGGCACCATGGTCGCGGCACCCAGGAACATGGTCTCAAAGCGCCCGCGCGCATTCAGAAGGCGGTGGGTGAAAATGTGGCCACGCGCCGGATCGGTGGCCAGCTGGATCTCATCGACCGCCAGAAAATCGACCGACCGCTCCAGCGGCATGGCCTCAACCGTACAGATGAAATAGCTGGGGCGGCCCGGAACGATCTTCTCCTCGCCGGTGATCAGGGCGACGGCGGCCCTGCCCTTGATCGCCACCACCCGGTCATAGACCTCACGGGCCAGGAGGCGCAGCGGCAGACCGATCATGCCCGAGGCATGGCCACACATCCGCTCGACCGCCAGATGGGTCTTGCCGGTGTTGGTGGGGCCCAGCACCGCTGTCACGCGCGAAGGGCCGAGGCCTGTGGAGCGATCGCTCATGGGACTGAAGGTGGCGAGCATCGCGCCGTCAGGCAAGCGCTTCAGCCGAATTGGTAAACGCCGGAGCGGTTCGGCGCGGAACAGGCGCGAAACGAATCAGGACCGAATCACTGACACGCCCCGGTTCGGGGTTCGTTCCCTACAAGATATTGTATCTTAACGACGATTAACCACGTTTGGCGATCTCTACCTTCGTCATCCTCGGGCTCGACCCGAGGATCAGACGGCGGGATGAGCGCATTGTCAGGAGAGGTCCAGCAGCGGCTGGTCCGACCTTCCGGTCGAGCCCGAGGGTGACGAGGGTGGGGGGCAGGCAAGATAAACGCCGCGGCCCTTGAGGGCACGCGGCGTTTCCAGTTCAGCTTGATGGCCGGTCCTAGCGCGGGGCCAGGATCATGATCATTTGACGGCCTTCCATCTTCGGCTCGTATTCGACCTTGGCGACCTCATCGAAGTCTTCCTTGACCTTGAGCAGCAACTTCATGCCCAGCTCGGGGTGGGCCATCTCGCGGCCGCGGAAACGTAGGGTGACCTTGACCTTGTCGCCCGCCTCGAAGAAGCGATGCATGGCCTTGGCCTTCACTTCATAGTCGTGGGTGTCGATGTTGGGCCGGAGCTTGATTTCCTTCAGCTCGACGACCTTCTGCCGCTTGCGCGCCTCGTTCTTCTTCTTCTGCTCCTGGAAGCGGAACTTGCCATAATCCATGATCTTGCAGACCGGCGGATTGGCGTTCGGGACGATCTCGACGAGATCAAGTCCGGCCTCCTCGGCGGCTTCGAGTGCGGCAGAGGTAGGCATTTCACCCTGTTTCTCGCCATTCTGATCGATCAGAAGAACGCGGGGAACGCGAATGTCTTGGTTGGTGCGCGGTCCGTCCTTGACGGGGGGCGTCTGCATGGGGCGGCGAATAGGCGTCGACTCCTTTGGTCGTTCAAAAAGATGGCCTGAGCAGCGGACGCGCGAAAAAGGCGCACATCGAGCTGGCCCGGGCCTGACCTATATGGGCCTCAAGCCCCTGTCTGGCAAGCGGGTCGCCAGATCCGTGATCGCTTCAACGGCCTGGTCGACCGTAATCCCCAGCATCTGGCTCTGCGTCTCCGAGACGGTGCGCGACGTCGGGCCAAAGGTCACGACCTCCGCCATGGCCCGGATGATCCGTCGATTGGCCGTCCACGGGCCGTAGAGACGCTCGTCCGTCGGTCCGAACAGGGCCGCCACCGGACAGCCGACGGCAGCAGCCATGTGCATCAGTCCCGAGTCATTGCCGACGAACAGGCCGGCCTGTTCGAGCAGGGCCGCCGTGGCCGGCAGCGGCTCACCCGAGAAGTCGCGCACATCACGTCCCGGCAGCGCCGCGACCAGGCGCGCGGCGGCCGGGGCCTCATCGGCACCGCCCAGCACCGCGACACTCCAGCCCGCCAGCGGCCCGCCTGATCCGGTCAGCCGGTCCACCAGCTCAATGTAACGCCCAAGGGGCCAGGTCTTTCCCACACGATTGGCCGAGGGCGACAACGCCAGGATCGGGGCCGAAGGCAGCCGTGTCCGCATGGCGACTCGGGTCGCCGACGCGATGTGGAGTCGCGGGGCCGGGGGTTCGGCCTCCTGACCGATAACCGAGGCGGCCTGAACGACCTTGTGGCGGTGATCGGCCCGAACGGAACGCCGCACGAAGCGACGGCGCGCCGGCAGCAGCCGCGAGATGGCGGACCCACGAAGATCCACCACCGTCTCCCAACCCGTCGACACCAACTGCGCCCACAGTATCGCCCAGTGCAGAGAGAATCGGATCTTTCGCAACGGAATGACCCGCTCGACAAAGGGGGTTTCCTCGAAGATCGGCGTCGCGACCGGTCCTGCCACGACCGTCCAGAGCACATCGCGGTCCTGCTCGTGCAGGACGTTGAGCAGGCCGGTCGTCAGCACCGCGTCCCCGATTCGGGTATTGGTGATGAACAGGCTGCGACGCGCCCGCCTGGGCGCGTCAGCCATAGGACTTTTCCTCGATGATCGAAGAGCCGGCGCGTAGGCTGAGCGCCCTCTTGAGGGCCGCCCGCTGGTCATTCTTTAGATAGACCTGCCGCGCCAGATCAATGAAGGCCGCATCGAACCGGCCCTGTTTCTCATGGTCGCGCTTGAGATCTTCAATGTCCCAGAGGGTGGCGTTGATGGCTTCCAGCTCGGCCACCAGATCGAGAAAGGCCTCGTCCTGCGGCAGGCCGTCGGCGGCGACCTCCAGGCGGGCCAGTTCATGGCGGACGTTTGCCAGCTTGGCCGGATCGGAAACCCTGCGCGCCTTGATGCGCAGGATCGTGATTTTGTCGATCAGTTCGCCCACGGACACGGGCACCAGGATTTCCATGACCAGACCCTATCCCTGCGCCCAGACCTCTTCCAGCACCTGGGCGTAAACGCCGAACGTGCCTTCGACCATGGCCTCCTGCGAATAGAGTTCGCGCGCACGCGCCTGTCCGACCTCGCCCATCTGACGGCGACGCTCGGAGCCAGCGTCCAGGGCCTGAGCCATCCGGCGCGCCAGATCCTCGGCATCACCCGGCCGAAACAGCCACCCCGTCTCGTCATCGACGACGGTATCGACAGGAGCTCCGTGGGCGGCGACGACGACTGGACGCCCCATCAACTGCGGCTCCACGGCCGTTCGGCCGAAGGCCTCGGGGTCCAGTGACGGCACCACGGCCACATCCGACACCAGCCAGGCGGCCGGCATATCGGTGAAATGACCTGCAACGGCCACGCAGTCGTCGAGATCGGCCGAGGCTACGGCCCGCTCGATCTCGGCGCGGTAGCCGAGACGCCCCTGATCGTCACCAACCATGACCAGCACGAAGTCCCGGCGTCCGACATCCCGCAACCTTTGGGCCGCTTCAACCGCCAGCAACTGGCCTTTCCATCGCGTCAGACGCCCCGCCAGCAGGAAAACCGTGCGTTTGTCATCCGCCGCCAGCCCGAAGTAGGCCCGGGCCTTCTGCCGTCGCTCTTCGGTCACCGAATCCGGATCGAACCACCTCAGATCGCTGCCACGTGCCACCGCAGTCACCTGGCGGGGGTCCAGACCATAGGTCTCCAGCACATGGCGGCGGGTGAAATCCGAGTTGGCGATGACATGGCGTCCCTTCGTCATGACGCCGTTATAGGCCCGCTTCAGGGCCGACTTCGCATTATAGACGCCGTGATAGGTCGTCAGCGCCGGCACGCCTGCGAGCCGCGCCGCTGGCAAGGCCGACAGGGCCGGGGCGCGCGAACGCACGTGAACGAGGCCCACCTTGCGCGCGCGGATCAGTCGGTAGAGTCGCCCCAGATTGGCAGCGATCGTCACGGGGTTCTTGGACTGCACCGGCATCCGGATCAGTTCGCCCCCGTGCGCGGTCAGCTCCATCTCCATACGCCCGCCGGCCGAGGCGATCAGCGAGGTTGCGCCGGCCTCCACAACCGCGCGCGAAATATCGACCGCCGTGCGCTCGACCCCGCCCGCCTCGAGTTCAGGGACCACTTGCAGCAGAACAAAGTCTCGGGGCAGGGAAATCACGGACACTGACATAATGGATCGTCGCCATGACTGAAACCTCCGGCTTTCTTGAGCGCCCCGACGGCGAGCGTCTGGCCTGGCGACGGGTGGCCGGTCAGGGCCCGACGATCCTGTGGGTCGGGGGCTGGCGCTCAGACATGGGTGGGACGAAATCCAGGGCCCTGGCCGAAGCCGCCCTGGCCCAGGGCTGGTCCTATCTGCGCTATGACCATTTCGCGCATGGGGCCTCGTCCGGCGACTGGCACGCCGCCACCATCGGACGTTGGCGTGAGGATCTGATCGCCCTGATCGACGGGATCGACGGCCCGATCGTGCTGGTCGGCTCTTCCATGGGGGGCTGGGTTGCCGGCCTGGCGGCGGTGGCGCGCCCGCGCCGGGTAAGCGCGCTGGTGCTGATCGCGCCGGCGGCGGACTTTGCCCATCGGCTGATGTGGCCAAACCTGAGCGACCAGGCGCGCCACGACATCATGCAAACGGGCGTCCACACCGTCACCGACGACTTCGACGGTCCCTATGACCTGACACGGACGTTCTTCGATGACGCCCGAAACTGGAGCCTGCTGGACGGGCCCGTCGCGATCCAGGTGCCGGTTCGTATTCTGCAGGGCCAGCTTGATGAGCCGGTTCCATGGCGGCACGCGCTGGCGCTGGCCGAGGGGATCGAGAGTGACGACGTCGTCTTTTCCCTCATTAAGGACGGCGATCACCGCCTGTCGCGCCCACAGGATCTGGAGCGCCTGATTCAGGTTGTCGGTGAGGCGCGCGGCCTCTGACGCCCGTCTAGCGCTGGCGCCAGGTCCCTGCGTCGTCGCGATACCACTGCCCGGCGGGGATGCTGCTGAACCGCTGCTGGTAGGAAGATGCCCCGGCGGCGGCGGCCGTTGTCCCGGTCGATTGACCGGCCTGGCGGTAGAGTTCGGCGCGACCGGCGTTCATCTCGCCCATGGCGGCGCGGATCGCCGGGGTCATGCGGGCTTCCAGGCGGACCCCGACATATCCGTCCGACATTTCGCCGATGATCCCGTCGGCCTTGGCCTGGTTCACGACCGCGCGGGCGTCCTGGCGCGACATCACGGTGGCGGCGGCGCTGGCGAAGGTCGGCACAGCGGCGGCGGCGGCCAAGCCGATAACGGCAACAGCGGCAGCGAGGGTGGGGTTGAAACGCTTCATCATGGTGACCTCCTCCTCAGAACAGGTCGGGGTTTTGCGCGATGAGGTCGCGCACTTCCTGGTCAAGCCGGATTCGGACATCCGCATCCAGCTTGGCGTAGATGGTGATCGGGTCCACCTGGACCCGAACAGTCGGCGTGCAGGCAACGCCCGTCATAACCAGTGCGATGGCCCCGGCCACCGCCGCTTCCGTTCTTGTCATGCCGTTCGTCTCCTGTCAGGGGCGATTAAAGGCCATGGGGCCTGAACGCGGTCTGAACGCTATCGGTTGCCTTCGGACACATTGCGGGCCCGCTGGATTTCCATCAGGTCGGCTATCAGTTGGTCAAAGTTGAAGGATGTGTCCAGCGTCAGATTGATCTCGGTGCCGGACGGCAGCGGCAGGGTCCGGTTCAGAAAATCGCGGCGCACCAGCTCGATCCAGCCCAGGCGAATCTCCTGTTCGACCGGCGGATCGTGCCGCCCATGGATGTTGAACAGCACGCCCAGGCGGCCACCAGGCAAACTGTCCAGCTCGGCGTCCAGCTCATTGAACCATAGGTGCTCCAGCGCCTGATAGGCGAAGTCCTGCACGGTGTTGGTCGGCAGGGGTTCATCGACCCCGTCGGCACCGGCCGTCATGTCCGCCGTCATGCCGGTCAGGGCCGCACGCGCGATCGACAGGCGGCCCGGCTGGACGGCGTGCACTTCGCCGGCGACGATCGTGATTCCACTCGGGCCGTAGATGAAGGGCAGCCGTCCCGATACCACCGCATCGAGCTGGACCGACTCCGAGAAACTGGACGCCGCGAACAGACTGCCCAGCTGAACCCGATCCAGCACCAGCACACCTTCCCAGGACTGACCGGCGTCAAACGGGACATTGGCCGGCTCCAGCGTGACATGGCCACCCGCAACCGCCACGCGGGTACCCTCGATACGCAGGCTGGCCTCGTTCAGACCCAGATCAACGGTCACATCCGTCAGCGGCACGAAGGCGTCGATCTGAGAGATCGTCATGTGCTGGTTGGCGGCCGTAATCAGGGGAGTCAGGCTCAGGAACTGGATCTCACCGCGCATCTGCTGGACCGCCCCAAGCGGGCTGACGAAATCCAGGCCGGTCGTCGAGAACCGGCCCTGGCTGGTGCTACCGTCGGCCGTCCAGTCGAATCCGCCGGTGAAATCGACCTGGCCGGTGACCGGGCTGGACACGAACCCGGCCGGCAGGGCGCTGATCTGGGATGGCTGCAGACCGTCCGGCGTGAACCGAATCCCGGTCGCATCGATGGTCAGCCCCCCCTGCCCCGTACGTCCGGAATGCTGGATACCAAGATCCGCAATACGACTTCCCCGCGTCGGCTCGTGCAGACGGATGGTGCCGGACCAGCTGTCGCCGGTGAGGCCGACCTGACCCGCCCCGCCCAGAGGGCGGAACCGAGGTTCGGGCTGGGTGTCCGCGACACGGCCGTCGGCGATGGCGGCCGTCAGGGCCAGGCCCTGTCCGGCATCGGCAGCTGAGACATGACCCGAGACAGCCGACATCGCCATGCCGAGGAACGGCGCGTTGGCGCTGAGGTTTCGGACATCTCCCTCGAACAGCCAGCCGTTGGCGATTGTCAGCATTGGCCCCCGCCCCGGACAGACGCTGGCCTGCACATCGGTAACGTCATTGTCACCCAGCTCCAGCATCTGCGCCCTGAGCGGAAAACACGACGCCGCCGAAAAGGTCGTCCGGCCGCCGCCGATCCGCAGCAGGCCACGCGTGTCCAGTCGCAGTCCCCGGGCCAGGCCAAAGTCCAGGGCGGCCTCTCCGTCCAGGGCCGCCACGATCACGCCGTCCGCCACGTCATAGTTTGGGACATCGACCCGGGCCTGAGGCAGGCCGCCGCCGGCGACCTGGAGGGTCAGGGCCCCACCTCCCGCACCATCGCGACGGGCTGCAAACAGCGGGTGCCCGGTTTCAGGCGAGATCAGGACCTCGCCCCCAGTCCGCGTCTGAAGTCGCGCGGATCGATCCAGATTGACGCGCGTACCGTCGTTTGCCGCCCGGATTGTGAGCGCGGGGGCATCCAGCGAAAATGCCTGCAAGGCCCGTTTCAGCGCGGCCTGCTCCGGCACATCGGCGACCCCGACCTGCCCAAGGATGGGCCAGGCACCGCCTGAGGCGTTCAAATGGCCCGTCAGGAGCGTCTCGCCGCCCTCGCCCAGCCGACTGGTCAGATCGAAGGCCCCTGTCACACCCGTGAGGCTCAGCGCGTCCTGCTGCAAGGCACCGGCGCGGATGCCGACCTGGCCTTGGCCCCGCGTGCTGTCGCCCGACCCGGCCGCGCTGAACCGGGACAGATTGATGGCGAGCGCCTCAGCGGACTGGCCGTCGCGCCGCACCGAGCCGGCGGCCAGTCTCACGTCCCCTTGATAGGCCCATTCCAGGCCCTCACGGCGGCGCAGTCGCACCCGCTCGCCATCCAGCACCAGGGCCGCCCGGGACACCCGCGTATCACCGGCAGTGATCTGGTCGGCTGTCACCTGGCCGGTCAGTCCCCCCAGCAGGGCGAAGGCTTCGATCCAGCCGGTACCGCGTCCGTCGAAGCGCACATCAACGGTCAGGCCGCGGGACACGCCCCCGTGCCAGCGCGCGGTATCGGACCGTGACTGCACGCGCGCCACCACCGGCCCATGAACACGGCGACGATCAGTTTCTGGATAGGGAATCTCGGCCGTCAGCCGGATATTGCTGCCCGTCGCGCCGAGCCCGGCTGCCTCGATGGCGTTGATGTCGCCGACCAGGGCCAGGCTCGACCGGTTGCCCCGCGTACGAACCGCCAGGCCGGCCCGTTGCAGGTCCAGGGTGAAGTCGTCGTCGCCGAGGCGCGCCCGCGGAAAGCTCGCATCCAGTTCGACCAACCGGCTATCGACCATCCGCGCGTCGGCTCGCGCCACCAGGGCCCCCCGGGTCGTGGTCAGATGGATCTCTCCGTCCTCGATCTCGATGGTCGAGCTGGCCTGGTCCGGTGATGGCGGCCGCCGGCCCAGTTCCTCGATGATGGGATCGAGTGAACCGAAGCTGAGCTGGCCGTCGGCCAGGGTGGCATGGACGCGAGGGCCGATCAGGCGAATCTGCGTCGGCCGAACCGCAAAGCCGCCCGACCAGGGCATCCCGAGGTGATAGTCCACCTCGGCCCGCTCCACGGCCAGATCGGGGTTCTGTGGGTCCCCTGCCGTCATCGTCGCCACCAGACCGTTCAGATCGAACCGGTCGAACTGGACCTCGGCCTGGACGCCGCGCTCTTCAAGCCACCCGGTCAGGGCCTGGCGTGCGATTTCCCGCCTGGCCGCATAGGCCACCAGCGCCGAGGCGATGACGACCAGGAAAACGGCCCCGACCACCATCAGCAGGACCGACCGTGCGGAAGCGCCGCGCGCAAATCGCGATCCGCGAACCCTGCGTCGGGCCGGAGGGATGTCGTCGCCCTGGGTCACTTCGGCCCGCTTCTACCACCAGATTTCGTTCTGATGTCCTAACCCGGGCGCGCGCAACAAGGCACCCGTTTTGCAAGACAGCCCGCGACAACGTGTCCCAAGCACCACTATGGCACGTTAATCTATTGGTTGGTGGGTGATGCGACGCTCCCTGTTGCAAGGACCCGGTGTCGCCCTCGGGTGACGGGAAAACCAATCCAGGATTGGGATTCCCTTATCTGGGGCCTGATCTTTCAATGGGAAGCGCCTCAGGTTATAGGCGCGACCTGGGTAGTTTTTGGGCCGACTGTGGCCTGGTGTCGCTTGACGACGCCGCGAAACGAGTGGGGGGCCGATGGCTCAGTTCGATCCGCGACGCCAGCCGGTGCGAGTGTCTCCGCACCTGTTTACAGTCTGTGCCGCCGTCGCCGTCGCCGCCCTGACATGGCGGGTCTATCAGCCCATGGAAGCCTCCGCCTCACCGGCCAGCCTGTCGCCCGCCCAACTCGCCAGCCTGGAATCGCGCGCCTTCACCGACGCCGCCGCCATGGACGGGATGCAGGCTCCGGAACTGATTCCGGTCGAGGTTCGCTCGGGTGAAACCCTGGCCCAGGCCGTTGCCCGCACCGGGATCGACGAAACCGAAGCCGCCGCAGTCGTTCGCACCCTGGCCGACCAGGACTTCGACACCGTCAACATCCGTGCCGGACTGCGCTTTGAAACCGCCGTTTCGCGCCCACGCTCGGGTCGCGGCGCAGCCCAGTTGATCGGCCTGACCCTGCGGACGGGCCCGGCGACCCAGTTGACGGTGACCCGCAACTTTGACGGCGCGCTGCGCGTGCGCGAACTGGCTGAGCAGGTTCACGAGGAAACGACGGTCGCCTCCGGCGAGATCCACGGCACCCTGCATCAATCCGCGATCGCTCTGGGGGCCAATTCGGCCGTCGTGGCCAAGATGAGCCAGGTCTTTGCGCATCGGCTGGACTTCTCGCGTGATCTGCGCGCCGGAGACCCGATGACCCTGGTGTTCGAGCGCACCGTGTCCGAGAGCGGCGTCACCGTATCAACCGGCGACCTGCTGTTCGCAGAGGTGCGGGGCGTTCGCTTCTATCGCTACCAGCCGGCCGGTTCGACCGAGGCTCAGTATTTCGACGAGAACGGCCGCAATGTTCGTTCCGGCATGATGTCGACCCCGGTGGACGGCGCTCGCATCTCGTCCAACTTCGGGATGCGTCGTCATCCCATCGCCGGCTACCGCCGGATGCACCAGGGCATCGACTTTGCGGTCGGCTACGGCACGCCGGTCGTCGCCGCCGCCGATGGCGTCGTCGTCGAGGCCCGTCGCTGGGGCGGCTATGGCAACTGGGTCCGCATTCGCCATGCCAACGGCCTGGAGAGCGGCTACGCGCACCTGTCCCGATTTGCGTCGGGCCTGCGCGCCGGCCAGCGGGTCAGCCAGGGCCAGGTGGTTGCCTATGTCGGCTCGACGGGAGCTTCGACCGGCCCACACCTGCACTATGAGATCTGGCGCGGCGGCCAGCGGATCAATCCACGCGGCGTCCAGATGCCCAGCGGTGTCATTCTTGAGGGCCGTGATCTGGCCGCCTTCCAGGCCCAGCGCGCCCGTATCGACACTCTCATCGAGCAGCAGCGCGAGGGTGGCGAGCCGGTGATGACGGCATCGGCCGACGACCTGCGCCCAGCCCAGGGCTGAGGTCGAACCTCAGGCAGCTTCGATCGCCGGGCTCCGCAACAACGGCGTCAGCAGGCCCTCTGACAGCGCCCGCACGACCGGCACAGCCACGCCGTCTCCCGCCAATTTAAGCCCCGCCGTCCGCGACCCCGGCAGCCGGTAATCATCACCGACCCCCATCAGCCGCATGGCTTCGCGCGGCGTCAGGAACCGCGCGTGCAGGTTCCCGTCTTCAACGACCAGGACATACTGGCGCGACGAGCCGCCGGCCGGTGTCCTCAGGCACCCAGCAACGCCGTCGAATCGAACCTCAGCCCGCTGAACCTTGCCGCCGTTCTCCTGGCGGACCCGGCGAAAGGCCGTGCCGACGGTCCGTCGTCCCGAAAGGACAGCGGCGTCAATACGGCGACGATGCAGCGGGGCCATCTGATGAATCAGCGCCTCGGTACGGGCCGCATCTAGCCAATCGACCGCCGTGTCCGGCTCTAGCAGGGCGGCCAGGTGGGTGTTTCGCGCCGGTGGAGCCGGTAGTTGCCACCAGCGCCAGGCGGCCCGCGCGCGGCCGGACAGCGCCGCCTCCGCTTCCACGATGGCTCGACTATGGAAGACACCGGGGCGGTCAGCATGATCGGCAGCCGGCTGCCGCGTGGCGACCAGGAAGAGCCGCGGCCGCGACTGGGGCAACCAGAAGGCGGCGTCGATCTCCAGCGCACCGAAGATCCAGCCCTGACTCGCCAAAAGGTCGGTGAGGATACGGAAATCCTGTCCATGGTTCGAACTGAGCAGGCCGGTGACATTTTCGATAACGATCAGTCGCGGCGCGCGTCCCTCGGCATCCAGGGCCTCGACCAGCCGCCAGAACCCCCAGAACGCGCCGGATCGCTCAGCCCCCAGGCCGCGCCGCGCGCCGGCCAGACTGAGATCCTGGCAGGGTGACGAAGCCCAGGCCAGATCAGCTCGTCCTGCCGGCAGATCACCAGCGACCAGATCCCAGACGTCGGCCACCCGCAGGACATCTTCGCCGAAGTTTTCCCGATAGGCCGCCGCCTTCAGTCCGTCCGAGTCATTGGCAAAGGATGTTCGCCAACCCGCGAGGCCCAGACGGGCCATGCCGGATCCCGCAAAAAACTCCAGAACCGTGGGCTGGCCGGGCGGCATCATTCCCTGACGTTATCCGACTCGCCTTGACGCGACAGCCTTTTGGGCGCGCACTATCGCAAAACAGGGAGATCCAAAATGCGACTGACCCTTGCAATATCCGCCCTGGCCGCCCTTGGCCTTGCCGCGTGCGAAATGCCCACCTCGACGACGACCGAGGCTCCGGGTGCCGCCGCCTCGGGAGAGGCCGACACCAACGCGCCCCCCCTCGAGCTCGGAGGCGTCGACCTCACCGGCGATATCTCGGTACTGGGGACCGAACCCTTATGGTCGGTCGGCTTCGAGGGCCAGGAAATGAGCTATTCGGGACTGGATCGGCCCGAGCAGACAGCTCCGCGACCGGCCCCGGTCGTTTCGGAAACGGCGGCGATCTGGACAGCGACAACCGAGGCCGGGAACCTGCTCGTCGTCACCCTGTCCCTTGGCGATTGTTCGGACGGCATGAGCGACCGCTCCTACCCGCTGGTGGCCGAGGTGGTGATCTCCGGCGAGACCCTGAACGGATGCGCGGGATCCACCGCCTGGTTGCACTCCATCGACGAGAACGGCGATCCGGTCTCCTAGGCGCGGCCGAGAATTCGGCGCGCCTGGTCCAGGTGCAGGCGCTCGACCATCCGGCCATCCACGCTGAGCACGCCGGCTTCTTCAGCACCGGGCACCGCATAGGCCTGGACGATGGCCTGCGCCCAGGCGATCTCGGCCTTCGATGGCCCGAAGGTCGTATTGGCCATCGCAATCTGGGCCGGATGGATCAGGGTCTTGCCGTGAAAACCAAAGGCGCGGCCCTGAGTACACTCGGCGGCAAAGCCTGCGTCATCGCGGAAGGCATTGAACACACCGTCCAGCGCCACCTGTCCATGAGATCGCGCCGTCGTCACGATCAGGCTCATGGCCAGATGCAGCGGGTCACGTCCAGGGCCGGGAACGGCCTCCATTTCGGCAGCGAGGTCGTTCTGCCCCAGGATCAGGGCCTCCACCCCCGATTCTGACGCGATTGCCGCCAGGTTCAGCACTCCGGCCAGGGTTTCGATCATGGCCCAGACCGGCAGGCCGGCCCTCGCCGCCCAGCGAACATCCTGCGGCGATCCCGTCTTGGGCAGAACGACTGCCAGGGCCCGGCTCTCCCTCAGAGCATTGAGGTCGTCTTCGCCCCACGGCGTGTCGGGCGCATTCGTCCGCACTGCGGCGCGGCCATCGAACTGCGGCAGGGCCGCCAAGGCGGCGGCGCGCGCCGCACCCTTGTCCGCCGGGCCGACAGCGTCTTCCAGGTCGATCACGACCGCGTCGCAGTCCAGCGTTCGCGCCTTGTCCAGCGCACGCGCATTCGACGCCGGAACGAACAGGACAGAACGGGGGGCCGGGGTCATCCGATCAGATACTCTCGTTCCAGGGTGTAGGTGGAGCCGCCGTGGCCCAGCCGACTTGAGTAGAGTCCAAACCGGTTGACGCGAAACGGCTCGAAAATCCTGAGATTGTGCGCCCGGATCCAGCCGGCGACCCGGTCGCCTGGTGAACCCCTCAGATAGGCCAGGGTGACGTGCGGTCGATAGGTCCGGGTCGAAGGCTCCAGCCCGGCGCGGCGCGCCGCAGTCTCGCAGCGGCCCGCCAGGACGTTGAGGCGTTCATTGGCCTCGACCCCCGCCCATACGGCGTCCGACATATGGCCCTCTCCGAACTCCCCGACGCCCTTGAGCACGACATCGAAGGCCGGGCTGGTGATCCGCGAAAGCTCGGCGTCGAGGTCGTCCGCCCGTCGCTCATTGATCTCACCGAAAAACCGCAAAGTGATGTGCAAGGCCTCCAACGGTCGCCATTTCGCCCGCGGCAGGCCAGTCTGAAGCCGGGCCAAATCCAGCCCGATCGGTTCGGGAACCTCAATGGCGGCGAACAGACGGATCATTCCCGGCTTCTAGCAGAGGTTCACTCCGGTCGGGTCCGGTTTTCCTTGCGAAAGCCCCCGTTCACCCCGATATTTCCGCTGACGCGCCCAGATCGGGGCGCATAGACAGACAGGGATCGCGATGAGCGACTTCAGACACGACACCGTTGCCCGGCAGGGAAGCGCGGACATGGCGACGGATGCCGGCCTGCGCAGCTTCATGCTCGGCGTTTACAACAAGCTGGCTCTGGGCCTGGCTGTAGCCGGCGGCCTGGCCTGGACGGTCGGCAATGTCGAGGCGGTGCGCCAGCTGTTCTACACCACGGGTCCTGACGGTGCCCTGTCGATGTCGATCCTGGGCATGGCGGTGCAATGGGCGCCGCTCGTGCTGATTTTCGGCTCGATGTTCCTGATGCGTCGCCCGACGCCGGTGATGACCAATGTGCTCTACTGGGCGGTGGTCGCCACCATGGGCGCGTCCCTAGGCTGGATCTTCCTGGTCTATTCGGGAGCCAGTGTCGCCACCACCTTCTTCGTCACGGCCGCGGCCTTCGCAGGCCTCAGCCTGTACGGCTACACGACCAAACGCGACCTCAGCGCCATCGGTACCTTCCTGATCATGGCTCTGATCGGTCTGATCATCGCCTCGGTGGTGAACATCTTCCTGAACTCGCCGATGCTCTACTGGATCATCACCTACGCCGGTGTCCTGATCTTCTCGGGCCTGATCGCGGCCGACACCCAGCGGCTCAAGCTGACCTACTACGATCTGGGTGGCGATCAGGCGGCGATGAGCGTGGCCACCAGCTATGGCGCGCTGGGCCTGTTCATCAATTTTGTGAACCTGTTCCTGTTCCTGCTGCGCATCTTCGGCGGCCGAGAATAGGGTCGGTCAACTCAACCCGAACCGCGAAGGCCCCGGAGCGATCCGGGGCCTTTTGCTATTCGATGACCGAAAACCGCCGTCGGTCGAAGAAGCGCAGAACCTGCGCCAGCTCATGGCCGCGCTTCAACACCAGACCGCCCTGGCCGAGGATGGCCCACTGACCCTGGCGCCGCTGCAGCTCGGGCCGCTTCTCGATGACATAGAGTGGGGCGTCGCCGGTCCGCCTGAAGACAGCGAAGGCCGCACTGTCGTCCTGGCCACCCAGGGAATAGTCGCGCCACTCGCCGGCCGCGACCATGCGCCCATAAAGTCGCAGGATGGCATCCAGCTCCAACCGGTGAAAGAAGACCGGAGCGCGCGACGAACTATCCTGCGAAGCATCCAGGCTCATCGGAATCGAGCCTAAACCCGTTCCCCCCATCTGGAAAAGGCCCTTGGCTCAATGGCCCGTTTTGCGAGGTGTCCGGTCTTTAATGGAACCGCCGCGAAGAAGTCTCAATTCGGTCCTTCGGCGGCCATGGGGTCAGACGAAACAGTAGGTGTCGGCTGGCCGGTCACCTCGAGATCCGGATCCTGAACAGCCCCCCCAGCCCCCTGGGTTTCCAGGTTCCGGCCAGCCGACGCTTCCTCCAAGCGAGACGCCCGGGCGACCAACCCTCCCCTCCCCCGGTCGCCCGGGTGTTTTGCGTTTGGGGGCCAGGCCAGCGCGCGACGCGATCCATCCGACAAGCCGTCTGCCCGCACCGACAGGGGCTTCAGGCCGGGCGCAGACTGATCGGCAGGCGTTCGCTACCGCGAATCACCATCAGCTGCACGCCATCGGGATTTTCGCGGATCTCGGTCGCCAGATGATCCGCCGAGGTGACATCCGAGGTGTTGGCCCGGACCACGACATCGCCGGCCATCAGACCTGACGCCGCCGCGACCGACCCGGGCTCGACATAGGTGATCAGAACCCCTGAACTGACGCCGTCGACCGGGCGATCGGTCGAACGCATGGATCGGAATCCCGCGCCAAAGGCCTGGCCCGCATCACCGGCCGCCGCCACCTGGACGGCTACCGGTGCCGTTTCCTCGACGACCACCGTCGTCTGCTGCTCGATGCCATCGCGCAGGAACCGCACGTCCAGGCTGGATCCCGGCTGGGCAAGCCCGACTACAGAGGTCACCCCGCCAGAACTCTCCACCGTCCGCCCTGCCATTCCCACGATGACGTCATTGCGACGCAGGCCCGCACGATCCGCCGCCGACCCCGGCGCCACATCCTCGATGACGGCCCCTCGGATGATGGGGGTGCCCAGAAGCCGTGCCCGCTCGGCGGTCAGCGACCCCATCGTCACTCCGATCCGCCCTCGGCTGACCTGTCCCGCTTCACGCAGCTGGTGAACGACCACCATCAGAATCCGGCTCGGTACAGCGAAGGCCAGGCCATCATTGCCACCCCCGCCGCCCGACAGGATGGCGGTGTTGATCCCGATCAGACGTCCGGCACTGTCCAGCAGGGGGCCGCCGGAATTGCCCGAGTTCACGGCAGCGTCTGTCTGGATGTAGTCCTCGATCGCATCGCCGATTCCCGACCGTCCGAGTCCGGAGACGACCCCCATCGTCAGGGTCTGGTCCAGGCCGAGCGGGTGCCCGACCGCAAAAACGAGATCGCCGGTGCGCAGCCGGTCGGAATCGGCGATCTCAACCTGGGACAGTCCCTGAGCTGAAATACGCAGGACGGCCACGTCGGTGGCGTCGTCCGCGCCCAGAAGCTCCGCGTCAAACGATCGGCCGTCCGTCAGATCGACCCGAAAGGTGTTGCCACCGTCAACCACGTGCTGGTTGGTGATGACGATGCCGGCACCGGCATCAATGATGACGCCCGAGCCGCCGGCGATTTCACGCGGGCGCGCGCCTGCCGTCGAAGCCCGGTTCAGGGTCGTGACACGCACAACCGCCGGAAGGGACCGCTCGATCTGGTCGGCAAAGCTGAAAACGCCGCGTTCGGCGTCGAACGGGATCGGAAGGGCCGGCTGCGCGATCGCCGTGCCTGACCCAGCCAGGACCGCCACTATCGCCACCGCTCCGAACTGACGCCAACCCATTCTCAAACCCTCATGGTTACGATTGAGCCCGCCGAATCGGACTCGATCAGAAGTTCGCCACCGTGGCGCCGCACAATCGCCCTTACGAACGCCAGGCCCATTCGGTGACTGTCGACATCAGGCTGCGACCGGGATTGAGTCATTTCCATGCCCGGTCCCTGGTCAGAGATGATCACGACGGCTCCGTCTGGATCCGCAAAGGACTTGAGGCGAACCACGCCGCCGTCCGGCGAGTATTTAACGGCATTGTCCACCAGATTCGCCACCGCGCGTTGCAAGAGACTGGCCACGCCCAGTGTCTCGGCGGGGGTCAGCTCTGTTTCAAATCGGACGCGCCTCTGTTCCGCCAGGGGCTCATAAAGCTCGACGGCGGCCCGACAGACGTCATCCAGCTTCAGCGTCTCAAAAGCCCAGGTTTCACCGTCCCTCAGGGCCAGGGCCTCATTCATGGCCTGGGTCAGATAACGGAGGTCGGCTCGGGCCTCATCAACAAGGTCGGCGTCACCCGTCTCACCGAACCGGTCCAGACGCGCGCGCGCGCGCGCCAGCGGCGTGCGGAAGTCGTGGGCCACCTGATCGGAGGTATCCCGCAGCCAGGCCAGCAGCTCCTGCAAGCGCCCGAGCGTGACATTGACCTCGCGCGTGAGATCCTGGAGGTCGCCGGTCATCTCCTCGATCGGGATAGGGCCGGCAAAGTCACCACGCCCTGCCTTCTGCAGGCTCAGATTGATCCGCCTCACGCCTGAGACCATCCGCACCCGCGACCAGGCCGCCGACGCCAGGCCCAGACCGATCAGCAGGATCGCCATACCCAGCACTGACACCGCCGCCACGCCCCAGGCCCGGCCGGTCGGTTCGACGACGCGGCCCATGACCACCCGCATCGGCCCGACGGTATCGCGCACCGCGACAACCTCGAGGGCCCGTTCCGGGCAGAGGGTTCCGGCCGGTAGGGTCAGGACGAAGACATTGGGGCCGAGCTGTTCATGGGGTCGGGCCCGGGCCTCGGCCAGAGGCCGAAATCCTGCCGTACGACCGCCGGGGGCCTCCATCCAGCGAACTCCATAATTCGCAACACGACCCGAACAGGCATCCGCCACCGAGGATTCCAGCCCGGGTCGCCCCTGAAAGACGTTCAGCCAATTGACGATGGCCGCCTCTTCCACGACCGACCGCCCGACGCCGAGTGCGTCCATCTTCGACAACAGGGCGTTGAAGTCGCTGACCGCCGCCAGGGCCGCGCGCTGGCGTTGTTCCGATCGTACCGCGCCGTGGGTAACGGCCAGCGACGCGGTCAGCGCCACAGCGGCAAAGACTGCCACGATAGCGGCCAGCCAGGTGGTCCTGACCGGCGGCAACCTCATGCAGCGGCGTCCAGAATCCGGAAGACGAGGCTTTGGCTACGCGCTGAAACAATCAGCGGATGCAGAGCCTCCGACAGTTCGGGGCATTGATCCTTGAGACGGCGCCGCAGGGCCGAAATCCGCGCATCGATGATGTTGACGTAGTTATCCGGCAGGAATTTCCACTCGACCCAGCACCGGTCCCACAGCATCGATTTGGTCACCGGCTGACCGCGCGCGCCGAACAGCTCGGCGACGATGGCAAACTCCAGCGGTGACAGGTCCAGCGTCCGTGCCTGGGCACCGCCCGGATGAAACGTCAGCGTCCGCGCGCCCGTCGACAGGCGGAACGGGCCGTTGGCCAGCTCGCCTCGCGCCCCTTCGCCGGACTGGATACGCGCCCGACGCAGCTGGGCCGCGACGCGCGCCAGAAGCTCCTCGTCGCCGACCGGCTTGGCGACATAGTCGTCGGCCCCCGCCATTAGCCCTTCGACCTTCTGGCGCTCACCCCCCAAGGCCGTGAGGAACAGTGCCGGCGTCTCGCGGCACGGGCCACTGCCGCCGCGAATCGCGCCGAGGGTGGTCAGGCCGTCCATTCCGGGCGTGATTCGATCGAGGATCAGAACGTCATAGGCCCGGCTGGCCGCCATCGACAGCGCCTCCTCGCCGGTCGTCGCCCGATCGACGGCATGGAAGCCGGCGCGCTGGAGCTTGCCCGACACGTGGTCGGCCAGGGCTCCGTCATCCTCGAGCAAAAGGGCCGAACGCCCCTCGAAAATCCGGCTCAACGCCTCATAAGGATCGATAGCTTCGACCAAAGTTTCCCCCTGATTGAGGCGCCAGCATAGCCGGGAGATCGCCGGTGGGGGAGAGCCGAACGGGGAATTTGCGGGCCCATCCTGTCTCCGACGTCAGGACGCGCCTTGGCCTGAACGCAGTCCAGCCCTAATCTTGTCGTCCGGCACCGCGATCCGTCGCCGGCCCACATTCGGAGAGCCTTTCAAACATGGCCGTGATTACTCTCGTCGACGACGACGAAAACATCGTGGAGTCGGTCAAGCTGGCGCTGGAAAGCCACGGCCACACCGTGCGCGCCTATCATGACGGGGCATCGGGATTGGCCGCACTGGAATCCGAGCCACCGGATCTGGCCGTGCTGGACGTGAAGATGCCGCGGATGGACGGCATGGAGGTGCTGCGGCGCATCCGCCAGACCTCGAACCTGCCGATCATCATGCTGACCTCCAAGGACGAGGAAATCGACGAAATCCTCGGCTTCAACCTGGGGGCCGACGACTATATGACCAAGCCCTTCAGCCAGCGCCTGTTGCTGGAAAGGATCAAGGCGATCCTGCGCCGCGCCGGTATCGACCAGAGCGAGCCGATGGACCCTGAGGCCTCGTCCAAGGCCCTGAAACGCGGCAAGCTGTCGATGGACCCAGCACGCCACGAGAGCACCTGGGACGGTCAGCCGGTGCGGCTTACCGTGACGGAGTTCCTGCTGCTCCAGGCCCTGGCGCAGCGTCCGGGGTTCGTGAAGAGTCGCGACAATCTGATGGATGCCGCCTACGACGATCAGGTCTATGTCGATGACCGTACCATCGACAGCCACATCAAGCGGATGCGCAAGAAATTCCGGGTCGTCGACCCTGAGTTCGACGCCATCGAAACGCTTTATGGAGTGGGCTACCGCTACCGTGAATGAGACTGACGAGCTCCCAGGTCGCGGTACATTCCGGCGCATCAAGTCACTGTTCGGATCGGGCCTTGCGCGTCTGATCCTGGCGCTCAACCTGATCACACTGGCGGTGCTTCTGGTCGGGATGTTCGGCCTGAACGAATGGCGTCGCGGCCTCGTTGACGCGCGAATTCAGTATCTGAACGCCCAGGCTCAGCTGGTCGCGACGGTACTGTACGAATTCGGGGCCACCGAGGGTGAGCCCTACCCCCTGATCGACCCGATCGCCTCGGCCCAGTTTCTGCGGGCGGACCTGATTCCGGTCGGTCAGCGGGCACGTCTGTATGACATCGACGGCTTTCTGATCGCCGATTCCTATCTGGTGTCCGACGCGGTCGAGGTAGCCCCGCTGCCGCCGGCACGCGGGGCCGATGTACCGCTGCCGCCCGAACCCGACCCGCGACAGCAAGAAACGCAGCTCACCGCCGCCCGCAACGCCCTGGCCGCAGAGGTCGAGGCGGCTCTGACCGGGGCTCCACAGGCGGGCGTTCGGGTCAATGAAATCGGCCAGCAGGTCGTGTCGGTCTCGGTGCCCATCCGTCATGTCGCCACCGTGGTCGGCGTCCTGACGCTCGAGGCCGACGATTTCTCCGAGATCGTTGCGGCCCAGCGCCGCGCGCTGCTGCCGTTCGCCCTGGCCGCCTTCGCTGTGTCCCTGCTGACGGCCGGCCTTCTGTATTTCTGGGTCGTGCGTCCACTCCTGCGGCTGGCCCGTGCCGCCGATCGGGTCAGACTCCAGCGGACTCGGGCCATCTCCCTGCCCGATCTGGAAACCCGCAAGGACGAGATCGGGGACCTGGCCCGCGCCCTGGAAACCATGACGGCCGCTCTCCATGAGCGTATGGTCGCCATCGAACGGTTCGCCGCCGACGTCTCGCACGAGATCAAGAATCCACTGACCTCGATCCGCTCGGCGGTCGAGACGCTGGGGCTGGTCAAGACCGACAAGGACCGCCGGCGTCTTCTTCATGTGCTTGAGCGCGACGTCTGGCGCGCAGACCGGCTGATTACCGACATTTCCAACGCATCACGGCTGGACGCCGAGCTGGCCCGCGACGCCCCCAGGGCGATGACGCTGGATCGCCTGCTGGCCGATGTCGTCAGCATCTATGACGACGACCGGGGTGCCGCTGTGGTCCTGTCGGGCACCTCTGACGTTGAGTTCAGGGTCATGGGTCGCGAAGGCCCATTCGGTCAGGTGTTCCGGAATCTCATCGACAATGCGCGTTCGTTCAGCCCGCGCGACGGGACGGTTTCGGTCACGATCGAGCACGACCGGCGCAATGACGACCTGCCGATCGTCGTGACCGTTGACGATACAGGACCGGGTATTCCCGACGAAAACCTCGAGACCGTCTTCCGGCGTTTCTACACCTCGCGGCCAAAGGGGGCCGAGTTCGGCTCGAACTCGGGGCTCGGTCTGGCCATCGCACGCCAGATCGTCGAAGCCCACGGCGGCACGATCACGGCCGAGAATCACAAGGCCGACGACGGCAGCGTCCTGGGCGCGCGCTTTATCGTTCGCTTCCCCGAGGTCGAATGACGGTTCACGCAACCGCCATCGCACACCGCAGCGTCAGCGGATGGCGGGCCGTGGTGCTTTTCGGGCCTTCCGGGGCCGGCAAGAGCGACCTGGCGCTACGCATGATCCGCGACCCGGCCTGGCGCCTGGTTGGGGATGACCGGCTCCATCTCTGGCGATCCGGCGAGGGTCTGTATGCTGCGCCGGCCAAGCGGCTCGCCGGCATTCTGGAGGTGCGCCACATCGGCCTGATGGCCGTGCCACACCTGGTCGCCGCGCAGGTCGGCCTGATCGTGAGATGCGAAACCCCGACCGAGCGGCTGCCCGAGCCGGACACGCAGATCGTGCACGGCGTGTCCATTCCCCGAGTCGTCCTGGAGGCCACCGACGTCTCGACACCGGACAGGATCAGGCAGACCCTGACCGGGATTGAGGCGCGCTCATGGTTGGAACCCTGATCGGCTTGCTTTATGAAACGGTCTTTCGACCAGCACCCAGAACGGGGCCGGTCGGGGGCGTTTAGGGATTACATTGGATCATGATCGGTCTTGTCATCGTCACCCATGGGGGGCTGGCGAGGGAGTTCTTGTCCGCCATGGAACACGTGGTCGGTCCGCAGACGGATGTGGTTCCGATCTGCATCGGGCCGGACGACGACATGGAAGCCAGGCGTAGTGAAATTCTGGCCGCCGCAAGGCGCGTCGACAAGGGTCAGGGCGTCATCCTTCTGACCGATATGTTCGGCGGGACGCCGTCAAACCTGGCCATTTCGGTGATGGAACAGACCGGTGCCGAGGTCATCGCCGGGCTGAACCTGCCGATGCTCATCAAGCTGGGAACCCTGCGCCATCGCGAGACGATCGAGGCCTGCGTGGCCCAGGCTCAGGACGCCGGGCGCAAATATATCTCCGTCGCCTCGTACATCCTGGCAGGCGACAAGTGAGCGGCCTCGTCCGCATCGTGACGATCTGCAATGCCAAGGGTTTGCACGCGCGGGCATCCGCCAAGCTGGTCAAAGCCGTCAACCCCTTCGACGCCGAAGTCCAGGTGGGCAAGGACGGCCAGTCGGTCGATGCCCGATCCATCATGGGCCTGTTGATGTTGGGGGCCGGCAAGGGGTCAGACCTCACCATCACCGCCGACGGCCCCGATGCCGAGGCGGCGCTGGCCGCCGTCGTCGGTCTGGTCGAGGCCCGCTTCGACGAGGACTGCTGACGATGACCTCTGCCCCAGACTATCCAGCGATCGCACGGCAGGCGCTTGCGGCCCTGCGCGCCGGGCAGGCCGAGCAGGCCCGCGACCTGTTCGAACAGGTGACCCGCGCGGGGCACGGCGACGCCTCGGTGTGGGTCGCCCAGGCCTATGCCTGTCGCGAACTCGGTGACGGCGCTGCGGTCCTGGCTGCCGCTGAAGGGGCCCTGCGCCTCGAGTCCGGCAATGCCCGTGCGTTGCTGCTCAAGGGGGATCATTTTCTGGCGGCGGGAGATCGCCGCAGCGCCTCCAGCTTCTATGCCTCGGCCATCCGCAGCGCCCCGGCGGCGGCGGGGGCGGACCTCAAGGCCGAACTGGCGCGCGCGAGCCGCGAGCTCGAATCGCTGGCCGGCGGCTTTGACCAGTTCCTGTCCGAGCGGCTGCCCGATCCCAGCCCCCGCTTCAAACAATCGGTCGACCTGATGACCGGCAAGAGCCGGCTCTATTTGCAGGAGCCTCGGTTCTACTATTTCCCAGGCCTGCCCCAGATCCAGTTCGCTCCCCGCGAAGCGACACCTTTCCTGGATCGGCTCGAGGCAGCCGTCGACGACGTTCGCGAAGAACTGCTGGCGGTCATGGACAACCCGGAGCTCTTCACACCCTATATCGAGACCCGTGAGAACCGACCCAACAGCAGCCAGCAGGGGATGCTCGAGAATTCGGACTGGACCGGCTTCTATCTCATCAAGGACGGGCAGCCTGTCGCCGCCAATGTCGCGCGGTTTCCGCGCACCCTGGCCGCGCTTGAGGGAGCTCCCCTGACCGACATACCCGGCCGCGCGCCGTCAGTGCTGTTTTCACGACTGGTACCGGGGGCCCACATCCCGCCGCACAGCGGCCTGGTGAACACCCGGCTGATCTGTCACCTGCCGGTCATCTGCCCCGACGGATGTTCGTTCCGGGTTGGGTCCGAGACGCGTGACTGGGCCTATGGTCAGGCCTGGGCCTTCGACGACACCATCAATCACGAGGCCTGGAACCGCTCCGACCAGGAACGCATCGTGCTGATTTTCGACGTCTGGAAACCCGAGATTACCGAGGCTGAACGGGCCGAGATCCGCGCCCTGTTCGCCGCCGTCGAGGCCTATGGCGAAGGCCCGGCGACCTGGGACGTCTGACGCCGAGCACCCTGCGAACATCCTGACCAGAAAGAGACCCGGCCATGAGCGACGTGACCATCTTCCACAATCCGCAATGCTCGACCTCGCGCAAGACGCTGGAGATCATCCGCGAAGCCGGGATCGAGCCGGAGATCGTGCTCTACAAGGACACCGGCTGGACCGCCGAACGCCTCAAGGGCCTGGCCGAGCGCGCCGGAGGTCCGGTCGCCGCCTTCCTGCGGGCCAAGGAGCCCTTGGCTCAGGAGCTGGGCCTGATCGGCCCGGAGGTCTCCGAAGCCGCCCTGCTCAAGGCCATGGTCGAACACCCCATCCTGGTCGAGCGCCCGATCGTCGCCACACCCAAGGGCGTGGTGCTGGCCCGTCCCCAGGACCGGGTCCGAGACGTCCTCTAGGTTTTCTGGGGAATGGTGGAGCCGAGGGGAGTCGAACCCCTGACCTCGTCATTGCGAACGACGCGCTCTACCAACTGAGCTACGGCCCCAACGGAGCGGGGCTAATGCTGCCAGCGGGCACCGAAGTCAAGCGCGGGGTTTGCGCGCACGGCGCGAACCGCTAGAAGCGGCGTCCACATCGGCCCGACGAGGCCGGGCAAGCGCGAGGACGTCTCCATGGCAGCGGCCATTATCTGGCTGGTCAACTCGATCATCGGGCTGATGATTCTGTTCATCATCATCTCGGCCATCGTCAGTTGGCTGGTCGCCTTTGACGTCATCAACACCCGCAACCGCTTCGTCTATTCGATCCTGACGTTTCTGGACGCCGTGACCCGCCCCCTGATGGAGCCATTCCGGCGCATCATTCCGCCCCTGGGCGGGATCGACATCACGCCCATCATCGTGCTGTTGCTGCTTCAGTTTGTCCGTATGGTCTTCAACAATACGGCGGCCCCGGCGCTGTTCCAGCTGCTCGGGTGACAGGCTACCGCCTGCGCGTGCGGGTCACGCCGCGGGGCGGGACCGACCGGATCGACGGCATCCAGAGCGACGAGAGCGGCCACCGCGTCCTGCGGCTGCGTGTGCGAGCCGCCCCAGCGGACGGCGAAGCCAACACCGCGGTCATCGTGGTTCTGGCCAAGGCGCTGAAGCTGCCGAAGTCACGGCTCGAGCTGGTTGCCGGCGCGACCGCGCGCAACAAGACCATCTGGATTGGAGACCTCGATGAGACCGAGGTCTGGTCCCGCCTGATCGCCTAACCGTGTTTTCACTTGGCCGGGTCGGCTCCAATCGCTTTATTGCGGTCGCAGACTGTCCTGGGGGGAAGATGAAACGCCTGATGATCGCCGCTGCGGCCCTGGCCGTGACGATGGGGGGCTGCGCCACCGGCAGCGGCGCGACGCCCGCCGACGCCCAATCCGGGCCGCAATCCGGCTCTGGGGCCTCTGCCGACCTGTTGCCGGGCCTGCGAGGCCTGCGAGACCCCTTCCCCTCGACCTATCAGCCCCTACCGGCTGAAGATCTGGCGATCGTCGGCGCGACCGTCTTTACCGGCACCGGCCAGCGAATCGAGAACGGCGTGGTCGTCCTGGCCGGCGGTCGGGTTGCGGCGGTCGGTGGCCCCGAGACCCCGATCCCCGCCGGTATCCGTCGCGTCGATGCGGCCGGTCGATTCGTGACCCCCGGCATCATCGACGCTCACAGCCACCTGGGCGTCTATCCCAGCCCGTCGGTGCAGGCGACCTCGGACGGCAATGAGGCGACCAATCCGAACACCGGGCAGGTCTGGTCCGAGCATTCGGTCTGGCCCCAGGACCCCGGCTTCAACCGGGCGCGCGAGGGCGGTGTGACCACACTTCAGATCCTGCCTGGATCGGCCAATCTGTTTGGTGGGCGTTCGGTGACCCTGCGCAATGTGCCGTCCGTCTCGATGCAGGGCATGAAGTTCCCAGAGGCTCCCTACGGACTGAAAATGGCCTGCGGGGAAAACCCCAGCCGTGTCTATGGCGGCCGCAACCAGAGCCCCGCCACCGGCATGGGTAACATGGCCGGCTATCGTGCCGCCTGGATCGAGGCCCAGAACTATCGGCGGCGTTGGGAGGCGTATGAACGCACCGGCGAGGGCGACCCGCCGACGCGCGACCTCCGACTGGAAACCCTCGCCGGCGTCCTGTCGGGCGACATCCTGGTGCAGAACCACTGCTACCGCGCCGACGAGATGATGCTGATGATCGATCTGGCCCGTGAGTTCGGCTACCGGATCACGACCTTTCACCATGCCTCCGAGAGCTACAAGATCGCCGATGTTCTGGCCCGCGAAGGCATCTGCTCGGCGACCTGGGCCGGCTGGTGGGGCTTCAAGATGGAGGCCCTGGACGGCATTGAGGAGAACGCGGCCCTGCTCGAGGCTGCGGGGGCCTGCACCGTCATCCATTCGGACGACGACACCCTGATTCAACGGCTCAATCAGGAGGCGGCGGCGGCGCTTTCGGCTGGACGCCGGGCCGGGTTGAACATCGCCGAAGAGACCGCCATCGCCTGGATCACGCTGAACGCCGCCCGCGCCATCGGTATCGAGGACCAGACCGGCAGCCTGGAGGTCGGCAAGCGTGCCGATGTCGTGATCTGGAGCGCAAACCCGTTCTCGATCTACGCCCGCGCCGATCAGGTTTTCATCGACGGGGCCCGCGTCCATGACCGGTTCGATCCGGCGTATCAGCCCAGATCTGATTTTGAACTCGGCCAGCCCGGTCAGGAGGGCCTGTGATGAACCTGCTGAAGACGATCACGGTGGCCACCGCAGCCCTGGCCCTGTCGGCGACGGCGGCCCTGGCCCAGACCTACGCCATCACCAACGGTCGCATCCTGACCGGCACCGAAACCATCGAACGGGGCACGGTCGTCATCCGTGACGGTCGCATTGCGGCGGTCGGAGCGACAGCCACAATCCCGGCCGGAGCCCAGGTGATCGACGCCCGGGGCGGGGTCATCGCGCCGGGATTCGTGGCCGTCGATTCCGGGCTCGGCGGCGTCGAAGTATCGGCCCTGAGCGACACCAATGACCTGCGTCAGAACTCCAATTCCCTGAGCGCGGCCTTTGACCTGTCCTGGGGCCTGGACCCCGACAGCTTCACCCTGCCGGTCGCGCGTCTGGGCGGCATCACCCGCGCCATCGTCGTGCCCCAGCACCCGGGCTCGGGTGGGGGTCATGCACACGAGATGGAAACCGCCGGGGTCGGTGAGGGCGGATTGCAGTCACCCGGCCTGTTCGCCGGCCAGGCCGCCGCGATCCACCTGGCTGAGGGGTCCGACATTCTGGTTCGGCCGCGGGTCGCCATGGTGGCGCCGTTCGGCGATGCGGGTGCCGATGTCGCCGGCGGCGCGCGCGGAGCCGAATACACCCTGATCCGCGAGATCCTGCGCGAGGTCCGTCTCTATGCGGCCAATCGTGCCGCCTACGACCGGGGCGATCTGCGCCCCCTGTCCCTGTCGCGTGCCGATCTTGAAGCCCTGATCCCGGTGACCCAGGGGCGAATGCCGCTGATTGTCACGGTGCACCGCGCGGCGGATATCCGTAACGTCCTGCGTCTGGCCCGGGAGGAGAACCTCGACATCATCCTCGATGGTGCGGAGGAAGGCTGGCGCGTCGCCGACGAGATTGCCGCCGCCGGTGTGCCGGTGCTGCTCGACGCCCTGGCCAACCTGCCCCAGTCGTTCGAGGTTCGCGGGGCCACGATGGAGAACGCCGCGCGCCTGAATGCGGCCGGGGTGATGATTGCGATCAAGGGCAGCGAGGGGTCGGTCCACCGTGCCCGCGAAGCCCGGTACAACGCCGGCAATGCCGTTGCCCATGGCCTGCCCTACGAGGCCGCCATTGCCGCGATCACCGTCAATCCCGCCCGGATTTTCGGGCTGGAGTCGCAGTTCGGAGGCCTGAGGCCTGGTGTCGCAGCCGATGTGGTCGTCTGGACGGCTGATCCGCTAGAGCCGCTGAGCCAGCCAACTGCGATCTTCATAAACGGCCAACCCCAGCCGCTCGCGTCGCGCGGTCTGGAGCTGCGAGATCGCTACAGGCAGAGAACCGCCCTGCCACCCGCCTATCGGAATTGACCATCGACACCAGGCAAAAGTCCTGTCTAGTTTCTTCCGGTGAACGAGGTTCATTCATGCAAGGGAGAGGTCTGGCTATGCTATCAAGAACCCAATGGACGGCCGGAGCGGCCATTCTGAGCGCGCTGGCTCTAGGGGCCTGCGGACTCATCGGCGGCGACAGCGACGAGAAGGGCGGCGACTCTTCCAGCAGCAGCGGTGGCACCAGCGCCAGCGGTGGGGGCGGTGGCGGCGGCACGACCGCCTCGGGCGGCACCGGCGGTGCCAAGCCTGAAGACCAGGGAGCCGGCGGCGGATCATCCGGCGGCACTGCGGCCTCCGGTGGAAGCGGCGGCCAGGCGAGCGGCGGCAGCGGCTCGGGCGGTGGCGATATGCAGGAAGTCGGCAACGTCATTGAAGGCTTCACCGGCCAGCTCGATGGCTATCTGGACAACTACCAGGAAAACCTCGCCTCCGGGTTTGGTTCAGCCGGTGTTCGTGACGTCATCACCGGTCTTCAGGCGGGCAACGAATACCGCTGGAGCCTGGGCACCCTGCGCGGCGGCCAGACCTATCGTATCCTCGGGGCCTGCGATCAGGACTGTACGGATGTGGACCTGTTCCTCGAAGATTCTCGCGGCCAGCAGATCGGCCAGGACATCGCCCTGGACGACCACCCGTTAATTGAGCTGACCCCGGGTCGCGATGAGCAGTTCACTGTCCGCATTCGCCTGGTCAACTGTGAGGTCGAGCCTTGCTACGTTGCGGGGCGCGTCCTCCAGCAGGGTCGGTGACGACCTCCCGCCGGGCCATTCCGGAAGAGGCGCTGGAGTTTCGCTTCTTCCGCGCAGGCGGACCCGGCGGGCAGAACGTCAACAAGGTGGACACGGCGGTCCAGCTGCGTTTCGACGTGGCTGGATCGTCGCTTTTTGACGACGAGGTACGCACCCGGCTGATCCGCCTGGCTGGCCAGCGCGCGACCAAGGACGGGGTGATCGTCATCACCGCCCAACGCTTTCGCACCCAGGAGCGCAATCGCCAGGACGCCCTCGAACGGCTGAACGACCTGGTGGATCGCGCCCACCACCGCCCCAAGCCACGCAGGCCGACGAAGCCGACCCGGGCTTCCAAGGAACGGCGCCTCGTCGGCAAGGCGGTCCGCGCCGGTGTCAAGAAAGGCCGGGGCCGGGTCCGCATGGATGACTGATCGGCCCAAGTGGGTCATAAGCCGCCCATGAAATTCCTCGATCAGGCCAAGATCTACATTCGCTCAGGCAACGGCGGCGGCGGAGCGGTGTCGTTCCGGCGCGAAAAATACATCGAATACGGCGGCCCCGACGGCGGCGATGGCGGACGCGGCGGCGACGTCTGGATCGAGGCCGTCGAAGGGCTGAACACGCTGATCGACTACCGCTATCAGCAGCACTTCAAGGCCGGCACCGGCGAGCATGGACGAGGCCGCAATATGCACGGCGGAGCCGGCAAGGACGTGGTGCTCAAGGTGCCGGTCGGCACCCAGGTGCTGGAAGAGGACAAGGAAACCCTGATCGCCGACATGGACTACGCCGGAAAGCGCCTGCGCCTGGCCGAGGGCGGCAATGGTGGCTGGGGCAATGACCGCTTCAAGGGGCCGATCAATCGGGCCCCCAAGCACGCCAATCCCGGTCAGGAGGGTCACGAGGCCTGGATCTGGCTGCGTCTGAAACTCATCGCCGACGTCGGCCTGGTCGGCCTGCCCAATGCCGGCAAATCGACCTTCCTGGCGGCGGTGTCGGCGGCCCGGCCCAAGATCGCCGACTATCCCTTCACCACCCTGGCCCCCAATCTGGGCGTGGTGGATCTCAGCCCCAATGAGCGGTTCGTCATCGCCGACATCCCTGGACTGATCGAGGGGGCCTCGGACGGTGCCGGCCTGGGGACGCGCTTCCTGGGCCACGTCGAACGCTCCGGCGTCCTGATCCATCTGGTCGATGCCACCCAGGATGACGTCGCCGGGGCCTATCGCACGATCCGCGAAGAACTGGCCGCCTATGGCGAGGGCCTGGCCGACAAGGCCGAAATCCTGGCACTCAACAAGATCGACGCCCTGACGGACGAAGATCGTCAGATCAAGGCCGACGAACTGGCCGAGGCTGCCGGTCACGCCCCCATGCTGGTGTCGGGCGTCTCGGGCGAAGGCGTGCGCGAGCTGTTGCGCGCGGCCTGGCGTGAGGTCCGGCTGAGCCGCGGTGAGCTGGCGACGGAAGACGACCCTGCCGACGAGGGCGACACCGGCTGGACGCCGTGACGGCGGCATCCGAGGTCCTGTCGCGAACGCGCCGGACCGTCATCAAGATCGGCTCGGCCCTTCTGGTCGACTGGGAGACCGGCGCGCTCAACCGCGCCCGGCTGGCCGAGATCGCCGCCGACATCGCGGACCTGCGGGCGCGCAGCGTTCAGGTGATGGTGGTGTCCTCCGGCGCGGTGGCGCTGGGGCGTCTGCGGCTTGGCCTGCCGGCCAGGACCCTGCCTCTGGACCAACGCCAGGCGGCCGCGGCCGCCGGTCAGTCCCTGCTGATGCGGGCGTGGGAAGAGGCGCTGGAGCCGGTTGGCCTGACCGCCGCCCAGATCCTGTTGACCCGCGACGACACCGAGACCCGCCGCCGCTGGCTGAATGCGCGCGCCACCCTCCAGGCCCTGCTGGACCTCGGCTGCGTGCCGGTCGTGAATGAGAATGACACCGTCGCCACCGCCGAGATCCGCTACGGCGACAACGACCGGCTGGCAGCGCGCGCGGCGCAGATGAGCGGGGCGGACTGTCTCATTCTGCTGTCGGACGTGGACGGGCTGTACACGGCGGATCCGCGCCAGGATCCGGCGGCCCGGCATATCCCCTTTCTGGAGGCCGTCTCCGCCCAGGCCGAAGCCTATGCCGGCGGCGCCAACGCCGGCCGGGGCGTGGGGACCGGCGGCATGGCCACCAAACTGGCCGCCGCCCGCATCGCCGCCGACGCCGGCTGCGCCACGATCATCGCCGATGGTCAGGGCCAGGGCTCGCCCCTGTCACGTCTCATGGACGACGCCCGCGCCACCGTCGTGGCCCCGGCCTGCAATGTCCGCGCCGCCTATAAGCAGTGGATCGGCGGCAGCCTCGCGCCGCAGGGTGAACTCCGCGTCGATGCGGGCTGCGCGCGGGCGTTGGCGGACGGCAAGTCGCTGTTGGCCGCAGGCCTCAAGGGCGTGACCGGCACCTTTGCCAAGGGCGATCCGGTCCTGATCCGCGACGAGGGCGGCGTCGTCCTCGGGCGCGGCCTCAGCCGTTACGACGCCGCCGATGCGGCCCGGATCGCCGGGCTGAAATCCCCGGAGGTGGCCTCCGCGCTCGGCTGGCCGGGCGGGCCGGTCGTGGTCCATGCCGACGATCTGGCCGTGCAGTCATGACCGATCTGGCCGCCGCCATGATGGTCAGAGGCCGCCGCGCGCGGGTCGCGAGCCGCACGCTCGCCCTGGCCGGCCCTGCGGCGCGCACCGCCGCGATCCGAGCCATGGCCGAGGCCATCCAGGCCTCAAGCGACGCCCTGCTCAGGGCCAATGCCGATGATGTCGCCAGGGCCCAGACCAAGGGCCTCGATGCCGCCCTGATCGACCGAATGACGCTGGACACGGCGCGCGTGGGCGCGATGGCCCAGGCCGTGGCGGCGATCGCCGACATCCCAGATCCACTCGGCGCTGAACTGGCCCGCTGGACCCGGCCCAACGGCCTGGACATCGCGCGCGTGCGAACCCCCATCGGCGTGCTGGCCGTCATCTATGAAAGCCGTCCCAACGTCACCGCCGACGCTGCGGCCCTGGCGGTTCGCGCGGGCAACGCCGTCATCCTGCGCGGCGGCTCCGAATGCCTGGCCTCGAACCTGGCCATCCACGCCTGCGTGGCCGAGGGCCTGACGTCCGTCGGGCTCGACCCGGATGCGGTCCAGCTGGTCGAGACCACGAACCGCGACGCCGTCGGCCTGATCCTGTCGGGCCTGGACGGCGCCGTTGACCTGATCATCCCGCGCGGCGGTCGCTCGCTGGTCGAGCGGGTCAAGGCCGAGGCGCGCGCGCCGGTGCTGGGACACCTGGAGGGCGTGAACCACGTCTATGTCCACCCGAGCGCCGCGACGGATACGGCCCGCGCCGTGGTGCTGAACGCCAAGATGCGCCGCGTCTCGGTGTGCGGCGCGGCCGAGACCCTGCTGGTCGATGCGAGCGCCGACCCCGCCTTGCTCTGCGACCTCGGCGCGGCCCTGACGCAGGCCGGCTGCACGCTGCGCGCCGACGCCGCCGCCCGCGCCATCCTGACGAACGCCGAGCCGGCGACCGAGGCGGACTGGTCCAGCGAGTATCTGCGCCCGATCCTGGCGATCCGCACGGTGGACGGCTTGGACGGCGCCCTGGCCCACATCGCCCGCTACGGCACCGGCCACACCGAGGCGATCGTGGCCACGGACACTGAGGTCATCGAGCGGTTCCTGAACGAGGTCGACGCCGGCATCGTCCTGGCCAACGCCTCGACTCAGTTCGCCGACGGCGGCGAGTTCGGCTTTGGCGGCGAGATCGGCATTTCGACGGATCGTTTGCACGCGCGCGGACCCGTCGGAGCCGAACAACTGACCACATTCAAATACATCGTGCGCGGCGAGGGCCAGATCCGGCCCTAACCCAGGCGACAACCCTGGGTGCGACGTGATACGGCGCGGATGAGCATAAGGTCTCTCGGATGTTCCAGGCTGGCCCCGCGCCGTTCAAACCTGCCGTGGCGCATGGCGCGCTCAGGGATGGCCTGAGCCTGTCTGCGGGGATGCGCGTCGGCCTGTTCGGCGGCTCGTTCAATCCGCCGCACTCAGGCCACCTGCACGTTGCCGAGACCGCGCGGATCCGGCTGGGCCTGGACAAGGTGGTCTGGCTGGTCTCGCCCCAGAACCCGCTCAAGTCGTCGAGCGAAACCGCCGGCCTTGAACAGCGGATGGTCTGGGTCCGCGATCTGGCGCGGGGGCCGGACATGATCGTCTCGGACGTCGAGACGCGGATCCGTACCCAGCGGACGATCGACACCCTGCGCCTGCTCAAGGCCCGCTATGGCGGTGTGAAGTTCGTCTGGATCATGGGGTCTGACAACCTGATGGGCTTCCACCACTGGAAGGGCTGGACCGACATCGCCCGCCTCATGCCCATGGCCGTGGTGGCGCGGCCCGGCTCCATCCTGGGCAGCCGCTTTGCCCCGACCTCGACCTTCTTCGCCGACCGCCGCGTGCCGGCCTCACGCGCGCCGATCCTGGCCGACATGGAGGCCCCGGCCTGGGTCTATCTGACGGCGCCGCTGAACCCGCAGTCATCGACGGCCCTGCGAAACGCCGCCGTGCTCCAGAGCCCTGACTGAGCCTGATCGGCCCGACCTCTGGCCAGGGATGACCGCGCCGGCGATCCGTGCTAGCCTGTGGTCTTGACTAGACCTCTTGGAGTACTCCGCTGACTTCCCCATCCGCGCAGGATGCGCACGCCCCCGCCGTTTCCAACGCCGCGCGGGAGGACCAGCCGATCCCCGCCGTTCGTTCCGAAGACGGCCCGCTGGAAGACATCGTTCTCAAGAAGCTCGAAGACGACAAGGCCCAGGACATCGTTGTGATCGACCTGAAGGGCAAGAGCTCCATGGCCGACACCATGATCGTCGCCTCGGGCCGCAGCCACCGCCACGTCGGGGCCATTGCCGATCACGTCCTGCGCGCCCTCAAGGACGCCGGCGAAGGCCGGGCACGGGTCGAGGGCCTGCCCCATTGTGACTGGGTGCTGATCGATGCCGGCGACCTGATTATCCACCTGTTCCGCCCCGAAGTGCGCGCCTTCTACAATATCGAGAAGATCTGGGCCGTCGATGCCTCGGGCCACCGCGCAGGCGCGGCGGGCTAAGGCCCCATGCGTGTCAGTATCGCCGCGATCGGGCGGCTGTCGCGCGCGCCCGAAACCGAGCTTGTCACCGACTACCTCAAACGCGCAGGCGCATCGGGCAAGTCGCTCGGCCTGACTCCGGTCGACCTGATCGAGGTCGAGTCCCGAAAGTCAGGCAAGCCGGCCGAGGCCGAGGCCCTGGACACCGCCATCGGCGATGGGGCCTGGACTATCGCCTGCGACGAGCGCGGCAAGGCGCTCACATCGCGCGCACTGGCCGAGAAGATCGCGAGCCTGAGAGATCGTGGCGAGCGCCGGCTGGTTTTCGTCATCGGCGGGGCCGACGGGCTGGATCCGGCCTTCGTCGAGGCGGCCAATGAAACCCTCGCCTTCGGACCCCAAACCTGGCCGCACGCCCTTGTACGAGCCATGCTGGCCGAGCAGATCTATCGGGCCGTGACCATCCTGGCCGGATCGCCCTATCATCGCGACTGAATGAAACGCGCCCTGATCGCCAGCCTGATCCTCGCCGCTTTCGCCGGCCCGGCCTCGGGTCAGCGACAGAGCGACGAGCTGTCGCGCGCCCAGGCTCGCTATCAGGACGAGACCCTGCGGGCCCAGCGTCTGCGCGCCGACGCCAATGCCATCGCGCTTGAGGTCGAGCAGCTGCGCGTCGAACTGCGGCGGCTCGGTCAGGACGAGGACGGCGATCTCGCCCGCGTATCCGCTCAGCGCGCGCGACTGACGGCAATCAATGACCGCGAGACGGCGCTGCGCGTCCGCCTGGGCCGCGAACGCAGCCGTCAGACGCGCCTGCTGGCGGCCTTGCAGTTGTACGGCCGCAATCCACCGCCGGCGCTGCTGGTGTCGCCGGAACGCGCCAATGACGCCATCCGGGCCCAGATCCTGATGCAGGCCGTCACGCCGGTGCTGGAGGCGCGAGCGCGACGGCTGGCAACGGATCAGGCCGCTCTCAGCCGGCTTAGGCGCGAAGCGGTGATCGCCGCCGGCGACTTGTTGACGGCCGAAAGCACCCTGGCCGACCGCCGCGCCGACATTGACCGGCTGATTACGGAGAAGCGGGCGCTGGAAACCCTGTTGCTGGCCGATGCCTCGACCGCCGAGGCCGAGGCGCTGGCGGCCGCTCGCCGGGTTCGCGACCTGGGCGGGCTGCTGAGAGAACTGTCGCCGAACCGGCATGATGCCCAGTCCGCCACACCGCTGCCGGGAGGACGCGAACGACTGATCCGCCCGGTTTCAGGTCCGCTCGTCTCCGAGTTCGGGGGCGGCACGCGCGGCCTGACGTTTGCGGGATCATCCCAAGGTCTGGTGCGCGCACCGGCCGATGGCGTGGTCGAATATGCCGGCCCCCTGGAGGGCTGGAATGAGGTGGTGGTCCTCAGACTCGGCCCGGGCTGGCGGTTGGTTCTGGCCGGGCTGGACCGGGCCGCCGTCCAGATCGGAAGCCGTGTCGCGGCAGGAGAACCCGTCGGCCGGCTACCCGACGCTGACGCCCCGGAACTCTATTTCGAGCTTCGACGCGAGGACGAGTCGGTGGACCCAGCCCCCTGGCTCGACGCGCGCGACGGAGCCTGATTTTATGGCGCCACAGATTTGTCGCTTCGGCGTCGTTCCTCTAACCCGACTGACGACCTCCCATGAGTTTCAAAGGCACCTCCATGCGTAAACTGGCGCTGTTCGGCATCTCGGCCCTGGCGATCGGAGCGAGCGCCACCGCCGTCAGCCAGACCCGGCTTGGGGCCCAGGCAGCCGAGACCTACCGGATGCTGGAGCTGTTCGGCGACGTCGTGTCCATCGTCGAGCGCGGCTATGTCGTGGAGACCGACCCCCAGGAGCTGATCGAGGCCGCGCTGGACGGTATGCTCCAGTCGCTCGACCCCCATTCCAACTACCTCAATGCCGAGGATCTGGCGCGTCTGAACGAGCGCAGTTCCGGGGCCTACTCCGGTGTTGGCCTGGAGATCACCTCCGAGAACGGCATGATCCGGGTCATCACCCCGATGGATGGCGGGCCGGCTCTGCGGGCCGGGGTCGAGGCGGGTGACGTCATCACCGCCATCAACGGCCAGTCGACCGCGGGTCTGACGGTGGCCGAGGTTTCAGAGCAGCTGCGAGGCGCGGCGGGCGAGTCCGTGGTTGTCACCTTCCTGAGAGACGGACAGGAGCCGCGCGATGTCACCATCGTGCGTGAAGTGATCCGCACCCGCTCGGTCTCGTCGCGTCTGGAAGGCGAGTTCGGCTACGTGCGCATCTCCACCTTCAACACCAATACCGGCCGCGAGCTGACCGAGGCGATTCAATCGCTGCGGGCCGAGAATCCGGGACTTCGTGGCATTGTGCTGGACCTGCGCAACAACGGCGGCGGCCTGCTGGATGCGGCCATCGCCGTGTCCGACGCCTTCCTGGAGCGCGGCGAGATCGTCAGTCAGCGCGGGCGGCGATCAAGCGACATCAGCCGCTATAACGCCACGGCGGGCGATCTGACCGGCGGCCTGCCGGTCGCCGTCCTCATCAACTACGGCTCGGCCTCGGCGTCAGAGATCGTGGCCGGTGCTCTGCGCGATCATCAGCGCGCCACCCTGGTCGGCCTGACCAGCTTCGGCAAGGGTTCGGTCCAGAGCGTCATGCCGCTGCGCGCCGGTCAGGACGGAGCCCTGTCCCTGACCACCGCGCGCTATTTCACGCCCTCGGGCCAGTCGATCCAGCGCATCGGCATCGCGCCGGACCTGGAGGTGGCGCGGAGCCGTCGCGAGGCCGAGATCGTGGCGCGGTCGTCCTTCATCTATTCCGAGGCGGCCTATACCAACGCCCTGGACGCCTCGGTCGGATCCGAGCGACGCGGGCCGCATTCGCCGGAAGAAGCCCCACCCGAGGATTTCCCGGCCGACCAGGACTATCAACTGCATCGCGCGCTTGATCTGCTTCGGGTCGGGGGCGATCTGAACCTCCTGGAACGCCGCCCCCTCCAGATTGCAGCGACGACAGACCAGACCGAGACGGCCGAACCGGCCGGCGACTAGGTCGGCCAGGTCGCGGGCGACGCGCCCAGCACCTCTCCCGCCAGATAGAGCGAGCCGCAGATCAGAATTCGGCCGGCTCCTTCTGCCAGGGCAGCCTTCAGGGCTGTGCCGACGTCAGCCATGGGCTCCGCTCGCAGGCCGGCCCGGCGCGCGGCCTCGGCCAGATCTGCAGGCGGGTGGCAGGCCCCCTCGAACGGCACGGTGAAGACCGGGGCCTCGGACAGTCGGAACGCCTCAAAGAAGCCCTCTGCGTCCTTGTTGGCCAGCATTCCGGCAATCAGAGCCGTCGGGCGCGGCTGGCGCAGATCCAGCGCGGCCAGCGCCTCCGCCAGGGCGCGCGCCGCATGGGGGTTGTGCCCGCCGTCCAGCCACAGTTCGGCTCCCGCCGGCTTCGCCTCGTCCGCATAGTGGCCAGCGGTCAGGGACTGCATCCGGGCCGGCCAGCGCACAGCCCGCAATCCCTCGGAGATCGCGGCCTCGGGCAGACCCAGCTCCAGCGCGGCCGCGATGGCGACACCCGCGTTGTCGATCTGGTGGAGCCCCACCAGCGCCGGGGCCGGGAGGTCCAGCAGCCGATCCTCGGCCTGGAACGTCAGACCGCCCCGCTCCGCCCAGGCGTCGAAATCGCGTCCCATGACCATCATGGGTACCGCCAGGCGCTCGGCCACCGCCTCGATGGCCTGGAACGCGGCATCGGGCTGGCGCGCAACGACGGCCGGCACACCACGCCTGAGAATCCCGGCCTTCTCGCCGGCCATCCCGAACAGGTCGGTGCCAAGAAACTCGGCATGATCGAAATCGACCGGGGTGATTACCGACAGGCGGGGACGTTCGATTACATTGGTCGCGTCCAGCCGCCCCCCCAGCCCGACTTCGATGATCGCCAGATCAGCCGGCTCCTCCGCCATGGCCAGGAAGGCCGCCGCCGTCGTCATCTCGAAGACCGTGGCGGTGATGCCGTCATCAACCGCTTCCAGACGATCGAGAATCGGCTCCAGTTCCGCATCTTCGATTAGGCGACCGGTCAGCCGGATGCGTTCGTTGAACCTCACGAGGTGCGGCGATGTATATACACTGACGGCCAGGCCCGCAGCCTCGGCCATGGCGCGGATCAGGGCCACGGTCGAGCCCTTGCCGTTGGTTCCGGCGACATGAACGACGGGCGGCAAGCGGTTCTGGGGGTCACCGACCGCGTGCAGCAAGCGCCGGACCCGGTCCAGCGACAGGTCGATCTTCTGGGGGTGTCGTACCCTCAGTCGCTCGGAGATGGGGTCCATCCCTCGACGTCAGATCTCAGGCCGCCGCCCGGCGGCCGTCCATCAGCACCGACAGGATCTGGCCCAGCACCTCGGGCAGGTCGGCCCGCGCGACCACCCGATCGACCATGCCTTTTTCCTGAAGATATTCAGCGCGCTGGAAGCCTGGCGGCAGTTTTTCGCGGATGGTCTGTTCGATCACGCGCGGGCCGGCGAAGCCGATCAGCGCCCCCGGCTCGGCCAGATGTACATCGCCCAGCATGGCGTAGGAGGCCGTCACCCCACCCGTGGTCGGGTCAGTCAGGACGACGACATAGGGCAGGCCCGCCGCCTTCATCTCGTTGATCGCCAGGGTCGTGCGGGCCATCTGCATCAGCGACAGGGCCCCTTCCTGCATCCGCGCGCCGCCGGCGGCCGTGAAGCAGATCATCGGGCAGCCGCGCTCAATCGCGGCATGGGCGGCGGCTATGAAACCTTCGCCCGCCGCCATACCCAGCGACCCGCCCATGAAAGCGAAATTCTGTACCAGCACTACCGCTGGCTCGCCGCGCACCTCGCCATAGCCGATCGACATCACGTCGCGTGTGCCGTTGGCCTTGCGGGCCGAGGCCAGGCGTTCTCGGTATGGTCGGCCGTCAGAGAACTTCAACGGGTCTTCCGGCGCATCGGGCGTCGGCAAGGCCTCGTACTGTCCCCCGTCGAAGGTGACCGACAGCCGTTGCACGGCATTGATCCGCATATGTTTGCCCGAGGGCGTAACCCACAGGGCCGCCTCCAACTCGGGACGATAGATCATCTCGCCGGTGTCGGGATCCTTGACCCACAGGTTCTCGGGCGTGTCACGACGGCCCACGATCTTGCGCACGCCCGGCGCGATCCGCGCCAGCCAGCCGCCGCCCCTCTGCCGGCGTTCGGCGGGGGGACGCTGGGGTCCAGTCGGGTCGTCGGGGTTGCCGGCCATGGCCATGGTTTAACGCTCTTCGCCTGTCTGGGCGAGCCGGGCTTGACGCACCGCGTCGGCCAGACTGCCCGCCTTGTCCAGAACTCCCGACACCGCCGAACGGTTCTCTGACAAGGCCTTGTCCACTTCTTCCACCAGGGCCGATCCGACCACGACCGCATCCGCGACGCGCGCAATCTCGGCAGCCCGTTCGGGAGTCTTGATGCCGAAGCCCACCGCGACCGGCAAGCCGGAAGCGTTCCTGACGCGGGCGACCGCCGGGGCTACGGCGGCGGCATCGGCCTCATTCACCCCGGTCACCCCGGCGACAGAAACGTAATAGACAAAGCCGTTTGTGCGCTCGGCCACAACCTGGAGACGCTGATCGTCGGTGGTTGGGGTCGCCAGCCGGATCAAGGCAATGTGATGGGCGTCCAGCGCGTCGGTCAGCGGCCCGGCCTCTTCGGGCGGGCAATCCACCACGATCAGGCCGTCGACGCCCGATTCGGCACACAGGGCTGCAAACGCCTCATAGCCAATCGTCTCGATCGGATTGAGATAGCCCATCAGGATCAGCGGTGTGTCCACATTTCCGGCCCGGAAATCGCGCACCAGTTCCAGCGTGCCTCTCAGTGTCAGCCCGGCCTTGAGACCGCGCTGGGCCGCCCTCTGGATGGGCGGGCCCTCAGCCATCGGATCGGAAAACGGAAATCCAAGTTCGATGATGTCGGCCCCTACCCCCGGCAGGCCGCGCAGTATCTCCAGGGCCTCGTCACGCGACGGATCGCCAGCCATGACATAGGCGACGAATCCGGCCCGGCCTTCGGCCTTGAGGGCTGCAAAACGGGCGTCGATACGGGCGGTGGTCATCGGGCGGTGCAGTCCAGGTTGTCTTCGCGCACAGGGAAGTAGCCGAAGACCCGGCGGTCGACCGGACGGCCGATGGCGCGGATTTCATCCCAGCGCAGGGTCCGAAGCGCGCCGCCGTCGCCTTGGCCGGTAATGCCGTCCGGCTGGACCGAGACGGCGCTCAGCCGGAACACGGCGCCATTGCTCAGGCACCCGCTCAGCCCCTCTGCCTGGACCATCTCTTCGGTCGTTCGATAGAGAGTCTCCTGGCCGACCGAGGCGCCGAGATAGTGCGACGCCGCCGTCGGGGCCAGGGCGGCCTCGGCGTTCTGGCGGCTGGGGGCCAGGGGCTCGTAAACCAGGGTCCCGGTGCTGCACCCCGCCGTCAGAGCGGCCATCACGGCGATCGCGACCGCCCTCACAGCTCGACCCCAAGGTGCTTGGCGACGGTGAAGATGTCCTTGTCGCCCCGGCCGCTCATCAGGACGACGATGTCGCCGCCCTCGCCGACTTCGCGCGCCACCTCGCCGGCGCGAGCCAGGGCGTGCGACGGCTCCAGCGCCGGAATGATCCCCTCCAGGCGCGAGCACTGCTGGAACGCCTCCAGCGCCTCGGCGTCGGTGGCGGCGCGGTATTCGGCCCGACCGATGTCGTGCAGCCAGGCGTGCTCCGGCCCGATCCCCGGATAATCCAGACCGGCCGAGATCGAATGGCCCTCGATGATCTGGCCGTCGTCGTCCTGCAGCAGATAGGTACGGTTGCCGTGCAGCACGCCCGGGCGTCCACCCTTGAGGCTGGCGGCGTGGTCCGGAGTCTCCAGCCCATAGCCGGCGGCCTCGACTCCGATCAGGCGCACGCCCTCGTCTTCGATGAAGGGATGAAAGGCCCCGATGGCGTTCGATCCGCCGCCGATACAGGCCACCACCGCATCGGGCAGCTTGCCGAGCTGGCGTTCGGACTGGGCCTTGATCTCGCGTCCGATGACCGACTGGAAGTCGCGCACCATGGCCGGATAGGGGGCCGGGCCGGCCACCGTGCCGATGATGTAATAGGTGTCCGCAACATTGGTGACCCAGTCGCGCATGGCCTCGTTCATGGCGTCCTTCAGGGTCGCGGCACCCGCCGTCACCGGGAACACCTCGGCACCGAGCAGCTTCATGCGGAATACGTTCGGCTGCTGCCGCTCGACGTCGACCGCGCCCATATAGACCACGCAGGGCAGGCCGAAGCGCGCCGCCACCGTCGCGGTGGCGACGCCATGCTGGCCTGCGCCGGTCTCGGCGATGATGCGCGTCTTGCCCATGCGCCGGGCCAGAAGGATCTGGCCCATGCAGTTGTTGATCTTGTGCGCGCCGGTGTGATTGAGGTCCTCGCGCTTGAGCCAGACCCGCGCGCCGCCAAACTGTTCGGTCAGCCGCTCCGCGAAATACAGCGGACTGGCCCGGCCGACATAGTGTTCCAGAAACCCGTCCAGCTCGGCCTGAAACGCCGGGTCGGCCTTGGCCTCAGCCCAGGCCGCGTCCAGCTCGTGGATGGCCGGCATCAGGGTCTCGGCCACGAAACGACCGCCATAGGGGCCGAAGCGCCCCTGGTCGTCAGGCCAGGCATAGGCGTTGGAAAGGGTCACGTCGGATCTCACGGGCGCGGGGAGGCGTCTCTGACCTGATCCAGGAAGGCGTGGATCAGGCCCGGCTCCTTAACACCTGGCGTGCGCTCCACGCCAGACGAGACGTCCACCAGCGGCGCGCCGGTCACGCGGATCGCCTCAGCGACATTGTCCGGCGCCAGACCGCCCGCCAGGAACCATGGCCGGCTCAGGTTCAGCCCCGCCAGAAGGGTCCAGTCAAAGCTCTGGCCCAGGCCGCCGGGCCGCGCAGCCCCCTGGGGCGGGCGGGCGTCGAACAGGAGATGATCCGCCGCCCCGTCCCAGGCCGCCAGCCCATCCAGATCGGCTCGATCCGACACCGCCAGGGCCTTGATGATCCCCGCCCCGGTCAGATCCCGCACCTGATGCGCCCGCTCCGGCGTCTCGGCCCCGTGCAGCTGGATATAGTCGGGCCGGACGTCGCGCCGGATCGCCTGCAGATGGGCCTCGTCGGCATCCACCGTCAGCACCACGATCTTCGCCGCGCGGTCCGCCCCGGCCAGCAGTACCTGCATTGCGGCCAGCGACAGATGCCGCGGGCTGCGTTCAAACGACACCAGCCCGATAAAGCCGGCCCCGCCACTGACCGCCGCAGCCAGGACCTCTGGCGTGTTGACGCCGCAGATCTTGGCCTGGGTCATGCCGCCGCCCCCGCAAAGATCGCCTCAACCTCGTCCGGCCTCGCCAGGCGCCACGCGCCCGGCGCCAGATCGGCCGGCAGGGCCAGCCCGCCCAGGCGGTCGCGGTGCAGGGCCTCGACATGGTTGCCGGCCGCCGCGAACATCCGGCGCACCATGTGATAGCGGCCCTCGGTCACGGTCAGCTTCGCCTCGGTCGGGGAGAGGACCTCCAGCGTCGCCGGCTTCAGCGGCTTGTCGTCACCCTCCAACATCAGCTGGCCCGAGGCGAACAGCGCCCCTTCAGATCCGTTCAGCGGCCGCGCCAGGGTCGCGCGGTAAACCTTGGCGACGTGGCGCTTGGGCGAAATGATCCGGTGCAGCAGGTCCCCGTCGTCGGTCATCAGCAACAGGCCCGAGGTCTCCTTGTCCAGCCGCCCGACGGTCGAGATCGCCGGATCGCGCGCGCGCCACCGTGTCGGCAACAGGTCATAGACCAGCGGCCCGGCCTCCTTGTGCGAACAGGTCACGCCCAGCGGCTTGTGCAACAGGATCAGCAGCCCCGGCGGCGGATCCAGCGGCTCGCCGTCCACGCTCATGCGCGCGGGCAGATCTGGCGTCACCGCGATCCTCGCCGAGGCGTCGCTCAGCTCGCGCCCATCCAGGGTGATCGCGCCCAGCCGCGCCAGCTGAGCGATATCGCGCCGCGAGCCGTAGCCCATTGACCCCAACAGCCGGTCCAGCCGCATCGTCAGCGTCTTCATTTGATCGCCTCGAACAGCTTGTAGCCGCCGCCCTCCTCGACCACCCGCACGCGCTTGAAGGCGGTTTTCAGCTCGGCCTCATAGGGCAGGTGCCGGTTGGCCACGATCCAGGCCACGCCCCCGGTCTTCAGCATCGCCGCCGCCTGACGCACGAAGCTCTGACCCAGGCTGCGGCTCTCCTCGCCGGCCAGGTGGAAGGGCGGATTGGATACGACGAAATCCAGCATCCCGTCCGCCGTCAGCGCGCGCAGATCGGCCCATTCGAACCGCGCGCGCGGATCTGAGATGTTGCGCCGCGCCGCCTCGATGGCGCGCCGGTCCAGGTCGATCAGGGTCAGGCCCGTCACGGCCTCAGAGGTCAGCACCGCCCGGCTCAGCACGCCGAAGCCGCAGCCCAGGTCCGCCCCTCGCCCGCTCAGGGCCGGCAGGTGCTCGATCAACAGCGCCGAGCCGGGATCCACCCGGTCCCAGGCAAAAATCCCAGGCTGGGTCCAGGCTTCCAGAGCCGGACTGTACTGGGGGCCGCCGGCCTCCAGCGCCGCCTCGATCCCGATCAGAGCATCGGGTCGCACGGCCTGGATACGCTTGTGGTGCGCCTTGGAGGTCGCCTCGCCGGTCACGCCGAACGCCGCCAGCTCCTTGGCCAGGCGGCTACCGCCCTTGTCCTTGGGGGCCATGACGTCGAGCCTGCCGCCGATCTCGAGGGCCTGCAGGGCCAGGGCCAGGACATAGGACCGCTCAAGGGAGCCGGGCGGGGCCAGCACGGTCACAGAGGTCGCAGCCCCGAAGGCGACATCCTCCAGCCGCGCTGATCCGGGGATCAGGGGCGAGGTCTGGATCGCATCAGCCGACGGGTCGAACACTAGCGGCGGGCGGCCATGGAGATAGGCGGTCATCCCCGGCCTATAGCGGCACTCCCGCGCGGGCTAAAGCCGCCCCGACATTGACCCGCACGTCCCATCAGCCCTAATCCGCAGCTATGGCTACCCCCTCCCCCTTCGCCGGCCTGTCGACCGAGGCCCTCAACGCCCGCGCCTGGCCCTTTGAACAGGCCCGCAATCTGCTCGCGCGCCTGCTCAAGAGCCGTCTGGAAACCGACGCCGAGCGCGACCTGGCCTCGAGCCTGATCCACGCCGGCAAAACCGATGAGGCGCGCGCCGCCCTGGCCGGCCTGGCCCGCGAGGTCATCTTCCAGACCGGCTATGGACCGTCGGGCCTGCCGCATATCGGCACCTTCAACGAAGTGCTGCGCACGACCATGGTGCGCAACGCCTTTCGCGCCCTGACCGGCGACCACTGGCCGACCCGTCTGTTCTGTTTTTCGGACGACATGGACGGCTTCCGCAAGGTGCCTGAGAACGTCCCCAACCGCGACCAGATGGCCGAGGATCTGGGCAAGCCCCTGACCGATGTCCGCGACCCCTTCGGCGCCGGCGAGAGCTTTGGGCGGGCCAATAATGCGCGCCTGCGCGCCTTTCTGGACCAGTACGGCTTTGACTATGAGTTCCTGTCCGCGACCGACTGCTATCGCTCCGGGAGGTTCGACCCCACGCTGCTGACGGCGCTGGCGCGGTTCGACGACATCCAGGCCATCATGCTGCCGACGCTGGGGCCGGACCGGCGCGCGACCTATTCGCCCTTCCTGCCGATCAGCCCCACGACCGGCCGCGTGCTCCAGGTGCCGACGCTGGAGCGCAACGTCGAAAAGGGAACGATCGTCTTTGAGGACGAGGACGGCACGCGGGTCGAAACCCCCGTCACCGGCGGCCATGTGAAGATGCAGTGGAAGCCGGACTGGGCCATGCGCTGGGCCGCCTTTGGCGTCGATTATGAGATGGCCGGCAAGGACCTGATTGAATCGGTCAAGGTCTCCTCGCGCATCTGCCGGGTGCTGGGCGGCACGCCACCCGAGGGCTTCAACTTCGAACTGTTCCTGGACGGCGAGGGCCGCAAGATCTCCAAGTCGCTGGGCAATGGCCTTTCGATCGAGGAATGGCTGCGCTACGGCCCGCCCGACAGCCTGGCCTTCTACATCTACGCCTCACCCAAGTCGGCCAAGAAGCTGCACTTCGACGTCATCCCGCGCGCGGTGGACGACTATCTGGGCCAGATCGACGCCTATCGCGATCAGGAGCCGGACAAGCGGATCGAGAACCCGGTCTGGCACGTCCATCAGGGCGTCCCGCCGGCCTCGGCCTCTCCGGTACCGTTCAGCCTGCTGCTGAACCTGGCCTCGGTCGCCAATGCGACCGACAAGGACGCCCTGTGGGCCTATATCAGCCGCTATCTGCCCGAGGCGACGCCCGAAACAGAGCCGACCCTGGACGACCTGGCCGGCTATGCGCTGAACTATTACGAAGACCGCGTCCGCGCGACCAAGGTGTTCCGAGCCCCAACCGCCATGGAATCGGCCGCCTTCCGCGATCTGGCCGAGCGCCTGCGCGGCCTGCCGGCCGACACCACCGATGGCGAGCTCATCCAGAACGAAGTCTATGCCGTGGGCAAGGAACACGGCTTTGAGCCGCTACGCGCCTGGTTCGCGGGGCTGTACGAAGTGCTGCTCGGTGCCAGCCAGGGGCCGCGGTTCGGCTCGTTCGCGGCGATCTACGGCCTTGAACGGACGATTGAACTTCTCGAAAACGGTGCGCGCGGCGACCTGGCGCCTGGATGAACCCCTTATGAACAAAGGATTTAAGGGAACCTAAGGCCACGCCCGGACATTTCCAAGAGCATGATCGTTTCAACGCGCAAAGGAGAATGAGATGTCTTTCACGCGTAACTTCACCCTTGGACTGTCGGCCCTGGCGCTGAGCGCTGTGGCCATCCCCGGCACCGCCGCCGCCCAGGATCGTCCGCTGGGCGTCATCGAATGCGATGCTCCGGGTAGCCAGCAAGAGCGTAACGCCGCTATCGGCGGCGTCATCGGTGCCCTGGTCGGCAGCCAGATTTCCGACAATGAGCGCGCCCTCGGTGCCGTCGCCGGTGCCGCCGTCGGGGCCGGGGCCGGCTCCTACATAGGTTGTCAGCAACAGCGTCGAGAGGCCGAACGCAACGGCTATCGCGGCTACGCTCAGGGCAACGCCTACGCCACCGGCAACGTCAACGTCCGCAACGGTCCGGGTACCGAATACGGCCGCGTCGGCTCGCTCTCCAATGGCCAGAGCTTTCAGGCCGGCGAGCGGCTGGGAAGCTGGGTCGCCGTGGTCGAGAACGGCCAGATCGTCGGCTATGTTCACAGCAACTACGTCGGCGGCTACTAGGCCGGTCGTCTGACCTGAAGTTCGGGCCGGTCCTCGCCAAGGGGGCCGGCCCTTTCTATTGGCTCGCGACCGATCCTTCCGCCCGACCCAATGCGTCCACGGCACCTATTGGCTGGCCCACAGGATGCGACCCATCCACGAGACATCCTTGATCTCCAGCACCCGGTCGCGGAACTCCGGGTTCAGCGACTTCAGCTCCAGACGGGTCGCGGTGCGGCGCTTCAGCTCCTTGGCCAGGACCTCGCCCTGAACCGTGCGGACCACGACGCGATCGCCGCTTCGATAGGCATCGACCGAACGGTCGACCACCAGCCGGTCACCGGCGCGATAGGCCGGCAGCATGGAATCGCCCGCCACCCTCAGGGCGAACAGGCCCTCGCGGGCCCGGCCCGGAAAATCCATCCGCTCCCAGCCATCGCCATCCGGCAGGCCCTGATCATCGAAGAAGCCGTCGTCGCCCGCCTGGGCCAGGCCGATCAGCGGCACCGGCGTCTCGGACGCCCCGTCCCCGGCCAGCTCGGCGAACTGCGCCAGGCTGACCCCGCAAACCGTCAGCACCTTGGTCAGGCTCTCGGTCGAAGGCCAGCGCGGGCGCTCGCCCGACATTCGCTTGGACGGGTTGAAGCTGGTCGGGTCCAGCTCGGCCCGGCGCGCCAGCGCCGAGGCTGACAGGCCATGGCGGCGCGCCAGTCGGTCAATTCCAGTCCAGATCTGGGCATGGGTCAGGGGCAAGGGCGTGAGGTCCGAATCCTAGTCTAGGAAAATAGGCCTATTTCAGTTGAGGTGCCAAGGGCCGAAACAGGCTCTCAGGATGCCAGATTGCCGGCACGCACCCGCAAAGCTCCATGGACCAGAAAGGCCATGACCCCGAACGACGCCGCGCTCTGGGTGACGAGATAGCCGATACTCAGGACGTTGGGATTGAACAGGGCGATCAGCTGGACCATCACGACAGCAGCCATGCAGGCTGCCGCACCGGCCATCCACGGGCGGTTCGGATCTCGGGCCAGCGCGACCAGAAGCCCCAGTTGAATCGAATCGGCGACCAGAATGATTGGGGATACCGAGGCTCGCGCCAGCGGATCTACAGCGACGTGGGCCGACAGTGCGACCAGCCAGCCGACCAGCAAGGCAGCCGTTGCGATCCGCTCCGTGCGTCCGCCGTAGTGTAATGCCAGACCAGCCAGAGCCAGCCAGAGTGCGCCCCCGATCGCGTTGATCGCCGCCTCAGACATACCTGAAACGAGCGCTATCGGAGAAGTTGTGGCCCGGAACGCCCAGGTTAGAGCGCGGCATCCTCATCCTCGCGCGGCTTGATCGCCTCGCGGATCTGCCAGGCCCAGAAGGTTCCGATCGCCAGAGAGACAAGCAGGCCATAGCTGCCGATGGCCTGTGCACTCAGATAGGCGATCGCCCGAATCCGAAGGTCCATCAGGGTAATGATATGCACCAGCACGACGATCGACTGGAGCGCGGCCGCCCAGATGAGCCAGGTCCGGTCAGTACGCCAGCTCATAACAACCAGAAAAACCAACAGAAGTGCGTCGATCACCATCACCGGCATCGGCACGCTCGAGAGGGCCGTCTCACGGTGAACCGCCAGTGTGGCCAGCCAGGCCGCCACCAGGGCACCCGCCGTGATTCGCTCCGGCTCATCCCCCTTCATCAGGGCGAAGGCGCAAACGCCGAGCCAGAGTACGGCGCCGATTTGGCTGTACAGTGTATCGAGCAAAACAATCGGCCCCCGCGAGTCCGACTCGCGGGGGCCAATATGTCAGATAGGCGGGGGGCCGGTAAGCCACCCCACGTTGTCGCCTCAGGTCAGGTCGGACCCCGCGACGCGCAGGTTGCGCGGGCGCTGCGGATGCATCGGGACGTCTTCTTCCGGCTTGTCGACCGGTCCAACGGCAACATGGCCCAGACCGACCAGACGCTGAACCTTCGAGAGGTCGGCGTGGGCGGCGACAACGGCGCTACGGGCTTCCCCAAGCGCGGCAATCGCTTCGATCATCTTGGCCTGGGCCTCGGCACCGACCACGGCCGAGAGATTCACATCCCGGCGGCTCTGGATCATCGTGGCCACAAAGTCGGTCGATTGCGCGATGGCATCATCGATCGCGCGCTCGGTCGCGTACAGGTCGTCAACGACCGTGCGCATTACTTCCATTTTGTCCATCAGAACTCCCCTTACCAAACTGGTAAAGAAAGTCTTAACACGCGTGGGGGGAGAGCGAAAGCGGCTGATTTCGCTCTCCGAGATACCCGCGATCTTTAGCCGGCAAGGCGCTCCAGCCGGATTCCGCCTCCTTCGCGGGGGCCGTCTTCATCCGGCTTGTCGACGGGCCCGACGGCCTCCACCGACACGTGCATCGCACGCCCCAGCGCCTCGAGCCGCCGATGAGTCTCGACCAGCCGACCTCGGGCCTGAGCGAGCAGGGCCAAGGTATCGCTCGCCCCTTCGAACACGCGCTGCCCGCTGACGGCGGACAACTCCGCGCGCCGACGCGCATCCGGCAGTAGCGCCGCGAAGGCGGCGATCTCAGCCACCGCCGCGTCCACGGCCAGCTCTGCCTTGTCCAGCGCAACGGCCACCTGTCGTCCAACGATTGATCTAGCCATCACTTTCCTCCTCGATCTGGCAAGGAGGAGCATACAACTTTACCGTGTCTATGCAACTTATGATTTAGCTCTGGTCCGGCGCGGCCTCGGCCAGCTGGAAATGGACCGACATCTCGGCGATCGGAGCGGCCTCGTCGTCCTGCCAGGCCAGGACATGAACATAGGCGATCCGACGTCCGGCCTTGCGGATCTGCGCGCGAGCGAAGGTATCGACGGGCCGCCCGGAACGCAGGTAGGCGATCGACACATCGATTGGCTTGGGTCGGTGGGCGCGTCCCGAGGTCGCCATCAGGGCGGCGATCGCCGTCAGCTCCATGAATCCGGCCACGGCTCCCCCGTGCAGCGCCGGCAGCAAGGGATTGCCGATCAGATGCCCCGACGCCCGCATGACGGCGACATCGTCGCTCCCGGTCAGGGCCTCGGCACCGAGGAATCGGGCATAGGGGATACCGGCCAGGGCCGCCTCGAACCCACCCGGGATCATGGCTGCCGTCCTGTCAGATTGGCTCCGGCGCGCCGGCCTGCGTCAGAATCCAGCATGAAGGCCGCCTGAACGGCCGCAACGGGATCTTCGGGATTACCGTCGTGGGCCGCGCCGCGCACAAAGGCGATGGATCGCGTCAGGCGAAAAACCGAGGCGCGGGCCAACACCTCCCTGCCCGGCTCGGCCGCCCTCAGATAGTCGATACGCATATCCAGGGTCGCGATCGGCTGGAAGGCGTCGAGCGCCGACCAGACGGCAAGGCCGCAGGCGTGGTCCAGCAGACTGGACACGACGCCTCCGGCCAGGACGCCGAACTCGGGGTCACCGACCAGGTCTTCCCGCCACGGAACCGCGAGAGTCACGCCCGCATCATCGACCACGGCCAGCCGGAATCCGAGAGCCGCCGGATGGGGGGGCGTGGAAACCAGCTGCTCAAGGATGGCTCGAAGTTGAGGCGACACAATCCCAGCCGTTACCCCGACGCGGGGCCGGGGCCAAGGGTTTCAGCGATGCCCGCGTCTCGCCCGCAGGTGAGAATGCGGTGGGGCCAGAGCCCTATGACCCCCAGCCGCAGTCCTGCCCGCGGTTCTGTTCGGTCAGCCAGGCATCCAGCGGTGCGAAATATTCCGCCACAGCCGACGCATCGGTGCGGCTCTCGCCGGTGAACGCTGCCAGGGCCTCCGGCCACGGACGCGACTGGCCCATTTCCATCATGGCGTTGAAACGACGCCCCACCTCTTCATTGCCATAGACCGAACAGCGGTGAAGCGGTCCCGTCCAGCCAGCCATCTGACAGGCCGCCCGGTGGAACTGGAACTGGTAGATATGCGCCAGGAAATACCGCGTGTAGGGCACGTTACCCGGCACATGATACTTGGCCCCGGGGTCGAACGCATCGGCCGGCCGCGCGCCACCCGGCGGCACCAGACCCTGATAGCGCAGCATGGCGTCAGTCCAGGCGGCGTTGTACTGCGCCGGCGTCGTCTCGCCCGACAGCACGCCCCAGCGCCAACGATCCACCATCAGGCCGAACGGCATGAAGGCGATCTTGTCCAGCGCCATGCGCAGCAGATACGGAATGTCTTCATCGGTACCCGGAACGGTCTCAAGCAGGCCGATCTGGTTCAGATATTCCGGCGTCGCCGCCGACAGGGCCGCGAAGTCGCCGATCGCCTCGTGGAAGCCGTCATTGGCTCCGTTACGGAACAGGAAGGGCTGTTGATTGTAGGCCCGCTGATAGTAGTTGTGGCCGAGTTCGTGGTGGGCCGTCTGGAAGTCTTCGGCATTGACGCGCGTGCACATCTTGATGCGCAGGTCGTTCAGATTGTCGATGTCCCAGGCCGAGGCGTGACAAACCACCTCTCGCCCTTCCGGGCGCACGATCTGCGACCGCTCCCAGAACGTCCCCGGCAGGGCGTCCAGGCCAATCGAGGTGTAGAACTGCTCAGAGGTTCGGATCACGCGTTCGGGCGTGTATTCGTGCGCCTCCAGGATCTCGGTCAGATCAACGCTGGATTCTGGAATGTCGGTCGGGGCCACGACGTCATAGATGTTGCCCCACTGCTGCGACCACATATTGCCCAGAAGATCCGCCCGGATCGGTCCGGTCGCCGGCTGTACGTCGTCGCCATAGCGGGCGTTCAGACGGGTCCGCACGTAACAGTGCAGGTTTTCGTAGAAGGGCCGGACCTGGCCCCACAGCCGGTCGGTTTCGGCTGCGAATTCGTCGGCTGGCATATCGTAGCCGGATCGCCACATGGCCCCGGCATCGCTGTAGCCCAGCTCGCCGGCCCCCTCGTTGATGATCTCGACCATACGGGCATAGTCGGTGGCCATGCCCTGCGCCGAAATGGTTCGCCAGCCGTTGTAAACGGCCGCCGTAACTGCCGGGTCGCGGGACTCGGCGATCAGGGCCGAGGCGTCGTCCAGGTTCATCTCCTGGCCGTTGTAGGTGAAGCGGCCCGTGGCATAGGTCGAATCCATCCGGGTCAGGATCTGAGCCAGCTCGTCGGCGGCACCGGGCCGGTTCGGGGCGGGGGCCACCAGCCCCTGACGCAGCAGGTTCAGCTTGCGGCGGGTCTCGGCGTCGACGTCGACATCGTTGAAGCGAGCCGCCGCATTGGCCAGCTCGACTCCGAGTTCGGTGTATTCGGCGTTGGCCCGCGCTTCGAGCCACATGGTGTCGAAGGTGATGTAGGTGTTGCGCACCCACGAAACCCGCCCCGCGTATTCCGACATCGCCATCAGCCGGGTCTCGGCGTCGAGCACGAAGGCGCGCGCGCCGTCCGGGGTCGCTGGGAATCGTTCAGCGGATTCGGTCGTGCTCGAAGCGGCCGGGGCCGAGGGGCTCATGCTGGCGCAAGCCGCCAGCGCGCAGGCGGCCGCAGCTGACAACAGAACTCGTTTCATGGATCTCTCCTCCCGCGCCCCGCCAATCCGCAGGCGCTCCAATACTGGCCGCAAAGGACCGCCCCCAGCCGCTCACGTCAAGCGGTGCAGTCCGACAGTCCCTCGTTTCGGATGACGGCCATATTGCCCTGTATCGCCCGCGCGCGGCGCCGGACATAGGGACCAGGATTGGCCGCCCGGTACTCTCGCGGATTGGGCAGAATCGCCGCCAGCCGCGCCGCCTCCTGCCGCGTCAGCTCTGAGGCACTCTTGCCGAACCAGTGGCGCGACGCCGCCTCGGCCCCATAGACGCCCGGCCCCATCTCGGCGACGTTCAGATAGACCTCGATGATCCGACGCTTGGTCCAGAAGGTCTCGATCAGGGCGGTGTAGCCCGCCTCCAGACCCTTGCGGACCCAGCTGCGGCCCGGCCACAGAAAGACGTTCTTGGCGGTTTGCTGGCTGATGGTTGAGCCACCGCGAATGCGTCCGCCCTCAGCGTTGCTCTCCATCGCGTCCTGGATGGCCTCGAAGTCGAAGCCGTTGTGCTCGCAAAAGCGCGCATCCTCAGCGGCGATGACGGCATCGACCAGATCCGGCGATATCCGGCCCAGGCTGCGCCAGCGCACGTGCAGCCCCTCGCCCTCGAACAGGCGCGTCACCATCAACAGGGTGATCGGCGGCGGCACGACGGCGTGCACGATCACCGCCCCGATCGGCCCCAGCACCAGACCCGCCAGCAACGCCAGCCAGACCAGCCGGTGCCTGGGTCGAACCGGTTTTGCGTCCCCCCCCGCCACGATGGCTACAGCAGCCGGATTTCGCGCAGGCGCTGCAACAGATATTCCTGGGCCGTGATCGGCTCGGGATAGCGATCCGGATTGTCCGGGGTCACGGTCGAGGGCAGGGTCCGGATCAGATAATCCGGGTTGAAGTGCAAAAAGAACGGCGTCGAATACCGCGCAAATCCGCGGCGCTCCGGCGGCGGATTGACGACCCGGTGGCTGGTCGAGGGCAGCACGTGGTTGGTCAGGCGCTGAAGCATATCGCCGACATTGATCACCAGCGCCCCCTTCGGCGGATTGACCGGCAACCATTCTCCCGTGCGGCGGTCGATGACCTGAAGGCCGCCCTCCTCCGCCCCCAGCAGAAGCGTGATGACATTGATGTCTTCATGGGCCCCGGCCCGCACGCCCGGCGCATCGGCCGGAATCGGCGGATAGTGCAAGAGCCGCAGCACCGAATTGCCCATCTCGACCTTGTCGGCGAACCAGTCGTCCGGCAGGCCCAGATAGTGGGCGATCGCCGTCAGCAGCTTGGCACCCATCTCGTCCAGCGCCTCGAACAGTCCATAGGCGCTGTCATGGAAGCCTGGCGGCGTATCCGGCTTGACGTTGTCGCGCATGAAGGCTCGGAACGGATGGCCAGCGGGCAGCTCGCGGCCCGTATGCCAGAACTCCTTCAGATCCACGACGTCGGCGTCCTTGGCCGCCTCGGTGCCGAACGGCGTATAGCCCCGCGCTCCACCGGTGCCGGGCTCGTGCCAGCGCATCTTGGAGTCGGCATCCTGGGCAAAGAAGGCCTTGGTCTGGGTCAGGGCCCGGTCGATGACCGCCTGGTCCAGGCCATGATCCTCGATCACCGCAAAGCCGTAGCGCGAAAAGGAGTCGCCCAGGTCACGTGAAAAGGATTCGAAATCGCTGTCGAAACGGCGCATGGAAACGGGGTCGATGGCAGAGGCTTGGGTCATTTTGGTTCAGCTCCCGTTCAACGCCGATGCTCTAGCCCGAAAGCGACGCGGGCGGAACCAGGGCGACCCCATCTTCAGCTTGGCCATAAGCCCGGCCCGGCAGGAACCGCACGGTTTCGACGGCGTTAGTGGGCTGAACAAGGAGATTTTCATGACCCTCAAACTCGTTGCCATCGGTGTATCCGCGACGGCCCTGCTCGTGGCCGGCTGCACCACGACTGACCCCTATCGTTCGGGCCCGGTTCGCAACAACACGGGAACCGGTGCCCTTGTCGGCGCGGGCGTGGGAGCCCTGCTGGGCTATCTCACCAACACCTCCGATTCCGAGGAAGGCCGAACCAACGCCATGATCGGAGCGGGCGTCGGTGCGCTCGCCGGGGCCGGCATCGGCCAGTACATGGATCGCCAGCAGCGCGCCCTTGAACAGGAACTGTCCGGTACCGGCGTGGGCGTCGCCCGCGAAGGCGACACCCTGATCCTGCGGATGCCGTCCGACGTGACCTTCGGCTTCGACAGCGACACCGTCGACAGCCGCTTCTACGCGGTGCTGGATGACGTGGCCAATGTGCTCAACACCTACGACCAGTCGGTCGTGGACATCATCGGCCACGCCGATGCTCGCGGTGCCGACGACTACAACCAGGCCCTCTCCGAGCGCCGGGCGGCATCGGTGGCCGGTTATCTCATCAACCGCGGTGTTCTGCGCGAGCGCCTCTATGTCGCCGGCATGGGCGAGCGGTCGCCGGTTGCCTCCAACGAGACGGACGCGGGCCGCGCGCAGAACCGTCGCGTCGAGGTTGTGATCCGTCCATTCACCGGGCGCTGATCATCGCCGCCTGAACCGAGAGCGCCCCGGAGTTCCCGCTCCGGGGCGTTTTCTTTTGCGCGACCTTGAAAAAGATCGTGAGGCTGTGTTCCCTGTGATTCCGGGCTTGGGGAACAAGATTGGACCATCGCGAGCGACTGCAGCGAGATGAGGGCGACGAGGTCGCAGCTCTGCTGCGCGGTCTGCGTCTGGGGGTTATCGCCCTGATTGCGGCCGTGGTCACGGCCGGCCTCGTCATCGGCATCGGCCGGGGTCGGCCGGATACCGGCAATCCCTACTACGGCGATTTGGTTCGGACGGCTGTGGACTAGGCGGGTTTAGGCGCGCCCGATGGAGCTGTAGGCGAATCCCATGGCGCGGACGTCTTCGGGCCGGTAGACGTTTCTGAGGTCGACGATGATCGGCTGT